>Ga0207972_100005_pt1 | contig 464428 bp, 419 predicted proteins | sample LakWasMe75_LOW10_2_FD_183903 | JGI IMG/M metagenome (GOLD analysis project Ga0207972, IMG submission 183903) | Freshwater sediment methanotrophic microbial communities from Lake Washington under simulated oxygen tension - Sediment Metagenome... | ecosystem: Environmental > Aquatic > Freshwater...
TCTCGGGTGCCATCCAGCACTTGGCGGGCATGAAGGACTCCAAGGTGATCGTGGCGATCAACAAGGACCCTGAGGCCCCGATCTTCAGCGTGGCTGACTATGGGCTGGAAGCGGATCTGTTCGCGGCCGTGCCGGAACTGGTCAAGGCGCTCTGAGCCCCTGCAGATCACAAGCACAGCCCATCTGATGGGATCTGGTTGCTACTAAAAATAGAGCTATCAGCGCTTATTGGATAAGCGCTGCGGCTGTTTTATGCCTAAAAATTAGCAGGAGACAAAACCATGAGCACATTCCTTTCCCGTCGCAGGCTGGTCCAAGCCACCGGTGCAGCACTGGCCAGTGCTGCATTGCCAGCGCTGGCCCAAACCACTTGGCCCAGCCGTCCGATTCGCATCATCGTGCCTTACACGGCGGGCGGGTTTACCGACCAGATGGCGCGTCTGCTGACGGTGGGCCTGCAAAAGCAATTCGGTCAGCCGGTTGTCATCGACAACAAACCGGGTGCGAACAGCATCATCGGCGTGGATGCCGTCGCCAAGTCCGCCCCGGACGGTCACACCTTTGGCGTGGTCATTCCGGCCTTTACCGCCAACACCACGCTCTACCCCAAGCTGCCCTACAACCCGCGCAAGGACCTGATGGGGGTGTCGCTGCTGGGTGTTTCTCCGTTGGTGGCCGCAGTGGCGCCCAATGCACCGTTCAAAACGGTGAAGGAACTCGTGGCCTATGCCAAGGCCAACCCGGGCAAGGTGAGCTTTGCTTCGTCAGGCACAGGCTCTGCGGCGCACCTGACCAGCGAGTTGCTCAAGTCACTGACAAAGACCTTCATGGTCCACATTCCCTACCGCGGCGCAGCCCCGGCGCTGACGGACCTGCTCGGCGGCCAGGTGCCCTTGTTCCTCGACCCTCCGCCCAACCTGATCCAGCCCGCCAAGGCAGGCCGCATCACCCTCATCGGCGTGGCCAGCGAAAAGCGCTTGCCCATGTTGCCTGACGTGCCGACCTTCATCGAGCAAGGTGTGCCCGGCATGCTGGGCAGTACCTGGGCCAGCATGATTGCACCCGCCGGGACGCCGCGCGACATCGTCAAGCGCATGTCGGACGCGGTGAACGCCATCATCCAGAGTGATGAAACCAAGGCCAAGCTCGACACCATGGGCACCTTTGGTGAAGGCACCACGCCCGAGGCGTGCGACGCCTTTTTGGCGGCCGAAACGACCAAGTGGGGCAAGGTGATCCGCGACGCGGGTGTCACGCTGGACTGAGAAGGCGCGCGTCGGCCTGGCCTGATGGCCAGGATTTACGCGTAGCGCTTGGCCCGCAGGTTCTCTTTCATCTGCTGCAGGATGGGTTGCAGCGAGCTGCCAATGCGCAGCGCCACGCAGGTGGCCAGCACGTCGATGATGAGCAGGTGCATGAGGCGCGACACCATGGGGCTGTAACGGTCGTAGCCCTCGGGGTGGTCGGCCGCCAGGTGGATCTGGCAGGTGCTGGCCAGGGGCGAGCCGCTGGCGGTGATGACGATGGTGGTGGCGCCGTTGCGGCGGGCGATGTCTGCCGCGTCCATCAGGTCGCGGGTGCGGCCCGAATTGGAGATGATCACCGCGCAGTCGCCCGGACCCAGCAGGGTGGCGCTCATCACCTGCATGTGGCCGTCGCTGCTGGAGATGGAGGTCACGCCCAGGCGAAAGAACTTGTGCTGCGCGTCCTGCGCCACGATGCCCGAGTTGCCCACACCGTAGAACTCGATGCGCTTGCCCTTCTTCCAGGTATCGGCAATCGCGTCGGCCGCGCGTTCGATGGCCACGGTGCTGGCTGCGTTGCGGTATTGCAGGAAGGCCGCGACGGCGTTATCCACCACCTTCACCAGCACGTCGCCGGTCTTGTCGTCGGCATCCACGCTGCGGTGGATGAAGGGCACGCCCTCGCTCACGCTGCCAGCCAGCTTCAGCTTGAAGTCCGCCAGCCCGTCGTAGCCCATGCTGCGGCAAAAGCGCACCACGGTGGGCTTGCTCACGTGCGCGCGCTCGGCCAGCTCGCGCACGGGCAGGCGGGCGAAGGTGCGCGGGTCGGTCAGCACCAGCTTGGCCACGCGCTGTTCGGCGGGGGCCAGCGAGGGCAGGGAGGCGGTGATGCGGTCGAGCATGTCAGTCTGTGAAGGCGGGGCAGGCTGCGCAGGGGCCTTTGAAAAAGGGGCTTGGACGGGACGCTCCATCTGGCTGCGGTCAGCGCGGTGGCGGGGCCGTCCTCATTTAATGTAACTCGGTTCCCAAAGCGGCGGGGTCCGCGCAATCCCTGCCTTTCAACCTGCTTGCGCCGACCCTGGGCGTTTCCCCCCTGGCCCGGGCGGGCTCTGCACGCATAGCATCCTCCATCACGTTATCCAGATACTGAGGAGCCTTCCATGCGCAAACCCTTGCTGACAAAACTTCTGGCCGGTGCGGCCCTGGTGGCTGCTGCGTCGGGCAGCTGGGCCCAGGGCCAGGTCAACATCATCTGCTCGGTGCAGGCCGAGTGGTGCAACCTGATGTCCACGGTGTACGCCAAGACCACGGGCACCAAGGTGAACATGACGGCCAAGGGATCGGGCGAGGCGCTGGCGCAGCTCAATGCCGAGCGCGCCAACCCCAAGACCGACATCTGGTTTGGCGGCACGGGCGACCCGCACCTGCAGGCGGCCGAACAGGGCCTGACGCTCGAATACAAGTCGCCCCAGCTCGCGCAGCTCTACCCCTGGGCGCAAAAGCAGGCGGCGGATTCCAAGTACCGCACCGTGGGCGTGTACCTGGGCCCGCTGGGCTTTGGCTACAACAAGGAGCTGCTGGCCAAGCGCAAGCTCAACCCGCCCCAGTCGTGGGCCGACCTGCTCAAGCCCGAGTTCAAGGGCGAGGTGCAGATGGCCAACCCCGCATCGAGCGGCACGGCCTACACCATGATCGCCACGCTGGTGCAGATCATGGGCGAGGAAAAGGCGTTTGAATACCTCAAGGCCCTGCACCCCAATATCAGCGCGTACACCCGTTCGGGCACAGCCCCGGTCAAGGCGGTTGCACGCGGCGAGACCACGGTGTCCGTGAGCTTTGTGCACGACGTGACGACCGAGGCGGTCAATGGCTTCCCTGTGGGATCGGCCACGCCGTCCGAAGGCACGGGTGCCGAGGTGGGCTCCATGAGCATCGTCAAGAACGGCCCCAACACCGAGGCGGCCAAGAAGTTCTACGAATGGGCGCTCACGCCCGGTGGCCAACAGTTTGGCCTGGCGGCCAAGCAGTTCCAGCTGCCCAGCAACACGCAGGTGCCCAAGGACCCGCGCATGACCGATCCGGCCAAGATGAAGCTCATCAACTACGACTACGCCAAGTACGGCGCCAGCGCCGAGCGCCGCCGCCTGATTGCGCGCTGGGAAAAAGACGTGCAGAACGCAACGCGCTAAGGGGTGGTGGTGTCGGCGGCAGCGGCGGCAGCGCACGCAACCCCCCGGACCCGGGCTCCCGGTGCCTCGGTCAACCGGCCACTGTGGGTCTGGCTGGCCATGGGCGTGCTGGGGTACCTGGTGTTCCCCTGGTATGCACAGCAGGACGCCAATGGCCTGCTGGCGGTGGGCCAGGTCTTCAGCAGCGAGCAGGCGGCCAACGGACTGATGCAGGCGGCCTTGTTCGGGCGCCCCTGGCTGTGGCTGGGCCTGGCCGGGCTGGTGGTGGCGGGCCTGGGGGCCTGTCTGCCAGCAGGGCGCAAGCAGGGCACCCTGCTGGTGGCGGGGGGCGCGCTGGGGCTGGCGGCCCTGCTGCTCAGCGGCTTTGCGATTGGTGCGCGCGGCTGGGCGTTTGAATGGATGAACACCCACCTGGGCGAACTGGGCGCGCGCCAGCCCGGCATGGGCTGGGGCGGGTTTGTGGTGCTGTCGGCGCTGCTGGTGCTGTTGTCGTTCGGCGTGGCGCGGCGCGGCTTCTTCAAGGGCGACCTATTCGTGGCGGCTGCGGTGGTGGGATGCGGCAGCCTGCTGGCGCTGTTCATCGTGTTCCCGGTGCTCAAGGCGCTGTCGGCGGCGTTTTTTCTGGAAGATGGCCCCTTTTCGCTGGCCGTGGTGTGGGAGCGCATCGCGCACGAGCGCAACTTCAGCCTGTCGTGCCTGGCGGGTGGCCAGCGCTGTGGCGTGGCGTGGAACACGCTGTTCCTGGGCTTGATGACGGCCACCAGCACCACGCTGCTGGGCACCTTCATGGCGCTGATGGCCGAGCGCGCTTCGCGCCGCTATGCGCGGCCGCTGAACATCGTGGCGCTGCTGCCCATCATCACGCCGCCGTTTGTGGTGGGCCTGGGGCTCATCCTGCTGTTTGGCCGCGCAGGGGTGTTCAACCAGTTTCTGGAATACGCGTTCGGCATCACGCCGTCGCGCTGGTTCTACGGATGGCTGGGTGTGTGGGTGGCGCAGACCTTTGCGTTCACGCCCATTGCTTTCATGATCATGCGCGGCGTGGTGCAGGGCGTGGCCCCCAGCCTGGAAGAGGCCGCGCAAACCCTGCGCGCCAGCCCGCACCGCACCTTCATGACCGTGACCCTGCCGCTGCTCAAGCCCGGCCTGGCCAATGCGTTCCTGGTGGGTTTCATCGAAAGCATGGCCGACTTTGGCAACCCCATCGTGGTGGGCGGACAGTTCTCGGTGCTGTCCACCGAAATCTTCTTTGCCATCGTGGGTGCGCAGTACGACCAGGGCCGTGCCGCGTCACTGGCCTGGATCCTCACATTCTTTGCGCTCACGGTGTTTGCCATCCAGCGCGGCCTGCTGGGCAAGCAGAACTTCACCACCGTGTCGGGCAAGGGCGATGCAGGCATTGCCATGCCGCTGCCCCAAGGCGTGCGCCGCGTGGTGCATTCGATTGCGCTGCCCTGGATGGCGTTCACGCTCATCGTGTACCTGTTTGCGCTGGCCGGTGGCTTTGTGCAGACCTGGGGGCGCGACTACACCATCACGCTGGCGCATTTTCGTACCGCGTTCAGCGTGGAATGGGGCGAGTTTGGTGTGGTGTGGGCGGGCACGGCGTGGAACTCGTTCTTCACCACCCTCAAGCTCGCGGCCATCTCGGCGCCGCTCACGGCCACGCTCGGCATCGGCATTGCATGGCTGCTGGCACGCACCGAGTTCCGGGGGCAGGGCGCGTTTGAGTTTGCGGCGCTGCTGGCCTTTGCCATCCCCGGCACGGTGCTGGGTGTGAGCTACATCCTGGCCTTCAACGTGCCGCCGTTCGAACTGACGGGCACGGCGCTGATCATCGTGTTGTGTTTCATGTTCCGCAACCTGCCGGTGGGTGTGCGCGCGGGCACGGCGGCGTTCAAGCAGCTCGACCGGTCGCTCGATGAAGCGTCCGTCATGCTGCGCGCAGGCAGCGTGCAGACGCTGCGCCATGTGGTGCTGCCGCTGCTCAAGCCCGCGCTGGTGGCTGCGCTGGTCTATAGCTTTGTGCGTGCCATCACCACCGTGAGCGCGGTGATCTTCCTGGTCACGGCCGAGAACGAGCTGGCCACCACCTACATCATCGGCCGCGTGGGCAATGGCGACTATGGCGTGGCGCTGGCGTACTGCACGGTGCTCATCATTCTCATGTCGGCCTCCATCGGCCTGATCCAGCTGCTTGTCGGCGACCGCAAGTTGGGCCGGCGTGGAGCTGCCCCCGCCGCGCACTGAACACCCTTGCAGAAAAAGAAGAAACGCCATGAACCATAACGACGCGGGCATCGTGTTCCGTAACATCACCAAGCGCTACGGCAGCGACAGCAGCACGGCCCTGGCCGTCAAGGGCATCAGCTTTGAGGTGCCGCGCGGCACGCTGACCACCATCCTCGGCCCCTCGGGCTGCGGCAAGACCACCACTTTGCGCATGATCGCGGGGCTGGAGTCGCCCACCTCCGGCGAGATCTTCATCGGCGGCAAGGATGTGACCACGCTGGGCCCCGCCCAACGCAACGTGAGCATGATGTTCCAGAGCTACGCGCTGTTCCCGCACATGAACGTGGTGGAGAACGTGATGTACGGCCTGCGCATGTCGGGCCAGCCCAAGGAGCCCGCGCGCGCCAAGGCTGTGGAGGCGCTGCGCGGCGTGGGCCTGGTGGGCTATGACGACCGCCTGCCCAGCGAACTCTCCGGCGGTCAGCAGCAGCGTGTGGCCCTGGCCCGCGCGCTGGTGCTGGAGCCTGAGGTGCTGCTGTTCGACGAGCCTTTGTCCAACCTCGACGCCCGCCTGCGCCGCGAGATGCGCGAAGAAATCCGCGCGCTGCAGCAGCGCCTGTCACTCACGGTGGCGTATGTCACGCACGACCAGGCTGAGGCCATGGCGGTGAGCGACCAGATCATTGTGATGAACCAGGGCCTGATTGCGCAAAAGGGCTCGCCCCGCGTGCTGTACGAAACCCCGCACAGCGAATTCGTCGCGGGCTTCATGGGCGAGGCCATGCTGTTCCCGGCTGTGGCCGACCCTGATGGCACGGTGGCACTTGGCCCACTGGTGCTGCGCCCGCGCATGGCGGTGCAGAGCGGCCGCGTGAAGGTGGCGGTGCGCCCTGAGGCCTGGCGTATTCATCGCCAGGGCGTGGGCCTGCTGCCCGCCCGGCTGGACAAGCGCGCCTACCTGGGCGCGGTGTACGAATACACCTTCGAGACCGCGCTCGGCCACATCTTTGTGGTGTCGTCCGACCTGGACGATGTGCTGGCCGTGGGGGACGAGGTGCAATTGAGCCTGGGTGCCCATGGCGTATCGGTGGTTGGTAGTACCGAAGCTGCCCGGACCAATGCGGAATAATGGCGCCATGACGAACCAACTCGACGCCCTCAAACAGTACACCACCGTGGTTGCCGACACCGGCGACTTTCTGCAACTGGCCCAGTTCCGTCCGCAGGACGCGACGACCAACCCTTCGCTGATCCTCAAGGCGGTGCAAAAGCCCGAGTACGCGCCGCTGCTGCAAGACACGGTGGCGAAGTTCAAGGGCCGTGCGATGGATGAAATCATCGACCGCCTGCTGGTGCGTTTTGGCTGCGAAATCCTTACCCACGTGCCTGGCCGCGTTTCCACCGAAGTGGACGCCCGCCTGAGCTTTGACACCAGCGCCACCGTCACGCGCGCCGAGCGCCTCATCGAGCTGTACCAGGCCGAAGGCATCCACATCGACCGCGTGCTCATCAAGATCGCGGCCACGTGGGAAGGCATCCAGGCCGCCGAAAAGCTGGAGCGCAAGGGCATCCACACCAACCTCACGCTGCTGTTCTCTTTTGCCCAGGCTGTGGCTTGCGGCCAGGCCAAGGTGCAACTGATCTCGCCCTTTGTGGGCCGTATTTACGACTGGTACAAGAAACAGGCGGGTGCGAGCTGGGACGAGGCCGCGCGCGCTGGCGCCAACGACCCGGGCGTGCAGTCCGTCACGCAGATCTACAACCACTACAAGCGTTTCGGCATTGCCACCGAGGTGATGGGCGCGAGCTTCCGCAATGTGGGGCAGATCACGGCGTTGGCTGGGTGTGACCTGTTGACCATTGCGCCCGAGCTGTTGGCGCAGCTGGCTGCGAGTGATGCACCGTTGCAGCGGGCGTTGGATGCGGAGGCTGCCAAGGCGATGGACTTGCCTGCTGTTAATTACGACGAGGCGGGGTTCCGGTTTGCGCTAAATGAGGATGCGATGGCGACCGAGAAGCTGGCTGAGGGGATTCGGGCGTTTGCGGTGGATGCTGTGAAGCTGGAGAAGCTGATCCTCGCGGCTTGAAGTTGTGGTTTTTTGAGCGGCTGGTGCCTGGGTTGCAGGTGCTGGCCGCTTTTGTTTTTGCTGGGCTCTTGGGAGCACATCGGGCAGCATGCTTATGTGGGGGGCGGAGGCCGGGAGTCGCCCGGCGTGCGAGTAACTTTCTTTTGCTTCGCCAAAAGAAAGTCACCAAAGAAAAGGCGACCCCCAGTCTGCGACCCCTTCGCGGTGCGAAGGGGCAAACCTGCGGCGGGGCGATTGCGGGGTGCGCCGCAGAACTCACTGCGCGCTGGCGCGCTCCGTTCAAACAACTGCGGCGAGTCAGTTCACGAAGCATGGGCGCTCCGACGCCCATGCCACCCCCCAACCGCCCCGCCGCAGGCGCAGCCAGCAGGGGTGGGACAGCCGAACATCTGAACAGCCGGACATCCATTCGGGCCATCGCTGCGCTCGGCCCAGTTTGCGCAGCGCGTGGCGCGTGCTCCCGCGAGGTGGGGCCGAGCGCAGCGATGGCCCGAGTGGATGTTCTGCTCCCCTTGCCCCTCTGGATGCGCCGAGGAGCGCAGGGTTTGGCGGATCAGGGCTCGCGATTGTCTGAGCGAAGCGAGTTCGAGCGAGACCCCGCCAAACCCGAGCACCGCAGGTTGCCCCGGAGCGAAGCGCAGGGGACGCAGACAGTGGGGTCGCCCTTTCTTTGGTTCCTTTCTTTCGGCGACGCGAAAGAAAGGGACTCGCATGCCGGGCGACTCCCGACCTCCGCCCTTAACGAAGGCAGGCCATTCGATGCGCACTAGCCCCCAGACTCAGCGTGCAAAACAGACGCGTGAAGCCGTCAACTTCCACCGGCCATCTCCAGTCTCGTAACTAGAGTGATTACTATAAAAATCATAGCTGCCAAGGCATGAAGCACCAGCGCACCCAGCCAAAAACATCCAAAACTCACCCCGCAGGCAGCCGCATCCCCACCCGCAACCCCTTCGGCACCACCCCTTCCGCCACCGTCCGCCCCCCGTGCCGCAGCGCGATCTCTTCCACGATCGACAGCCCCAGCCCACACCCCCCCGCCTTGTCTGACCCTCGCCAGAACCGCGCAAACAGGTCTCCAAGGTGCTCGACCGGCACGCCCGGCCCGTCGTCCTCCACCACCAGCAGCGCCCAGTGCCCGGGCTCCTCGTGGCCCACGCGCACTGTCACCGTGGCACCGGGGCCGGCGTAGTGCAGGGCGTTGTCGATGAGGTTGTTCAACGCCTCCCGCAGCAGCAGCGGGTGGCCCTGCGCGGGCAGGTGGTCCACGCCCTCGTAGCCCAAGTCCATGCCCTGCGCCAGGGCGCGGGCGGCCCATTCGCGGGCCACTTCGCGGGCCAGGGCGGCGAGGTCGATGGACTGCATCTCCACGTTCGACTCCGAGCGCGCCAGCTGCAGCAGCTGGTGCACCAGGTGGGCGCTGCGTTGCGCGGCTGACAGCACCTTCTGCAGACGGGCCTGCACTGCGGGTTCGTGGCTTTCGTGCAGGGCCAGCTCGGTCTGGCCGATCAGGCCGGCGAGCGGCGTGCGCAGCTGGTGGGCGGCGTCGTTAAGAAAGCGCTTTTCCTTTTGCTGGCCGCGCGCCACGGTCTCCAGCAGCCGGTTGATGGTGCTGGCCAGCGAATGCACTTCTTGCGGGGCAGAAGTCAGCTCGATGGGCGGCAGCGGCGTGGTGCCCGTGTGGGGCTGCGCGCCTGCGCGCTCAATTTGCGCCTCCAGGCGTTTGAGGGGCTGCAGGCCGCGCAGCACGCCGGCGTACACCACGGCGCTCAGGGCCAGGCCCATCAGGCCCATTGGGAACACCATGCGCTCCAGCAGTTCCTGCGCAATGCGCTCGCGCACGGTGAGGCTCTGTGCCACCTGCACGCGCAGGCGCTGGCGGGTGGAGGCGGTGCCGTAGTCCACATCCAGCAAGGCCACGCGCACCGGTTTGTCGTCCACCCGCGCCTGGTACAGAAACGCTTCGCCCACCGCCACATCGACCTGGGCGGGCGGTGCTGGCAGCTGCGCGTTGCCCAGCAAAAAACGGCCGGGCGGGGACGACACCATGTAGGTGATGCGGTCGGCCGGGTCCTGCTCCAGGATGTCCTGCGCAGCCTTCGGAAAGTCCACCAGCAGCCCATCGCCAATCGGCTTGATCTGCCGCGCCAGCGCCCGCACCGACTGGGTCAGCGTCTGGTCAATGCCCTTCTCGCCGTTCTGCAGCGCAATGCGCCACGCCAGGAACCCGCCCGACAGCCACAGCACCAGCTGCGGTAGCAGCAGCCACAGCAGCAGCTTGCGTTGAAGAGAGACCCCGGGTACATGGCGCATGTTTCAGCAGTCAAAAATAGGCTGCGCTGCGTTGGAAACGGGCTCGGCCCATGCGAGGGCCGCCGCGCAAGGGCCGCCCCGCCGCGCTGGCGGCGTCCCCCTTCCCGCGCACCGCGCGAGAGAAGGGGGAAGCGGCGTAGCCGCTCAGGGGGATGGTCACGGCTTGTTCAGCATGTACCCCAGCCCCCGGATATTGCGGATCACCAGGTTGGACTGGTCGAGCTTCTTGCGCAGGCGGTGCACGTACACCTCCAGTGCATTGGAGTTCAGCGGGGCGGCGGTCTGGCCGGGCTCGGGCGGGCTGGCGCGCCAGGCGGCCAGCACATCGTCGCGGGTGACGACTTCGCCGCAGCGGTGGGCCAGCAGCTCCAGCAGCTCCCACTCGCGCTGGGTCAGCTCCAGCAGGTCGCCGTTCAGCGCGGCGGAGTGGCTGGCGTGGTCCAGCACCAGCGGACCTATGGTGGTGCTGGCAACGCCGGCCGCGCTGCTGGCCTGGGTGAAGGCGGGCTGGCGCGCGCGGCGCAGCATGGCCTGCAGGCGGGCCTGCAGCTCCTGCATGTTGAAGGGCTTGGTGATGTAGTCGTCGGCCCCAGCGTTCAGGCCCAGCACACGGTCATCGACGCCGTCGCGGGCGGTGAGGATCAGCACGGGCAGGCCGGCGATGTGCGCGCGGGCCCAGGTCAACAGTTCCATGCCGTCGGCGCCGGGCAGGCCCAGGTCCAGGATGATGCCGTCCACCGCATGCGTCTGCAAAAGCGCCATGGCCTGCGCCACGCTGCTGGCGGTGCAGACGCTGTAATCGAGTTGCTTGAGCTGGCCGGTGAGAGCGTCGAGCAGGAGGGCGTCGTCTTCGACAATCAGTATCGTGGCCATGGATTGAGCATAACAAAGGCCCCTGCAGCGGGCCCGCTGTGGGGCCGCTGCGACTCTCAGGGAAAGCCCTGAGAATTAAATTAATTATTGTAATTAAAGTACCGACTGCGCTGAACGGCACCGGTATCACGGCGCAGCAACGGGTTCTGAAAACAACGTCGAGGAGACAAGGGTATGTGGAAGATGACAAAGATCGCCGCACTGGCGGTGGGCCTGGCGGCCGCGATGTCTGCCAGCGCGGGGGAGGTCGAGGTCCTGCACTACTGGACATCGGGCGGTGAGGCCAAGTCGGCCGCCGAGCTCAAGAAGATCATGCAGTCCAAGGGCCACACCTGGCGCGACTTTGCCGTGGCGGGCGGCGGTGGCGACAGCGCCATGACGGTGCTCAAGAGCCGCGTGATCTCGGGCAACCCGCCCTCGGCCGCCCAGGTCAAGGGCCCGGCCATCCAGGAATGGGCGTCCGAAGGCGTGCTGGCCAATGTCGATGCGCTGGCCAAGACCGAGAAGTGGGACGACGTGCTGCCCAAGGTGGTCGCCGACGTGATGAAGTACAAGGGCAGCTACGTGGCCGCCCCCGTCAACGTGCACCGCGTGAACTGGCTGTGGGCCAGCTCTGATGCGCTGAAGAAGGCTGGCGTGGCCAGCATGCCCAAGACCTGGGACGAGTTCTTTGCCGCCGCCGACAAGCTCAAGGCCGCAGGCCTGATCCCCGTGGCGCATGGTGGCCAGAACTGGCAGGACTTCACGACCTTTGAATCCGTGGTGCTGGGCGTGGGCGGTGCCAAGTTCTATCAGGACGCGCTGGTCAAGCTGGACGACAAGGCCATCAACAGCGACACCATGAAGAAGTCGCTGGAGACCTTCCGCCGCATCAAGACCTACACCGACCCTGGCGCTCCCGGCCGCGACTGGAACCTGGCCACGGCCATGCTCATCCAGGGCAAGGCGGGCTTCCAGCTGATGGGCGACTGGGCCAAGGGCGAGTTCATCGCGGCCAACAAGGCGCCGGGCAAGGACTTCCAGTGCGCAGCGGCACCGGGCACGGCCAATGCGTTCACCTTCAACGTGGACTCGTTCATCCTGTTCAAGCTCAAGGACGCTGCGGCACAGAAGGCGCAGAGCGACCTGGCCAGCTCCATCATGAGCCCCGAGTTCCAGGAGGTGTTTAACCTCAACAAGGGCTCGATCCCTGTGCGCGCCGGACAGAAGATGGACAAGTTTGACGACTGCGCCAAGCTGTCCAGCAAAGACTTTGCCGACACTGCCAAGAGCGGTGGCCTGGTGCCCAGCGTGGCCCATGGCATGGCGATTGCGCCTGCCACCGAAGGGGCGATCAAGGATGTCGTCAGCCAGTTCTGGAACGACGACAAGGTGAGCGTTGCCGACGCCATGAAGAAGATCGCGGCCGCCGCGAAGACCAAGTAAGCCGTGTACGACACACGTACCTACACGCACTAAAACCAACCCCAGAGGGATCCCATCATGAAGACAAGAAACCGCCTCACGGCGGTGGCTTTGGCCGCCGCATGCGCGAATGGCGCCTTTGCTATGGACGTAGCAGGCTTTGAGTTCAACGGCTACTCCCGCGGTGGCCCGGTGTTCAACCACTCCGACGGTGTCAAGGGCAACCTGACGCTGGGTGGCGAACTCCAGAAATACCGCCTGGGCAACGAGGGCGACAACGGCATCGAAGTCAACTTCGCCAAGGGCTTCGAGGCCGGTGGTATCAACTGGAAGGTGAACTACATGCCCGCCAAGTGGGGCAGTGGCGACATCAGCACCGAACAGGCGTTTGTGGAAATGAGCGGCTTCTCGTTCTCGCCCGAAGCCAAGTTCTGGGTCGGCCAGCGCCGCCTGCGGATCCAGGACGTGCACATCGTCGACTACTTCCTGCTGAACTACGGCGACAACGTCGGCGCCGGTGTGACCGACGTGCCTGTGGGCGGCATGAAGCTGGGCGTGGGCGTGTTCTCGGGCGACAAGTTCGACGGCGGCCTGCCCAACAACGTGAAGGCGCACCGCATCAATGCCGACCTGTCTGACATCAACACGAACCCCGGCGGCAAGCTGCGGGTGCTGCTGACGGCCGTGGGGGGCAAGAACCAGGTGGGCGGCGCGTCGGGTTCCGGCATCTCGCTGATGCACACGCAAAAGGAATTCCTGCTGCCCAGCATCAGCAACACGCTGTACCTGCAGACATCGCGTGGCCATGCCCGCATCGACGGGGAGTTTGAGGCCATCGAGGGCACCAGCGCAGGCAAGCGTGCCACCCGCATCGCCGACTCCATCAACTGGCAAAGCGGCCCGTTTGGCGGTCAGGCCCTCATTGGCTACCAGACCAACAAGGCTGACCTGACCGGCGTGGAGACCAAGGACTTCTCGCTGGGCGGCCGTGGCTCGTACGCGTTCACCAAGAACTTCAAGGGCCTGGTGGAACTGTCCACCACCACCCGCAAGGGCAGTGGTCCGGACCAGCGCCTGTCCAAGGTCACGCTGGCGGGTGCCCTGGCCCTGAATGAAGACTTCTGGTCACGCCCTGAGCTGCGTCTGTATGTGACCAAGGCCAACTGGAACCAGGCGGCGGCCGTGGCCAACGCCGGCACCTTTGGCGCCAATGGCAAGACCTCGCGCACGCTGGTGGGCGTGCAGTACGAGGTGTGGTGGTAAGAGGGAGAGTGTGAGTAGCGAGTTAGTTTGAGGTAAACACTTTGTTCATTGGGGGGTGCTCTGTGCGCACCCCCCTTTTTTCATGTGACACAAAGTGGATGTGTGAATGAGTGAAACGGTGGTTGAGTGATTGATCGAGATACCGCGTACCGCGCGCGCAGTGCGTACGCAAGAGAGATTCGCAAGCAATGAAGAATTCCTTTGAAACCTGGCTGCCTAGGCTGGTGGTGACCCCGGCGTTTGTGCTGGGTTTTGCCTTCATCTATGGCCTCATGGTGTGGAACGGCGTGCTCAGCCTAACCGCATCGCGCATGCTGCCCAACTACGAATGGGCGGGCCTGGCGCAGTACGAGCGCCTGTGGGAGATGGACCGCTGGTGGGTGGCCCTGAAGAACCTGGGCATTTTTGGCGTGGGCTACGTGGGCGGCTCGCTGGTGATTGGCGTGGTGCTGGCCGTGCTGCTGGACCAGAAGATCCGCGCCGAGGGCGCGCTGCGCACCATCTACCTCTACCCCATGGCGCTGTCGTTCGTGGTGACCGGTACGGCCTGGAAGTGGCTGCTCAACCCCGGCCTGGGCATCGAGAAAATGGTGCGCGACTGGGGCTTCTCGAACTTTGAATTTGGCTGGCTGGTGGACACCGAGATGGCCATCTACTGCGTGGTCATTGCCGGCATCTGGCAGAGCGCCGGTTTTGCCATGGCGCTGTTTCTGGCCGGGCTGCGTGGCATCGACGACAGCATCATCAAGGCCGCGCAGGTCGATGGTGCCTCGCTGCCGCGCATCTACTGGCGCATCGTGCTGCCTGCGCTGCGGCCGGTGTTTTTCTCCACGCTCATGGTGCTATCGCACCTGGCCATCAAGAGCTTTGACCTGGTGATGGCGCTGACGGCCGGCGGCCCCGGCTTTGCCACCGATGTGCCCGCCACCTTCATGTACACCATGTCGTTCTCGCGCGGCCAGATCGGCCTGGGCGCGGCCAGCGCCACCATGATGCTGGCCACTGTGGCCGCCCTGGTGATTCCTTACCTTTACAGCGAACTGCGGAGCAAACCCCATGACCGCTAAGCCCTCTGTGTTTCCGTCCGTGGGCCGCCTGCTGGTCTATGGCGTGCTGGCCCTGGCCACCGCGTTCTTTCTGTTGCCGCTGTACGCCATGCTGGTCACGTCGTTCAAGGACGCCGAGGAGATCCGCAGCACCTCGTTGCTGGCGCTGCCGGGATCGCTGAACTGGTCGGCCTGGGGCACGGCCTGGTCCACCGCCTGCACGGGGGTGGATTGCAATGGCCTGCGCCCCTTCTTCTGGAACTCGGTGGCCATGGCCGTGCCGGCCGTGCTGATCTCCACCGTGTGGGGCGCGCTCAACGGCTATGTGCTGAGCCTGTGGAAGTTTCGCGGCAGCGACACGTTGTTTGGCCTGCTGCTGTTCGGCGTGTTCATGCCGTTCCAGGTCGTGCTGCTGCCCATGAGCCAGGTGCTGGGCTGGCTGGGGCTGTCCAGCTCCATCACCGGGCTGGTGCTGGTGCACTGCCTGGCCGGGCTGGCGGGCACCACGCTGTTCTTTCGCAACTACTACGCGGCCATCCCCAAGGAGCTGGTGAATGCAGCGCGTATGGACGGCGCGAGCTTCTGGCAGATCTTCTGGCGCATCGTGCTGCCGTTGTCCACGCCCATCGTCATGGTCACGCTGATCTGGCAGTTCACCAACATCTGGAACGACTTTTTGTTTGGCGTGGTGTTTTCGGGCACCGAGTCCAAGCCCATCACTGTGGGCCTGAACAACCTGGCCAACACCAGCAGCAGCGTGAAGGCCTACAACGTGGACATGGCGGCCGCCATCATCGCGGGCCTGCCCACGATGGTGATCTATGTGCTGGCTGGTAAATTTTTTGTGCGCGGGCTGACGGCCGGCGCGGTGAAGGGATAAATCATGGCGTCATCACTCGACATTGCAGGCATCAACAAGCGCTTTGGCAAGGGCGACAAAAGCGTGGAAGTGCTGCGCAAGGTGGACATTCACGTCGCGCCCGGCGAGTTCCTCATCCTGGTCGGCCCCTCGGGTTGCGGCAAGTCCACGCTGCTCAACATCATTGCGGGGCTGGACGAGCCCACCGAGGGCGAGATTCGCATCGGCGGCAAGAACGTGGTGGGCATGCCCCCGCGCAACCGCGACATCGCCATGGTGTTCCAGAGCTACGCGCTGTACCCCACCTTGAGCGTGGCCGACAACATCGGCTTTGCGCTGGAGATGCGCAAGATGCCCAAGGCCGAGCGCCAAAAGCGCATCGACGAAGTGGCCACCATGCTGCAGATCAGCCACCTGCTGGACCGCCGGCCCAGTCAGCTCTCGGGCGGGCAGCGCCAGCGTGTGGCCATGGGCCGGGCACTGGCGCGCCAGCCGCAGCTGTTCCTGTTTGACGAGCCGCTGTCCAACCTGGACGCCAAGCTGCGCGTGGAGATGCGCGCCGAGATCAAGCGCCTGCACCAGGCCAGCGGCATCACTAGCGTGTACGTCACGCACGACCAGGTCGAGGCGATGACGCTGGGCTCGCGCATCGCGGTGATGAAGGGCGGTGTGGTGCAGCAGCTGGGCACGCCGGACGACATCTACAACCGCCCGGCCAACACCTATGTGGCCACCTTCATCGGCTCGCCCACCATGAACCTGCTGCGCGGCGCGGCCACGGGCGGGCAGTTTGGCATCCAGGGTGCAGCGCTGAACCTGGCCGCCCCCGCCAGTGCCAACGAGGTGCTGCTGGGCGTGCGCCCCGAGCACTTGGTGATCCAGGAGACCGCCCCCTGGCGCGGCCGCGTCAGTGTGGTGGAGCCCACCGGCCCAGACACCTATGTGATGGTGGACACGGCCGCAGGCAGCGTCACGCTGCGCACCGACGCCCAGACCCGCGTGCAGCCCGGCGACGCCGTGGGCCTGGCGGTAGAGCCCGCCAACGCCCACTGGTTTGACGCCAGCAGCGAGAATCGGCTGGCGTGAGCCGCGCGGCGCAAGCGCCGCCCGGTCGTTGCATTTGATTGCTATTAAAACAATAGCTGCTAGCGCATGTCCTACTAGCGCTAGCAGCTGTTTTTGCTTAAAAACACCGCATGACACCCCTGCGCCTGCTGGCCGACATCGGCGGCACCAACATTCGCCTGGCCTGGCAAGACCGGCCCGATGGCCCCCTGCACGACACCCGTGTGTTGCCCTGCGCACAGTTCCCCACGGTGGACGCCGCGCTGTCGGCCTACCTGGCCGAGGTGAACATCGCCACGCCCCGCGAGGCGGCGTTTGGCATCGCCAACCCGGTCACGGGCGACGCGATCCGCATGACCAACCACAGCTGGAGCTTTTCGCAGCGCGCCGTGCGCGAGGCGTTTGGTTTTGAGCGGCTGGTGGTCATCAACGACTTCACCGCGCTCGCACTGGCGCTGCCCCTGCTCACGCCCGAGCAACTGCGCCCCGTGGGCGGCGGCGCGGCCGTGCCGGGCGCCGCGATTGCGCTGCTGGGCCCAGGCACGGGCCTGGGCGTGTCGGGCCTGGTGTTTCCGCCCGGCTCCAGTCTGGGCGTGCCGCTGTCGGGCGAGGGCGGCCACGTCACGCTGGCTGCGCAGACCCAGCGTGAATTCGACGTGCTGGCCATCCTGCAAGAGCGCTACGGCCATGTGTCGGCCGAACGCGCTGTGTGTGGCGCCGGGCTGGTGGATCTGTACCACGCGCTGCGCCGGCTGGCCCAGCGCGGCGGCAAGGAAGTCAGCTCGGCCGCGCAGGTGACCGAGCTGGCATTGCAAGCCAACGACCCGCTGGCGCTGGAGGCGCTGGAGCTGTTCTGCGGCTTTCTGGGCAGCGTGGCGGGCAACCTTGCGCTCACGCTCGGCGCGCGCGGTGGTGTCTTCATCGGCGGTGGCATGGTGCCGCGCCTGGGCACCTGGTTCGACCAGTCGCCGTTCCGCGCGCGGTTTGAATCCAAGGGGCGCTTCCAGTCTTACCTGGCGACCATTCCCTGCTGGGTGATCGACCCCGGCGCCACGCCTGCGCTGCACGGTGCCTCGCGCGCGCTGGACATTGCGGGCTCCGGCGCATGAGCGGCAGCACCCCGGCCACTGCGCCGCTGCCCGCGCTGCGGCCCAGCGGCGTGCACCACGTGGCCATCATCGCCAGCGACTACGCCCGCTCGCGCCGCTTCTACACCGAGGTGCTGGGCCTGCTGGTGGTGCACGAGCACTACCGCGCCGAGCGGCAGTCGCACAAGCTGGACCTGCAACTGCCTGACGGCACACAGGTGGAGCTGTTTTCCTTCCCCCACCCGCCCGCACGCCCGTCCTACCCTGAGGCCTGCGGCCTGCGCCACCTGGCCCTGCGCGTGGCCGACATGGAGGCCAGCGTGGCCGCCCTGGTGGCGCACGGCGTGGCTGTGGAGCCGGTGCGGGTGGACCCGTTCACCGGTGCGCTGTTCACGTTTTTTGCCGATCCGGATGGATTGCCCATCGAGCTGGTCGGGCCCGTGCCCGGCGCCGCTCTGCGCTGATTCCTGTCTTTTCCATCCACCCCCAAAAGAAAAGGCCCTGGCGGGCCTTTTTCCGTGTCACATCTCCTCGCTCCAGCAATACCCGTCACGCGCAATCATCGCGCTGGCCGCACGCGGGCCCCAGCTACCGGCGGGGTAGGGGCGGGGGCCTGTAGGGTCGTTCTTCCAGTACTGCAGGATGGGCTCCACCCAGCGCCAGGCTTCTTCCTGCTCGTCGCTGCGCACAAACAGGTTCAGGCGGCCCGCAATCACGTCGAGCAGCAAGCGTTCGTAGGCGCCCACGCGCTCGGTGCCAAAGCGCTGGTCAAAGTCCAGGTTCAGGTGCACTTGCGACAGCGCAGGTTCGGCCTGGTGCTGGGCCGCGCCCTGCGCCATCAGGTGCAGCTCCAGCCCGTCCTTGGGCTGCAGGTTGATCACCAGACGGTTGGCGGCGCCTGCGGGCGTCTTGAAGATGGGGTGGGGCACGGGGCGGAAGTTGATGACGATGTGCGCGTCGCGCCCCGCCAGCCGCTTGCCAGTGCGGATGTAGAACGGCACGCCCGCCCAGCGCCAGTTGCTGATTTCGGTGCGCAGCGCCACAAAGGTCTCGGTGGTGCTGCTGGCGGCCACGCCTTTTTCTTGCGCGTAGCCAGGCACGGGCTGGCCCTGGTGGTTGCCGGCCGCGTACTGCCCACGGATCACATGCTGGCCGATGGTCTCCAGTGTCCAGGGCTTGAGCGACTGCAGCACCTTGAGCTTTTCGTCACGGATGGCGTTGGCGCTGGAGTTGATGGGCGGCTCCATGCCGATCGCGCACAGCAACTGCAGCGCATGGTTCTGCACCATGTCGCGCAGCGCGCCAGTCTGGTCGTAGAACGCACCGCGCGACTCCACGCCCAGCTCTTCGGCAATCGTGATCTGGATGTTGGCGATGGTCTCGCGGCGCCACAGGGGCTCGAACAACGCGTTGCCAAAGCGCAGCGCAAACAGGTTCTGCACCGAGGGCTTGCCCAGATAGTGGTCGATGCGGAAGACCTGCTCTTCCTTGAGCACGCGGCGCAGCGTGTCGTTGATGGCGCGGTTGGACTGCAGGTCGTGGCCCAGCGGCTTTTCCAGCACTACGCGGGTGGTGGGGCCGTTCAGGCCCACGGCGGCGATCTGCTCGCACACGTTGGTGAACAGGCTGGGCGCGGTGGCCACATACATCACCACCGAGTCGGCGCCGCGCGCTTTCAGCGTCTCGGCCAAGCGCTCGTAGTCCTGGGTTTTGGACAGGTCCATGCGCAGGTAATTCAGCAAGGCCGCAAACCGTGCAAACTCGTCCGGCGTCGGGCGCTTGGCCAGCTCCACGCTGTCGAACCGCGACTGGATCAGGCTGCGGTATTGTTCGTCGCTCAGGTCGTCGCGTGCGACCGCGATGATGCGCCCCCCCTCGGGCAGCGTGCCATGCCGAAAGGCCTGAAACAATGCGGGCATGAGCTTGCGCCAGGCGAGGTCGCCGGTGCCGCCGAACAGGACGAGGTCAAAACTCATGGTGTCTCCGTGATGGGGTGGTTCGTTTTGTTGCGTGGGATTGTAATCACGTTACATGATTTTCCAAAGAATAGTGCCTTGTTCCTACCGCTTGTAACTCAAAAGAACCTGCCAATAAGCCATTTGATCGTGTAATCAAGTTACTATCTCGGCGCATTTCACCTTACCTGTTTGATGACCATGCCTCTCCGTTGCGACCAGTCTGCGCTGTGGCCCCAGTTGGCAGCCCACTACGCCTCCCATGGCCAGTACCTGGACATGCGCCAGGCGTTTGCGCAGGACGCCCAGCGGTTTGCCGCCTTCAGCCAGTCGGCCCCGCATGTGTTTGCCGACCTGTCCAAGAACCTGTGGGACCAGGGCACCGAAGCGCTGCTGCTGGACCTGGCCCGCGACTGCGGCCTAGTGCAACACCGCGATGCGATGTTTGCCGGCGAGGCCATCAACACCACCGAAAACCGCGCGGTACTGCACACGCTGCTGCGCCGCCCTGCGGGCATGGCCCTGCCCGGTGATGTGCCCGAAACCGCGCAGCGCCTGGCCGACGTGCACCGCACGCTCGATGCGATGCTGCAGTACGCCGAGCAGGTGCGCAGCGACGCCGCCATCACCGATGTGGTGAACATCGGCATCGGCGGATCGGACCTGGGCCCGCACATGGCCGTGCGTGCGCTCGAAGAGTTCCGCATCCCCGGCAAGCGCTTTCACTTTGTCTCCAACGTGGACGGGCACGAGCTGCACCATGTGCTCAAGGGCCTGCGGCCCGAGAGCACGCTGTTCCTGGTCGCGTCCAAGACTTTCACCACGGCCGAGACCATGACCAACGCGCGCTCGGCCCTGGCGTGGTTTGCTGCCCAAGGCGGTCGCGATGTGGCCCGCAACTTTGCCGCGCTCACCACCAACATCGAAGCTGCTGGCGCCTTGGGCATCACCACCACCTTCGGCTTCTGGGACTGGGTGGGCGGCCGCTACTCGCTGTGGTCGGCCATTGGCCTGCCGATTGCCATCTCGATTGGTGCGCAGGGCTTCCGTGACTTCCTCGCGGGCGCGCATGCGATGGACGAGCATTTCCGCACCGCGCCGCTGGCGCAGAACCTGCCCGTGCGCCTGGGCCTGCTCGATGTCTGGTACCGCAACTTCCATGGCTTTACCAGCCGCTGCATCGCGCCGTACCACGCGGCGCTGGGTCGCTACTCGGCCTACCTGCAGCAGCTGGAGATGGAGAGCAACGGCAAGCGCGTGGCGCAAGACGGCAGCACGCTGGCCTGCGTGACGTCGCCCGTGCTGTGGGGTGAGCCCGGCACCAACGGCCAGCACGCGTTCTTCCAGATGCTGCACCAGGGCGCCGACGTGCTGCCGCTGGAGATCGTGGCCGTGCGCAAGGCATCGCACCCGCTACCCGGCCACCAGCAAAAGCTGCTGGCCAACGCGCTAGCGCAGACGCAGGCGCTGATGGTGGGCAAGGCCAGCGACGACGGCCACCGGCACTTTCCGGGCAACCGTCCCAGCACGCTGATGCTGCTCGAATCCCTCACCCCCACCTCGTTGGGTGCGCTGATTGCGCTGCAGGAGCACCGCGTGTTTGTGAGCGGCAGCCTGTGGGGCATCAACAGCTTTGACCAGTGGGGCGTGGAGCTGGGCAAGGTGCTGGCCAAGGACCTGGAAGCGCGGCTGGAGAGTGGCGATGTGTCGGGGCTCGATGGCTCCACGGCGGGCTTGCTGGGCCTGCTGCGCAACGCGGCCTGACCCTCACGGCACAGCTCAATCCTCGGGGTAGCGCTGGCGTGAGACCAGGCGCCCCACCGGCAGAAACCGGCGCGGTTTCTCGCCCGCAGTCCAAAGAACAGGAGACACACACCATGGCGATCCCGCCCCTGCCAGACTTCCGCTCCGCTGCCTTTTTGCGCCAGCATCTGCGGGACACCATGGCGTTCTACGACCCCGTGGCCACCGACGCGAGCGGCGGGCAGTTCCACTTCTTTCTGGACGATGGCACGGTCTACAACACGCGCACCCGCCACCTCGTCAGCGCCACGCGTTTTGTAATCACGCATGCCATGCTCTATCGCACCACGGGCGAGGCGCGTTACCAGGTGGGCATGCGGCACGCGCTCACGTTCCTGCGCACCGCGTTTCTCGATCCTGCCACGGGCGGCTACGCCTGGCTGATCGACTGGCAAGATGGCCGCGCCACCGTGCAAGACGCCACGCGCCACTGCTATGGCATGGCCTTTGTGATGCTGGCCTATGCCCGTGCTTACGAGGCCGGAGTGCCCGAGGCCCGCGATTGGCTGGCTGAGGCTTTTCAGACGGCTGAGAAGCACTTCTGGCAACCCGCCGCAGGCCTGTATGCCGACGAGGCCAGCCCCGATTGGCAGCTGACCAGCTACCGGGGCCAGAACGCCAACATGCACGCTTGCGAGGCCATGATCTCGGCCTTCCGCGCCACGGGAGAGCGTCGCTACATCGAGCGTGCGGAGCAACTCGCGCAAGGTATCTGTCAGCGGCAGGCGGTGTTGTCCACCGCTGCCGTCGCCCCCGCTGCCGGAGGCTGGGTGTGGGAACATTTCCACGCCGACTGGTCCGTGGACTGGGACTACAACCGCCACGACCGCAGCAACATCTTCCGCCCCTGGGGCTACCAGATCGGTCACCAGACCGAATGGGCCAAGCTGCTGCTGCAGCTGGATGCCCTGCACCCCGCTGATTGGCATCTGCCCTGTGCACAGCGCCTGTTCGATGCCGCCGTAGAGCACGGCTGGGATGCCGAACACGGCGGCCTGTACTACGGCATGGCGCCCGACGGCAGCATCTGCGACGACGGCAAATACCACTGGGTGCAAGCCGAAAGCATGGCGGCTGCGGCGGAGCTAGCTGTGCGCACGGGCGACGAGCGCTACTGGCAGTGGTACGACCGCATTTGGGCCTATTGCTGGGCCCACTTTGTGGACCACGAAAACGGCGCGTGGTTTCGCATCCTGCACCGCGACAACCGCAACTCCACCCGCGAAAAGAGCAATGCGGGGAAGGTGGACTATCACAACATGGGGGCGTGTTATGACGTGCTGGGGGTGGTGGCAGCGGGGACTTGAGCGCGGAGAATGGCGACTTCCACCCTTTCCAAGGACGAGGTTTGTGTATGAGCGAGATCGCCAAAGAGAGTCGGCCCATGTACCAAGCGGCCTGTCATTGCGGTGCAGTTCGGTTTGAGGTACAGTTCACAGACGGCTTGCGCAGTGCCCGTAGATGCAACTGCTCCTACTGCCGCATGCGTGGCGCGGTGGCTGTTTCTGCCAACTTGAGCGATATGAAGGTATTGCAAGGCGCGAATGTATTGACCCTGTACCAGTTCAACACGCGTGAGGCCAAACACTACTTTTGCTCCCGCTGCGGCATCTACACGTTTCATCAACGCCGGTCCTCTCCTGATCAATACGGGATCAATGTCGCGTGTATCGAAGGGATGAGCCCTTTCGACTTCGAAGAGGTGCCCGTCAGCGAAGGGCGGATGCACCCTAAGGATGTTGGTGGACGCAGCGGAATGATTGCTGGCTGGCTGCGATACACGGCCAATCGGTAAGCCGGGAAAACGGGCCTGCAAGCATTGCCGCTGGGCACTCTGGAGCGCTCCTTTTTATGCGCATTGAAATGCGTTGACTGGCAGACCGGCAACTTGCACCCGCACAATGAACAATGACCCTGCCGGAATCGGTGCCTCCTGCTCCCGGGCAGGCCGCCCCGCCCGTGCCGACGTAATGAACAACGTCCGCAAATCCTCCCCCCCAAAACACACCATGGTCGGGCACTGCACCGGCACCTCAATGCGTTGCATGACCACACCCGCTGGCGAAAGCTGCAACACGCAAGCCCCTTCGTACATCGCCACCCAGTAGTTCCCGTCTACATCCACCGCTGCGCCATCGGGCCTGCCGCCATAGGGTTGGCCTTCTACCTTGCGGTCGAACTGCACCCAGGGGCGGCGGTTGGAGATCTCGCCGGTAGACACATCAAAGTCGAATTGGTCGATGCGGTGTTCGGGTGTGTTGGACCAGTACATCGTGCGGTCGTCGGGGCTGAAAGCCAGGCCGTTGGCGGTGAAGTTGTCGCCTGCCATGTGGCGCACGCGGTAGCCGGTGGCGCTGCTGGTATCGGCCTGCAGGCACCACAGCGCCGCATCCGGCGCCGTGCGCGGCGTGATGACCGAGCCCGCCCAGAAGCGGCCTGCAGTGTCGCAGCGACCGTCATTCAGGCGCAGCACGCTGGTGTCGTGCTGCTCCGGCGGCAGCAGGGCCAGGCAGGTGAGGGCGGTGGGGTCTGCGCTGTCCTTGGCAGTGTCCAGAAGATAGAAACCGTTTCGTAACCCGATTACCAATCGTTTGTCGGACGCCGGTGCGCAACAACCGGGCTCGCTGGGCATGCACCATTGCCGGTGGTGTCCGCTCTCAGGATGCCACGCATGGACCGCGTGTCCCTGAATGTCACACCAGTAAAGGGATTTTTCCGTGGGGTGCCAGAAGGGCGATTCGCCCAGTTCGGACGGCGGCAAGGGCAGGGTTTGCAGGGACATGGGTTGAAGCGGGGTGGTTATCGAGTTACATTCTAGGGCCTCAGATATTGAGCCCCGGCACTATGCATGGGGCCTTGCCACCCACCGATGGAGACTTCCATGCACCCAGTTGTAGCGCGCGTGACCGAGCGCATTGTCCAGCGCAGCGCAGACACCCGCGGCGCTTACCTTGCCGGCGTTGACGCCATGATCGCCCGCAAGCCCGCCCAAGACCGCATGGGCTGCGCCAACCTGGCCCATGCCTATGCGGCGCTGCCGGGTTCTGACAAGTTCAAGGTCACCGTCGAGAAGGCGCCCAACATCGGCATCGTCACGGCCTATAACGACATGCTCTCGGCCCACCAGCCGTACCAGGGCTACCCTGCCATCCTGCGTGACGAAGCCGCCAAGCTGGGGGCCACCGTGCAAGTGGCGGGCGGTGTGCCCGCGATGTGCGACGGCGTGACGCAGGGTACGCCCGGCATGGAGCTGTCGCTGTTCTCCCGCGATGCCATTGCCATGGCCACTGCGGTAGCGCTGTCCCACGATGTGTTCGATGGTGCGCTGCTGCTGGGCGTGTGCGACAAGATCGTGCCGGGTCTGCTGATCGGTGCGCTGCACTACGGCCACTTGCCCTGCGTGTTTGTGCCCGCAGGCCCCATGGGCACGGGCCTGTCGAACAAAGACAAATCCAAGGTGCGCGAGCAGTACGCACAAGGTCTGGTGGGCCGCGACGAGCTGCTCCAGGCCGAGTCGGCCGCGTACCACAGCCCTGGCACCTGCACTTTTTACGGCACGGCCAACAGCAATCAGATGCTGCTCGAAGCCATGGGCCTGCACGTGCCCGGTGCGGCGTTCGAGTCGCCCGGCACCCAGGCGCGCGAGGTCTTCACGCGCCAGGCGCTGCGCACGGTGCTCGACATCGGCAAGCGCGGCCACCGCTTCACGCCCATCGGCAAGCTGGTGGACGAGCGCTGCATCGTCAACGCCATGGTGGCTCTGTTGGCCACGGGCGGCTCCACCAACCACCTGATCCATTGGGTGGCCATTGCGCGCAGCGCGGGCATCCTGATCGACTGGACGGACTTTGACGAACTCTCGTCCGTGGTGCCCCTGCTGGCCCGCGTGTATCCCAATGGCGATGCCGATGTGAACCAGTTCCAGGCCGCCGGTGGCCCGCCGTGGATCCTGCGCGAACTGCTGGCGGGCGGCCTGATGCACCCTGATGTGATGAGCGTGAACGCTGGCGGCATTGCCGATGGCGGCAAGAGCGCACCCGCCGTATCGGGCGACACCTCGGTGCTGCGGCCTGTGAGTGAGCCGTTCTCGCCCACGGGCGGCCTGCGCCTGCTGCAAGGCCGCCTGGGCCGTGCGGTGATCAAGGTATCGGCCGTGCCCGAAGACCGCCACATCGTCCAAGCCCCGGCGCGTGTGTTCGATTCGCAGGAGGCCCTGCTCGCCGCTTTCAGTGCGGGCGAGGTGAACCAGGACATGGTGGCCGTGGTGCGATTTCAGGGGCCGCAGGCCAATGGCATGCCCGAGCTGCACAAGCTCACGCCCCCGCTGGCGGTGCTGCAGAACCAAGGCTTCCAGGTGGCGCTGGTGACCGACGGCCGCATGAGCGGCGCATCGGGCCGTGTGCCTGCCGCCATCCACGTCACACCCGAGGCACTGGCCGGTGGTCCGCTGGCCAAGGTGCGCGATGGCGACATCGTGCGGGTGGATGCAGTCGCTGGCACGCTCGATGTGTTGGTGGACGATGCCGAGTGGGCCGCTCGCGCCCCGGCACCCTTCAACGCCCCATCACCCATCGGCTTTGGCCGTGAACTCTTCACCAACTTTCGCCGCCACGCTGGCGGTGCCGAACAAGGAGCCTGCACATGGCTGTAACCCCCGCTTCCACCCCCATGAATCCTCTCGACATCGCCAGCCATGGCCCGGTCATCCCGGTCATCGTGATCGACCGCGTGGAAGACGCGCTGCCCCTGGCCGAGGCCTTGCTGGCCGGTGGTGTGAAGGTGCTGGAGGTGACGTTGCGCACCGCGGCTGGTCTGCCCGCCATCGAGACCATCGCCCGCCATCTGCCCGAGGCTGTGGTGGGTGTGGGGACGGTGCTCAACGCCGATGACGCCCGCCGTGCGAGCGAAGCCGGTGCGCGTTTTGCTGTGAGCCCCGGCTACACGTCGGCTGTGGGCAGTACCTGCAAGGGCCTGAACCTGCCGCTGCTGCCCGGCGTGGCCACGTCCAGCGAGATCATGGCGGCGCTGGCCGATGGGTTCTCGTTCCTCAAGCTGTTCCCGGCCGAGGCCGTGGGCGGCATCCCGCTGCTCAAGTCATGGGCCAGCCCGTTTGGCCAGGTGAGCTTTTGCCCCACCGGCGGCATCACCAACGCCACCGCTTCCAACTACCTGGCGCTGCCCAATGTGCGCTGCGTGGGGGGCTCGTGGCTCACGCCCACCGACGCGGTGCGCGCGGGCGACTGGGCGCGCATCACGCAACTGGCGCGTGACACCCAGGCGTTGCGCAAGGCGGCCTGAGGGGTCGCTGGCGCTGGGTTTGCGGCCAAAAGCGCCCCATGCGCTAGTGCAATATGCGCTGGCAGCTATCAAAATAATAGCGTTTGACTTTGCAGGTCCGTGGCGCGGGCGGCACAGCGTGGCCGCTGTGTGTGTCGAGCCGGCTGGACTTGTCGCAACGCCCCTCTATCATGGCCACGCGGGAATACCCCGTGACCGAGCAACGATTGTTCAAGAGAGGGAGTTCGCTATGGATTTTGTTTCGGCTGTCAAAAGCTGCTTCGCGCAGTACGCCGGGTTTTCGGGCCGTGCGCCACGCTCCGAGTTCTGGTGGTTCGCGCTGTTCCAGCTCGGCGTGCTGGTGATTGCCACCATGATCAGCCAGGTGCTCTACGGCATTGCCGCCCTGGCCCTGCTGCTGCCAGCGCTGGCCGTGGGCGCGCGCCGCTTGCATGACATTGGGCGCTCCGGCTGGTGGCAGCTGCTGTCGCTCACCGGGATCGGCACCCTGGTGCTGATCTACTGGTGGGTGCAACCCAGCGGGGAATAAAGCCACGGCAGGCCAGCGCCGCGAGTTGGCTCCATAAAAAAGCCCGCAGACCGTAAGGCCTGCGGGCTTTTTTTCATGGGCTGCGCAGTCAGCACCAAGCCGCTGCGCAGGGGCCGGGCAATTACATGCCCATGCCGCCCATACCACCCATGCCGCCCATGTCAGGCATGCCGCCGCCAGCTGGGGCGTCGTCCTTTGGAGCCTCAGCCACCATGGCTTCGGTCGTCAGCAGCAACGATGCCACGGAGGCAGCGTTCTGCAGGGCCGTGCGGGTGACCTTCGTGGGGTCCAAGATGCCCAGTTCGAGCATGTCGCCGTACGTGTCGTTGGACGCATTGAAGCCGTAGTTGCCCTTGCCAGCCAGCACAGCGTTCACCACGACGGAGGCTTCGCCACCGGCGTTGTTCACGATTTCGCGCAGGGGGGCTTCGATGGCCTTCAGCACCAGCTTGATGCCGGCTTCTTGGTCGGCGTTGTCGCCCTTGACCGAGTCGCCCACAGCTTGCTTGGCACGCAGCAGAGCCACGCCACCACCGGCCACAACGCCTTCTTCCACAGCTGCACGGGTAGCGTGCAGTGCGTCTTCCACGCGGGCCTTCTTTTCCTTCATTTCGACTTCGGTGGCCGCGCCGACCTTGATCACGGCCACGCCGCCAGCCAGCTTGGCCACGCGCTCTTGCAGCTTCTCGCGGTCGTAGTCGGACGTGGCTTCTTCGATCTGCACGCGCACTTGCTTGACGCGGGCTTCGATGTCAGCGGCAGCGCCAGCGCCGTCGATGATGATGGTGTTTTCCTTGCCCACTTCGATGCGCTTGGCTTGGCCCAGGTCGGCCAGCGTGACCTTTTCCAGGGTCAGGCCCACTTCTTCAGCGATGACCTTGCCGCCCGTCAGGATGGCGATGTCTTCCAGCATGGCCTTGCGGCGGTCGCCGAAGCCAGGAGCCTTGACAGCCACCACCTTCAGGATGCCGCGGATCGTGTTGACCACCAGCGTAGCCAGGGCTTCGCCGTCAACTTCTTCGGCAATGATCAGCAGGGGACGGCCAGCCTTGGCGACTTGTTCCAGCGTAGGCAGCAGGTCGCGGATGTTGCTGATCTTCTTGTCGAACAGCAGCACGAAGGGGTTGTCCAGAATGGCGGATTGCTTTTCTGGGTTGTTGATGAAGTAGGGCGACAGGTAGCCGCGGTCGAATTGCATGCCTTCCACGACGTCCAGTTCGGAGTCGAGGGACTTGCCGTCTTCCACGGTGATCACGCCTTCCTTGCCAACCTTGTCCATGGCGTCAGCGATCAGCTTGCCGATGGTTTCGTCGGAGTTGGCGGAGATCGAACCCACTTGGGCGATTTCCTTGGAGGTGGTGGTGGGCTTGGAAGCCTTCTTCAGCTCGATCACCAGGGCTGCCACAGCCTTGTCGATACCGCGCTTCAGGTCCATCGGGTTGATGCCAGCGGCCACGTACTTGAAGCCTTCGCGCACGATGGCTTGTGCCAGCACGGTGGCGGTGGTGGTGCCGTCACCAGCGTTGTCGCTGGTCTTGGAAGCCACTTCCTTCACGAGCTGGGCGCCCATGTTCTGCAGCTTGTCCTTGAGTTCGATTTCCTTGGCCACGGACACACCGTCCTTGGTCACGGTGGGGGCGCCGAACGAGCGCTCCAGCACCACATTGCGGCCCTTGGGGCCCAGCGTGACCTTGACCGCGTTGGCCAGGATGTTCACGCCTTCAACCATGCGAGCGCGGGCTTCGCCGCCGAAAACTACGTCTTTTGCTGCCATGTTTGGCTCCTAAAATTTGATTCAAATTGGCTGCTTGCGCCTATCCAGTAAGCGCTAGCAGCTATGAAAAAGTGAGTAAACGAGGGAGAAGGGATTACTTCTCGACCACGGCGAACAGGTCGTCTTCCTTCATGACCAGCAGCTCGTCGCCCTTGACCTTGACGGTCTGGCCCGAATACTTGCCGAACAGAACGCGGTCACCGACCTTCACGTTCAGGGCAATCAGCTCGCCCTTGTCGTTCTTCTTGCCGGGGCCGACGGCCAGCACTTCACCTTGATCGGGCTTTTCAGCGGCGTTGTCGGGGATCACGATGCCGGAGGCGGTCGTGGTTTCGCTTTCGATACGCTTGACGATCACGCGATCGTGCAGGGGGCGAAGGTTCATTGCATTGCTCCTGTTTTCAGTAAAAAAAGCTGAGGGACTCACACAGCCCCGGCCATCCGAGGCTGCCAAACTGCCAGCAGGGAGTGCGGTGTTAGCACTCGTCTGCGGTGAGTGCTAATGATACGGGCCTTTATGACGATTTCAAGAACCTGTCGGTGAAATGTCTGGGTGAGCCCGGGTTATACAATCGCTGCGAAAACAGACACCCTGGGTGCATTCAGCACACCTTGGACACCTTTTGCGCGCCAGCGCAGCTCCGACTACGCGGTTCGCTATCCGGGCGTACCCAAGGCCGGTGGTGATTCTTCGCGCACGTCATACCAACACAGAAGTGGAGTGCCCGATGGCATCGTTGCAAATCACTACCGCGCTCTTGGGAATTGGTCTTGCCGCACTGATCCTCTATCTAGTACGCCGTGATCACCTATATTTGATGCATGGCCTGTTCTGGGTTGTGGTGGCTGCGGCCGCAGCCGTATTGGGTGCATGGCCTGGCCTGATTGACAGACTGGCCTCATGGACCGGGTTTAGCTACCCACCGGCCCTGCTATTGCTGCTGGCCTGCATGATCCTGATCATCAAGGCCTTGCACGCTGACATGGTCAACACCCGTATCGAGCGCGACGTGCGCCGTCTGAATCAACGCCTGGCAATCCTTGAGGCAGATTTAGAGGCTGCAGCTCAGCACAAAACGACTTTCGGAGCCTCATGACGACATATCACCTGCTTCCTGTCATCTTATGCGGTGGCTCGGGTACACGCCTTTGGCCCCTCTCGCGCGAGGCCTATCCCAAACAGTTTCTTGCTCTCCATGGCGATGGGGTTTCCATGCTGCAGGATACTGCTCTCCGTCTCCAAGGTGTGGCTGCTGCGATTCCGCGGGTAGCCCCCACCATTGTGTGCAACCACGAACACCGGTTTCTGGCGGCACAGCAGCTGCACGATGCAGGAGTGCGTGACGCCAAAGTGATACTGGAACCATGTGGCCGAAACACAGCGCCAGCATTGACTCTGGCAGCGCTGGTAGCTGAGCCGGACGCTGTATTGCTGGCGATGCCTGCAGACCATGTTATGACAAAAGCCGCTCATCTCCATGCCGCAGTGGAGGGCGCTTGGCAACTTGCCAAGGACGGCGCTATGGTGACATTCGGTATCGTTGCCGATCGTCCGGAAACCGGCTATGGCTACATCCAGCGAGGTGAGCAAGTGGTAAGTAGCACTGCGTTCGCCATTCGCAGCTTTGCTGAAAAACCCAGTTTGGAACTGGCGCAGGCCTACGTTGAGGGCGGTGACTACCTCTGGAATAGCGGCCTATTCATGGTGCGCGCAGACAAATGGCTCGAGGCTATGACGGCATTGCAGCCTGAAATGCTGCAGGTTTGCCGGACAGCCATTGAGCGCAGCGGCTGTGACTTGGACTTCATTCGCCCTCACCATGAATCCTTCGCGGCCTGCCCGGCCGACTCGATCGACTATGCGGTGATGGAACACCTGCCTAACAATGAATCGCTGGGCATTCTTGCCTGCGTTGTGCCACTGGATGCAGGTTGGTCCGATCTGGGCGCATGGGATGCACTATGGGATGTCTTGCCACGAGACGCCAGCGGCAATGCACACGCTGGCAAGACTCTGGCCATTGATACACGCAACAGCCTACTATTTTCCGAGACCTGCTTGATCGCTGCGGTCGGTGTAGACAATCTGGTGGTAGTGGAAACTCCTGATGCCATTCTAGTGGCAGACAAGCGCAAAACGCAGGAGGTGAAAAGAGTCGTTGCTGAACTCAAAGCCCAGAACCGTAGCCTTGCTTCGACCCATCGCAAGGTACATCGCCCGTGGGGCTGGTATGACAGCATCGACAGCGGCGAACGCTTCCAGGTCAAACGCATCGTTGTGCATCCTGGTGCATCGCTCAGCCTGCAAATGCACCATCACCGCGCAGAACATTGGATCGTGGTTAAGGGCACGGCACAGGTCACCAACGGCGATAAGACCTTCCTGTTGGGTGAAAACGAATCCACCTTCATCCCCCTTGGTCACGTGCATCGTTTGGCCAACCCCGGCAAGGTGCCGCTAGAAATTATTGAAGTGCAGTCTGGCAACTACTTGGATGAAAACGATATCGTCCGGTTTGAGGATAGTTACGGGCGATGCTGATATCAACATTGTCCATGCCATGGCGTCACCGTAGCCTAGTGGCCGAACTGGTCAAGCGTGAATTCACGGGGCGCTACCGCGGCTCTTTCGGCGGCATGTTGTGGGCTGTCGCTCAGCCGCTCTTCATGCTTGCGATCTACACCGTGGCTTTTGGCATCATCATGCAGTCGCGCTGGGGCTTTACGGGCACGACCAAGGAATATGCCCTGATGCTGTTTGCCGGGCTCATCGTATACAACGCCTTTGCCGAGTGCCTAGCCAAGGCGCCCCGTCTGATCGCTGCCAATCCGAATTTCGTCAAAAAGGTCGTTTTTCCGCTGGAGGTGCTGCCCTGGGTCATGACCATCACCGCACTATCCCACGTGCTCATCGCGATTGCAGTGTGGGTTGTGGGATACGCCATCCTTTATGGCACCCCTCATGTAACGGTGATGTATTTTCCTCTGGTCCTCGTGGCCTTCCTTCCCGTGTTGCTGGCGATCGGCTGGCTTCTGGCGGCGTTGGGTGTCATCGTTCGCGACATTGATCAACTCACGGGTATGCTGGCCCACGCCCTGTTGTTCGTCACCCCAGTCTTCTACAGCGTGGATGCAGCGCCGCCCCTTATTCAAAAAGCCTTGCTTCTCAATCCACTGACCTACATCGTCGAGCAAATGCGTTTGGTCTTGTTCATTGGCAAGCCGCCCAACTTGCAAGGCCTGCTTGTTTATTTCCTGCTGTCGCTGGTGTTCAGCATGTTGGCCGTGTTTATCTTCCGCCGGCTGCGCAGCAGCTTTGCCGACAATGTCTAGTGAAATTGCGATCGCCGTTCAGGGCGTCAGTAAGCGTTATTTCGTTTATGAAAACCAACGTGCGCGCCTGCGCCACGCTTTTTTGCCGAAAAGTGTGGCCGGGGTGTCTGAGATCTGGGCATTGCGTGATATCAGCTTCGAAGTCAAAAAGGGCGATTCGCTTGGCATCATCGGGCGCAATGGCGGTGGGAAAAGCACTTTGCTAGAAATTATCACCGGCACTCTGACGCCTACCAAAGGCCATGTGGCGGTCAATGGGCGCGTGGCGGCGTTATTGGAGTTGGGCAGTGGCTTCAATCCTGAATACACCGGGCGCGAAAACGTGTTCCTTAATGGATTGCTCATGGGGCTGTCGAGGGCCGAAGTTGCCGCCAGCTTCGATGACATCGCAGCCTTTGCCGACATTGGTGACGTGCTGGACCGCCCCGTCAAAACCTATTCCAGCGGCATGATGGTGAGACTAGCCTTTGCCGTGCAGGTTGCGCTTGAGCCGGACATCCTAATCGTCGACGAAGCACTGAGCGTGGGCGATTATTTCTTCCAGCAGAAATGTTTCGGGCGGCTGCGCAAGATGCGTGAAGATGGCCTGACTCTGCTTTTTGTCTCCCATGACATGGGCTCGGTGCGCGACTTGTGCTCCCAAGCTGTCTATTTGCGGCGAGGCTCAGCAGCTTTTGTCGGCGATTCCAAAATTGCAATTCAGCAGTACTTTGCTGAAGACAGTGCACCAGCCAGTATCAATACGGAGATACGAGAAGCAGATGAGGCCAGTTTACTCACCTCGCCAGTGCCCAGTTTCGAAAAGTTGCCAGTGGATGTGCTCTGGCGCGCGGTCGAAGGTAAGACCGTTGGCATCCTGGCGGTACGCGCTCTCGACATGCAAGGTCGGCAGACGACCAGCGTGCGTATAGGCGACTCATTACAGATTGAAGCCTATTTCCGCAACCCGGACGACCAGCGCGCCACTATGACCCTCGCGCTTAAAAATCGATACGACCAGATTGTTTTTGCCACCAGTGCTTCGCGTCTAAATATTGCTGAGTGCCGTACTGATGGTGCATGGGGAGTTTTGGTTTACCAATTGAAAATGGATTTGGAGGCCGGACTTTATTCTCTGGTGCTAGCCCTAAATTCCCCAACCGGTCCCAATACTGGCCACAAATACGACGCCACCGAATGGCTAGGACCGCTGCATGTTCAATGGGACTATGAGCGCTATACAGCACCTTTTTTGGGTCAATTCGGTTTGTCGGCCTCTGCACATTTTAGTCATGGATCGGCTGTCAAAAAAAACGAGGAAGTTGCATGAAAATTATCATTTGTGGGATGCCGCGTTCGATGACCACGTGGATATTCAATGCAGCGCGCGAAATTCTGGGTGACCAGCCACTGAAGACCATCTGGATAGATCCCAAAGATGTGGTGGCCGAAGCTGAATTTGTTTCAACAAAAGAAAATATCATCGCTAAATGCCATCACTACAGCGATACGCTGGCCAATGCCGCTGACTGCATTATTTATTCATACCGTGATATTCGAACAGCGGCAGTAAGTTGCTTCCGCAAGTTTTCCTCGGATTGCACCGCGAGCCAACTGGAAGCTTGGGTGCAGGCTGGTCGGGCATGGGTGGGTGTTGCCGATGTGATTATGCGCTACGAGAAGGTTGAGAGAAATCCGTCTGAGGCTTTGCAGCGCTTGCGACATGTTTTAGGCGTGAAATACGGTGCGCAGAGGCTATCCAGAGAGAGTGATGAAACGCTGCTCTCTCGCGTTGATTTGAGCTTCGAACGAAGGCAGACCGTTGAGAAAATCGACTATGACTCGCGGACCATGATTCTTCCAGCGCACCGCACTTTTCAGCCGTCGCCCGACGATCTGAACGAAATAGAAAAGGCCCTATACCTGCGCATCGAGCGCGAATTTGCAGCATGGCTGGTCGAGCATTTTTATCTGCAGCAGGAGGACCATGGTCAAGCTTTGGACTATCGCTTGGCGGCGCAAATCATGTCGCGTCTTTCGAGCCCCACGGTCATTGATGTGGGTGTTGAGCGCGGCTCCTTCGTTGATCTGGCACTGGCCGCAGGTGCGGGACGCGTGATTGCATTCGAAGCGCTACCTCGGCACGTAACGCATCTTCGTTCCCGCTTCGGTGACGACTCAGGTGTTGAGGTGCGTGCTCAAGCTGTGTCCGAACACTTTGGTAAGGCAGTCTTCCACATTGCGCTTGATCCCGAAGGCCGTGAACTCGATTACCACCATACGCTTGCAGATCTGGGCGACTCGGCCACAGTCGTACGTAGCGCGCGCACTATTGAGGTAGAAACTGTCGCCTTGGGAGGCTTGGCGAAAAGCGAGCAACTGCCGGGTGCTATCGACTTCCTAAAGGTGGATACCGATGGACATGATCTGGCTGTTCTGCGCGGTCTAAATACCCTCCGTCCACGCTTTATTCTTGCCGAATACTGGGATACCCTTCCGGAAACCAGCGGCCGCAACTTGTACTCGCTTGCTGATTTGCAAGCATGGGCCACTGGCGGAGGCTATGAACATTCGGTGGTTATCCGTCGCCATGGGCGTTTGGAGTCGTTGGAATGGGATGCCCCCTGGACGAGGCCAGGAGATTGGGGCAATGTGTTGTTCATCCGCGATACTGCCGACTTACCATTGGTGCAAGTAGTCGTTGCTGAACTGGCTTCTGAGGCACAGGCGCGTAATCAAGACCACGTCGCCATACTCATCAAGGATTGCGAAGCCAAGGAAGCCGAAATACGGCGCTTGGACAACGCGCTAAAAGCCCTACGAAGTCAGCAACAGGGCAAAGAACACTTCTTGCGATACACCTCCGCGGCTGTCTCTGCCTTGAAGTCCATGCGAGGTCCGCAACCGGCTAAAGCAGATGATTGCGGTGGCGTAGCAAGCCATCCGTCGAACTCACCCATTAGCGGGCTTGGTTGGGCGCAGGGCGGCCAGAAATGTCCCCGTTGCGAGATGTTGGAAGTTGATCTCATTCGAAAAGACGTTGCGCACCTTAAGGCTCAGTTCGATGCGTTGAAGACTGTCCAAAATTACCTAGAACGGCCAAACGAGAACGGGTGGAAAGCACTGAGCGCATTGAGCGATGGCACCGCTCAAACTCCAGACGAACTGGAATCCGCACACTGTGCGGCGCTGGAGATGGAGTTGGCTCGCAAGGAAGCTGTGATTCAGCAGCAGGCTCGTGCCCTTACCGCTTATCGAGCCTTTTTCCCCGCACTATCGCCACTCCTGCGCCCCATTAGTTTTGTGAGCCGTCATGTACGTGCAGCTCTGCGTCCGCGTCTTGGCAACCTCAATCAATATCCGCCGCGCGAGTTGAAATTGCCCAGCCCGTATTCCACTCGCCTAGCGGTAGAGCGACTACCTTCGATCTCGATAGTCACTCCATCCTTCAATCAAGCCCATTTTTTGGGTAGAACTATTGATAGCGTGCTTGGGCAGGGCTATTCCAAGCTCGAATATTTTGTTCAGGATGGTGGATCGACTGACGGAACGATGGAGGTGCTTCAGCATTACGGCGACCGCCTCACAGGCTGGTTGTCGGAAAAGGATGATGGACAGTCTCACGCTATCAATCTCGGCTTTGCCCGCACGAAGGGCGAGATCATGGGATGGCTCAATTCGGATGATTTACTGATGCCTGGCGCTTTGCACCGTGTGGGCGAATATTTTGCCCAGCATCCGGAGGTAGATGTTGTTTATGGTCACCGCATCCTGATCGATGAACAAGACTTGGAAATTGGCCGATGGGTGTTGCCATCACACGATGGCAAGGTGCTCTCCTGGGCCGACTTTGTTCCACAGGAGACGTTGTTCTGGCGACGAACCATCTGGGAAAAGGCAGGTGGCCAGATCGATGAGAGCTTTCGATTTGCCATGGACTGGGACTTGCTGCTGCGTTTGCGCGACGCTGGTGCGCGCATGGTGCGCCTGCCCTGGTTCCTCGGCGCCTTTCGCATTCATGAGGCGCAGAAGACCTCTGCGCAGATCAACGAAGTCGGCATGGCTGAGATGGGCCGGCTGCGCACGCGTGTTCTAGGGAGAGACGTTACTTGGCAGCAAACGCGCCGCGGACTATTGCCCTACATGCTCAAACACATGGCCCACGATGTCGCATACCGGATCATGCGATGACGCGGTCTTGCTCCTAATCTGCTCAATGCGCACCAAGAATCACGACACTTTCCCATGGAACTGTCTCCCTGGGTTTTCGCGCTGTTGTCACGGAGCAACATTATCCTCGTAGTCTGTATTTGAATCTCGTTTGATTTTTATATTTCTATTGTAATAATTTCGGCTTACTCTGGGTGCTGCCTTGCATTTGATTTTTTGAAGATGGATGCGATTTTATAAACATTTATTAAGTATCGTTATATTAACATGCATTACAAATCGCCCATATCTATAAAAATCCTGATGATAATGTCGGGTATTTTTGTCTGTTTTTCTCTAAATTATTCTTTCGAATATTATAAGCTTTCAACCGTTATTGGCTACGATGATATTGTCTATTTTAATGACGGATTGACGCGGTTGCGTGTATTTTACGAAAATGGAATGCTCGCTTTTCTTCTGGATTTGTGTAAAAACCCGCCGCACTCACCTTTTTCTACGTTGCTTGCTGCGGCCGCATTTGCGATTTTTGGAATTCATGACTGGGCGCCTTATGTTGCAAATATTTCAATTATATTTGCTCTTTTGATGGTCGTTAGGTACATTTCTAAATCGATGAGCTTTGGTGCTCAGTTGGCTATTTTATTGTTCGTTCTGGCGCCTTATTTTGTAACGGCTACTGTTGTTGAGTTTCGACCCGATCTGCCTGCGGGGCTATTTGGTGCTGTTGCTGTCTTTTTCGCTGCAACTAGAAAGATCTCAGAAACAACATTTCGAGACCGATTTTATTTGGGCGCTATGTTTGCGCTGGCCATGCTTGCAAAGCCTACCGCATCTATTTTTGTCGTTGCGATGATGATGGCTTCCTTGGGTTTTGCTGTCTATCGTGATAGTACTATAGAAAATTCCCCGAAATTTTCATCTGTAATTTTCTTGGCGGTGCAATGCTGGATTATTGCGCTAATTTTGGTGCTGCCTTATTACTATTTGAACTGGGATCATTTGACTCGATATGTGAGTAGTGCTACTGGAAGCGATGTGTGGGTATATTCGAAGGACTGGAGGGTCAAGTTTTGGATGTACTTAACAGGAGTTTATGGCAACGCACTGTTGGGATTTTACTTGTATGTTTATGCTGCCTTGATATTTTTGTGTGGCGGAATTCTGATTGCTGGTAGAAAGATGGATATCGTCAAGGAGTTGGGTGGTTTGTTAGTACTGACGGCAATGGCGTGGTTTGCACCAACCTCTTTGGGTATGGGTAATCCTTTTTTTGCCGCGACTTTCTATTATCTTCTTTTGTTTACGGCGGTATATGCATTTGTGAAGGTGTTTGACCTGCTTGCAAATTTAATGAGTGGTCGACTGTGTTTATATGCGTTTTTGTTGGTTGTAATTTTTTTCTTTCTTGCATCGGGCTATGTTGCAATGAAATATCCTTCAGCTAAAGCGAAATCATCAGTTAGCCACGATTCTATAAAAGTATCTCGAGAGATATTTGATGCATTGGAAAGTGATATTGTTGCCAATAAACGTCAGTCGGTGAGTATGTACTATACTGCCACGGGCTACATTAACAATGATTTATTTTCTTATATGCTTAATAAGAAAAATATTAAAATAAAACTGACGGGTTTCTTTAATTTTGAAACTGATGAAAATGAGTGGAGGCGGTTAATTAGTTTGTCGGATTATGTTGTTGCAAGTGAGCCTGGCACTGGTGGTGTGGCCAATGAGGGCTTTCCATCGGGGAAGTTGCTTGATAAATCGATGGCGCTGATTCGATCTAGAAAAGAATTCGTGGAAATTAAGCGTGTCAAATTGAGCACTGGCGCAAATTATTATCTTTTTAAAAAAAATGATGATCTTGATGTTGGGGTAAATAATTAACTTCTAACCGATTTTTAGCAGGATTTGATGCGCTCTGAAAGATTGCAATGATTTTTGGCTCAGGCCTGCTAGCAAAGGCTTTTTCTGCGGATTGGCAGTCATCGCGGGATGTTTGTATTTACGCGGCAGGTGTATCAAACTCCAGTAGTAGAGATGTTTCAGAATTTATTCGTGATCGGCAACGATTGGAGGCGGCGCTGAATGCTCAGAGGGGGGTGGATGCATTTGTTTATTTTGGCACTTGTAGTGTAGGCGATCATGAGTTGCAGTGCACGCCCTATGTGCAGCATAAGATCGCTATGGAGCAGCTGGTTTTGAAGCACTCAAAGCCGCTAATCATCCGTTTGCCCCAATTGGCGGGACACACCTCTAATCCACATACTTTATTGAACTTTTTGCATGCACATATTGCAAGTGGCGAAGAATTTGTTTTGTGGAAAAAGGCGTATCGCAATATCATAGATGTAGCAGATGTTGTGACATTGGCCAACTTTTTAATCAAAATTCCAGCCGCAAGGGGGAGGTTTTTCAATTTGGCAAATATACGATGCTTTTCCATGTTGCAAATTGTCTCTGCTATGGAGTTTGTGCTTGGTAAAAAGGGGGTCTACCATAGTGTGGAGCGCGGTTCTCGATATGAAATTGATGTCGAGGACATGCAGATGGTTTTGCAAGAAGCTAGAATAAATTTTGATGAAGATTATTTGTTGCGAGTATTGAAAAAATATTATGAGCCCGCCTAAAATTTCTTTATCAATTGTTGTGCCCGTCTATCGGAGCGAAATAATTTTGCCGCTCTTGATTGAAAAATTGCAAAAAAAATTAAATGAGCTGCAGCTTCTTGATGATTTTGAATTGATTTTAGTCAACGATTCCAGCCCAGATCACAGTTGGAAGGTAATCTGTGATCTTGCCGCAAAATATCCATTTGTTCGTGGCTTGTCTCTGCGCCGCAATTTTGGCCAGCACAACGCAACCATGGCTGGGTTACATCAAGCGCGAGGAAAAATTATCGTTGTGATGGATGACGATTTGCAGCACCCGCCAGATGCTATTGATCTTATGATTGCTGCAATTGAGAGTGGTTATGATGTGTGTTATACCAAATATACGAATCGGCAACATGCAGTTTGGAAAAAATTAGGAAGTGCCTTCAACGATTGGGTAGCCCGCTATTTGTTGGATAAACCACGTGGGCTGTATCTATCATCTTTCAAGGCAATGAGCGCTGAAGTGGTAGCTGAAATCATTAAGTATGATGGGCCATATGCTTATATTGATGGATTAATTTTGGATGTAACTCGAAATATAGATGTTGTGAGCATCAATCATCGGGCGCGGCACAGTGGTGAGGGAAACTACAATTTACGTCGATCTGTGTCGCTTTGGTTGAAGATGGCAACTAGCTTTTCCATCTTGCCGCTGAGATTAGCTTCTTACGCTGGATTTTTGATCTCGGTCTTCAGCCTAATAATGATTGCGTATGTGGTGATTCAAAAGTTTTTGCACCCAGAAATTCCTGCTGGCTGGGCGTCTCTGATCGCAACTATTCTCTTAATCGGAGGAATCCAAACTCTAAGCATAGGCATGTTGGGTGAGTATCTTGGACGTACCTATCTCAAGCTCAACCATAAACCACAGTTTGTAATAGCATCACGTACTTGGAATGCGCATGAGCAAGGCTGAGTTTGATCAGTACGCCGAAAAATATGATCGAGTACTCGAGGAGGCCATGCCAATGGGATTGGGTGAGTCTGGGTATTTTGCAGAGTACAAAATTAGACTCATGGCTCGGCTTTTGCGTGATCGCGCACCCAGCCGTATACTGGATTTTGGTTGTGGAGCGGGGCGAAGTTTGCCATATTTGCAGCGTTTCTTCCCGGAGGCTGAATGCTGGGGCTACGATGTATCCGAGGAATCATTGAAATTAGCTGCGCATCAATTGCCTGGAGTGCGGCTCAGCAATGATTGGGAGGTAATTGGGCAGCAAGAATTTGATGTTGTGCTTGCGGCCAATGTTTTCCATCATATCTGTCCTGCTGATCGTGTATCGACTCTGCAATCCTGTCGTGCGGTATTGGCGCCTCAGGGGCAATTATTCCTGTTTGAACATAATCCATTTAATCCACTAACCCGGCGGGTGTTCGAGCGCTGCCCATTTGACGCTGATGCAGAGATGTTTAGTTTGAATAGAGCGTGTGAGATGGCTCGTGAAGCTGGATTTTTATCTGAGAAGCATGGTTATACCCTATTCTTTCCTAGGCCGCTGGCTTGGTTGCGTGGGCTAGAGCCAATATTGGTGGATTTGCCCTTGGGGGCACAATATTATGTCCAAATGGAAAGCTGAGGTTCGCCTAGTTGGCCGTTTTCTAGGTGGCGGTGCGGCCAACACATTATTGGGCTTTGCGGCTATTTTTGCCTTAATTGCAATGGGTGTGGCGCCGCTATGGGCCAATGTTGTTGGATATGGTGTTGGTGTGACGTTAGGCTTCTTATTGTCAAGGAATTTTGTCTTTCACGGCAAGGGGAATATTAAGGCAGAAGGTGTGCGTTATTTTTTTGCCTTTGGGGCTTGTTTCCTTTTGAATATTTTCGTCCTTTATTTCGGCATGCGATTTATGGCTGCAGTGCCTGCGCAATTATTGGCATCAATGGCATATACTTTTGGTATGTTTTTATTGAGCCGTCTGTGGGTTTATCGGCGCTAATTTGAGAAATCTTCCGTTGTCGATTTTATTCGACTGAGTTTTAGTTATTTTGACTGAGTCTTGTTGGGAAATAAATGAAGATTGCACTTATAACTGGTATTACTGGTCAAGATGGCGCATATCTTGCTGAGTTGCTTCTGGGTAAAGGCTATGAAGTACATGGTATCAAGCGAAGAGCTTCGTTGTTGAACACGGATCGCATCGATCATCTCTACAAAGATCCACATGAAAAGGACAGGCGTCTGATCTTGCACTATGGCGACATGACGGACTCTTCCAGCCTGATCCGAATCATTCAGCAGGTGCAGCCTGATGAGATCTATAACCTTGCTGCGCAATCACATGTGGCTGTGTCGTTTGAGGAGCCGGAGTACACGGCCAACTCCGATGCACTGGGCGCGTTGCGTGTTCTGGAGGCGATCAGAATCCTCGGCTTGGAGAAGAAAACGCGCTTTTACCAAGCTTCGACTTCCGAACTGTATGGCCTCGTCCAAGAGGTGCCGCAAAAGGAAACTACACCTTTTTATCCCCGCAGCCCATATGCCGTAGCCAAACTTTACGCATACTGGATTACTGTTAATTACCGCGAGGCATACGGAATCTACGCTTGTAACGGAATTCTATTTAACCACGAGTCACCTTTGCGGGGTGAAACCTTCGTCACGCGGAAAATAACTCGCGCAATGGCTAGGATCAAGCTGGGGCTCCAAGAGTGCTTGTACCTTGGTAATCTCGACGCCAAGCGTGATTGGGGCCACGCCAAAGACTATGTAGAAATGCAGTGGCTGATGTTGCAACAGGATCAGCCGGCGGATTTCGTGATTGCCACAGGTGTGCAATACAGCGTGCGCGATTTTGTGAACGCTGCTGCCCATGAATTGGGTATGTCGATCCAATGGAGCGGCCAGGGGGTGGACGAGGTAGGGCGCGATGTGAGGGGGCGGATAATCGTTCGTGTTGACCCCCGCTATTTCCGCCCGACCGAGGTGGAGACGCTGTTGGGTGACGCCAGGCGTGCCAGGGAGGTGCTGGGCTGGGTACCCCAGATTTCGTTTGCCGATCTGGTTGCCGAGATGGTGCGGGAGGACCTCAAGAGTGCCGAGCGCGATGAATTGGTCAAGAAACACGGCTTTTCGGCCTATGACTTCCATGAATGACGCGAATGTGCTGCCGCGCCGAATTTATGTGGCGGGGCATCGGGGCATGGTGGGGGCGGCTATCGTGCGCCGGCTGCGTTCGGGTGGGCATGGTGAGCCGATCATGCGCACGCATGCCGAACTGGAGCTGACGCGACAAGCGGCAGTTGAAGCTTTTTTCGAGCAGGAGCGCCCAGACTACGTATTTCTGGCTGCGGCCAAGGTGGGGGGCATACATGCGAACAATACCCAGCGGGCCGACTTCATCTTCCAGAATTTGACGATGGAGTGCAACGTGATCGAGGCGGCGCGGCGCAGTGGTGTGCGCCGGCTGATGTTTTTGGGATCGAGCTGCATCTATCCGCGCGATTGCCCCCAGCCGATAAGGGAGGACTATTTGCTCACCGGTCCGCTGGAGCCGACCAATGAGCCCTACGCTATTGCCAAGATTGCGGGCATCAAGCTCTGCGAAGCATTCAATCACCAGCATGGCACTCGTTATCTTTCGGTGATGCCGACGAACCTCTATGGTCCGAACGACAACTATGATCTGAACAACAGCCATGTGTTGCCAGCTCTGATCCGCAAGGCCCATGAGGCGAAGGTGCGAGGAGACGCTGAGTTGGTCGTTTGGGGCTCGGGTCGACCCATGCGAGAGTTCCTCTACGTGGATGATCTCGCGGATGCCTGCGTACGCCTCATGGAGTGGGGGGTGGGTGAGGGGGTTTACAACATTGGGACCGGAGAGGATGTAACGATCCGCGATCTGGCAACCACAGTGATGGATGTCGTGGGCTTCCAAGGCGAAATCGTGTTCGATGCGAGCAAGCCTGATGGCACGCCCCGCAAGCTGCTTGATGTGGGGCGCTTGCGTGAAAGGGGATGGACGGCATCCACGCCGCTACGCGATGGGATTGCGCTGGCGTATGCCGATTTCTTGAATCGCTACGGGTCGACAACATGACTATGGCTCAGGCGGTGGTCACTGTGGCCGTGCCGTCGTTTCGCCAGGGGCGCTTTCTGGATCAGACACTTTCTTCCATCTTTTCGCAGGATGTGCCCGTGGAGGTGTTCGTCATGGATGGCGGATCGGATGACGAGACGCTTGCCGTTCTGGACCGATGGAAAGAGCGGTTGACTGGCTGGCGCAGTCATCCTGATGGAGGGCAGTCTGAGGCCATCAATGAAGGCATCGCCAGGGGCTTAGCTCCTTACGTCTGCTGGCTAAATAGCGACGATTGGTTGCTGCCACAAGGATTATCGCGTTTGCTATCGGCGCTAGAGCGTATGCCTAGTGCTGCTATGGCTTATGGCCGTACTTGGGACTGGATGGAGGCTACGGGGCAGCGCCACCATTCACTGGTTCTGCCGTTTCGTGAATGGATGATGGCGCAGGTAAATATTATCTCTCAGCCCGGAACGTTAATGCGGCGTAGCGCTTGGGAGGCGGTGGGAGGTGTTGACTCCAGTTTGCATATGGCCATGGACTACGACTTGTGGTGGCGGCTTTATTGCTATGGTGGACCTCCCGCATACGTGCCGGATGTCGTGGCCGTCAATCGCGTGCATGCCCAAACCAAAACCAACACCCAACGGCGTCTGCATTATCAAGAGGCCATGGCCGTGTTACGCCGCCACCACGGTAAGGTGCCGCTTAAGTGGTGGCTAGTCCAGCCTTATGCTGTATGGTGGCGAGGCTTGCGCAAGTGGTAAATATTAATCAATGGGCGCATTATATATCCATAAAAAACGCGAGATTAATGAGTTGGTGTCTATAGCTCATCTCTCGGAAATTAAGCTTACATCTATGAAGCCATCATGAGCATGAATCTTGATTTGCCGTGTCTTTCGTCGCGGCTGAGGTCGGCTGCGTGAATATTGTTCATATTAGTGCAAACGATGGCCTTGGAGGGGCTGCGCGATCATGTTATCGCTTGCATCGATCTTTGATGCAGCAAGGGGTGCACTCTAGGCTGCTCGTTGCTCAGAAATACTCTGATGACCCGACCGTGGAAGTGGTGATCACCTCTGAGCACAAGATAAAAACTGCTAGTGAAAGTGAATTGATTGAGCGGATTTTTATTGATGAAAATCGTACAGCAGTAAGTAATACCCATTTCTCGCTTACATTGGCGGGAACAGATCTAAGCAGTCACCCATTCATTCTCGCTGCAGACATTGTTCATTTGCATTGGGTAGCATCTTTGCTGACTTCTGCTGACATTCTTTGTTTGTTGGAGTTAGGCAAGCCTGTGGTTTGGACTTTGCACGACTTGGCGCCCCTCACCGGCGGTTGCCACTTCACTGCGGGTTGCTCGCGGTTTAAAGATAGTTGCATGGGTTGTCCGCAACTCCGATCCGATCCTCTAAGTGTGCCCGCTGCAATTTTGCGGGACAAGATCGAATTGATTGAAGCAAGCCGCTTGACCTTTATTGCTCCGTCGCGTTGGATTGCGATGCAGGCTGAATCAAGCGCTTGGCTGCGTGGGAAAGCACGTATTGAAATTATACCCAACGGAGTTGATGCCGAGGTCTTCGGTCGTTACTCTCGGGCGACTGCTCGTGCCGCACTTGGCCTTGCCCCTGCTGGGGTTTATGTATTGTGCGGATCTGAGCAGACAGGAGAAATGCGCAAGGGATTTGGGGCGCTCGCTCGTGTGTTTGCTGACTTAATGCAGGACATTCGATTTACTCGCTGCGGAACTCGTATTTTGTGGGTGGGGGATGCTCCAGCTGACTTGGCTTACTCTAATTTGCCACTGATTCCATTAGGCCGGATTTCGCAGGAGGAACGTATGGCACTGGCCTACGCCGCGAGTGACCTCTTCGTTTTGCCGTCACTGGAAGATAATCTGCCCAACATGTTGCTGGAGGCTCTCGCTTGCGGTATTCCCACAGTTGCATATGCTGTAGGCGGTATTCCTGAAATACTGCATGACGGTGTTAATGGCTTGCTTGTTCCTGCAGGGGATGTTCATCAAATGGGTCAAGCATTATTGCGCCTAATTGATGATGTCGCTGAGCGTAAAGAGATGGGTGGGCGTGCCCGTGTGCTTGCAACAGAGACATTTACAGATTCTCTGCAGGCGATCCGCCATCGTGCAGTGTACGAAAATCTACTCCAGATAAGCCGCGAGACGTCAGTAGTCGGTGCTCCCCATTTCGACTCCAAGTTGGTACAGAGCTCTGGGCTCAATGCCCTGCTCCAAAATCTGACGATTCATTGCTTATTAGAGGAGGTTCGATCGCTGTGGCAACAAATTCAGACGCATGAACGTTGTTGCCTGGATCAAGTGCAGCTTATCAGTGAGCTGAGCAACCAACTTGAAGCCAGATCTGAAGTGATCAGGGATTTGCAAGACCATTACGAGCGTGCAGAAGCAACCTGCGCTGCTCGGCTCCAAGTGATTGAAGTGCTGGAGTCGCGCAGGCAGCAGCTCGAGGCTGAGGCCGGCATACGGCAACCCCTGATGGCTCGTTGTGTTGCTGGGGCGAGCGAAGGCCTTCGCACCTTGCGAGCATTGGTCCGATTTGATCATTGGTGGTATTCCAAGATTCCACCGCTGCTCTCAGTGGCTTATCTGCAAATTCTCCAGATGAACTTCAAGGCTGAGGAGGTGGCTTTGTTTTTGCCAGCGTTTGTATTTTCGATCGCCTGTGTGGCTGCTTATGGCCATGTGGTCAACGATATTTTTGATATAAAATCAGATTTGCTGGCTGGGAAAATTAATGTAATGCAAGCTTTTGGCGTAAATTGGCGGGCTTATATTTGTTTGGTTTTTGTGATTTTGGGTTTTGCTCCTGCTATTTTTTTGTCTTATTCTGTGTCTGGTTGTTTGTTGTTGGCATTAAATTATTTTTGGCCAACCATCTATTCTTTGCCGGGTATTAGGCTTAAAGAGCGAGGGGTGGCAGGGGTGTTTTGTGATGCCGTAGGCTCTCACGTCACACCGGCCCTATTTATGATGGTGAGCATCGTAGATCAAGCGGACGTCGTTTACGATGATTTGTTGATGTTTGCAGTTGTTGTGGTGATTTGGTCGATGATTTTTGGTCTTAAGGGGATTGTTAATCACCAGCTTGCAGATAAAGAGAACGACTTGGCTTCGAGAACGAATACTTTTGCTACCAGGGTGGAAGGAGGGGCGTTGGAAAAGTTTATGCTTCGGTTTCATCTGCTAGCTGAACTGCCGGTTAATTTACTGTTGGTGTGCGTTGTTGTAGTTGTGTGTCCTTTGGTTGTTTTTGGGTTATTGGTTTATATTTTTGTGGAGTTTGTAAAATTTCGTTTGGGGTTTGAATTTTCACTTTTTGCCAATTCAAAAAATTCCAGGGCCAGTTATCCTTTTGTAAACGACTATTTTTACGATTTCTGGCTGCCACTCACCGCTGCGTTGCAGTTGTTTGTTGTTGGATTGTCGTGGTGGTGGGTGATCTTTTTTCAGATTTTTGGTTTTGCTCGCAATGCGCGTAATCAAGTGTTGAATATTCGGGTGACCTCTCAGGCTTTGTGTCGGCGCATTGGTTGCTTGTTGGACTATTGATTTGCTAAAAAGGTGGATAAATGAATCGTGAGACGCTGACTCAACTCTACGACGAAGCTTATGCGGCGTCTTATGAGCAGAAATTTCTGAAGTCGTCGGATTTCTTGCCTGATGTGGAGCACGAGTTAGCCCTGATTCGTGATTTCCTGGCCAATGGCGGCTCTTGGCTGGATGTGGCTTGTGGTACCGGATTTTTCTTGCGACAATTTCCCGAGACTGAGCGGGCGGGGATTGATATTTCACCAGCGATGTTGAAAAAGGCCCGTGAGGGGAATCCAGATATACCACTGATTCTTCACGATTTTAGAGATCCTCTTCGTGAATGGAATAATCGCTGGGATCTGGTGTCCTGCATGTGGTATGCCTATGGTTTGGTTAGCACGGTGGATGATTTGTCCCGACTAATTGAAAATCTCTGGCGCTGGACGAGTCCTGGCGGCAATTGTTTTGTGCCACTGGCCGATCCTCGGTTAATATCGGGCGTGAACCTGCCATATATTGCGCCGACTTCTTATGATGGTCGTGTTCAAGTTACTGGCATTATTTGGAGTTTTACCGAAGACCATGGTCGGAAGGTGCACTCTCACATGCTGGCTCCAAATATTGAATTTATGGTCGAACAGTTTCAAATTTTTTTTGAGCGCGTGGCCATCGTTCGGTACCCGTCAATTCAACCGGAATGGCCCGGGCGTCCCGCCTTGGTGGCCTCTGGTAAGAAGGTTGCCGCATTCCCCCCTTACAGATGATTTGAATCGGCAACTCTAGTCTTTTGAGGGGTATCCGCTGCGATTGTTAGCAAATTGCCAGCAAACGGCTTACGATCACCTCAAGGGACTCGTTGGGGGGGCAGGTCAAGTCTGCGGATAAGGGAGGTTCATATGGGCTATTTATTCCGGTCATATTGGGCAGCAGCCCGCTGCGCGCCTTTTTGTAGAGTCCTTTGGGGTCTCGTTGCTCGCAGATTTCGAGCGGAGTGTCTACATACACCTCGACGAAGTTCTCCAAGCCAGTCAACTGCAGCGCCATCTCTCGTTCTGCTCGGAATGGGCTGATGAAGGCTGTAATCACTATAAGCCCCGCGTCCATCATCAGCTTGGCCACCTCCGCTACGCGGCGGATGTTCTCCACCCGGTCGGCGTCGGTGAAGCCTAAGTCCTTGTTCAGACCCTGACGGATGTTGTCGCCGTCGAGAAGGTAGGTGCGTTTGCCTTGGGCGTGTAGTTCCTTTTCCAGCGCGTTGGCAATCGTGGATTTGCCGGAGCCTGATAGGCCAGTAAACCAGATGACCTTGCCTTTATGGCCGTTCAGACGTTCTCGGTCTTGCCGGGTGATGCACAGGGCCTGTCGGTGTACGTTTTGTGAGCGGCGCAGATTGTGGGTGATCATGCCTGCGGCCACTGTAGCCCGGCTGTACCTGTCCACCAAGACGAAGCTTCCAAGTGTGCGCGATGTGGCGTAGGCATCAAACACCACCGGGCGACTCAGGGCCAAGTTGCATGCCGCTATGTCGTTCAGAACCAGTTTTCGGCACGACTCATGGGCCCCAGTGTTGACGTCGATGCGATGTTTGATGGCAGTGATAGCGGCGCCGGCCCATTGGTTTGCCAATTTGATTTCGTAGTTGCGGCCGATAAGGCCCGCATCTTCGTGCATCCAAACCAATGTGGCAGTGAACTGGTCGGTGGTCTCCAGAGGTGTATTGGCGCTCGACAGAATGTCGCCGCGTGACGCATCCAGTTCTTTTTCCAGTACCAGGGTGATGGCATCGCCTGCTTGGGCTTCGGCGAGATCTCCGTCGAAGGTGGCTATTCGCTTGACCTGTGCCGTTTGGCCTGATGCCGTTACTCGCACCGAGTTCCCCTGCGCAATGCGCCCGCTTGCTACGGTGCCGCTCAAACCGCGAAACTCGGCATGAGGCCGGTTGGCCCATTGCACGGGGAAGACAAAGCGTGGGTCAGCAGGCGGGTCCACGGTTACCGTCTCCAGGTAACCCATCAGCGTGGGGCCTTTGTGCCAAGCGGTGTGGGCCGAGCGGGTGGTGACGTTGTCGCCTTTCAATGCAGAGAGCGGGATGGCGGTCACGCTTTCAAAGTGCAGGTCGGTGGCTAGGGCTCGGAAGTCGTCCTCAATGGTTTGAAAGACCTTTGCGTCAAAGCTCACCAGATCCATCTTGTTGATGGCCAGTGCCATATGGCGAATGCCCATTAATGAGACCAAACGGGCGTGTCGTCGCGTTTGCGTCAGCAAGCCTTGCCGCGCGTCGACAAGGATCACCGCGACATCTGCCGTTGACGCGCCCGTCACCATATTGCGGGTGTACTGCTCGTGTCCAGGGGTGTCGGCCACGATGAACTTGCGACGTGGGGTGGAAAAGAAGCGGTAGGCCACGTCGATGGTGATGCCCTGCTCGCGCTCTGCGGCTAAGCCGTCCACCAGCAGGGCCAAGTCCACTTGGTTACCTTGTGTGCCGTGGCGTTTCGAGTCTGCAGCCAGCGTTGCCAGTTGGTCGTCGAATATTTGCTGCGACTCCCATAGAAGGCGGCCAATCAACGTGCTTTTGCCGTCGTCCACGCTGCCGCAGGTGATGAAGCGCAAGGCATCCTGGTGGGCTTGCTGCGCCAGCCAGTCCGCCAGATTGGTGGTTGGGGCGCCCGGCGTACCGGGGTGCTGCTGGTGGGTCTTGGATCGTGACATCAGAAATAGCCTTCCTGCTTCTTCTTTTCCATGGAGCCGGTGCTGTCGGTGTCGATCATCCGGCCCTGTCGCTCGGATTGGCGAGCGTTGATCAGTTCCAGTAGGATGTCTTCAAGTGTCTCGGCCTCCGACTCGATGGCACCTGTCAGCGGGTAGCAACCCAGGGTGCGGAAGCGCACTTTGCGGATCTGGACTTCGTCACCAGGAAGCAGCTTGCAGCGGTCGTCATCCACCAACATGATCATGCCGGGGCGTATCACTACCGGCCGGGGTTTGGCAAAGTACAAGGGTACGACCGGGATACCCTCTTGGTGGATGTATTGCCAGATGTCCAGTTCGGTCCAGTTGGAGAGCGGAAAAACTCGAATGTTTTCGCCCGCGCTTTTGCGGGTGTTGTACAGGTTCCAGAGTTCTGGCCGTTGGTTCTTCGGGTCCCACCGGTGGGAGGTGGTGCGAAAGGAGAAGACGCGCTCCTTGGCGCGTGACTTTTCTTCATCGCGCCGGGCGCCGCCAAAGACCACGTCGAATTGGTAGTGGTTCAGTGCCTGTTTGAGTCCTTCGGTCTTGGTGATGTCGGTGTGCAGGGCGGAGCCGTGGTCGAAGGGGTTGATATTTTTCTCTATCGCCTCAGGGTTGATGTGCACCAGCAATTGCATGCCGCTTTCTCGGGCCACGCGGTCTCTGAACTGGTACATCTCCTGAAATTTCCAGCGGGTGTCCACGTGCAGTAGCGGAAACGGCGGTACACCGGGATAAAACGCTTTGCGCGCAAGGTGAAGCATCACGCTGCTGTCTTTGCCGATGGAATACAGCATCGCGGGGTTTTGCGCCTCGGCAACTGCCTCGCGCATGATGTAGATGCTCTCGGCTTCCAGCCGCTTCAAGTGGGGAGACATAGACATGTGTGGCCGGCGTGTTGCCAGCGTGAAGTGGCTATCGTTCAGATTGGTCGGATATGCCTGTGGGCACCACGAAATGGTTGCCGGCAGCGCTGCGCTGCGCAGGTGCTCCACCAAGGCGCCGTGGGGAAACAGCACGATGGGTTTGCCGACATGCTGCTGCAATCGCTCCAGGGCGCTTGTGACCGAGGCAGAGTCTTCCTGTGCCATTGGTATCCAGAACCGTGCCCCCCGCGCGTCGTTGATATGGAGGCAGGGCTTGGCGTTGGGGAGCGGGTGGAGTTGGGCAAACAGAATACGCGAGCGTTTTTTACGTGCTTGCTCTAGCGCCCAGTTGAGTACCAACTGGTTCAATGGACGATCATGAGCACTGCGCAGGTGCTGCGAATGCAACTCTGCCGGTAGGAAATTCAAAGACTGGAGTCGGCGCTCCGCTGTGCGCTTGGTATCGGCCAAGCCCATGCGCTCCAGATGTGTGTATGCCGCGTTGGTGCACCACACCTGCTCAGCGTCGAGTCCCCAGGGCTCAAGTGGTGAGGCGTTTGTCGCAATTTGCATTTTTGTGAAAACTACTATTACTTAAACTATTATTTTTGCAAAAATCATGGAAATTGGCATAATTCCGCATTATGCGACAAATTGAACAGATGGATCTCATTCCGCAGGTGATCCAGATCGCGCAAACTGCCGAGGCGCGAATCATGGCGATTTATGGCTGCGGGCAGACTCCGGCTCATACCAAGCCAGACCAAAGTCCGTTGACGGAGGCCGACCTGGCATCGCACGAGTGCCTGGCGGCGGGCTTGGCGGGTCTGGGGTTGGGGTACCCCGTGGTGTCGGAAGAGGATGCAGCATCTTTGCAACATCGCAGGCCGGACAACCGTTTCTGGCTGCTGGATCCGTTGGACGGCACCAAGGAGTTTCTCCGCCGCAATGGAGAGTTCACCGTCAACATTGCGCTTATTGATGAAGGACAACCCATTTTGGGGGTGGTGGCTGCGCCTGCACTGGGGTGTCTGTATTGGGCTGCTCAAGGGCGGGGCGCTTACCGTGTGTCAGCGGATGGCGCAAAAAAAATCCATGTGACCTCTACGCAAAGGGCATCCACAAGTGCGGTGCGGGTGGTGGCGAGCCGAAGCCATTTGGATGCAGCAACGCAGGACTTTATCGACCGGTTGGGATGCGTGTCATTGGTGCAGGTGGGCAGTTCCCTAAAGTTTTGTATGGTGGCGGAGGGGCAAGCTGACATCTACCCTCGCTTTGGCCCAACCTGTGAATGGGACACAGCAGCCGCTCAGGTGATTGTGGAAGAGGCGGGCGGTGTTGTTGTGGGCCTCGACGGGCTGCCGTTGCGCTACGGCAAACCCGAGGTGATGAATCCATTCTTCATGGTGGCCTGCGCGCTGGAGGCCCTGCCGCATGATTGACGGCTCCTATGCTGTCGCGGGGGCCGTGACGGGATTTGTGGTGGGCCTGTCCGGGGTGGGTGGCGGAGCGCTGATGACGCCCCTTTTGCTTCTGTTTTTCGGTGTGGCGCCTGCTACAGCCATCGCAACGGATTTGTGGTTTGCCGCCATCACCAAGATGTTTGGTGCGCGGGTGCACCACGCGGCTGGGAATGTGGATCGGCAGATTGCGCGCCGCCTTTGGTGGGGTAGCTTGCCCATCGCTTTGCTGGCGGTGACGTTGGTGGCTTCTGGTGGGCATATCCCCAAGGTGAACTGGCTTACCCGCGCTATCGGAGTAGTCATTCTTTTCACGGCTGTGGGCCTGCTGATTGCTCCACGGTCATTGGTTTGGGCGCGGCAGCGCAGGGAAAGGCGGACTGAGACAGATCGCCCTATGCCGACGGCATTGGCAGGCGCTGTTTTGGGGCTGTGTGTCGCACTCACTTCCGTGGGGGCGTTGGGAATTGTGATGCTGCTGCATTTGTAAACCACCCGGTTGACGCCGCACCGACTTATGGCCACCTATCTTGTACATGCGATTCCGTTGGGGCTGGTTGCGGGCGCAGGTTGCCTGTATGCGGGAATGGTGGATGGGGAGATGTTGCTCAGCCTGCTCGCGGGTTCGATTCCTGCGGTCCTGGTGGGGATCCGAATGGCCACAAGGTTCTCAGGGCGAGGGATACAGTTGACTCTGGCAGCGGTGCTGATGGCTGTGGGCCTGAAGGTACTGGTATGAGGGGCCATACCGCAAGGTCACGCGCGTTTCGTTGTATCAGCAGTGACTCTACCTCGTCGGCCGTGCGCAATGCTAAGCAGCGACGACACGGCCAAGTAGCGTACCGCATTCGCCCATGACCGAAAAATTCGGGATCGGTCCACTTTGGGTGTGTGCATCGCTAGCGTCACTTCGGTGATTCGCAGACCTTGTCGGCGCATTAGCAACAGGGTGCCGATGTCCTGGTAGTCCAGCAGCGTAGCCTCGGCCGATGCGGCCACTTCCATGGCACCCCGGTTGTACAGGCGAAAGCCCGAGACAAAGTCGCGCAGGCCTAGGCCGGTAACCCAACGGAGCCACTGCCACGCCGCGCGGCGTGGCAGGCTGTTGCGGGCCGCGAAATAGGCCACCGCCATGTCGGCTTGGTGGCGCGTGGCCAGCAGGGCTGGCAGTTCTTCCACTTCGTAACGGCCTTCTGCGTCGATGGTGATGACCGAGGCATAGCCCAGCGCCAGCGCATGGCGTACGCCGGTTTGCAGACTGCCCCAGGGGGTCATGGCCAGCAGGGGGCGCAGCACGCGAGCGCCGTGTCGCTCGGCCAGGTGGCAGGTGGCGTCGGTGCTGCGGTTGTCCACCACCAGCACGGGGGCGTTGACCAAGGCACGCACGCGTTGCAACAGGTGGGCAATGTCGGGCGCGTTGTTGCGGGTGGATATGACCACCATCAGCTCCCTAGCGGGAGCTGGAGCTTGGGTGTCGGGGGCCAGGCCCCGGTAGTGGCGGAAGGTGGTGCGTTCGCATGGCCCGATGCTGAAGTGCTGGTGCAGGGCCTTGTGGCCAGCCAGGCCCAGCCGGGCGCGCAAGAAGGGGTCGTGCTGCAAGCGGGCAATGCTACTGCGCCATGCGTCCACGTCTTCAAACGGGACATGCAAGCCACAGTGAGCGTGGGAAACGACCCAGGGCATGCCCGAGCCAGGCAGATCGGTTACCAGGCAGGGCTTGGCGTGTTGCATGGCCTCCAGCAGAACGATGCCAAAAGCCTCGGTGCGCTCGCGCGAAGCCAGGCAGAACAGGTCGCACTGCGCCAGCAGGGCGTGTTTTTGCGCATCGTCCACGGCGCCCAACAGACGCGAGGCTGGTGGTGAGCCGGGTGGCGTGACACTGTCGATCTGGGCTTGTAGTGTTTCTCGCAACTCGCCGTCGCCGGCAACCAGCAACTCGACCCCCGGCAAACTGGCCACCGCCCGAACAAGCGTTTCAAAGCCCTTGTAGTAGGTCAACCGCCCTATGGACAGCAGCCGCAGCTGTGTATCAGGGCGCCATTGCAGCGATGTTTCCAGCGGTTCGGCGGGGGGGAGGCCGCGCAGGTTAATGCCGAGGGGCACCACGTCGCACTTATCGCGCCAGCGTTTCAACGCGTTGCTGGCTTGAAGGTAAGGTGGTGATGTCACGAAAACCTGCTGCGCGCGCTCCAGCAGGGCCTGTTCGAACGGCCGATAGAGCATGTACGCCAGCGCTACGGACCATTTGATGTTGGAGACCACCACGTCCGAGTGCCAGTGCACCACCCAGGGCACCTTGCGCGCACCGGGCAGTGTGAGGGCCCACAGCGCAGAGTTGTTGGGCATGTGCAGGTGTAAAACGTCGGGCTTTATGCGATCGATAGCGCTACCCAGTGCCTGCCGGAACCCCAGTGCCATGGGCGCATAGACCAGGTTGAACTGCACCGGAACGCGCTGCACCCAGGTGGGATCGTCAGGCTGCGGATCACCATGCACCAGCGCGTGGGCGTCAACGCCTTGGCGGCGCTGCTCTTGAATGAGGTCGGCCAGAAAGACTTCCATGCCGCCGCGGTAGGGCGGATAAAACTTGCCGACGTGCAGAACGCGCATGGTCTCGGAATCGTTCGCACTCAGGGCTTGCGGGGGCTGGCCGCCGCAATCTGTTCACGAACAGTGCGGTACTGTGGGTTGCGCGGGTCCAGCAGGATGGCCTGGTCCAGATCTTTCAGGCTCTGAGCCTGATTGCCAGCTTTGTGATGTGCCACGCCACGGCCGTAAAAGGCGGCAGGATTTGGATTGCGGGCCAACAGTTGATCGAACAAGCCGACGGCGCGCGCGGTGTCGCCCTTGCCAATCAGCGCCATGCCCATGCCTGTCTCCAGGGCCGGATTGCCGGGGCTTTGCTGCAACAGCAGGCTGAAATCTTGGATGGCTGCATCGAACTGGTTGGCTCCGATCGCAGCTTCAGCGTGGCGCAGGCGTAGCAATTGCTGCATTTTGTTGCTGCCTTCGGCTGCCTTTGACGTTACTTTCAGTGCAGCGTCGAAGCTCTGGAATGCCTGTGCGAACTGGCCCATTGCGAAGGCCGATTCACCACGATGGTAGTACAGCGATTGGCCGCTGAATCCCTTGGCCTCGGCCAAGTCAAACGCCTGCATCGCCTCGGCGTGTTTCTTTTGCTGCTGCAGCGCCACACCAGCGTTGAATCGGGCGTTGCCATTAAGGTCACCCAGGGCATCGGCGGTGGCGAAGTCGCGTTCGGCCTGCGCAAGCAGTCCTTTTTCAAGGTTATAAGCCCCCAAGTTCAAAAAGGGGCGACTACGGCCCACCGCGTTGGGGGGGGCATTGCGGTCGATCTTTTCGGCGGCGTCGCCCCAGGCGGTTCCTCCGTCCCGTAGCGAGGTCACGCGTTCCAGAGCCAGTACACCAAACACCAGCCCCAGTGCCGCTCCTAGTATGTAGATGCTGCGTGTGCTGAAACCTGTAAGCAAGATTCCAACTAATCCTGGCAAGGCCACGGCCCACAAATAGCTTCGGTACAGCACCAACGGGTCCTGCACCCATACGGTCGAAAACTCTGTGGCATACCAGAGCACTGGAAACAGCATCAATAGTGCTGCCAACCCCCACAGGTTGCTGCGACGTACGACCATCCACGAGCTGGTGGCGAGCAGTGCCACGTAACACAAGGCGCCCAGCAAATGCCAGAACGAAGTAAGCGCCAGTGGAAAAGCGGGTCGCAGGTCTATGGACATCCATTGCACGTTGGGGAAAATCCAAAGAAACCCGTACACAAAGAACAGCGCGGCCTCGTTTAAGAGGCTCAACGGATACATGGACTGCGTGATGCCAGGGCGCACCGCCTCCAATTGTTGCGCCAATGCGATGGACTGTGGATCAAACACGCGCCCTATGACTTGACCATAGACCGTCCAGAACAGGCCCACGGCTATCCCCAGCACCAGCAACGCTGCACCGGTCACTATGGCCATTTGCCTCCACCCGGGGCGGCGCACATAGATATAAATAGGGACGGCAAGGGCCGCCGTCATCACGGCATATTCTTTGGAAAGTACGGCGGCCACATAACAAAACAGGGCGCCGCCGAACCAGGCAATCGCGCCTGTCTGTAGGCCCCGTACGAACATCCAGCAGCTTAAAACCGCAAACAGCGTTGCCATGATGATGGAACGCTGTGCCAGGTAGCCCACGGCATACACCGCCACAGGATTGAGCGCGAACATTGTCACCCCAACGCGTAGTGCTGCAGTGCGGGATGCCACAAAATGGGGCTGATCTTCAAATGCCTGCGGAAACTTTGCGTGCGCCATCAACGCCCTCAGCAGCGCGTACAAGCTGGCCACCGTGCCAAGGTGCAGGGCGATGTTAAGCAGTCGCTGTTTCCACCACCCCTCGCCGGCCAAGTTTTGCAGCCAGACAAAACTCCCATAGGAGAGCATCCGTTGTTTTAGTTGCAGCAGATTGCCATATTCACCAAAAATGGTCCCATCGCTCAATCGCAGGTCATCGAACAGCAGTTCGTTCTGGAGACCTGGCAGGTAGATACCCAGCACTGCAAGGACAAGCGCAGCGGTGAATAAATAGGTTGCGATGCGAGAGGCTGCCATGGGAATCTCAGGTTGGTGTACGAGTGACGGTCCGCTGGGGGCGCGCTGTTAGCAGTAAGGCGCGCGGCAATGAGTCTAAGGCAAGGGCCATGGGGCGTGCTGGCGGGCGTAGCTGGCGGCCGAGACGAGTTTCAGGTGCTGGGCAGAACTTCGTCCGGGTCGGAGATGGTTTATGCGATCCCGGCTCGCCAGCCATCTTGTAGCTTTACTCTGCCGCATTTGCCGTCAGCATCTGCAGCACCATTCTGCAGATCAGATCCTCGGCATTTGCATAGTCCCGTTCCGTCAATGCGGGCTTGCCCAGTAGCAGGGCGAACTGGGCTTCCTGCTCCGCATACGCCTGCGTGACCGACCAGATGATGAACATCAGGTGCGTGAAGTTGACCTTGGCAATGCGGCCCTCACGCGCCCAGCGCTCGAAGGTGCGCACCTCGGTTTTGAGCAGCGGCGCCACGCGCTCGGTGATGGCCGTGCCATACCGTGGCGCACCCGCAATCACCTCTTTGGTGAACACTTTGACGCCCTGCGGACAGGTGCGCGAGTAGTGCAGCTTGGCACGGATGTAGCGCCGCAGCGCCTGTTGGGGGTCGTCGCTGTGCGAAAGGTCTTCCATGCCCGCCAGCCACTGGGTGAGCACATCGTCCAGCACCCGCTGGTACAGCGCCTCCTTGCTCGGGAAGTAATACAGCAGGTTGTGGCGGCTGATGCCAATGGCGGCGGCAATGCTCTCCAGCGAGGCGCCTTCAAAGCCGAATTGCGCAAACTGGTTCTCCGCCTCGGTGAGGATGCCCTGCTCCTTGAGCAAGCGCGACGCCGTGGGGGCGCGGGGCGCGAACTCGTCAAGAGCGGGCGGGCGGGCCACCTTGCGGGGGCGGGGGGCGGGGTTGGCAGGGGACGGGCGGGCTGCAGTCATTGCACCATTGTGGAACAAGCCGGGGCCTGAAAACTGGCAATTGGCTGGCTGGAGGCTGGCACGCGGTTTGCTGTAGGGATTTTACCAATTGGTAAATTTTTACGGGTTGGTAAATTGACCCACAACGCAGGGCACCGCCGCAACAAAGCAGCGGGCACCTGCACCCCACAGCGAGGACCACGATGAAACCTCCGAAGTTTGCGGGTACCAGCATTCACGCTGGTGCCGCATTGGTTGGCGCCACTGGCTGGCGCTCCAGCGCTGCGCGGCGTGCGTTCGCACGCCCTTTGGGCGCCCAGACCCCCACCCTCACCCTCTCGGAGGAAACCTGATGGACACACCCGCAAGCCGTGCCTGCGGCATTCATGCCGCACGCCTGAACCTGGCCGACTACGCTGTCAACTTTGGCGACGCACACCCGCCGCTCACTCGGGCGCAAGCGCTGATTGAGGCTGAGCGCTGCTACTACTGCCACGACGCCCCCTGCGCCACGGCATGCCCCACGGGCATCGACATCCCCTCGTTCATCCACCGCATTGCGCAGGACAACAACCGCGGCGCAGCGCGGGCGATTCTGGAGGCCAACCCGCTGGGCGGCATGTGCGCGCGGGTGTGCCCCACCGAGGTGCTGTGCGAGCAGGCCTGCGTGCGCAACACCAACGAAGACAAGCCGGTGGAGATCGGCTCGCTGCAGCGCTACGCCACTGATGCCTTCTTTGCCCAGCCCAGTGCACCACTGTTCCAGCGCGCAGCGGCCACCGGCAAGCGCGTGGCCGTGGTGGGCGCGGGGCCTGCGGGTCTGGCCTGCGCACATGGCCTGGCCGTGCGCGGGCATGACGTGGTGCTGTTCGAGGCGCGCCCCAAGCTCGGCGGCCTCAATGAATATGGCCTGGCCAGCTACAAGACCACCAACAACTTCGCGCAGAAGGAAGTGGAGTGGCTGCTGTCCATCGGCGGCATCGAGGTGCGCACGGCGCAGCAACTGGGCCGTGACATCACGCTCGACAGCCTGCTGGGCGCTTACGACGCCGTGTTCCTGGGCCTGGGCCTGCAGGGCGTGAATGCGCTGGGCGTGGCCGAGCCTACGGCCACCGGCCTGCAAGGCTTGAGAAACGCCGTGGACTTCATTGCCGAGTTGCGCCAGAGCACTGATCTATCGACCCTGCCCGTGGGTCGCCGTGTAGTGGTGATTGGCGGCGGCATGACGGCGGTGGATGCCGCCGTGCAGTCGCGCAAGCTGGGGGCGGAAGAAGTGACCATCGTCTACCGCCGGGGCGCCGAGGCCATGTCGGCATCGGCCGTGGAACAGCAATGGGCGCAGACGAACGGCGTGACCATTCGCCACTGGGCGGCACCGAAGGAAGTGCTGAGCGAAAACGGCGCGGTGAAGGGCGTGCGCTTCGCCGCCACGGCGCTGAGCGGCGGCAAGCTGGTGGAAACCGGCGAGACCTTCACGCTCGAAGCCGACATGGTGCTCAAGGCCATCGGCCAGACCTTTGTGGCCGAGCCGGTGGGCGGCCGCATTGCGCTGGAGGGCGGGCGCATCGCCACCGATGCCGAAGGCCAGACCAGCCTGCCGCGTGTGTGGGCCGGTGGCGACTGCCGCGTGGGCGGCCGCGACCTCACGGTGGAGGCGGTGGAGCACGGCAAGGTTGCTGCTGTTTCCATCCACGCCGCACTGATGGCTTGAACCCCTTCCCCCCAGTTTTCACGGGAGCACCCCATGGCAGACATTCGCAGCAATTTTCTGGGCATCCAAAGTCCCAACCCCTTCTGGCTGGCCTCCGCACCACCCACCGACAAAGAGATCAACGTCACCCGCGCCTTCGAGGCGGGCTGGGGCGGCGTGGTGTGGAAGACGCTGGGCGAAGACCCACCAGTGGTCAACGTCAACGGCCCGCGCTACTCCACACTCATGTCGCAAGACCGCCGCGTGATCGGCCTGAACAACATCGAGCTGATCACTGACCGGCCGCTGCACACCAACCTCGAAGAGATCAAACGCGTCAAACGCAACTGGCCGGACCGCGCCATGATCGTCTCGCTCATGGTGCCGTGCGAGGAGCAGAGCTGGAAGAACATCCTGCCGCAGGTGGAAGACACCGGTGCCGACGGCATCGAACTCAACTTCGGCTGCCCGCACGGCATGAGCGAGCGCGGCATGGGCGCGGCCGTGGGCCAGGTGCCTGAATACATCCAGATGGTCACGGCCTGGTGCAAGCACTACAGCAAGCTGCCCGTGATCGTGAAGCTCACGCCCAACATCACCGACGTGCGCCACCCGGCGCGCGCGGCCAAGGCGGGTGGGGCCGATGCGGTGTCGCTCATCAATACCATCAACTCCATCATGGGCGTGGACCTGGACCGCATGGTCATGAGCCCGAGCACCGACGGCTGGGGTTCGCACGGCGGCTACTGCGGCCCAGCCGTCAAGCCCATCGCGCTCAACATGGTGGCCGAGATTGCACGCGATGCACAAACGGCTGGCCTGCCCATCAGCGGCATTGGCGGCATCACCACCTGGCGCGATGCGGCTGAGTACATCGCGCTGGGCTGCGGCACGGTGCAGGTGTGTACCGCCGCCATGGTCTACGGCTTCAAGATCGTGCAGGACATGTGTGATGGGCTGTCGAACTTCATGGACGAGCACGGCTACGCCACGCTCGACGACTTCAAGGGCCAGGCCGTGCCCACGGTGAAGGACTGGAAGAACCTCAACCTCAACCACATCGAAAAAGCCGTCATCAATCAGGATGCCTGCATCCAGTGTGGCCGCTGCCATGTGGTGTGCGAAGACACCTCGCACCAGGCCATCACCTTCACCAAAGAAGGCGGCGTGCGCAAGTTCGAGATCAACGAGGCCGAGTGCGTGGGCTGCAACCTGTGCGTGTCGATCTGCCCCGTGCCCGAGTGCATCACCATGCGCGCGCTCTCGCCGGGCGAGGTGGACCAGCGCACGGGCCAGCCCGTGCCCGCCGAGTACGCCAACTGGACCACGCACCCCAACAACCCGCAACAAGTGTCTGCAGCGGCGTGATGTGCGCCCATGCGAGCGTTTGCCACAGATCCTGCAAGACGTTGTGACAGCACCCGTTGTGGTGCCGATTTGCAACGCATGCTGCACTGCATCTGGTGCAGTTCTTGCGTGATCTCTAGCATCGCTCGCTTCCCTTTGCCCGCCATCTGCCAGCGTGAGGGCGCTGGAACAGACAGCGGGTTGTGTGCAACCCCAACGACGTCTTTGACAGGAGTACAGGCATGACCAACAGTACCGGCAGCGCGGCCCATGTGGCGGGGCTGATGCCCGGCGATGCATCCAACACGCTCGCCAATGAAGATCTGCTCCCCACCACCGCCGCTCAGCGACACTGGACGTGGAAGGACTTTGCCGCACTCTGGGTGGGCATGGTCGTGTGTGTGCCCACCTACACCATGGCCAGCTCCATGCTGGACCAGGGCTTTACTTGGCAGATGGCGGTGTGGCTGGTGTTCCTGGCCAACTGCATCGTGCTGGTGCCTATGGTGCTCATCGGGCGCGTGGGGCCCCGGTACGGCGTGCCGTTCCCGGTGCTGGCGCGTGCATCGTTTGGCGTGAAAGGCGCCAACCTGCCCGCCGTGCTGCGCGGGCTGGTGGCGTGCGGCTGGTTCTCCATCAATTGCTACTTTGGCGCGCTGGCGCTGCATGGGTTCCTCAACATCCTGGGCATGGGGCTCGCGGGACCTGCTGACGGGCAGACCATCAGCACCTCGCAGTTCATGTGCTTCCTGGCGTTTTGGGCGGTGCACATCTGGTTCATCTGGAAGGGCCCGGAGTCCATCCGCAAGCTCGAAGTGATTGCCGCGCCGCTGATGATCATTGCGTCCATTGCGCTGGTCGTCGTGCTGATGATGAAGGTGCCCTCGGGCCAGCTTTTCAACCTGCCCGCCAAGGTGGTCGAGGGCGGCCCCAAGACCTGGGCGGCGCTGACCGGCCTGGTCGGCTTCTGGGCCACGCTGGCGCTCAACATCCCGGACTTCACGCGCTTTGCCAAGTCGCAGAAGGACCAGGTCATGGGCCAGGCGATTGGCCTGCCGATTCCCATGGCGCTGTTTTCCATGGTGGGCGTGATCGGCTTCTCTGCCTCGGCCATCCTGTACGGCAAGGCCCAGCTGTTCCCCGATGGTCTGCTCACGCAAATGGGCAGCGTGGCCGCAGGCCTGGGTCTGCTGGTGATCTTGCTGGCCAACCTCACGACCAACGTGGCCGCCAACCTGGTGTCGCCGTCGTATGACTTCAGCCAGTGCGCGCCATCCAAGATCAGCTTCCGCATGGGCGGTCTGATCGCTGCGGGCATCGGCCTGCTGTTCATGCCCTGGAAGCTGCTGGCCACGTCGGGCGGCTACCTGTTCACCTGGCTGGGCGGCTACGGCACGCTGCTGGGGGCCATTGCGGGCATCCTGCTGGTGGACTACTACCTGGTGCGCAAGAGCGAGCTGAAGGTGGACGACCTGTACCGCCGTGGCGGTGAATACGAGTACAGCAACGGCTGGAACCTGCAAGCCCTGATCGCCTTTGCACTGGGTGTACTGCCCTGCCTGCCGGGCTACCTGGCGGTGTCGGGTGTGGTGGACAAGGCGGGCATGCCTGCCATCTGGCTGTCGCTGTTCGACTCGGGCTGGTTCTTCAGCTTGGCGGTGGCCGGCACCTACTACTACCTGACGGCCAAGAAGAAGTGATCCCCCGGACCCTGCCTGGGCCTGGTGCCAGTGCAGGGTCCCTTTTTTGAATTGATCCTTATCCCTGAAGGAGACCCCCATGAGTCAAGCCCTTGTGATCCGCGGTGGCACCGTGGTCAACGCCGACCGTGAACAGCGCGCCGATGTGTTGTGCGTCGATGGCCGCATCGTGGCCGTGGGGGAGGATGCCGCGGCCCAGGCCCCGGCGGGTGCAGAGACGCTGGACGCCCGCGGCCAGTACGTGCTGCCCGGCGGCATCGACCCGCACACGCACATGCAGTTGCCGTTCATGGGCACCGTCACCATGGACGACTTCTTCACCGGCACGGCCGCTGCGCTGGCGGGCGGCACCACGAGCATCATCGACTTTGTGATCCCCGACCCGCAAGAGCCGCTGATGGACGCCTACCGCAAGTGGCGCGGCTGGGCCGAGAAGTCGGCGGCCGACTATTCCTTTCACGTCGCTGTCACCTGGTGGAGCGAGCAGGTGCGCGCCGACATGGGCACGCTGGTGCAGCAGGAAGGCGTGAACAGCTTCAAGCACTTCATGGCCTACAAGAACGCCATCATGTGCGACGACGAAACGCTGGTGAACAGCTTCAAGCGCGCACTCGAACTCGGGGCCATGCCCACGGTGCACGCCGAGAACGGCGAGCTGGTCTACCTGCTGCAGCAAGAGGTCGCCAAGATGGGCATCACCGGCCCCGAAGGCCACCCGCTCTCGCGCCCACCCATGGTCGAGGCCGAAGCCGCCAACCGCGCCATCGCCATTGCCGACGTCCTGGGCGTGCCCATCTACGTGGTGCACGTGAGCTGCATGGAGTCCGCCGCCGCCATTGCCCGCGCCCGCGCCCGCGGCCAGCGCGTGTACGGCGAGGTGCTGGCCGGCCACCTGCTGGTGGACGACAGCGTGTACCGCGACCCCGACTTTGCCCAGGCCGCCGCCTACGTGATGAGCCCGCCCTTCCGCCCCAAGGGCCACCAGGAGGCGCTGTGGCGCGGCCTGCAGTCGGGCCAACTGCACACCACGGCGACGGACCACTGCACCTTCTGCGCCGCGCAAAAGGCCATGGGCAAAGAAAACTTCGCCAAGATTCCCAACGGCACGGGTGGCGTGGAAGAGCGCATGGCCGCGCTGTGGGATGGCGGCGTGAACACCGGACGCCTCACGCCCAGCGAGTTTGTGGCCATCACCTCGGCCAACGCGGCCAAGCTGTTCAACATCTACCCCCGCAAGGGTTTCATCGGCGAAGGTGCCGACGCCGACCTGGTGCTGTGGGACCCGCAAGGCACCAAGACCTTCTCTGCCAAGACCCAGTTCAGCAAAGGCGACTTCAACATCTTTGAAGGCCGCACCGTGCGCGGCATCCCCAGCCACACCGTCAGCCGGGGCCGCGTGGTGTTTGCCAACGGCGACCTGCGCGCCGAGCAGGGCAAGGGCCGTTACATCAAGCGCCCGGCGTTTGGCGCCAACTTCCAGGCCGTGCAAAAGCGCGCGCAGGACCTGGCCCCCACGGCGGTGGCGCGCTGACCGTGCAATGCATCCGGAGAACACCATGGACACCAAAGTGAAGACTGACATCGAGAACCTGCGCATCAACGGCGATCGCCTGTGGGCGTCGCTCATGGAGCTGGCGCAGATCGGCGCCACACCCAAGGGCGGCGTGTGCCGCCTCACCCTTACCGACCTGGACAAGCAGGGCCGCGACCTTGTGACCCGCTGGGCGCGCGAAGCCGGCATGACGGTGACCATCGACAAGATCGGCAACGGCTTCATGCGCCGCCCCGGCCGCAACAACAGCCTGCCGCCCATCATGACCGGCAGCCACATCGACACCCAGCCCACGGGCGGCAAGTTCGACGGCAACTACGGCGTGCTGGCGGGCATCGAGGTCGTCCGCACGCTGAACGACCACGGCATCGAAACCGAGGCCCCCATCGAGGTGGCTTTCTGGACCAACGAAGAAGGATCGCGCTTTGTACCCGTGATGATGGGCTCGGGCGTGTTCGCCAAAGCCTTCACGCTGGAGCACGCCTATGCCGCCACCGACACCGAGGGCAAGACCGTGAAGGGCGAGCTGGAACGCATCGGCTACATCGGCGACCAGGAGCCGGGCGACCACCCCATCGGCGCCTACTTCGAAACCCACATCGAACAAGGCCCCGTGCTGGAAGACAACGACAAGACCATCGGCGTCGTCAGTGGCGTGCTGGGCATTCGCTGGTTCGACTGCACCGTCACTGGCATGGAAGCCCACGCAGGCCCCACGCCCATGGCCCTGCGCAAGGACGCGATGCTGGCCGCCACGCGCATCATGCAGGACGTGGTGGCGGCAGCCCACCGCCACCCGCCCCACGGGCGTGGCACCGTGGGCATGGTGCAGGTGTTCCCCAACAGCCGCAACGTGATTCCGGGCCGGGTCAAGTTCAGCATCGACCTGCGCAACAGCACCGATGCACTGGTGGATGCCATGGCTGCCGAGGTCAAGGCCTTTGCCGATCAGGTGGCCAAGGAACATGGCGTGCAGGTGCACATCGAGATGGTGTCCAGCTACCCCGCGCAGCTCTTCCAGCCCGAGTGCGTGGAGGCTGTCGGCCGCGCTGCCGCCAAGCTGGGCTACAGCCACATGCCTGCCGTCTCGGGTGCCGGGCACGACGCCGTCTACATGGCCAAGCTCGCACCCAGCGGCATGATCTTCATCCCCTGCAAGGACGGCATCAGCCACAACGAGATCGAGGATGCAAAGCCCGAGCACATCGAGGCGGGGTGCAACGTGTTGCTGCATGCCATGCTAGAGCGGGCAGGCATCTAGTGCTATACAAAATATAGCTTCTGAGGCATGTTACATAGGCGCTTGCACCCGTTTTGATGCAAAGCCGGGTGGGTAGGGTCAGTCCAGCTCCGTCAGCCCCAGAAAGTGGTCCAGCATGTGGAAGTGGTCTTCGAAGAATTCCTCTTCCATGCCTGCCAGCTGGTCGATGCGCGTCCACTGCACCAGCGCCGCATCGTCGTCGGCCTGCACCACCGGGAAAGGCGCATCGCCCAGGTCAAAGTAGTGCGCATGCGTGATGGTGCGGCCGCGCTGGCTGCGATCGGGGTGGTCGAACACGGCCACCGACTGCAGCGCGGCGCGCATGGTGGCCTCGGGCAGGTTGCAATGGGTTTCTTCCACCAGCTCGCGCAGGCAGGACTGCCACACCGTCTCCCGTTGCTCGATGAAGCCGCCGGGCACGGCCAGCTGACCCTTGCCGGGCGCGTGGGCGCGGCGGATCAGCAGCACATGGTCCTGGCAGCGCAGCACGGCGTCCACCGTCACGAACACGGGCGGGTAGGGCGCGGTGGACCAGGCTTCGCGGTAGCTGCGCAGCATGCGCCACTCCTCCTGCAGTGCAGGGTAGTGCGGGGTCTGTGCAAAGTCTTCCAATCTGGCAATGGTGCTCTCGGGGATCTCGTTGGCCAGCGGCGCCACCGCAGCACGTGCGGTGGCGGGTGTGGCGCCAAAGTACGCGTCGCGGATGGCGGTGGCATCGATGCGGCCCTGGCGCTCCACATGGATCAGTTGCCAGCCCGGAAAGGCGCCGAGGTAGCCGCTGGTCGCATCCTTGAAGTGGCCCACCAGGCCGATGCTCGCGCCCGGTGCGGTCAGGCGGGCCACGCCCCGCCGCACGGCCTGCACCCACACGGCTTCGTTGTAGTAGTCGCGCATGGGCAGCACCTGCACCCGGGCACTGTCGGCGGCGGGCAGGGCCGCGCGCAGCATGGCTTCGCGTTCCTGCCAGGTGAAGGGGTTCTTGGGCGAGCGCGCCTGCCAGGCTGAGCCGATCACCACGATGACCTGTGGTGCGCTGTCCAGCGCACGTTGCAGCAGGGCCATGTGGCCGCTGTGGACGGGCTCAAAGCGTCCGATGTAGAGGGCGGTATCGACCATGTGTCTCCGGCGGGTGGTGGGCCTCGGGCCTTTTGTCTCCCTGGCCCCGGGGGCGCCTTGGTGCTAGCGGCGGCTGCGGCGGGCCCCGGTCTGGCAGGGGCATGCGAGGGGCGTTGAAGCGGCCTTGGGGCAGGTTTTACAGGCTTTTTGGCTGGATGTGCAGAAATGATATGCGCTGATAGCTATCTTTTTTATAGTAATTTTACCGTCCATCGGGGCGTGAAGGGGGGGGGCGCCGGGCTGTTTCGTTGTCGCCCAGGTCGTTGTGTCGCCCGAGCCCATGGTGCTGCCCAGGCTGTCATGCAACGGGCTGGGCGGCGGTGTGCACCACGCGCTGGCAAAAAAGGGGTGGACCTGGTCCCGCAAACGTGGCGACAATGCGCCGCTTGCATGCGGGGCAAAGTGATTTCCCACCGCGGCTCCCGTCCTTTTCGCGCTTTGGTTCGGCGAGGCGGCGTGCAAGCCCACCTGTGTGAACCTGGGGGACGGCGCCCGCTGTGGCCTGTCCGCACCTCCAATAACAGGCCTGCAGAATGCGGGCCCTTCGAGGGAGATCCATGTCGTTGCGGCTCAAATTCAACCTGGTGCTGGCGGGCGTGCTGCTGCTGGCGGTGCTGGGCGCCGGCGCCTATGTGCACCGCTTCTTGCAGCAATCCGCCATCGAGGAGGTGCAGCACAACTCGCAGATCATGATGCACGCCGCCATGGCCATCCGCGACTACACGACCGAGCTGGTCAAACCCCACCTGGATGTGACGCTGGCAGAAAAATTCCTGCCGCAGACCGTGCCCGCGTACGCCGCCACCGAGACGCTGCGCCGCCTGCAAAACCGCTTTCCGGGCTATGAGTACAAGGAAGCGGTGCTCAACCCCACCAACCTGCGCGACCGGGCCAACGAGTGGGAGGAGCGCATCATCAGTGACTTCCGCGAAGGCCGGGCCGACCTCAAGAAGGAGGTGACCGGCGAGGTGGGTGAAGGCATGCACCGCGCCCTGTACGTGGCCCGGCCCATCACCATCAAGCAGCCGCAGTGCATGGCCTGCCACAGCACGCCGGCCGTGGCGCCGCCCACCATGCTCAAGGTCTACGGTGACAAGAACGGCTTTGGCTGGGGCATGAACGAGACCGTGGGCATCCAGGTGGTGAAGGTGCCCATGTACTTCCCGCTGGAGAAGGCACGTCAGACCTTCAACACCGTGATGGCTGCGCTGGTGGGCAGCTTTGTGTTGCTGTTTGTGGGTCTGAACCTGTCGCTGTCGTCGCTGGTGATCGAGCCCATGGCGCGGCTCAACCGCAAGCTGGAAGACCTGGCCACCAAGGATTTCCTGACGGACCTGGTGAACCGCCGCCGCTTCTTTGAAAGGCTGGAGACCGAGATGGCCGACACCCGCATCAAAAAGGGTAGTTTGTCGGTGGTGATGTTCGACATCGATTTTTTCAAACGCATCAACGATACCTTCGGGCATGACTCGGGCGATGTGGTGCTCAAGAGCACGGCGCTGCGTGTGCGCGAGCTGCTGCGCTCCTCCGACTGCGCTGCGCGCTTTGGAGGCGAGGAGTTCATCATCCTGCTCAAGGAAACCCCGGTGGACGCCGCCATGGCCATGGCAGAGGCCGTGCGTGCGCGCATTGCGGGGACGCCGTTTGACGCGGTGGGCCATGTCAGTGCCAGTTTCGGCGTGGCCACCTGGGACCACAAGGAAGACAGCCATGCATTGATCAAGCGCGCAGACACGGCGCTGTACAAGGCCAAGTCCAGCGGTCGCAACTGTGTGGTGCGGGCCGAAGAGGCGGCGTGATCCGGTGCGTGCATCGGAGCCGAGGCCGCCCGCTCAGGCCGTGACGGCCTTGGCTTCTTCGTAGTCCGCCCGGTAGCTTGCAGCCAGCGCCGTTTTCTGCCTTTCCGTCAATAACTTGCCGGCCATCTGGAAGAAGCGGTGTTCCTCTTCCTTCAGGTGGTGCTCCACCTTTTCGGCCAGCTTTTTTGCCAGCGGCAGCCAGGCGGGGCTCGAAGGCTCGGTCTCTTCCAGTGACTCCACCAGTTCGTCGATCTGGTGGTGCTCTGAAATGGCGTGGCGCGACAGGTCGATGCCCGCGTCGTGGGCCATCAGCGGCACATAGAAGTGCCGGTCCTCGGCCTGGGCGTGGGCGGCAAGCTCTTTCTTGAGTTGGTCGAACAGCTCACGCCGCTCGGGCGTGTCGCCGCTGGTGTCGATGAGTGCGCCGTACAGCGCGCGCTGGCGCTCATGGCTCTCGCGCAAGGCTTCAAAGATGTTGGTGGTGTCGGTCATGGGGCAGCTTTTTTGCGTGGATGAAGGTGCACAGGACTACTTGAGCACTTTGCGTGCAGCGCCCACCCCAATGACCGCCAGCACCACAAACACCACGGCAATCACCAGAAACAGCACGAACAGCACCTTGGCAATGCCCGCCGCACCTGCGGCGACACCGCTGAAACCCAGGGCCCCAGCCACGAGGGAAATCAGGGCAAAAATGATGGCGTACTTCAGCATGGTGGTCGCTCCTTGCAGTGAACAGTGGGGCAGCGCGGCGCTGCGGAAGGTGTGCAGGAACGATACCGACGGACTGTGGAGCGCGCCGTCAGTGCAGGCGGGCGGTGGGTGTAGGAGAGCACCGCTGAGGAGCCCGCGAGGCCAAAAGAAAAGCCGCAACGCGGGGCGTTGCAGCTTGGGAGGTGGGTGCGGCTCTGACGGCCTTTTGGCCTTTGCTCACATTGCTGCTCAATATGAGCTTCGTCCACGGACGGAGAGCCGCGACATGCGCGGGGGGCTTACAGCCCGGTTGCTGCGCGAAGCGCAGCGGCTTTGTCCGTACCTTGGTCTGCGTTCACATCGCTTGCGCGATATGAACTTCGCCCGAAGGCCGATACCGCCCTATTCGCGCGGCGGGCTTTACAGCCCGGCTGCAGCGCGAAGCGCAGCAGCTTTATCGGTCTTCTCCCAGCTGAACTCGGGTTCTTCGCGGCCGAAGTGGCCGTACGCTGCGGTCTTTTCATAGATCGGGCGCAGCAGGTCCAGCATCTGGATGATGCCCTTGGGGCGCAGGTCGAAATGCTCGCGCACCAGAGCGGCCAGGCGCTCGTCCGACACCACGCCCGTGCCCTCGGTGTACACGGTGATGTTCATCGGCTCGGCCACGCCGATGGCGTAGGCCACCTGGATCTGGCACTGGCGGGCCAGGCCGGCGGCCACGATGTTCTTGGCCACGTAGCGCGCGGCATAGGCGGCCGAGCGGTCCACCTTCGTTGGGTCCTTGCCGCTGAACGCACCGCCGCCGTGGGGGCAGGCACCGCCGTAGGTGTCCACGATGATCTTGCGGCCGGTCAGACCGCAGTCGCCTTGCGGGCCGCCGATGACGAAGCGGCCGGTGGGGTTGATCAGGTAGCGCGTGTCTTTGAGCCATTCCTTGGGCAGCACGGGCTTGATGATCTCTTCGATGATGGCTTCGGTGAACGAGGCCTTCATCTTGGTTTGCGTTTCGCTCTGGTCGGGGTGGTGCTGGGTGGAGAGCACCACGGTGTCGATGCTGTGGGGCTTGCCGTCCACGTAGCGCATCGTCACTTGCGACTTGGCGTCGGGGCGCAGGAACGGCAGGCGGCCGTCCTTGCGCAGCTGGGCCTGGCGCTCGACGAGGCGGTGTGCGTAGTAGATCGGCGCGGGCATCAGCTCGGGCGTCTCGTCGCAGGCGTAGCCGAACATCAGGCCCTGGTCACCGGCGCCGGTGTTCAAGTGGTCGTCGCTCGCGTGGTCCACGCCCTGGGCGATGTCGTTGGACTGCTTGTCGTAGGCCACCAGCACGGCGCAGCCCTTGTAGTCAATGCCGTAGTCGGTGTTGTCGTAGCCGATGCGCTTGATGGTGTCGCGTGCCACCTGGATGTAGTCCACGTGGGCGTTGGTGGTGATTTCGCCCGCCAGCACCACGAGGCCGGTGTTGGTCAGCGTTTCAGCGGCGACGCGGCTGCGGGGGTCTTGCTTGAAGATCGCATCGAGAATCGCATCCGAGATCTGATCGGCCACCTTGTCGGGGTGGCCTTCGGAGACGGATTCCGAGGTAAAGAGAAAGTCGTTCGCCATTTGAATAAACTCCTGTGTTCCGGCATTTGGGGCGTTGCCCTCACCCCGAAGGAGCTTTGGCGAACGCTTTAGCAGTTTTTTTTAACGTCGCCCTGCAAGTTGCTCATTTAACTCAGCGACCCCTCTATTTTAATGCCAGTCGTCTTTCGATTCTTTTCCGTATTTCCACTGTGGTTGCTCCACGTCATGGGCGCGGCCATGGGCTGGGTGGCGTTTGTGGCATCGCCCACGTACCGGCGCCGGTTCCTCGCCAACTCGGCACTGGCGGGGTATGCGTTTGGCGATGTGCGTGCTGCCGTGGCCCACGCGGGGCGCATGGTGGCCGAGCTGCCGCGCCTGTGGCTGGGCGCCACCATGCCCTGCACCCTTGCGGGCGAAGCCTGCGTGGAGCGGGCCTATGCCGCGGGCCGCGGCATCGTGTTTCTCACCCCGCACCAGGGGTGCTTTGAGCTGTCGGCCCAGGCCGCTGCGCGGCGCTGGAGTGCGGAGCGTGGCCCCATCACGGTGCTGTACCGCCCCGCGCGCCAGGCCTGGCTGGCCAAGGTGATGGAAACCGCCCGCAACCGCCCCGGCATGCTGGCCGTGCCCACCACGCTGGCGGGGGTGCGCCAGATGATCAAGGCCTTGCGCCGGGGCGAGGCCGTGGGCCTGCTGCCCGACCAGGTGCCGCCCGAAGGCCAGGGCCAGTGGTCGCCCTTTTTTGGACGGGACGCCTACACCATGACCCTGGCCGTGCGCCTGGCGCAGCAGACCGGTGCGGCCGTGGTGCTGGCGCGTTGCGAGCGGCTGCCCTGGGGGCGTGGCTACGTCACGCATTTCGAGCCCTTGGCCCGGCCGCTGTCCGACCAGATGGACCAGGCTGTGCTGCAGATCAACCAGGCCATGGAACACCTCATTCGCCAATGCCCCGAGCAATACTTGTGGGGCTATGGCCGCTACAAGCAGCCGCGCGGCGAGGCTTCTCCTGCCGAACCTGCAGCAGGGGGCGCGGCATGAAGGGCCTGACAGGGCGTCTGGGCGTGGGGTTCATGCGGGTGCTGGCGCTGCTGCCGCTGCCGGTGTTGCGCGGCATGGGCTGGCTGCTGGGGCAGGCGGCGTTCGTGCTGGTGGCGCCCCGGCGTCGGGTGGCGTTGCGCAATCTGGCCCTGTGCTTCCCCGACTGGACCGAAGCGCGCCGCCGCGCCGTGGCGCGGGCCAGCTTTGTGGCGTTCTGCCAGACCTGGCTGGACCGCAGCTGGCTCTGGGCCGCGCCGCGTTCGGTGGTGGAGCAGCGTGTGCGCCTGACGGGCGCGGTGCACGAGCTGGAAGGCGACACGCCCACCATTCTGTTTGCGCCGCACTTCTACGGCATGGACGCGGGGGGGCTGGCCTTGCCGCTGCGCAGCAGCCGTGCGTTCACCTCCATCTTTGCCACCCACCCCGACCCGGCGGTGGATGCTTGGTTCATGGCGGGGCGCCAGCGGTTTGGCGATGTGCGCATGCTCAACCGTTCGGACGGCGTCAAACCCATCATCGCCAGCCTGCGCAAGGGCGGGCTGCTGTACCTGCTGCCCGACATGGACTACGGCCGCAACGATTCGGTTTTTGTACCGTTCTACGGCGTGACGGCGGCCACCATTCCGTCGCTGTCGCGGTTTGCGCGGCTGGGCCGGGCCAAGGTGGTGGGCGTGTATTCGCGCATGACGCCCACCGGGTACGTGGCCGAAGTCTCGCCGGCCTGGGCCAACTACCCCACTGACGATGCGGAGGCCGACACGGCCCGCATGAACCGCGAGCTGCAGGCCGTGATCGACACCATGCCCGAGCAGTACTACTGGGTGCACAAGCGCTTCAAGACCCGCCCGGAGGGCGAGCCCTCGGTGTATTCACGCTGAAATCTCAGGAAAAATGGCCTGAGGCGCTAGTGCTGCATGCGGTGATAGCTATTGTTTGGATAGCAAAAATCGCCGCAGCTCCATGGCCACGCGCTCGGGGTGCTCGTGCACGACCCAGTGTGATGCCTGCTCCACCTGCTGCACCTGCAACCGGGGAATCCAGCCGGGCAGGCCGTCGAGCAGGCCGGGCAGCAGGGCAGGGTCGTCCATGCCCCAGAGCACCAGCGTGGGCACGTCCACCGTCAACATCGATTCGGGCAGGGTGATGGCCTGGGCACCCGGGTCGCCCTCGCGCGGCGGGCGGATGGGGCTGGCGCGGTAGTAGTTGCAGGCACCCTGCAGGCCTTGCTGCCACAAGGCCCGGTACTGGGCACGCACCTCGTTTGTGAGCCATGCGGGCGCGCTGCCGTCCGGGGCGTTGAAAAAGGCGAACAGGCGGCGGAAGTCGTCTTCGGCCAGCAGGGCCTCGGCATCGGGTCTGCACAAGAAATGCATGTACTGGCTGCCCGCCTGCTGGGCGGCGTTGTGCGACAGCTCGCGCACAAATGCGCCGGGGTGGGGCGAGTTGATGATGGCCAGGCGCTTCATCAGCTGGGGCTGCTGGTTGGCCAGGTTCCACGCCACGGCGCCGCCCCAGTCATGCGCAATCAGGCATTCCAGCGCGCTGCCGGGGCATTCGTGGGCGATCAGTGCCACCAGGTCCTGCACCAGGTGCTTGGCGCGGTACGCGTCCACCGCCTGCGGGCTGCTGGACGGGCCAAACCCGCGCAGGTAGGGTGCCACACAGCGATAGCCGCCGTTTTCGGGGCGGGCAAAGTGCAGCAGCAGTTCGTCCCAGATGAAGGCCCCCTCGGGGAACCCGTGCAGAAACAACAGCACCGGGCGCCCGGGGATGCCGCTCACGCGGCAGTGCAGGGTGATTCCGTGGGGGAGGTCAACAGGGCAATCTTGGATCATGGCGCTATGCATTTTGTAGCTGCGAGCGCATGAAAAGATTGCGCTTGCGGCTAGTTGGACTCGGACTCGCCGGTGGACGACGGCTGGGCGGGGCTGACGCTGTCCGCAGCGGCAGAGGGCTCTTCGGAGAGGGGCTTCACCGGGTGCGCCCATTGCCACAGCAGCTGGGCCACTTCATCCACCCCTTGCTTCTTGAGGGCGGAAAACATCTTCACCTCGCCGCCACCGGCGTGCAGTCGCGTAATCGACAGCACCTTGGCCTGTTCGGCGCGCGTGAGCTTGTCGGCCTTGGTCAGCACGATGAGGAACTTGAGGCCTTCTTCCACGCGGGGGCGCACCACTTCGAGCAGCGCCTCGTCCAGCTCGGTCAAGCCCAGGCGGGGGTCGCACAGCAGCACGATGCCCGTGAGGCCGGGGCGGCTGACCAGGTAGTTCACCATCACCTGCTGCCAGCGCACCTTGTCCGAGCGCGACACGGCGGCGTAGCCATAGCCGGGCAGGTCGGCCAGCACGGCGTCCATCACCCCTTGTTTGCCCAGCGAGAACAGGTTGATGTGCTGGGTGCGCCCTGGCTTTTTGGACGCAAACGCCAGCTGCTTTTGCTGGGTGAGGGTGTTGATGCAGGTGGATTTGCCCGCATTGGAGCGGCCCACGAAGGCGATTTCGGGCACGTCGATGGGCGGCAGGTGGTGCAGTTGCGCCGCCGTGGTGAGGAACCTGGCAGTGTGCATCCAGCCCATGGCGATTTTGGCGTCGGGTGCGGGCGGGAGAGAGCCAGCAACTGGCGCAGAGGGGGGTGTCGTCATGGGGAGTTGGGAGAGAAAGAACCGTCATTGTAGAATCGCGAGGTTTTGCGCACATAAACACACACCCTCGATATGAAGTTGCTCGCCTCATTGCTGACGGCTGCCGCACTGGCAGCACCTGTTTTCTCGGCCTTTGCAGCGGGTGATGCACCCAAAGCGGCCAAGCCGGATCTCGTCAAGGGCGAGGCCAGCTTCACTGCTGTGTGTGCGGCCTGCCACGGCGCAGACGGCAACTCCGCCATTGCGGCCAACCCCAAGCTGTCCCAGCAACACCCCGAATATCTGATCAAGCAGCTGCAGGAATTCAAGTCCGGCAAGCGCAACAACGCGATCATGAAGGGCTTTGCCACGGCGCTGTCGGATGACGACATGCGCAACGTCGCTTACTGGCTCACCTCCAAGCCCGCCAAGGCCGGCTTTGCCAAGGACAAGGATCTGGTCGCCATGGGCGAGCGCATCTACCGCGGTGGCGTCCCGGACCGCCAGATTGCCGCCTGTGCTGGCTGCCACAGCCCCAACGGTGCCGGCATTCCTGCGCAGTACCCCCGCCTGTCCGGCCAGCACGCCGACTACACGGTGTCGCAGCTGAACACGTTCCGCGACGGCTCGCGTGCCAACAGCATCCAGATGACCCAGGTGGCGGCCAAGCTCAACGACAAGGAAATCAAGGCCGTGGCGGATTACATCGCCGGCCTGCGTTGATTGATCTTTGTCATAGTCCGGCCTGTTTGACCGGGCCGCACGGAACCTACCGCCAATAACAACCCCAAAAAGGGCGGGTCCATCACAGCGATGGTCCCGCCCTTTTTCTTTCGCGCTTTGCAGACACTGCCTCCTCCCATGTCCGACAACACCCAGGGCCTTCGCATGAAGTCCGGCTCCCAGGCCCTGCGTGCCGGGGTCGAACTGCTGTCTTCAATGCGGTTCGCCATCTCGCTGCTGACAGTGATCTGTATCGCCTCGGTGATTGGCACGGTGCTCAAGCAGCACGAACCGGCCACCAATTACGTCAACCAGTTTGGTCCGTTCTGGGCCGAGTTGTTCGGCGCGATCCAGCTCAATGCGGTGTACAGCGCCTGGTGGTTTCTGCTGATCCTGGCGTTCCTGGTGATCAGCACCTCGCTGTGCATTGCCCGCAACACCCCCAAGATCTTGGTGGACCTCAAGGCCTACAAGGAAAACATCCGCGAGCAAAGCCTCAAGGCGTTTCACCACAAGGCACAGGCCGACTTGCCGGAGTCGGCCGAGGCCGAGGCGCGTCGCATCGGCACGCTGCTGGCCGGCGGTGGCTGGAAGGTGCGTCTGCAGCAGCGCGACACGGCCGCAGGGCCTGGGACGGGCTGGATGGTGGCGGCCAAGGCAGGCGCTGCCAACAAGATCGGCTACATCGCAGCGCACAGCGCCATCGTGCTGGTGTGCGTGGGCGGTTTGCTGGATGGCGACCTCATCGTGCGCGCGCAGATGCTGCTGGGCGGCAAGTCGGTCTATAACGGCGGCGGGCTGATCGCCGATGTGAAATCCGAGCACCGCCTGTCCGAGCGCAACCCCACCTTCCGGGGCAACCTGCTGGTGGCCGAAGGCACGCAGTCGAGCACCGCGATCCTGAGCCAGTCTGACGGCGTTCTGCTGCAGGACCTGCCGTTTGCGATCGAGCTCAAGAAGTTCATCGTGGAGCACTACTCCACGGGCATGCCCAAGCTGTTTGCCAGCGAGATCATCATCCACGACAAGGCCACGGGCGAGAAGACGCCTGCCCGCGTCGAGGTGAACCACCCGGCCAGCTACAAGGGCATCGAGATCTACCAGTCCAGCTTTGATGACGGTGGCTCGCACCTCAAGCTGCGCGCCGTGCCCATGGTGGCAGGGGCCAAGCCTTTCGACGTGGAGGGTGTGGTCGGCAACTCCACCCAGCTCACCAACCAAGGGGGCGGCCCAGGCAGCGACACGCTGACGCTGGAGTTCACAGCCCTGCGTACCATCAATGTGGAGAATTTTGGCGGCGCAGGCCCTGGCGGCAGCGGCGCAGACGTGCGCAAGGTGGATCTGCGCGAGTCGGTGGAGTCGCGCCTGGGCGCCGCCAACAAGACCGTCACCAAAAAGGAACTGCGCAACGTGGGCCCCAGCGTGAGCTACAAGCTGCGCGACGCCGCCGGCCAGGCCCGCGAGTTCCACAACTACATGCTGCCAGTGGATACGGGCGACGGCGTGCCCGTGTTCCTGCTCGGCGTGCGTGAGTCCCCTGCGGAGCCCTTCCGTTACCTGCGTGTGCCGGCGGACGACAAGGGCAGCACAGACGGCTTCATGCGCATGAAGGCCGCCCTGGCCGACCCCCAGGCCCGGGAGCAGGCGGTGCGCCGCTATGTGTCGCAGGCCATGGATGCCTCGCGCCCAGAGCTGGCCGAACAACTGCAGCAGTCTGCCGTGCGTGCATTGGCGCTGTTCGCGGGCAAGGGCATGGTCGATGGCAAGCCCACGGGCGGGCTGCAGGCGGTGTCGGACTTCATGGAGGCCAACGTGCCCGAGGCCGAGCGTGCGCGTGCGGGCGAGGTGCTGGTGCGTATCCTGAACGGCTCGCTGTTTGAGCTGGCCCAGCTGTCCCGCCAGCGTGCGGGGCTGCCGCCCTTGCCGCAGGACGAGCAGACCCGGGGTTTCATGACGCAGGCCGTGCTCTCGCTCAGTGACGCGCAGATCTACCCCGCGCCCATGGCGTTTGAGCTCAAGGACTTCACCCAGGTGCAGGCCAGCGTGTTCCAGGTGGCACGAGCCCCTGGCAAGAATGTTGTCTATCTGGGTTGCGCCTTGCTGATCCTGGGCGTTTTTGCCATGCTCTACGTGCGCGAGCGACGCGTGTGGGTCTGGGTGGCACCGCAGGAAGGCCGCACACAAGCCACCATGGCGTTGTCCACCAACCGCAAGACCATGGACGGCGACCGGGAGTTTGTCCAGCTCGCACAAAAACTGATCGGGGCGTCGCCCCGCGAAGGCACCGCATGAACACCGCGACTTCTTCCTCGACCGCTACCACGATCACCTTGAACGAGGGGTTCTTTTCCCGTCGCAACTGGCTGGACTGGTTGTTTGCTGCCATCGTGGCTGTGGGCGGCTTGTATGCATTGCAGCGCTATGGCGCCTACATGGATGTCTATGAAAAAGGCATTCTGCTGAGTGCCATTCCGTGCACGGTCTGGCTGGGCTGGTTCTGGCGCCCGTTGCGGGTGCTGATGCTGGTGGTGGCGGCCGTGGCGCTCATGGCCATCGGCCTGTACCAGCAGGACGGGGCGGGCAGCCTGGCCCGGGCGGACACGGTGTTTGGCCTCAAGTATTTCCTCTCCAGCCAGTCGGCCATCCTGTGGATGAGCATGCTGTTTTTCATCAGCACCGCGTTCTACTGGATCGGCATGTTCTCCCGCGGCGAAGGCCAGACCATGAGCATGCTGGGCTCGCGCATTGCATGGGTGGCGGTGGCCATGGCGCTCATCGGCACGCTGGTGCGCTGGTACGAAAGCTACCTCATCGGCCCGGACATTGGCCACATCCCGGTCAGCAACCTCTATGAAGTGTTCGTGCTGTTCTGCTGGATGACGGCAGCGTTCTACCTGTACTACGAGCAGCAGTACGGCACGCGGGCCCTGGGCGGCTTTGTGATGCTGGTGGTCAGCGCCGCCGTGGGCTTCCTGCTCTGGTACACCGTGGTGCGCGAGGCACATGAGATCCAGCCGCTGGTCCCTGCGCTCAAGAGCTGGTGGATGAAGCTGCATGTGCCTGCCAACTTCATCGGCTATGGCACGTTTGCCCTGTCGGCCATGGTGGCGTTTGCCTATCTCATCAAGCTCCAGGCCACCGAGACCCGCTGGTACAAGCTGGCCCCGCTGTGGCTGCTGGGCGTGGTGCTGTGTTTCGAGCCCATCGTGTTTCGCCAAGGTGCGACGGAAAATGGTGGCAGCTACTGGATGGTGTACTTCGGTATTTCGGCGTTGATCGTGGCGGGCATCCTGCTGGGGCGCAAGCGCATTGCCGAGCGCCTGCCCTCGTTCGAAATTCTGGACGACGTGATGTACAAGTCCATCGCCGTGGGCTTTGCGTTCTTCACCATCGCCACGGTGCTGGGCGCGCTGTGGGCCGCCGAAGCCTGGGGCGGCTACTGGAGCTGGGACCCGAAGGAAACCTGGGCGCTGATCGTCTGGCTCAATTACGCGGCCTGGCTGCACATGCGGCTCATGAAGGGCCTGCGCGGCACCGTGTCCGCCTGGTGGGCACTGGTCGGTCTGGCGGTGACGACGTTCGCGTTCCTGGGCGTCAACATGTTCCTGAGCGGCCTGCACAGCTACGGCACGCTGTGAGAGGGTGAGGCGGCGGAGGGGGCATATCCGGGCATCGCGCGTGCGTCGGGCATTCGCAGCTCGACAGCAACTATTGCGTCTTCGGTGTAACCTGAGCGGTCCAGGGAACGAACTAACAGTTGTTCTGCTCTACCGCTGCAGCTGTTTCCTCCCATCATGACCGGAGCCCTCTATGTTGATCCCTGCGCGCGATTCGGGTTTTAACCACCCGCACTCCTCCGAAATCACTCCCCGCTCGGTGTATGAAGACCGCCGCCAGATGCTCAAGCTCATGGCAGGCGGTGCTGCAGGTGCTGCGATGGCGGCCTGGGCAGGCCGTGAGGCGCTGGCGCAGCAGGCTGCTGTCACGCGCCCCGGCAAGCTGGCTCCGCTGGCGGGTGCCAAGTCGGCGGTGGCAGGGGCGGTGTCCATGGAGAAGCTCACTGACTACAAGGACGCGAGCACCTACAACAACTTTTACGAGTTCGGTACCGACAAGGCCGACCCCGCCCGCAATGCGCACACCCTCAAGACCGCGCCATGGACGGTGGAGGTTGAAGGGCTGGTCAAGAAGCCCGGCAAATACGGCATCGAGGACCTGATCAAGCTCAGCGCTCAGGAAGAACGCATCTACCGACTGCGGTGCGTGGAAGGCTGGTCCATGGTCATCCCCTGGGTGGGCTACTCGCTGGCAGAGCTGATCAAGCGGGTGGAGCCACAAGGCGGCGCCAAGTACGTCGAATTCGTGACCTTGGCCGACAAGGCCACCATGCCGTTTGTCGGCTCGCGCGTGCTCGACTGGCCCTATGTGGAAGGCCTGCGCATGGACGAAGCCATGCACCCGCTGACCTTGCTGGCCTTCGGTATGTACGGTGAAGTGCTGCCCAACCAGAACGGCGCCCCTGTGCGTCTGGTGGTGCCGTGGAAGTACGGCTTCAAGAGCGCCAAGAGCATCGTCAAGATCCGCTTTGTCGAGAAGGAGCCGGGCACGGCCTGGAACAAGGCGGCCCAGCAGGAATACGGGTTTTATTCCAACGTGAACCCCAATGTGGACCACCCCCGCTGGAGCCAGGCGACCGAGCGGCGCATCGGCGAAGACGGCCTGTTTGCAAAGAAGCGCAAGACGCTGATGTTCAACGGCTACGAAGCCCAGGTCGGCCAGCTCTATGCGGGCATGGACCTCAAGAAGTTTTACTGATTGCCTTGGTCTCGCCGCTGTCATGGTGGTGTGCGAGGCCGTGGTTTTCTCGGGATAGCGATGCGAAAACTATTGCTCCACCCCGCCGCGAAACCGGTGGTGTTTGTGCTGTGCCTGTTGCCACTGGCATGGCTGGTCTATGCGGCATTTGCAGACCAATTGGGTGCCAACCCTGCAGAGGCCTTGGTGCGCGCGACCGGTGACTGGACGCTGCGGGCGCTGTGCGTGGTCTTGGCTGTTACGCCGCTGCGTGTCATCACCTCCACCCCGCAATTGGCGCGGTTTCGGCGCATGCTGGGGCTGTTCGTGTTTTTTTATGGCGTGCTGCACCTGCTGAGCTACAGCTGGTTCGACATGGGTTTCGATGTTCCGGACATCCTGCGCGACATCGCCAAGCGGCCCTTCATCCTGGTGGGCACGCTAGCCCTGGTGTTGCTGGCCGTGTTGGCCGCTACTTCGTTCAATCGCGCCATCAAGGCCCTGGGGGGTAAACGCTGGCAGGCGCTGCACCGCACCGTCTACGCGGTGGCCGGGTTGGCCATCCTGCATTTTTTCTGGATGCGTGCTGGCAAGAACAACTTTGGCGAAGTGGCGGTCTACGCCGGCATTCTCGGCGTGCTACTGGGCTGGCGGCTTTGGCACCGGCTGCGCAAGCGTGCCACCACCTCGGCGGGTGCTGCTGCAAGGCGGTCTGCGGTAGGGGCACCTTGATGAGTGGATGCTATAAAAAATATAGCTGATAGCGTATGTAAATCATGCGCTATCAGCTGATTTGGCTTGATTTTTAGCTGTTGACCGCCCGGAGTGCAGGACGCATCTGTCGGGTTACAGGGTCGATGTATGCGCTGGGAATCTGGTAGGCGCGGTCATCGAACAGGTCGATGCCACACATCAGGTTCTCGATCCATTCAAAGAAGTCGTTGATGGCTTCCTTGCCCATGATGGGTGCGCCATGCTGAGGGACCAGCATGGCAATGTCGAGCTGCCGCACCATGCGCACCCACAGGCGCAGGATCTTGTTGGACACCATGTAGCGGCGGTGAAAACCTTCCATGCGCGGGATGTGCGCCTTGAGGTCGGTCACCGGCACGCGGGCCTCGGCCCCCGACATCATGGATACGCCCAGATCGCCCGTGAACAGGATGCGGCTGACCGGATCGTAGAAGTGGAAGTTGCCTTCGGAGTGCATGAAGTGCGCGGGCAGCAGCACCAGTTCATGGCGGCCCAGGGGCAGGTGGCCGCCGCCGTCCGGCACGCCGATCACGCGGTTTTCCGTCTTGCCGACTTTGGTGAAGTGGGGGGCAAAGCGCTCCCACACGCGGGAAATCACCAGATCGGCCTTGGTGCTGGTCATCCAGCGGTCCAGCGAAGCAATGATGTCTGGGTCCGCGTGTGAGGCGATCAAGTACGACAGCTTGTGCGGCGGAAAGTGCTTGGTCATGCCCATGAACAACTCGTTGAACGCGAGATTGCCGCCCGGATCGATGATGGCGCCCGTGTCATCGTCCACGATCAGGAACTGATTGGCCTGCACGGCCAGGCCGTCCTCCTCGATGAGGTCGGTGAACATCAGGCAAGCATGATTTTTGTCGCGGTAGAGTTCCAGGGCCATGGCCATCCTGCGGTGCAATAAAGCGCAGACTGTACGAGTACCCCTATGGGTGATGCTTGATAGAAATCAAGCGAAACCGCATTGCGCGGCTTTCGGGCGCTGGCGGCTGGATTGTCAGCGGGGCTGGGAGGCGCTGGGGCCGGGCGCGGGCACGTCGGTGGCGTCCTTGCCTGGTGTGAGTGTCTGCGGCAGCGTGGCGCGCTGCCCCGCGGCAGGGCCGGTCGGCAGATACAACGGCCCCCGCTGACCGCAGCCGAGGAGGGCCGCCGCACTGGCAGCAAGGACAAATGTCCTGACTAGAATTTGGGGAGCTTTCAACATGCGCAAATTGTAATGACCGACCTCGAATTCATGGACCACGCCGAACAACTGCTGCTTGCCGTCGAGCGCAGCTGTGATCGCATCAACGACACCTCGGATGCCGACGTGGACAGCCAGCGCTCGGGAGGCATGGTGACTTTGACGTTCCCTAACCGTAGTCAGATCGTGATCAATCTGCAAAAGCCGCTTCACGAGGTGTGGATGGCTGCCCGGTCTGGCGGCTATCACTATCGTTTCGATGGCAGCCACTGGCAGGACACCAAGGGCGCAGGTGAATTTTTTGCCTGCCTCACGCGCGATGCCTCGCAGCAGTCCGGGATGTCGCTGCAGTTTGCCGCCTGACGTCCTCCGCACCCGCCCACGTCAGGGGGGCTCGGCGGAGTACGCAGTGGATCAGTTGCGGAACAGGTCCAAGATGCGGCTGCGCTCTTCAGAGGGCGGCGGTGCTTTGGGGGCTACAGCAGATGATGCAGAGCGATCCTCTACGCCCACGCTGGAGACGCCCGCATTGCGCGCATATTCCTCGTAGAACCATTCGCCGCCAACATTGATCACTCCCGGTGGCACGGTGGGCTCCATGACAGGCACGCCCTTAAGAGCGCGCTCCATGAAGCTAATCCACACCGGAAGGCTGAGGCCCCCACCAGTTTCCCGACTGCCTAGATTGCGCGGGGTGTCGTATCCGATCCAGGTGACGGCCGCGATGGTGGGCTGGAACCCTGCGAACCAGGCGTCCACTGAATCGTTGGTCGTCCCGGTTTTGCCATAAAGGTCGGGGCGCTTGAGGGTGGCTTGGGCCCGTGCTGCGGTACCGGTGCGGGTCACTTCCTGCAACAGGCTGCTCATCACGAAGGCGTTGCGCGCGTCGATGGCCCGGGGCTGCTCGTTGAGCGCCGGAGGCGTCATTTCCGAAATAACCCGACCCTTGTGGTCGGTGACCTTGGCGATCAGCCAAGGATTGACGCGGTAGCCGCCATTGGCAAACACTGAATAAGCAGACGCCATTTGCAGGGGCGTGACCGAGCCCGCGCCCAGCGCCATGGTCAGGTAAGCCGGGTGCTTTTCAGGGTCGAATCCGAAGCGTCCCACCCATTCCTGCGCGGTTTTGGGTCCCACGGCCTGCAGGATCCGGATGGAGATCATGTTCTTGGATTTCGCCAAGCCAGTGCGCATGCTCATCGGGCCGTCGTACTTGCCGTCGTAGTTTTTAGGCTCCCACGGCTGGCCCCCGGTCACACCCGCGTCGAAGAACAGTGGGGCGTCATTGATCACGGTGGCAGGTGTGAAACCTTTTTCAAGCGCGGCCGAATAAATGAATGGCTTGAAACTGGAGCCAGGCTGGCGCCAAGCCTGCGCAGCGTGGTTGAACTTGTTCTTGTCGAAGTCAAAGCCGCCCACCAGCGCGCGGATGGAACCGTTGCGAGGGTCCAGAGCAACAAATGCGCCTTCCACTTCGGGCAGCTGGGTGATTTCCCAAGCCCCTTTGGGCGTCTTGACCACGCGGATGATGGCACCGCGCCGGATCTTGATGTTGGGCGGCGCCTTGTCGCTGAGGCCCGACTGCACAGGCTTGAGGCCATCGCCGGTGATCTCTAGCGAGTCGCCATTGGCACGGGCGGCGAGGATGCGCTTGGGAGACGCCTCCAGCACCACGGCGGAAAGCAGGTCGCCGTTGTCTGGGTGATTGGCGAGGGCGTCATCGATTGCATCTTCCACTTCCTGAGCCGATGTGGGCAACACCACAAACTTCTCAGGCCCCCGGTAATGCTGGCGCCGCTCGTAATCCATGATCCCGCGGCGCAAGGCGACGTAGGCGGCCTCTTGCTCGGCTGCATTGAGGGTTGTGTAGACGTTGAGGCCGCGCGTGTAGGCCTCATTGCCGTACTGGGCGAAGATCAGTTGGCGGGTCATTTCGGCAACGTACTCGGCGTGGATGCGCGTGTTATCGGGCCCGGTTCGAATTTTCAGTTCTTCTTTCTTGGCTTGCTCTGCTTGCTGCGCAGTGATGAAGCCGTTTTCTTCCATCCGTTCAATGATGTACTGCTGTCGGGCCCGGGCGCGCTTGGGATTGCTGATCGGGTTGTACGCCGAAGGTGCCTTTGGCAGTCCGGCAAGCATCGCAGCTTCAGCGATGGAAACGGATTTCAGCGGCTTACCAAAATATGCTTCGGATGCTGCCGCAAAACCATAGGCACGGTTGCCAAGGAAAATCTGATTCATGTATATCTCAAGAATCTGGTCCTTGGTCAGCAGGTGCTCTAATTTGAAAGTTAGTAAAATTTCGTAAATCTTACGAGTAAATGTTTTTTCCGACGAGAGATAAACATTGCGCGCTACCTGCATGGTGATCGTTGAGGCGCCCTGGCTTTTTACTCGCCCTAGATTGGCAAGGCCCGCGCGCAGTACACCCTTGTAGTCCACACCACCGTGCTGGAAGAAGCGAGAGTCTTCAATCGCCAGCACTGCGTCCTTCATCACCTGCGGAATCTCGTCGATGGGAGTCAGGTTGCGACGCTCTTCACCAAACTCACCCAGCAAAGCACCCTCAGCGGAGTACACGCGCAGCGGCAACTTGGGACGATAGTCCGCCAAGTCCGAAATATCGGGCAGGTTGGGGTAGGCCACCGACAATGCCACTGCAATCGTGAGTGCCAGACCCAGCGCCGCGGCGGCCGCCAACCCGGTGATCCAGAAGGTGATGCGAACCAACCAGCGAAGCCATCCGGGCCGGGTGCGAGCGGGAGAGGTATCCGACTTGTCGGAGGACTTCGAGGGGGAGGGCGGCATATCGCTCCGATGAGGTAAGACCGCACATTATAAAAATGTCTGCCTCAAGAGGCTGGAAATCCGATTTCGGGCTGGGCAGGCCGCCGCCGAAAGGCTTCGTGTGCCGGCCACAAGGTATTGCAGTGCATAGAAATTTCGTCTGCTTTTGGCAACGCTCTGCGGACGTTACAGGGGGAAAAATCTTTGCTGGAGAACTATCTTACTGATAGCATTCATGTGAAGTGTTAAGTTTTGTTGCCTCATTTTGGCAAGTTACAGGGGACCAATCTTGATCTCAATGGGGTCTTTGTTCAGTCGCCAGTCTGCTCCGCTGCTGGGAATCGACATCAGCTCCTCCAGTGTCAAGCTGGTGGAGTTGGGGCGCGATAAGGCAGGTAGTCTGGTCCTAGAGCGTTGCGCGATCGAGCCTTTGGAGAGGGGCTGGATCACCGATGGCAACATCGAAAAGTTTGACGAAGTTGCGGACGCATTGCGTCGGCTGGTCAAGAAGAGTGGCACCAGAACCAAAAATGTAGCCTTGGCGCTGCCTCCCTCTGCAGTGATTACCAAGAAAATCACCTTGCCTGGTGGCATGACGGAGCAGGAGCTGGAAGTCCAGGTTGAGTCCGAAGCCAATCAGTACATACCTTTTTCACTTGATGAGGTCAGTCTGGACTTCTGTGTCATTGGCCCGAGCAAAAACGCGCCTGGGGACGTAGACGTTCTGATCGCTGCGTCTCGACGCGAAAAAGTGCAGGACAGACAGGGGCTGGCAGAGGCTGCTGGACTAAAGCCCGTCGTGGTCGATATTGAGTCCCATGCGTCACGCTTGGCGGCTGGGAGACTCATTGAGGCACTGCCAAACAAAGGCGTTGACGCGATGGTCGCGCTTTTCGAGGTAGGCGCCTTGACGACCAGCATGCAGGTGATTCGTAACGAAGAAGTCCTGTATGACCGCGACCAAGCCTTTGGTGGGGCGCAATTGACCCAGTTGATCGTCCGCCAATACGGCTTTTCTGTGGAAGAAGCCGAGAGTAAAAAACGCAGCGGTGATTTGCCTGAAGACTATCAATCGGCGGTCCTTCGTCCATTTGTAGACAGCATGGCCCAAGAAATTGGCCGGGCTCTGCAATTCTTCTTCACCAGTACGCCGCACAACCGTGTAGATCACATCATGCTGGCAGGCGGTTCGGCGCCTCTACCGGGGCTGACAGAGGCCGTTACTCAGCAAACCGGTTTTGCATGCAGCGCCGTCAACCCATTTGACGGCATGGAAATCGGAAGTTCCGTGCGACTGAAAAAAATGGTGCGTGAAGCGCCGTCATACCTGACCTCTTGCGGTCTCGCCATGCGGAGGTTCTTGCAGTGATTCTGATCAACCTATTACCTCACCGCGAGGAGGCGCGCAAACGCCGTAAGGAAGCGTTCCAGGCGACGATGTTTGCCTCGCTTTTGCTGGGTCTCGCGATTGCCGGGGCCATTTACTGGTGGTTCCAGATCATGATCACGGATCAGCAGAATAAGAATGCCTTTCTCCAGCAGGAGATCAAGGTGCTGGAAGGGCAAATCAAGGAGATCGCCTCCATTGAAGATGAGATTGCCTCTTTGCGGGCACGCCAGAAGGCGGTGGAAGATCTTCAGTCTGATCGGAATCTACCCGTTCACTTGCTTACCGAATTGGTTAAGCAGCTTCCCGACGGGGTGTACGTCACGGCAATCAGGCAGGCCGGGCAAACGATCACGATGCAGGGGATGGCTCAGTCCAACGAGCGCGTATCGGAATTGTTGCGTAATTTGGCAAGCAACACTCCATGGTTGGCCAAGCCCGAACTCGTGGAAATTACTGCCAGCACCGTAGCCCTGACCCAGCGAGATCAACGCCGAGTTTCTTCTTTCAATTTGAGGTTCCAACTGGTGCGCGCCAGCGACGCCCAAAAGTCCATAGCTGCTGCGAGTGCTGCCGCTTCTTCGCCTGGAGGTAAGTGACATGGCGAAAACAAAAGAAAAAAAGATAAATTTCGCTGAACGGATGGAATCTGTCCAGCGGCAGTTTAAAAACCTAGATACCCGAGATCCCTCAGTTTGGCCAGTTCTGCCAAAGGTGATTCTCTGCGTCTTTATCGCGGGTGCTGTGGCTGCGGTGTCATGGTTCGCTTTTTTGCAAGATTATGAAGTGCAGCTAGATGGGGAGCGAAATAAAGAACTTGCGCTGCGAACTGATTATCAAAAGAAGCTAGTGAAAGCCGTCAGTCTGGATGCGTTGAAGAAACAGCGTGAGCAGATTCAGCAGTACGTTATACAACTGGAAAAGCAGCTTCCCAGCAAGGCTGAAATGGCTGCGCTGTTATCGGATATCAATCAATCTGGTTTGGGGCGCAGTCTGCAGTTCGAGCTTTTTCGGCCGGGCCAAGTGGTTGCGAAGGATTACTATGCTGAATTGCCTATTTCAATTAGGGTGACTGGAAAGTACCATGATATTGGTGCCTTCGCTTCAGATGTTGCGCATTTGTCGCGTATTGTCACGCTAAATAATATGACTATCACGCCCGGGGCTCGTGACAGTTTAACGATGGATGCGACGGCACGCACTTTTAGATATTTGGATCCTGAGGAGATTCAGGCACAGAAGAAAGCCGGGGGGGCTAAGTGATGAGAACTTATGCTGGGCTACTTCTTGTTGGTGGCGCTTTGATTCTTGCTGGCTGCACCCCCTCGGGTGAAGACGAGTTGAGGGGGTGGATGGCTGAGCAACGAGCGAGTACGAAGCCGAGCGTTCAGCCGTTGACTGAGCCGAAAAAATTTATTCCTGAGCCTTATACTCAAGACGGTGCTGTAGAACCATTCAATCAAATTAAATTGACCCAAGCTTTGAAGCGAGATTCAAATCAGGTAGCATCAAATGCTGCTCTGATTGCGCCAGAAATGGCTCGTCGCAAAGAGCCGTTGGAGGTATTCCCATTGGATGCGATGGCTATGGTCGGGAGCTTGAATAAGTCGGGCGCCCCCACTGCGCTCGTTAAAGTTGATAATTTAATTTATCAAATAAAAATCGGAAATTATCTTGGTCAAAATTATGGAAAAGTAACTCGAATTACTGAGAATTCCATTCAGCTGCGTGAAATAGCGCAGGACGCAACTGGGGATTGGATAGAGCGTTCAGCCTCGCTTGATCTGCAAGAGGGTAAAAAATGAAACAAAATAGTGGCAAATTTTTTAATTACTGCCGTCGCGCTGCCGTTGGCGTTTCAGCTATTTTTATATCTCTTGGGGCGGCTGCGCAAGGAGCTATCAGTTCAATATCTGCCAGCGTTCAAGCAGGAGCTGAGACGTTAAAAATTGATTTTACCGAGCCGATTGCAAATATTCCGACGGGTTTTGCGACACAATCTCCTGCAAGAATTGCTTTGGATTTTCAGGGGGTCGGTAATGTTTCCGGAAAATCGGCTTATGAAATTAATCTTGGTAATTTGAAATCTGTTAACGTCGTTCAGGCCGGTGAGCGCGCTCGCATCGTCTTGAACCTAAAATTCCCTGCGGCTTACAAAACCGAGCTCCAAGGCAAATCACTTTTTCTATCGCTAGAGCCTGGCTCGGGTGGATCGCCAGGCGCTCCAAATTCTGTAGTCGCTTTTTCAGAAGGCCAAAATAGAGATGTGTTACCGCTGAGGGATATCGATTTTCGCCGTGGTTCCGATGGCTCGGGGAGAGTGATTGTCAATTTGACAAGCAATCAAGTGGGTGTTGATTTGCAGCAGCAGGCAAAAGGCATCGTTGTAGAGTTCATGCGATCTTCTTTGCCAGAGGGATTGCGCCGCCGACTGGACGTTACGGACTTCGGTACGCCAGTGCAGACAGTGACTACCACACAGTCTGGTGAGCGGGTGCGCATGTTGATTGAGTCCAATGGTGACTGGGAGCACAGCGCTTATCAGACTGATAACCAATTTGTGATCGAAATCCGCCAGAAGAAGGTCGATCTCAGTAAGCTCACTCAGGGCCCCGGGTATTCTGGTGAGAAATTGTCCTTGAATTTCCAGAATATTGAAGTGAGATCCCTCTTGCAAGTGATTGCAGATTTTACAAACTTCAATATCGTGACATCTGATACCGTTACCGGTGCCCTGACTTTGAGGCTTAAAGATGTTCCTTGGGATCAAGCGCTTCAGATTATTATGGACGCGAAGGGCCTGGGAATGAAAAAGACGGGCTCAGTATTGTGGATTGCCCCAAAAGATGAAATAGATGCGCGGACCAAAAAAGATTTTGAAGCCGCCCAAGCCATTCAAAAATTGGAGCCGTTGAGGACGCAAGCATTTCAGCTAAATTATGCTAAGGCTGCAGATATTGTGACGCAACTCACTAGCTCTGCCTCGGGTGGCGGCAGTGGTGCTGTGTCCACTCGATTCCTGTCGGAGCGTGGAAGTGCGATATCAGAGCCGCGAACCAATCAGTTGTTTGTAACTGATACGTCAAGCAAGTTGGAAGAGGTGCGACTGCTGCTGGCTAGTTTGGATGTTGCAGTTCGTCAGGTGCTTATAGAAGCGCGAATCGTTGAGGCTCGTGATTCATTTGGCCGATCTCTCGGAGTGCGCTTGGGAGGAACCGATCTTCGTGCGAGTCGCGGGGGAGATGGCGGCTACGGTATTGGTGGTAGTAACCGGGTAGCATTCGGGACGTCATACGATAACGCAGTGGCTTCCAGTGGCGCAGGAGGAACGACTTCTACCAATGGGAATTTTGTCAATCTCCCGGCGAGTCTTTCGAATGTGAGCAGCGTGGGTAGTTTTGCACTATCTATTTTCAATTCTGCTGCCAATCGATTTTTGACGCTGGAGTTGTCGGCAATGGAGGCTGATGGAAAAGGGCGTATTGTGTCCAGTCCCCGAATAATTACGGCTGACCAGACGAAGGCGCTCATTGAACAAGGTACTGAGTACCCTTATGCGGTAACTGCGCCAAACGGTGCGACAACCTTGGCTTTCAAGAAGGCCGTGCTTAAACTTGAGGTAACGCCACAAATTACGCCAGAAGGGAATATTATTCTTGACTTGGATGTCAACAAGGACAGCCGTGGCGAAACAACCTCGCAAGGCGTTGCCATTGATACGAAACACGTCAAAACCCAGATTCTGATTGAAAATGGGGGGACGGTGGTGATTGGCGGTATTTTTGAGATGGAAGAAACAAATCAGGAAAATAAAATTCCGTTCCTTGGTGATGTTCCAGTGGTTGGTAACTTATTCAAAAATAGAACCAAAGAATCAACAAAACGTGAGATGTTGGTTTTCATTACTCCCAAGGTAATTTCGGACAATGGTCCGAAGAGATAATTAGTTAACTGAGTAGGTGATCATGAAAAAAATTCTCAAAGCGTTGTTGTTAATTGCTGTAACTTCGGTTGTTACGGCGTGTGGTGGTGGTGGTGGTGGGGAGGGAACTCCTAATGGAGCTGCGGCAGTGTTGCGCTTGTACCCGCCTATCAGCGGCGCCACGTTGCCGGTGGGTGCTGCAGGTTCTTTGGATGTCGAAGTGCGCGGCGGAAAGCGGCCGTATACGATTACAAGTTCGGATGCTTCCGTTCAAATGGGTTTGTCCGATGACAACAAACTGGTTGTATTGTCAACAAGCAAAGAAGGGAGTTCCGAGGTTGTTGTTTACGATTCGAGCTTGCCCGTTCAGCAAGTGAAGATCAAGGTGGATGCGCAAACCGTTCCCATGGCGAGTAGCGTGGGGGCATCCGTGAATCTGGCGCCAAATGAGTCACGGCAGATCAATATCCGTGGTGGTGTCCGTCCATACACAGTGAGTAGCTCAGACGCCAGTGTGGTTGCTGCGACCATGTCTGGAGCGACCGTGATCGTCGTGGGGCAGGCGAAGGAAGGAACCTCGACGGTCAAGGTGACCGATGCAGTGGGCGCGACGCTGGATATAACTGTGGTCGTTCAGGTGACTACTTTGGTGGTAACTCCTTCGACGGTGGTTGGCCCCGCTGCTACGAGTAACAGCTTGAACATTTCGGGCGGGTTACCTCCATACAAGGTGAGTTCAAGCAATACTGCAGTCGTTTCGGCCTCTCTGTCAGGTGGTTCGACTGTTGCATTGAGTTTGCTCGCCAAGGGGGCATCCACGATCACCGTTACGGATTCTTTGGGCAAATCAGTTTCTGTCTCAGTCACAGTGAACTCCGATGTACTGAAGGTTTCGCCACTGAACCAGGCTGTTCCTGAGAGCACGGCCGCGTCTGTGGATTATCTCATTGCCGGTGGCGCCACGCCTTACACCGCACTGATAAGTGCCGCAGACGCGGCGAGCGTTACTTCTTGGAGTATCACCGGTTCCAAGCTCACCGTTGTCGTTCCCGCAGGGCCTTGCGTTGCTGCAGACAAAGTGATTCCTATCGATATCTACGATGCTAACTTGGTAAAGCAGACGGTCACTTTGACAATCTCAAATACTGCACCGGCGGCTTGCCCGTGATCTCTAGGGTCTGAACAAAAAGCCAACCTCACCGGTTGGCTTTTTTTATGCACTCTCCCAACTGTCCAGGTTTTGGCGACGTCCCAAGACTCGCTCATTCTCTGTGTCGTAAGATACCGCCGTTGATAAGTCCCGATAGGGAGCAAATTTCCCGTGGGTAAATACTATGCGTTCAGTTCACATCAGTCTTGGCAGTCGCAGTTATGACATTCTGATTGGATCGGCAGTGGCCGTCGATGAAGTCCTCCCAACCACTGGCTTGGGAAGAGGCGTGGCCGTTATCGTGACCAATACGACGATTGCTCCTTTGCATCTGCCCCGGATACGCTCAGCCCTCGGACATGCCTTTGCGCGCGTTGAAGTTGTCGAGCTACCCGATGGTGAGGAGTTCAAGACCTGGGGGTCGCTTAATCAGATTTTGACGGCATTGCTTGGATGGGGTTGCGATCGGAATACGGTTTTGTTTGCCTTGGGCGGTGGTGTTGTGGGGGATGTCACGGGATTCGCCGCCGCCACATACATGCGGGGCATTCCTTTTGTCCAGCTGCCGACGACGCTGCTGGCGCAAGTGGATTCTTCCGTGGGAGGTAAAACCGCCATCAACCACCCTCTGGGTAAGAACATGATTGGTGCGTTTTACCAGCCTCGTGCGGTGGTCTGCGATCTGGCTTGTTTGGATACGTTGCCGCTGCGCGAACTCCAGGCGGGGATCGGTGAGGTCATCAAATATGGGCCCGTCGTCGACATGTCCTTCTTTCAGTGGTTGGAAGGGTCTATGGAGGCTTTGCTTGCCAAGGACCGTGAGGTCTTGGCCGATGTGGTGCAGCGCTGTTGTGAGATAAAGGCGGCGGTGGTGAGCTCGGACGAACGAGAGTCCGGTATGCGTGCAATTTTGAATTTCGGCCACACCTTTGGTCATGCCATTGAAGCGGGCATGGGCTATGGGGTCTGGTTGCACGGCGAAGCGGTCGCCGCCGGTATGGTGATGGCTGCGGAGCTATCCCGGCGACGGGGTTTAGTGGATGAGGTATTTGTGCGGCGATTGACCGCATTGATTCAACGGGCGGGACTGCCTACCAAAGGCCCCGTCCTGGATGCCTCAGACAATGCGGCGCGTTACCTAGAGCTCATGCGTATCGACAAGAAGTCTGAGGGCGGTGAGATTCGCTTTGTGCTGATTGATGGTCCTGGTAAGGCGGTGCTGCGACCAGCCCCTGACGCTCTCGTGCGTGAAGTTATCGATGTATGTTGTGAGTGAAAAGCCGGTCCGTTTGGATATGAAATTGATAACTGCAAACGATTGCAGAGTATGCGCTTGGCGCTTGTTGTGAGCGAAGTTCCTGATCTTCAGCCCTATGCCTCGGACCCGGCATTGACCCGAGGGCGACGTTACCCGGAGCATCCTGCGCCCACGCGCACGGAGTATCAGAGGGACCGCGACCGGATTGTTCATTCCACTGCCTTCAGGCGATTGGTGTACAAGACACAGGTATTCCTCAATCACGAAGGGGATCTGTTTCGGACCCGGTTAACTCATTCGCTGGAAGTCGCCCAACTGGGGCGGTCCATAGCCCGCTCTTTGAGGATCAATGAGGATTTGGTGGAGGCGATTTCGCTGGCGCATGATCTCGGCCACACGCCTTTTGGACACGCGGGGCAGGATGCGTTGAACGACTGCATAACAGGTTACGGCGGTTTCGAGCACAACCTGCAAAGTTTGCGTGTAGTTGATCGGCTGGAGGAACGCTACCCCCAATATGACGGACTGAACCTGACGTTTGAAACCCGAGAAGGAATTCTCAAGCATTGCTCACGCGCGCACGCCAAGGAGTTGGAAGATGGGGAGCCTAACGGAGTTGGCGCGCGGTTCCTGCGCAACGAGCGGCCGAGTCTGGAGGCGCAGTTGTGCAATTTGGCCGACGAGATTGCGTACAACGCGCACGACATCGACGATGGTGTGCGCTCGGGGTTGATCACCCTTGCCCAGTTGCAGGATGTTCCCTTGTTCGATGCATACCGTGTGTCCGCACAGGCGGAGCATCCCGCCCTGATCGAGCCATCGATGCACCGCCGGCTGCTGTACGAGGCGATCCGGCGGATGCTGAGCGCGCAGGTGTATGACGTGATCGACGCCACCAAAGCGGCATTGCTTGCGCATGCGCCTACTCACTCAGATGAGGTGCGGCGACTCCCGGTCCTGGTGCGATTCAGCGACGACATGCGCGAACGCTCCAAGGTTCTAAAGCAGTTCCTCTTTCGGCACCTGTACCGACACCCCCGCGTGATGGAAACTACCGGTCATGCCAGAGACATCGTGCGCGAGCTGTTTGAGGCTTACACCACCGAGCCTCGAGAAATGAAACCAGCGTTCGCCGCGCAGGCGTTGGCGGGTGACGGGCAGGGGCGGGCTCGGGCCGTGGCTGACTTTATTGCCGGAATGACGGATCGCTTTGCTGTGCGAGAGCATGAGCGCCTCACGGGGCAGCGACTGCTGCAGGAGCAGTGAGAGGCCTCTAGGCGCTCACCGTGCAGCGCATTTTGACGGTTGGGGTGCCAGTTCGCGAGATCCGTGGAGCGAGCATCCAGGCAAATGGAGGAGGCATTCCTGCAACGGATTCCTTCATAACGGTGTTCGATTCATTCATCGATGTAGATCGGTGGCCACTCAATGGCGAGCGCGTGAGGAACCGGCTTGTCGGCGTCTCATTACGGCGTATAGCCATTGCTCAATGGCTGGATGACGGGCCCCGATAAAATCCAAGCTTCCTCTTCAGCGCTCGCGCGCGCGCTCATGACATCCTCCGTTACGGCCGCCGACGCGGCGACTCTCCCTCATTCTGTTGACCCCTACATCTACGACACCGTTCGGTGGTTGGAGAGGGCGGTCATTGGGTTGAATCTTTGCCCTTTTGCGAAGGCGGTGCATGTCAAAGGGCAGATTCACTATGTGGTGACTTTGACTACAACAACCCAAGATGTGCTGGACTTGCTGCGCGTAGAACTCGCGGCGCTCGCCAATACGCCGTCAGAGGTCCGGGACACCACCTTGCTGGTGATCCCGCACTGTCTGCAGGATTTTCTGAACTTCAATGATTTCCTGAGCGAAGCAGAGGAGGTGCTGCACGTCCTCGGGCTGGAGGGCACGCTCCAGGTAGCGAGCTTTCACCCGCAATTCCAGTTCGCGGGCACCGATATGGACGACGTGACCAATTGCACCAACCGCTCACCGTACCCTATGCTGCATCTGCTCAGAGAGACCAGCATCGATCGTGCCGTCGCGGTGTTCCCAGAGGCAGAGGCCATCTTCGAGCGCAACATGGAAGTGCTGGAGGAGATGGGCATGGCCGGTTGGCAGTCGCTGGACGTTGGCCCCCATGCCGGCGAAGTTGACAAAGCGGCGGTCAACATTGCAGGCGGCAGCAACGAGCCCGCACAAGACACCGTTCTATGAAGCAGCAAAAACTATCGTCAGCGGCGACCGGCGAACGGGTTCGTGGCAAAGGTAAACCCCAAAGCGAGAGTGCTGAGTTGCAGGAGCTGCGGCCCGGCCAATCCATAGAGCTGCTCAAGGAGTTGCATATCCTCACACGCGAGGGGCGTCTCAACCAGGACTCGCGTCGAAAGCTCAAGCAGGTGTACCACCTGTTCAATTTCATCGAACCTTTGCTGACAGAGCTTTCTGCCCACGGCGGCGGGCCCACGCTGGCTGACCACGGCGCGGGCAAGTCTTATCTGGGCTTCATCCTGTATGACCTGTATTTCAAGGCCTTGGGCCACGGGCATATCTACGGAGTGGAAACACGGGGTGAACTGGTGGAGAAGTCGCGGGCACTTGCCCAGCGACTTCACTTTGAGCGGATGTCGTTCCTGAATCTGTCGGTGGCCGAATCGGCCGATGCCCGTGAACTGCCAGCCCAGATCGATGTGGTCACCGCTTTGCACGCCTGCGATACAGCGACCGATGACGCTATTGCCTTCGGGCTGCAAAAAAAGGCCCGGGCCATGGTTTTGGTGCCTTGCTGCCAAGCCGAAATGGCGGCCTGCCTGCGCCAAGGCAAGGCCCTCCAACTGGCGCGTACGCCCCTGGCGGAGTTGTGGCGTCATCCCTTGCACACCCGCGAGCTGGGCAGTCAGGTGACCAACGTGCTGCGTTGCCTGTACCTGGAGGCCAGCGGTTATCAGGTCACCGTGACGGAGCTGGTGGGGTGGGAGCACAGCATGAAGAACGAACTCATCATCGCGCGCTACACAGGGCAGAAAAAACGCAGTGCCGCCGAGCGGTTGCGGGCACTCTTGGGCGAGTTTGGCCTGGAGCAGGCCATGGGTGCGCGTTTTGGTGTGTCCGCGTTGACAGATTCGCTGCTGGATGGGGCAGAGGCGGCGATCCCGGGCTGACGGTGGCTTGGTGATTGGCGAGAGGCGGCGTGCAATTCGGCGCACGTCCCAACCGTGGGGGCTGCTGATCTGGCTGTCGGGGTCTTGTTGGAATAATCGGGGACAGGTTTATGATCGCGGCCATTCCACTCCCGATCCTGACCCATGGCCCGTTTGCCCCGCCTGACCCTGCCGGGTCATCTGCACCACGTCATCTTGCGGGGCAACAACCGCCAGCCCATCTTTGCTGGAGCGGACGATTTTGAGACCCTGCTGGTGCTGCTGACAGATCACGCGCAGAAATACGCCGTCGCCGTCCATGCTTACGTGCTGATGGACAACCACTTCCATTTGCTGGTCACACCTACCACGCCAGATGGGTTGCCCCAGATGATGCAGGCAGTGGGGCGCCGGTACGTGCAGTACTTCAACCGTCGACATGCCCGCACCGGCACGCTGTGGGAAGGCCGCTACCGCTCTACCGTGCTGCAGCCAGAGCGTTACCTGTTGGCGTGCATGGTGTACCTGGATCTCAATCCTGTGCGGGCCGGGCTGGTGCAGCAGCCTGCTGACTACCCGTGGTCGAGCCACGCCCGCTGGCTCGGCCTGCGCAACGACCGGTGGTTGACGCCGCACGCACTGTACTGGGCGCTGGGCAACACCCCCTTCGCGCGCGAGGCGGCCTACGCCGCGCTGGTGCAGGCAGGCTTGGGCGCGTCGGTCCAAGCGTCGCTGACCGATTCAGCACTCAGCGGGTGGGCCCTGGGGGACGCCGATTTCCTTGGGAGTCTGCAACAGCAGACCCCGCGCCGTGTGACTCGCGGGATGCCTGGCAGACCTCGAACTGCAGAAAAGGCATAAAAACAAACTGATGTGCTGGTGCTATATGGTCAACATGCTATAGATTTTAATATGTCCCCAATATTGTGATGGCGCTTGTCATAGGTTGTTAAATAGGAATCTGACCCCAATTAATTTGCTTGCCAAAATATGCTGCAATGCACTAATCTCAGCTCCCCTGCGAAAAACATAGGAGTGCGCCATGACCACGGCTGCCGAGATCCAGCATCTGCAACAACACGGTTTGTATTCATCGGGTAACGAACACGACGCCTGTGGCCTCGGTTTTGTGGCCCACATCAAGGGCATCAAGCGCCACGACATCGTGACGCAGGCCTTGAAGATTCTGGAAAACATCGACCATCGTGGCGCAGTGGGTGCCGACCCGCTGATGGGTGACGGCGCCGGTATCCTGATCCAGATCCCTGACGCTCTGTACCGCGAAGAAATGGCCAAGCAAGGCGTGACCCTGCCTGCGGCGGGCGAATACGGCGTGGGCATGATCTTCCTACCCAAGGAACACGCTTCTCGCCTGGCCTGCGAGCAGGAGATGGAGCGCGCCATCAAGGCCGAAGGCCAGGTGCTGCTGGGCTGGCGTGATGTGCCGGTAAATGTGGACATGCCCATGTCCCCCACCGTGCGCAAGAAGGAGCCTATCTTGCGCCAGGTCTTCATCGGCCGTGGCAACGACGTGATCGTGCAGGACGCATTGGAGCGCAAGCTGTACGTGATCCGCAAGACGGCCAGCGCCAACATCCAGGCGCTTAAGCTCAAGCACAGCAAGGAATACTACGTTCCGTCCATGTCCAGCCGCACCGTGGTCTACAAGGGCCTGCTGCTGGCCGATCAGGTGGGCGTGTACTACAAGGATCTGTCGGACGAGCGCTGCGTTTCGGCCATCGGCCTGGTGCACCAACGCTTCTCCACCAACACCTTCCCTGAGTGGCCGCTGGCCCACCCGTACCGCTATGTGGCGCACAACGGTGAAATCAACACCGTCAAAGGCAACTACAACTGGATGAAGGCGCGCGAAGGCGTGATGGCATCGCCCGTGCTGGCGGCCGACCTGCAAAAGTTGTACCCCATCAGCTTTGCCGACCAGTCCGACACCGCCACGTTCGACAACTGCCTGGAACTGCTGACCATGGCCGGCTACCCCATCAGCCAGGCTGTGATGATGATGATTCCCGAGCCCTGGGAGCAGCACACCACCATGGACGAGCGCCGCCGCGCCTTCTATGAATACCACGCAGCCATGCTCGAGCCCTGGGACGGCCCCGCCTCCATCGTGTTCACCGACGGCCGCCAGATCGGCGCCACGCTGGACCGCAACGGCCTGCGCCCCTCGCGCTACTGCATCACCGATGACGACCTGGTCATCATGGGCTCGGAGTCGGGCGTGCTGCCTGTGCCCGAGAACAAGATTGTGCGCAAGTGGCGCCTGCAGCCCGGCAAGATGTTCCTGATCGACCTGGAACAAGGCCGCATGATCGACGACGACGAGCTCAAGGCCAACGTCGTCAACACCAAGCCCTACAAGCAGTGGATCGAGAACCTGCGCATCAAGCTCGACAGCATCGAAGCTGGTGCTCGGGCTGCCGCGCCCCAGGCCGCTGACCTGCCCCTGCTGGACCGCCAGCAGGCCTTTGGCTACACCCAGGAAGACATCAAGTTCCTGATGGCGCCCATGGCCAAGAACGGCGAAGAAGGCATTGGCTCCATGGGCAACGACAGCCCGCTGGCCGTGCTCTCGGGCAAGAACAAGCCGCTGTACAACTACTTCAAGCAGCTGTTCGCACAAGTGACCAACCCGCCGATCGACCCGATCCGCGAGGCCATCGTGATGTCGCTCAACAGCTTCATCGGTCCCAAGCCCAACCTGCTGGACATCAACCAGGTCAACCCACCGATGCGGCTCGAAGTGAGCCAGCCCGTGCTCGACTTTGCCGACATGGCCAAGCTGCGCGACATCGCGCAGTACACGCAAGGCAAGTTCAAGAGCGCGACCATTGATATCACCTACCCGCTGAGCTGGGGCCGTGAAGGCGTGGAAGCCAAGCTGGCGTCGCTGTGCGCGCAGGCCGTGGACGCCATCAAGGGTGGCGCCAACATCCTCATCATCAGCGACCGCGCCGTGAGCGCTACGCAAGTGGCCATCCCCGCACTGCTGGCACTGTCGGCCATCCACCAGCACCTGGTGGGCGCAGGCCTGCGCACTACGGCCGGCCTGGTGGTCGAGACCGGCACCGCCCGCGAAGTGCACCACTTCGCCGTGTTGGCAGGCTACGGCGCCGAGGCCGTGCACCCCTACCTGGCCATGGAAACCCTGGCCGAGATGCACAAGGACCTGGGCGGTGACCTGTCGGCCGACAAGGCCATCTACAACTACGTCAAGGCGATTGGCAAGGGCCTGTCCAAGATCATGTCCAAGATGGGCGTGAGCACCTACATGAGCTACTGCGGCGCGCAGCTGTTCGAGGCCATCGGCCTGAACACCGACACCGTGGGCAAGTACTTCACAGGCACCGCCAGCCGGGTGGAAGGCATCGGTGTGTTCGAGATTGCCGAAGAAGCCATCCGCATGCACAAGGCCGCCTTTGGGGATGACCCTGTGCTCGAAACCATGCTGGACGCAGGCGGTGAATACGCTTGGCGCGCCCGGGGCGAAGAGCACATGTGGAGCCCTGACGCGATTGCCAAGCTGCAGCACAGCACGCGTGCCAACAACTGGAACACGTACAAGGAGTACGCCCAGCTGATCAACGACCAGAGCAAGCGCCACATGACGCTGCGTGGTCTGTTCGAGTTCAAGATCGACCCCTCCAAGGCGATCTCCATCGACGAAGTCGAGCCTGCCAAGGAAATCGTCAAGCGCTTCGCCACTGGCGCCATGTCGTTGGGCTCCATCTCCACCGAGGCGCATGCCACCCTGGCCGTGGCCATGAACCGCATCGGCGGCAAGAGCAACACGGGCGAAGGTGGTGAAGACGCTGCCCGGTACCGCAACGAACTGAAGGGCATCCCGATCAAGAAGGGCGATACGCTCAAGAGCGTGATCGGTGCCGAGAACGTCGAGGTCGATCTGCCCCTGCAGGACGGCGACTCGCTGCGCAGCCGTATCAAGCAGGTGGCCTCGGGCCGCTTCGGCGTCACCGCCGAATACCTGTCGTCGGCCGACCAGATCCAGATCAAGATGGCCCAGGGCGCCAAGCCCGGCGAAGGCGGCCAGCTGCCTGGCGGCAAGGTCTCCAACTACATCGGCAAGCTGCGCCACAGCGTGCCCGGTGTGGGTCTGATCTCGCCCCCTCCGCACCACGACATCTATTCCATCGAGGACTTGGCCCAGCTGATCCACGATCTGAAGAACGTGGCACCGCATGCCGGTATCAGCGTCAAGCTGGTATCCGAAGTGGGCGTGGGCACCATCGCCGCAGGCGTGGCCAAGTGCAAGAGCGACCACGTGGTGATCGCCGGCCATGACGGCGGCACGGGTGCATCGCCTTGGTCTTCCATCAAGCACGCAGGTGGTCCCTGGGAAATCGGCTTGGCCGAAACCCAGCAGACCCTGGTGCTCAACCGCCTGCGCGGCCGCATTCGCGTGCAGGCCGACGGCCAGATGAAGACCGGCCGCGACGTCGCCATCGGCGCGCTGTTGGGTGCCGATGAATTCGGCTTCGCGACGGCGCCGCTGGTGGTCGAGGGCTGCATCATGATGCGCAAGTGCCACCTGAACACCTGCCCCGTGGGCGTGGCCACGCAAGACCCTGAGCTGCGCAAGAAGTTCTCGGGCAAGCCCGAGCACGTGGTCAACTACTTCTTCTTCATTGCCGAAGAAGTGCGCCAGATCATGGCCCAGCTCGGCATCAAGAAGTTCGACGACCTGATCGGCCGCACCGATCTGCTCGACATGCGCCAGGGTCTGGAACACTGGAAGGCACGCGGCCTGGATTTTGGCCGTCTGTTCGCCCAGCCCAATGTGCCTGCCGATGTGCCGCGTTTCCATGTGGACGTGCAAGACCACAACATCGAGCACACCCTAGACCGCAAGCTCATCGAGCGCAGCAAGCCCGCCATTGAAAAGGGTGAGCGCGTGCAGTTCATCGAAGTGGCGCGCAACGTCAACCGTTCCGTGGGCGCCATGCTGTCCGGCGCGGTGACCCGCGTGCACCCCGAAGGCCTGCCCGACGACACCATCCGCATCCAGCTCGAAGGCACGGGCGGGCAGTCGTTCGGCGCGTTCCTCACGCGTGGCATCACGCTGTACCTGATCGGCGACGCCAACGACTACACGGGCAAGGGCCTGTCGGGGGGCCGCGTCATCGTGCGCCCCAGCATCGACTTCCGGGGCGAGGCAGTGCGCAACACCATCGTGGGCAACACCGTGATGTACGGTGCCACCACAGGTGAGGCTTTCTTCAGCGGCGTGGCCGGCGAACGTTTTGCGGTGCGCCTGTCGGGCGCCACGGCGGTCGTCGAAGGCACGGGTGATCATGGCTGCGAGTACATGACCGGCGGTACGGTGGCGGTGCTGGGCAAGACCGGCCGCAACTTTGCGGCGGGCATGAGCGGCGGCGTGGCTTACGTCTATGACGAAGACGGCCAGTTCGACACCCGCTGCAACCTGTCGATGGTGACGCTGGAGCGCATCCTGCCCGCCACCGAGCAGGAAGCCACGGTGCCACGCTCGATCTGGCACAACGGTCAGACCGATGAAGCCCAGCTCAAAAAGCTGCTGGAAGACCACAACCGCTGGACGGGTAGCAAGCGTGCGCGCGAGCTGCTGGACAACTGGGCCGCATCACGCAGCAAGTTCGTCAAGGTCTTCCCGACCGAGTACAAGCGTGCGTTGTCTGAAATTTATGAACGGAAAGTGCTGGAAGAGTCCGCTACACCAGCGGTAGCTGCTACCAAAAAAGAAGTGGCCCCCGCCAAGTAAGGCGACGCCATCCCCCTTCGCACAGCATTCATAGACAAGGATATCGTCATGGGAAAAACTACCGGCTTCATGGAATACGAGCGCATCGAAGAGGGCTACAAGCCCGTGCCCGAGCGCCTGAAGCATTACAAGGAATTTGTCATCGGCCTCGACGAGAGCCAGGCCAAGGTTCAGGGCGCGCGCTGCATGGACTGCGGCACGCCGTTCTGCAACAACGGCTGCCCGGTGAACAACATCATTCCGGACTTCAACGATCTGGTGTACCACTCGGACTGGAAGAGCGCGATCGAGGTGCTGCACAGCACCAACAACTTCCCCGAGTTCACCGGCCGCATCTGCCCCGCACCGTGCGAGGCAGCGTGTGTGCTCAACGTGAACGATGACGCGGTGGGCATCAAGTCCATCGAACACGCGATCATCGACCGTGCCTGGGCCGAAGGCTGGGTGCAGCCGCGCCCTGCCAAGCACCAGACGGGCAAGAAGGTGGCTGTGGTGGGTTCCGGGCCCGCAGGCCTGGCCGCCGCCCAGCAACTGGCCCGCGCAGGCCACAGCGTCACGCTGTTTGAAAAGAACGACCGCGTGGGTGGCCTGCTGCGCTACGGCATTCCTGACTTCAAGATGGAGAAGTCGCACATCGACCGCCGCGTGAAACAGCTCGAAGCCGAAGGCGTGGTCATTCGCACCAGCGTGTTCGTGGGCGCTGCCAAGGACGGCCTGGGCAAGGACTCCAAGGTCACCAACTGGGCCAAGGAAACCGTCACGCCCGAGCAGCTGAACAAGGAGTTCGACGCTGTGCTGCTGACGGGGGGCGCCGAGCAGTCGCGCGACTTGCCCGTGCCGGGCCGCGAGCTCGATGGCATCCACTTTGCCATGGAGTTCCTGCCCCAGCAGAACAAGATCAACGCGGGCGACAAGCTCAAGGGCCAGATCCTGGCCACGGGCAAGCATGTCATCGTGATCGGTGGCGGCGATACAGGCAGCGACTGCGTGGGTACCAGCAACCGCCACGGAGCGGCCAGCGTGACCCAGTTTGAAGTGATGCCCCAGCCCCCCGAAGTGGAAAACCGCCCCCTGACCTGGCCCTACTGGCCGCTGAAGCTGCGCACCAGCTCCAGCCATGAAGAAGGTTGCGTGCGCGAGTTCGCCATCTCCACCAAGGAGTTCACGGGCGAAAAGGGCAAGGTCAAGAGCCTGACCACCGTGCAGGTCGAGTTCAAGGACGGCAAGCTGGTTGAGGTGCCCGGCACCGAAAAGCACTACCAGGCCGACCTGGTGCTGTTGGCCATGGGCTTTGTGAGCCCCGTGGCACCCGTGCTTGACGCCTTTGGCGTGGACAAGGATGCCCGCGGCAACGCCCGCGCTACCACGGAGTTCGACGGCGGCTATGCCACCAATGTGCCCAAGGTGTTTGCGGCCGGCGACATTCGCCGGGGCCAGTCGCTGGTGGTCTGGGCCATCCGCGAAGGCCGCCAGGCCGCGCGCGCCGTGGACGAGTTCCTGATGGGTTACTCGGCCCTGCCACGCTGATCCTGCGCATTGCGCACTTTCCCTGCAACGGCGCCTTCGGGCGCCGTTTGTCCATGTGCTTGGGCTTGGGTTGGTGGCAGGAGGGTTGGAGGGTGAAGCGCAGGCAGGGCGCTACCATGCCCCGAAAGGCCCGTGGGCGGCCGGTAGCCCGGGGCGTAGTGTGTGGTGCCCGCAACCCCCGAGGGTGGGGAATGGCAGGGCGCCAGCCTGATGGATGCTTTGTTGGCACAATCAGAGGTTCTGTCAATCCGGGCTTGCCTCGGTCCCGCAAGATCCGGGGCCGCCGTCAGGTGTGCTTCTTCTTTACAAACATGCATGAATGTATGTTTGTGTCTTCGGCTACCATCTGCGCTCCCTTTCTGGGGGCTGGTGCCGTTTTGGCAGGCCCGAGTTCCGAAACCCCTTTTTTTGCATGCCCGAGTCTTCCTTCCTTGCCGAGTTGCGCAACGTCACGTTTTCATACGGTGACCGCGTGATCCTGCGCGACGTGACGCTGGCAGTCCCGCGCGGCAAGGTCACGGCGCTGATGGGTGCATCGGGCGGTGGCAAGACCACCGTGTTGCGCCTGATTGGTGGCCAACACAAGGCCCAGAGCGGCCAGGTTCTGATCAATGGTCAGGATGTGGGGCGCATGGATGTACCGGCGCTGTATGCGGCGCGCCGGCGCATGGGCATGCTGTTCCAGTTCGGGGCGCTTTTTACCGACTTGAGCGTGTTCGAGAACGTGGCGTTTCCGCTGCGCGAGCACACCGATTTGTCAGAGGATTTGATCCGCGATGTGGTGCTGATGAAGCTGCATGCGGTGGGCCTGCGTGGCGCCCGCGACCTGATGCCCAGCCAGATTTCGGGCGGCATGGCGCGCCGTGTGGCGCTGGCACGTGCGATCGTGCTGGACCCGGAACTGGTCATGTATGACGAGCCCTTCGCGGGCCTGGATCCCATCTCGCTGGGTACGGCGGCGCAGTTGATTCGCCAGCTCAACGATGCGATGGGACTCACCAGCATTGTGGTGTCGCACGACCTGGAAGAGACCTTCCGTCTGGCGGACCACGTGATCATCCTGGGCGAAGGCGTGGTGGCGGCCCAAGGCACGCCCGAAGAGGTGCTTGCCAGTCGTGATCCGCTGGTGCACCAGTTCGTGAATGCCCTGCCCACGGGGCCTGTGCCGTTCCATTACCCGGGCCCCGCTGTGGCGGAGGATTTCGGGCCGGTGGGAGGGCGTGCGCTGTGAGTTGGTACAAGCCCTCCGACGTTGGTTTTGCGGTGCGCCACAAGCTGGCCGATATCGGCATGGGTGCGCGGTTATTCGGTCGGCTGGTGCGGTCGCTGGGCGCCACTTTTCTGCGGCCCTCGCTGGTGCGTGACCAAGTGCATTTTCTGGGCAACTATTCGTTGGCCATCATTGCGGTGTCAGGTCTGTTCGTCGGGTTTGTGCTGGGCTTGCAGGGCTATTACACGCTGCAGCGCTACGGCTCGTCCGAAGCGCTGGGCCTGCTGGTGGCCTTGAGTCTGGTGCGCGAGCTGGGGCCCGTGGTCACGGCGCTGTTGTTTGCGGGCCGCGCAGGCACTTCGCTCACCGCCGAAATCGGCCTGATGCGCGCGGGGGAGCAGCTCAGCGCCATGGAGATGATGGCGGTGGACCCGGTGCAGCGCATCCTGGCGCCCCGCTTCTGGGCAGGGGTGATCACCATGCCGCTGCTGGCGGCGGTGTTCAGTGCGGTGGGCATCGTTGGCGGCTGGATCGTCGGGGTGCTCATGATCGGCATTGACCCCGGGGCGTTCTGGAGCCAGATGCAGGGCGGGGTGGATGTCTGGAAAGACCTGGGCAACGGCGTGCTCAAGAGTGTGGTCTTTGGCTTCACGGTAACTTTTGTGGCGCTGCTGCAGGGCTATGCAGCCAAACCCACCCCCGAAGGGGTGTCGCGCGCTACCACGCGCACCGTGGTCATGGCGTCTTTGGCGGTGCTGGCACTGGACTTCGTGCTCACTGCGCTGATGTTCAGTATCTGACGCTGGCGGTGCTGGCAGTTCTAGGAATCAAACGTATGCAACGCTCCAAAAACGATCTGTGGGTAGGGCTCTTCGTGATGTTGGGCGCAGTGGCACTGGTGTTTCTGGCGCTGCAATCGGCCAACCTGCTGAGCCTGCAATTCCATTCGGGCTACCGTGTCACCGCCAAGTTCGACAACATCGGCGGTCTCAAGCCCCAGGCGGCGGTGCGCAGCGCTGGGGTGGTGGTAGGGCGCGTGGAATCCATCACCTTTGACGACAAGACGTTCCAGGCGCGGGTCACGCTGGCCATGGAAGACCGCTACGCCTTCCCCAAGGACAGCTCCCTCAAGATCCTGACCAGCGGCCTGCTGGGCGAGCAATACATCGGAATCGAAGCCGGTGCCGACGAAAAGAACCTGGCCGCGGGCGACACGATCACGTCCACCCAGTCGGCGGTGGTGCTTGAGAACCTGATTGGACAATTTCTTTACAGCAAAGCCGAAGACGGCGGAAAGCCTGCTGGGGCAGGTGGCAAAAAATGACGAATTCACTCCCTACACTCCGCGCCACCATTGCAGGCGACCGGTTGTCGATCGCGCGTCTTGCGGCGGGCCTGGCGCTGCTGCTGGGCGCGATGTTGCTCACTGGATGCGCCACGGTGGCCAACCCCGACCCCCGCGACCCGCTGGAGTCCTACAACCGCAGCATGACCAACTTCAATGAGCAGGTCGATGCCATGGTGCTCAAGCCCGTGGCAACGGCCTACAAGGAGGTCACGCCCGCCCCCGTGCGCACGGGGGTCAGCAATTTCTTCGGGAACCTGGGCGACGTTTGGTCGTTCGTGAACAACGTGCTGCAGCTGCGTGGCGAAGCCGCTGCGTCCAGCTTCATGCGGGTCAATGTGAACACCTTCATGGGCCTGGGCGGGCTGCTGGACATCGCCAGCGAGCTGGGCATCGACCGCTACAAGCAGGACTTCGGCCTGACCCTGGGGCGCTGGGGCGTGGGCACCGGTCCTTACCTGGTGCTGCCGATCCTGGGGCCTTCCACCGTGCGCGACACCTTTGCGCTGCCGGTGGACATGAAGGGTAACGTGGTGAGCTATGTGGACCCGGTCTCGGCCCGCAACTCGCTGTATGCGCTGCGCGCCGTGGAGGTGCGTTCCAACCTGCTGCGCGCGGGCTCGGTGCTCGACAGTGCAGCCTTGGACAAGTACAGCTTTACGCGCGATGTGTATCTGCAGGTTCGCAGCCACGCGGGAGATGCGCAAAACGCAGACGGCAAGGACGACGGCGGCTCCAGCAACGGCGTGTTGCCGGAGGAGCCAGCCCGCTGATGGCGTCCCGGGCGGAGGATGGGCCCCCGCCTCGGGTGCCGGTGCTGTTGCACTTGCTTGCAACCCGCAACCGCTGCGACGCATGCCCGCCAGCCCACACCCCCACAATGATTTGACGGGCACAAGCCCGCACCGATGAAAGCCAAGAAGATGATGAACCGACGTTCCCTGGGGCGTACCGCCCTTTGCCTCGCAGCCAGTGCCATGCTGAGCCTGCCGCTGTCCGCCCTAGCGGCCGACGAGGCGCCCGACGCGCTCATCAAGCGCCTGTCCGCCGACGTGCTCAACACGGTGAAGTCCGACAAGGCCATCCAGGCCGGTGACCTGAGCAAGGTGATTGCCCTGGTCGATAAAACCGTGATGCCCAACGTCAACTTCCGCCGCATGACCGCCGCCGCCGTCGGCCCCGGCTGGCGCCAGGCCACGCCCGAGCAGCAAAAGCGCCTGCAGGACGAGTTCAAGATCCTGCTGGTGCGCACCTATGCCGGTGCGCTGGCCCAGGTCAATGACCAGACCATCCAGGTTAAGCCCCTGCGCGCTGCGGCCGAAGACAAGGACGTGCTGGTGCGCACCGAGATCGTGGGCCGCGGCGACCCCATCCAGCTCGACTACCGCCTTGAAAAGACTCCCGGCGATGGCGCTGGCTGGAAGATCTACAACCTCAACGTGCTCGGCGTCTGGCTGGTGGAAACCTACCGCGGCCAGTTCGCGCAGGAGATCAATGCCAAGGGCATCGATGGTCTGATCGACACCCTGGTGGCCCGCAACAAGACCAATGCGGGTTCTGCCAAGGGCTGACCGCGCTCTCGCCATGCTGGTGCTGCCCCCCGAACTCACCCACCGCCAGGCCACGGCCTGCCTGCACATGCTCAAACAGGGGCTGCGGGTGCACCGCGACAGCGCAGTGGTGGTGGACGCCCATGCGCTGACGGTGTTTGATACCTCGGCCCTCGCGGTACTGCTGGAATGCCGGCGCGAAGCCCTGTCCGAGGGCAAGCAATTTGCGGTGCAAGGCATGCCGGCCGCCTTGGCGGGCATGGCGGGGTTGTACGGGGTGGATGCGCTGCTGGCTGCGGCGCCCTAGTTTTCGGTGTGGCCGGTGGCGCCGGGCCGCGCTGTCGATGCTGTGGGCCCGGGCCAGGGGCGCTTGCCAAGGGCCATTGCACCAGCCGCCCGTCCCGCCGAGGGCTGAGGCCTTAAAATCAAAGGCTTCATGCCCGCAGTCTCCTTCCAAGCCATCTCCAAGACCTTTGCCACGCCCAAAGGCCCTTTCCAGGCGCTGAACCAGGTCAATCTGGACATTGAGGAGGGCGAGTTCTTCGGGCTCCTCGGCCCCAACGGTGCCGGCAAGACCACCCTGATCAGCATCCTGGCCGGCCTGGCGCGTGCCACCAGCGGCCGCGTGCTGGTGCAGGGCAGTGACGTGCAGGCCCAATATGCCGATGCCCGCCGCAAGCTGGGCATCGTGCCGCAAGAGCTGGTGTTCGACCCCTTTTTCAACGTGCGCGAGGCGCTGCGCATCCAGTCGGGCTACTTCGGCGTGAAGAACAACGACGCCTGGATCGACGAGCTGCTCGAAAACCTGGGCCTGGCCGACAAGGCCAACGCCAACATGCGCCAGCTGTCGGGCGGCATGAAGCGCCGCGTGCTCGTGGCACAAGCCCTGGTGCACAAGCCGCCCATCATCGTGCTCGACGAGCCGACCGCGGGCGTGGACGTGGAACTGCGCCAGACCTTGTGGCACTTCATCGCCCGCCTGAACAAAGAGGGGCACACCGTGCTGCTCACCACCCATTACCTGGAAGAAGCCGAGGCCCTGTGCGGCCGCATTGCCATGCTCAAGGCCGGGCAGGTGGTCGCGCTCAACCGCACCAGCGAGCTGCTCAAGGCCGCCTCGGGCAGCGTGCTGCAGTTCAAGACCGACACGGCCCTGCCGCCCGCGCTGGCTGCGGTGGCGCGTGTCACCGGCCGCATCGTGCAGCTGCCCGCCCAGGACGCGGCGGAGATTGAAAACCACCTCGCCGCATTGCGCGTGGCGGGTGTCGAGGTGCAGGACATGGAGATTCGCCGGCCCGATCTGGAGGATGTGTTCTTGCAGGTGATGTCTGGCACATCGGCGTCCAACCTCCCGCTGGAGGGCGTTGCACTATGACCGGCTGGCAAACCCTCTTTTACAAAGAAGTGCTGCGCTTCTGGAAGGTCAGCTTCCAGACCGTTGCCGCCCCTGTGCTCACCGCCGTGCTGTATCTGCTGATCTTTGGCCATGTGCTCGAAGACCATGTGAAGGTCTACGACCGCATCAGCTATACGGCCTTCCTGGTGCCGGGCCTCGTGATGATGAGCGTGTTGCAGAACGCCTTTGCCAACAGCTCGTCCAGCATCATCCAGAGCAAGATCATGGGCAGCCTGGTGTTTGTGCTGCTCACGCCGCTGTCGCACTGGGCTTGGTTCTGCGCGTACGTGGGCTCGTCCATCGTGCGCGGGTTGGCGGTGGGGCTGGGCGTGTTCATCGTCACGCTGGCGTTTGCCCGGCCAGAGTTTGCGGCGCCGCTGTGGATTCTTGCCTTTGCCCTGCTAGGCGCGGCGCTGCTGGCCACGCTGGGGCTGATTGCGGGGCTGTGGGCCGACAAGTTCGACCAGATGGCCGCATTCCAGAACTTCATCATCGTGCCCATGACCTTCCTGTCGGGCGTGTTCTATTCGATCCAGTCGCTGCCGCCGTTTTGGCAGGCCGTGAGCCACCTCAACCCGTTCTTCTACATGATCGACGGCTTCCGCTACGGCTTCTTCGGCCAGAGTGACACCTCGCCCTGGCTCAGCCTGGGCATCGTGGGCATCGCCTGGCTGGCCGTGAGTGCCCTGGCCGTGCACCTGCTGCGCACCGGCTACAAAATTCGCAACTGATTCCGAGCGCCCCACCATGACCGCTGACCAACTCAAAGACCTCATCGCCGCTGGCCTGGCCTGCGAATACATCACGCTCGAGGGCGATGGCCGCCACTGGTACGCCACCATCGTCTCGGCCGAGTTCGAGGGCAAGCGTGCCATCCAGCGCCACCAGCGCGTGTATGCCACTCTGGGCGCCAAAATGCACACCGACGAAGTGCATGCGCTGTCGATGAAGACCTTCACCCCGGCCGAATGGGCCGCCCAGGCGCAGTAGCGCCTGCACACCCACTAGAACTCACTTTTTGATAGCTGCTGGCGCATGTTCCACTAGCGCAAGCGGCACTTTTGACCCAATTTTGGTGATTTGAGATGGACAAACTCCTGATTCGTGGCGGACGCAGCTTGCAAGGCGAAGTGCTGGTCTCCGGCGCCAAGAACGCCGCCTTGCCGGAGTTGTGCGCCGCCCTGCTCACGGCCGAGCCCGTGACGTTGCTCAACGTGCCCCAGTTGCAGGACGTGAGCACCATGCTCAAGCTGATCCGCAACATGGGTGTGGCGGCGGAGCGGGCCGATGACGGCACGGTGCGCATCAACGCCAGCGCGCTGAGCACGCCCGAGGCGCCCTACGAGCTGGTCAAGACCATGCGCGCTTCCGTGCTGGCCCTGGGCCCACTGCTGGCGCGCTTTGGCGAGGCCACGGTGTCGCTGCCCGGCGGCTGCGCCATTGGCTCGCGCCCGGTGGATCAGCACATCAAGGGCCTGGCTGCCATGGGCGCCGAGATCGTGGTCGAGCACGGCTACATGATCGCCAAGCTGCCCGCCGGCTGGAAGCGCCTGAAGGGCGCCCGCATCACCACCGACATGGTCACGGTGACGGGCACCGAAAATTTCCTCATGGCCGCCGCGCTGGCCGAGGGCGAAACGGTGCTCGAAAACGCCGCGCAAGAGCCCGAGATCTCAGACCTGGCCGAGATGCTGATCGCCATGGGCGCAAAGATCGAAGGCCACGGCACCAGCCGCATCCGCATCCAGGGCGTGGACCAACTGCACGGCTGCACCCACCGCGTGGTGGCCGACCGCATCGAGGCCGGCACCTTCCTGTGCGCGGTGGCGGCCACGGGCGGTGATGTGGTGCTGCGCCATGGCCGCGCCGACCACCTCGACGCCGTCATCGACAAGCTGCGCGAAGCCGGTGCCACTGTGCAAGCGGTGGACGGTGGTATCCGCGTGCAAAGCGCAGGCGGTGCCACGCTCAAGGCTCAGGGCTTTCGCACCACCGAATATCCCGGTTTTCCCACCGACATGCAGGCGCAGTTCATGGCGCTCAATTGCATTGCCCAAGGCACGGCCACGGTGACGGAGACCATTTTTGAAAACCGTTTCATGCACGTCAACGAGCTGGTTCGCCTGGGCGCCAAAATCCAGGTGGATGGCAAGGTGGCGGTCATCGAAGGCGTGCCCCGCTTGTCCGGCGCCACCGTGATGGCCACCGACCTGCGCGCGTCCGCCAGCCTCGTCATCGCGGGCCTGGTGGCCGACGGCGAAACCGTGGTGGACCGCATCTACCACCTGGACCGAGGCTACGACTGCATGGAAGCCAAACTGCGCGGCATCGGCGCTGATATCGAACGAGTAAGAGCATGAGCAGCAGCAACATGATCACCCTGGCGCTTTCCAAGGGCCGCATCTTTGACGAAACCCTGCCGCTGCTGGCCGCCGCAGGCATCGAGGTGCTCGAAGACCCCGAAAAATCGCGCAAGCTCATCCTGCCCACCAACCAGCCCAACGTGCGCGTGGTGCTGGTGCGCGCCACCGACGTGCCCACCTATGTGGAATACGGCGGCGCCGACATCGGCGTGACTGGCAAGGACACCCTCATTGAGCATGGCGGTCAGGGCCTGTACCAGCCGCTGGACCTGCGCATTGCCAAGTGCCGCGTGAGCGTGGCCGTGCGCAACGACTTCGACTACGCCCAGGCGGTCAAGCAGGGCTCGCGCCTGAAGGTCGCCACCAAGTACACCGGAATTGCGCGCGACTTCTTTGCCAGCAAGGGCGTGCACGTGGACATGGTCAAGCTCTACGGCAGCATGGAGCTGGCGCCGCTCACGGGCCTGGCCGATGCCATCGTGGACCTGGTCTCCACCGGCAACACCCTCAAGGCTAACAACCTCATCGAAGTCGAGCGCATCATGGACATCAGCTCCTACCTGGTCGTGAACCAGGCCGCGCTCAAGCTCAAGCAGGCGCCGCTGCGCCGCATCATCGATGCGTTTGCCTCGGCCATACCGGCCGAAAAGAACTGATCCACCTCCAACGACTGACACTATGACTTTGGTAGCTGCTCCCGCCCGTCTGTCCACCACTGCGGCCACTTTTGAGGCTGAATTTGCAGCCCGCCTGCATTGGTCTGCCGACACCGACGCGGCCATCGAGCAGCGCGTGGCCGACATCCTGGCCGATGTGCAAAAGCGCGGCGACGCGGCCGTGCTGGAGTACACAGCCCGCTTTGATGGCCTCAGCGCCTCCAATATGGCGGCGCTGGAGTTGACGCAAGCCGACTTCAAGGCCGCGTTCGACGCCATTCCGCAGGCCCAGCGCGACGCGCTGCAGGCCGCCGCCAAGCGCGTGCGCAGCTACCACGAGGCACAGAAGAAAGCCTCTGGCGAAAGCTGGAGCTACCGCGACGAAGACGGCACGCTGCTGGGCCAGAAGGTCACGCCGCTGGACCATGTGGGCATCTACGTGCCCGGCGGCAAGGCCGCGTACCCGTCGAGCCTGCTGATGAACGCCATCCCGGCCCATGTGGCGGGTGTGCAGGAAATCATCATGGTCGTGCCCACGCCGGTGCGCGGCAGCGTGGCCACGGGCGGAGCGGGCGAGGGCACCTCCACCAAGGGCGAGCGCAACGAGCTGGTGCTGGCGGCCGCCTATGTGGCGGGCGTGACCCGAGCCTTCACCATCGGCGGCGCCCAGGCCGTGGCCGCGCTGGCCTACGGCACGGCCACCGTGCCCAAGGTCGACAAGATCACCGGCCCTGGCAACGCCTACGTGGCCAGCGCCAAGAAGCGCGTGTTCGGCACCGTGGGCATCGACATGATCGCGGGCCCGAGCGAGATCCTGGTGCTGGCCGACGGCACCACACCGCCCGACTGGGTGGCGATGGATCTCTTCAGCCAGGCCGAACACGACGAACTGGCCCAGAGCATCCTGCTGTGCCCCGACGCCGCCTACCTCGACGCCGTGCAGCGCGAGATCGACCGCCTGCTGCCCACCATGCCGCGCGCCGAGATCATCGCCAAGAGCCTCACCGGCCGGGGCGCACTGATCCTGACGAAGGACATGGAAGAAGCCTGTGCGATCAGCAACCGCATTGCGCCGGAACACCTGGAAGTGAGCAGCACTGACCCGCACCGCTGGGAGCCTTTGCTGCGCCACGCCGGAGCGATCTTTCTAGGGGCCTACACCTCCGAAAGCCTGGGCGACTACTGCGCGGGCCCCAACCACGTGCTGCCCACCAGCGGCACGGCACGCTTTTCGTCCCCGCTGGGCGTGTACGACTTCCAGAAGCGCAGCAGCATCATCGAAGTGAGCGAAGCCGGTGCCCAGGTGCTGGGCACGATTGCTGCCGAGCTGGCCTACGGCGAGGGCCTCCAGGCCCACGCGCAGGCGGCCGAGATGCGGCTCAAGGCTGGGGTCAAGCCGCGCTGATCGCCCCCCGGGGCAGGGCACCCTGTGTGGGTGCCGACGCCTTGGGCTGAGATGCGGCGGGTGCAGGCGGACAGGCGGCTCCTTCCACTGCCCGGTGCTGCGCCCAGCTCAGCCTTGCAGGCCGGTGGCCTTCGGCGCTGACGCGCAGCCGCACCGGTCCGGCGAACGACAGGCGCTGTCCGGCCTCCAGAAAGTAATCTTCCAGCAGACCATCACAGGTCACCCAGACGCGGCCCTGTTCCACTTCGAGCAGGGCGATCTCGCCCGCGCGGAAGTCCAGCACCTGGACGGCCTGCAGCGGCGGCAGGGGCTGGCGCTTCCATTGCAGGGTGAGGGGCACCGCAGGCTGGGTGGGCAGCGTGGGCGACGGCGGGGTGGGGGTGTGCAGCGTTTTCATGCCTTCACTGTGCGGCCAGCTGCTGCGCGCCACCAGCCACAGGCGCGTGCGATCTGGCCCAGTACAGAACAGTGAACCAGCCCATCTGTACTGTACGCACTGGGTCATTTCTGTACTGTCTGCTTGCCAAGGTGCCAGTACAGAATGCAGCATGGCCACCGATGACGCACCCCCGCTGTACCTGCAAATCGCCGAGCAGCTTGCGCAGCTGATCCGCAACGGCACCCTGGCGCGCGGCGAGAAGCTGCCCTCGGTGCGCGAGCTGGCGCGCCAGCACGGCGTGGCGCAGACCACGGTGGTGCAGGCCTACCACTGGCTGGAGGATGCGCGCCTGATCACCGCGCGACCGCGCTCGGGCTTTTTTGTGGCGGCGCGGCCGGTGAGCCTGCCCGAGCCCAGTACTCCGCGCCCCATGCGCCGCCCGCGCGAGGTCTCGGTGGACTGGCTGGGTCAGCGCATCCTGGGGCGCAAACAGCCGGTGGACATCATTTCGTACAGCAGCGGCACGCCGGGCCCAGAGCTGTTCAACCCCGACCGCGTGCGCCGCGCCGTGGTGCGTGCCGCGCAGCGCCACCGCAATCTGCTGTGCACCTACCCCGGTTCATCGGGCCACGAAGACGCGCGCCGTGCCCTGGCGCGCTACGCCGTCAGCCTGGGCTGCAGCCTGGACCCCGAGAACATCGTGATCACCGGCGGCTGCATGGACAGCATTGCGCTGTGCCTGCGCGCCGTGACGCAGCCGGGCGACGTGGTGGCGCTGGAGTCACCCACGCATTTCTCGTTTCTGGAGGTGCTGCAGGGCCTGCACCTCAAGGCGCTGGAGATTCCCACCCACCCGCGCCACGGCCTGTCGCTCGATGCGCTGCAGTTGGCGCTGGACACCCAGCCGGTCAAGGCCGTGATGGTGGTGCCCACGCTCAGCAACCCGCTGGGCAGCTGCATGCCGCAGGCCGAGCGCAAGCGCCTGGTGCAGATGGCGGCGCGGTACGACATGGCGGTGATCGAGGACGCGATCTACAACGACCTGGTCGAGGTGGACGAGATGCGCCGCACCGTCAAGTCGTACGACACCACGGGCCACGTGATGTTGTGCGACTCGTTCTCCAAGACGCTGGCGCCGGGCCTGCGCCTTGGCTGGCTGGAGGCCGGTCGCTGGGCCGAGAAGCTGCGCGCCATCAAGGACCTGCAGGCCGGCGGCCAGTCGGCCGTGCTGGAGCTGGCGCTGGCCGACCTCATCACCCAGGCGGGCCACGCCGCCGCCATGCGCCAGCTGCGCACGGCCGTGGCAGCGCGCATGGACGAGGTGCGCCACGTGATTGCGGCGCATTTCCCGCAAGGCACGCGCGTGAGCGACCCGCCCGGCGGCCTGCTGCTGTGGCTGGAGCTGCCGCGCGCGCTCGATTCGGTGCAACTGCACGAAGCCTGCCTGGCCCGGCAGATATTGATCGCGCCCGGCACCGTGTTCAGCGCCAGCGGTCGGTTTCGCAACTGCCTGCGCATCGGCGTTGGCGGCGACTGGTCGCCCGCGCACTTGGAGGCCCTGCGCACCGTGGGCGACATGGCCTGCCGGATGCTGCAAAGCGGGGCACCGCGCAAGGCAGTGTGAATTCAAAAACAACACGAAGTTCGTGGAACACGAAGTTCGTGTAATATTTGATCCATGAAAAACATCACCGTGACCATGGACGACACCGTTGCCGAATGGGTGCGCGTGGAAGCCGCCAAGCGCGGCAGCAGCGTCTCGCGCCTGCTCGGTGAATGGCTGGCCGAAAAGATGCGCCAGGAGGACGCCTACGCCCAGGCCATGCGCGAGGCGCTGGGGTTTGAATCCTGGGGCGCGTCCAGCGGGCCCTATGTGCCGCGCGAAACCCTGTTCCTGCGCTGAACAGGGAAGACCATATGGCCACCGTCCCCATCTTTGTCGATACCGAAATCCTGCTCGCCAGCGTGGACGACCGCGATGCCGAGCGCCAGGCGCGGGCGCGTGAATGGGTCGCCTTTTGCTGGCAGATGCGCAGCGGCCGCATCAGCTCGCAGGTGCTCAACGAGCTGTACAACCAGGCCATCCAGCGTTTTGACGGCCCCCACGTGCTGCAGCAGGTGCGCGCCCAGGTCCGCCGCCTGCGTGTGTGGCTGCCGCCGCACCTTGACTCGTACACCGTGGACGGCGCCTGGGACCTGCAGGACCGTTACCGCCTGGGCTACTGGGATGCGCTCATCCTCTCGTCCGCCCACCAGCAGGGCTGCCGCTACCTGCTGACCGAGGCACTGCCGCACGACCAGCCGATGGACGCCGTGCGCCCCATCAACCCTTTCCTCGTCACCCCCAACGAACTGGACACCACCGAATGACTACTCCCGCGTCGTCCCCCCTCCAGGCCCTGGCCCGCATCCGCCCCGACGTGCGCGCCATGCACTCCTATGTCGTGCAGCCCTCCACCGGCATGCTCAAGATGGACGCGATGGAGAACCCCTTCCGCCTGCCCGCGCACCTGCAGGCCGCGCTGGGTCAGCGCCTGGGCACGGTGGCACTCAACCGCTACCCCGGCGACCGCATTGCCGACCTGAAGGCCGCCCTGGCGCAGTACGCCGGCATGCCCGAAGGCTACGGCATCGTGCTGGGCAACGGCTCGGACGAGCTCATCACCCTGCTGGCGCTGGCCTGCGCACAGCCAGGCACGGGCCAGCGCGCCACCATGCTGGCGCCCATGCCGGGTTTTGTGATGTACCCGCTGTCCGCGCAGCTGCAGGGGCTGGACTTTGTTGGCGTGCCGCTCACGCCCGACTTTGAGCTGGATGAGCCCGCCATGCTGGCTGCCATCGCAAAGCACCAGCCGGCCATCACCTACATCGCCTACCCCAACAACCCCACGGCTACGCTGTGGGACGAGGGCGCAGTGCAGCGCATCATCGACGCCGCAGGCGCGCAGGGCGGCATTGTGGTGATGGACGAGGCCTACCAGCCCTTTGCCAGCCGCACCTGGATCGATCGCATGCGCGCCGAACCCGCGCGCAACGCCCACGTGCTGCTCATGCGCACGCTCAGCAAGTTTGGCCTGGCAGGCGTGCGCCTGGGCTACCTCATCGGGCCCGCCGCATTGGTGAGCGAGATCGACAAGGTGCGCCCGCCCTACAACGTGAGCGTGCTCAACTGCGAGGCCGCCCTGTTTGCGCTGGAACATGCCGAGGTTTTCGCCGCCCAGGCCGCCGAAATCCGTGCCGAGCGCACCACACTCATCGCCGCGCTGCGCCAGATGCCCGGGGTCGAAAAGTGCTGGGACAGCGAGGCCAACATGGTCCTCCTGCGTGTGGCGGATTCCGCCAAGGCCTACGAGGGCATGAAAAACCGCAAGGTGCTGGTCAAGAACGTTTCTACAATGCACCCATTGCTGGCCAACTGCCTGCGCCTGACCGTAGGCAATGCCGAAGACAACGCGCAGATGCTGGCCGCACTCCAAGCCTCCCTATGACTTCCTCCGCACTCGTACCTTCCGCCCCATCGGCCGACCCGATGGCCGACCGCATTGCCGAGGTCAGCCGCAACACCGCCGAAACACGCATCAGCGTGCGTATCAACCTCGACGGCACCGGCCAGGCCAAGCTGCACACCGGCATCGGCTTCTTCGACCACATGCTCGACCAGATCGCCCGCCACGGGCTGATTGACCTCGACATCGACTGCGAAGGCGACCTGCACATCGACGGCCACCACACGGTGGAAGACGTGGGCATCACCCTGGGCCAGGCCTTTGCGCGTGCCGTGGGCGACAAGAAGGGCATCCGCCGCTACGGCCATGCCTACGTGCCGCTGGATGAAGCGCTGTCGCGCGTGGTGGTCGATTTTTCGGGCCGCCCCGGGCTGCACATGGACGTGAAGTTCACGGCTGGGAGCATCGGCCAGCTCGACACGCAACTGGTGTTCGAGTTCTTCCAGGGCTTTGTGAACCACGCGGGCGTGACGCTGCACATCGACAACCTCAAGGGCGTCAACGCGCACCACCAGTGCGAGACCCTCTTCAAGGCGTTCGGGCGCACGCTGCGTGCGGCGCTGGAGCGCGATCCGCGCTCGGCCGGTGTCATCCCCTCCACCAAGGGTTCTCTGTGAATTTTTCAGCCAAATCGGGCGAAAGCGCTTGATTTGTATGCGCTAGCAGCTATGAATATGGAAGCAAAAACAGTGGCGGTCGTGGACTACGGCATGGGCAACCTGCGCTCGGTGTCGCAGGCCGTGCAGGCCGCCGCCGAGGGTACGGGCTGGACCGTGGTCGTCACCCAGCGCCCCGAAGACGTGCGGGCCGCCCAGCGCATCGTGCTGCCAGGCCAGGGCGCCATGCCCGACTGCATGCGCGAGCTGCGCGAGTCCGGTCTGCAGGAATCGGTGCTCGAAGCCGCTGCCTCCAAACCGATGTTTGGCGTGTGCGTGGGCATGCAGATGCTGCTGGACCACAGCGCTGAAGGCAACACGCCCGGCCTGGGCCTGATCCCTGGCGACGTGCTCAAGTTCGACCTGGCAGGCCGCACCCAGCCCGATGGCAGCCGCTTTAAGGTGCCCCAGATGGGCTGGAACCAGGTGCGGCAGATGCCCCACGCGCACCATGGCGGCGGCGTGCACCCGGTGTGGGCGGGCGTGCCGGACAACAGTTACTTCTACTTCGTGCACAGTTTCTACGCTGTGCCGCAAAATCCTGCCCATTGCGCAGGGCAGGCCGACTACGGCGGTTGGTTTGCTGCCGCGGTTGCACGCGATAATATTTTTGCCACCCAGTTTCACCCGGAGAAGAGCGCGGAGCACGGTCTGGCCCTGTACCGCAATTTTCTGCACTGGAATCCCTGATCCCTTAACCCCCACCCGTTCGGGCCGAGCTGCGTCTCGCCCTTTTTCACCCGAACTTCACCACCATGCTGCTCATCCCCGCCATCGACCTCAAAGACGGCCACTGCGTACGCCTCAAGCAAGGCGATATGGACCAATCCACCACCTTTGGTGAAGACCCCGCCGCCATGGCGCGCAAGTGGGTGGATGCCGGCGCACGCCGCCTGCACCTGGTGGACCTCAATGGCGCCTTCGCGGGCGTGCCCAAGAACTACGGCGCCATCAAATCCATCCTCAAAGAGGTCGGGTCCGATATCCCGGTGCAGCTCGGTGGCGGCATCCGCGACCTGGACACCATCGAGAAATACATCGACGGCGGCCTGCGCTACGTGATCATCGGCACGGCGGCCGTGAAGAATCCCGGCTTCCTCAAGGACGCGTGCAGCGCCTTCGGCGGCCACATCATCGTGGGGCTCGACGCCAAGGACGGCAAGGTGGCCACCGACGGCTGGAGCAAGCTCACCGGCCACGAGGTCGTGGACCTGGCCAAGAAGTTCGAGGACTGGGGCGTCGAGTCCATCATCTACACCGACATCGGCCGCGACGGCATGCTGTCGGGCATCAACATCGACGCCACGGTGAAACTGGCCCAGGCGCTCTCCATCCCTGTGATCGCCTCGGGCGGCCTGTCGAACATGGCCGACATCGAGCAGCTGTGCGCGGTGGAAGACGAAGGCGTCGAAGGCGTGATCTGTGGTCGCGCCATCTACAGCGGCGACCTGGACTTTGCCGCAGCGCAAGCGCGTGCCGACGAACTGAACGGCTAAGGACTGCATGCTCGCCAAACGCATCATCCCTTGCCTGGACGTCACCGGAGGCCGTGTGGTCAAGGGCGTCAATTTCGTCGAGCTGCGCGACGCAGGCGACCCGGTCGAAATTGCCGCGCGCTACAACGCGCAGGGCGCTGACGAGCTGACTTTCCTGGACATCACCGCCACCAGCGATGGCCGTGACCTCATCCTGCACATCATCGAGGCCGTGGCCAGCCAGGTGTTCATTCCGCTCACCGTGGGTGGTGGCGTGCGCACCGTGGACGACGTGCGCCGCCTGCTCAATGCCGGTGCGGACAAGACCAGCTTCAACTCGGCCGCCATTGCCAACCCTGAGGTGATCAACGCCGTGTCGGCCAAGTACGGCGCGCAGTGCATCGTGGTGGCCATCGACGCCAAGCGCCGCTCGGCCGAAGACGTGCTGCGCCTGGGCGCCAATGGCCAGCCCGTGGGTGCGGGCTGGGACGTGTACAGCCACGGCGGCCGCAAGAACACGGGCCTGGACGCCATTGCCTGGGCCACCGAAATGGCCCAGCGCGGTGCGGGCGAAATCCTGCTGACCAGCATGGACCGCGACGGCACCAAGGCGGGCTTTGACCTGGAACTGACCCGCGCCGTGAGCGATGCTGTGAGCGTGCCCGTGATCGCCTCGGGCGGCGTGGGCAATCTCGACCACCTGGCCGACGGCATCCAGACCGGCGGCGCCGACGCGGTGCTGGCCGCCAGCATCTTCCACTACGGCGAATACACCGTGGGCCAGGCGAAGCAGCGCATGGCCGAGCGTGGCATTCCCGTGCGGATGTGATCAATATTCACTCCTGATTTGATAGCTGCTGGCGCATGTAATGTCTGCGCTAGCGGCCAAAAATGCCTGAAAATTGTGGATGCACGCCCTGGCGGGCACGGGCGCGCCACCCGGATCACCGACAATGGCTCTCATGAACTGGCTCAACGAAGTGAAATGGGATGCGCAGGGCCTGGTGCCCGTGATTGCGCAAGAGCAGGGCACGGGCGACGTGCTGATGTTTGCGTGGATGAACCGCGAGGCCCTGGCGAAAACCGCTGAACTGGGCCGTGCCGTGTACTTCAGCCGCTCGCGCAAGAAGCTGTGGTTCAAGGGCGAAGAGTCCGGCCACGTGCAGACCGTGCACGAAATCCGCCTGGACTGCGACAACGACGTGGTGCTGCTCAAGGTCACCCAGCAGGGCCACGAGCCCGGCATCGCCTGCCACACGGGCCGCCACAGCTGTTTCTTCAGCGTGCTCAAGGACGGTGCCTGGCACGCGGTCGATCCGGTCTTGAAAGACCCCGAATCCATCTACAAGTAATGGCAATGGACGACAAGACCATGAGTTCCCATGATTCCCTGGCGCGTCTGGCCGCCGTCATCGAAAGCCGCAAGCCCGCCAACGGCGGCGACCCGGCTACCAGCTATGTGTCGCGCCTGCTGCACAAGGGGCCGGATTCCTTCCTGAAGAAGATCGGCGAAGAGGCTACCGAGGTGGTCATGGCCGCAAAGGACGTGGACCACGGCGCCGACAAGTCCAAGATCGTCTACGAAGTGGCCGACCTGTGGTTTCACACCATGGTGGCGCTGGCCCATTACGGCCTCACGCCCGCCGATGTGGTGGCCGAGCTGGAGCGCCGCGAAGGCACCAGCGGCATCGAGGAAAAGGCCCTGCGCAAGGTGGCGGAGCGCGCTGCCGAAGAAGGCGCGCCGTGAGCGACATCATCGACGTGCAGACCAGCGACCAGAAGGCCGAGGACCTCAAGGCCATCGGCTGGGTCAGCTATGTGCTGCACCTGATCGTGGCGCTCGGGGTGGTCATCCCGGGCGCGCAGCCCGGCGCTGCGCTGCTGATCGTGGCGCTGGTGATCGACCTGGTGAAAAAAGGCGATGCCGAAGGCACCTGGCAGGCCAACCATTTCTCGTGGCGCATCCGCACCGTGATCTGGGCGGGTGTGCTCTACATCGTCACCGCGCCGCTGTGGCTGCTGTTCTTCCTGCCCGGCTGGATCGCCTGGGGCCTGATCTCCATCTGGTTCCTCTACCGCATCGTGCGTGGCATGGTCGCCATGAACAAGAGCCAGGCCGTGGATGCCTGAAGCAGGTCGTCCCCGCCCGCGCCTGAACCTGGCGCTGCAGGGCGGCGGCTCGCACGGCGCGCTCACCTGGGGCGTGCTGGACGCGCTGCTGGAGGACGGTCAATGGCAGCTTGACGGTGTCAGTGGCACCAGCGCAGGCGCCATGAACGCGGTGGCCCTGGCGCACGGGTTTGCGCAGGCCGCGCAGCAGCACAAGGACCCCGAAGACGCCCACCTGGCGGGCTGCACCTTGGCCCGCGAATCGCTCACCCGTCTGTGGGAAGGGGTGGGCGCGCTGGGCAGCCTGACCTGGGGAACGCCCCTGTCCGCTGCCAACCCGCTGGTGGGCATGATGTCGCAGTGGTTCTCGCCCTACCAGACCAATCCGCTGGGCATCAACCCCTTGCGCAAGCTGCTGGAGCGCGAGGTGGATTTCAGCCTGCTGTGCTCCGCCCGCACCGGCGTGGTCGGCCCCAAGGTGTTTGTGTGTGCCACCAATGTGCGCACCGGCCGGGGCGAGATTTTCTTTGGGCCCCGGCTCAGTGCCGACGCAGTGATGGCATCGGCCTGTCTGCCCATGCTGTTCAAGGCGGTCGAGATCGAGGGCGAGGCGTACTGGGACGGCGGCTATTCCGGCAACCCCGCGCTGCATCCGCTGATCTACCAGACCGATACCTCGGACATTCTGCTCGTGCAAATCAACCCCGTCGAGCACCTGGACGTGCCCAACAGCGTCTCCGAGATCATGGAGCGCATGAACGAAGTCACCTTCAACGCGAGCCTGCTGGCCGAGCTGCGCGCCATCGAGTTCGTGCGCCGCCTGCTCGCCGAGGGCAAGCTCGACGCCCGCCGTTACAAAAGCGTGCGCATGCACCGCATCGATGGTGGCTCGGTGCTGGCGCCCTTTGGGGCCGACAGCAAGTTGCGTGCAGACCTGGCCTTTGTGCGCAAGCTGTTTGCGCTGGGCCGCACAGCGGGACAGGACTGGCTGCATGCGCACCGCAAGGACGTGGGCGTGCGCCCCAGCATCAAGATCGCTGACAATGCCTAGGGATGTCCTGCATAACTCCCTGCGGTCTGTGATGGCGCGGTCTCGGGCGGTCCGCTGCGTTGCTTTTTTGGCCAATAGCGCAGCTATTGGCTGCAAAAAGACGCCTTGCGGCCCATCCCGATCCGCACTACCACTGACTCGCGAGGGTTATGCAGGACATCCCTCGCTCGCGCGCGAGGCGCCCTCTGGGTTGATCCGCGCCTGTACCCCTGATTCCTTTTGCTCCGATCCCTTCCATGCACGATCCGAACTGCCTTTTCTGCAAAATCATCGCGGGCCAGATTCCTTCCAAAAAGGTTTATGAGGACGAAGAAATCTTCGCCTTCCACGACATCCACCCATGGGCCCCGGTGCATTTCTTGATGGTGCCCAAGCTGCATATCCCTTCCATGGCACAGGTCACCCCGGAGCACGCCGGGGTGCTGGGGCGCATGATGGCGCTGGCTCCAAAGCTGGCGCTGGAGCAGGGCTGCAACCCGTACCCGGATGGTGGCTTTCGCATCGTGGTAAACACGGGGCTTGAAGGTGGGCAGGAAATCCACCACCTGCATGTCCACGTCATGGGCGGCCCCCGTCCGTGGCTCAAAGGCTGAACCAGGCTGACGACCGTGCCAGAGAGTGAAGCGCCGGCATGCATCGGCACTGAACTCCTGTCACGCCCCCCGTCTAAAATGATTGCAATTCGTTAGGAGATATTTCATGGGCTCTTTTTCCATCTGGCACTGGTTGATCGTGCTGCTGATCGTTGTGATGGTGTTTGGCACCAAGAAGCTCAAGAACATGGGCTCTGACCTGGGCGGCGCCGTCAAGGGCTTTAAGGACGGCATGAAGGACGGCGCTTCGGACGCCCCCGCTGCTGCCACGCCACCCGCTGGCCAGGTGGCCAACAGCCAGGCCGCCGACAAGACCACCATCGATGTCGAAGCCAAGCAAAAGAGCTGAGCGCGTGTTGCCAACCCGCAGCCGCAGCCTGTCTCGCATGGGCGCTTGATCCATGATTGATATTGGCCTGTCCAAAATGGCGCTCATCGGCGCCGTGGCGTTGATCGTCATCGGCCCCGAAAAGCTGCCCCGTGTGGCCCGCACCGTCGGCACCTTGCTGGGCAAGGCCCAGCGCTATGTGTCCGACGTGAAGGCGGAGGTCAACCGGTCCATGGAGCTCGACGAGCTCAAGAAGATGAAGGACACGGTGGAGAACGCGGCGCGCGACGTGCAAAACTCCATCCAGACCAGCGCCAGCGAGTTTGAGAAAGACTGGGCTGAAGCCACCGACACGGCCAGTGCCGCACTGGCTGAGCAGACCGCAGTGGTCCCCGCCTACAAGCACCCGGGCAAGAACTGGCGCCTCAAGCGTGGCGCCATGCCCCAGTGGTACAAGGCCCGAAGCGGTGTGCGCACCAAGGCACAGTCTGGCGCTGCCCGTGTGGCACGTTACCGCCCCCAAAAATTCCACTGACACAGCCTGCGGCGCCCCCTGCGCAGCATGGGCGGCCCTGACGCCCACGAAAACCCACCATGTCCGAAACCCCCTCCAAAGAAGACGAACTGGCCGGCACCGAGCAGCCGTTCGTACAGCACCTCATGGAGCTGCGCGACCGCCTGGTCAAGGCCATGATCGCCATCGCCATCGCGGCGGCGATCCTGTTCTTCTTCCCGGGTCCCGGCGCGTTGTACGACTTTCTGGCCGCCCCCCTGGTGGCCCACCTGCCCAAGGGGGCCACGCTGATCGCCACTTCGGTGATCTCGCCCTTCATGGTGCCGCTCAAGATCCTGCTGATGTCGGCGTTTCTGCTGGCGCTGCCTTTCGTGCTGTGGCAGATCTGGGCTTTTGTGGCGCCTGGCCTGTATTCGCACGAGAAGAAGCTGGTGCTGCCGCTGGTGGTCTCCAGCACGCTGCTGTTCTTCATCGGCGTGGCGTTTTGCTACTACCTGGTGTTTGGCCAGGTGTTTGCGTTCATCCAGAGCTTCGCCCCCAAGAGCATCACGGCAGCACCTGACATCGAGGCCTATCTGAGTTTTGTGCTGTCCATGTTCCTGGCGTTCGGCATGGCCTTTGAGGTGCCGATTGCCGTGGTGGTGCTGGCGCGCATGGGCATCGTGAGCGTGCAAAAGCTGCGCGAGTTTCGCGGCTACTTCATCGTGCTGGCCTTTGTGGTGGCTGCCGTCGTGACACCGCCCGATGTGGTGTCGCAGCTGTCGCTGGCCGTGCCCATGTGCCTGCTGTACGAGGTGGGCATCTGGGCCGCACAGATCTTCATCAAACACACCCAGGCGCCTGAAGAGCCTGGCGAATCCGCTTCCGCGTCCTGACCGACCCTCTGACCTCGCAGGCGGGCGGGGCTGCGACGGGGGGATGCGCAGATCGCGTCTTTGGGGCTCCGCCCAGGCTGTCACAGCGAATATTCAATAAAAACAGCCGCAAGCGCTGGTGCAATATGCGCTGACAGCTATCATTTTCGTAGTTTTGCGTGGGGTTGGCTGCGCATGCGTTGGCGTGACACGCTTCATCCGACCCCTTCCTGCTGGCCTGTGCTTCACCCTCGCCTGACCTTGCGCCAGGGCCATCGAGGCCGCCGACCTGGCTCCACACTCCGCTGCGTTGACCGCTCGTGCCCGGCGTTGTTAAGAATGATCCGGGCCTGTTCAGGCGTCAGCGCCTCACATTGCGCTGTGGCCGGGGGCGCACGCCCGGGTTGATGCTCAGCTCCACCCGCTTGTCGGCCCGCTGCACATCAAATGCCGCGGCCTGGCCCGGCTTGAGCGCCGCCACGGCGGTCAGCAGCTGCGACACGTTGCCCACGGCCTTGCCATCCACCTGCACGATCACGTCGCCGGGGCGCATGCCGGCCTGGGCGGCGGGGCCGTCCTGCAACACGCCGGTGATGATCACGCCCTCGGTGGCCTTTTTCACGCCAAAGGTCTCCGCCAGTTCGGGCGAGAGTTCGTTGGGCTCCACGCCGATCCAGCCGCGCGTGACCTGGCCGTCCTTGACAATGCCGTCGAGCACCATGCGGGCCGTGGACACAGGGATGGCAAACCCGATGCCCATGCTGCCGCCCGAGCGCGAGTAGATCGCGGTGTTGATGCCCATCAGGTTGCCGTTCACGTCCACCAGCGCGCCACCCGAGTTGCCGGGGTTGATGGCCGCGTCGGTCTGGATGAAGTTTTCAAACGTATTGATGCCCAGCTGGCTGCGGCCCAGTGCGCTCACGATGCCGCTGGTCACCGTCTGGCCCACGCCGAAGGGGTTGCCAATGGCCAGCACCTGGTCGCCCACGTCCAGTCCGTCGGAGTTGCCCAGCACGATGACGGGCAGCTTGTCCAGTTCGATCTTGAGGATGGCCAGGTCGGTGTCGGGGTCGGTGCCGATCACGCGCGCGCGGGCGCGTCGGCTGTCGGTGAGGGTGACTTCGATCTCGTCAGCGCCTTCGACCACGTGGTTGTTGGTCAGGATGTAGCCGTCGGGGCTCACGATCACGCCGCTGCCCAGACCGGCTTGCGCCTGGCTGCCCTGGTCGCCAAAGAAGAACTGGAACCAGGGGTCGTTGCTGCGCGGGTGGCGCACTTCCTTGCTGGTGTTGATGCTGACCACGGCAGGTGCCGCCTTGCGGGCTGCGGCGCTGAAGCTGCCTGCCACCGGCTGGGATGACGGCGCGGCGGGTGCGTCCAGCAGTGCAATGCCTGCCCCTGAGCGTGTGGTGCCCCGGCCCAGCCAGTCGGGCTGGAGCGTGGCAACAACAAAGTAGGCCGCAACGAGGACCGTCACGGACTGGGAAAACAGCAGCCAGAGTCGCTTCATGTAATGTGCTTACCGGTGGTGGAACGGGGTGGGACGAGGGAGGCGCGGTCTGCCGGTTCGCCGTGGCGGCCCGGGCGTTCGCTCCGTCGTGGCATTGTCTCCCAATGTGGGGGTGATGACGGCGCGCCACAATAGAGGCATGAGCATTCCCCGCAGTCAACTTTTGCAGGCGTTTGACAGCCTGCTGCAACCCGAGCGCTTCAAGGACTACGGCCCCAACGGCCTGCAGGTCGAGGGCAAGGCCGAGATCCAGCGTGTGGTGAGCGGCGTCACGGCCAGCCGAGCGCTGATCGAGGCCGCCATTGCCGCGCAGGCCGACGCCATTTTTGTGCACCACGGCCTGTTCTGGCGCGGGCAGGATGGCCGTGTCACGGGTTGGATGAAGCAGCGGCTGCAGCTGCTGCTGGCGCACGACATCAACCTGTTTGCCTACCATCTGCCGCTCGATGCCCATGCCGAGCTGGGCAACAACGCGCAGCTGGGCCGGGTCCTGGGCTGGGCGGCCGATGCGCGGTTTGGCGAGCAGGACCTTGGCTTTGCGGCGCCTGCGGCGTTTGAGAATGCCCAGGCGGTGGCGGACCACGTCGCCAAGGCGCTGGGCCGCCCCGTGACCCTGGTGTCGCCGGGTGGGGCGGGTGGTGGTGCCTCTGTGCAGCGCCCCGTGCGCCGCGTGGCGTGGTGCACGGGGGGGGCGCAGGGGTATTTCGAATCGGCCATTGCTGCGGGGGCAGATGTCTTCATTACCGGTGAAATCTCCGAGCCGCAAGCCCACCTGGCGCGCGAGACGGGTGTGAGCTTCATTGCCGCTGGGCACCATGCCTCCGAGCGCTATGGGGCCCCCGCCGTGGCGGCCCATGTGGCGGACCAGTGCGGACTCAGCCACGAGTTCATCGAGATCGACAACCCCGCGTAGTCCATGGCAAGACACTGCACAACAAGGCACCGCACCGTGCGGTTGTGTGGTGCGTTTTGCTCACTTATTAATAGCTGGTAGCGCATGAAAGACTAGCGCTATAGGCACTTTCCGTTCCAAACCCATGCAACCCATCGCCATTACCCAGGGAGACCCCGCCGGCATCGGCCCCGAGATCGTGGCCAAGGCCTTTCGCGATGCGCCCGATGCACTGCGCCAGTGTTTTGTCGTTGGTGACGTGGCCACCTTGCGGCGCGCCGCAGGCGTCATCACGCGCCCCGGCGTGCCCAGCTTGCCCGTGGCGCAGATCAGCGCACCGTGCGAGGTGGTAGATGTGCCGCCTCGCTGCGTGCCCGTGCTTCCCTTGCCCGGCATTCCGGGCCCTCAGCCTTGGGGTTTGATCAGCGCGGCTGCGGGCCGTGCGGCTGCCGACAGCGTGGTCTGGGCAGCGCGTGCAGCGCTGCGTGGAGAAGTCGCGGCGTTGGTCACTGCCCCGTTGCACAAGGAGGCGCTGTCGGCGGCTGGGGTGGACTTCCCGGGGCACACGGAGCTGTTGCAGGCGGAGGCCGCTGCGCACCAGGGCGTGCCGCTGGCCCGCATGCCGGTGCGCATGATGCTGGCCAACGACGAACTGCGCACCGTGCTCGTCAGCATCCACGTGTCGTTGCGCGACGCGATCGCTGCCGTCACGCAAGACAATGTGCTGCAGACGCTGCAAATCACCCACGCCGCCTTGCAGCGCAGCCTGGGCCGCGTGCCGCGCATCGGTGTGGCGGGGCTCAATCCCCATGCGGGCGAGGGCGGACTGTTTGGCCGCGAGGAGCTGGAGGTGATCGTCCCGGCTATTGCAGCCGCGCGTGCGCAGGGGCTGGATGTGCACGGCCCCTTCGCGCCGGACACGGTGTTCATGCGTGCACGTAGCACCCCGCAGCGCGCGGGCGAGTTCGACGTGGTCATCGCGATGTACCACGACCAGGGCCTAATCCCGGTGAAGTATCTGGGGGTGGAAAAGGGTGTGAACGTGACGCTGGGCCTGCCGCTGGTGCGCACCAGCCCGGATCACGGCACGGCGTTTGATATTGCAGGGCAGGGCGTTGCAGACGCCTCCAGCCTCGTCGAGGCCGTGCGGATGGCGCGTGCGCTGTGTGGTTGACCGGTGTGGGTGAGGTCAGCGGCTGAAGCCTTGAGGCCAAGCGCTGATCGACATCAAATGAAGCGCTGAAAAATACGAGCCATACCCAGGGCGCAATCCTGCAGGCAGGGCTGCCCAAAAGCCGACGCCACCGGCGGCTGGCTGTACCAGCGCAGCGGTGGCGTTTCTCATTCTTGCGGCCAGAAATGCCGCGGCCCAGGGGCTTTTTACTTCTTCAGGCTATCGCGAATCTCGCGCAGCAGCACGATGTCCTCGGGCGGTGCCACCGGCGCAGCGGGCGCGACAGGCGCCTCGCGCTTGAGGCGGTTGATCTGCTTGATCATCATGAAGATGATGAACGCAAGGATCACGAAGTTGACTGCCACGGTCAGGAAGTTGCCATAGGCAAACACCGGTACGCCGGCCTTTTTGAGGGCATCGAGTGTGGTGCCGGTGCCTGGGGGTACGTTGCCCAGCACGATGAACAGGTTAGAAAAATCGAGCTTGCCAAAGACTAGCCCCACCACCGGCATGATCAGGTCCGCCACCACCGAGTCGACGATCTTGCCAAATGCCCCGCCAATGATGACGCCCACCGCCAGGTCAATCACATTGCCCTTGACCGCGAACTCCCTGAACTCTTGCATCATCCCCATGCTGGTGCTCCTTGTAAAACGGTGATGCGGGAGTATTGCCCGGTTCGCGCCCCTGTCAAGCCAGCAAACCACTTGGAAATAACCATTTTCACTCCGCTACAATTCGCGGTTGACCCCAATCTAGCGATGTTCATCGAGGATCCCCATGAGTGACACTCCAATCGACTCCAGCAAGCGGACGTGGATCATCACGTCAGCATGTGCTGGTGCGGTGGGCGGCGTGGCAACCGCCGTTCCTTTCGTGAGTACTTTCCAGCCCTCAGAGCGTGCCAAAGCCGCTGGTGCTGCCGTTGAGGTGGATATCTCCGCCCTCAAACCTGGAGAAAAGGTCACTGTGGAGTGGCGCGGCAAGCCCGTCTGGATCATCAAGCGCACCCCCGAGCAGCTGGCAGAGTTGCCCAAGCTCGACGGCCAGCTTGCCGACCCCAAGTCGGAGCGCAAGCCCTCTGAACTCACGCCCGAATACGCCCGCAACGAGGCGCGTTCGATCAAGCCGGAAATTTTCGTGGGCGTGGGCATCTGCTCGCACCTGGGCTGCTCGCCGTCGGACAAGTTCCAGCCCGGCGCACAGCCTTCGCTGCCTGACGACTGGAAGGGCGGTTTCCTCTGCCCCTGCCACGGCTCCACGTTCGACATGGCGGGCCGTGTCTTCAAGAACAAGCCGGCTCCGGACAACCTCGAAGTGCCTCCGCACATGTATCTATCCGACACACGCCTCGTGATCGGTGAAGACAAGAAGGCTTGACGGAGAACGACATGGCCCACGAATTCAAAGAAATCTCGCCGAACGCCTCTGCTGGCGCCAAGGTCACCAACTGGTTCGAGAACCGGTTCCCGACGGCCTTTGACGCCTACAAGGTGCACATGTCGGAGTACTACGCTCCGAAGAATTTCAACTTCTGGTACATCTTCGGCTCGCTCGCGCTGGTCGTGCTGGTGATCCAGATCGTGACCGGGATCTTTCTGGTCATGCACTACAAGCCCGATGCCAGCCTGGCGTTCGCATCGGTCGAGTACATCATGCGGGACGTGCCCTGGGGCTGGCTGATCCGCTACATGCACTCCACGGGCGCATCGGCGTTCTTCGTGGTGGTGTACCTGCACATGTTCCGTGGCCTGATCTACGGCAGCTATCGCAAGCCCCGCGAGCTGGTCTGGATCTTCGGCTGTGCGATTTTCCTGTGCCTGATGGCCGAGGCTTTCATGGGCTATCTGCTGCCCTGGGGCCAGATGTCGTACTGGGGGGCCCAGGTGATCGTGAACCTGTTTGCCGCTATTCCCTTCGTCGGTCCTGATCTGGCATTGCTGATCCGCGGCGACTATGTGGTGGGCGATGCTACCCTGAATCGTTTCTTCAGCTTCCACGTGATTGCCGTGCCCCTGGTGCTGCTGGGCCTGGTGGTGGCGCACTTGCTGGCGCTGCACGATGTGGGCTCCAACAACCCCGACGGCGTGGAAATCAAGGGCCCCAAGGCGCCCAAGGATGCCAATGGCAAGCCGCTCGATGGCGTGCCCTTCCATCCCTACTACACGGTGCATGACATCTTCGCGCTGAGCATGTTCCTGATGGCATTCACGGCCGTCGTGTTCTTCGCGCCCGAGTTCGGTGGCTACTTCCTCGAATACAACAACTTCATCCCTGCGGATCCGCTCAAGACCCCTGCGCACATTGCTCCGGTCTGGTACTTCACGCCGTTCTATTCGATGCTGCGTGCCATCACCAGCGAAATGATGTACGCCCTGATCGCCTGCGTGCTGGGTGGTGCAGCTGTTGGCGTGATCAAGGCAAAGCTACCCAGCTTCATCAAGGCCGGTATCGCTGGTGCTGCCGTGGTAGTCGTGCTGCTGATGCTGTCGATCGATGCCAAATTCTGGGGGGTCGTGGTGATGGGTGGCGCGGTGATCATTCTGTTCTTCCTGCCATGGCTGGATTTCAGCCCGGTCAAGTCGATCCGCTATCGCCCTGACTGGCACAAGTACCTGTACGGCATCTTTGTGATCAACTTCCTGATCCTGGGCTATCTGGGTGTGCAGCCCCCGTCGCCCATCGGCGAGCGTGTGTCGCAAGTGGGCACCTTGTTCTACTTTGGCTTCTTCCTGCTGATGCCCTGGTGGAGCCGCATTGGTCAAACCAAGCCAGTGCCCGATCGCGTGACCTTTGTGGCGCACTGAGCCTGGAGATAACCACAATGAAAAAAATCATTCTCACGTTGATCGCCGCTGTGGGCCTGGCCGCAGGGGCTGCCCATGCGGCGGGTGCCGACACCATCGCCTGGGACAAGGCGCCCAACAAGACCAATGACCTGGCCTCGTTGCAAAACGGTGCCAAGGTGTTCGTCAACTACTGCCTGAGCTGCCACTCGGCGGCTTACATGCGGTTCAACCGCCTGCGCGACATCGGCCTGACCGAGCAGCAGATCAAGGACAACCTGCTGTTCACCACCGATAAGGTGGGTGAAACCATGAAGGCTTCCATTGATCCCAAGCAGGCCAAGGAATGGTTTGGTGCCAACCCCCCCGACCTCACCGTGATCGCGCGTTCGCGCGCAGGGCACGGTGGCACCGGGGCTGACTACCTGTACACGTTCCTGCGCACGTTCTACCGTGACGACACCAAGGCCACGGGCTGGAACAACCTGGTTTTCCCCAGCGTGGGCATGCCCCATGTGCTCTGGCAACTTCAGGGTGATCGTCGTCCGGTGTTTGAAGAGCACGAGAGCCACGGCCACAAGACCCAGGTGTTCAAGGGCTGGGAGCAGATCACACCCGGCACGATGACACCTCTGCAGTTCGATCAGAACATTGGTGATCTGGTGAACTATCTGCAGTGGATGGGTGAGCCCGCACAAAATACCCGCTGGCGCGTGGGCGTCTGGGTGTTGATTTTCCTGGGCGTGTTCACGGTGATTGCCTGGCGCCTGAACGCTGCGTTCTGGAAGGACGTGAAGTAAACGCCGGATCCATTTCCCGCACCCTTCGGGGTGCCATTGGATTTATTGCAGAGTGGGCGCTTTTGGCGTCCCACTCTTTTGATTTTTAGGAGCCTCCCACCATGATGGTGCTTTACTCGGGTACGACCTGTCCCTTCTCCCACCGCTGCCGTTTTGTCCTGTTTGAAAAAGGCATGGACTTTGAAATCCGCGATGTGGACCTGTACAACAAGCCCGAAGACATCAGCGTGATGAATCCGTACGGCCAGGTGCCGATTCTGGTTGAGCGCGACCTGATCCTGTACGAGTCGAACATCATCAACGAGTACATCGACGAGCGCTTCCCCCATCCGCAGCTGATGCCCGGTGACCCGGTGGATCGCGCCCGCGTACGCCTGTTCCTGCTCAACTTTGAGAAGGAGCTGTTCGTGCATGTGAACACGCTTGAGTCGCGTGCGACCAAGGGCAACGAAAAGGCGCTGGAGAAGGCGCGCGCGCACATTCGCGACCGCCTGACCCAGCTGGCCCCCGTGTTCCTCAAGAACAAGTACATGCTGGGCGATAACTTCTCGATGCTGGACGTGGCCATCGCGCCGCTGCTGTGGCGCCTGGATTACTACGGCATTGACCTCTCCAAGAATGCGGCCCCGCTGCTGAAGTACGCCGAGCGCATCTTCTCGCGCCCGGCCTATATCGAAGCACTGACGCCGTCCGAAAAGGTCATGCGCAAGTAAGCAGCGGCCTGCAGACTTCATTTCCTCCACCGCAGCCGTAACACCGCCTCATGACCGCACAGGAATCGACCTCCACGCGCCCCTATCTCATTCGTGCCCTGTACGAATGGTGCACCGACAACGGGCTGACGCCTTATGTGGCGGTGCGTGTGGACGAGTCCGTGCAGGTGCCCCGCGAGTATGTGAAAGACGGCGAGATTGTCCTGAACATCAGTTTTGATGCAACGAGCGCGCTGCAACTGGGCAACGAGTTCATTGAATTCAAGGCCCGGTTTGGTGGCAAGCCCCGTGAAATCCTGGTGCCCGTGGGCCGTGTGATCGCCATCTATGCCCGTGAGAATGGCCAGGGCATGGCGTTCCCGCCTCCGGTGGATCTGTTGTCGTCTGTGGACGGTGCTCCCAGTGTGCTGCCTGCAGCTGCGGCACCGGCCTCCTTGCAAAACGAAGAGGCTGTCGCTGCCCCTGCCGAAGACCGCGTCGTGCAGCTGGTGGGCGTGGAAGAGGGTCACAAGGACGATGGCGGCGATGCGCCCCGACCGCCGCCCGCCCAAGGCGGCGCACGCCCCTCGCTCAAGCGCATCAAATAGCTGCAGTTTCAAATTTCAGGCAGTTTTTACGGGATAAAATACTGCCTTCGCCGGTTTAGCTCAGTTGGTAGAGCACCCGCCTTGTAAGCGGTAGGTCGTCAGTTCGATTCCGACAACCGGCACCATGTTTCTTCTTTTGTTCTGCATTCCCTGGCACTGACGCTGGCCGTCAGGTTTGAACTTTCAGGCGAATCGCGTTAATCTCCCACCCCCGACTGCGCAGATGCGCCTGCAAAGCAGGCAGCAGTTGGCGTATTTTTGCCGCCGCGGCGTTGCTCTTGACCAGCAGGCACCAGCTATCCCCGTCAATGGGGCCCGCCTGGACTGCTGGACGCAATGCGGCGGGAATCAGCAATTCAATGGCCTTGAGCCGATCACTGGAGTCGCGTGTCAGCGCTGTGAGCTTTGCCAGCGTGGGGGATTCCTCACTGGCTTGCTGCAGGGTGACGGCGTAGTGGCGGCGGTTCATGATGTGGCGTCTTCGGGCGTGGAGTATGGGCAGTGCATTTGATTATCACGGACGCCAGACTGGCGCGCAGTCGGGCCATTCATTTGTCTGGCACGCGCCTGGTTCTGGTGGGCCTCGCTGTGTCACTGTGCCTGATGGTGGTTGCTGCGGGGCTGTACCACTGGGTGTTTCTGAAAGGGGCGCGTGAAGGGTGGCCCGTCGTGGGCTCGCTGGTGCGCCTGGTGGTCAAGGACGAGTTTGCGGAGCGCGACCGTTTCATGCGTGCCAACCTCGACGCCATGGCCCGGCGTGTGGGCGAAATGCAGGCGCGCATGGTGCAGCTGGAGTCGCTGGGAGACCGCGTGCTGGGTCTTGCTGGCATGGCACCCGCCGACATCCAGAAGCCGGATGCACGCGGTGGTGCCCTGGTGAGTGCACGCAACCTGTCCATGGAGGAGCTGCAAACCACGCTGGATGAGCTGGAGCGTCTGACCAACCAACGTGTGGATCTGATGACGGTGCTGGAGTCCCGTCTGTTCGACCAGCACATCCGCAAGAAGATGATCCCTACCCATGCACCCGTCACGGGGCGTATCGCGGGTTCGGGCTTTGGCTGGCGGGTCGATCCCATCACGGGGCAGTCGGCGTTGCACACGGGGCTGGATTTCCAGGCCGATACGGGCACTTCAATCCTGGCAGCCGCCGGGGGCGTGGTTGTGACCCAGGAATACCACCCCGCCTACGGCAACATGATCGAGGTGGATCACGGCAATCAGCTGGTGACGCGCTATGCCCATGCTTCGCGCGTTCTGGTCAAGCAGGGCGACATCGTGCGCCGCGGACAAAAGATTGCGGAGATAGGCACGACGGGGCGTTCTACGGGGCCGCATTTGCACTTTGAGGTATTGGTGCAGGGTGTTTTTCAGGACCCGCAGAAGTTCCTGAATGCGGGAGCCACGGCCACCGGCGCGCAGGTGGCAGCCGTTCAGCCCTCCGCATTGGCAGGACAGCGGTCCGCACCGGCACCAGGCAGGTAAAATCGTGGGTCCGGCGTTCTGTGCCTGGGTTGCAATGCTTGCAATCGCGGTCGCAGCACCCACCTGAACTCAATTCATCTTAGGGATTTCGGTCGCTTGGCGCGCTGATTGCAGCGGGACAAGCGGTCCTGTTCGCATGGCCACCAACTTCCTCACCAAAATATTCGGCAGCCGCAATGACCGGCTTCTCAAGCAGTACCGCAAGACGGTGACCCGCATCAATGCGATGGAGCCCGAGTACGAGAAGCTGTCGGACGAGCAGCTCCGGGCCAAGACGCAGGAGTTCAAGGACCGCGTGGCCAAGGGCGAGACGCTGGACAACATCCTGCCCGAAGCCTTTGCCGTGGTGCGCGAGGGCTCCAAACGCATCATGAAGATGCGGCACTTTGATGTGCAGCTGCTCGGTGGTATGGCGCTGCACTTTGGCAAGATCGCTGAAATGCGCACCGGCGAGGGCAAGACCCTGACCGCAACGCTGCCGGTGTACCTCAACGCTCTGTCGAGCAAGGGCGTGCACGTGGTGACGGTGAACGATTACCTCGCCAACCGGGATGCGCAGTGGATGGGGCGCCTGTACAACTTCCTGGGCCTCACGGTGGGTATCAACCTGCCCAACATGCCGCGCGAAGAAAAGCAGGCGGCGTACCGGGCCGACATCACCTACGGCACCAACAACGAATACGGTTTTGACTACCTGCGCGACAACATGGTCTATGAAGCGCAGGACCGCGTGCAGCAGGGCCTGAACTTCGCCATCGTGGACGAGGTGGACTCCATCCTGATCGACGAAGCCCGCACACCGCTCATCATCAGCGGCCAGGCCGAAGACCATACGGCGATGTACATCGCCATGAACAAGGTGGTGCCCCTGCTGGTGCGTCAGGAGGGCGAGGCAGATCCCCGCACGGGTGAGGGTGTGACCAAGCCCGGCGACTTCACGCTGGACGAAAAAACCCACCAGGTGTTCCTGACCGAGCAGGGCCATGAAACTGCTGAACGCATTCTGGCGTCGCATGGCCTGATCGCCGAAGGCGCTTCGGTGTACGACCCGGCCAACATCACGCTGATGCACCACCTGTATGCGGCGCTGCGGGCCAATCATCTGTACCACCGCGACCAGCACTATGTGGTGCAAAACGGCGAGATCGTCATCGTGGACGAATTCACCGGCCGCCTGATGTCGGGTCGCCGCTGGAGCGAAGGCCTGCACCAGGCCGTGGAAGCCAAGGAAGGTGTGAACATCCAGGCCGAGAACCAGACGCTGGCCTCCATCACCTTCCAGAACTACTTCCGCCTGTACAACAAGCTGGCAGGCATGACGGGTACGGCCGATACCGAGGCCTATGAGTTCCAGGAAATCTATGGCCTGGAAACCACGGTCATTCCGCCCAACCGCCCGAGCAAGCGCGACGACCAGCTGGACCGCGTGTACAAGACCACGCGCGAAAAGTACGAAGCCGCCATCAAGGACATTCGCGAATGCCACGAGCGCGGCCAGCCCGTACTGGTGGGGACCACGTCGATTGAGAACTCCGAAATCATCGACCAGTTGCTGAATAAGGAAGGCCTGCCGCACCAGGTGCTCAATGCCAAGCAGCACGCCCGCGAGGCCGATATCGTGGCCCAGGCGGGTCGCGAGGGCATGATCACCATCGCCACCAACATGGCTGGGCGTGGTACCGACATCGTGCTGGGCGGCAACATCGAGAAGGATGTGGCGGCCATCGAGGCCGACGAGTCCCTGTCCGAGTCCGACCGTGCTGCCAATGTGGCCGCGCTGCGCGAGCAGTGGAAGGTGGACCACGAGAAGGTCAAGGCGCTGGGCGGCCTGCGCATCATCGCCACCGAGCGCCATGAGTCGCGCCGCATCGACAACCAGCTGCGTGGCCGTTCGGGCCGCCAGGGCGACCCCGGTTCTTCACGCTTCTACCTGAGCCTGGACGATTCGCTGATGCGCATCTTCGCGGGCGACCGCGTCAAGGCGATCATGGACCGCCTGAAGATGCCCGATGGCGAAGCCATCGAAGCGGGCATCGTGACCCGCAGCATCGAGTCTGCCCAGCGCAAGGTAGAGGCCCGCAACTTCGATATCCGCAAGCAGTTGCTGGAGTACGACGATGTGGCCAATGACCAGCGCAAGGTGATCTACCAGCAACGCAACGACATCCTGGATGCTTCGGACCTGTCGGACGTGATCGCTGCCATGCGCGAAGACTGCATGACCGATCTGGTGCGCCAGTATGTGCCTGCCGAATCGGTGGAGGAGCAGTGGGATCTGGCCGCGCTGGAGAAGGCGCTTGCAGAAGAATGGCAGGTATCGATTGCGCTGCAGCAGGAAGTGCAGGGCGCCAATGCGATCACCGACGATGAAATCCTGGACAAGGTCTTGCAGGCAGCACATGCGGCCTTCAATGCCAAGGTCGAGCAGGTCGGCCGCGAGAACTTCACGCAGTTTGAGCGTGTGGTGCTGCTGCAGAACTTTGACTCCAACTGGCGCGATCACCTGAGCGCACTCGACTACCTGCGCCAGGGCATCCACCTGCGCGGCTACGCGCAAAAGCAGCCCAAGCAGGAATACAAGCGCGAGGCCTTCGAGCTGTTCCGCCAGCTCATCGACCAGGTTAAGAACGAGGTCACCAAGATCCTCATGACCGTGCAGGTGCAGTCGCAGGCGCAGCTCGACCAGGCTGCGCAGGACATGGAGCAGCGCGCCGAAAGCATTGCCAACGTGACCTACACCGCACCCACCGAGACCGGCGAGGTGGAGACCACGGTGGATGCACAGACCGTGGCCCAGCAAGCTGTGCCTGAAGGCATGCGCGTGGGCCGTAATGACCCCTGCCCCTGTGGCAGCGGCAAGAAGTACAAGCAGTGCCACGGCAAGCTCGCTTGATTTCCTGATCCATACAACACGGGCTTCGGCCCGTGTTTTCATTGGCGCGCCACGGTTTTCCGGATAATCGGCCGCAGTTTTTTGAGAAAGACCTCCATGCCCGTCAATCTAGTCGCCCCCGTTGCTGCCGATCTGCACCCCATCGCTGGCGTGCGCATCGGTGTTGCCGAAGCTGGTGTCCGCAAGGCCCACCGCAAGGACCTTACCGTGTTCCTGCTGGACGAGGGTGCCAGCGTGGCGGGCGTGTTCACGCAGAACCGCTTTTGCGCAGCGCCGGTGCAGATCAGCCGTGAGCATCTGGGCAGCGGTCAATCCATCCGCGCCATGGTCATCAACACCGGCAACGCCAATGCGGGCACGGGGGCAGATGGCCTGGCGCGTGCGCGCTCCACCTGCATTGCGCTCGCCCGCCAGCTGAGCGTGGCGCCCGAGCAGATCCTGCCGTTCTCCACCGGCGTGATCATGGAGCCGCTGCCCAACGACCGCATCGAAGCGGGACTGCCCGCCGCCATCGCTGACGCGCAGCCGGGCCACTGGGCGCGTGCTGCCGAGGGCATCATGACCACCGACACACTGCCCAAGGCGTTCTCTGCACAGGTGCAGATCGGTGGTGCCACGGTGTCCATCACGGGCATCAGCAAGGGCGCGGGCATGATCCGCCCCAACATGGCCACCATGCTGGGCTTCCTGGCCACGGACGCTTGCGTGGCCCCCGCCGTCATGCAGCAACTGGCGCGTGAACTGGCGGACGGCTCCTTCAACCGCGTCACCATCGACGGCGACACATCGACGAATGACTCCTTCGTGGTCGTTGCCACCAACAAGGCAGCGCATGCGCCCGTGACCTCGCTGGACAGCGCGGACGGCCAGGCCCTCAAGGCGGCGATGCTTTCGGTGTCGCAAAAGCTGGCTCAGGCCATCGTGCGCGACGGCGAGGGGGCGACCAAGTTCATCACGGTGCGGGTTGAGGGCGGCAAGACCGGTGAGGAGTGCCGCAAGGTGGCCTACGCCATTGCCCATTCGCCGCTGGTCAAGACGGCCTTTTTTGCCAGCGACCCGAACCTGGGCCGCATCCTGGCCGCCGTGGGCTACGCTGGCATTGACGACCTGGATCAGACCGGCATCGACCTGTACCTGGACGATGTGCATGTGGCGCTGCAAGGTGGGCGTAACCCCGCCTACCGCGAAGAAGACGGCCAGCGCGTGATGAAGCAGAGTGAGATCACCGTGAAGGTGCTGCTGGGACGTGGTTCCGCTGCGGACACGGTGTGGACCTGCGACTTCAGCCACGAGTACGTGACCATCAACGCCGACTACCGCTCGTGAGTTGGGTTTTGCTATCTTTGTGATAGCTGTTGAGTCATATTCCACTAGCGCATGTCGCCACAATGAACGAAAAATTTGAACGCTTGGTTGAGCGTGCAGAGCAGCTCATCGCCCGCATCGAGTCGGTGCTGCCCCAGCCGCTGGGAGCACCCGACTGGTCCACATCCATTGCTTGGCGCTACCGCAAGCGCAGCAGTGGGCATGGCACGCTGGAGCCCGTGCGCCACGTGGGCGCGATGCGGCTGGCGGACCTGAAGGAAATCGATCCGCAAAAAGAAAAGATTGAGCGCAACACCCAGCAGTTTGTGCAGGGCAAGCCCGCCAACAATGTGTTGCTGACAGGCGCGCGTGGCACCGGCAAGTCGTCGCTCATCAAGGCCTGCCTGAACGCCTATGCGGCCGAAGGCCTGCGCCTGATCGAGGTGGACAAGGCCGACCTGACCGATCTGCCCGACATCGTGGATGTGGTGTCTGACCGTCCTGAGAAATTCATCGTCTTCTGCGACGACCTGAGCTTTGAGGATGGCGAACCAGGCTATAAGGCGCTCAAGTCGATTCTCGACGGCTCGGTGGCTGCCGCCACACCCAACGTCCTGATCTACGCCACGAGCAACCGACGCCATCTGCTGCCGGAGTACATGGCCGATAACCTCACCTACACCCATACCGAAGACGGCGAGGTGCACCCGGGCGAGGTGGTGGAGGAGAAGATCTCTCTGTCGGAGCGGTTTGGCCTGTGGGTCAGCTTCTACCCGTTCAGCCAGCAAGAGTATCTGACCATCGTGGGGCAGTGGCTGTCGTCCTTCGGTGTGCCCGCGCAGGCCATTGAGGAGGCGCGGCCAGAGGCGTTGGTTTGGGCGCTGGAGCGTGGCTCGCGCAGCGGCCGTGTGGCGTATCAGTTTGCACGCGACTATGCGGGGCGCCATGGTGGCTGAAAATCTCGCTGCCAATGGCACGCCAGCCGGTACTGAACGCAAACACACCGAAGTGGCCGTGGGCATCCTGCTGCACGCTGATGGCGCGATGCTGTTGTCCACCCGCCCACCGGGCAAGCCCTACGCAGGGTACTGGGAGTTTCCGGGCGGCAAGCTGGAGGCGGGTGAGACGGTGGAGCAGGCCCTGCGCCGCGAACTGATCGAGGAGCTGGGCGTGACCATCGGCCCGGCCAGCGTCTGGAAAGTGACTGAACACGATTACCCCCACGCGCTGGTTCGCCTGCACTGGTGCAAGGTCTGGGAATGGACCGGCGAGTTCGAGATGCGCGAAGGCCAGGCCATGGCCTGGCAGCAAATGCCGATCACGGTGTCTCCCGTGCTGCCCGGAGCCTACCCGGTGCTGCAATGGCTGGCCGAGGAGCGGGGCTTGCAGTCTGCGGTGGAGTGAAATCCCCACCTGTATGGGACTGATGTGCTATTGAATTAATAGCTTCTCAGGTATGCAGCACTAGCGCTACCGCTGGTTTTCGGTGAAATGGCTCTTGAATGGAGCCTGTGATCTTGGTCAATGCTGCTGGCGCGGGTCGCCATGGGGGGCATCGTCTGGCGGCGCTTCGGTGGGCATGCGAAAGCTTTCGCTGGCCCATGCACCGAGGTCTATCTGTTTGCAGCGCTCACTGCAAAAAGGGCGGTACACATTCGCGGGGCTATACACGCTATCGCCGCCGCAGCTGGGGCAGGTGACGATGCGCGCCTGCGAGGAGGGGGCTGGGGAGTGGGGCATCCTGGGGTGATCCTCTTGCTCAAATCGGCTGGCCCGATGTTCTGTGGGCCTCGGCGCGATGCAGCCTCTGGGGTCGGGCGCGCTAAGGCCTATGCGCACAGGGTCAGTTCAAACGCCGCGTCTTCGTTGCAGGCGTGCAAACGCCCATCGGCTTCCAGCCGCATGAGCCGCACCGAGACAATCAAACGGTTGCCACTGATTTCCGGGATCAGGTTCAGCGCCGGGTCGATGCGAAGCCGCAGCAGCTGGAAGGTGCGGCCCTGGGGAAGGTTTTGCTGAAACTGTCCTCGTTCGGCAGCCACCTTTTGGGGCACGCCTGAGTCGCGCAGCAGCTTGAGCAGCACATAGATCGACTCGGCAAGGGGAGCCAGGGTAGAGGCCCACTCTTCCAGCGCCTGCTGGCGCAATGCGGGAGTACGGTGCTGCCACGCGTAGTAGGCGGGCAGATCAAAGCCGCAGGTCCCGCCCGGAATGCCGATGCGGCTGCGGATGCTCATCAGCCAGTCGTTCTCGGTGAGCGCGTAGCCCGACTTGCCGCTTTGGGTGTTGAGCGCCACGAAGCATCGGTCCAACTGGCTGATGACCGCGTCGAGCGCGGCTTCAGAGATGGAGGGGTTGCCCCGGTAGGCGTCGAGCTGGTGCTTGTGCTTTTCGATGTCCTTGAGCACATCCGACTTCAGATCGGCCCGGGCTGCCACGTCCATGATCTCGAAAATCGTGACCAGGGCGAAATGGTGATCTAGCGCGTGGGGCCGGGGGATCAATTCCCCCAAGCGGCGGAACAGCTGCTCCAGCCGCAGGTAGGTTCTGAGACGCTCGTTAAAGGGGTATTCGTAAAGGATCACGCTGGCGGGTTCCTGGAGGCTCAGGCAGTATTCTGACGCCGGTGGCGCACGGCATGGGGTGAAAGCACAAACGGTTTCGTACGCATCATAGCCCGAACAGCGTGGCCACTTGCCGTACCTCGGTCCGCAACTGCACCAGTGTGCAGTGAGCTTCGTTGGCAATCACCACATCGGCCACCGCCCTGCGCGCTGAGCGCGTGGCTTGTGAGGCAATGATGCCCTGCACAGCTTCGGCGGACAGACCGTTGCGCTGCACGACCCGCGCGATCTGGGTCTGCTCTGTGCAGTCCACCACGACCACGGCGTCGAGCTGGCGTGCCCACCGCCCGGACTCGGCGAGCAGCGGGATGTCGTGCACGATCAGTCGAGCGCCAGCCTGCAAGGCCTGCTGAATCCGTTGCTGGCTGTGCAAGGCTACCAGGGGGTGCACGATAGCCTCCAGCTGGCTGCGGGCCTCGGGTTGGCTGAAGGCCAATTGCCGCATGCGCGCGCGGTCCAGGGCACCCGATGCATCGACATAGGCATCACCAAAGGTACTTTGGATGGCTGGCATGGCCGCGCCCCCAGATCCGGTCATTTCCCGGGAAATCTGGTCAGCGTCGATCAGGGCTGCGCCGAGGAACGCCAGCATCTGACCTACCGTGCTCTTGCCGCTGCCAATGCCCCCGGTCAGGCCTAGGCGCAAGGGCTGTCGGTCAGTTGTCATGAGCGCACGTCAGAGTCCCAGGAGCCCGAGCACCGTGCCCAGAATGGCATTGGGGCCAAACACCATCGCGGTGAGCCCCGCACCCACTAAGAAAGGGCCGAACGGGATGTAGCCGCCTTCACGCAAGCTGCTGAAAATCTTCATAGCGATTCCGACGATGGCGCCAATGACGGAAGACATCAAAATGATGGGCACCAGCGCTTGCCAGCCAAACCATGCGCCTAACGCGGCAAACAGCTTGAAGTCACCGTACCCCATGCCTTCCTTGCCAGTCGCCAGCTTGAACCCCCAGTACACTAGCCAGAGCGAAAGGTATCCAGCTGCGGCGCCCATGACAGAGGCATACAACGGCACGTTAGTCCACTGCATGGCCGATGCCAGCAACCCTGCCCACAGCAGAGGCAAGGTGATGTCATCGGGTAAAAGCGTGGTGTCCCAGTCGATGAATGCAAGGGCCACCAGCGCTGCCGAAAAGCCGCACCACGCCAACCCCGCAGGGGTTAAGCCCCAGCGATGGAGACAGAAAAAAAACAGTGCACCCGTTGCCAGCTCGACCAACGGGTAACGGGGGCTGATGCGTGTTTTGCAGGACGAACAACGCCCACGCAAAAACAGGTAACTAAAAACCGGGATGTTCTCATGCCACCGCACCAGGTGCCCACAAGCAGGGCAGCGGGACCGAGGCGTCATGAGATTGAAAGTCGGCTGCGTGTCCTCGGGCGGCTCTTTGCCTTGGTTGGATGCCTCGACTTGCGCCAACTCTGCAGCCCATTGCCTTTCCATCATTTTGGGAAGGCGGTAAATCACAACATTGAGAAAACTGCCGAAAAGCAAACCAATCACGCCGCCGATAGCGGCATCCAACCACGCTTCCAGCACCATTACACAACCTGACCGAGCTTGAAGATGGGGAGGTACATCGAGACCACGATACCCCCAATGAGCGTGCCCAGAAACACGATGATGATGGGTTCCATCAGGCTGGAGAGGCCTGCGACCATGTCGTCCACTTCAGCCTCATAGAAGTCCGCGGCCTTGCCGAGCATGTGGTCGATGGAGCCAGACTCTTCGCCGATTGCGCACATCTGGAGCACCATGGAGGGAAAGATATTGGCGTTGCCCATAGCAGCCGTCAGGCTGGTGCCTGTAGAGACTTCCTGTTGGATCTTGTCGGTGGCCAGGGAGTACACCGAATTGCCAGCGGCCCCGCCCACCGAGTCGAGCGCCTCTACCAAAGGTACGCCCGCTGCAAACATGGTGGAAAGCGTTCTGGTCCAGCGAGCGACACATGATTTGTCAATCAACGCGCCAAAAACCGGAAGCCGCAACAGGAGCCGGTCCATGAACATCTGGACCTTTTCACTGCGGCGCCATGCCTGCATGAAAAAGTAGAAGCCGCCGCCAATGACACCAAAAATTAGCCACCACCATTTGACGAAAACCTCGCTGATCGCCATTACCAGCAAAGTTGGAGCTGGCAGGTCGGCACCGAATGAAGTGAAAACCTCCTTGAACGCTGGAATCACGAAAATCATGATGACAGTGACCACCACAAAAGCCACGATCACTACGGAAATGGGGTACATCAAAGCTGATTTGATCTTCGATTTGATCGCCTCGGTTTTCTCCATATACGTGGCCAGTCGATCCAGCAGGGCTTCCAAAATACCGGCTGCCTCACCTGCTTCCACCAAGTTGCAGTAGAGGCTGTCGAAATACATCGGGTACTTTCTGAACGCCCCGTTGAGCGATGTCCCGGTCTCGATATCGGCCCGAACGTCGTTGAGCAACTTGGTTACGCTGGCGTTCGTATTGCCGCGGCCCACAATGTCGAAAGCCTGCAGCAGTGGCACGCCAGCTTTCATCATGGTTGCCAACTGCCGTGTGAACAACGCAATATCCTTGGGCTTGATTTTCTTGCCCGAGCGCATACGGCGCTTCTTGATTTTGGTGGGAAAGACTCCCTGGCGACGCAGGGTGGCCTGTACCTGGTTTTCTCCACCCGCACGCACTTCGCCCCGAACGATCTTTCCGTTGCGGTCCTTGCCCTCCCACTCGAAGACAAAATCCTTGATATCTTTGGTTGATGCTGCGGTCGCCATGGTGCCCTCGTCCGTGGATGCTATTCGTTGGTAACGGCCAGTACTTCCTCAAGGGAAGTGAGGCCCAATTTGGCTTTATAGAGTCCGGATTCGCGCAGCGAACGAACCCCCTCGGCGCGTGCCTGCTCCGCAATCTCCAGCGCGCTCCCATCGCGCAGGATGATGCGCTGAATTTCCTCGGAAATGGCCATCACCTGGTAGATACCAAGCCGACCTTTGTAGCCGTTGTTGCAGGCCGAGCACCCTACGGGCCGGTAAGTCACCCAAGAGCCGTCAATTTCGTGCTCCTCGTATCCCGCGTCCACCAAGGCCTCATGGGGAATATCGGCCGGCACCTTGCACACGGGGCACAGCCGACGTGCCAATCGCTGCGCCGTGATCAAGATCACACTGGATGCGATATTGAACGGCGCGATCCCCATATTGCGCATCCGCGTGAGGGTGGTCGGAGCGTCGTTGGTATGCAGAGTCGACAGCACCAAGTGACCTGTCTGTGCCGCTTTGATGGAAATGTCCGCAGTCTCCAGATCCCGGATTTCACCCACCATGATGATGTCCGGGTCTTGCCGCAGAAACGACTTCAGTGCGACGGCAAAGGTCAAGCCGGCCTTTTCATTGACGTTTACCTGATTGACGCCGGGCAGGTTGATTTCAGAGGGATCTTCGGCCGTTGCTATATTGACCCCGGGCTTGTTCAGCAGATTCAAACAGGTGTACAAAGACACCGTCTTTCCAGAGCCCGTAGGACCTGTCACCAGAATCATTCCATAGGGACGGCCAATTGCCTGGAGCAGTCGTTCCTTCTCCACAGGCTCGTAGCCGAGCGCGTCGATCCCAAGCTTGGCGCTGCTCGGATCGAGAATACGAATCACGATTTTTTCGCCGAACAGTGTGGGCAGGGTGCTCACCCGAAAATCGATGACGCGCTCCGGTCCGACCTTCAATTTCATCCGGCCGTCTTGAGGCACACGCTTTTCGGAAATATCCAGCCGCGAAATCACCTTGATGCGTGAAGCAAGCTTGTCCTTGATGGCGATCGGCGGGGATGCAATTTCGCGAAGCTCTCCGTCAATCCGGAATCGAACACGGTATTGGTGTTCGTAGGGCTCAAAATGCAAATCCGATGCGCGCATGTTGAATGCATCGAGCAGCATTTTGTGCAAAAACTTGACGATGGGAGCATCTTCAACTTCCGTCGTCCCAGTATCTGCCTCGTCAGGCGCATCCTCGATGGCTACGTCATCAAAGGCGAAGTCTCCTCCTCCGCTCACCAGCGTTTCCATGGATTCGCTGGCTGACTTGGTGGTGGCTTCTACCAAACGACTGAGTTTGTCATATTCCGCAATAATCCAATCCACCCCCATTTGGGTTGTGAATTTGATTTTCTCCGCGGCTTCCTGGTCGGTAGGATCGGCCGTTGCCACAATCAGCCGGTTGTTGCGTTTGCTCAGGACCACCACGCGATACGCCTGGCATATCTTGTTGTCGAGCAGCTCCTTGGGCAGGCGCAAAGGGTCGATGGCGTCCAGGTCGAGCAGGGGCGCCCCAAAAACCGCAGACACTGTGTGCGCCAAATCGGCCGCAGAGACAGCCCCCGAGCCTGTCAATTCGGCAATGAAACTGGTCCGGCTGATTTGTGATTTTTTGTAAATGTCTTCCGCTGACTTCTGCGTGAGCTTGCCAGCGGACATCAGAGCACGGCCAAGCCCGGGCAGGGCAACTGCAGAGGCTTCTTTAAGGGCAGTATCAACAGCGGCCATGTAACCGAGAATGTGTTAGGTGTGGAAAAGAAACCATCCTATCATCCCCGATCAACCAAGGACTGTACAGCAGCGCATATTGGCAACGGCGCTACAAACGGATTGCATGATGGGGCAACCGTCCAGTGATGTGATACATGGTCGGGGTGAGAGGATTCGAACCTCCGGCCTCTACGTCCCGAACGTAGCGCTCTACCAGGCTAAGCTACACCCCGCAGCTTGCAATAGTCTTCAAGTATGAATCTAATGCGATTGTTAATTCCGCCGCGCTAACAACTGCGCGGCTAATTCTAGCAAACCCTTCGAGTAAGCATTTGCAGGCAGTAGTTCTGCGGCAGCCATGGCGCGGCGGGCTTCGGCAAAAGCGGCGGCGCGGGTAATGTCCAACGCACCGGTCTCGCGGACGATGTTGATAATTTCTGTGAGCTGCTCGGTCGAGCCCTGCTCGATGGCTTGGCGAACGATGTGCGCTTGACTGGGGCTGCCTCGCTCCATGGCGGCGATCAGGGGGAGTGTGGATTTGCCCTCGCGCAAATCATCCCCCAGGTTTTTGCCCATCTCGGCAGCGTCGCCGTCGTAGTCCAGAACATCGTCAATGATCTGGAAGGCGGTACCCAGGGCCTGTCCATAAGTAGCGCATGCCTCTTCCACTTCGGGTGGACTGTCCGCCAGGACGGCTCCCAACCGAGCGCTTGCTTCAAACAGCTTGGCCGTCTTGGAGCGAATGACGCGCAAGTAGCCTGTCTCATTCAGCGATGCGTCGTGCATGTTCATGAGCTGGAGCACTTCACCTTCCGCGATCACATTCGTGGCCTCGGAGAGGATTTCCATGATGCGCATGCTCCCGGCCTCGACCATCATCTGGAATGACCGCGTGTGAAGGAAATCCCCCACCAAGACGCTGGCGGGGTTGCCAAAGGTTTCATTGGCCGTGGGGCGCCCGCGACGCAAGGTGGATGCGTCCACTACGTCGTCATGCAGCAGTGTTGCGGTGTGGATGAGCTCAACCACTGCGGCCAAGCTGTGCCGGTACGTGCCGCGGTAACCCAAGGCCCCACACACCATCAGCAGCAACGCAGGGCGCAGGCGTTTGCCTCCGGCTGCAATGATGTATTGCGAGATCTGGGCCACTAGGGGGACGCTGGATGTCAGGCGCTGACCGATGACCTTGTCAACCTCGTGCATGTCTTGTGCAACGAGCGCGAGGGGGGAAGCTGCGGGGGCGGTATGGTCAGTCAAGATGGTGGTCACAGAAAGTGCCCGAATTATAGGAAGGCTGACCGCAGGACCGATGAGGACGGTGGCGTGCTGGTTACGTCGGATCGACGGATGATGGAGAGGCTGGCGGAGCAGCAAAAGATGAGCTATACTCGCGGGCTCTGCGGAAATTCGTCTGCAGAACTCATATCAAGAGGTCAACATGTACGCGGTCATAAAAACCGGCGGCAAGCAGTATCGCGTTGCTTCCGGCGAAAAAATTAAAGTAGAACAGATTGCTGCGGACGTAGGCCAGGAAATTGTGATCGACCAGGTTCTGGCTGTCGGCAACGGCGCTGAACTGAAGGTTGGTACGCCCCTGGTGTCCGGCGCAACCGTGAAAGCCACTGTCGTGGCCCACGGCAAGCACGACAAAGTGCACATCTTCAAGATGCGCCGTCGCAAGCACTATCAAAAACGCCAAGGCCATCGCCAGCAGTTCACTGAACTGCAAATCGGTGCGATTGCTGCTTAATCGAAGGAGCTAGTCATGGCACAGAAAAAAGGCGGCGGCTCTACGCGAAACGGGCGTGATTCCAAGCCAAAGATGCTGGGTGTCAAGGCCTTCGGTGGTGAACTGATCAGCGCTGGCTCGATCATCGTGCGTCAACGTGGCACGCGTTTTCACCCCGGCACCAATGTCGGCGTGGGCAAGGACCACACCTTGTTCGCCTTGGTGGACGGCCACGTGTCGTTCGGCACCAAGGGCGCATTGTCCAAGTCCACGGTCAATGTGACTCCCGCCTGAGGATTCCTCCTCTGGCAACCATCGAAGCCCCGCTTTGCCGGGGCTTTGTTGTTTGGTCTGTACGCGTCGCTGATGCGCTGCGGGTCTTTGGCGCTTGGAATGCGTTCTGCTGTTCCGCCACAATCGATCACCAGCCACGGTACGGCCCCTTTTGTAAACTGGATACCCCATGAAGTTCGTCGATGAAGCCTTTATTGACATTGCCGCTGGTGATGGTGGTAATGGCTGCGTGTCGTTCCGGCACGAAAAATACAAGGAGTTCGGCGGCCCTAATGGGGGAGACGGGGGGCGTGGGGGGCATGTGTTCGCCGTGGCCGACCCCAACCTCAACACGCTGGTGGACTATCGCTACTCGCGCCGCCACGAGGCGAAACGGGGTGAGCACGGCATGGGCTCGGACATGTTTGGCGCTGCGGGCACGGACATCACACTCAAGATGCCGGTCGGGACCATCATTACCGACGCGGAGACGGGCGAGGTCCTGTACGAGCTGCTCAATCCGGGTGAGGTCATCACCATCGCCAAAGGCGGTGACGGTGGCTTTGGCAACATGCGTTTCAAGAGCGCGATCAACCGTGCTCCACGCCAGAAAACACCAGGCTGGCCCGGCGAGAAGAAGAACCTGAAGCTGGAGCTGAAGGTGCTGGCCGATGTAGGCCTGCTGGGCATGCCCAATGCAGGCAAGTCCACCTTTATCACCGCAGTGTCCAATGCGCGGCCAAAGATTGCGGACTACCCGTTCACCACACTGCACCCCAATCTGGGTGTTGTGCGGGTGGGGCCTGAGCAGAGCTTCGTGGTGGCCGACATTCCCGGTTTGATCGAGGGGGCCTCCGAAGGCGCGGGCCTGGGTCATCAGTTCCTGCGCCACTTGCAGCGCACGCGCCTGCTGTTGCACATCGTGGACCTGGCGCCGTTTGACGACGCCGTGGACCCAGTGGCGCAGGCCAAGGCCATCGTGAACGAGCTCAAAAAATACGATCAACAGCTGTACAACAAGCCGCGCTGGCTGGTGTTGAACAAACTGGACATGGTGCCCGCCGACGAGCGTGAGGCGCGCGTGAAGGATTTTGTGAAGCGCTTCAAGTGGAAGGGGCCGGTGTTTGAGATCTCCGCCCTCACGCGGGAGGGTTGCGAGCCATTGATCCATGCCATCTTCCGCCATGTGCAGTCCGAGCAGCGCACAGAGAACGAGCCGGTGGAGGTGGACCCTCGCTTTGCTGGCGGCACGCCGGTTTGACGCGCCAGCGGTCGGAGTTCAAGAATTGCTATTTTTTTGGTAGCTACTCGGGCATAAAGCAGTAGCGCTACCGGCATCAAAGACATCAAAAATGGTTTCCAGCGTATTGAGAGATGCCCGCCGCATCGTGGTGAAGGTGGGCTCCAGCCTTGTGACCAACGAAGGGCGGGGACTGGATGAAACTGCCATCGGCGAGTGGAGTCGCCAGCTGGCCGCCCTGGTGCGCGGAGATGGGGGGGCACCGCGCGAGGTGGTGATGGTGTCCAGCGGCGCCATTGCAGAAGGCATGAAGCGCCTGGGCTGGACCATGCGGCCCCAGGAAATCCATGAGCTGCAAGCGGCTGCTGCGGTGGGGCAGATGGGGCTGGCGCAGATGTACGAAACCAAGCTGCGTGAGCAGGGCATGGGCAGCGCGCAGGTGCTGCTGACTCATGCCGACCTGGCGGACCGTGAGCGCTATCTCAACGCACGTTCCACTTTGCTCACGCTCCTGCGTCTGGGTGTGGTGCCGGTGATCAACGAAAACGACACCGTGGTCAATGACGAGATCAAGTTTGGCGACAACGACACGTTGGGCGCGCTGGTGGCCAATCTCGTGGAGGCCGACGCCCTGATCATCCTCACGGACCAGAAGGGGCTCTACACCGCCGACCCGCGCCGTGATCCATCGGCTCAATTTGTGCACGAAGCCAAGGCGGGTGATCTGGCGCTGGAGGCGATGGCGGGTGGTGCGGGCTCCAGCATTGGCAAGGGCGGCATGATCACCAAGATCCTGGCTGCCAAGCGTGCGGCGGGCTCCGGTGCATCGACCGTGATCGCCTGGGGGCGCGAACCCGACGTGCTGGTTCGACTGGTGGGTGGCGAGTCGTTGGGTACCTTGCTGGTGGCCCAGACGCAGAAAAAGCAGGCCCGTAAGCAGTGGATGGCTGATCACCTGCAGCTGCGCGGCTCCGTGGTGGTCGATGCCGGGGCTGCCACCAAGGTGCGCGACGAAGGCAAGAGTCTGTTGCCCATCGGTATGACTTCGGTTGAAGGGGACTTTTCGCGTGGGGACGTGATTGCCGTGCGCGACGGGTCGGGAGTCGAAATTGCACGTGGCTTGGCCAACTATGCTGCCGCCGAAGCGCGCCTGCTGTGTCGTAAGCCCTCTACGGAGTTTGAGAAACTGCTGGGCTACATGGCGGAGCCGGAGATGGTCCACCGCGACAATCTCGTGCTGGCGCAGGGCGCGTAGAGATTGACGGAGCGCATCGATAAGACCGCGTCTTTGCCGCCTATGTGCTGAGCGGTCCGCCCATAAAAACAAAACGCCTGCAGATGCAGGCGTTTTTCATGGCGCGGTCTCCGGTTCAGCGCGGTGTGTCTGATACCGATGGCATACCGTCGAGCTCTCCCGGCACGCTGTTTTGCGGGTCGGGATCAAAACTGGCGCCAGGAGGGAGCTCCATGCCGGGGTTGACGAGCATGGAGCCTGTGCGAAACATATTGGCAGCGCCCGTATGTTCGCCCTCGCGGGTACGCAAGCCGCTGCGCAAGTAGCGGTTGCGCTGCTCGTTGCGTGGCAGAAAACGCGCCAACTCGGTCAGCGCCATTTCATACACACCGCGTTTGAACTCCACCACCACATCGAGCGGAACCCAGTAATCGTTCCACCGCCAAGCGTCGAACTCCGGGTGGTTGGTAGCACGCAGGTTCAAATCCCAGTCGTGCCCCATCAATTGCAGCAGATACCAGATCTGCTTCTGGCCCTTGTAATGGCCGCGAGCGTCGCGGCGGATGTACCGGTCAGGCACCTCATAGCGCAACCAGTCCCGGGTGCGGGCCACCACGCGCACGTGGTTAGGCAATAATCCCACCTCCTCATGCAGTTCCCGGAACATGGCCTGCTCAGGGGTTTCGCCCCGGTCAATGCCACCCTGTGGAAACTGCCAGCTGTGGGTGCGTATGCGCTTGCCCCAGAACACCTGGTTTTTCTGGTTGAGCAGGATGATGCCGACGTTCGGCCGAAAGCCGTCCCGGTCAAGCATAATCAAACCCCAAATTTTTAAACTGTGTCCATTATGCACGGCGCCTAGCGCGCAGCAAGTGGACGGCCCCGTTCTGCCTGCAATCGATTTCCGATGAAAGCCTCCCAATTCTTTATTTCAACCCTCAAGGAAGCTCCGGCGGACGCCGAAGTGGTCAGCCACAAACTCATGACGCGGGCGGGGCTGATCAAGAAGCTGGGCGCTGGCATCTATAACTACATGCCGCTGGGGCTGCGGGTGATCCGCAAGGTGGAAGCCATTGTGCGCGAGGAGATGAACCGCGCAGGCGCAGTGGAGCTGACCATGCCGGTGGTCCAGCCTGCAGAGTTGTGGCAGGAAACCGGGCGCTTTGACAAAATGGGCCCCGAGCTGTTGCGTATCCAGGACCGCCATGGGCGTGACTTTGTGGTGCAGCCCACCAGCGAAGAAGTGATCACTGACATCGCGCGCCAGGAGCTCAAGAGCTACAAGCAGCTGCCGAAGAACTTCTATCAGATCCAGACCAAGTTCCGCGACGAGCGCCGCCCCCGTTTTGGCCTCATGCGGGGACGCGAGTTCATCATGAAGGATGCCTACAGCTTTGACCGCGACCAGGCGGCCGCCAAGGCCAGCTACCAGGTGATGGCGGCAGCCTACCGCCGCATCTTTGACCGCTTTGGTCTTACCTATCGCGCCGTGGCGGCCGACAGCGGCGCCATCGGGGGCGACCTGTCGGAAGAATTCCAGGTGATTGCTGCCACGGGAGAGGACGCCATCGTCTATTGCCCGCAAAGCGACTACGCCGCCAACATGGAAAAGGCCGAAGCACTGGCGCCCGCCGGCCCTCGCGGCGGCGCCGCCCGGCCACTGGCCAAAACGGCCACCCCGGGCAAGAGCACCTGCGCCGATGTGGCAGAACTTCTGGGCGTGCCCCTGAACACCACCGTGAAGTCGCTGGTGCTGGCCACGGACGAAACCAACGAAGCGGGTGAGATCGTCAAGACCCAGGTCTGGCTGCTGCTGCTGCGCGGCGACCATGACATGAACGAGATCAAGGTGGGCAAGGTGCCCGGGCTGGCAGGCTTCCGCTTTGCGACGCTCGGCGAAATCGAAGACCACTTTGGCTGTAAGCCCGGTTACCTGGGCCCCATCGGCCTGAAGAAGCCGCTGAAGCTTGTGGTGGACCGCGAAGTCGCGCTGATGGCTGACTGGATCTGCGGCGCCAACGAAGTGGACTTTCACATCACCGGTGTCAACTGGTGCCGCGACCTGCCCGAACCCGACATGGTGGCCGACCTGCGCAACGTGGTGGCGGGCGACCGCTCCCCGGACGGCAAGGGCGAGCTGGCGATTGAGCGCGGCATCGAAGTGGGCCATGTGTTCTACCTGGGCACCAAGTACAGCAAGGGCATGAACGCGACCTTCCTCGGCGACGATGGCAAGCCGGCATTCTTCGAGATGGGTTGCTACGGCATCGGCGTGACGCGCCTGCCCGCCGCCGCCATTGAACAAAACCACGACGAGCGCGGCATCATCTGGCCGGATGCGATTGCGCCGTTCACGGTGGTGGTTTGCCCCGTGGGCATGGACCGCAGCGAAGCCGTCAAGGCCACGGCCGAGCAGCTGTATGCCGACCTGCTGGCCGCAGGCGTGGACGTGATCCTGGACGACCGTGGCGAGCGCCCTGGCGCGATGTTTGCCGACTGGGAGCTGATCGGTGTGCCCCACCGTGTGACCATTGGCGACAAGAGCCTGAAGGAAGGTGTGGTCGAGTACCAGCACCGACGTGACGCTGCCGCCACCAAGGTGGGCGTTGCCGACATCCTGGCCCATGTAAAGGGCCGCATGGTTGTATGAGTACGCGCGGCACTTCCTCCATCGCTCCGTCGGCTGTGACTGCGGGTGCCCCTGCGGGGCTGTCGCGGCGTGGCTGCCTGGTGTCGCTGGCTTCGCTGACCGCGCCCGCCGCCTGGCTGGGCGCGCCGCAGGTGGCGCATGCCGGCGGGCAGCTGGAGGAGCCCCTGATGGACTCAGTGCGCACCGCGCTCAGCTCTGCGATTGCCAACCAGGCACCGCCTGAGCCCGAGTTTTTCACCACCGAGGCGCGCCTGCATTACCTGCGCTGGCTGGGCACGCAAAGCGATCGCCTGCGCCCACGCAAGCCGGATCTAGAGGTGCGCCGCGACTTCCTTCAGACTGTCTGGTACGAGTCCAAGCGCGCCGGGCTGGATGTGTCCCTCGTCCTCGGGCTGGTCCAGGTGGAGAGCGGATTCCGCAAGTTTGCGGTGTCCAGCGTGGGGGCGCGGGGCTACATGCAGGTCATGCCTTTCTGGACCCGCGTGATTGGCGATGGCGACCCGGGCAAGCTGTTTCACATGCAGACCAACCTGCGTTTTGGCTGCGTCATCCTGCGCCACTACATTGATCGTGAACAGGGCGATCTGTTCATGGCACTGGGCCGGTACAACGGCAGCCGGGGCCGGCCACAGTACCCGGATGCCGTGTTTGGCGCCCAGCGCAAGTGGCTGTTTGCCGACCGGCCGCTGTCTCCGGCCGCATAGAGCGATCTGCGCCTGTGCCGCGGGGCGCCAGGCCCGGTCACTGCGCCGTGGTTCCGGCTGGTGCTAGCGCGTTCACAGTGGTGCTCCCAGAGGCTCCACCCAGCCGGGAAACCATGACCTGGTCGATGCGGTAGCTGTCCACATCGAGCACCTCGAACTTGTAGCCGCCCCAGCTCACACTGTCCGTGCGACGGGGCACGCGGCGCAGCATCACCATCAGAAACCCGGCCAGAGTTTCGTATTCGCCGGTGTGGGGCAGTTCGTCCAGCGACAGCGCGTGCAGCACATCCTCGATGGGCGTCACACCGTCGATGAGCCAGGAGTTCTCATCCCGCCGCACGATCTGCTCTTCGTCCGCTGGGCCCACCAGATCGCCCATCACGGTGCTCATCACGTCGTTCAGTGTGACTACGCCCACCACCAGGCTGTATTCGTTCACGATGACTGCAAAGTCCTCGTGCACCTGGCGGAACTGCTCCAGCACCTCCGACAGGGTCAGCCGGTCGGGCACGATCAGCACCTTGCGCACCAGGCTGTCGTCGGCCAGCGAAATGGGATGGTTGTTCAGCACTCGCTGGAACAGGTCCTTGGCATCCACATAGCCCACCACGTGGTCGATGTCGCCCTCGCACACTGGGTAGGTTGAAAACGGCTCGGCAGCGATGCGCAGGCGGATGACCGAGTCGGGCTCATCGCGCAGAAAAAACGCAATGCGGTCGCGTGGCGACATGGCGCTGGACACCGTGCGCGTGTCCAACTCAAACACGTTGGTGATGACCTGCTGCTCGCGCGCTGCCAGCACCCCGGCGCGGGCGCCTGCTTCCATCATGGCCAGGATGTCGTCCGACGTGATGCGGTCGTCCCGCAGCGACGACAAGCCCAGCAGGCGGAACAGCGCATCGGCCCCCCGGCTGTAAAACCACACCAGCGGCCGCAATAGCGTCATGCACCAAGCCATGGGCTGTGCCAGCCGCATCACCAGCCGTTCGGGCTCGGCCATGCCCAGGCGTTTGGGGAACAGGTCGGCGAACAGGATGAACAGCGAGGTAATGATGAGGAAAGACGCCAGGAATCCCGCACGCTCGGCCGTGGGCCCCGACACCCACAGCGCGAACAGCTCGCTGAAATGCGGGCTCAGCGCGCCCTCGCCCACGATACCGCCCAGGATGGCCACGGCGTTCTGCCCGACCTGCACCACCGTGAAATAGTCGCCCGGCTGCTCCTGCATGCGCAGCACCCGGTCCGCACGCGCGTCGCCTTCGTCAGCCATCTGCCGCAGGCGCAGGCGGCGGGCGGCTGCGAGCGAAATCTCGGCCATGGAGAAAAAGGCGCTGGCTGCAATCAGCAGCCCGATCACGAAGAGGCTTTGGGACAGGGTCATGGGACGAGGGTGGGCCCGGTGCACGGTGTGTGTGCCACGGCCCACCAAGTGTATCTGCGCACCTTGGCGCCGGCCTGCTGCTGCCGCCTGGGCGGGAGGTGCCAACCCCGCACCAGGCCCTTACCGGCTGCAGCGGGCGGGTGGCAGCCAGTGGGCGACCGCGCTACTTACTGCACAAAGCCGATGCGGCTACGCCCCGTGGCAGCCTTGGGCAGGTCGGTAATCTCCACACTAGACCGACGGTCCAGCCGCGCGTTGCCAAAGCCCGTCATCAGCGCCCGCCGCATCTCGCGCGGGGGCATCTGCGCCAGATGGTCCAGCACATCGTCCAGCGGCTCGGGGTCGATCAGGCGGCCCCAGTCATGCCCTGCGCGGATGCCTTGGTACAGGTTGCGAGCGATGGTGCGGGCCTGATCCAGCGTGGGCGCCTCCACTTCGAACACGTTCATGCGGTTCAGGATGGGGTCGGGAATGCCGCGCGTGTCGTTGGCCGTGGTGATCCAGATGACCTGGCTCGCGTCGATGGCCACTTCGGCAAACTCGTCGGTAAAGCTCTGGGCGGTGTCGTACTCCAGCAAGCTGTACAGCGCGCCGAGCGGGTCGTACTGTGCGTCGGTGCTGGCCTTGTCGATCTCGTCCACCACGATCACGGGGTTGGCGTATTCGCCCTCCACCAGCGCCTCGAACACCTTGCCGGGGCGCGCGCCCTTCCACTGGGCCGACGAGCCCGACAGCAGCCAGCCCGCGGTCATGGAACTCATCGGCAGCAGGTTCATGCCCGTGCCCAGCAGCTCGGCCAGGTGGCGGGCAAAGTGGGTCTTGCCGATGCCGGGCGGGCCCAGCAGCAGCATGGGCGTGACTTCCAGTCCATCGCTGCTGTCCTGCGCCAGCGCCACGTGGCGCTTCACGTCGTCCAGCACCTCGGTGAAGTTGGGCAGTTGCTCGTACAGGCTGGCCATGTCGGGGATGCCCGAGGGCTTGACCTGAAAGCGCTCCGGGCCGCGCTCCAGCATGCGTTCGTAGACGGTGCGCAAGGTTTCGTATTCGCGCTGGTTGCCGGACTCCTGCAGCCGTGCGAGCTTGCGCTCGACATCGCCGGGGTGGAACACGTTGCGCATCTGGGCCACCGGAAGGTGCAGGGCCGGCGGCTGGGGAACAAGGCTATGGCTGGTCATTGCATGCTCCTGTGAGGGTTACGTCACGCAATCATTCAAGCACACAACATGCCCGCTGCTCCATCGGAAAAGCCCCGGATTGGTGCCTCTGTTGCGGACAAACAAAAAGGCCGCCCGAAGGCGGCCTGATGGGAGGCGGAGAGGACTCTGCCGATCAGCCTTCGGTGCCCAGCACCTGCTTGAGTTCGCCCGACTCGTACATCTCCATCATGATGTCCGAGCCGCCAATGAATTCGCCCTTCACGTACAGCTGCGGAATGGTGGGCCACTGGCTGTAGTCCTTGATGCCTTGGCGGATTTCGTCGTCTTCCAGCACGTTGACGGTGACCACGCTCTTGGGGTCCACGCCGCAGGCCTTGAGGATCTGGATCGCGCGGCCGGAGAAGCCGCACATGGGGAAGCTGGCGCTGCCCTTCATGAACAGCAGGATGTCGCTGGATTTGACGAGGGCGTCGATGCGTTGCTGGGTGTCGCTCATGGGAAAACTCCTGGTAAGGGGCTGCGGGCAGAGGGTGGGTAGGAGCCCGCGATAGGGGGGATTATTTCACTGTCTGTGCCAGAGGCCACTGTCCGCCCGTGCAACGCGCAATGCCAGCGAGGTCATTGCGGCTTTGCACCTGGACAAAGCCCCGGGTGGTGAGCAGCGCCTGCACGGCGTCTGCCTGGTCGTGGCCATGCTCCAGCAGCAGCCAACCGCCCGGCTGCAGGTGCGCTGGCGCCTGGGCGATGATGGTACGGATGTCTTCGAGGCCATCTGCCCCGCTGGCCAGGGCTTGCAGGGGCTCATGCGTGAGCGCGGCCAGGTGCGGATCGGCGCTGGGGATGTAGGGGGGGTTGGAGACGATGGCGTCAAACCGACCGTCAACCCCTGCCAGCCAGTTGGCTTGCTGGAACTGAACAGCCAGCCCCAGCCGTTCTGCGTTGGCCTGGGCCACGGCCAGTGCGTCGGCACTGGCATCCACCGCCAATACCTGGGCGTCGGCGCGCTGGCTGCACAGGGCCAGCGCAATGGCGCCGCTCCCAGTGCCCAGGTCCACCACGCGAGGGGCGTGGGCATTCAGGTACGGTGGGGCGATCACCTCCAGCGCCCAGTCCACCAGCGTTTCGGTGTCGGGGCGCGGGTCCAGCACGCGTGCGTCCACCTGCAGCGGCAGGCCGTAGAACTCCTTGCGTCCGGTGAGGTAAGCCACGGGCTCGCCACCCAAGCGGCGCTGGCACAGGGCGATGAACCGGGCGTGTGCTGCATCGTCCAGCGCGTCCGTGTCGTGCGCCAGCAGCCAGGCACGGCCTGCATCGGGGCGGCCTATGGTGTGCAGCAGCAGCAGTTGCGCGTCGATGCGTGCCAGACCCAAGGTATGGGCCTGCGCCAAGGCCTGGGCCAGGGTGGGGGATGCAGAGTTATTCACTATTTTTTGATAGCTGCAAGGGTATATGAATCGGGCGCTAGAAGCCAATCGAGTTCATATTCTGGTCTTGCTCAACCGGTGGTGCCCATCTCCAGCTCTTCGAGCTGCTCGGCCTCGCGGGCGTGGGCCAGGGCCTGCAGCACATCGCCGAGGTCGCCTTCCATCACGTACAGCAGCTTGTACAGCGTGAGGTTGATGCGGTGGTCCGTCAGGCGCCCCTGCGGGAAGTTGTAGGTGCGGATGCGGTCGCTGCGGTCGCCGCTGCCGATCAGGCCCTTGCGCAGCGCGGCCTCCTTGGCGGCGCGTTCGCTGCGCTCCTTTTCCTGGATGCGGGCCTGCAGCACTTGCAGCGCCTTGGCCTTGTTGCTGTGCTGGCTGCGGCCGTCCTGGCATTCGGCCACGATGCCGGTGGGCAAGTGCACCACGCGCACGGCCGAGTCCGTCTTGTTGATGTGCTGGCCGCCCGCGCCCGATGCACGGAAGGTGTCGATGCGCAGATCTGCCGGGTTGAGCTTGATGGCCTCGTGCTCGTCGGGCTCGGGCATCACGGCCACGGTGCAGGCGCTGGTGTGGATGCGGCCTTGCGTTTCGGTGGCCGGCACGCGCTGCACGCGGTGGCCGCCGGACTCGAACTTGAGGGCACCGTACACACCGCTCCCGGAGGGGCCCGTGCCGGGCTGACCCTCAATGCGCAGCACGATTTCCTTGTAGCCACCCAGCTCGGCGGCGTTCTCGCTCACCACCTCCACCTTCCAGCCCACGTTGGCGGCATAGCGGGTGTACATGCGGGTGAGGTCGCCCGCGAACAGGGCCGACTCGTCGCCGCCCGTGCCCGCGCGGATTTCGACGAACGCATTGCGGGCGTCGTCGGGGTCCTTGGGCAGCAGCAGGCGTTGCAGTTCATCTTCGAGCTGCAGCAGTTCGGCCTCGGCGCTGGTGATTTCTTCCTGCGCCATCTCGGCCATGTCGGGGTCGGCCAGCATCTCGCGGGCCCCGGCCAGGTCGGCCTCGCGCTGCTGGTAGCGGGCGTAGCGGCCTGCGACCTGCGTGACTTCGGCATGCTCTACGGAGATGCGCCGGTACTGCGCCATGTCGCTCATGATGTCTTCGCGCGACAGCAGAAAGTCGAGTTCACCCAGGCGCTGTGCGTAGCGCTCCAGCTGGCTTCGGAGGAAGGGTTTCATGAATATCTGGAAAATGGTTTGCTACAAATTTAGTAGCTATTGGCGCATATAAATCAAGCGCCTGGGGCCGATTTGGCATCAAATCGGGGAGGGGCGGAGCGGGCGAGCGCCGCTACAGCCCGTTGTTGTTCGCAGTCTTGCTTTGTGAGCGCAGGAACAGGCGCGAGACGGTCTGGGCCGTCTGGGCGCGCATCTCGGCGTCGCCCGCGCGCAGCTCGGCCAGGGTGCCGTGCAGCATCTTTTGTGTGAGGCCGCGCGACAGCGCCTCGAGCACCGCGTCCACATCCTCGCCCTTGGCCAGCAGCTTCTTGGCGCGGGCGATTTCCAACGCGCGCCACTCGTCGGTCTGGGCGTTGAGCTGCCGGATCAGCGGCACCACGCCGCCAGCCTCGCCCAGCGGGCTGCGCAACTCCATCCAGTGCATGAAGCTCTGCACGCCCGCGTCGATGATGGCCTCGGCCTGGGCCACGGCGGCCTGGCGATTGGCCTGGGCCGTCTGCACCACGGTGGCCAGGTCGTCCACGGTGTACAGGTACACGTCGCCCAGGGCTTTCACCTCGGGCTCGATGTCGCGCGGCACGGCCAAATCCACCATGAAGATGGGGCGGTGGCGGCGCTTCTTGAGCGCCCGCTCCACAGCACCCAGGCCGATGATCGGCAGGCTGCTCGCAGTGCAGCTGATCACGGCGTCGAATTCGTGCAGGCGCTCGGGCAGGTCGGCCAGGCGCATCACCTCACCACCAAAACGGGCGGCGAGTTTTTCGCCGCGCTCCAGCGTGCGGTTGGCAATGGCGATCTGCTTGGGGTTCTTGGCAGCAAAGTGCGTGGCGCACAGCTCGATCATCTCGCCCGCGCCGACGAACAGCACACGGATCTTGGTGAGGTCTTCAAATAGCTGGCTGGCCAGACGCACGGCCGCGGCGGCCATGCTGATGCTGTGCGCACCGATCTCGGTGCTGGTGCGCACTTCCTTGGCCACGGCAAAGCTGCGCTGGAAAAGCTGGTTGAGCGTGGTGCCCAGGGCACCGGCGGTTTCGGCCGCGCGCACAGCGTCCTTCATCTGGCCCAGGATCTGGGCTTCGCCCAGCACCATCGAATCGAGCCCGCTGGCCACGCGGAACGCATGGCGCGCCACCAGGCTGTCTTCGAGGGTGTAGGAATGCGAGCGCAGCAGCGCGGGGCTTACGCCACCGCTTTGGGCCAGCCAGCCCAGCGTGTGGTCCACGGCGGGCTGGTCGCCAGCGCAGTAAATTTCGGTGCGATTGCAGGTGGAGATAATGGCCGTCTCCACGCCCGGGTGGCGGCTGTTGGTGCCCAGCGACTGGCGCAAACCCTGCAACGTAGGGGCGATCTGGTCGAGCGCGAACGCAAACCTGCCGCGCAGATCGAGCGGCGCGGTGGTGTGGTTGATGCCGAGGGCCCAGACTGCCATAGTCACGGATTATAAAATTGTTGGCCCGAACAGGCGGCGTTGCTTGTTCATGCCTTGATTTGGGTCAATTCCATGGGTCCGCTGGACGTCATCAACCACCTCCTCAACTTTGTTGCGCCCGCTGCCGCCATGGCTCTGGTGCTGGTACTTTCAGGCCGCCTCGTGGGCTCCCGAAGCGCCTCGGCGATGGCGGGTTGGCTGCGCTGGATGGTGTTGTTTGCCGTGGGGGTCGCGGTACTGGCCGGGGGGCTGGTGCTCTGGGGGCGTGACGGCAAGATGCTGACCTACGCCGCGCTGGTTGTGGCCTGCGCCACCTGCCAGTGGGTGCTGGTGCGGGGCTGGAAGGCTTGAGGATGTCCTGCATAACTCCCTGCGGCCTGTGATAGCGCGGCCTCGGGCAGTCCGCTGCGTTGCTTTTTTTGCCAATAGCCGGGCTATTGGCAAAAAAAGGCGCCTTGCGGTCTCTCCCGATCCGCGCTACCACCGACACGCGAGGGTTATGCAGGACATCCTTGAAGCTTTCAGCAAGCCGTCACGTGTTTTGAGGGTTTGCGAGAGGTGATGTTGAGGGCTGCCGCGCCCTGGTGTCTGATAGCCTCTTTGCATCTTCCAACGCGGCCGCCACAGCCCGCGCCGACGGAAGCGGCATACCCCCACACAGCGACAACCATTGCTGGAGACCACCCCATGAAGCTGCTGCGTATCTGCATCACCCTGGCCGCGGGCCTGGCCTTGTCTGCTACCGTGCTGGCGCAGGCGTTTCCGTCCAAGCCTGTTCGTATCGTGGTGGGCTTCCCGGCCGGTGGGCCTTTGGACCAGCATGCGCGTTTGCTGTCCGACAAGCTGCAGACCGTGCTGGGCCAGCCCGTGGTGATGGACTACAAGGCGGGTGCGGGCGGCACAGTGGGGGCTCAGGACGTGATGAAAGCGCCTCCGGACGGTCACACCATCATGCTGGCCAACACCGGGGTGATGGTGATCAACCCGGCGCTGTACAGCCGGCTGCCCTATGCCACCCTCAAGGACTTTGTGCCGGTGGCGCGCACGGCCATGCAGCCGCTGGCCCTGCTGGTCAACACCAGCGTGCCCGCCAAGAACCTGCAGGAGTTCATGGCCTATGCCAAGTCGCGGCCGGGGCAGGTCAACTTTGGCTCGGCGGGCAATGGCGGCATCAGCCATCTGGTGCCCGAGATGTTCAAGGCGGCCACGGGCCTGTTCATGGTGCACATCCCCTACCGGGGCAGCGCGCCCGCGTTCACAGACCTCATGGGCGGGCAGGTGCAGTTCATGGCCGAGAGCATTCCGCAGGCTGCTTCGTACCACAAGCAAGGCAAGGTGCGCGCCCTGGCCGTGACCAGCAAGGAGCGCAACCCCGCGCTGCCCGAGGTGCCCACGGTGATCGAGAGCGGCATCAAGGGCTTTGAGGTAGTGGGTTTCTACGGCTTTCTGGCGCCCGCTGGTACGCCCAAGGACGTGGTCAACAAGCTCAGTGACGCCTTTGGCCAGGTGCTGCAGATGCCCGATGTGCGCAATCGCATGGTGAGCCAGGGGGCCGATCCGGCGTTTCTGGGCGCGGACGACTTTGCGAAGTTCCTGGCCTCAGAGATGCCCCGCTGGGCCGATGCGGTCAAAAAGTCCGGCGCGAAGCTGGATTGACCCCCTGAGGCGCTGAGCGCCTTCCTCTGGAAGGGACTTCACCCGCAGCCCGTACTGGACTGTGGTTGAGCGGTCAGAGTGTGGCTGGCGAAAACAGGTCCACCCGGTCGGTGATGATGCCGTCCGTGCCCAGCGCGATGAGGCGCTGCGCTGCCCAGTCGTCATTCACCGTGTAGCTCAGCGTACGCATGCCCATGCCGTGCACTTGGGTCACCAGGGCCTGGTCCCACAGCGCGTGGTTGCACACGATGGCTACGCAGTCGAGCACCTGGGCCTTGTCAAAACATCCGTCCCACAGCGCGTCGATCAGCAGCGCGCGGGGTATGTGGGGGGCGGTGGCCATGGCACCGGCCAGTGCCTCGGGCTTGAACGACGAAAACAGGGGCGGCACAGCTTGGCCTTGCCACAGCCGCGCGGCGTATTCACCCACCACGCGGCCGGTCACTTCTTCCTGCCCCGGCGTGGGCTTGATCTCGATGTTCAGGAAAAAACCGTTGGCGATGCAGTAGCGCGCCAGGTTCTCCATGGTGGGCAGGGGCTCGCCCGCGTAGCTGCGCGAGTGCCAGCCACCAGCATCCAGCTGAGCGAGCTGGGTCCAGGGCAGGTCGCCGCCTGTGCCGCGGCCGTTGGTCGTGCGCTCCAGCGTAGCGTCGTGCATCAGAAACGGCACGCCGTCGGCACTCAGTTTGGCGTCGCACTCGAACATGCGGTAGCCGTACTGGGCGCCCAGCCGGAACGCGGCCAGCGTGTTCTCGGGGGCCAGCTTGCCTGCGCCACGGTGGGCGACCCAGCGGGGGTAGGGCCAGGGGGCGAGCAGGGTGGCACTCATGGGGCGATGCGTTGACCGGTGGTGGCGTCGAACGCGTGCAGGCGGTCGGGGCGGGGGAGCACGTGGATCACCGCGTCGGGCAGCGGCGCGTGGGTGCCTTCTTCCACCCGCACGATGATCTGCTCGCCGTTGATGCGGCCGTAGATGAGGCGCTCGGCCCCCAGCAGCTCGACCGTTTCGACCGTGACAGCCCAGCCTTCGCTGCCCACGTCCAGATGCTCGGGGCGGATGCCCAGGATAGTGCCCGACTTGGCGCCAGGTGCGTTCTTGAGCAGGTTCATCGGCGGCGAGCCGATGAAGCTGGCCACGAAGGTGGTGGCGGGCGTGTGGTAGACCTCTTCAGGGGTGCCGAACTGCTCCATGTTGCCTGCGTTCATCACGATCATGCGTTGTGCGAGCGTCATGGCCTCGACCTGGTCGTGGGTGACGAACAGGCTGGTGATGCCCAGTTCGCGGTGCAGCTTCTGGATCTCCAGGCGGGTTTGTGCGCGCAGCTTGGCGTCGAGGTTGGACAAGGGCTCGTCGAACAGGAACACCTGCGGTTGGCGCACGATGGCACGGCCCATGGCCACGCGCTGGCGCTGCCCGCCGGACAGCTCGCGTGGCTTGCGCTCCAGCAGGTGCGAGAGTTCGAGGATCTTGGCGGCCTTGTCCACGCGGCGCTGGATTTCTTCCTTGGGTACCTTGGCGATCTTCAGGCCATAGGCCATGTTCTCGAAGTTCGTCATGTGCGGGTAGAGCGCGTAGTTCTGGAACACCATCGCGATATCGCGCTGGGCGGGCTCCAGGTTGTTGACCACGCGGTCGCCAATGCGCAGCTCACCGCCGGAGATTTCCTCCAGGCCCGCCACCATACGCAGCAGGGTGGACTTGCCGCAGCCGGAGGGGCCCACGATGACGACGAATTCGCCGTCCTTGACCTCGGCATTCACGCCATGGATGACCTGGTTGGCCTTGGGGCCGACGCCGTAGCGCTTGACGATGTTGCGAAGAGAGAGGGATGCCATATTTGCAATGAATTTGATAGCTACAGAGGCTTATTGAGAAAGCACTTGCAGGGGTTTTTGTCTTATTTTTCGGTATCCACCAGGCCCTTGACGAACCAGCGCTGCATGACCACCACCACGAAGGCTGGGGGCAGCATGGCCAGCAGGGCCGTGGCCATCACGATGTTCCACTCGTTGCCTGCATCGCCGCCGGCCAGCATGCGCTTGATGCCGATCACCACGGGGTACATGTCTTCGGACGTGGTCACCAGCAGGGGCCAGAGGTACTGGTTCCAGCCGTAGATGAACTGGATCACGAACAGCGCGGCAATCGAGGTGCGCGACAGCGGCACCAGGATGTCCTTGAAGAAGCGCATCGGGCCGGCGCCGTCCACGCGCGCCGCTTCCACCAGCTCGTCGGGCACCGTGAGGAAGAACTGCCGGAACAGGAAGGTGGCGGTGGCCGAGGCGATCAGTGGCACCGTCAAGCCCGCGTAGGTGTTGAGCATGCCCAGGTTGGAGACGACCTGATAGGTAGGCCCGATGCGCACTTCCACGGGCAGCATCAGCGTGATGAAGATCAGCCAGAAGCAGATGCCCTTGAAGGGGAAGCGGAAGTACACGATAGCGAACGCCGACAGCAGCGAGATGGCGATCTTGCCCACCGTGATGACCATGGCGGTGACAAAACTCACCCACATCATGCGCGCCACGGGGGCGGTGGAGCCCGCACCCGCGCCGCCGCCAAACAGCGCGTCGTGGTAGGTCTGCCAGAAGTTGCTGCCGGGCACCATGGGCATGGGCACCTGCACGATGTCCTGCGCCGTGTGGGTGGAGGCCACAAAGGCCAGGTACAGCGGGAAGCCGACGATGATCACGCCCAGCACCATGATGAGGTGCGAGAACGCGGTGAGGTAAGGACTACGTTCAACCATTGGAATCTTTCAGGATCGAAGCATGGCCCGCTGCGCCCGCAAAGGGCACGACGCAGGGGAGGGCCGCCGAGCAAGGGCCGCCCCGCAGTGAGGGCGGCGTCCCCCTGGAGGGGGAAGGCGCGAAGCGACTCAGGGGGTGCTTCATATTCAGTACTGCACTTTCTTCTCGACGTAGCGGAATTGGATGACCGTGAGCACAACCACGATGGCCATCAGCACCACCGATTGCGCAGCCGAGCCGCCCATGTCCATGGCCTTGAAACCATCGTGGTAGACCTTGTAGACCAGGATGGAGGTATCGCGCCCGGGGCCGCCCTGCGTGGTCGAGTCCACGATGGCAAAGGTGTCGAAGAACGCGTACACGACGTTGATCACCAACAGGAAGAACGTGGTGGGCGACAGCAAGGGAAACTGGATGCTCCAGAACCGGCGCCAGGGGCCGGCACCGTCGATGGCGGCGGCTTCGATCAGCGACTTGGGGATGGACTGCAGGCCTGCCAGGAAGAACAGGAAGTTGTAGGAAATCTGCTTCCACACCGCTGCAATCACGATCAGCGCCATGGCGTGGTCGGAGTTGAGCATGTGGTTCCAGTCAAAGCCCGACTGGCGCAGCATGTAGGCCACCACCCCCAGCGAGGGCGAGAACATGAACATCCACAGCACGCCTGCCACCGCAGGGGCCACGGCGTAAGGCAGCAGCAGGGCAGTCTTGTAAACGATGGCGCCCTTGACGATGCGGTCGGCAAAGATCGCGAGGATCAGTGACAGACCAATGCCCACCACCGCCACCAGGATCGAGAAGAAAGCCGTGGTCTTGAAGGACGCCAGGTAGCCCGGGTCTTCAAACAGGGCCTTGAAGTTGTCCAGCCCCACCCATTCGGTGGACATGCCAAAGCTGTCCTGCATCTGGAACGACTGCACCAGGGCCTGGCCTGCGGGCCAGAAGAAGAACACGCTGATGATGACCAGCTGAGGCGCCAGAAGCACCCAGGGCAGCCATGCGGAGCGGAAAAGTACGCGTTTTTCCATGACGAAACTCTCAAAAAGAAAACCCCACCGCCCCGTGAACCAAGATGGTTGACGGGGCGGCGGGCTTTCGATGCAACCCGCCAGGTGGCGGGCGGCATCGACAGATGGTGGGACCGTACTTACTTGTTGGCGCGTGCGAAGCGGGCCAGCTGTTCGTTGCCACGGGTCACGGCGGTGTCCAGGGCTTCCTTGGGCGACTTCTTGCCCGACCAGATCTGTTCGGTTTCCTCGTCGATGATCGTGCGGATCTGCACGAAGTTGCCCAGGCGGATGCCGCGCGACTTGTCGGTGGCCTTGCGGATCATCTGCGTCACGGCCACGTCGGTGCCGGGGTTCTTGTCATAGAAGCCCGATGCTTCGGTCAGCTTGTACGCGCCCATGGTCACTGGCAGATAGCCGGTGCGCTGGTGGCTGGCGGCCTGCACCTTGGTGTCGTTCAGGAAGTTCAGGAAGCTGGCCACGCCCTTGTATTCCTCCGTCTTCTTGCCGGCCATCACCCACAGGCTGGCACCGCCGATGGCGGTGTTCTGTGGGGCGCCCTTCACATCGGGGTAGTAGGGCAGGGTGGAGATGCCGTAGGCAAACTTGGCTTCCTTGGCCACGCGGGCATACAGACCCGACGAGCCGGTGATCATGGCGCACTCACCCGAGGGGAAGGACGCATCGGCCGTGTTGTTGCGGCCCTTGTAGACGAAGCTGCCTTCCTTGGAGGCCTTGGCCAGGTTCTCGAAGTGGCGCACGTGCAGCGGGGTGTTGATCTGCAGCTGGGCGTCGTTGCCGTCAAAGCCGTTGTTCTTGGAAGCGAACAGGGTGTTGTGCCACAGCGAGAAGCTTTCCAGCTGCGTCCAGCTCACCCAACTGGTGGTGAATGGGCAGCTGTGGCCGCTGGCCTTGAGCTTGGAGGCGGCAGCGAACACTTCGGGCCAGGTCTTGGGCGGCTTGTCGGCGTCCAGGCCGGCCTTCTTGAAGGCGTCCTTGTTGTAATAGAAGATGGTGGTGGAGCTGTTGAGCGGGTAGCTCAGCATCTGGCCGTTGGGGGCGGTGTAGTAACCGGCCACGGCAGAGACGTACTGCGTGGGGTCGAACTTGAAGCCGGCGTCGTTCAGCACCTTGGCCGCAGGCACGATGGCGCCCTTGCTGGCCATCATGGTGGCGGTACCTACCTCGAACACTTGCAGGATGTGAGGGGCATTACCGGCGCGGAAGGCGGCGATGGCACCGGTCATCGATTCGTCATACTGGCCCTTGTAGGTGGGCACGATCTTGTACTGGGTCTGGCTGGCGTTGTATTGCTTGGCCAGGTCGTTGACCCAGTCGCCCAGCGCTGCACTCATCGAGTGCCACCATTGGATCTCAATGGGTGCCTGTGCTTGCGCAGGTGCGCAGACCGACATGGCAACAGCAGCGCAGACCGCCAGAAGCTTCGTTTTCATGAATATTTCCTCCGAGGATGACGAAAAGCACAAGGGCCGGATGCTATGCAGCCTCTGTGACATTGATATGTCGTTGTCGCATGAGCCCGCGCCCTGCAACAACCGGGGAAACCCCTTGGGGTACCCGTGAGGGGAGCGATTGTGACCTTTTTGTGACAATGTGTGGTGCATTTGCCGAGGCTTGCAAGGTTTTGTGCAATGCACCATGCTGGGGGCTGTTCGCACATCGGGGCAGCACCGTTTCGTTCGCGCCGTCGCGCGCCGCTTCCTTCTTCCATCCCTTCTTCATCCTCATCGCCATGGCTACCAACTCGCTGGACAAGAACAAAATCAAGTTTCTGCTGCTCGAAGGCATCCATTCTTCTGCGGTGGACGTGATCCGTGCGGCGGGCTATACCCAGATCGAGACCGTGTCCGGCGCGCTGCCCGATGAAGAGCTCAAGCGCAAGATCGCTGATGTGCACTTTGTGGGCATCCGCTCGCGCACCCAGCTCACCGAGGAGGTGTTTTCGCACGCGCACAAGCTGGTGGCCGTGGGCTGCTTTTGTATTGGCACCAACCAGGTGGACCTGAATGCGGCGCGTGAGCGGGGCATTGCGGTGTTCAATGCGCCGTACTCCAACACCCGCTCGGTGGCAGAGCTGGTTCTGGCCGAAGCCATCCTGCTGCTGCGCGGCGTGCCCGAGAAGAACGCGGTGGCGCACCGGGGAGGCTGGCTCAAGTCGGCCGACAACGCGTACGAGATCCGGGGCAAGACCCTGGGCATCGTCGGCTATGGCTCCATCGGCACACAGTTGTCGGTGCTGGCCGAGGCCATGGGCATGCACGTGGCGTTCTTTGATGTGGTCAACAAGCTGCCCCTGGGCAACGCCCGCCAGGTGCAGCACCTGCACGACCTGCTGGGCCAGAGCGACATCGTGAGCCTGCACGTGCCCGAACTGCCGTCCACCGAAGGCATGATCGGTGCCGCCGAAATCGCCGCCATGAAGCCGGGCGGCATCCTCATCAACGCTGCGCGGGGCACGGTGGTGGATATTGAAGCGCTGGCGGGCGCGCTCAAGGCCAAGAAGCTGCTGGGCGCTGCCATCGACGTGTTCCCGGTCGAGCCACGTACCAACAAGGATGAGTTCCAGTCGCCCCTGCGCGGCCTGGACAACGTGATCCTCACCCCCCACATCGGCGGCTCCACCATGGAGGCGCAGGCCAACATCGGCCTGGAAGTGGCTGAAAAGCTGGTGAAGTACAGCGACAACGGCACCAGCACCTCGTCGGTCAACTTTCCCGAGGTGGCGCTGCCGGCCCACCCCGGCAAGCACCGCTTGCTGCACATCCACCGCAACGTGCCAGGGGTGCTGTCCGAGATCAATCGCATCTTCTCGGACAACCAGATCAATATCTCCGCCCAGTACCTGCAAACGAACGAGAAGATCGGCTACGTGGTCATCGACATCGATGCCGCCTCGTCGGACCTGGCGCTGGACAAGCTGGCGCAGGTCAGCGGCACGCTGCGCAGCCGCGTGCTGTTCTGACACTATTGCAAGGCCGCGCACGGCCTTGCACGTTCTTTTTGCGCCCGGCCACCCGCCCCGATCTGCGTCGAGCGCTTTCCGCCAGATGCGTGCAGGGCCCCCCTGGCCCGGCAAGGCAGAGGCCGGTGGCTTAAAATCGCGCCCCCACCCCAGGTAGACCCCCATGAATGTACCGATCGCGTTGGCGGCCTTGCAGACGCAGGCCGCCGAGCCTGCCCGACTGCGAGAAATTCCCTATAACTACACCTCGTTCTCCGACCGGGAGATCGTGATCCGGCTGCTGGGCTCCGCCTCCTGGGAGGTCCTGGACCAACTGCGTAAAGAACGCCGTACCGGCCGCTCCGCCCGCATGCTGTATGAGGTGCTGGGCGATATCTGGGTGGTGCAGCGCAACCCCTATCTGCAGGACGACCTGCTGGATAACCCGGGCCGCCGCAAGCTGCTGGTCGATGCATTGAACCACCGGCTGGCCGAGATCGAGAAGCGCCGCACCCCCGCCGACGACGCCGACCGCGACCGCCTCGTGGGCGAGCTGGTTGTCGCCGCGCGCCGCGCGGTGGCCGAGTTCAACGCCACCTTCGAGCAGGCTGCGCAGCTGCGCCGCCAGATCCAGCGCACGCTGGGCCGCCTTACCGCCAAGGACAACATCAAGTTCGACGGCCTCTCGCGCGTGTCCCACGTGACCGACGCGACCGACTGGCGTGTCGAATACCCCTTTGTAGTGCTCACGCCCGACACCGAGGTCGAGATGGCGGGCCTGGTCAAGGGCTGTATCGAACTGGGCCTGACCATCATTCCCCGTGGGGGCGGCACTGGCTACACCGGCGGCGCGATCCCGCTGACGTGGAAGAGCGTGGTCATCAACACCGAAAAGCTCGAAGCCATGACCGAGGTGGAAATGCGCCGCCTGCCGGGCCTGGACCGCGAGGTGGGCACGGTGTGGACCGAAGCCGGCGTGGTCACCCAGCGCGTGGCCGACGCCGCCGAGCGTGCAGGTTTTGTGTTTGCGGTAGATCCGACCAGTGCCGAGGCATCGTGCATCGGCGGCAACATCGCCATGAACGCGGGTGGTAAGAAGGCCGTGCTGTGGGGCACAGCGCTCGACAACCTGGCCAGCTGGCGCATGGTCACACCCGACGCCCAGTGGCTGGAGGTGACCCGCCTGGACCACAACATGGGCAAGATCCATGATGTGGAGGTCGCCACCTTCGAGCTGCAGTACTTCGAGGCTGACGGCAAGACACCCGTGCGCACCGAGCGCCTGAGCATTCCGGGCAAGACGTTCCGCAAGGAAGGCCTGGGCAAGGACGTGACGGACAAGTTCCTGGCGGGTCTGCCCGGCATTCAGAAGGAAGGCTGCGACGGCCTCATCACCAGCGCGCGCTGGGTGGTGCACCGCATGCCCGAGCACACGCGCACCGTGTGCCTGGAGTTCTTTGGCAACGCCAAGGACGCCGTGCCTTCGATTGTGGAAATCAAGGACTTCATGTTCGCCGAGCAAAAGCGCAGTGGCGTGCTGCTGGCCGGGCTGGAACACCTGGACGACCGTTACCTGAAGGCTGTGGGCTACGCCACCAAGAGCAAGAAGGGCAATGGCGGCCTGCCCAAGATGGTGCTGATTGGCGACATTGCCGGAGACAACGCCGACGACGTGGCCCGCGTGACCAGCGAGGTCGTGCGCCTGGCCAACACCCGCAGCGGTGAAGGTTTTGTGGCCATCACGGCCGATGCGCGCAAGAAGTTCTGGGCCGACCGCAAGAAGACGGCGGCCATCAGCCGCCACACCAACGCCTTCAAGATCAACGAAGACGTGGTGATCCCGCTACCGCGCATGGCCGAGTACACCGACGGCATCGAGCGCATCAACATTGAACTGAGCCTGCGCAACAAGCTCAAGCTGTGTGATGCGCTGACCGAGTTCTTCGAGCGTGGCAACCTGCCCCTGGGCAAGCACGACGCCGACGACGAAGTGCCCTCGCCCGAGCTGCTGCAAGAGCGCGTGGCCCAAGCCATCGCCCTGGTGGACGAGGTGCGCGGCCTGTGGCAAGGGTGGCTGCACGATGTGGAGACGTTGTTCCCGCAATTGCAGGACCACACGCTGCGTGCCAGCTGGAAGACCCAGCTGCGCGCGCCGCTGCAAGGCATCTTCACCGGTGCGGCGTTCAAGCCCATCCTGGACGAGGCCGTGGCTATCCACAAGCGCGTGCTCAAGGGCCGCGTGTGGGTGGCGCTGCACATGCATGCGGGCGATGGCAATGTGCACACCAACATCCCCGTCAACAGCGACGACTACGAGATGCTGCAGACGGCGCACGAGGCCGTGGCGCGCATCATGGTGCTGGCGCGCAGCCTCAATGGCGTGATCTCGGGCGAACACGGCATTGGCATCACCAAGCTGGAGTTTCTGACCGACGACGAACTGCGCCCGTTTGCCGAGTACAAGCGCAAGGTGGACCCGGAGGGCCGCTTCAATAAGGGTAAGTTGCTCCGAAATCAGGAGCAATCTGCGTATGTTCCACCGGCGCTTGGTGCCGATTTGACCTCAAAACCTGCGCTGCATGCCGACTTGACCAACGCCTACACGCCGAGCTTCGGGCTGATGGGTCACGAGTCGCTGATCATGCAGCAGAGCGACATCGGCGCCATCGCCGATTCGGTCAAGGACTGCCTGCGCTGCGGCAAGTGCAAGCCCGTGTGCTCCACGCACGTGCCCCGCGCCAACCTGCTGTACAGCCCACGCAACAAGATCCTGGCGACCTCGCTGCTGGTCGAGGCGTTTTTGTATGAAGAGCAGACCCGCCGGGGCGTGAGCATCAAGCACTGGCAGGAGTTCGAGGATGTGGCAGACCACTGCACGGTGTGCCACAAGTGCGAGAGCCCTTGCCCGGTGAAGATCGACTTCGGCGACGTCACCATGAACATGCGCAACCTGCTGCGCAAGATGGGCAAGAAGAGCTTCCGGCCCGGCAACGCGCTGGCCATGACCATGCTCAACGCCACCAACCCCGACACCATCAAGCTGCTGCGCACGGCCATGGTGGGCGTGGGCTTCAAGGCCCAGCGCATGGCGGTGGACCTGCTGCGCAAGGTGTCCCGCAAGCAGACGGCCAAGCCGCCAGCCACGGTGGGCACGGCGCCGATCAAGGAACAGGTGATCCACTTCGTCAACAAGAAGCTGCCGGGTGGCCTGCCCAAGAAAACCGCGCGCGCGCTGCTGGACATCGAGGACAAGGACTACGTGCCCATCATCCGCAACCCGCAGGCCACCACGGCCGAGACGGAGGCGGTGTTCTACTTCCCCGGGTGCGGGTCGGAGCGTTTGTTCTCGCAGGTTGGCTTGGCGACCCAGGCGATGCTGTGGCATGCAGGCGTGCAGACGGTGCTGCCGCCGGGCTACCTGTGCTGTGGCTACCCGCAGCGCGGCAGCGGCCAGTTCGACAAGGCCGAGAAGATGATCACGGACAACCGCGTGCTCTTCCACCGCGTCGCCAACACGCTCAACTACCTGGATATCAAGACCGTGGTGGTGAGCTGCGGCACCTGCTACGACCAGCTGCAGGGCTACGAATTCGACAAGATCTTCCCGGGCTGCCGCATCATCGACATCCACGAATACCTGCTCGAAAAAGGCATCACGCTGCCCGCAGGCCAGGGCGGCTACCTGTACCACGAGCCCTGCCACAACCCGATGAAGCAGGGCGACTCGATGAAGACCGTGCGCGCTCTTGTGGGCGACAAGGTGCTCAAGAGCGAACGGTGCTGCGGCGAATCGGGCACGCTGGGCGTGACGCGGCCCGACGTGTCGACCCAGGTGCGCTTCCGCAAGGAAGAGGAAATCCGCAAGGGCGAGACCCAGCTGCGCGCCAGCGGCGCCGTGGGCGCGCAGGACAACATCAAGATCCTGACCAGCTGCCCCAGCTGCCTGCAGGGCATCACACGCTACGGCGACGACCTGCAGACCGGCTTGCTCGAAGCCGACTACATCGTCATCGAGATGGCCAAGCAGATCCTGGGCGAGAACTGGCTGCCCGAATATGTGCAGCGTGCCAACCAGGGCGGCATCGAGCGGGTTCTCGTGTGACGGCGTGCCCTTTGTGCGCCGAAGACGGCGGCGCGCTCGTCTGGCGCGATGCGCATCTGCGCGTGATCCGGGCCAACGAAGCGGGCTTTCCGGCGTTCTACCGCGTGGTGTGGAATGCGCATGTGGCCGAGTGGTCGGACCTGGCCGCCGCTGACCGCCTGCATTGCATGGAAGCCGTGACCGTGGTGGAGCAGGCGCTGCGCCAGCACCTGTCGCCCACCAAGGTCAACATTGCGGCGCTGGGCAACCTGGTTCCCCATCTGCACTGGCACGTGATTGCCCGGTTTGACTGGGACAGCCACTTTCCGGCGCCTGTGTGGGCGGCTGCGCAGCGGCGCAGCCCTGCGGCGCAAGAGGCGGCCGTGCAGGCGTTGCTGCCAGCGCTGGAGGCGCACCTGCAATCGCAACTGGCGCAGTGGGCCATCCGGTAACCCGCATGCAGAGTGCGCCCACGCGGGTGGGACAATTGCCGCCGTCGTTTCTGACAACAGTTTTCTCACAGGTGATTCCATGGCAGGTTTGAAAGCGGGTGCGCCCACGCCGCAAGCCCTCACGGTGCATGAGCAGTCGCGCGTGCTGGAGGTGGGCTTTTCGGATGGCGCCACGTTCCGCATTCCGTTTGAGCTGATGCGCGTGTACTCGCCGTCGGCCGAGGTGCAGGGCCACGGCCCGGGGCAAGAGGTGCTGCAGACGGGCAAGCGCAACGTGACGCTGGTCAATCTGGAGCCGGTGGGCAACTATGCCGTCAAGCCCACGTTCTCCGACGGGCATGACAGCGGCATCTTCACCTGGGACTATCTGTACGAACTGGGCCAGAAGCAGGACGCACTGTCGGCCCAGTACACCGAGCGGCTGGCTGCGGCAGGAGCGGATCGCGATGCGCCCATGGCGGCCAAGGGCGGCGCCGGGGGCCATGCCTGCGGTGGCCACTGAGGCTCCCTGCCAGCTCGGCCACGCTGCTGGCGCGTAAAGTCGCCGAAGCCCCTGCACACCAAGGTGCTATTGAAAACATAGCTGTAGGCGCAATATTTACTTGCACTAGCGGCTGGTTTTGTTTCAATGGCGTTCTCCAAATTGCGACAGATGCCCCAATGCAACGCGGGGTTGTCGCTGTACCTCTGGCGTTCACGCGCCTAGCATGATTCTTATGAGCACCACGCATTTTGGTTTTCAGTCGGTGGACGAGCAGGACAAGGCACGCCGCGTGCGTGGCGTGTTCGATTCCGTGGCCTCCAAGTACGACGTGATGAACGACCTCATGTCGGCGGGTTTGCACCGCGCCTGGAAGGCTTACACCGTGATGGTGGCCAATCTGCGCGAAGGCAGCCAGGTGCTGGACATCGCGGGTGGCACGGGTGACCTGTCGCTGGCGTTCTCCAAGAAGGTGGGCGCGTCGGGCCGCGTGGTGCACACGGATATCAACGAAGCCATGCTGCGCGTGGGCCGCGACCGTCTCATCAACGAAGGCGTGGTGTTGCCCACCTTGGTCTGCGACGCCGAAAAGCTGCCGTTCTCCGACGCGCATTTCGACGTGGTGAGCGTGGCCTTTGGCCTGCGCAACATGACGCACAAGGACCAGGCCATTGCCGAGATGTGCCGTGTGCTCAAGCCCGGCGGCAAGCTGCTGGTGCTGGAATTTTCCAAGGTGGCGCAGCCGCTGACCAAGGTGTACGACTGGTATTCATTCAAGGTGCTGCCGCAGCTGGGCAAGCTGGTGGCGGGCGACGACGCGAGCTACCGCTACCTGGCGGAGTCGATCCGCATGCACCCGGGGCAGGAAGAGCTCAAAAGCCTCATGCAAAAAAATGGTTTTGGGCATGTGGACTATCACAACATGACGGGGGGCATTGTGGCTCTTCATGTTGGAATCAAGTGCTGAGCGGTTTGCTCGGCGGATAACGGAGACGGAGAAGTCATGATGAAACTGTGGTCTGTGGTGTTGGTCGCGATGCTGGCGTTTGCGCACGCCGATGCCGACGCCGCGCGGCGACTGGGTGGTGGCAAATCGGTGGGCAAGCAGTCCAGCAACGTGACGCAGCGCGAGTCGGCCACGCCGCCTGCCACGCCCGGGGCACCGGCGCAGAGCGCGACCAATACGGCCGCCGCTGCCAAGCCTGCCACCGCCACACCGGCGACGGCACCGGCCGCACCGGCCAAGAAGCCCTGGGGCGCCATGTTGGGCGGCCTGGCGGCTGGCCTGGGCCTGGCCTGGCTGGCGCATTCGCTGGGCCTGGGTGCAGGCTTTGGCAACATCCTGATGATTGCGTTGCTGGCCTTTGCCGCGTTTGCCATCTTCAAGATGGTGATGCGGTCCCGCAATGGGGGGGGCAGCAACGGTGCGGGGACCGCTGCCGGTGGCGCTCCGTTCGCGTTCCAGGGCGCAGGTGCCGCAACGCCCGCCGCCGCCCAGGTGCCACGGCAGTACAGCCCCAACAATGTGGGCAACGACGCTTCGGCCCGCCCCTGGGAGCGCAGCAGCATGGCATTTGACGCATCGCGTGCCGGCCAGGCAGGCGTGGGTTCGGGCGTGGTGATCGGGTCGGGCCTGTCGGGCTCGCAGAACTGGGGCGTGCCTGCCGATTTCGACACCGAGGGTTTCCTGTCGGCGGCCAAGCGCAACTTCGTGACCTTGCAGGGCGCGTGGGACCGCTCGGACATCGCCACCCTGCGGTCCATGATGACGGACAACATGCTCGACGAGATCCGCACCCAGCTGACCGAGCGTGAAGACCACCGCGGCACCCAGCCCAACCACACCGACGTGGTCATGATCGAGGCGCAGCTGCTGGGCATCGAAGACCTGGGCGACGGCTACATGGCCAGCGTCGAGTTCTCGGGCATGATCCGTGAAGAACCCTCGGCCGGGCCCAGCCCCTTCCGCGAGGTCTGGAACATGACCAAGCCCAAGGCGGGCAACACCGGCTGGCTGGTGGCAGGCGTGCAGGCCCTGCAGTAATCGCAGCCAACGGCGCCCCTGTGCGCCAGGGGCATCCCAGTTCAGGGAATAATCGGGGACTATGGCAACACCACAGTCCCCTTTTCCTTTTCTGGACGGCCTCTTCGAGCGGCTGGCCGCCGGTCCACAGCCACCGCAATGGCTGGTGCATGAAGTGCAGCAGCGCCTGGTGTTGTTTCTCAACCATGTGCTGATGCAGGAAAAAGAGGCTACCGACCGGCTGGTGCGCCAAAAAGGCCGCATCGCTCGGGTGCAGTGGCGGGTGTACTCCCTGTCGCTGGTTATCACCCCGGCAGGCCTGTTCAACCTGGCGCCCGAATCTGCCGTGCCGGATCTGCGGCTGGAAGTGACCGACAGCTCTCCCTTCACCCTGGCCCAGGCCGCGCTGCGGGGAGGCAAGCCGTCCATCCGCATCGAGGGCGATGTGCAACTGGCCGCAGAGATCAACTGGCTGGTGGACCATGTGCGCTGGGACGTGGAAGAGGACCTGGCCCGCGTGATCGGTGATGCCCCCGCGCACACGCTGGCGCAGTTTGCCAGCCGCGCTGCACAGGCGCTGCGCCAGTTTGTGGGTTCGCGCATGGCTGCAGCCGGCCAGTCGCCCTCATCGGCGGTCGCGCCGATGGCTACGGTGGCGCCGGTGGCTCCTGGCACTCCGACGGCTGCGCCGCTGTCGCCCTCGGGTGGTTCCGACCGGGCTGACGCATGAAGCGCTTCTTGCGGGGGGCTGCCATCCTGTGGGTGGTGTTCCGGTTCGGCCTGGACGGCTTGCTGCTAGACAGCTTTCAAAAGCCCTGGCTGCGCATGATCTCGCGCATCCTGTCCATCGGGCGCAACCTGGATGCGCCGCGTGGGCAGCGCCTGCGCGAGGCGCTGGAGAGCCTGGGGCCCATCTTCGTCAAGTTTGGCCAGGTGCTGTCCACCCGGCGCGACTTGCTGCCGCCCGACATGGCCGACGAACTGGCCCGCCTGCAGGACCGGGTGCCGCCGTTCGACCCCGACATTGCGATTGCCACCATCGAGCGCGCTTTTCGCCGCCCCGTGGATGAGGTGTTCACCACCTTCGACCGTATCCCGGTGGCCAGCGCGTCCATTGCCCAGGTCCATTTCGCCACGTTGCGTGATCGCCAGGGCATCGAGCGCGAGGTAGCGGTCAAGGTGCTGCGTCCGGGCATGCTGCCCGTGATCGAAAAGGACCTGAGCCTCATGCGCATGATGGCGGGCTGGGTCGAGAGCCTGTCGGCCGATGGCAAGCGCCTCAAGCCGCGCGAGGTGGTCGCCGAGTTCGACAACTACCTGCACGACGAGCTGGATCTGGTGCGCGAGGCGGCCAACGCCGCGCAGCTGCGGCGCAACATGACCGGGCTGGACCTGGTGCTGATTCCCGAGATCTTCTGGGACTTCTGCCACCCCGAGGTCATGGTGATGCAGCGCATGAAGGGCGTTCCCATCAGCCAGGTCGAGCGCCTGCGTGATGCCGGGGTGGACATCCCCAAGCTGGCGCGCGACGGCGTCACCATCTTCTTCACCCAGGTGTTTCGCGACGGCTTTTTCCACGCTGACATGCACCCGGGCAACATCCAGGTGAGTCTGGAGCCAGCCACGTTCGGCCGCTATATCTCGCTGGACTTCGGCATCGTCGGCACGTTGACCGAAGTGGACAAGGAATACCTGGCGCAGAACTTCGTGGCGTTTTTCCGCCGGGACTACAAGCGGGTGGCAGAGCTGCACATCGAAAGTGGCTGGGTGCCCCCGGGGACGCGGGTCAACGACCTCGAATCGGCCATTCGCGCCGTGTGCGAACCGTATTTCGACCGGCCGCTCAAGGAAATCTCGCTCGGCATGGTGCTGATGCGCCTGTTCCAGACCTCACGCCGTTTTCAGGTCGAAATCCAGCCCCAGTTGGTGCTGCTGCAAAAAACCCTGCTCAACATCGAAGGCCTGGGCCGCCAGCTCGACCCCGAACTCGATCTCTGGAGCACGGCCAAGCCTTTCCTCGAAAAGTGGATGCTCGAGCAGATGGGCCCCCAGCGCCTGTGGCGCGAGCTGCGGGCGGAGGCCCCGCACTATGCCAAGCTGCTGCCCGAGCTGCCACGGCTGGTCTACGACGCGCTGCGCCAGCGCCCGGCAGATCACCAGTCGGCGATCCGCGAGCTGCTGGAAGCCCAAAAACGCACCAACCGGCTGCTGCAAGGCATCATTTTTGCTGGGGTGGGGTTTGTGCTGGGCTTGCTGCTCATCCAACTGCTGATCAGAATCCGGCTTTTCTGACGATCTGCATGTGCGGGGCCCCCGGGCAGGGGGCCGGTGCTGTCGTCGGATTTCTTCACCATCGACCGACCGAGACAAAAAGAGAGAGGAGCGCGCTGTGCTGCTGACCCTGGTTATCGTTTACCTGCTGATCACGATCGGCATCGGCCTGTTGGCAGCCCGGCGCGTCAAGAACGCTGCGGACTTCGCCATCGCCGGGCGCCACCTGCCGCTGTACATGATCATCACCACCACGTTCGCCACGTGGTTCGGGTCAGAGACCGTGCTGGGCATTCCCGCCAAATTCATCGAGGGTGGCCTGGGCAATGTGGTGGAAGACCCCTTCGGCGCGGGCTTCTGCCTGATCCTCGTCGGCCTGTTCTTCGCCGGTAAGCTGTACCGCATGACGCTGCTCACCATCAGCGACTACTACCGCGAGCGCTACGGCCGTGCGGTGGAAGTCGTCTGCTCGCTGATCATCATGCTGAGCTACCTGGGCTGGGTTTCGGCCCAGGTCACGGCGCTGGGGCTGGTGTTCAACCTGTTGTCTGGCGGTGCCATCAGCATTCCGGTGGGCATGACGATTGGCGTGGTCTCCATCCTGGCCTACACGCTGTTCGGCGGCATGTGGTCGGTGGCGGTCACCGACTTCATCCAGATGATCATCCTGGTGGTGGGCCTGGCCATCATTGCCGTGTTTGCGGGCAATATGGCGGGCGGGGCCGACAAGGTGATCGAGTTCGCGTCCAGCCGTGAGCTGTTCCGGTTCCTGCCTGAGCCGAAGTTCCATGACGTGATGTTCTTCATCGCGGCGGGCGTGACCATGATGTTCGGCTCCATTCCCCAACAGGACGTCTTTCAGCGCGTGATGTCGGCCAACAACATCCAGGCGGCCACGCGAGGTCCTGTGATCGGTGGCATCTGCTACATCCTGTTCGCCTTTGTCCCCATGTTCCTGGTGGCCAGCGCACTCATCATCATGCCGACCGAAACGGCTGCGCTGCTCAAGGACGACCCGCAAAAGGTGCTGCCCACGCTGGTGCTAGAGAAGATGCCTTTCGTGATGCAGGTGCTGTTCTTCGGGGCCCTGCTGTCGGCGCTCAAATCCACGGCCTCGGCCACCTTGCTGGCGCCGAGCGTCACTTTCACCGAGAACATCTGGCGCCAGTTCCGTCCGCACAGCTCGGACAAGCAGCACCTGCGCACGATGCGCATCACCACGCTGGTGTTCAGCGCCTGTGTGCTGGCTTATGCCATCTACATGCAGGGCACGTCGATCTATGAGCTGGTGTCGGGCGCCTACCAGGTGCCGCTGGTGGGTGCGTTTGTTCCGCTGGTGTTCGGCCTGTACTGGAAGCGCGCCACCACGCAGGGCGCGATCTTTGCCATCGTGCTGGGCCTCGTGACCTGGCTGTTGTTCCTGGCCACACCGGCAGGGGCAACCTTCCCGGCGCAGTTGGCAGGTTTGCTCGCTGCGCTGGCGGGTATGCTGATCGGCTCTCTCGGGCCACAGGCCATCCGCAACAGCCACGCCACTCACCACAAGATGGTCGGTGTGGAATAGACCAGTGGTTATGGGCATGCCGCCTATAATTGAGGGTTTTGGTGCGACACGTAACGTGTTGCTCTGAGAGAGGTAGCTAGCCTCACTAAATAATTAGCAATTAAATCAAGCACTTACGGTGCTTTTATTTAGAGATTGAGAGCCGGTAAAACGGTCCTCTACAGACCGCAACCTAGTTGCGGTTTTGATAATTGCAGCGGGTAAAACCGACTGCAATGCAGGGTTAAACCTGCTTTCATCGCGGCAGTGATGCCGTCTGTGGCGCTCGCGCAACTTGCCGACGAGTCCGCCACAAGCGGAACTCGCCAATGGGATGACCAAATCCGTCCACGGATTGGTCACCTTGTAAATTGCGCTGCGCATCTCTGACTCTCAGAGTGCTCTGCTCTGTTTTGCCTTGTCACACCTTCGTCCGAAGTGCTGTGACCTCTTGTACGACCATGAGTAGCCTAGAGTGGCATGCGGGGACGGTAACGTCTCCGTGTGAAGCCCGCTCGACAATGCGTCCCCGTAACACGGCTGGAGTCCCCTGCGAGGGGGGCGTCAGGACCATCGCCAGCAGAGGTGATATAGGACGCTAGGCTAGTTCCGCATGGGCAACATAAGTGAATCATCGTTTGAACCAGGGTAACAATTGAGCGGCCAAATCTGCTGATAGGCCGTAACCAAACGGTGCGCTGCTGGCATCACCTGTCAAAACTAGGTGTTCGTCGTCACACATGCAGCCCCTGGAGAGATGAGCCCTAAACGGATAGACGTAAACAACGCAAGTTGTCATTCGTCGGCAAGACAGGGAACGTGGTAAGCCCCACTGTCCGCCCAAGCGCTCTGCGCAAGGGCAGGGAAGTCGCGAGACGACCTGTTGGATGAGGGGGTATGGGATAGCGGAGAAAGCGAATGGTTACCTGTAATGGGTGGCATAGGGGCCCGTGCCCTGACGCGAAAGCGTGCTGACTTCCGCGTGGTGCAATCGTCGTTACACGACTGACTAAGTTCAAACTGACCCCGAAGGGATGCAATTCCCCTTCGGGGGAGGTGTGCGTCTCCAGGGGTTCAACCTGGAGGAAAGCATGAGAAAACACGTCGCTTCGCGCGACGAGTCTGCGTCCTCACGCGAACCGCAAGACTGGCACTCCATCGATTGGGGTCTAGTGGCGCGGAACGTGCGGACGACGCAGACCCGTCTAGCGAAGGCTACGCAAGAAAAAGACTGGCGCCGCGTGAAAGCGCTGCAAAGGTCCCTAACTCACTCGTTCTCGGCCAGAGCGCTGGCCGTGAGACGAGTGACCGAAAACCAAGGCAAACGAACGAGTGGCGTCGATCGCGAACTTTGGGATTCGCCTGCCTCCAAATGGGCGGCGATCGGTCGGTTGAAGAATCTTCGAGGGTACAAACCGCAGCCCTTGCGGCGGGTCTACATTCCCAAAGCAAACGGGAAGGAAAGGCCGCTTGGCATTCCGACCATGTTTGACAGGGCCATGCAGGCGTTGTTCTTACTGGCATTGGAACCAGTGTCAGAGAGCACCAGCGACCCGAACAGCTACGGCTTTCGGACTGGGCGCTCAACGCACGATGCCATGAGCCAGTTGTTCGTTTCCTTGTCTCAGAAGGCCTCGGCCGAATGGGTACTGGAAGCCGACATTCAGGGGTTCTTCGACCATATCAACCATGACTGGATGCTCGACCGTGTTCTCACAAACAGGGAAGTGCTACGGAAATGGTTGAAAGCCGGAGTGGTCCATCAAGGCCGCTTCTCGCCGACTGATGAGGGAACACCGCAAGGTGGTGTCATTTCGCCAGCCCTGGCGAACTGCGTTCTGAACGGGTTGGAAACGGGACTCGCCGCGCACTTAAAGGCGCGGCTGGGTGTTGTGAAAGTCCGCAGAGCCAAAGTAAATGTGGTCCGCTTCGCGGACGACTTCGTCATCACTGGGAGCTCACGAGAGCTGTTAGAGATTGAAGTCCGACCATGGGTAGAAGCCTTCCTTGCAAAACGAGGATTGCGACTATCGCTGGAAAAGACCTGCGTCACGCACATTGACCGAGGCTTCGATTTCCTTGGATGGAACTTCCGCAAATACCGTGGAAAGTTGCTAATCAAGCCTAGCAAGAAAAACGTGAAAGCGTTTTACCGAAAGGTATCGGAAATCGTACGGACGCATCTATCGACGAAACAGGAGAATCTCATTGCGCAACTGAACCCAATCCTTCGGGGCTGGGCTAGGTATCACCAACCGGTGGTCGCGAAAGAGACGTTCAGTCGGATGGACTACCTCATCTACTGGCGGCTTGTCCGCTGGGCGAGGAGGCGACATCCGAAGAAGTCCCCAAGCTGGTGCACCCAACGTTACTGGAAGGTCATTGGTGAAAGGACAGAGTTCGCAACCAAAGTAGGTACAGAAGACGAACCGATCATGAAACGGTTGGCGCGATTAAGCGACACAGTGATTGAAAGGCATGAAAAGATCAAAGGAGACTACAACCCCTTTGATCCTGTCTGGGAGGAGTATGGAGAGATGTTGCGGACGAAACGCACGGCAAAGAGCCTGCGCCATCGTTACGAAGCGTCAATGCTGTATATCTCCCAGGACGGGCGCTGTGCACTCTGCACGGAACTGCTCGATCATGAGGGCGGCTGGCACGATCATCACATTGTTTACAAGGTGAATGGCGGGTCGGACGCTATGTCTAACCGGGTGCTCCTGCACCCGGTGTGCCATCAGAGGCTGCATGCCCTTGGGTTGCCGGTCGCGAAGCCGGCCTCAACAAGGCTTAGGGTCCAAGATAAGAAAGGCGCGTAGAGTAAAATCGCGTGTTTTGCTTATTGCTGGACTAAGTTGTGCTTGAGCCGTGTGCGGTGAAAGTCGCACGCACGGTTCTTAGGGGGGGATGGTCCAGTAATGGGCTGTCCCTACCCTCCCACTTTCCCTCAACACACTGACATGCCTATTTACGCCTACAAATGCGGCTCCTGTGGCCATGCCAAGGATGTGCTGCAAAAAATCTCCGACGCACCGCTGACGGTGTGCCCCGCTTGCGGCGCCGAGGCCTTCTCCAAGCAGGTCACGGCCGCAGGTTTCCAGCTCAAGGGCTCGGGCTGGTATGTGACCGATTTCCGCGGGGGCAACGGGGGTAACTCGGCCCCGGCCACCGAGGCCAAGTCGGAATCCAAGACCGAGTCGGCAGCACCGGCCAGTGGCGGTGATGCTCCTAAAAAAGAAGCGGCCAGCACAAGCAGCACTAGCGCTACCGGCGCCAGCGGCACTTCTTCCTCTTCGAGCTGAGGATCTGCATGGCTGCCTTGCGCAAATGGCTGTTGACAGGCCTCCTGGTCATCGTGCCCGGTGTCATCACCGCCTGGGTGCTCAACTGGATTGTGAGCACGCTCGACCAGACCCTGCAGATCCTGCCTGGCGCGTGGCAACCCGACAAGCTGCTCGGGGTGCATGTCCCGGGCTTTGGCGTGGTGCTGACACTGGCCATCTTGCTGGTGGTGGGCGCCATTGCCAGCAACTTCGCGGGCCGCAAGCTCGTGCAGTGGGGCGATGCGCTGGTGCACCGCATCCCGGTGGTGCGCTCGATCTACTCCAGCGTCAAGCAGGTGTCGGACACGCTGTTTTCCGAAAGCGGCAATGCCTTTCGCAAGGCCGTGCTCGTGCAGTGGCCCCGCGAAGGGGTATGGACCGTGGCGTTCGTCACGGGTGCCCCCAATGGTGAAGTGGCTGCGTACTTGCGCGACGAGTTCGTCAGCGTGTACGTGCCCACCACCCCCAACCCTACCGGTGGGTATTTTGTGATGGTGCGCAAGAGCGACTGTGTCGAGCTCGACATGAGCGTGGACAGTGCCCTCAAGTACATCGTCTCGATGGGCGTTGTGGCTCCTGCGGACCCCACGCTGCCCCCACCCAAGTAAGCAATCTCTTTCAACGTCAACGCGCCCTGCGGCGCCGGAAGTTTTGTCATGGCCATGCGTTCCCACTATTGCGGTCTTGTGACCGAAGCCCTGATGGGCCAAACCGTTACCCTGTCGGGCTGGGTGAACCGCCGCCGTGACCATGGTGGCGTGATCTTCATCGACCTGCGTGACCGCGAAGGCTACGTGCAGGTGGTGTGCGACCCCGACCGCGCCGAGATGTTCAAGGTCGCCGAAGACGTGCGCAACGAGTTCTGCGTGCAGGTCAAGGGTGTGGTGCGTGCCCGCCCCGCTGGCACCACCAACGACAAGCTCAAGACCGGCCAGATCGAAGTGCTGTGCCACGAGCTGAACGTGCTCAACCCCTCGGTCACGCCCCCGTTCCAGATCGACGAGGAAAACCTGTCCGAAACCACGCGCCTCACGCACCGCGTGCTGGACCTGCGCCGCCCCTACATGCAGAACAACCTGATGCTGCGCTACAAGGTGGCCATGGAAGTGCGCAAGTTCCTCGATGCCAACGGCTTCATCGACATCGAAACCCCCATGCTCACCAAGAGCACGCCCGAGGGCGCGCGCGACTACCTCGTGCCCAGCCGTGTGCACGATGGCCATTTCTTCGCGCTGCCCCAGTCGCCCCAGCTGTTCAAGCAGCTGCTGATGGTGGCGGGCTTCGACCGTTACTACCAGATCACCAAGTGCTTCCGCGACGAAGACCTGCGCGCCGACCGCCAGCCTGAGTTCACCCAGATCGATATCGAAACATCGTTCATGGAAGAGCAGGACATCCGCGACATGTTCCAGGGCATGATCAAAACGGTGTTCCAGAACACGCTGGGCGTGGACCTGGGCGAGTTCCCCGTCATGACCTACCAGGACGCTGCGCGCCTGTATGGCTCCGACAAGCCCGACCTGCGCGTGAAGCTCGAATTCACCGAGCTGACCGACGTGATGAAGGACGTGGACTTCAAGGTGTTCTCCGGCGCCGCCAACATGAAGAACGGCCGCGTGGTGGCCTTGCGCGTGCCTGGTGGCTCGGTCGAAGGCGGTGGTATCAGCCGCGGCGAGATTGACGCTTACACCGAATTCGTCAAGATCTACGGCGCCAAGGGTCTGGCCTATATCCGCGTCAACGAGCTCGCCAAGGGCCGTGACGGCCTGCAGTCGCCCATCGTGAAGAACATCCACGACGCAGCCCTGCAAGCCGTGCTGGAGCGCACCGGCGCACAAGACGGCGACCTGATCTTCTTTGGCGCCGACAAGGAAAAGATCGTCAACGACGCGATCGGCGCGCTGCGCATCAAGATCGGCCACAGCGAGTTTGGCAAGAAGAACGGCCTGTTCGAGAACCGCTGGGCCCCGCTGTGGGTGGTGGACTTCCCGATGTTCGAGTACGACGAGGAAAACCAGCGCTGGAACTCGGTGCACCACCCCTTCACCAGCCCCAAGGACGGCCACGAAGACTGGATGGTCACCGCGCCCGAGAAGTGCATCTCCAAGGGCTACGACATGGTGCTCAACGGCTGGGAAATGGGTGGCGGCTCCGTCCGTATCCACCGCGCCGACGTGCAGCAGAAGGTGTTCGACGCCCTCAACATCACGCCCGAAGAAGCCCAGCTGAAGTTCGGCTTCCTGCTGGACGCGCTGCAGTACGGCGCGCCCCCGCACGGCGGCCTGGCCTTTGGCCTGGACCGTATCGTGACGCTGATGACCGGTGCCGAATCGATCCGCGACGTGATCGCCTTCCCCAAGACCCAGCGCGCCCAGTGTCTGTTGACGCAGGCGCCGTCCGTGGTCGATGAAAAGCAACTGCGCGAGCTGCACATCCGCCTGCGCAACCCCGACGCGGTCAAGACTGCGGCCTGATTCCGGGCGCATCACCCACGTCCCTCGCGCATGCAGCCATGCATCGCACACCAAGCGGCTCGGGCCTTGTGCCCGGGCCGCTTTTTTCATGCTCCACCCGCCAGGCATTGATGGCCGGGCGCGGACCCAAAGAGGCTTTCCCCATGCGTTTGTTGTCAACTTTCCCCGTGTTGCTGCTGGTGACGGCCGCCTGCCTGGCACTGGCTGGCTGTGGCGAGAAGAAGACTGAACTGGGCCAGGGGGGCTCGGTGGTCACGGGTTCGGCCGGGCCGCAGGGCGCGCAGAACGCGGCCCGCGAGCTGGTGCGTTGCGATGCGCCGGTAGCCACGCTGGCGCTGGCCGAGAACCCCAATGGCTACATCATGGGCTCGGGCTACCAGCTGCCGGCGTCGCCGGTGCCGTTGGTCAAGCTGCTGGCACAGCAAAGTGGGTGCTTCCGGGTGGTGGACCGGGCGGCTGGCCTGAAGGGGACCATTCAGGAGCAGGAGTTGAAGGACGCGGGTGTCCTGCGCAAGAACAACTCCACTGTGGCCAAAGGCAAGGGCTATGAGGCGCAGTACACGCTCACGCCCAGTCTCACGTTCAGCGAGCAGGATGCGGGCCGGGGCCTGGCGGGGGTGATCGCCATGATCCCGGTGCTGCGCGACATCGCCGGACTGGCCGGGCTGGTGGAGCAGGTCAAGTTCAAGGAGGCGCAGACGGCACTGCTGCTGTCCGACAACGAAACCACCGAACAGGTGGCAGCGGCCACGGGCTCTGCGCGCACCACCGACCTGGGCCTGGGTGGCCTGGTGTTCGGCAAGCTGGGCGGCGCTGCGGGTGCGGGCTGGAGCAATACCAATGAGGGCAAGGTCATTGCCGCGGCGTTTCTGGATGCACACAACCAGCTGGTGGTGCAGGCACGCGCGCTGCAGGCCAAGGAGCTGCCCCCGCCCGTGCCCACCACCGCGGCAGCCCAGCGCCCCAAGGGCGGTTGAAGGCCAGTGAGCGCAAGCGCCGCCCAGCCATGACACCCGCGCCCCAGCGACCGTACAAGCTCCCGGAGTCGGTGCTGGTGGTCATCCACACCCCGGCTCTGGAGGTGCTGCTGATCCGCCGCACCGGGGGTGAGGGGCATTGGCAATCGGTCACCGGCAGCAAGGATGCGCTGGACGAACCTTTTGCAGAAACAGCGCGGCGCGAGGTCGACGAAGAAACCGGCATCGACACCCAGGCACCGGGTTGCTGGCTGGCCGATTGGGCGCTGGAGAACGTGTACGACATCTGGCCCCAGTGGCTGCATCGTTATGCACCCGGTGTGGTGCGCAACCGCGAGCGCGTGTTTGGCCTGTGCGTGCCCCCGGGGACCCCTGTGGTGCTGAGCCCGCGCGAGCACGATGCCTATGAATGGCTGCCCTGGCAGCAGGCGGCCGACCGGTGCTTCTCTGCGTCCAATGCCGAAGCGTGTCTGCTGCTTCCCCGGTTTGTGTGCCGCACGTGAGGTGGCCCGGTGTGGGCGGGCTCAGAGTACCCTGAAGGGAGGAGAAGGTGTGTCCGCCCTCCAAGCCCGCTTGTCTCGCGCCGACGAACCCCCTCGGCGTTGCAAATGCTCGCCATGTCCCCCGCTATGGCTGCGCTTTGCGTCTTGACGGGGCACGGAGGTGCGACCCCCTCGGTCACGCCGGGTTCATTCACACTTTCTGAGCGAACGGAGGGCGGAGCGCCCGCCCATCACGGCGTATGGGGCGGCCGCATGCGCAGGGCGGCAGCAGGGTCGTCGTCGCCGACCTCGTCATCGTCTGCGGGCGCTGGGTCATCGGCCTGGCTGTCCTGCGGCGGCGGGAGGCGCACGGGTGCGCTGTTGTCGGCACCGCCCCGCACCCGCAGCGCCACGCCGCCCGGATGCCGCTCGCTGTCTTGCCCCAGGATGGCCCGTGCCGGGGTGTTGCCGATGCGGGTACGCAAGGCGTCGATGGCCTCCTGCAACGGCTCAGGCGTGGCCATGCGCGCGCCATGGCGCAGCAGCACTTGCTGCGCCATATCGAGCAGCTTGGAGTTGAGGGTGCGTTCGGCCTCGGCCAGCAGGTTCTGCACGGCACCGCCGGGGTCGCCCCCCAGGCTTTGCGCCATGGCCACCTCGGCCGTCTTGTTGACGCGTTGCAGGCAGTCGCGCACCAGGTCACTGTAGGGCGCATGCAGGTTGCAGGCGTTGGCCAGCAGCTCAGTCAGGCCGCGCGTGTTGGCGTAGCGCATGCCCAGGGCAAGCACCCAGCTGTCGCCCTCGGGCAACTCGATGGACGTGACGGCCAAAACGGCCAAGAGGCTGCCCAGGTTGCAGGCGGCCTCGAAGTCGAAGGTGCTGGAGGCGATCTCGCGGGCCATGCCACGCACCGATTCGACCGCCTGCGAGAACTGCCGCTGCTGGATGAGCTGCAGCGCGCGTGCCACCTCGGCAAACCGCCGGATGCGTGCACTGCTCTGGTGGCGCTCCAGGATGCGGGCAAAGTCGGCCATGCACCGCTCGATGCCCTTGCGATCATTCTCGGCGTAATAGGCAAACGTCAGCAGCACCAGCGACTGGTAGTCGAACAGCTTGGAGTCAATGCCCAGCACCGTGGCGCGCGCCAGCACCTTGGTGGCGGTGGCGCGGTCGCCCATGTAGTACGACATCATCCCCAGCTTCTGCAGCCGCACCACCGAGTCGGGCGTGAGGGTGCTGGCCGTGCGGTAGGTCTCGATCGCCTGCGCAAAGTTGCCCATTTCCACCTGCGCGCGGCCCAGCACGTCGTAGGCGTCGGCAAACGAGGCGTCCTCGCCAATCAGCTCCTGCAAGGTGGTGATGGCGCGCGCGGCCTGGCCCGATTCGATCTGTGCACGCGCCACGCCTAGCTTCGCCCAGGGCAGGGCGCGCGCGGCGATCACGGCCTCGAACAGGGTGCGTGCCTCGTCGTGCCGCCCCAGGCGCAGCAGCAGCTCCGAGCCGATGCGCGCGGCATACAGCCAGTAGGGCTTGCGGGCCTCGAAACGCTGCACGCACAGCGCGGCAGCCTGCTCGAAGTCCTCGGCCTCAATGGCATCGAAGATGGGCTTGAGGTGGATCTTGCGCAGGCGCGCCAGGCTCAGGCGCTCAAACAGCGCGCTGGGCGTGAAGGGTTTGAGCAGGTAGCCGTCCAGGGCTGACTCGGCGGCCTCGGCCACCGCTGCGTACGAGGCCTCGGCCGTGACCATGAAGAACACGGTGGAAAACGGCAGCAGCTGTGCGCGCCGCAGGTCGTCCAGCAGGGTCTGGCCCGAGTAGTTGGACTCGCCAAAAAACTGGTCGCACAACACGTAGTCAAACACCGTGTGTTCCAGCCGGCTGCGTGCGTCTTGCACACGCGAGCACTGCACGATGCGGGTCACGCCGTATTCGCGCAACTGTCCCACCAGGATGCTGCGCGACGTGGCATTGCTGTCCACGATCAGCGCCTGGGTTGGTGGGGCGGGATTGGGGCCGCTTTCGGTAGCCATTGGGTGTGGGCCGTCCCTGCGTGCTCAAGAAGTTAGAGGTGCCAGTGTAAGGCGCAGCGCTATCCTGCGGTCGTCGGGCAAACCCCTTGCCCGGGCGGCTTGCGACACAATTCAACCATGCAACACGACGACATCCTGCGGGTAGCCACCTACAACATCCACAAAGGGGTGCAAGGCATCGGGCCCGCGCGGCGGCTGGAGATCCACAACCTGGGCTTGGCGGTGGAGCAGCTCGATGCCGACATCGTCTGCCTGCAGGAGGTGCGCAAGCTGCACCGGCGCGAGGCAGCGTATTTTCAGCGCTGGCCCGAGCTGCCGCAGGCCGAGTTCCTGGCGCCCGAAGGTTATGAGGCGGTGTACCGCACCAACGCGATCACCAAACACGGCGAACATGGCAACGCGTTGCTGACCCGCTGGCCCGTGATCGGGCACCAGCACGAAGACATCTCGGACCACCGTTTCGAGCAGCGCGGCCTGCTGCATGTCGAGGTGGACGTGCAGGGCCGCAAGGTGCACGTGATCGTGGTGCATCTGGGCCTGATCCCCGGCAGCCGCATCCGCCAGATCGAGCGCCTGCAGAGCTTCATCGAGCGCGAGGTGCCGCCCGGCACGCCGCTGGTGGTGGCGGGCGACTTCAATGACTGGGGGCAGTTGCTCAAGCGCATGCTGGCGGGCTTTGGCCTGTATGAGTGGGATGCGCCGCGCACCTTCACCTACCCCGCGCGCCTGCCCCTGGCGCAGCTGGACCATGTGTATGCGCGTGGGCTCACGCCGCTGTCGCTGCACGTGCCGCGCGGCCGCATCTGGTGGCGCATGTCAGACCATTTGCCCCTGATCGCGGAGTTCGGGCTGTGAGGCTTTGCCGTGGTGCGCGCGGTGTCGAGGTGGCGGGATGAGGCGCAAGCCGTCTGCGCAGGCACCGGGCACCGGGCCCGCCGACGACCACCAGGTGCGCCTGCTGCAAGGCGCCGAAGAGCTGTTTCCGGCACTCATCGAGGCCATGGATGCCGCCATGGCGGACATCCAGTTCGAGACCTACATCTTTGACTTCACCGGCGCCGGTGCCTCGGTGGCGCAGGCGCTGATGCGCGCTGCAGCGCGCGGCGTGCGCACCCATCTGGTGGTCGATGGCGTGGGCACGGGTGCCTTGCCCAAGGCCTGGGCCGAGCAGCTCCAGGCCGCAGGGGTGTTGTGCAGCGTGTATTCGCCGCTGGGGCCGCTGGGGCTGCTGCTGCCGCACCGCTGGCGGCGCCTGCACCGCAAGCTGTGCGTGGTGGATGGGCGCGTGCTGTTTTGCGGCGGCATCAATGTGCTGGACGACTATCACGACCCCAACTACGGCGCGCTGGAGGCGCCCCGTTTTGACTTTGCGGTGCGGACCACGGGCAGCCTGGTGGCATCGGCCAGCGACACCATGGAGCAGCTCTGGTGGCGCATGCAGGCCGTGCGTGACGCGCGCCAGCGCCGCCTGCCCGAGGCGCTGCAGGCCCTGCGCGCCGCCAGCGCAGCACGGCATGCCGCGCAGGGCGCCAAAGCCGACGCCCGGCCGCCCGTGCGCGCCACCCTGGTGCTGCGCGACAACGTGCGCAACCGCAGCCGCATCGAGAAGGCGTACCGCAAGGCCATCGGCGTGGCGCGGCACGAGGTCATCATTGCCAACGCCTACTTCATGCCTGGCGGCAAGCTGCGCCGCGCGCTGGTGATGGCCGCACGCCGGGGCGTGCGGGTGCGGCTGCTGCTGCAAGGGCGGTATGAATACTTCATGCAGTACCACGCGGCCCGGCCCGTGTATGGCGCGCTGTTGGAGGCGGGGGTAGAGATCTATGAGTACGCCCCGAGCTTTCTGCACGCCAAGGTGGCTGTCATCGATGCGCAGGGCGACCGGCCGTGGGCCACGGTGGGCTCGTCCAACCTCGATCCGCTCTCCCTGCTGCTGGCGCGCGAGGCCAACGTGGTGGTGGAAGACGCCGCCTTCGCCATCGACCTGCGCCAGCGCCTGGTGCACGCCATGCAGCACGCGGGCCGCCGCATGGACCCTGCGCGCTATGCCGGCCGCCCGCTGCGCCAGCGGGTGCTGGACCGCGTGGCGTTTGGTCTCATGCGCCTGGCGCTGTGGGTGACGGGCAAGCGGTATTGAGAGAGTTTCAATCGAGTTTGCTACTTTATTGATAGCTGCTTAGGCATATTGCACTAGCGCTTGCCGCCTAAAACCCTTGTAATCGATCAAGCTGTGTTCGCTGGTACGATGCCACCCATGTCCAGCCAACCTGCCGCCGATATGACGCCCACCTCACCGGACGAAGGCACGCCCGTTTCCGTCAAGATCCGAGAGCGCCTTGCCGCCGCGCGCAAGCGCTTTCACGCCAACGACAACATCGCCGAATTCATCGAGCCCGGCGAGCTGGAAAAGCTGCTCGACGAGGTCGAGATCAAGATGCAGGGCGTGCTCGACAGCATGGTGATCAACACCGAAGGCGACCACAACACCAACAACACCGCGCGCCGCGTGGCCAAGATGTACCTCAACGAGGTGTTCCGTGGCCGCTACGTGGCACAGCCACCCATCACCGAGTTTCCCAACGCCGAGCACCTCAATGAGCTGATGATCGTGGGCCCGCTCACCGTGCGCAGTGCCTGCAGCCACCACTTCTGCCCCGTCATCGGCAAGATCTGGATCGGCGTGATGCCCAACGAGCACACCAACGTGATCGGTTTGTCCAAATACGCGCGCCTGGTGGACTGGATCATGGGCCGCCCCCAGATCCAGGAAGAAGCCGTGGTGCAGCTGGCCGACCTCATCATGGAAAAGACCCAGCCCGACGGCCTGGCCATCGTGATGGAAGCCAGCCATTTCTGCATGTCCTGGCGCGGCGTGCGCGACAACGACAGCCGCATGATCAACTCGGTCATGCGCGGCGTGTTCCTCAAGGACAGCGCGCTGCGCCGTGAATTTTTGTCCCTCATTCCTGGAAAGAACTGACCATGCTGGTACGCCTGCTTTACGCCAGTCGCGCGGTCGATACCTCGCCCGCCGCCATCGAAGCCATCCTGACCCAGTCGCGCCAGCACAACCCGGGCTGTGGCATCACCGGCGTGCTGTGCTACGGCGGTGGCGTGTTCCTGCAAGCCATCGAGGGCGGCCGCTCTGCGGTGAGTGAGCTGTACGGCCACATCCAGAAAGATCCGCGTCACCAAAACGTGGAACTGCTGCACTACGAAGAAATCGCCGAGCGCCGTTTTGGCGGCTGGACCATGGGCCAGGTCAACCTGTCCAAGATCAACCACTCCATCTTGCTCAAATACTCTGAAAAGCCCGAGCTGGATCCGTATGCGGTGTCGGGCAAGGTGTCGTTTGCGCTGCTTGAAGAGTTGATGGCCACAGCCTCCATCATCGGCCGGGCCTGAAAAGCGGGGCGCTTTGCTACTGCGCCAGCCGATTCCGGGCCTGCTGTGCTCGCCGTACGGGAGTACGGCTACGCGCATCGACCCAGACTAGGCTGGCTCGCTACGCAAATCGCCCCACTTTTCTTCGCAGCCGTCCATCACGTTTCGCAGCCGCAGCCGCCCAGAAGGCGCTGCGGCTTTTCTGTTCAGGCCGTTCTTTTCCCCGCTCGTGACCTTCACCGCCTTCGCCCTCATCATCCTCGCTGGCCTCATCCACGCGTGCTGGAACATTGTGGCCAAGAAGGCTGGGGGGGACTCGCGGTTTGCGTTCTTCACCTCGGTGATCATGATGGTCGTCTGGGCGCCGCTGGGCTGGTACCTGGGGCGCGACGCGGTGCCGCTGTGGGGCGCGGTGGAGTGGGGCTTCGTGGTCGCCAGCGGGCTGCTGCATGTGGCGTACTTCGTCATCCTGCTGCGCGGCTACCGTGTGGCAGACCTCACCGTGGTCTACCCGCTGGCGCGGGGCTCGGGGCCGCTCTTGTCGTCGCTGGTGGCCATCACGCTGCTGGGCGAGCAGATCTCGGCGCTGGGTGCCCTGGGCATTGTGGGCGTGGTGGGGGGCGTGTTTCTGATCGCGGGCGGCCCGGGCCTGCTGCGAGCGGCGCACGACCCCGCCGCACGGGCGCGGGTGCACAAGGGCATGTTGTACGGTTTGCTCACGGGCGCGTTCATTGCCAGCTACACGGTGGTCGATGGCTATGCGGTCAAGTTTTTGCTCATGTCGCCCATCCTGGTGGACTACATGGGCAACTTTGTGCGCGTGGGGCTGCTGGCGCCTGTGGTGCTGCGCGATCTGCCCACGGCCCGCACGCTGTGGCTGGCGCAGTGGCGTTTTGCCCTGGCTGTGGCGGTGGTGAGCCCCGTGGCCTATGTGCTGGTGCTGTACGCCATGCAGCAGGCGCCCCTGTCGCACGTGGCCCCTGCGCGCGAGGTGTCCATGCTGTTTGCCGCACTCATCGGCGGGCACCTGCTGGGCGAGGGTGACCGCGTGGCGCGCATCTTAGGTGCGCTGTGCATTGCGGCGGGTGTGACGGCCCTGGCGCTGGGATGACGGCCATGGCACCCCAACCCCCATTCCAGCTGCTGGGCTGCGACTTCTCCAGCAGCCCCACGCGGCGCAAACCCATCGTGCTGGCGCTGGGCCAGAGCCAGGGCGCGCGCGTGGTGCTCACCGCGCTGCAACCGTTCGACACCCTGGCCGCTTTCGGCCAGTGGCTGGCGCAGCCCGGCGACTGGGTGGGTGGTTTTGACCTGCCCTTCGGCCTGCCGCGCGAGCTGGTGCAGGCGCTGGGCTGGCCCACCAGTTGGCAGGCCTGCATGCAGCACTACCGCAGCCTGAGCCGCGAGCAGATCCGCGCGCAGTTTGCGGCGTTCTGCGGTGCGCGTCCCGTGGGTGGCAAGTTTGCCCACCGCTCCACCGACGGGCCCGCAGGCTCCAGCCCCTCCATGAAATGGGTGAACCCGCCCGTGGCCTACATGCTGCACGCGGGCCTGCCGCTGCTGCTGGACGCGGGTGTGCACCTGCCCGGCCTGCACGCAGGCGACCCCAGCCGCGTGGCGCTGGAGGCCTACCCCGGCCTGCTCGCGCGCGAAGTGCTGCAGCGCCGCAGCTACAAAAGCGACGACCGCGCCAAGCAGACGCCCGACCGCCTCATCGCCCGCAAGGACCTGGTCAACGCGCTGGAGCTGGGCCAGACCCGCCTGGGCCTGCGCCTCAAGCTCAGCCACGCCCAGCGCGATGCACTGGTGCAGGACGCCAGCGGCGACAGCCTGGACGCCGTGCTGTGCCTGCTGCAAGCCGCCTGGGCCGAGCAGTGCCATGACGAAGGCGATGCGCTCTATGGCTTGCCGCCAGGGCTCGACCCGCTCGAAGGCTGGATCGTCACGGCGGACAAGCCGTGACCAACGATCCCGCCGCTTTTCCGGGCATCAGCCCGCCGCAGGCTGCGTAGCATGGGTGGGACACGTTGGATGCTTCGTTTGCCCATGCCTTTCGCCCCCCGCCTTTGGTGCGCGCTGTTCGCACTGCTCGTCTTGCCGGCCCCGCTGCTGGTACAAGCCGCCCCTGCGCCCTGGTACTACTGGCGCAGCCTGGTCGATGGACAGCGCGTGTGCGCGCAAACCTCGCCCGGCCCTGGCTGGGAGCAGGACAGCGCCCCTCACGAAGGCCCCGGCTGCCAGCCTCGCCGCAAGGTACTGGTCGTGCCCATGCGGTGACAGGCCGGACGGTGGACAGTGGATTGCGGTTGTTATAAAAAACATAGCTATCAGCGCTTATTGCATAAGCGCTTGCGGGCAAAAGAGCTTGCAATGCTGTGTGTACATTCGATAATGGCACGCATGACCGAACTCATCCTGATCCGCCACGGCGAGACCGACTGGAACCGCGAACTGCGCTTTCAGGGCCACGTGGATGTACCCCTCAACGCCACCGGCCACGAACAGGCGCGCCGCCTGGCCGAGCGCCTGGCCGCAGAGCGCCCCGTGGTGCATCACCTCATTTGCAGCGACCTCATCCGCACCCAGCAGACCGCCACGCCCAGCCTGCAGGTGCTGTTCCCTCAGGCCCGCATCGACACCCTCACCGACAGCGCCCTGCGCGAGCAAAACTTTGGCGTGGTGGACGGCAAGCGCGTGGACGACGTCAAGTTGGAGCACGCCGACGCATGGAACCAGTGGCTGCGCTTTGAAGCCGACTACGGCATGCCCGGCGGCGAGACCACCCGCCAGTTCCACACCCGCGTAATGGACGCCGTCTACCGCATCGCCCAGCAGCACAGCGGCCAGACAGTGATGGTCGTCACCCACGGCGGCGTGCTCGACATGATCTGGCGCACGGCACGCGGCACGGGGCTGGACGGCCCCCGCCAGAGCGACATCCCCAACGCAGGGCTCAACCGGGTGCGGGTGAGCGGCGAGGTGGTGGAGGTGCTGGACTGGGCCGATGTGCGGCACCTGGCGGATTTGCCGGAGCAGCCGGTGTATGACCAGACGAAGTTGGTGGTGCGGTGAGAAGTGGAGAAGGCTTGGTCCTCGCTTGTGTATGAGTGTGGACCGCATTGACCCGCTTCTTTGCGAAACGATGGTTCTATTGGACGAACGCTGGAACAGGGCTTGGAAAGTCGCTCGGATCAATGCGCGAAGGATGTAGATATCCGCCGCCAGCGTTTCTGCGCAAGCAGTACATCCGGGCCTGTGGCACGTCCCGAATGAGCGCAGATAGCCGTGCTCCATGCCCGTTTCCACAAGCGAGCACAACCATTGAGGCACGTTGCAGAACTGTTCTGACATGTTGCTCATTCAGGCTATCGGCTTGGCTGTGATGAATCACTCTGGAAGGGTCAGTTGAATAGTTCGGATATAGATTCAGGACGTAAAACCCACCCCATCCCCAGTTGGCGGCCAAGTTTCCGCACTTGAACACAGTGGTGTCGTTCCGAATCTCGTCGGCCTTCGATGGGTTTGCGCATAGAAAGGCGCCGATTGGCAATTTGTTGTCCCATTCGCGATGCAATACAAAACGATATTTCCCGCAGTCTGATTTGACGGCAGTCGATCGGATCGTTGCGAAATGTTCAAGCGTTTTCATTGAAGCCTGCCGCGATGAAGCCAGAGTGCCTGCGGCACATGTTCCGATTTGTACTATCGAGGTTCAGGATCGTGACATCATTTTCTGCAGTTCCCCTCAATCGCCTGTTGTGCTGGTCGGCAACCCCAGCACCCCATTCACCACCCCCACCTGCCGCGCCAGCCTCGCCGACTCCGGCAGCGTATTGACTAACGGCTGCAACAAATTCTGCACCGCCGCCCACTTCCCGTTGCGCTGCAGTGCATCCAGCCAGATCTGGTGAAACAGATCCCGTTGCGCATGGCTGCCGCCAATCTCCACCAGCCTGGGCAGGGCCACGCCCAGCTTCTCCACGGCAGTAGCCCAGTCGCCCTGCGCATGCGCCAGCAGGCCGTGGGCGGCGGGCACGCACACCTGTTGCCACACCATGCGCTCATGTGCCTCGGTGCGGGTGGCGGCGTGGGTTGTAATGTTGTTTTGCAGGGTGAGTGCGGCCTCCATGCGCCCGGCGCGGGCCAGGCCGTAGAGGTATTGCAGGTCCAGAAAGGGCAGGACATGGTCGGCCAGGCGCGGCGCCAGGTGGTCGGCCACGTCGGTCCAGCGGTCGCCGACATCCATGCCTGCCAGCTCCAGCCGGGCGAGCAGGGACACGGCGTTGATCTGGTCTTGCGTGTATTCCTTGACCACACCCCACATCTGCTGGTCGTAGAGCGCCAGCACCTCGGCATGCCGGTCTTGCTCCAGCAGGAACAGCGCCTGGTGCCACCAGTTGTGCGTGACCATGAAGGAGTTCAGGCCCGTCCAGGTGTCGCTCACGCTGGCCATGAAGTCGGTGCCTTCGCGGATGCGGCCCTGGGTCAGCATGACGTGGGCCAGCGCGTGGTGGGCCCAGGGCTCTTTGCGGCACAGGCTGATGGCGTGGCGTGCGGCGCTTTCGGCTTCTGGCAGGCGGTGGCATTGCTCCCAGCCAAAGGCCAGCATGCCGTGCAGGTAGGGTACTTCGGCCGCTGCGGGCAGGGCCTGCAGTGCCAGGCGCAGCATGCCGGGTGAGTCGCCCCGGTTGAACAAATGGTATTGGCCGAGCTTGAGGGAGGCGAGGTCGCGCGGGTGCAAGCGGGCTTGCTCCTCGTGCAGCGCAATGGCGCGGGGCAGGTCGCCATCCACCCAGGCGGCGATGGCGGCCACAAAACGTTGTTCACGCTCGCTGGCCTCTGCGGCACGGGCCAGGGCCTGATCGATGAAGGGGCGGGCGTTGCGCGGGGCGTCGGCCGACTCGGCAAACATGTGCAGGGCGGCGCAGCTGGCCTGAACGATGGGGCTGGTGTCGGCCGCCGCGTTCAGCACGTTCACCGCGCGGGCTTCGCAGGCGATGAAGCCTTCTACAAAGTCATTCAGCGCCGTCGCGCTGGTTTCGTCCTGCAGCGTGATGGGGTTGCCCAGGCTGTCGGTCATGCGGGTGTGCGTGGAGGATGGCATGGGGCATTGTTGGGTCGCTGGGCTCAGCCGCCGTTGATCAATGTCAGGTAGGCGTTGCGGGTTTCGGCGGACACCGATGCCACAAGCTGTTCATGCGGCGTCTGGTGCCGCGCCAGCATGCGGGCGCTGGCCACGGTTTTGGACTTGCAGTACCAGTGGCAGGTGTGCTGCATCAGAAACAGCTCGGCCGTCATCATGTAGGCGCGGTCCTTGGGCGACAGGTGGCTGGTGTTCTGCACCACATGGGCAATGCCGCGCGCGTGGATGGTCAGTGCTCGGCGCACGTCAAAGGTCATGGCGGGCAGCAGCTTGTCGGCAAACGGGATCGGCACTGAGAGCCGGCTGACGCGCGCGTGGGCTTCGTCCACCTTGGCAAAGTCGGCGGCAAAGCGGCTGAACTGCTCGCTCAGCTGCGACTCGGTGGTGCTCAGCAGGCTCCAGATCTGGCTGCGGCGCTCGTCGGTGCTTTCGCCCAGGGCGCGCAGGTAGCCGTCGGTCAGCGCCTCCATCAGCTTTTCGATCTGGTAGTTGGCCAGGTGTTTGCCCAGCAGCGCAATGCGCTTGCGCTGCTCTTTGGCGTTGAGCATGAAGGTGCCGGTGGCGATGAGGATCGCCAGGATGATGATGTCCATGCGGTGGTGGGATGGTGGTTGGTGAGGCGGGGGGGCTCCAGCGGTGGTGTCAGCGTCAGAGCATGCCCCTAAGAACGTGTTTACGATCTTTTCGGGGTCGCGTTGGAGTGCAATCGGGATGAGTGGATGCCTCGGATGCGCTGCATGGGCTCGTGCCCATGCAAGCAGCCGGGGCGTCCAATCGCCCGATTTCACTCCAACCCTTCGGGCAAGTGCCTTGCCGGGCGGTCTGCGGCGTTACGGCGCTTGTGGATAGCCGGGCTATCCACTGCGCACCGCGCCTGGCATCCTATCCCGGCAAGGTACTTGCGCGGCCCTGAAAAGATCGTAAACACGTTCTAAGGTTACCAACAACAGCGCACGACAGACGCAGGGTTATGCCGCAGGCGGCTGGGGCCATGCGCGCTGGGGTTCGCGGATCAGCTCGAAGGCGTGCGCTACCTGCAGCACGCCCAGGTCGTCAAAACGCGCCCCCGCAATCTGCAGGCCGATGGGCAAACCAGCGCTCGTGTAGCCGCAGTTGACCGAGGCCGCAGGTTGCTCGGACATGTTGAACGGCACGGTAAAGCCGATGTGTTCCAGAGGGCGCAGCGGGTCGTTGGTGGGCGAGGGCAGCTCTGCCTGGAAGGCGACGTTGGGCGCCACGGGCGAGATCACGTAGTCGAATGCACTGCAGGCCTTGACCGTGTTCACCCGGGTCAGATGGAACTGGTGGCTGGCGTTGAAGACTTCGGTGCCGCTCATGCCGGCCGCGCTGTCGGCCCAGGTGCGGATGTAGGGCAGCACCTTGTCGCGCCGCGCGGCGGGCAGGGCCTGCAGGTCGATGTGGGAGCGCATGCGCCAGAAATGGTCCATGCCGTCGAGCATGGCCTGGGTCATGAAGGGCGCCATGGGCACGATGGTGGCGCCGGCGGCTTCCATGAGTTTCGCTGCGCGCTCCACGGCGGCCTTCACTTCAGGCTCCACGGGCAGGCCGCAGCCAGCGTCCAGCAGCAGGCCGATGCGCAGGCCGCGCAGGCGTTCAGCGCCCTTGTTGAACTGGCTCCACGCGATGTCCTGGTAGGGCAGGCTCATGCTGTCGCGTGCGTCGGGCTGGCTCAGCACCTGCATCATCAGCGCGGCGTCGGCCACGGTGCGGGTCATGGGGCCGGCGGCGCGGCCGGTGTAAGGTGGGTCAATCGGGATGCGGCCCAGGCTGGGCTTGAGACTGAAGATGCCGCACCAGCTGGCGGGCAGGCGCAGCGAGCCGCCAATGTCGGTGCCAATGTGCAGCGGGCCGTAGCCCGCAGCAGCCGCAGCGCCACCACCGGCGCTGGAGCCGCCGGGACCCTTGCTCACGTCCCAGGGGTTGCGCGACAGCGGGTGAAAGGTGGACAGGCCCGAGGACAACATGCCGTAGTCGGGCATGGTGGTCTTGGCGACGATGACGGCACCGGCCTCGCGCATGCGGGCGGCAGGGGGGGCGTCGGCGGCAGCGGGCACCAGCTCGACGGCGGCCGTGCCCAGCGGGGTGGGGTCGCCCTCGGTGGCAATGTTTTCCTTGATGGTGCTGGGCACGCCGTCGAGCGCGCCCTTGGGCTCGCCGCGCAGCCAGCGGGCCTCGGAGGCTCGGGCCTGGGCCAGGGCGGCCTCGGGGCGCAGCAGGTAGGTGGCCTGGATGTGAGGCTCCCACCGTTCGATGTGGGCCAGTACGGCCTGCGTGACCTCGACCGGTGACAGCTTGCGCTGGCGGTAGGCGGCAATCAGGTCGTGGGCGGGCAGGTCGTGCAGTTCGGTCATGGCGGGGTGGGTGGTCGCCGTAGCGACGTTTATCAATAAAAAAGGCTGCAAGCGCAATTGGATAAAGCGCTGGCAGCTATTGTTTTAGGAGTATTGGCTCCTGCACGCGCCGCATTGCGGCGCGTGACTGTCAGGACCAGGACAGCGTGGAGATGTCGTTCACGAACACGGGCATGTCTTTCCACAGGCCCTTGAGGTTCTTGTTGGCCACCGTGATCCACTGGTTGGAGTACAGGAACGCATGCACTGCGTCATCGGCCAGCAAGCGTTGCGCATCGCCCAGCAGCTTGGCGCGGTCGGCGGGGCGGGCGGCGTTCTTGATCTGGTTGAACAGGTCGTTGAACTTGGGCGAGTTGTAGGCCCAGTAGTAGTCGGGCTTGGCAAAGTTGCCCAGGTCAAAGGGCTCCACGTGGCTGATGATGGTCAGGTCGTAGTTCTTGCTGCCGTAAGTGCCGCTGAGCCACTGCGCCCATTCCACGTTCTGGATCTTGGCGACGATGCCGACCTTGGCCAGCTGGGCTGCAATCACCTCGCCACCCTGGCGCGCGTAGGGCGTGGGGGGGAGCGTCATGGTCAGCTCCAGCGGCGTCTTGATGCCGGCCTCGGCCAGCAGCTTCTTGGCCTTCTCGGGGTCGTAGGGGTTCACGCCCGTGGTGTCCACATAGCCAAACGCGCCGGGCACGTAGTGGCTGCCGATGGGCGCGCCGTAGCCGTCGCCAGCGCCCTCGATCACGGCTTTGCGGTCCACCGCAGCGGCGATGGCGCGGCGCACGCGCACGTCGTCCAGCGGCTTCTTGCCGTTGTTGATGGCCAGGATGGTCTTGGCACGCGAGCCGCTGACCACCACTTGGAACTTGGGGTTGGCCTTGAACTGCGCCACGCTGCGCGGCGTGACGCGCGGGAAGGCGTCCACGTCACCGGCGAGCAAAGCAGCCACCTGGGCAGCCGGGTCGGAGATGAAGCGGAAGGTGGCGCGCTTGATCTTGAGCGCCTTGGCGTCGCGGTAGTCGGCCCAGGCGGTCAACACGACCGACGAGCCCTTGTTCCAGGCCTGCAGCTGGTAGGGGCCGGTGCCCACGGGCTTGTTGGCGTTGGTGTCGGCGCTCTTGGGCTCCACGATGATGGAGGTGGCCTGGCCCAGCACGAACAGCAGGTCGGGGTCGATCTCCTTGTTGAGCAGCACGACGGTGTAGTCGTCCACCACCTGGGTGGTGATGCCTGCAAAGGTGCGCTTGTCCTTGTTGGTGCTCTTCTCGCCGCCTGCGCGGTCGTACGAGAACTTGACGGCCGCAGCGGTGAAGGGCTCGCCGTTCTGGAACTTCACGCCACGGCGCAGCTTGAAGGTGTAGGTCTTGAGGTCGGGCGAGACCTCCCAGCTTTCGGCCAGCAGGGGCGACACGCTGCCGTCGGGGTTGATCTTGGTGAGCGTCTCGAAGATGTTGTACTGAACGATCTCGGCGATGGCGGAGGCCGCACCGGCGGTCGGGTCCAGGCCTGGGGGCTCCAGCGTCATCGCCAGCGTCACCGCATCTTTGCGGCCTTGCGCCAGGGCGCCAAGCGAGGTGGTCAAGGGCACAGCGGCGATGGCGCCAGTGGCAAGGACGGTACGGCGGTTCAGCATGTTCGGACTCTCCAGACAAAAAACCAGACAACAACCATAGAGACCCCCGGTGCAATTTGTTACCGGGGAGGAAAGAAGCTTTTTACACCATCACACCTGCATGTGGTTATGCGGTTTTTGCCGTTGCGGCAACAGCTACGGCAGCGGCTGCCGCACGGCGTGCCCGTGCGCGGCCGGGCAGCACCTGGGGCACGGCGCCCACCAGCGACTGTGTGTAAGGGTGCTGCGCGTTGCGGAACAGCTCGCCCGGCGAGCCGCGCTCCACGATGCGGCCCTGGTACAGCACCACCACCTCGTCGCACAGGTGGTTGACCACCGCGAGGTCGTGGCTGATGAGCATGTAGGTGATGCCGAACTGCTGCTGCAGGTCCTGCATCAGGTTGAGCACCTGGGCCTGCACCGACACATCAAGCGCGCTCACGGGCTCGTCGGCCACGATGAGGCGGGGCCGCGTGATGAGGGCGCGCGCAATGGCGATGCGCTGGCGCTGGCCGCCAGAAAATTCGTGCGGGTACTTGCCCAGGTCGTTGGTGCGCAGGCCCACTTGCGACAGCACCTGGGCGGCCTGCTCGCGCTGCTCGGCGCGGGTGGTCTGGCCCTGCGCCTGCAGCGGCTCGGTCACGATGCGCTCCACGGTCTGGCGCGGGTCCAGCGACCCGTACGGGTCCTGGAACACCATCTGGAAGTCGCGCCGCGCCTGGCGCAGTTGCTCGGCGGGCAGCTTGTGCAGGTTGCGGCCCAGCAGTTCCACCGTGCCGGAGGTGGGCGCATCGAGCGCCATCACCAGCCGAGCCAGCGTGGATTTGCCCGAGCCTGATTCGCCGACGATGCCCAGGCTGCGGCCTGCAGCAATGGAGAAGTTCACGCCGTTGAGCGCATGCACCTTGCCCGGCGGGCGGAACAGGTGCTCGCGGGGCAGGGTGTATTCACGCACCAGGTCGGTCACCTGGAGCAGCGGCGCGGTGGTTGGGGCGACGGTGGTGGAAGTGGCGTGGTTCATGCAGCCACCTCGACGATGTTCACCACGTTCGCACTCTGCGCCTCGGCAATGGCCTCGCGACGCAGGCAGCGCACCAGGTGGTCGCCGTCGGCATCGGTGGCCACGAGCGTGGCCTCGGGTTGTTTGTGGTGGCAGTCATCCACCGTGTAGCTGCAGCGCCCCGCAAAAGGGCAGCCTGCGGGCAGGTCCACCAGCTCGGGCACCGTGCCCGGAATGGTGGACAGGCGCGGGCGCTGGCCGGGCGCGTGCACGGTACCCAGGTGGGGCCGGGCGGCGAACAGGCCGCGTGTGTAGGGGTGCGCCATGGCCGAAAAGACCGAGGCGGTGGAGCCGCTTTCGACCACGCTGCCGCCATACATCACCATCATGCGGTCCACGTTCTGCGAGATCACGCCCAGGTCGTGCGAGATGAGGATGAGCGCCATGTTGCGCTCGGCCACCAGGTCGCTGATGAGGTCCAGAATCTGCTGCTGGATGGTCACATCCAGCGCCGTGGTGGGCTCGTCGGCAATCAGCAGGTCGGGCCCGCAGGCCAGTGCCATCGCAATGGTGATGCGCTGGCGCTGCCCGCCCGAGAACTGGTGCGGGTAGGCATCAAAACGCTGCGCGGCGTTGGGGATGCCGACGCGGTCCAGCAAGGCAATCGCTTCGGTGCGTGCGGCTGCTGCACTCATGCCCCGGTGCAGGCGCAACGGCTCTGCCACCTGGCGGCCGATGGTGTGCACGGGGTTCAGGGCCGTCATGGGCTCCTGGAACACCATGCCAATGCGGTTGCCGCGCATCTGGCACATCTGCGCATCGGTGCGGCCCACCAGCTCTTGCCCGTCGAAGCGGATGCTGCCGGTGACCTGTGCGCTGTCAGGCAGCAGGCCCATGAGCGACATGGCCGTGATGGATTTGCCACAGCCCGATTCACCGATCAGGCCCAGGGTTTCACCGCGCGCCAGCGAAAAGCTCACGCCGCGCACGGCGTCGGCGGGGCCCCGGTGCGTCTGCAGGCGGATGCGGAGGTTGGAGACTTCAAGCAAAGGCATGGCAGAGGATCGTCATCGTTCGCAGTAATTTCATCTCAGCTAAACGGGTCTGTGAAACTGGCGCGACCCAAGCCAGCGCCCCCGTGCAAGGGCCGTCCCGCCGCACTGGGGGCGTCCCCCTCCCGCATTGCGCAGCAATGCGAGAGAGGGGGAAGGCGCGAAGCGACTCAGGTGGTGTCATCTTTTTCTGGAGAGGCGGGGATCTAGGAGGTCGCGCAGGCCATCGCCCAGCAGGTTCAGGCCCAGCACGGCCAGCGCAATCGCCACGCCCGGCCACACGGCCAGCAACGGGGCCTGGAACATCAAGGTCTGCGCTTCGCTGAGCATGCGGCCCCAGGAGGGTTGGGGCGGCTGGGTGCCCAGGCCCAGGTACGACAGGGCCGCCTCGGCCAGGATCGCGATGGCGAACTGGATGGTGGCCTGCACGATGAGCACCGACAGGATGTTGGGCAGCACGTGCTCGATCGTGATGCGCCAGCTGCCCTTGCCGCAGGCGCGCGAGGCCAGGATGTATTCGCGCGACCACACAGCATTGGCCGATGCACGGGTGACGCGTGCGAACGTCGGGATGTTGAAGATACCGATGGCAATGATCGAATTGACAATGCCGGCGCCGAACACGGCGGTCAGCATGATGGCGGAGAGGATGGCCGGGAAGGCGAAGGTGAAGTCCGCCAGTCGCATGATGAGCTCTTCCACCCAGCCGCGTTTGGCGGCGGCCAGCAGGCCCAGGGCCGTGCCGATGGTGAGGCCGATGCCCACGGCGATAACGCCCACCAGGATGGAGTTGCGGGCGCCCACCAGCAACAGCGAGGCCACGTCGCGGCCAAAGGCATCGGTGCCCAGCCAGTGCTTTGCAGACGGGCTCGCCAGCTTGTTCGCCAAGTCCATCTCGTAGGGCGACCAGGGCGTCCAGACGAAAGAGAGCAGGGCAGCCAGGATCAGCAGCGCCGACAACACGGCACCGATGACAAAACTGCGGTGGCGCAGAGCGCGGTGCAGCCAGCCGGGGGCGGAGGGTATGGACGAGGAGGGGGTGGAAACGGCGGCGCTCATGGGGGGATCAGATGTCGGAGGCCTTCACGCGGGGGTCGATCACGGCGTAGAGGAGGTCCACGACGAAGTTGACGATGACCACCATGGCAGCGAGCAGCATCACGCAGTTGCGCACCACGATCAGGTCGCGGTTGGAGATGGACTGGAAGATGAGGCGCCCGAGGCCCGGCAGGTAGAACACGTTTTCCACCACGATGGTGCCCGCCAGCAGGTTGGCGAATTGCAGCCCCATCACGGTGATCACCGGAATCATGGCGTTGCGCAGCACATGGCCCCACAGCGCGGCGCGCTGCGTCAGGCCCTTGGCACGCGCCGTGCGCACAAAATCTTCACGCAGCACCTCCAGCACAGCCGAGCGGGTGATGCGCGCCAGGATGGCCGCCTGCACCACGGCCAGCGCAATGGCGGGTAGCAGCAGGGCCTTGAGGGCTTCGAGCGGGCTGCCACCCGCGTCTTCGGTCCAGCCCGGAAAGCCCCCAGCCGAGAACCACTGCAGCTTCACCGAAAACAGCAGGATCAGCAGGATGGCGAACCAGAAGTTGGGAATGGCAATGCCGATCTGCGCTAGGCCCATCACGCCCACGTCACCCAGCTTGTTGTGGCGGGCGGCGGCGTACACACCAGTGGCCAATGCAAGCACCGTGGTGATCACCATGGCCATCAGGGCCAGCGGCACGGTGAGGGCCAGGCGCTCCAGCACCAGGTCGAGCACGGGCGAGCTGTAGGCGTAGCTCTCGCCCATGTTGCCCACCACCAGGCCGCTCACCCATTGCCAGTAGCGCAGGGTGGCGGGCTGGTCCAGACCCAGCTTGGTGGCCAGAGCCGCCACCGCGTCGGGAGAGGCATCTGGGCCCATCAGAATCTGCGCGGCATTGCCCGGCAGGATTTCCAGCACCAGAAACACGACGATGGAGGCGCCAATCAATGTGGCCAGAAGGGTGACAAACCGCTTGAGAAAAAACAGGCCCATGGGTCGGGTGCGTTGGCAGGTGGGTCAGACGCAGGGGCGTCAAAATTAATGTGTATACACAGCATAACGGTAAAAACATCCCCGTCAGCGGTGGTGGGTTGCAGTGTGGCACGCAAGGCACATGCCACCGCGCGGGATAATACGGAGCATGAACTGCGCCGCTCGCTCCGTTGCCCCTGTTTTTGGCCCCGCGCCCTGGGAGACCGTATGGCGCTGATGATCACGGACGAGTGCATCAACTGCGATGTGTGCGAGCCCGAATGCCCCAACCAGGCGATCTACCTGGGGCAGGAGATCTACGAAATCGACCCGAACAAGTGCACGGAATGTGTGGGGCATTTCGACGAGCCCCAGTGTGTGCAGGTTTGCCCTGTGGCCTGCATCCCCGTGAACCCGCAGCACGTGGAAAACCGCGAAACCCTCTGGCAGAAGTTTCAGCGGTTGCAGGCGTCTACGCCGATATAGTTTGAATCAAATCAGCTGCTTGTGCTGGTGGATCATGCCTTGATTGCTATTAAATAAATAGCAAAGTCCGCTGCGCAACGGCTGGACGGGTTGGTGGCCCGTCAATCCTCCACGGGCCGAGGAGGCTTGGGGCGGGGTGGTTTGGTGGTGTGGATGAGCAGCGTAGCCTTTTCCATGTCCCCCGCCAGCAGGGCCGGGTAGGCCTTGAGCGAGTGGATGATGCTGTCCTCGATCAGCGTGCGTTGGTCTGGTGACGGTTTCTTGAGCACCCAGTTGGCGACTTCGCTTTTGACGCCCGGATGGCCGATGCCGATGCGCAAGCGCCAGTAGTCGGGCGACCCTAGCTGTCCGTGGATATCGCGCAGGCCGTTGTGCCCGGCATGGCTGCCGCCGCGCTTGAGCTTGACCTGCCCGGGGGCAATGTCCAGCTCGTCGTGCACCACCAGGATTTCCTCGGGCAGGATCTTGAAAAAGCGCGCGAGCGATGCCACCGACTTGCCCGAGAGGTTCATGAAGGTCTGCGGCTCCAGCAGCCACACGTTCTGACCATGCACCGTGGTGCGTGCCATCAGGCCGTGATAACTGCGCTCGGGCACCAGCGTGGTCTTGAGTTCGCGCGCCAGGGCATCAATCCACCAGAAGCCGGCGTTGTGCCGCGTGTCTTCGTAGTCCGGCCCGGGGTTTCCCAGGCCTACAAACAGCTTGATCATGTGCGGGATTATCGGTGGCTGGGATGGGGTCAGGCCGTCGGGATGGCTGCGCCGCTACTGAAGACGTGTTCAGGAAGTGGGCTGTGCAGTTCGCAAGATGCGCCGCACCAATGAAAACGGCCCACGCAAGGTGGGCCGTTTCGTGGTCAACACCGCAAAGCGGGTTGACCGGGTGAAGTGATCGGGGTCTTTGACCGACGAATTACTTCTTGCCCTTGCCCTTGCCCTTGGCATCGGCCGCAGGAGCGGCGTCAGCAGGGGTCTCAACGACCACGACTGGAGGCACCACGGACACCAGCACGGGGTTGTTGTTCTGGCCACCACGGACCTTGGCCACCACGCCCTTGGGCAGCTTGATGTCCTTCAGGTGCAAGGAAGCACCCTTTTCCAACTTGGACAGGTCCACAGCGATGAACTCAGGCAGGTCCGAAGGCATGCAGGTCACGTCCAGTTCGTTCACGATCGGGTTGACCATGCACTTGTCCACCTTGACGGCGTTGGACTCTTCTGCACCGCTATAGTGCAGTGGCACCTTCAGATGCAGCTTGGTCTTGTCGTCCACGCGCTGGAAGTCGATGTGCAGCACCAGTTGCTTGTAGGGGTGGTATTGCACGTCACGCAGCACGACCTTGGAGGTTGCGCCAGCCACTTCCATGTCCAGCACGCTGGAGTGGAAAGCTTCCTTCTTGAGGGCGTGCCACAGAGCGTTGTGGTCCACCTCGATCAGTTGGGGCTCGGCAGCACCACCGTACACGATGCCAGGCGTCTTGCCCGAATTACGCAGACGGCGGCTCGCACCCGTACCCTGCTTGGCGCGCTCAAAAGCGACGAAGTTCATAGTTAGCTCCTGAAAAGGACAGACCGCGACCAGTCATATCCCGATTAAAAAAGACCTGTGACGCCCTCATGGCGGCAGGCCTGCGCATTGCTCTCGAACAGACAAGCCTCCCGAAGGAGGCCTGCGTGCAATCCGACTGCAACGCTCCCGGGGGAGCGCGTCAGAACAGGTTATCCTGGTCCGAGAACAGACTCATGACCGACTCACCCTTGGCAATGCGCTGGATCGTCTCAGCGATCAGCGGGGCCACGGAGAGTTGGCGAATCTTGGAACATCCCTTGGCGTTGTCGCTCAGCGGGATGGTGTTGGTCACCACGACTTCATCGAGGGCTGTGCCTTTGGCGATGCGTTCGATGGCAGGACCCGAAAAAATGGGGTGCGTGCAATAGGCGTACACGCTCTTGGCGCCACGCTCCTTGAGCACTTCGGCAGCCTTCACCAGCGTGCCGGCGGTGTCGATCATGTCGTCCATGATCACGCAGTTGCGGCCTTCGATTTCTCCGATCACGTGCATGACTTCCGACACGTTGGCCTTGGGGCGGCGTTTGTCGATGATCGCCAGATCGCAACCCAGTTGCTTGGCCAGTGCACGGGCACGCACCACGCCGCCCACGTCGGGGGATACCACGATCAGGTCCTCGTAGTTCTTCTGGCGCAGGTCGCCCAGCAGAACGGGGGAGGCGTAGATGTTGTCCACGGGGATATCGAAGAAACCCTGGATCTGGTCAGCGTGCAGGTCCATGGTCAGCACGCGGGCCACGCCCACGGCTTGCAGCATGTTGGCCACCACCTTGGCCGTGATAGGCACACGGGTAGAACGGGGGCGGCGGTCCTGGCGGGCGTAACCGAAATAGGGGATCACGGCGCTGATGCGCTCAGCCGACGCGCGCTTGAGCGCATCGACCATGATCAGCAGTTCCATGAGGTTTTCGTTGGTGGGTGCGCAGGTGGACTGCACCACGAAAACGTCACGTGCACGGACGTTTTGCTTGATTTCGACGGTGACTTCACCGTCAGAGAAACGACCCACGTCAGCCGCACCGAGGGTGGTGCCGAGGTGTTGGGCAATTTCAGCCGCCATGCCAGGATTGGCATTGCCGGTGAAAACCATGAAGTCGGGGTGGTTGGCTTGCATGAGCGTCCCAGCAGTCTGAAAAAAAAGCCCGTACGCGGAAAGCGTTTGGCAGGGGAAGAAGGATTCGAACCTTCGCATGCCGGAATCAAAATCCGGTGCCTTAACCAGCTTGGCGACTCCCCTACACAGGTCAATTGCCGAAGGCAACCAACCTTAAATTCTTCCTGATGCCCAGCCTGCCAGAGGATGAACCATCAGATTCTCACATGTCTTCACTTGCCAGCCCTCAGGGACTCCGCTTAGATCGACCGCGTGTGATTCTTGTGCAAACACTGCACTGCCTGAGCCTGTCATCCTGCCTTTGAGACCGCGTTTCTTGAGCCATTCAATGGCTTGCGAAACATCGGGGCAAAGTGCCTGAGCAACGGGCTGCAAGTCGTTTCGACCGAAGTCAAAGTGTGCTGCAGCAAAGCCTAAGATTGTAGCACTATCTGAATCGCGTTTCAAACTTGGTGACGAAAAAATTTCTTTTGTCTCCAAACCTGCTGCGGGCTTCACGATCACGAAGCTCGCTTGCGGCAGCTGGTGCGCTTTCTCAAGCGGCGTGATTGTCTCACCAATTCCCTCCACCCAAGCGTTGTGACCGCATAAAAAAAACGGCACGTCTGCGCCGAGCTGCAAACCGATCTTTGCCAGTGCATGCCGGGGCAGGCTCAGACCCCATAACCGGTTCAAAGCCAGGAGCGTGGTGGCCGCATCTGACGAGCCTCCCCCCATGCCCGCCTGCGCGGGCACGCGCTTCAGCAGTCCGATATGCGCGCCCTCACGGCAGCCCGTAGCGGCCTGCAGCGCACGGGCTGCGCGAATCGAGAGGTCGACTTCTGGCAGCGCTGTCGAAAGGTCTTCGCGCGAAATCAGTCCATCTGCTCTGCGTTCGAAATGCAGGGTGTCGCACCAGTCCACGAGCATGAAAACGGACTGCAGCAGGTGGTAGCCATCGGAGCGCCGCCCGGTGATGTGCAGAAAGAGATTGAGTTTGGCCGGTGCCGGCACGTCATACAGAGCTTGCATGGAGGGCAAAAGAGTGAGCTGAAGCGCGGGATTTGCGGTGCGACCGGACCTGCCGACTTCCGCAGGCTGTGGGCCGTCAGGGGGTCAAAGCAATGCGCAAGGTCGCTGTAGGTTCTGGATCGCTGCGGCGTGCCGTCAGTCGTCCATCGGCAATGCCGGTGAGGTCCGCTTGCCACCCGGTGGCACTGGCCTGGATGCCCTTGAGCCAGCTGAACAGGGCAGTCACAGGAATGCGCGTGCCTGTCACGTCCTGGAGCAGTCCATCCAGCGAATCCGAGGTGCGGGTGTCTTGGCCGCTGAGCAGCTGCGCGTGGCCGTCTTTCCAGTCGAGTTGTGCAATGCGATTGCCGAAGGGACTGAGCAAAACCAGCCCACCCGTCTGGGGCGTGCCACGCAGTTCAAACAGGGCAGAAAAAGACTGTGACGCCTGTCCGTCGATCTGCAAGGCAATGCGCCCACTCCAGCTGTCTTCCCCGACGGAGGCCTGAGTCACAGGCTGCGCGCAGCCTGCGAGCCACAGAGCACACACCACCAGCCACCAGGCCCATCCGCGAGAAAGAGTCTGCTGCGGAGCGCTTGGACAGGCGCTGAAAAAGCCTGGCATCAGAGGGCGGCTCCGAGGCGCTTCAACGTCTCTTTGAGGGTGTCGTTGTCGGGGCTGGCGCGCTGCCCTTCCTTCCACACCCGGGTCGCACCGTCCTTGTCGCCCATGCTCCACAACACCTCGCCCAGATGAGCCGCAATCTCTACATCGGGCCGGGCCTTGAATGCCGCTTCAAGGTGTTTGCGAGCGTCTGCCTTGTTACCAAGGCGAAACTCTACCCAGCCGAGGCTGTCCATGATGAAGGGATCATTGGGCGCAAATTCGAGCGCCTTCAGGATGAGCTGCTTTGCCTCATCCAGCTTCACACCGCGGTCCGCCAGCGAATAGCCAAGGGCGTTATAGGCGTGGTGATATTGCGGCTGACGCGCGATCACCTGCCGCAGCAGCTTTTCCATGGTGTCGGGCTGGCCCGCCTTTTCGGCCAGCATGGCCTGGTCGTAGACCAGCTCGGCATCGTCCGGCGCCAAGGCCACCAGTTCGACCTGCACTTTGTAGGCCTCTGGGTACAGGCGCTGGTCGCGCAGCAGTTGGACCTCCGCCATCAATTTCATGCGTTGGCTTTCCGCCGAGTTGCCGGGCAGATTGCGCAAAAGAGCGCGGGCCTGCGCCAGCTTGCCCTGACGTGCCAGCAGGGACGCACGGCGCGTCTGAGCGCCAAACACTTCTTCGGCGTTATCGATGCGCGCGAGCCATGCTTCCGCACCGGCAAAGTCTTTCTTTTTCTCTGCAATCTGAGCGTGAAGCAGGTACGCCTGTGTGAGGCTCTTTTGCCGCAGGTCGGCATCCGCAGACGCCGATGCAAGTTCCATGAACCGCTGCAGCGAAGTCTCTGCAGCGGGCAGCCGGTTGTCTTGGTATTGCAAGGTGGCAACCACCAGCCAGGCTTCTACCAGGTCAGGTTTTTCCTTGGTGACGGTTTCCAGTTGGCGGCTGGCTTCGGGAAAGCGCTGCAGGCCCAGTAGCACCCTCGCATATGCCATGCGCAGGTCCGGGATGGGCTGTTTGGACAGCGTTTGTGTCACGATGGATTCTGCGTCCAGAAGACCTTCGTCCATCAGTTCCAGCGCCAGTCTGGCTGCGCTTTCGCTGGCATTGTCGAGGGCCTGTGCCCTGCGTGCGGCGTCCAGAGCGCCCGCCTTGTCGCCAGCCGCCAGTCTCAAACGGCCCAGCGACACCCAAGCCTCTGGGCCCGTAGCGGGGTTGGTAAGCTCGTTCACGAGGGCTTGTTCCACCACCTTGGCGGCCAGGGCTTTGTCGCTCGCCCGTCCGTACAGCTGGGGCAGGGCGGTCAGGGCCGAGGCCTTTGATCGGGGCGAAGCCTGCGCGAGTTCCTGGCGCAGCAGGTCAGGTGTCTCGCCAATGCGGTTCAGGGCAATCAGAATTTGCAGCACATATTGGTTGGCCTCGCGCGATTGTGGCAAGGCTTCTTTCCAGGCCTGGGCTGCAGCAAGGGCGTATTCGCCGGATCGTGACTGCAGCGCAATGTCTGCAGCCCTTTGGTAGAGCTGACCGTCAGCGCTGCGGCGAGCTGCCTCCAGCATGAACGCGTAACCCGCACCCGGATCACCGGTGCGCGCACTGATCTCGCCCAGAAAAATCTCGTAAAACAACTCTGCGTCCAGCGCGGGGTTGGATGCCACAGGTGGCTCCTGGCTGGCGGGGCGGCTTTCACCGCTGGGCTTTTGTGCCCAGGTGGAATGGGCGGCGGCCGCAATCAGGGTGGCCAATGCGACGGTACGAAAGCGTGGAGGTAACACCATCGGGCCATAATAATCCATGCCTGTGAAGCTGTTGCCCGCTTGTTTGTATGCCTGAGTTGCCCGAAGTGGAAGTCACGCGGCGCAGCTTCGCCGACGCGATTGCTGGAGCCCGGATCGAGGCAGTGGTGATGGGCAAGCCCCTGCGTTGGCCCCTGGGTTGCGATCCGCGGATACTGGTGGGTCAACAGGTGTTCGGATTGCGCCGACGGGGGAAATATCTGTTGCTCGATATGACCCAAGGCCTGCTGCTCCTGCATCTGGGCATGTCGGGAAGCCTGCGCTTTGCGTCTGGGATGCCGCAAGCCGGCATTCACGACCATTTTGACCTCGTCACCAACCAGGGAACGTTGCGTCTGCACGACCCTCGCCGGTTTGGTGCGGTGGTTTTTGCGCAGGCGGAGCATTCGCCGGTGGCTGTCAAGTTGCTGGGTGGGCTTGGCATGGAGCCTCTGTCAGAGGGTTTCTTGCTCTCCGATTTCCAGGCGGGACTCAAAAAGAGCCGGATGCCCATCAAACAGCTGCTTTTGGGCGGACGTTTGGTCGTGGGGGTCGGTAACATTTACGCGTCCGAGGTGCTCTTCCTGGCCGGTATCCGCCCTACCACCGTCGCATCGCGCATCGGCGCCGCGCGAGTGCACAAGCTGCACCAGGCCATTCGCACCGTGCTCGCCCGGGCGGTCGAGATGGGGGGCAGCACCTTGCGCGATTTTTCCAATGCAGAGGGAATGGCGGGTCACTTTCAGACGGCGGCAAATGTGTATGGCCGTGATGGCCAGCCGTGTCGTGCGTGCGGAACGGCCATTGCGCTGTTACGCCAGGGGCAGAGAAGCACTTACTTCTGCCGCCGGTGCCAGCGGCCATAGGACCCCATCCAATCCGCGATTCGAGACACCCGGTGTACGGTCGATGCTATATTTTGTATATACCTGCCTCGCGGGCCATCCATAGATCTCTGGGAGCAAAGTGGGACCTTCATTCAACGAACAGTTCGACCAGCATGGCGCTTGGCGGCGGGAGTTCGCCCAGCAGCTCAAGCGACTGGCCGATTGGATGGCCACGCACGACCTCATGGATGCCGCCGTGCAAGAGCGCCTGCAGCGCCTGGAAGAGCAGGTCCGCAGCGACAAGGTCATGGTGGCATTTGTGGCGGAGTTCTCGCGCGGCAAATCCGAACTGATCAACGCGATCTTTTTTGCCGACTATGGCCGCCGCATCATGCCTGCCAGTGCAGGCCGCACCACGATGTGCCCTACCGAGCTGGGGTATGACGCAAATGTCGCACCCAGCCTGCGGCTCTTGCCCATTGAAACCAGGCTTCAGATGCAGAGTCTGGCCGAGTGGCGGGTCAAGACCGACCGTTGGCAGGAAATCCCGCTGGATGTCGGCAATGCTGACCAGATATCCAAAGCCCTGGAGAAAGTAGCCGAGGTGCGCAAGGTCACCCTGGACAACGCTCGCGCGCTGGGTTTCTGGCACGACGATCTGACGGACGAGAACCCTGTGCCCGATGCACAGGGCTTGGTAGAGGTGCCCATGTGGCGCCATGCCATCATCAATATCCCGCACCCGCTGCTGAAGCAAGGGTTGGTGATTCTGGACACGCCTGGCCTGAACGCGGTGGGCGCGGAGCCGGAACTGACCGTCAATCTCATCCCCCAGGCGCATGCCGTGGTGTTCATCCTGAGCGCTGACACCGGCGTGACACGCTCGGACCTGTCAATTTGGCGTGAGCACCTCGCCATCTCGCCCGAGAGTATGGAAGCGCGTTTGGTGGTGTTGAACAAGATAGACACGCTCTGGGACACGCTCAACACTGCCGAGCAGGTCCAGGCTCAGATGGAGCGGCAGTGCGCGACTTCGGCCGAGATGCTTGGCGTTTCACTGGATCGCGTGGTGCCGGTATCCGCGCAAAAAGGCTTGGTGGCCAAGATCACTGCGGACGATGTCTTGCTCGAGACCAGTGGACTGCCTGCATTGGAAGAGGCCCTGGCCAAAGGCATCATGGGCAGGCGGCAAGCCATACTGCGCGCTGCAGTGGGTACTGGCGTGGCCAGCTTGCGCACAGAAACTTCGCGTGTCATCAATATCCGGCGGCGCGACCTCGATGACCAGATGGCAGAGCTGCGCAGCCTGCGCGGCAAGAATGCGTCGGTGATCGAATCCATGCGCCATCGCATTGAGCAGGAGCAGCGTGAATTCGACCTCAGCACTGCCAAGATCCAGGCGGTGCGGGCAGTGCACCTCAAGCTATTGCGCGATGTATTCCAGCAGCTGGGCGCCAAGGCATTGAAAGTGGAGCTGTCCGAACTGGCGCAGACACTGCAGCAAAAGGGGCTCAAGCTGGGAGTAAAGAAAGTTTACGTCCAGACCTTTGACAAGCTGCGTGGGACTCTGGACAAGGCGCAGGCCTCGGGCACAGAGATTCAGGCCATGCTGAGCGGAACCTTTCGTCAGCTCAATGCGGAGTTCGGGTTTTCGTTGCAGGTACCTTCGCCGCCGCAGTTGGAACATTTTTCGCAAGACCTGCACCAGATCGAGCAGAGCCATTTGCAGTACCTGGGAATGGGCAATGCGCTCAAACTGGCTCAACCCGAGTTTGCCGAGCGCCTGGTGCGCGCGCTGGCCATGCGGTTGCGCACGGTGTACGAGTCGGCGGCCAATGATCTGGAATTGTGGAGCAAGTCTGCAACCGCGCAATTGGACGCGCAGCTGCGGGAGCGGCGCCGCAGCTTTGCTCGCCGCATGGAAGCAGTGGACCGTATACAGCAGGCCGCCAGCGGATTAGTGGAGCGTATCTCTGAGATAGAGGCGGGGGAAGAGGAGCTGGGTCAATTGGAGCGAAAGTTGCACGAGCTGACTGCCAAACTGGTGGTTCTGCCGGGGGCCGCACCCGCATTGACTAACGTACATCCGGTCACCGCATGAGTGGTGTCTCCGGGGGGGCTGATGCTGTGGCCGAGCGCGTCGTGGCCTGGCAGGCGGTGCATGGACGCAACCATCTGCCTTGGCAGCAAACCCGCGATCCGTACCGGGTCTGGTTGTCGGAGATCATGCTGCAGCAGACCCAGGTGACCACCGTGCTGGACTACTACGCACGTTTTCTGGACAGATTTCCGGACGTGGGCGCACTGGCAGCTGCTCCGCAGGACGAGGTTTTGGGCTTGTGGAGCGGGTTGGGTTACTACAGCCGGGCGCGCAATTTGCACCGCTGTGCGCAGCAGATCATGGCGGAGCATGGGGGGGTATTTCCTCGAACTGTGGCGGTGTTGTCCTCTTTGCCGGGCATCGGGCGCTCGACGGCGGGCGCGATTGCCGCGTTCTGTTTTTCGGAGCGCGCACCCATTCTGGATGCCAACGTGCGCAGGGTGCTGACGCGCCTGCTGGGTTTTGATCGTGATCTTGCTTCTGCCAAGAACGAGCGCCTGCTGTGGGGCCACGCGGAGGCGCTATTGCCCGCGGGCGATCTTGCATTAGCGATGCCTCGGTATACCCAGGGCCTGATGGACCTGGGGGCGTCTCTTTGTAATCCCCGCGCTCCACGATGTGTGGATTGCCCGTTGGCAGGCCATTGCGTGGCTTTTAAAGACGGTGATCCCGAACGTTATCCGGTCAGGACCCGCAAACTGGCACGTCGGGCTGAGTCCTGGCAATTGGTGATTCTGCGTGATGTCGGAGGCCGGATCTGGCTGCAACGCCGACCCTCGACCGGTATCTGGGCGGGAATGCACTGCGTGCCTGTGTTCACAGATGTGGAGTCTCGCGATGCGTTCGTGGGTGCTTTGGGGGGCCCCGCGCAGTGGGTGCAGCATGAGTTGCCGCCCTTTGTGCATGTGCTGACGCACCGGGATCTGCACCTTCACCCGCTGTTGATACAGACCGATGAAGTCGGGTCTCCTGCGCAAGACGGGGAGTGGCTGAGTCCAGATCAGTGGCCTTCGGTGGGATTGCCTGCGCCCATCCGCAAATTGCTGGACACCACGCAATCGACGCTCTGGTGAGCGCGTGCGGCTCGCGACGCCGCCTGCAGCGGCGTTTTGTAGCCACCCCGTAAATATGCCTCGAGCGCTCCAGGGGTGGTGCTACCTCACATGGCCCGATAAAAGAAATGGTCAGCGCCCATCGAGTTCGCGGTGCCGTTTCAACGCGGTCCATCGATTGCTGAATACCTGTGCCAGTTTCTCCACCAGATAGACAGAGCGGTGCTGCCCGCCGGTGCAGCCGATGGCGACCGTGACGTAGCTGCGGTGATTGCGATCGAGCATGTCCAGCCAGTGCGCCAGAAATTGCTCAATATGGACCCGCATGAGGCCCACTTCGGGCTGCATGTCCAGAAAGTCGGCAACTGGCTGATCCAGCCCGGTGAGGTCCCGCAGTGCTGCTTCATAGTGCGGGTTCGGCAGCATGCGTACGTCGAAGACATAGTCGGCATCCATGGGAATCCCGCGTTTGAAAGCAAATGACTGGAATACCAGTGTCAATTGCCCTTGTGCCGTGGACATCAGGCCTTTGACATAGCTTTGCAGCTGCGAGGCGCGGATAGTGCTGGTGTCGATCACATGCGACTGCTCGCGCAGTTCGGCAAGCAACTCACGCTCCAGCTCAATGATCTGTACCAGGGCCCTGCGTCCTTGCTGCAGATCATCGTGTGACAGCGGATGGCGGCGACGCGTTTCGGAGAAGCGCCGCACCAGGGTGTCAATCGTGGCATCCAGAAAAAGTGATTTCACGGCTACGCCTTGGCTGCGCAGGCGATTCAGTTCCTGCGGCACTTGGTGCAAAGAAGTGGCGCTGCGGACATCCACCGCAATGGCCACACGGTTGCCGTGATGCTTGTGTTCTAGCGCCACAAAGGCTGGCAGTAGCTCGGGCGGGAGGTTGTCCACGCAGTAGTAGCCTGCATCTTCCAGAGCGTGCAGGGCGACGGACTTTCCAGAGCCCGACATGCCCGTAATGAGGACGATTTCGAGAGCCATCAGCGTTTCCTGACGAAGGTCGCGGAATTGAGTGGTGCGGGCGGTGCCATCGCTGACATCGGAGCTGCACCGCCCAGCATTTCTCGGGCGTGCGCCAAGGTCGTCTCGGTGGCGCGCTCGCCGCCCAGCATGCGGGCGATCTCTGCAACGCGCTCGTCCTGCTGCACGATCAGTACCGTGCTGGTTGTGCCCCCGGCGCTTTTGTTTTTTGCGACCTTCAGATGGTGATGCGCACATGCCGCTACTTGCGGCAGGTGGGTCACGGCCAGCACCTGGCGGTCGCGCCCCAACTGTTGCATCAATCGTCCTACGGTCTCTGCGACCGCTCCACCCACGCCAGAGTCCACCTCGTCAAAAATGAGGGTGGGAGCCGCACCCAGCTCACTGGTCGTGACGGCGATTGCCAGCGATATGCGCGACAGCTCACCGCCGGACGCCACTTTGCCGACGGGCCTGGGAGTTAAACCGGGGTGCCCTGCCACCAAAAACACCACGTCGTCGATCCCGTCGGAGGAGGGCTCTGACGCTTTGGTCACCGATACCTCGAATTTGCCGCCTTCCATCCCAAGGCCCTGCATTGCCTGCGTGATGGACGCTGAGAGCTTGGGGGCTGCCTTGGCGCGGGCCAAAGACAGTGCGCGCGCCGCCGCCTGGTACGCTTTGGCACTGGCTGATTCGTTGGCTTGCAATCGGTCCAGATCGGTAGCGGCATCCAACTGGTGCATGGCTGTTTTCCAGCCTTTAAGCAGAGCCGGTAGTTCTGCGGGTGGGCGTTTGTACCGGCGCGCCAATCCCATCCATTGCGACATGCGTTCATCCAGTTCTATCAGACGCTGCGGGTCGATGTCGGCATGGCGCAGATACGTGTGCAGTGAATGCACCACATCCGTCACCTGCGCCAGACTCGATGCCAGGATGTCGGCCAGATTGGCGAACTCTGGTTCGATGTGTTCCTGTGTGTGCAGCAACGCGTGCGCGCGTGTGAGTGCAGAGACGGCGTCCGCCTCGTCTTCTTGCAGAGCTTGCAGCGCACCATGCGCCCCATCCAGCAAAGCCTGTGCGTGGGAGAGTCGCTTGTGCTGCGTATCGAGCTCCTCCCACTCCAGGTCGCCCGGCGCCAGTTTGTCAACTTCGCTGATCTGCCATTGCAGGCGTTCGCGCTCTTGCTGCAGGGTCGACTGGGCCGCGCGCGCTTGTTGCAGTGCCTTGAGGTCAGCACGCCATTGCGCCCAGCGCGACGTTGTCTCGCGGGTGTTCACACCCGCAAAAGCGTCCAGCAGGCCACGTACTGACTCCGGGCGGGTCAGGCTCTGCCATGCGTGCTGACCGTGAATGTCGAGAAGCATCTCGCCCAATGCGCGCAACTGAGAGGCTGTCGCGGGTGTTCCGTTGATCCAGGCCCGGCTCTTGCCCTGCGTGTCTACTGTGCGCCGCAGCAGCAGGCCGTCATCTGTGTCAAACCCCGCTTCTTCCAGCCAAGACCGAGCGTGTGCAGGGCAGTCAAATTCTGCGCAAATGTCGGTCTTGCCGCACCGCTCACGCACCACCCCCGCATCCGCACGTGCACCCAACGCCAGTTGCAACGCGTCGATCAGGATCGACTTGCCCGCGCCGGTCTCGCCCGTCAGTACGGTGAAGCCGCTGCGCAGATCAAGCTCCAGGTTTTGGACAATCACAAAATCCCGCAGGGTCATGCGTCGCAGTGCCATGCTCAGGATCCTCCTTCGTTCCAACGCAGCTTCTTACGCAGTGTGGCGAAGTAGTTCCATCCCTGGGGGTGCAGAAACCGCACACGATGCTCTGACCGTTTGACGAGGATGCGGTCGCCATGCAGCAAGGATGCAAGCGACTGCATGTCAAAGTTTGCGCTGACATCGCGCCCGCTCACCACTTCCACGGCTACTTCCGTTGCGTCAGAGAGCACGATGGGGCGGTTGGACAGCGTATGTGGTGCGATCGGAACCAGTACCCAGCCCGGGATGGAGGGGTGGAGCATGGGGCCGCCCGCCGACAGCGAATATGCCGTGGAGCCGGTGGGAGACGCAATGATGAGGCCATCGGCCCTCTGGTTAGCCACAAACTGCCCACCCACTTCAACGCGCAGCTCCACCATGCCCGATGTGGCCCCTCGGTTCACCACCACGTCGTTCATGGCCAAGGCTTCAAACACCACGCGCTCGTCACGTACAACGGTGGCATGCATCAGAGGTCGTTGGTCTTCTTCGTAGGCCCCTCGCAGCATGGGCGGCAACGTGGTCTGGTAGGTGTCGAAAGGGATGTCCGTAATGAACCCGAGCCGGCCCTGGTTGATGCCGATCAGTGGCGTCCCGAAACGTGCGAGGCGCCGGCCAATGCCCAGCATCGTCCCGTCTCCTCCCACCACCAGTCCCAGATCGCAACGTGCGCCGATCTGGTCTACATTCAGAGATGGGTAGTGTGTCAATCCGGTGTTGCTGGCGGTTTCCGCTTCCAGCACCACCTCACAGCCCTGCCGCTCCAAGAAATGTGCAATGTCTTCCAAAGCCCTGCGAGAGCCGTCACCGGGAGTGCCTGCTGCTGAAGTCTGATACTTGCCTATAAGTGCGACATGGCGGAAATTGGACGTCATCGCGAAATTACATCATTAAACAGATGTGAGTTTCGCGACACGCTTCATCATCCGCGTTTTGCATGCGCTTTCTCGCTCTGATTCGAGAGCGGCCACCACGATCCAAGTTTTTACGTCCTGGCCTAGTTCGTCAGCGAGTGCACCTGCAATCGCTGGGCTGAGGTGGCCTCGGTCTTTCGCTGTGTACAGCGCGCGCTTCGACAAGCCCAGGTCGTCTGCCCAGTCGGACAACCCTTTTACCTTCATTGCCTCGCTTAGTAGGTTCATTGTCGTTTGCATGGTTTTGCGTTCCTCATGTTGTGTAAAAGTTACACATATTGAAGAAAGTATAGGTCAAGACTTTTACTCAAGGTGAATAACGGCTAGTCTCCGGGTTCGTTACGCAACATGTGTAACGAATACGGAGCCGCCATGACCTCAAAACCCCCCGTTCGCACACTCCCAGCCACCAAAGGCGCTGCACGCGCTGTGGCGGCTCCTGCAGCGCCTGCGCTGGGGGTGTGCACCCGCTCTTACGTCAAGGGCTCGTCCGCCTCGTTGTGCTGGACTCGTATCGAGATTAAGGGTCAATCCGGCGCTGGCATGTTGGATTTCTGGAGCGCCCTGTGACCGAGCCCTTGTTTGATCGCTGGTTCTGCGCCCTTCTCCAGCTAACTGCTTTGCTCGTTGCCGCAGGCATCGGGTTTGCGCTTGTTGTTGCCACATGGCGCTGGGCTTTGTCATGACCAGCACCGCCAACCGTTGCGCATGGCTGCAGATAGCCGCAGCCCTCGACAAGCATCCGCACCGCGATCTTTTCGACCACGCCCGCCGCGTCGCTGCTTTGGAAGCGCAGCGCACGGCAGAAGGGGCCCCGCCCCGCGGGGAAGTGGCCGGGCGCGTAGCGCCTTCTGCTATCAATTTTGGGGGGTGCGTAGCACCTCAGACAGCTTCGGTCCCCGATGGTAATCACGGGGACAACTTTCCAGGGGGCGCAGCATGACCCACCCCACATCACTCGTTCTAGAGGGCAATGAGGTCAAGCTCCGTTTGCAAGCGGAACGCGTCCAAACCGGCTCACCCGTTCATGTCGATTGGCTCCGCTTCACGGTCAATCTGCGGTTCGCTCCCATCCCCACGGTTGAGCATCTTTTCCCGCCCGCCCAGGCATCGGAATTCGACCTTCGCTCAGAGCATCAACTGAGCGAAGACGACCGCCGCCGCGCAAAGCTCTGCCACCTGCTGCGCGATATTCCAGACCCTGACTTTGCGGCCAGCACACAAGCGCTTGAGCTGGCTAACAACGTGTGCGAAATCCTCGGTGAAGGCTTCACCGTGGACCCCGAAATGAAGAAGGGGCACGACTTCTACCGCCACCGCTGGAGCATCCTGCGCGCAGGCAATGAATGCGGCTGGGTCGGCTTCCTCGCCTCCGGCGAAAGCCCACGGCAGCGCGCCCAGTCAAAGACCATTCATTGCAACCTGTACGGCGTCGCCTGCACGTTTGCTGCCCCAGGCTGGGCACCACGCATGGCCGATTACATGGACGAACACCGCGCCCTGGTCACGCGCTGCGATCTGGCTTTGGACTTCTTCGACGGCATCAGCGGTGGCATGGACCGCGTTGCAAGCGACTACGACGCCGGAGCCATGGACCACTACGGCCACCGGCCCGAACACAACTGCGTTGGCGCATGGCGCGCTGGTGGTGTGGGTCGCTCCTTCTACTTCGGCAGCAAGGCCGCAGGCAAGCAAACCAACGTCTATGACAAGGGCGTGCAGCTCTACGGCAAACAGGACGCCACTGGCTGGCAGCGCATCGAGTTGCGTTATGGAAACCAAAAGCGATTGCTGCCCACGGACATTCTCCGCAGGCCTGCCGACTTCTTCGCAGGTGCCAGTGATTGGCATGCCCTGATGCTGGCTGAACACGGCGCCATTGCATCGCCTGAGCCCATCAAAACAGAGCCGCGCCTGCCGCTCGAAACGCTCATGGCTGAGTGCACGCGCAATGCCCGTTGGTTCTTCTCCACCGCTGGCAAATCAGCCGCGCTCGCCTTCCTCTACATGGACCGCGAAACCCTCATGCAATTCATCGAGAACTGCGCAGAGCTGCCCGGTCGGCTGTCCAAGTTCAAGCGCTCCGAAGTCGAGCGCATCTATCAGCAGATGTTCAAAAAAATCTCGGGCTCCGGTGCTGGCCACGCCGCGTACGCCCACTAACCCAGGCCACACAAGGAAACCCAAAAAATGCGTATGCAAAGCCAAGCCGTGTTGCACGGTATCAAGTCCAGCAAGGGCGACTACGAAGGCCGCGCCTTCGACTCCACCACCTTCCACTTGTCGGTGGACATGGGCCAAAGCTCCAGCGGCGAAAGCATCGGCGTCGTCACTCGTCCGTTCAAGCTGGGTGACTCGTCGGAGTTCCAGAAGTGGGCGCACCTGAAAAGCAAATGGCCCATCACTGGCGTCATGTGCGATTGCGAATTTGATGTGGTCGCCGGTGCCGACAACAGCACAAAGCTCACGCTGCTCGCCATCAAGCCCGCCACCCAGGCCAAGGCCGCCTAAGGCCCAAAGGCACCCCATGCGCAACGTGATCCAGTCCCGCACAACAGGCGCTTTCCTTGCGCCGTCTTTCGAGGACGGCCAGCCGGAGTGGGTCATGTTGCTCTGCGAAGCCGCAATTGTCGAAGACCTCGAAACCTGTGTGCAGCTCATCGAAGACCACACCGAGCCATTCCACCGGCCTCAGGTCATCGACCTCGATGACCTCTACAAAAAGCAGGAGCCAACCCATGGATGAAATCGAACTCGAGTGCCCCAAGTGCGGCGCCCTGATTGGCTACGACCACGTTCAAGAAGTCGAGGGCGATGACAACGCCTGCGGCTGTCCTGAATGCGGCGAATCCTCCCCCACAGATGAATGGTTTGCGTGATGCGCTTCCTTGTCTGTTACTCCGAGGTCAACCCCTGCCCGGAAGCCTCCACCGCTTGGGTGTCCATGTCCGAAGTCATGGACTGGTCCCAGCTCGGCATAGACCCTGCCACGGTGTTCTACGTCATCTCCGCTGGCTTCGCGTTGGTCTTCGGCTCGTTCCTGCTCGGCTGGGGCGTGTCCCTCGCCATTGGCCTCATCAAGAAGCTGTAGCAGTCGCCAGCGTCAAGCCCTCGCGGCTTCGCGGTGTCGATTCCCGGCATCACTTCATCAACTCAAAGGAAATGCAAATGCAAACGTTCAAGCAAATCAAGAAGTACGGCTCCCGCGCACTGGTGGCCGTTGGCGCTGCTGCAGTGGGCACCTCGGCCATGGCCCAGGAAACGAACCCCCTGGTGCAATTCATCGAAGGCATCGGCCTGGGCGGCGTGTCCGCTGCTGTGATCGCTGTCGGTCTGGTGATCGTCGGCATCGCCCTGGCAATGAAGGGGCCCGACGTTGCCAAGCGCGTGATCCGCAAGGTCTAAGGCGGTCCCATGCTGATCGGCGCTCATGTCGTCCTGTTCTGGGGCCTGATGGCCATCTTGGGCGGCATGGGCGCCGTCTGCTTTGTACTCGGATTCAGGAGCAATTGATGACTAAAAGCCTCCTTGCCCTGTCCGTCCTCGCCGCTTGTTCTTTCTCCGCGCACGCCTTCGTGGCGCCGTCGCCCCCCCCAGGCTTTGGCGGCTCCCCTGGCAATTGGACTGTCGCACCATCCCCAGGGGACACCGTTGTAGACCGGGTTCTGAGGCAATCCAAAGTTCTACCCGTGCCGGGCTCCGCCGGTCAGAAAGTCGGCGTTGCATACCGCCTTGGCAACGCTGCAGGGCGCGTCGCAGCGGCAGTCATTTACGTGAGTCCACACCTGCGCACTGCCGTGGGCATTGCCGCGTGGCTTCTTGCTGCGAATCTGGTGTGGGATGAGGCATCTAAAACATGGAAGTCCTCCAAGCCCGGAGACGACGCATATCTATCGGACGGCAAAAGATATCTGGCTTGGCCCGGTGCCACGCAGTATCACTACTCCCTTGACGCTGCTTGCTCTGCTAGGGGCGCGTACATGTCCAATGCGTCTGTCACTTACACGCTCTCTGGCACCAGCAACGGCTATCAGTGCAATTTCTCCTATCGCATGAGTGACGGTCGCACGGGCAGTTACACCGTCGGCGTCGAGGTGTTTGGCAATTCCACCTGTCCCGCTGGCTGGTACTACACGCCCGCAGGGTGCGTGCAAACACCCCCACCAAAGCAAGTCACTCAAACGGAATTTGAGGAAGCATTGGCCCCAAAGCCCATGCCTCCAACAGTGCCCGGTGAGTTGCCCCAGCCAACCCCCTTGCCTGTCGAATCCCCTTCGCCGTGGGTCAATCCATCCCCAGGCTCTAACCCCACTTCTCAGCCTTGGCGTGTGCCTACTGGCAATCCAGAGCCCAACCCCAACTACGACCCCAACGCGCCGGCCTCTCCGACCAATCAGCCATACCGGCAGCCGTACACCGACTACATACCCAGCCCGACCTATGACCAGCCCTGGCGCCTGGATACGCGCCCTGGTTATCGCTACCTGCCAACGCCCCAAGGCATGACTGACCCCCTCACGATTGATCCCGTTGCTGATCCCTCCAACAAGCCCACCGAAGACGAAAAACAGGACTTGTGCGAAAAGCATCCCAACATCGTGGCTTGTGAAGACGGCGAGATAGCCGACCAGCCGTTACCCCCCATCCCCCATCTCTACGACCGCAAATATCCTGACGGCCTTGTAGGAATCTGGAACCAAAAAAGCCAGCAGATCAAGCAGTCCAGCACCTTTACGCTTGCTGCTCAGCTCATGCCGACTACTCTCACGGTCGGCGCCTGTCCCGCCTGGGTGATCCCTTTGAACCTCGGTTCATGGGCCAGCTACGGTGAATACAACGTCGCGCCCCCATGCTGGATATGGGACGTTGCAAAAACCATCATCATCATTTCTGCGCTGATGCTGGCCCGCTCTTTGATCTTTGGCGGCTGACATGCTCGCGAAGTTCTTCAATCTCATCATCGAGAAAATCTCAGCCGTCCTCACCTGGATTGGCAACCTCTACAAGGCCGTTATGACGGCTGGCTGGGACTTCATCCGCGATGCAGCCTGCTGGCCCTTTGAGCAGATCATGGACATCGTGGTGTCTGCCATTCAGGCCATTGACATGACCGATCTAGCCTCTCAGGTCGGCGCCTGGGGATCGCTGCCCGCTGAGCTGTTGAACATCCTCGGCCTGCTCGGTATCGGCACCGCCTCAGCCATCATCGTTGCCGCCATCGGCGTGCGCCTCGTGCTGCAGCTGATCCCGTTCGTCAGGCTCGGATCATGATCAACGGGCTGGAAGGAATTCCCGGCTCTGGCAAGAGCTATGAGGCTGTCGTTTATCACGTGCTGCCCATGCTGCAGCAGGGGCGCAAGGTCATTACAAACCTTCCCCTGATCGTGGAAATGTTTGCGGCAATCGATCCCAGTTACACGCACCTGGTCGAGCTGCGCCGCAGGCCAAAACCTGTGATGGGCACATGGGACGCTGACGCCATGGACGATGAGGGCAATGGCAATGCCTTCACGCTGTTTGACGACTCCGCAAGGCACCACAAGCCCACCGAGGCGGTTTCTGTCTTCGGCCATGTGTGGGACTACTACAGCACGTGGAAGCACCCTGAAACCGGGCAAGGCCCTGTGTTCATCATCGACGAATGCCACCTTGCGTTGCCCGCCGTTGGAACTGCAAAGGAGGTGGTCGAGTTCTTCAAGCTCCACCGGCATTTCAACTGCGATATCTTGCTGATGACGCAGAGCTTTAGGGACATCAATCAGCCCATCGCTCGCCTGATGGCAATGCTGGTGCGCTGCCGCAAAGCGGACATTCTCGGCAAGAAGGGTTGCTACATCCGCAAGGTGCACGCGGGCTATCGCGGTGCGGTCATCAGCGTTGAAGAGCGCCCCTACAAGCCGCAGTATTTCCCGCTGTACAAGAGCCACACGCAAGGCAACAGCGTTGCCGAATCAGGCGCCCAGGATGTGGCCCCGTTGAGCGTCAAGCTGCGCCGCTTCACGTGGGGTTTTTGGATCTTCACGGCCATCGTGATTGCCTGGATGTACTGGCCCAAGTCGGATGCAAAAAGCCAGGTCCAAAAGACCTCCGACATGCAATGGACGAAAGACCTGAAGGCCCTTCCACCCGGTGGCACCTTGCGCGCACCAGACCAGCCTGCGCACATCATCAAAACCTCCAGTGATGCCCAGGCGCCAGCCCCTGCACAGGCGGCCTCCAGCGCTGATCCTGATGCCACGCCGGAGCCTTATGCAAGCAAGGGCTTGCACCTGACTGGTCGCATCACCATGGGCGCTCAGACCGTGTACACCTTCGCAGTGTCGAACTCAGGGCAGCGCATCAGCACGATTGACAGCAGAGACTTGCAGGCGATGGGCTACACATGGCAACCGCTCACGGATTGCGCGGGCACGTTGCGGTGGAAGGGCAAGGCCCAGGCCATCACCTGCGACGCTCCTGTATTGGCTCAGGGCGCGCAGGATAGGCCGGTTGTGGTGGAGGTTGAATCAGGCCGCTCTAGCGCTTCGGGCGCCGGAACTGAACGGGGTTATAGACCGTCGAGCGCCAGTCCTTCTGCTTCCCCTTCGGCAGTATCCGAAGCTGCAGCATATTTGCCCGGCGTCGTGAACCCAAGAGCCGAGCAGACCCCGCAAAGAGTGCTACCGCCAGGATCACCATTCCAGCCGACGCCAACCACGGATGCATTGCGGCCCATTGGACCGCCAACGTTACAAAGTCCATACCGGCACTTTACTGGATGACAAATGGGGACCCAAAACGGAGACCTTGTGTCGCAGGTTTGGGGCGGGGGTATGGGGCCGCAGGGCACCATGGCAGACGGTCGTGCAACTCGTGCCCTTTGTTACGATCCTTCAATGGGAGCAGACAACAGAGATTGGTATCGCGACTGGTGGCGAAGTAAGACAGGCTACGTAGAGCGTGCGGCTTTTCGCATGTCAGAAGCTGACAGGAGGCGCGCAGTGCGTGCTTCCCGGTGGCGCATTGTTTTGGCCTCGATTGTGGTGATCGTCATCAGCTTTTTATTCAACAGATACCGGTGACCATTTACGGCTACGCGCGCGTTTCAACCCTTGAACAGAACACGGCAGCACAGCTAGCAGCCTTCCGGCGCGCTGGCATTGACAAGGTTGTGCAAGAAAAGCGCTCTGCTGTGAAGCAGCGCCCCGAGCTCGATAAGCTGTTGACCGTCTTGGTCAAGGGCGATGTGTTGGTGGTTTACAAGCTGGACCGGCTTGCTCGTTCCGTGTCTCACTTCGTCAAGGTTTTTGAGTACCTTAAAGCTAAGGGTGTCGGTTTCCGTTCATTGACCGAGTCAATCGAGACTGATACCGCTCATGGCCGCATGTTTTTGCACCTGCTTTCAGCCTTCGCTGAGTTTGAGCGCGAATTGATCAGGGAGAGGTGCTTAGCTGGTCAGAGGGCAGCGCGTGCTGCGGGCAAGACCTGGGGACGAAAACGCGCCTTGTCTGATGACGATGTGGCCCAGGCTGCGGCCTGTTGGCGCTCCGGTTGGTATGACCAGCGAACTCTTGCGGATATGCTGGGGGTTTCCGTCAGTAGCCTACGTGACCACATCCACCGGTACGAAGGTCGGGGGCGTTGGGCCAAAACACGATTACAAAAGTAAAATCATTCCATGCTCGATGACCGTGCCAAGTTGTTGCTCAAAGCCCTGGTCGAGCGTTACATCGCTGATGGGCAACCCGTGGGGTCTCGAACCCTTTCCCGTGCGTCGGGGTTGGATTTGTCGCCAGCCACGATCCGCAATGTCATGGCTGACCTCGAAGAACTGGGACTGATTGCAAGTCCGCACACTTCTGCAGGTCGCATCCCTACTGCGCGCGGGTACCGGTTGTTTGTGGACACCATGTTGACAGTGCAGCGAGAGTCTGTGATGCCACCACAACTGGCCGCAGAACAGCCACAAAAGGTCATTGCAAACGCTGCGCAGCTTCTATCCAGCCTCTCCCAGTTCGTCGGTGTGGTGATGGCACCTCGGCGTACCTCGGTATTTCGGCACATCGAGTTTCTGCGACTCTCTGAAAAGCGGTTTCTGGTCATCATCGTATCCCCTGAGGGCGACGTCCAGAATCGCGTGATTTTTACCGAGGTGGACTATTCGCAGTCTCAACTGATAGAGGCTTCCAACTTTCTGAATGCACACTACGCGGGGCTTGCGATGGAGCAGGTGCGAGAGCGCTTGAAGTCCGAGGTCGATGTGTTGCGTGGGGAAATCGCATCGCTCATGCAGGCTGCGGTCAACGTGGGTTCTGAGGCGCTTTCAGAAGCGCAGGACGAGGTGGTGATCTCTGGCGAACGCAACCTTCTGTCAGTCAGCGACTTCTCCAGCGACATGGGTAATCTGCGCAGGGCTTTTGACCTGTTCGAGCAGAAGACACAGATTCTTCGCCTTCTGGACATTTCCAGCCAGGCGGAAGGTGTGCGCATCTACATCGGTGGAGAGAGCCAAGTGGTGCCATTTGAGGAGCTTTCGATCGTGAGCTCGCCCTACGAGGTGGATGGAAAGGTGGTGGGAACGCTGGGCGTGATAGGCCCCACGCGCATGCCCTACGACCGCATGATCCAGATCGTGGACATCACTTCCAAGCTGGTCTCCAACGCTCTCAGCCACCGCAAGTAAACGCCCTACAATACGGCGCTTGCCCCGTTGTATGGCGCTGGAGCATGGCTTGGGGCGTTAGCTCAGTTGGTTAGAGCAGAGGACTCATAATCCTTTGGTCGTTGGTTCAAGTCCAACACGCCCTACCACCCTCGTTTGCTGGACGAGGTATCAACAACAAACGCATTTTTTCAATCCGAATCGCGCAGTTTGTTTTTGGAGCCTTCAGCGTGCATTACAATTGTGGCTTGCGCTGAATGATGAGTTGTTCGAATGCCTTGCTAAGAGGCGGCAAACAACAAACAAGCAGATTTCGAGGGAGACCAAAAAATCATGCTATAATTCAAAGCTTAGCGGCTGTAGCTCAGCTGGATAGAGTACTTGGCTACGAACCAAGGGGTCGTGGGTTCGATTCCTGCCAGCCGCACCAATGTTTAAAGCCTGCAATCGCAAGATTGCAGGCTTTTTCATTTGTCCACGCGCAGTGCGCCGATTGGAGAGTTCTGGCGATGAGCAAGGCTTTTACCAAGGAAACCGACAGTGCCGACGATGACGAAGGATTGGCACTGCCTCCTTTGCCGCCTGGCGGCAAAAACTACATCACTCCGTCAGGCTATGCGCGCCTGAGGACAGAGCTGTTGGATCTCATCGACAACGAGCGGCCGAAGATCGTGGATGTGGTGCACTGGGCGGCCAGCAACGGAGACCGGTCTGAAAACGGCGACTACCTCTATGGCAAGAAGCGCCTGCGCGAAATTGATCGGCGCATCCGTTTTTTGACCAAGCGCCTGGAGATTGCTGAAGTGGTGGACCCCAGTTTGCATGCCGGCAGTGAACAGGTCTTCTTTGGAGCCACCGTCACCTACTCCGATGACGAGGACGGTGAACGCACAATCACCATCATGGGCATCGACGAGGCCGACAGCCGTATGGGTCAAGTCAGCTGGATTTCGCCTGTGGCGCGGGCTCTGTTGAAGGCTCGCGTTGGGGATGAGGTACAGCTGCCCACGCCGGGTGGAGTGCGCCATTTGGAGGTGGTAGGCGTGCAGTACCCACCTCGGAGTGCCGCTGCATAACCTGTTTGCGCACAAGCAGAGGCCTGCGTGCCAGTTGTAGAACCCTCAGAACTTGATGCGCCGTGCTGAGGTGTCAGGGCTGCGGCGTGATTCTCGCCGCGCGCAGCACCGCCTGCGTGCGGCGCAGGTTGCGCAATGCCAGCTCCAGGTGCGCCTGGTCGCGAACCGCCACGATGAATCGCAGGTCCGTGGTGTCCAAGGCCGCCTCATCGTCCATGTCCACATGGGTGATGTCGGCCTCAGAGTTGGCAAGCTCCGCTGCCACGCGTGCAAGCACCCCCTTGCCGTTGTTCACCGTGACGACCACACCCGTTTCGAACATGCGGGTGGGCTCGTCCGACCAGTCCACCGCAATGAACCGCTCACTATCTTTGTGTTGCAGGCGCTTGGCCACGCTGCAATGCGCGTTGTGCACCACCAGCCCTTCGCCACGACCCAGATAACCCACGATGCTGTCACCTGGCACTGGGCGGCAGCAGGTGGCGTATTGCACGGAGGCATTCTCGCTGCCATCCAGCGTGACGGCCCCTTGGGAGAGGGTTTCGTGCGACGTGTAGCGCTCACGGGTCATGAGCAATGCATCTGGGCGGTGCCCGTGCTCGGACATCAGCACCATGAGCCGCTTGGCGACGATGCTGGCAATGCGTTTGCCCAGGCCCAGATCAGTCATCAGCTCGCTGCGCGTACGGTTACCGGTGAACCGCAAGAGTTTGTCCCACAGAGGTTGGGTCTCTGCATTCACGGGGGGCAATTGCTCCAAACCTTCGGCGCGAATGGCCTGAGTCAACAGCTTTTCTCCCAGTCCCTCGGACTCGGTTTGTGCCAGGGTTTTGAGGTAATGGCGGATCTTGGACCGTGCACGGCCCGTTCGTACAAAACCCAGCCAGGCAGGGTTGGGGGTGGAGACCGGGGCGGTGATGATCTCGACCACGTCGCCGTTCTTGAGCTCAGTGCGCAGCGGTACCTGCTCGTTGTTGATTTTTGCAGCCGTGGTGCGGTCACCCACATTGCTGTGAATGGCGTAAGCGAAGTCCACCACCGTGGCGCCGCGCGGCAACGCCATGATCTGGCTTTTGGGCGTGAAAACGTAGACTGCGTCAGGGAAAAGGTCTACCTTGACGTGGTCCCAGAACTCCGCAGCATCCCGCGTTTCGTTCTGGATGTCCAGCAAGGACTGCAGCCACTTGGTTCCCAGGCGTTCTGCCGCCGTGCCTTCCCCGTCTTGGGCCTTGTACAGCCAGTGCGCTGCCACACCGGCTTCGGCAATTACGTGCATCTCGTCGGTGCGCATCTGGAACTCGATGTTCACCCCTGAAGGCCCCACCAAGGTGGTGTGCAGCGACTGGTAGCCATTGAGCTTGGCAATCGCGATGTGGTCCTTGAACTTGCCGGGCACCGGTTTGTACATTTGGTGCAAAACACCCAGAGCGGTGTAGCAATCAGTCACGGTGGGTACGATGACCCGAAAACCGTAGATATCCGTCACCTGGGCAAAGCTCAGGTGCTTGAGGTCCATCTTTTGATAGATGGCGTACAGCGTTTTCTCGCGCCCAGCCAGGCGCACCTTCATGCCGATCTTGGAGAAGGCAGCATCCACTTCCGCTTGCACTTTTTGAACCAGATCGCGCCGGCGGTTGCGGGATTTGTTGACCGCCTTGGCCAGTGTGGCGTAGCGCCAGGGGTGCAGATGCCGGAACGCCAGGTCCTGCAGTTCGCGGTAGGTTTGGTTCAGGCCCAGGCGGTGGGCGATGGGGGCATAGATTTCCAGCGTCTCGGACGAGATGCGGCCCCATTTGCTGCGCGGCATGTCCGACAGCGTGCGCATGTTGTGGGTGCGGTCGGCCAGCTTGATGAGGATGACGCGCACATCCCGCGCCATGGCCAGCAGCATTTTGCGAAACGACTCTGCCTGGTTCTCTTCGCGGGTGTTGAACTGCAGTTTGTCCAGCTTGGTCAGGCCGTCCACCAGCTCGGCCACGGGAGCGCCAAACCGGTCGATCAGGTCGGCCTTGGTCACACCGCAGTCTTCCATGGCGTCGTGCAGCAGCGCCGCCATCAGCGCCTGGGCATCGAGCTTCCAGGCTGCGCACTGTGCGGCGACCGCAATGGGGTGGGTGATGTAAGGTTCGCCACTGTTGCGCAATTGCCCCAAGTGGGCTTCGTCGGCAAAGCGGTACGCCTGGCGCACCTGTTCGATGCTGGTGGCGTCCAGGTAGTCCAGGCTGTCGGTCAGTGCGGCGAAGCTGGCCGCAGCCGCATTGGCGGCCGCAGCGGCTGCCGAAAGATTGCCTGTCGGGGCCGGTTCACCGGGCCGTGGCTGCGTTGCAGAAGGTGAGTTGAGCACCGCGTTCATGCCTTAAATGTAGCGCGGGACAGCGCCAGAGGACTTTTGGGCAAAAAAAAGCACCGCTGGCGCGGTGCTTTTGGATGGGCTTTGCCCAGCAGAACGTTCAACCCGGAACCTTCTTGAGCATCTCCAGGCCCACTTTGCCTTCAGCGATTTCACGCAGGGCGGTCACCGCTGGCTTGTTGCGGCTTTCGATGCGGGGGGCGTGGCCCTGGCTCAGCATGCGGGCGCGGTACGTGGCGGCCAACACAAGCTGGAAGCGGTTGGGGATCTTTTCCAGACAGTCTTCTACGGTGATGCGTGCCATCGTTTACTCCGGGGATTCAGGTGATATTGAGCGACTGGAAGGTGTCAGCACGGGCGCGGCGCTGGGCGGCGTACTTGAGTCGCTGGGCGTGAACTACGGCTTTCAGGTCGAAAAGCGCGCGCTCAAACAACTCATTGATTATAACGAAGTCGAATTTGCTGACTTGGGCCATCTCTTCGGCCGCATTCTTGAGGCGGATTTCGATCACCTCTGGCGTGTCTTCACCACGCCGCTCCAGGCGAGAGCGCAGCTCTTCCCAGCTGGGCGGCAGGATGAACACCAGCACGGCGTTGGCGAAGGCCTCCTTGATCTGCAGCGCACCTTGGAAGTCGATTTCCAGGATCACATCCGAGCCCTGGGCAATGCGCTCTTCGATGGCTTTCTTGGAGGTGCCGTAGCGGTTGCCGTGCACATGCGCCCATTCCACGAAGGCATTGCTCTGCACCATCGCGTCAAACTCGGATTGCGACGCGAAGTAGTAGTCGCGGCCGTGTTTCTCCTGGCCGCGGGGCGCGCGGGTGGTGTGTGATACCGAGAGGTGAACGTGCGAATCCAGCTCCAGCAGTGCCTTGACCAGGCTGGACTTGCCGGCACCACTGGGGGCTGCCACTACGATGAGATTTCCAGGATAGTCCATGGTTGATGTGCGCCAGGCGCTATCAAAAAATGAGTGTTATTCGATATTTTGCACTTGCTCGCGCATCTGCTCGATCAGCACCTTCATGTCCACGCTGATGCGGGTGAGGTCAAGAGCGGCAGATTTGGAGCCCAGCGTGTTGGCTTCGCGGTGCAGCTCCTGGATCAGGAAGTCGAGGCGTTTGCCCACCTCACCGCCCTTTTTCAGCAGGCGCTCAATTTCGTCCAGGTGCGAATCCAGCCGCGTGATCTCTTCGGCCACGTCGATGCGGATGGCAAACGCTGTGGCTTCGGTCAGAGCGCGGTCGCGGGCGGCCTCGGGCAGAGTGGCGCCGTCGGTGAGGGCCATGGCCTCTTTCCAGCGTTCCATGAACCGCAGGCGCTGCTGCTCCACCAGCAGGGGAACCATGGGCACGGCCTGTTCCGCCAGGGCCCGCAGTTGCTTGACGCGGTCGAGCAGCATGGTCGCGAGGCGTTTGCCTTCGCGCTCACGCGCGGCCAGCAAGGCGGTGAGGGCTTCTTCGGCCAGGGCCGGAACGGCCTCGGTCCAGTCTTCGGTGCCCGAATGCGCGTTGGCGCACAGGCGCAAGGCATCGGCCACGGTGAGGGGCGCCGCGCTGGGCAGCCAGGCCCGGACGGAATCCTGCAGTGAGTTGAGACGCTGCAATAGCCGTGCGGGCGGGTCTTGCAGGCTGTTGTTGTCGTCGGTGTCGAGGGCGGCGCGCACTTCGACCTTGCCGCGCTTCAGGCGCGCAGTGAGCAGGCTGCGCAGCGTGGGCTCCATGGCGCGCAGCTCGTCGGGCAGGCGGAACGACAGGTCCAGAAAGCGGCTGTTGACGGATCGGATTTCCAGTCCCAGCCTGCGCGTCTGGGGGGGGCGGGCGTCGGTTTCAGCGCCAGTGGCAGATGCGCCATGCTGTGCGCTGGCGTATCCGGTCATGCTGTAAACTGGCATTGGACTTTTTGATGGTTGCTTGCGATCCGGCGATTATCCGGGTTCCGCCTTACCCCCGAATCATCTTCGCAAAATATGTCAAAAATCAAACCGGCCCCCTTGCCGCCCGATACCGCAATTGGCGGCTACCGTGTGGTGCGCCGGTTGTCCTCCGGTGGTTTTGGTGTGGTCTATCTGGCCCTCGACGCCGAAGGCCAGCAGGTGGCCATCAAGGAATACCTGCCTTCATCCCTCGCGACCCGCGCTCCGGGCGAGTTGCTGCCCAAAGTTCCGCCCGAAAAGCTTTCGCTGTACCGCTTGGGGCTCAAGAGCTTCTTTGAAGAGGGCCGCTCGCTGGCGCAGATCTCGCACGCCTCGGTGGTGAGCGTGCTGAACTTCTTCCGCGAGAACGAAACCGTCTACATGGTGATGAACTACCTGGAGGGCGCGACCCTGCAGGACTTCATCATCACCGCCCGCGACCTCAAGACTCAGAAGGTGTTCCGCGAGTCCACCATCCGCTCCCTGTTCGACGAGGTGCTGCGCGGCTTGCGCATCGTGCACCAGCACAAGATGCTGCACCTGGACATCAAGCCCGCCAACATCTTCATTACCGACGACAACAAGGCGGTGATGATCGACTTCGGCGCGGCGCGCGAAGTGCTGAGCAAGGAAGGCAATTTCATCCGCCCCATGTACACCCCTGGCTTTGCGGCGCCCGAGATGTACCGGCGCGATTCGCAGATGGGGCCGTGGACGGATATCTACGCCATCGGCGCCTGTATCTATGCCTGCATGCAAGGCTTCCCGCCCAACGAGGCGCCGCAGCGGGTGGACAAGGACCGCCTGTCGCTGGCGCTGACCAAGCTGCGCGGTGTGTACTCCGACAACCTGATCGAGGTGGTCGAGTGGTGCATGGCACTCGACCCGCTGTCCCGTCCCCAGTCGGTGTTCGCCTTGCAAAAGGAGCTCAGCCGCGAAGGGGAGCGCCGCTACACCAAGCTCACCGTGGCCGAGAAGATGCGGCTGCAGCTCGACACCCTGGTGTCCGACACCAAGAAGAATGTGCAGAAGGTGGGTGAAGCCACCGGAATCGGAGCCAAGCCCAAATGAACCAGGTGCACGCAATGCGGGTTCGGGCGAGGCATGTGTCCATGGATGGCGCCCCGGTGCATCCTTGTTTGCGTGAGTCCCTATGAAGTTCTCGGTATTCCAGATCAGCCGCCGCGGCGGCCGCGAGAAGAACGAAGACCGCATGGGCTATTGCTACACGCGCGAATCGGGCCTGTTTGTGTTGGCCGACGGCATGGGCGGCCACCCCGAGGGCGAAGTGGCCGCGCAGATCGCGCTGCAGACCATCTCGGCACTGTTCCAGCGCCAGGCCAAGCCCCAGCTCAAGGATGTGCAGGAGTTCCTGTCGGGCGCGTTGCTCGCGGCGCACCACCAGATCCTGCGCTACGCCACCGAAAAAGGCATGCTCGACACACCGCGCACCACCCTGGTTGCGGCGGTGTTGCAGGCCGGTACCGCCACCTGGATCCACTGCGGCGATTCGCGCCTGTACATGGTGCGCGATGGCGACCTGCTGACCCGTACGAGGGACCACTCGTACATGGAACTGCGCAACACGCCGCCGCCCGGGCTGGAGCGCATCAACCGCAACGTGTTGTTCACCTGCCTGGGCTCGCCCACCAAGCCCATCTACGACATCACCGGCCCGGTGTACCTGGAGCAGGGCGACCGCATTCTGTTGTGCTCCGACGGCCTGTGGGGCACGCTGAGCGACGACGAAATCGCCAAGCAGCTGGGCCGCAACACCGTATCGCACGCCGTGCCCGAGCTGGTGGAAGACGCCCTGCGCAAAGCCGGGGACAGCAGCGACAACGTGACGGTGATCGCCCTGGAGTGGGAGACGCCGGATGCGTTCGAGTCCACCCAAGGCGTGTCCACCGACAGCATCAGCGACGACGTGTTCGCCTCCACCATTCAGGCCGGTCCGCTCGATGGGCTGGTGGATGACCTGGACGACGCCGCCATCGAGCGCTCGATTGCCGAAATCAACGAGGCGATTCGCCGCTCTGCGGCCCGCAAAGCCTGACGGACGTGATGGGCCCGGCCGAGGCTGCGCAGCCTCGTGCACTGGGCTGATGCCTGTCAGTTGAACCGTTCTGTTTTCTGGCGTGCGCTTTGGGCGACGCTTGGAAGGCATTTTCTGAACACCCAAGAACCATGACCACTTTCATTCGCACCGGCAACCGCGCCGCCAACCAACTGCGCCCTGTGCGCATCACGCGCCACTACACCATGCACGCCGAGGGCTCGGTGCTGATCGAGTTTGGCAACACCAAGGTGCTCTGCACCGCCTCGGTGGAAGAGCGCGTTCCCCCGCACAAACGCGGCAGTGGCGAAGGCTGGGTGACGGCGGAATACGGCATGCTGCCGCGCGCCACCCACACCCGCAGCGACCGTGAAGCTGCCCGTGGCAAGCAGACTGGGCGCACGCAGGAGATTCAGCGACTGATCGGCCGCAGCCTGCGCGCCGTGTTTGACCTCAAACTGCTGGGCGAGCGCACCATCCAGCTCGACTGTGATGTGATCCAGGCCGATGGTGGCACGCGCACCGCCGCCATCACCGGCGCGTGGGTCGCGGCCCAGGATGCGGTCAACCAGCTGCTGGCCAGCGGCAAGATCACCCAGTCGCCGCTGCTGCAACCCGTGGCGGCGATCTCGGTCGGGATCGTGCAGGGCACACCGCTGCTGGACCTGGAATATGTCGAAGACGTGGATTGCGACACCGACATGAACGTGGTGATGACCGGCGCGGGCCACTATGTGGAAGTGCAGGGCACGGCCGAGGGCGTGGCCTTTACCCGCGCCGAGATGGACCAGCTGCTGGGCCTGGCCGAACAGGGCATTGCCCAACTGGTGCAGCTGCAGCAGCAGGCGTTGCAGAGTACTCCTTAATTGATAGCTTTTTGCTTATATTCCACTAGCGCTTGCGGCCATTTTGATCATGAAAATTGTTCTGGCATCCAACAACCGCGGCAAACTGGCCGAGTTGCAGGCCATGTTTGCGCCCCTGGGCGTGGAGCTGGTGCGCCAAGCCGATCTGGGCGTGGGCGAGGCCGAGGAGCCCTTCCGCACCTTTGTCGAAAACGCCCTGGCCAAGGCACGGTTTGCGTCGGAGCACACAGGCCTGCCCGCGCTGGCCGACGATGCCGGCATGTGCGTGGATGCCTTTGGCGGCCTGCCGGGTGTAGACACCGCGTATTACTGCACCCAGTTCGGCTATGAGAAAAGCGATGACAACAACGTGCGTGCCCTGCTGGAGCAATTGCAAGGCGTGACCAACCGCCGCGCCGCCATGGTCAGCACACTGGTCGCCGTGCGCAGCCCGCAAGACCCCGAGCCGCTGATTGCCGTGGGCCGGGTGGTGGGCGAGATCACCACCGAACCCCGGGGCAGCAACGGCTTCGGCTTCGACCCCGTGATGTTCATCCCCGAGTTCGGCAAGACCTTTGCCGAGCTGCCCGTGGAGGTGAAAAACGCCCACAGCCACCGGGGCCGCTCGGCCGCGCAGATGCTGGCGCTGATGCACGAACGTTGGCTGTAGAAGGACTCTGAACGTGGCTCATATCCCGATCACGCCCCAGGGCGACACCGAGCCCGCTGTGGTGCGCGACATCCAGCATTACATGCGCCCGGGTCTGTTGCAGCTGCCCAGCCTGCCACCGTTGTCGCTGTACGTGCACCTGCCCTGGTGCCTCAAAAAATGCCCGTACTGCGACTTCAACTCGCATGAATTCCGCGCGGGTGCCAGCACCGGCGGCGAGGTGCCCGAGCAGCGCTACATCGACGCTCTGATGGCCGACCTGGAGGCCGCGCTGCCCCTGGTCTGGGGGCGGTCCGTGCACAGCATCTTCATCGGCGGCGGCACGCCCAGCCTGTTCTCGCCCGCAGCCATCGACCGGCTGATCGGCGACATCCGCGCCCGCCTGCGGCTGGAGCCGGATTGCGAGATCACGATGGAGGCGAATCCCGGCACGTTCGAGACAGACCGGTTTCGCGCCTTCCGCGCGGCGGGCGTCACCCGGCTGTCGGTGGGGGTGCAGAGCTTTAACGACCAGCACCTCAAGGTCCTGGGCCGCGTGCACGACCGCGCCCAGGCGATGGCGGCGGTGGAGGAGGCCGCTGCGTCCTTCGACACCTTCAACCTCGACATCATGTACGCCCTGCCGGGCCAGACGCTGCCAGAGCTGGAGCAGGACCTGCAGACCGCGCTGGCCTTCAAGCCGCCGCACATCTCCATCTACCACCTCACCATCGAGCCCAACACCTACTTCGCCAAGTTCCCCCCGGCCATCCCCGAGGACGACCAGGCCTACGCCATGCTCGACCGCATCACCGAGATGACGGGCCAGGTGGGCATGGCTCGGTACGAGATTTCTGCCTACGCGCAGCCGGGCCACCAGTGTTTTCACAACACCAACTACTGGCAGTTTGGCGACTATCTGGGTATCGGTGCGGGCGCGCACAGTAAGCTCAGCTTTGCCCACCGCGTTGTGCGGCAGGTGCGCTTTCGGGACCCGGTGCGCTACATGGACAACGCCCTGGCCGGCCATGCCGTGGCACAGGACGACGAGGTGCGCCGCGCCGATCTGCCTTTTGAATACATGCTCAACGCCCTGCGTTTGCGCGAGGGCTTTGCGCTGCAGGACTTCATGGCACGAACGGGCCTGCCGCTGACCGCGATTGCCAAGGGGCTGGAGGCAGCCGAACGCAAAGGCCTGATCGAACGCGACATGGCGCGCGTGCGGCCGACGGAGCGGGGCTTTGACTTTCTGAGCGATCTGCAGGAATTGTTTCTGGCGGACTGACCGGGTCCCTCAGGCCAATCTGCAGCGCGCGGCGAGCTTAACCGCACTTTGCCGCAAGGATGCGGCCGTTGCCATCCACTTCCAGGTTCAGCCGCTGGGTGTCGTACTCCTTGGTGATGATCTGCCCTGGGCGCAGGATGCGCGCGGTCTGGGCGCCCGAGCGTTGCCGCGCTGACTCCACCACCGACGCCGTGCCGTTTTGCCCCACCGCAAACTGTGCGGGCTGGGCGTTGCACATGCCTCCGGGCGTCGCGGCCGCAGGTGCCTGGCCGGCGGGTGATGCCGGTGTTTGTCCGTAGCCCGCGCAACCGGTGACGGCGGCTCCCAGGGCCAGGCAGCAGGCAAGGGCAAAAGGGGGGGCTTTCTTCATGCGACAGGCTCCTGAATGCGAAACGCCCACCATAGCGGAACGCTGGCGTGTTGAGCGGTGGGTTGCGGTACGGACCGGTTTCCAGCCGTAACGGAGATGCCCCCGGTCGTACGGGTGCTGGCTTTTCTTGATGCGCATCAAGCACCTGTGGTGCTGATGCAACACAACTTACTGCCGTGGGCCGGAGCGGGGCGCTGAGATGGTTTCTGGCGGGGTCGGCTCCGCACAATCAAGCGGCCCGTGTAGCGCACCGGTGGTGGCAACCCCCTCGCCATCGGGGCCAGTGTGTTGCTCGGGTTTGTGTTGACCGTGACCTTTCGAACCTCCTGACCATGCCTGAAGATTCCCGCCTTCGCCTCATCCGTGCCTTGGGGGACACCCTGGACGGTCTGGACGTGGCCCTGTGTGCGTTCGATGAAGCTGACTGCACCATTGCCTGGAACAGCACCTTCTTCAAGTTCTTTCCGGAGCACGAGGGGCATGTGTATGTTGGCGAGCCCTACGAGGCCAATCTGCGCCGCTTCTACCACCAGCGGCTTGATGCGCAGGAGCTGCCCAACATAGAGCGCTACATCACGGCCGGCGTAGAGCGCCACCGGGCGCAGACGCGTCCCTACAAGTTCGAGCACCGGGGGCTGCGTGTTCATGTGTCGTCGTTGCCCATCGAAGGGGTCGGGCGGGTGCGCGTGTGGCGTGCCGAGGCACTTTCAGTCACCAACGCCCCCGTTGTCGATGCCGCGCCGGCGGGCGCCGACATCCATGAGCCGGGCTACCTGCGCAGTCCGGTGATCGAAAGCACCGAACTGTTCGACCGCATCCCTGATGGGCTGATGATCTGCGCCGAAGATCAGCGCATTCAATGGGTGAACCAGCCCTTCATGCTGATGTACGGACTGTCGGACCGTGCTGCTGCCGTGGGCCAGGCATTTGATGAGGTGTACCGCCACGCATGGTCCGTTGCGGGCGAGGGCGACATGGCGCCGTTCTACGACGGTCTGTCTACTTTGCAAGAGCACATGCGTTTTGCCGGGGCTCCGTTTGAGGTGCCCCTGCCCCGTAGCCGCTGGAGCCGCGTCATTGCCAAGCAGGGCGTCGACGGCACCGTGTTCTACGCCCATGTGGACATCACCGAACTCAAGCGCCAGCAGCGCTTGCTGGCACTGGCCGAACGCAATGCCCGCGACAGCGAGGCGCAGCTGCGCGAGAAATCCATCTTGCTCGAAGCCACGCTGGAGCACATGGACCAGGGCGTTGCAAAGATCAGTGCCTCCGGCGTGGTCGAACTGTGCAACCGCCGCGCGCTGGAACTGCTGGAGCTGCCCGCCGAACTGATGGCATCCAAACCCACGCTGGTGAACGTGCTGGCCTACCTGCGCGCGCGGGGCGAGTTCCACGGAGCCTCCCAGGATATCCAGGACATGCTGCTGCACAGCAATGGCGGGCTCGATCAACATCAGGTGTATGACCGCCCCCGGCCCGATGGCCGCATCCTGGAGGTTCAGACCGTGCCCATCAAGGGCGGCGGCGCGTTGCGTACCTTCACCGATGTCACCCAGCGCAAGCAGGCCGAGCTGCAGATCCGCCACGTCGCAGAGCACGACGGCCTGACGGGCTTGCTCAACCGCACCGCCTTCTTGCAGGCGCTGCAGGCAGCCGCCACCGATCTGCATCGCCTGGGCCGCGGTTTTGCCGTGTTGTATGTGGATCTGGACGGGTTCAAACCCGTCAACGACCGCTACGGGCACGCGGTGGGCGACCAGTTGCTGGTGTGGGTGGCCCGGCAACTGACACAGGCCGCGCGCGAGGATGATGTGGTGGCGCGGCTGGGCGGTGACGAGTTTGCGCTGCTGCAACGGGGGGTATCCGACCGTGAAAGCGCCCACCGCCTGGCCGACCGCTTGGTGCAAGCCCTGGGCCAGCCCACCGAGATCGAAGCGCACGCCCTCCAGATCGGGGCGTCCGTCGGCATTGTTCTGTCTCCCAGCGACGGCACCGAGGCCGAAGAACTCCTGCGCAAGGCCGATTCCGCGATGTATCTGGCCAAAGCCACCGGAAGGGGCTGCGCGCGGATCTATGGCACCTGAGTTGAGAGCCGGGGCTATGGTGATTGCTGTGCGGCTGAATAGGCCGGGGCCATACGCCGCAGCGCTGATCGCCTGCGTGGTTCCTGCATGCAGGGCGCAAGAGGAATCGGCCTCGTCCTACACGCCTGTGCCGAGCCCCGTTCTAACATCTGCCTGTCGATACCCCTCGACATCCCTCCCGCTTGCATCGCGCAAGTGTTCAGCCCGCAAGTTGCGGGCTTTTTTTTGCCACACGCCACGAGGAATCCTCTGCATGAATTGATCGGAGAGTGTGCGTCACGGAGCTGAGCTGAGCAGGTGCTCAGTGGGAATGGCAGAAAAAAGCGACTGCACTGTAAGCCCTTTGCTGCGGAGCAAAGCCCCGGAGCCCATCTGTTGGCACCATAGCGGGTATCGGTGATGCCGTCATCACCCAGCCATCGCCAGCGCGCTACATAACAAGAATGATTCTGTACAAACCCGGCACGCAATTTCTCTACAAGGGTCGCACGGTCAGTGTGGACTACGTCATCATCAAACGCACTGGCCTGTGGATTCGGCTGGCACAGACCGAAGAGGTGTGCCGCCCCGAAGATTTGATCCCGATTGCACCTCGGTCGATGGGGCTGGCCAACTAGAGCGGGGTAGCCAGTGGCCCATCGCACCCAAGCAAACCGTCCAGGTCGTTACCTGAGCTGCTGGGATAGCCATAGCAGGCCCCAGACAATCGCCACCAATTGCACCAGATTGACCAACAACGCTGCCGAGTGCACGCGGCGAAAGTGCCGGATGGCACTGCTGCTGCTCTCTTCGATTTGGACTCCCAGTTGCTGCATGGCCTGCAGCAAGTGCTTGCGCAACAGCGCGACGACACAGGCATTGATCGCCACGCCGATGGCGAAGGGGTACCTACCCCAGAGCGTGTAGCTGACCAAAGCACCCACTGAAGTCCAAAACGCCGCACGGTAGTACACGCTGAAAAACCCCCGAACGAACCGCGCGTCCAGTGGAGTGTCATGTTTCAGTGTGAGAAGGGGCAGACCACCCATCAAGAAATAGGCGGTGGTGACCAACAGGGCCACCGTGAAAAAGAACGAGGCGTAGATGGCAGGCGACAACATCATTCTCCCTGCGGAATTGTGGGCCACTGGCGGCAGTGGACTGGCGCCGAATTTCTGCGTGTCCCGCCCATGGATGTGGCGAGGCTTGGGCAAACGACAGTCTACGGGGCCACTGCGTTCTTGTGAATCCGGTGGGGGGTAAGGCAGGGATTTCAGCAACAAGCAGGTTGCCGTACCGGCCTTTGTGCACATTTCGCTGTCGAAAATGTGTGGGGCAAAGAACTGGCGGAGACTGTGAGATTCGAACTCACGGACGGTTGCCCGTCGGCAGTTTTCAAGACTGCTGGTTTAAACCACTCACCCAAGTCTCCGGGAGGGAAGGCGCGAATTCTAGCCGACTGCGGGTGCTGATTTCTTTTGCAGCATGCCCCGGGTCTCGATGAACTTCACCACGTCGGCCACGCCCGCCAGGGTCTTGAGGTTGGTCATTACAAACGGCTTGAGGCCGTGGGCGTTGGTGCGCATGCGGGTCGTGTCGGCGTGCATCACCTCCAGGCTGGCGCCGACATGGGGGGCCAGGTCGGTCTTGTTGATGATGAACAGGTCGCTCTTGGTGATGCCGGGGCCGCCCTTGCGTGGGATTTTTTCGCCCGCTGCCACGTCGATGACGTAGATGGTGAGGTCGCTCAGTTCGGGGCTGAAGGTAGCGGCCAGGTTGTCGCCGCCGCTTTCGACGAACACGATGTCGGCGTTGGGGAATTCGCCCAGCATGCGGTCGATGGCTTCGAGGTTGATGGAGCAGTCTTCGCGGATGGCGGTGTGGGGGCAGCCGCCGGTTTCCACGCCCAGGATGCGCTCAGCGGGGAGGGCGCCGCTGACTGTGAGCAGGCGCTGGTCTTCCTTGGTGTAGATGTCGTTGGTGATGGCGATGAGGTCGTAGTCATCGCGCATGGTCTTGCACAGCATTTCCAGCAGCGTGGTCTTGCCGGAGCCTACGGGGCCGCCGATGCCCACGCGCAGGGGGGGCAGGTTTTTGGTGCGGTTGGGGATGTGGTGCAGTGCGTTGGTCATGGCGTGGTTTGCTACTAAATGAATAGCTTTTTGCGCTTGTATTGCTTGCGCTAGGAGCGAAAAAGTCTTGAATATTGCACTTCGTGCTGGGCGCTGAGGATGGCCAGCATGGGCGAAAACGCCTGGCGCTCGCTGTCCATCAGGCTGGCGGCGTGGTCTGCGGCCAGCGGTATGGCGGCGGCCAGCCGGGCCAGGATGCGTTGGCCCGCGCTTTGGCCCAATTGCATGGATTTGAGGGCGGCCTGCACCATGTTCTCAGCCCAGCCAAAGGCGTAGGCCAGCAGCACCTCGCGCACGGGGGCCTGGGTGGTCGATGCGGCCAGCGCAAAGGCCACGGGGTAGGTGGGGGGCAGGGCGGCCAGGTGGCGCACGGCGGGCATCAGGGCCTCGTCGCTTTGGTACTGGTTGCGCAGCCATTCGGCCATCGAGCGGCCCATTTGCTCGGTTTGCAGGCGCAGCTCGCTCGTCTCGCGGGTGTGCAGCACCCAGTCATTGAGCTCGCGCACATGGGCCCAGTCTGCGCGCCGCCAGGCACCCAGGGCTTTGGCGATGAGGGCCATATCTCCGCGCGCCTGGGTGATATGCAGTTGGTCCAGCAGCCAGTCGCCCACGGCGGCCTCGCTGGCGAGGCCCGCGTTTTCAATGGCGCTTTCCAGCCCTTCGGAATACGAAAAGCCACCCACGGGCAGCGCGGGGGAGGCCAGCCACACCAGCTGCAAAAAGCTGGCGGCGGGCAGCGGCGCGGGGCGGTCCAGGCGCATGGGGCGGTGGCTCAGTGGTCGTGGTTGCAGTTCGGACCGTGCACGTGCCCTTGGGCCACCACGGGGATGGACACAGTGCGGCCACGGGTTGCGGGTGTGGCTGCGTGCGGTGCATCGGTGTGGGCACGATCGTGTGCGTGATCATGGGAATGGTCGTGAGCCTGGCCATGGCTGTGCCCGTGTTCTTCGTGGTGGCTGTGGTGATGCCCCCCGACATGTCCAGCCGCGTAGGCACCGCCTTCGGGTTCAAACGGCAGGTTCTGTTCGTTCACGATCAGGTGCATGGCGCGCAGCATGTCGGCCAGCACGTGGTCGGGTTCGATCTTGAGGTGGTCGGGTTGCAGCTCGATGGGCACATGGCGGTTGCCCAGGTGGTAGGCGGCGCGGGTCAGGTCAAACGCAGTGCCGTGGCTGCTGCAGTGCGTGATGACCAGCACGGGCTGCGGCGCCGCAACCACGCGCACCATGGAGCCGTCTTCGGCCACCAGCACATCGCCGCCGCGCACCAGCGTGCCGCGCGGCAGGAAGATGCCCAGCTCGCGCCCCGCCGAGTCGGTGGCCGCAAAGCGGCTTTTCTGGCGCACGTCCCAGTCCAGCTCGATGGTGGTGGCGCGTTTGAGCAGTACGGGAGCGAGGCCTTGGCCTTGGGGGAGAAGTTTGGAGACCTGGATCATGGCAAGAGAGGATTACGGTGCCGGCAAGGCGAGGTCAACATTGTGGCCTTGGCTGCGGAGTGATACCCGCCGGCTCTACAGCGCACGGCTCATGTACCGGCTGTGGGGGTCGAGCTGGTAGCTGCCGAACGGCACGCAGTCGGTAAAGCCGTAGCGCAGGTAGAGCTGGTGAGCGGGTTCAAAGAAGGGCTGGGTGCCCGTTTCCAGGCTGATGCGCTGGTAGCCCAGGTCCACCGCCTGGCCCAGGATGTGTTCCAGCACTGCGCGGCCCACACCCTGGCCCCGCACGCTGGCTGCGGTGCGCATGGACTTGAGTTCGGCATGTTCGGCGTCCAGGTGCTTGAGCGCGCCGGTACCCACCAGCTCGCCATCGCCCCGCCAGGCTGTCCAGAAACGGATCTCGGGCTGGCGCAACTGCGCCATGTCGAGCGCGTGCACGCTCTCGGGTGGCGAAGTGGCATGCATGTCTTTCAGATGCTCCTGCATGAAGGCTTCGATGCGTGGATCGGTCAGGTCGTCCAGGTGGATCCGCAGGTCTTGCAGCAAGGCGTTCATGGGCCGCGACCTCAGAACAGAAAGTAGCGCTGCGCCATGGGCAGCACGGTGGCGGCCTCACAGGTGAGCAGTTGGCCGTCCGCGCGCACGGTATAGGTTTGCGCGTCCACTTCCATCTTGGGTGTGTAGCTGTTGTGCACCATGTGCTGCTTGCGCACGCCACGGACGTTGCGCACGGCGCTCAGCGTTTTGCGCAGACCAAAGCGATCACCGATGCCCGCCGCCAAACCGGCCTGCGAGACAAAGGTGAGCGAGGTCTTGGCGATGGCACCACCGAATGCGCCAAACATGGGCCGGTAGTGCACGGGCTGGGGCGTGGGAATGGAGGCATTCGGGTCGCCCATGGCAGCCATGGCAATCAGCCCGCCCTTCAGGATGAGCGCGGGTTTGACGCCGAAGAACGCGGGCTTCCAGATCACGATGTCGGCCCACTTGCCGACTTCGAGCGACCCCACCTCGTGGCTGATGCCGTGGGCGATGGCGGGGTTTATGGTGTACTTGGCCACGTAGCGCTTGATGCGCGTGTTGTCGTTGCGGGCCGAGTCGCCGGCCAGGCTGCCGCGCTGCACCTTCATCTTGTGCGCGGTCTGCCAGGTGCGCAGGATGACCTCGCCCACACGGCCCATGGCCTGGCTGTCGCTCGACATCATGCTGATGGCACCCAGGTCATGCAGGATGTCTTCGGCAGCGATGGTTTCCTTGCGGATGCGGCTCTCGGCAAAGGCCAGGTCTTCGGCGATGCTGGCGTCGAGGTGGTGACACACCATGAGCATGTCCACATGCTCGTCCAGCGTGTTGTGCGTGTAGGGCATGGTGGGGTTGGTGGACGATGGCAAGAAGTTGTCCTCGCCCACCACGCGCAGGATGTCGGGCGCATGGCCGCCGCCTGCGCCTTCGGTGTGGAAGGCGCAGATGCCGCGCCCGCCCACGGCGGCGATGGTGTTCTCCACAAAGCCCGATTCGTTGAGCGTGTCGCTGTGGATGGCCACCTGCGTATCGGTGGCTTCGGCCACGTCCAGGCAGTTGCTGATGGCCGATGGGGTAGTGCCCCAGTCTTCGTGAAGCTTGAGGCCAATGGCGCCCGCATTGATCTGCTCGTGCAGCGCATCGGGCAGGCTGGCGTTGCCCTTGCCGAGGAAGCCCAGGTTCATCGGGAAGGCGTCGGCAGCCTGCAGCATGCGCTCCATGTTGAAGGGGCCAGAGGTGCAGGTGGTGGCCAGCGTGCCGGTGGCGGGGCCGGTGCCGCCGCCCAGCATGGTGGTCACGCCGCTGGCCAGGGCCTCTTCGATTTGCTGCGGGCAGATGAAGTGGATGTGGCTGTCGATGCCGCCCGCGGTGACGATGTTGCCTTCGCAGCTGATGACCTCGGTGCCGGGGCCGATGATGATGTCCACGCCGGGCTGCGTGTCGGGGTTGCCGGCCTTGCCGATGGCGGCGATGCGGCCCGCGCGCAGTCCGATGTCGGCCTTGAAGATGCCGGTGTGGTCCACCACGAGGGCGTTGGTCAACACCGTGTCTACAGCACCTTGGGCATTGCTGCGTTGCGACTGCGCCATGCCGTCGCGAATCGTCTTGCCGCCGCCAAACTTCACCTCTTCGCCGTAGCTGCCCGCACGCAGGGTGTAGTCGGCCTCGACTTCGAGAATCAAATCGGTGTCGGCCAGGCGCACGCGGTCGCCCACGGTGGGGCCGAACATCTCGGCGTAGGCGCGTCGTCCAATGGTTGCCATGGGTGGGGTGCTCCGTGAGAACGGTTTACTCTATTTTTGATAGCTACTTGGGTAATGAATACCGGCGCTATCTGCCAATTTGGCTTGAAATTGCTACAGCGCGCCCTGCGTCAGGCCCTGGAAGCCGAACACGCGACGCTCGCCCGCGTAGTCCACCAGCTCCACGGTGCGCTCCTGGCCGGGCTCAAAGCGCACGGCGGTGCCCGACGCAATGTTCAGCCGCATGCCGCGCGCGGCGGCACGGTCAAAGCCCAGGGCGTTGTTGGTCTCGGCAAAGTGGTAGTGCGAGCCGACCTGGATGGGCCGGTCGCCGGTGTTGCGCACCACCAGCGTCAGGGTGCGGCGGCCGGTGTTGAGCAGGTGTTCACCGGGTTCGGTGAAAAGTTCGCCGGGGATCATGATGGCTCCTTGGTGTGAATGCTCAGGCCATCTGCGCCAGCAGCGCGCCACCGAACGCAGCCACGCCAGCACCCGCTGCGCGGGCCAGCCACACATGGCGGTAGCGCAGCGCCCAGCCCGCCCCCAGGCCTGCGCTGTGCAGCAGCACGGTAGCGGTCAGCATGCCCGCCAGGGTCAACCAGGCGCTGTCGCTGCCCGCCAGTTCATAGCCGTGGGCCACACCGTGGAAGACGGCAAACACGCCCACACCCAGCGCCGCCACCAGCCCGGGCACGCGCAGGCGCGACACGACCAGCAGGCCGGTGACCAGCAGCGACGCAGCAATCATCGGCTCCACCGCTGGCAGCGCCACGCCCTGCAGGCCCAGCACGGCGCCCACCAGCAACATGGCGGCAAAACCCACGGGGCCCCACAGCAGGTCGCGCCCGGCGCTGCGCGCGGCCAGGGCGCTCCACAGGCCCACGGCCACCATGGCGGCCAGGTGGTCCAGACCGAACAGGGGGTGGGCAAAGCCGCTCAGAAAACTGTTGTGGATGTGCGATTCAGCACCGGTATGGGCGCTAGCGCCGGTGCTGATTGCGCTGGCAGCTATGAAAAGAAGAGCGGCTGTGTGGCGGTGTGAGAGTGCGATGCGCATGGGGGCTCCACAGAGAGAAGGGGGGGAAAGGGGTCAGACGATCGGCTGGTGCACGGTGACGAGCTTCGTTCCGTCGGGGAAGGTGGCCTCCACCTGGATGTCCGGAATCATCTCGGGGATGCCTTCCATCACATCCGCGCGGGTCAGCACGGTGCGGCCTTCGCTCATGAGCTGCGCCACGGTCTTGCCGTCGCGTGCGCCTTCCATCACGGCCGCGCTGATCAGGGCCATGGCCTCGGGGTAGTTGAGCTTCAGCCCTCGGGCCTTGCGGCGTTCGGCCAGCAGGGCGGCGGTGAAGATCAGTAGCTTGTCTTTCTCACGAGGGGTCAGTTCCATGTCGTTGTGCTTTATGTAAGGAGGGTTGGGCTCGTGTGGCAGGTTGTCCTGGTCGGGCGGTCAGGAGGACAGCGGATTCATCATAGGCAGCAAGCCCCGTGCCCGCCATACGCCAGAGGGCGAAGATGCATTGGATGTGCAGGCGACCCGTGGCATGGAAACTGCACTTGCAAGGGCTGCCGCCACCCTTTGCCCATGCCCCCCTCCACCGCCTCCCTTGCCCCACCCGACGCCACTTTGGCCCCTGTGCCAGGGCCGGATGCCGACGCGCAGGCGCCCCAGCAGGTGGTCAAGGTCCGGCGCGACTACAACAGCTGGGTGGCCACCGAGACCATGGAGGACTACGCGCTGCGCTACACGCCCCAGCGCTTTCGCAAGTGGTCCGAATGGCGCGTGGCCAACACGGCGTTCGGCGCGGCATCCTTCCTGATCCTCGAAGCCGTGGGCGCCACGCTGCTGGTGCAGTACGGCTTCATCAACGCCTTCTGGGCCATCGTGGCCACGGGGCTCATCATCTTCCTGGCGGGGCTGCCCATCAGCGTGTACGCCGCCCGCTACGGGGTGGACATGGACCTACTCACGCGCGGCGCGGGCTTTGGCTACATCGGCTCCACGCTCACCTCGCTGATCTACGCGAGCTTCACCTTCATCTTCTTTGCGCTCGAAGCCGCCGTGATGGCCTATGCGCTGGAGTTGGCGCTCGACATCCCGCCCACCTGGGGATACCTGATCTGCGCCATTGTGGTGATTCCGCTGGTCACCCACGGCGTGTCGGCCATCAGCCGCCTGCAGGTGTGGACGCAGCCGCTGTGGCTGGTGATGCTGGTGGTGCCGTTTGTGTACGTGCTGGTGCGCGATCCTGGTGCGTTTTCTGGGGTGGTGCACTACGGTGGTGAATTGGCGCGCGGCGCCACGTTCCAATTGCCCTTGTTTGGTGCGGCTCTCACGGTGGGCATTGCGCTCATCACCCAGATGGGGGAGCAGGCCGATTACCTGCGCTTCATGCCCGCCCGCACACCCGACACGCGCGGGCGCTGGTGGCTGGGTGTGCTGGTGGGCGGGCCGGGCTGGGTGGTGCTGGGCGTGCTCAAGATGCTGGGCGGTGCGCTGCTGGCCTACCTGGCGCTCACCCACATGGTGCCGGCCGACCGCGCGGTGGACCCGAACCAGATGTACCTGGCCGCGTATGAATACGTGTTCCCCAACTACGGCTGGGCGGTGGCGGCCACGGCGTTGTTTGTGGTGATCTCGCAGCTCAAGATCAACGTGACCAATGCCTATGCGGGCTCGCTCGCGTGGTCCAACTTCTTCTCGCGCCTCACGCACAGCCACCCGGGGCGGGTGGTGTGGGTGGTGTTCAACACGCTGATCGCCTTCATGCTGATGGAGATGAACGTGTTCCGCGCCATGGGCGAGGTGCTGGGGCTGTACTCCAACATCGCCATCGCCTGGATCATATCGGTGGTGGCAGACCTCGTCATCAACAAGCCGCTGGGCCTGTCGCCCAAGGGCATCGAGTTCAAGCGCGCGCACCTGTACGACATCAACCCGGTGGGCGTGGGTTCGATGGCACTCGCGTCCATTTTGTCCATCAGTGCGCACCTGGGGTTGTTCGGCCCGCTGCCGCAGGCATTCTCGGCCGTGATTGCGATGGCCGTGGCTTTTGTCACTGCACCGCTGATCGCCTGGGCCACCGGGGGGCGCTACTACATCGCGCGCCAGTCCGAGCCCGCTCCGCTGGCCGACGTGGTGGCTGTACCCCTGCACGGCCCGCTGCGCCGCAATGCCGAAGGAGGGCTCGGGACGGAAATAGGCAGCTACCGGCGCACCACCGTGCAGCGTTGCGTGATCTGCGAGCGCGAGTACGAGGCGCCCGACATGGCCCAGTGCCCCGCCTACCGGGGCGCCATCTGCTCGCTGTGCTGCACGCTGGATGCGCGTTGCGGCGACCTGTGCAAGCCCCACGCGAGCATGGCGGTGCAGTGGTCGGCCGCGTTGCGCTGGGTGCTGCCGCGCGCCATGTGGCGCTACCTGGACACGGGCCTGGGCCACTTCCTGCTGCTGATGCTGGTGATTGCGCCGTTGCTGGCTTCGGTGATGGGCCTGCTGTACCACCAGGAGCTCAACACCATCGCCCAGGCCGCCACCGACACCGAGGTGATGGCTGCCCCTGAAGTGGCGCTGCGCTCGGGCCTGCTCAAGGCCTATCTCGCGCTGCTGGTCATCTCGGGCATCGTGGCGTGGTGGCTGGTGCTGGCGCACAAGAGCCGCCAGGTGGCGCAGGAAGAATCCAACCGCCAGACGGGCTTGCTGGTGCGCGAGATCGAGCTGCACCGCCAGACCGACGAAGCCCTGCAGACGGCGCGCAGCGTGGCCGAGGCTGCCCAGCAGCAGGCTGAGGAAGCCCGCTTGCGGGCCGATCAGGCCAACCAGGCCAAGAGCCGCTACATCAGCGCCATCAGCCACGAGATCCGCACGCCGCTCAACTCCATCCTGGGCTACGCACAACTGATGGGTGAGGACGCGGGCGTGCCCCCGCACCGCAAGCAGGCGGTGCACGTGATCCGGCGGGGGGGGGAACATTTGTTGTCGCTGATTGAAGGCACGCTGGACATCGCGCGCATCGAGTCGGGCAAGCTCACCCTGGACGTGGCGCCCATGCGCTTTGCCGACGGCCTGCACGAGATGGCCAGCCTGTTCGAGCTGCAGGCCGCCGCCAAGGGGCTGTCGTTCACGTTCGACGTGCAAGGCGTGATTCCGGAGGTGGTGCGCGCCGACGACAAGCGGCTGCGCCAGATCCTCATCAACCTGCTGGGCAATGCCGTCAAGTTCACGGCGCAGGGCACCGTCGCCTTGCGCGTGCGCTATGCGCGCGAGATGGCGCGCATCGAGGTGCAGGACACAGGCCCGGGCCTCACGGCCGAGGAGATCGAGCGCATCTTTGAGCCCTTTGCGCGCGGCGGATCGGGCGGTGGCAGCACCGCGGCCGCGCCGGGTGCAGGGCTGGGCCTGACCATCGCCAAGATGCTCACCGCGCTCATGGGTGGCGAGCTGACGGTGAGCAGCACCCCGGGCGTGGGTTCGGTGTTCCACGTCAAGCTGTTCCTGCCCGAAGTGCATGGCGATGCGTCGGGCAAGGTCGCAGCGCCGGCGGCGCGGGCCGCACACGGCCAACGCCAGCGCAAGAGGTACGCGGGCGAGCGCCGCCGCATTCTGGTGGTGGACAACGAGGAGCCCGACCGCGAGCTGCTGGTGCAACTGCTCGAACCCCTGGGCTTCGAGCTGCGCCAGGCCGCGAGCGGCCACGATGCGCTGGACCTGCTGGCCACCGGGTACCGGCCGCACGCGGTCTTCATGGACCTGGCCATGCCGGGCATCGACGGCTGGGAAACGCTGCGGCGCGTGCGGCAGATGCACCTCGAAGACCTCCACTGTGCCATCGTCTCTGCCAACGCCTTCGACAAGGCGCTCGACAATGACGTGGATATCCGCCCCGAAGACTTCATCGTCAAACCCGTGCGCCACAGCGAGCTGCTGGACTGGCTGGAGCGCCGCCTGGGCCTGCAGTGGCAATACGACGAGGCCTCCGGGGCGCCCGCCGGGGCTGAACCCGCGCTGGGGCCTCATGCGTCTGTGCCCCTCACTTACCCCGATGCCGCTGCGCTGGTGGCTTTGGCACAGGCGGTGTCCTTAGGCTACTACCGGGGCATTCTCAACACGCTGGACGACATTGAACGCAGCCAGCCTGCGCACGGCGCTTTTGTCAGCACCATGCGGCAGCTGGCCAAGCAGTTCCAGTTCGATGCCATGGGCCAGATCCTGGAGCAGGCACCCTCGTGATGACCACTGCCAACCCCTTTCCCTCTCACCCCCACACAGCGCCCGCGAGCGCGCTGGACCGCAGCGACAGCGATGTGGTGCTGATCGTGGATGACGTGCCCGATAACCTGGCCGTGCTGCACGATGCGCTCGACGAATCGGGCTACACCGTGCTGGTGGCCATGCATGGGGAGGCGGCGCTGCAGCGTGCGGCGCAGGCCCTGCCCGACATTGTTTTGCTCGACGCCATGATGCCCGGCATGGACGGCTTTGAAGTCGCCCGGCGCCTCAAGGCATCGCCCGCCACGGCGCACATCCCCATCATCTTCATGACCGGCCTCACCGAGACCGAGCACCTGGTCGCCGCGCTGGAGGCGGGCGGCGTGGACTACGTCACCAAGCCCATCAAGCCACGCGAGGTGATGGCCCGCATGGGTGTGCACTTGGGCGCAGCCCGCAAGGCCCGGCAGGACGCCCGCCAGGCGCGCGAGGCGCGCAACGCGCTCGATGCCTTTGGCTACGCCAGCATCACCGTGCGCGCAGTGGATGGCCGCATCGTGTGGCAGACCCCGCTGGCGCGTGAGCTGCTGCAAAGCTACTTCGGCGAAGTGGGCCCGGACGGCACGCCCACCGCCTTCGGCCACTGGGCACCCGAGCCGGTGCAGGCCTGGCTGCGCCGCCATGTACTGGCCGACAATGCGGCCGAACTGTTGGCCGCGTCGCTGGCCGAGCCTCCGCGCCTGGCGGTGGAGCAGGGCGCCCGTCGCCTCACCTTCCGCCTGCACCAGCAGGCCGGTGACAGCGCAGGCGGTGGTGACTGGCTCATCGTGATGCGCGAGGTGTCCGACGCGAAGATCATCGAATCCATGGGCCTGGCCTTCCGGCTCACCGCGCGCGAGGCCGAAGTGCTGTACTGGGTGCTCAAGGGCAAGATCAACCGCGACATCGGCGACATCCTGGGGGCCAGCCCCGCCACGGTCAAAAAGCACCTGGAACGCGTATTTGCCAAGCTGGGCGTGGAAACCCGCACCGCAGCGGCGGCCATGGCCATGAACCGTATCCGGCAGCTGCATCCCCAGTTCGAGGGCTGACCACCGCCCGGGAGGCACAAAAAACACGTTGACCCAGCCATGTTGCAGCGCAATAATCGAACACCTTCATTTCCGGAGCCCCAGCGTGGAAAGTGCCAGTTGTTGCAGTGAAACCCAGCAAGCCGTGACGGCTGCTGCCTGCCAGGCCTCCTGACGCCCGCTCCCGGGCCGTGGGTTGCCTTGTGCAAGCCCCGGCCCCGTCCCTCCCAGCCCCTGTTGTACTTGTGTGCCCATTGGGGCAGCTTTGGCCGTTTTGGCCATGGTGGTGTGGGTGGCTCTCCCGTCTTGCCGCTTCGTTGCATCTGTGCCGTCTGCACAGGCCATGCCCCCTTCGCTGGGGCGTCGCCAGCGTGCCGTGACGGCGCCCCTTGGCACTCGTTTGCGTCTGCGTGCTCCGTCCTGCCTGCCAAGGACGACGGCCATGCGTTTTTTTGTTGTAGATCTGCCCAGCCTTTTCCAGCGTGCGGTGGCGCCTGGCGCTGCAAGCGCTGAGCCGGGGGCACAGCTGCCCCCTGGCGCACAAGGCCCTGCCCGTGCGGCGGCTGACAGCCTGCAAACCGTGGCCGACCTGGATGGCGCCACGCTGTGGCCCACGCACCGCATTCGCTGCTACCTGCACAGCCAGCCGCCAGCGCGCGCATCGCACCGCCGCGCGCGGCAGCCCTGAGCCCAGCCACGACCGGCCCTGCACCCCAACCACCCCCCAGGAGGCCCCATGGACCCAGACCCGCGCTGGCGCTCTGAAGCGCCACCCCACACCACCCCCCTTGAACTTTGCAGACCGGGCCCTGGGCCGGAGGCGATGGCTTGCGTGACCGCGTGAGCCGCATCCTCTGGCCGTTGCGGGCCAGAAGGAGTGACTCACCATGTTCCGTTTCATCCACATTTCTGCGCACAAGGCACCACAGCCCGTGACGCGCAACGCCGTCAGCGTTGGCTGCTAGGGAGACCGCCATGAGCTTCCTGCACCATCTGTTCGACCGCTTTCTGCACACCCGCCATGTCACTCGCCACTTTGCGCGGCGGCTGATCCTGGACACCCTGACCCTGGGCCGCGCGCCCACCCCCGCCACCTCGCCCGACCTGCTCAGCCACGAGCTGCAGCGCGCCGCCAGCGATGACCTGCCCCAACTGATCGAGCGCCTGCAGTCCGACCCTGCAGGTCTGAGCGACGCCCAGGCCGCTGCCGCCCTGACCCAGCACGGCCCCAACGAGGTGGAGCACGAAAAGCCGCTGCCCGCCTGGCTGCACCTGTGGCACTGCTACAAGAACCCATTCAACGTGCTGCTCACGGTGCTGGCACTGATCTCGTACCTCACCGAGGATCACGAGGCCACTGTCGTGATCCTGGCGATGGTGGTGCTCTCCACGCTGCTGCGGTTTGTGCAGGAGGGCCGCTCCAACCGCGCGGCCGAGCGCCTCAAGTCGCTGGTCAGCAATACCGCCACGGTGCTGCGCCGCAGCGACATGGGTGGCACAGCCACACCGCGCGAGCTGCCCATCCACCAGCTGGTGCCGGGCGACCACATCGTGCTGTCGGCGGGCGACATGATTCCGTCGGACTGCCGCGTGCTCACGGCCAAGGACCTGTTCGTGAGCCAGTCGGCCATGACGGGCGAATCGCTGCCGGTCGAAAAATTTGCCGAGCGCAGCCAGCCCGGCACCAGCGCGCTGGACGCGACCAACCTGCTATTCATGGGCACCAATGTGGTCTCGGGCTCAGCCACGGCGCTGGTGGTGGCCACGGGTAACCACACCTACTTTGGCACGCTGGCCACGCGCGTCACGGCCACCGACCGCACGCCCACCGCGTTCCAGGCAGGTGTCAACAGCGTGAGCTGGCTGTTGATCCGCTTTGCACTCGTCATGGTGCCCATCGTGCTGGTGGTCAACGGTTTTACCAAGGGCGACTGGCTGCAGGCCTTTTTGTTTGCCCTGTCGGTGGCCGTGGGCCTCACGCCCGAGATGCTGCCCATGATCGTGACCAGCACGCTGGCCAAGGGCGCCGTGCTGCTGTCGCGCAAGAAGGTGGTGGTCAAGCGGCTGGATGCGATCCAGAACTTCGGCGCGATGGACGTGCTGTGTACCGACAAGACCGGCACGCTCACGCAGGACAAGATCTTTCTGGAGCGCCACACCGACGTGTTTGGCCACAACAGCGACGAGGTGCTGGCCTTTGCCTACCTCAACAGCCACTACCAGAGCGGCCTCAAGAACCTGCTGGACCACGCCGTGCTGGAGCATGTGGAGCTGCAGACCGACCTGCGCCTGGCGCAGGACTACCGCAAGGTCGATGAGGTGCCGTTCGACTTCGTGCGCCGGCGCATGTCGGTCATCGTCAGCGAGCGCAACGACCACCACGAGCTGATCTGCAAGGGCGCGGTGGAAGAGATGCTGGACGTGTGCACCCAGGTGCGCGTGGTGGAAGACACCGGCGTGCAAGACCTGCCGCTGGACGCCACCCTGCGCGCACGGGTGCTGGAGGTGACGCGCGGCCTGAACAACGAGGGCCTGCGCGTGGTGGCCGTGGCCATGAAGGAGACGCCGCCCCACCAGACCGTGTATGGCGTGGCCGATGAATCGGGCCTCACGCTGATCGGCTATGTGGCGTTTCTGGACCCACCGAAGGAATCCACCGCCCCCGCGCTCAAGGCATTGGCCGCGCACGGCGTGGCGGTGAAGGTGCTGACCGGCGACAACGAGCTGGTGACGCTCAAGGTCTGCCGCGAGGTGGGCCTGGCCGTGCAGGGCGTGCTGCTGGGCAAGGACGTGGACGCCATGGACGACGCTGCCCTGGCGCGCGCGGCCGACACCCACAACGTGTTTGCCAAGCTCTCGCCGCTGCACAAGGAGCGGCTGGTGCGTGCGCTGCGCGCGGGCGGCCATGTGGTGGGCTTCATGGGGGACGGCATCAACGACGCGCCTGCGCTGCGCGCGGCCGACATCGGCATCAGCGTGGACAGCGCGGTGGACATTGCCAAGGAGGCGGCCGACATCATCCTGCTGGAGAAAAGCCTGATGGTGCTGGAAGAGGGCGTGATGGAGGGCCGCAAGACCTTCAGCAACATGCTCAAGTACATCCGCATGACGGCCAGCTCCAACTTCGGCAACGTGTTCTCGGTGCTGGTGGCCAGCGCCTTCCTGCCCTTCCTGCCCATGCTGCCGCTGCACCTGCTGGTGCAGAACCTGCTGTACGACCTGTCGCAGATCGCCATCCCGTTTGATAACGTGGACGAGGAGCTCATCCGCAACCCGCTGCAATGGAACCCCGGCGATATTGGTCGCTTCATGGTGTTCTTCGGGCCCATCAGCTCGGTGTTCGACATCACCACCTTTGCGGTCATGTGGCATGTGTTCGGCGCCAACAACGAGGGCGCGCAGACCCTGTTCCAGTCGGGCTGGTTTGTGGTGGGGCTGCTCACGCAGACGCTGATCGTGCACATGATCCGCACGCCCAAGCTGCCGTTTGTGCAGAGCGTGGCCTCGGTGCCGCTGCTCACGGCCACGGTGCTCATCATGGCGGTGGGCATCTTCATCCCGATGGGGCCGCTGGCCGGGCACTTCAAGCTGCAGGCGCTGCCACTGGCTTACTTTCCGTGGCTCGTGGGCATCCTAGCGGGCTATGTGGTGCTGACGACCGTGATGAAGCGCTGGTACGTGCGGCGCTACGGCTGGCAGTGAGGGGGCGCCAGGTGCGTGCCTGGGTCAGTGCGCCAGGGCCTGCTCCAGCTGCTGCTTGTTCATCCGGGACCGGCCCCGGATGTTCTCGCGCTTGGCGTCTTCGTACAGCTGCTCGCGTGTGCGGCCCTGCGGGCCGCGGTGCGAGTTTTTGCCACCGCGCACGGGGGCCGGCGTGGCTTTCAGGGTCTTGGGGTTGGCCGTGCGGGCTTCGCCGTGTTGCGCGCGCTCCTTGTTCACGGTGCGCGCGGCAATCTCTTCTGCGGTGCTTTCGCGCTCTCCGCGTTCTAGCAGGCTGTCCTTGATGTGTTCGTACTGGCGCTCGCGTTTGGCGCTCCAGGCGGCACGTGGCATGGGGGCTCCTTTCGGTTCGACAGGGGGCTTTTCAGCTTAGACCCGTGACCTGGCAGAGCGGTCAGCGCATCGTGACGGAGGGTGTAGGACAGGCCCGGAGAGCGGGCCAGGCCCTGCGCCGCAGGAGCGTTTAGTCTGGGTTTTGATGTAAAAACGGCCGCAAGCGCCAGTGCATCATGCGCTGGCAGCTATCATTTTTGTAGTTTCTCTACATCCCCAGCGATTTGAGCAGTTCGTCCGTATCGTCCTGGCCGACAGGCGGCGGGGCGGGCACGGGCGGGGCAGCCTGCGACTGGGCCATGAGCGCATCGGGGTCGGGCGCCTCCTGCGCTTCGAAGTCGTAGAGCTTGATGAACTCGGTGCGGTCGATGGCGAGTTCCAGGTAGAAGATGTTGTTGTTGCTGGTGTAGAAGGTCACGCGCCGGGCCTCGGGCTTGTCGAGGTTGGCGTCCACCGACAACTGCACCTGCTTGTTCAGCACCAGCATCTTGGGCTGGTTCTGCGTGATGTGGGTCTGCAGCTCGCGCCGCACCTTGCCGGTGAAGTCGCCCACCACCTGGTTCATCAGCTCGCCCATCACGTTGCTGACCTCGTCCGAGGTGTAGGAACTGACCAGATCGTCCTTGGACATGCCCATGTTCAGCAGGTAGTTGGCATACAGCTCCATGGCCGCCTGGCCGCTGAAGTTGATGATCACCAGCCCCGAGAAGCCGCCGTCGAACAGCACAAAGCAGCCGATTTCGGGCCGCAGGCAGGTCTTGCTGATGCGCTGCACCATGCCGGAGTAGTGGATCTGGCTGTGCGTGGCCACGCCCAGCACGCGGGTGACGGAGTTGCACAGGCTGATCAAAAGGTCTTCGGTGCCGTAGACGGTGGATTTGTCGGGGGTGCTCATGGTGTCTTGGAAAAGGTTGCTGGGGCCAGCATAACCGCTGCGCACAGCATAGGCGAAGGCGCTGCGCTGTATCTGCGTGCTTTCCCCGGTAGTGGCAGGGTGGCCACGGGGCCGCCCAGAAGGTTGAGCGCGCCCGGTTGACAACCTGCGGGGGTGGGGTATCGTGCCTCCCACCACCAGCGCCTGCCCGGCACGCCTGGGGATGGCCCCACCAAGGGCCCGTTGACGTACACGGTTGTGAAGACACGGCACCATGGGTGACAAAGAAGACCTGAACCGCGAGCGGCTGGAACTGGTGCTGGAAGCCGCCGGGCTGGACCTGTGGGAAAACGACCTGGTCACCGGCCAGGTCACCCACAAGGCGACCAAGACCTTTCTGGAGCTGGGCTTTACCGAGGACGAAATCGTGTCGGGGGTGCAGGACATCTATGGCCTGTTCCACCCCGGCGACCTGGACATCGTGCGCCGGGCCGTGGCAGACCATGTGCAGGGCGTCACGCCGCAGTACCGCGCCGAGTTCCGGCTGCGCTCCAAGGCTGGCGAGTGGATCTGGTTTGCCAACTACGGCCGCATCATGGACCGCAGCAGCGCCACGCCCGGCAAGCGCCTGATCGGGGTCACCTTCAACATCCACGACCGCAAGCAGAAGGAAGACGAGATCGCCCAGATCAACCGCCAGCTGGTCGAGCAGAACCAGTTGCTGCAGACGTTGAACGCGGCCCTGGAGCGGCTGGCTGCCAACGATGCGCTGACGGGCCTGGCCAACCGCCGCACGCTGATGGAGCTGGGCGCCAACGAGTGCAAACGCTCCGAGCGGTTTGAACACCCGTTGTCGCTGCTGGTGGTGGACATCGACCTGTTCAAGGCCGTCAATGACGCCTGGGGGCACCTGGCTGGCGACCGCGTGATCTGCGCGGTGGCCCACGCCTGCGCCGCGCGCAAGCGCAGTGGCGTGGACATCGTGGCGCGCTTTGGCGGCGAAGAATTCGTCATCGTGCTGCCCGAGACCGATGGTGCCAGCGCCCTGCATGTGGCCGAATCGCTGCGGCGCGACGTGGCGGCGCTGCAGGTGCCCGTCAATGACTCGGGGGGCACGGTGTCGGTCACCGTGAGCATTGGCGTGACCACATGGCGCGAGGGTGCCTGTGCGGGTTTTGAAGCGCTGCTGAACCAGGCGGACCTGGCCTTGTACCGCGCCAAGCAGACCGGGCGCAACGCGGTGTACTGCGCCGAGGAGCCATGCGGCGATGCCATGCCCGCGCGGTGGGCCCGCGACCCGCAGGACGACACCGGTGGAGCGCGGTTGAACTGAAGACTGGGTGAATCGGCCGGTGGCGGGGTGGCGTTGCCTGGCCTGGTGTGCGTACTGGATGTTAAATACCCAGGAAGCGCTTGTTCTGATTGGCGTTGTTGCTATTAAATGTGCAGTAATTCAGGCGGCCTTGTTCCCCGCTGCCTGGTGGATCGCCGCCCGGATGCGCGGGTAGGTGCCGCAGCGGCAGGCATTGCCCGACATGGCGGCGTCGATGTCGGCATCGGTGGGCTGCGCGGTTTTCTTCAGCAGTGCGCAGGCTGACATCAGCTGCCCGCTCTGGCAGTAGCCGCACTGCGCCACATCCACCGCCGTCCACGCCGTGCGCAGCGCGGTGGCTTCTGGGCCCTGCAGGCCCTCGATGGTGGTGACCTGGGCATTGCCCACGGCCGACAGGGGCGTGATGCAGGCGCGCACCGGCTCGCCGTTCAGGTGCACGGTGCAAGCGCCGCACAGTGCCATGCCGCAGCCAAACTTGGTGCCGTTCATCTGCAGCTCGCCGCGCAGCACCCACAGCAGGGGCGTGTCGGGTGCAGCGTTGACGGCAACGGGTTGGCCGTTGAGTTTCAGGGTCGTGGTCATGGGAGCTCCGGTGCGTCGGGTCAGCTGAGCTTGAGCGGCAGCGCGCGCAGGCGCTGGCCGGTCAGGGCAAACAAGGCGTTGGCCACGGCGGGTGCGATGGGCGGCACGCCGGACTCGCCCACGCCCTCGGGGGGCTCGGCGCTGGTCATGATGTGGGTCTCCACGCGGGGGCAGTCGGCCATGCGCAGCAGGGGGTAGTCGTGCAGGTTGCTCTGCTGCACCTGGCCGTCTTTGATCGTCACTTCGCCCCACAGCGCCGCCGTGAGGCCGTAGACCACGGCGCTTTCCATCTGCTGGGCAATCAGGTTGGGGTTGATGGCCGCGCCGCAGTCGATCACGCACACCACGCGGTGCACGCGGATGGCCTTGTCGGCACCCACCGACACCTCGGCCACCTGCGCCACGATGGAGCCAAACGACTGGTGCAGCGCCACGCCGCGCGCCCGCTGCACGCCCGACGCATCCGGCGGCAAGGGCTGGCCCCAACCGGCCAGCTCGGCCGCCTTTTGCAGCACCTTCAGGTGGCGCGAGTGCTTTTGCAGCAGGGCTGCACGGAAGGCCACCGGGTCCTTCTTGACGGCGTGGGCCGCTTCGTCCACAAAACTCTCTTTGAAAAACGCCTGGTGCGAATGCCCCACCGAGCGCCAGAAGCCCACGGGCAGCGGCAGGTCGATGATCTCGTGGGCGATGCGTGCGTGGGGCCACTCGTAGGGCTGGTCGAACGCGCCTTCGGACGCGGTCTTGTCCGGCCCGGCGCCTGGCAGGCCAAAGGTGCGGGCCAGCACCTGCGGCACGATGGCCTGGCCGGCCGACACGTTGTGCCAGGCCACCAGCTGGCCCTGTGCGTCCAGCCCGGCCTTGAACCTGGCCACGCAGGCGGGGCGGTAGAAGTCGTGCTGCATGTCCTGCTCGCGGGACCACAGCGTCTGCACCGGTGCGCCCCCAGCAGCCTTGGCAATGGCGGCGGCCTGGGCTACGTAGTCCACCTCCAGCCGCCGGCCAAAGCCACCGCCCAGCAGCAGCTGGTGCACGGTCACCTTGTCTTCGTCGATGCCCAGGGCCTTGGCGGCCGCCATGCGCGCCAGGCCCGGCACCTGGGTGGATGTCCACACGCTGGCCGCGCCGTCCTTGAACTGCACCGTGCAGTTGATCGGCTCCATGGTGGCGTGGGCCAAATAGGGCGCGCGGTAGTCGGCCGTGAAGGTGGTCGCTGCGCCTTGCAGGGCCTGGTCCACATCGCCCACGCTGTGGTAGCCAAATCCCTGGGCCTGGTCCAGCGCCTGGGTCAGCTGCGTCATGACGGCGGCGCTCGACAGCGTCGCGGCGGGGCCGTGGTCCCACTGCACGGTGACCGCGGCGGCGGCCTTCTTGGCGTGCCAGGGCGTGTCGGCAATCACAGCCACGCCGCCGGTGCCGCCGTGGTACGGCGCGACGGCCAGCACCTGCTTCACCCCAAGCATCTTTTGCGCAGCTGCGCCATCGAACTGGGCCACCTTGCCGCCCCGCGTGGGGCACATCACCACGCTGGCGTGCAGCAGGCCGGGCGGGCGGGCGTCGATGCCAAACACTGCCGTACCGTCAAGCTTGGAGGGCGCCTCGATGCGGGTGAGGGGCTTGCCGATCAGCTTGAATTCAGCAGGCTCCTTGAGCGTGACCTTGCCCGGTGGCGGCTGCTGCGCCGCCAGTGCTGCCAGTTCGCCAAACGTGGCGCGCTGGCCTGCCGCGTGTTCCACCACGCCGGCGTTGGCCTTGCATTCGGCGGCCTGCACCTTCCATTGCACGGCGGCTGCATTGATGAGCATGGCGCGGGCGTGGGCACCGGCCTCGCGCATGGGGTGCCACAGGTCCTTGATGCTGCTGGAGCCGCCCGTCATCATCACACCCACCTCGCGCATGGTTTTGGCCGTCAGCCAGCCCGCCACGGCCTTGATGGAGCCGTCGTTGTCGGGGTGGAATGGCAGGCCGTCCACCACCGTGGCCAGGTTGTTGTAGATGTCGTCGATGGGCGCCATCTCCAGCCGCACCTGGGCCCAGTCGGCATCCAGCTCCTCGGCCAGGATGGCCGCCAGGCCGGTGTGCGCGCCCTGGCCCATTTCGGACTTGGCCATCATCACCGTCACCGTGTTGTCGGCCGCTACCTTGAGCCAGCCATTGAGTGCCACCTGGCCCGTGCCTTGGGGCAGGGGGTGCGCGGTGTGCAGCCGCTGGCGCGGGGGCACCACACCCCAGCCGATGACCAGCGCGCCGGCCGTTGCGGCGCCGCCAAGCAGCACTGTGCGTCGTTTCACCATGGGTCGGGTCCTTTGTGGCTGAGCGTGGGCTGTGGCCGCCATCGTAGAGGGGCAGGGCATTTCCCACAGAGCGCTGTGGGTGCGGAGATTGTGAGTGTTTTTGGCTGCTAGTGCTCATTGGGTATGCCCTAATAGCTATTAAATGAATAGCGTTTCGCCTACCCGACACAGGCGTTGCTTGCAGGCTGCATCCTTCAACGGCGGCGCTGGCGTGTACGCCACCCGGCGTATTTCGCCAACCGGCCCTGCTCTCCAGAATCCATTCCATCGCCCGATCCAATGCGGCTCCCCACCGGGGCCCGCCGGGCGAAGCGGTTTGATTGATTTCCAGACTGAAACCACCACCGGAGAAGCACACATGCAACGTCGTTATTCCCTCAAGGCCCTCGCGGCCGTCGCTACGCTCGCTGGCCTGTCTGCGCTGCCAGCCCACGCCCAGGACACGATCAAGGTCGGCATCCTGCACAGCCTGTCGGGCACCATGGCCATCTCTGAGACTGTGCTGAAAGACACCGTGCTCATGGCGATCGACGAGATCAATGCCAAGGGCGGCGTGCTGGGCAAGAAGCTCGAACCCGTGGTGGTGGACCCTGCCTCCAACTGGCCCCTGTTCGCTGAAAAGACCAAACAGCTGCTGGGCCAGGACAAGGTCTCGGTCATCTTCGGCTGCTGGACCAGCGTGTCGCGCAAGTCGGTGCTGCCCGTCGTGGAAGAAATGAACGGCCTGCTGTTCTACCCAGTGCAGTACGAGGGTGAAGAACTGTCCAAGAACGTGTTCTACACCGGTGCCGCGCCCAACCAGCAGGCCATCCCTGCAGTGGACTACCTGATGAGCAAGGACGGCGGCAGTGCCAAGCGCTGGGTGCTGCTGGGCACCGACTACGTCTACCCCCGCACCACCAACAAGATCCTGCGCGCCTACCTCAAGAGCAAGGGCGTGAAGGACAGCGACATCGACGAGAAGTACACCCCCTTCGGCCATTCGGACTACCAGACCATCGTGGCCGACATCAAGAAGTTCAGCCAGGGCGGCAAGACGGCCGTGGTCTCCACCATCAACGGCGACTCCAACGTGCCCTTCTACAAGGAACTGGGCAACGCAGGCCTGAAGGCCAAGGACGTGCCTGTGGTCGCCTTCTCGGTGGGCGAGGAAGAACTGCGCGGCGTGGACACCAAGCCGCTGGTCGGCCACCTGGCCGCCTGGAACTACTTCCAGTCCATCAAGAGCCCGGCCAACACCGAGTTCATCAAGAAGTGGAGCGACTACGCCAAGGCCAAGGGCATCGCGGGTCACAAAGACAAGCCGCTCACCAACGACCCGATGGAAGCCACCTACATCGGCATCAACATGTGGAAGCAAGCGGTTGAAAAGGCCAAGAGCACGGATGTGGACAAGGTGATTGCCGCCATGGCCGGCCAGACCTTCAAGGCACCGTCGGGCATCGTGAGCAAGATGGACGAGAAGAACCACCACCTGCACAAGAGCGTGTTCATCGGCGAGATCAAGGCCGATGGTCAGTTCAACGTGGTGTGGAAGACCCCTGGCCCAGTGAAGGCCAAGCCATGGAGCCCTTACATCGAAGGCAACGACAAGAAAAAGGACGAGCCCGAAAAGAAGTGATCTCCCCCTGAGCGGCTACGCCGCTTCCCCCTCTCTCACGCTGCGCGTGGGAGGGGGACGCCCCCAGCGCGGCGGGGCGGCCCTTGCGCGGGGGCGCTGGTCTAGGCCCTGCCCTCTGCGTGGGCCTTTGCATATTGACCGACTGGCCCCTCCATGAATTTCTCTTTCATATCTCGCCTCATCGTCTGCCTCTTGCTTTACGCAACTGCGCAGGCGCACGCCCTCACCGCCGAACAGGCCCTGGCGATGGCCGCTGGCGACACCGACGACCGCGTGGCCGCCGTGCAGCAGGCCGTGGTGGAGCCCAGCGAACGCACCGCTGCCTTCTTGCAGGCGCTGGCCGACGACGCGGTGAAGGTGGCCGACGGAAAGGCGCTGATCGTGCGCGATGACAAGGGCATCGACCCTGTCACTGGCGCCGAGGTTCCTGTGCCCGCCGATGCCGAAGACATCATCAACAACAACCGCATGCGCGGCGAGATCGACACGGCCCTGGCGGGCCTGGCGCTGTTTGGCAAGGACGAAACCCAGCGCATGGCCGCCGCCAAGGCGCTGACCAAGGAGCCTGATGCGGGCCGACTGCCCCTGCTCGACAAGGCACTGGCGCAGGAGACCAACGACAAGATCAAGACCCAGCTGGAACTGGCCCGCGCCGCCACGCTGCTGGGCAGCGACGACGCGGCGCAGCGCATCGCCGCCGCGCAGGCACTGTCGCTCAGCGCCACACCCGATACGCGGCTGCTGCTCAACGAACGCGTGACGGTCGAAGAAGACCCCAAGGTCAAGGCTGCGCTGCAGGCCGCCCTGCGTGCCATGGAAGGCCAACTGGCCTGGGGCGAGCGGCTGGGCGCTGCGTTCTCGGGCATCAGCCTGGGCTCCATCCTGCTGCTCGTCGCCTTGGGCCTGGCCATCACCTACGGCCTCATGGGCGTGATCAACATGGCCCATGGCGAGCTGATGATGATCGGCGCCTACGCCACCTATGTGGTGCAAGGCATCTTCCAGAAGTATTTTCCGGGCGCGTTCGACTGGTACCTGGTGGCCGCGCTGCCGCTGGCGTTTGGCGCATCGGCCGCTGTGGGCGCGGTGCTGGAGCGTGGCGTGCTGCGCTTTCTGTACGGCCGCCCGCTGGAGACGCTGCTGGCCACCTGGGGCATCAGCCTGGTCCTGATGCAACTGGTGCGCACGATTTTTGGCGCGCAGAACGTGGGTGTGGAGAACCCCGCGTGGATGAGTGGTGGCGTGCAGGTGCTCTCCAACCTCACGCTGCCGTACAACCGCCTCGTCATCATCGGCTTTGCCATCGCCGTGCTGCTGGGCATGGGCTACCTGATTGGCCGCACACGCCTCGGCCTGTTCGTGCGCGGCGTCACGCAAAACCGCCCCATTGCCTCGTGCATGGGCGTGAACACGGCACGCATCGACACCATGGCCTTTGCGCTGGGCTCGGGCATCGCGGGCCTGGCGGGTTGCGCGCTGAGCCAGGTGGGCAATGTGGGGCCAGACCTGGGCCAGAGCTACATCGTCGACGCCTTCATGGTGGTGGTGCTGGGCGGCGTGGGCCAGCTGGCGGGCACGGTGTATGCCGCGCTGGGCCTGGGCATCTTGAACAAGTTCCTCGAAGGCTGGGCGGGCGCGGTGCTGGCCAAGATTGCAGTGCTGGTGTTCATCATCATCTTCATCCAGAAGCGGCCCCAGGGCATCTTCGCGGTCAAAGGGCGTACGGCCGACTGAAGCACCAGAGACGACAGATCATGACTACGCCAACCTCTCCCAATCTCCAACTGCCTGCACCGGCGCCGCTACTCACGCGCGGCGGCTGGTCGGCCTTCATCGTGGCGCTCATCGTGGTGTGCGCCGTCGCCCCCGTGCTCAACCTGTGGGTGCCCGCAGGCAGCATGTTCCACCTGTCGGACTACGCCGTGGCGCTGCTCGGCAAGATCATGTGCTACGCCATCTGCGCGCTGGCCATGGACCTGATCTGGGGCTACACCGGCATCCTGAGCCTGGGCCATGGTTTGTTCTTTGCGCTGGGTGGCTACGTGATGGGCATGTACCTCATGCGCCAGATCGGCCGCGACGGCAACTACAAGAGTGACCTGCCCGACTTCATGGTGTTCCTGGACTGGAAGGAGCTGCCCTGGCACTGGGCGCTGTCTGACAGCTTCATCGCCACGCTGATCCTCATCGTGGCCGTGCCGGGCGTGATTGCGTTCGTCTTCGGCTACTTCGCCTTCCGCTCGCGCATCAAGGGCGTGTACTTCTCCATCATCACGCAGGCCATGACGTATGCGGCCATGCTGCTGTTCTTCCGCAACGAAACGGGTTTTGGCGGCAACAACGGGTTCACCGACTTCAAACGCATTTTGGGCACACCCATTGCCACGCAGAACATGCGCATGACGCTGTTTGTGCTGACGGGCGTCACGTTGCTGGGCTTCTTTTTGCTGGCTCGCTGGCTGGTGCGCAGCAAGTTCGGCCGCGTGCTGCAGGCCGTGCGCGATGCAGAGAGCCGCGTGATGTTCTCGGGCTACTCGCCGCTGCCCTACAAGCTCACCATCTGGACCATCAGCGCCATGATGTGCGGCGTGGCGGGCGCGCTGTATGTGCCCCAGGTCGGCATCATCAACCCGGGCGAGATGAGTGCTGCCAACTCCATCGAGATCGCCGTGTGGGCGGCCGTGGGCGGGCGCGCCACGCTGATCGGGCCCATCGTGGGTGCGTTCATCGTCAACGGTGCCAAGAGCTGGCTCACGGTGACGGCGCCAGAGTTCTGGCTGTACTTTCTGGGTGCGCTGTTCATTGCCGTGACGCTGTTCCTGCCCGATGGCGTGGTGGGGCTGGTCAAGAAGCTCAAAGCAAAAATGACAACCACGAAGGGAGCTGCGCAATGACGCCCGATCTGATGGAAGAAGGCGCGCGGCGGCTGCAGAAGACGCTGGCGCCCGCTGTGCTGGGCCAGACCGAGTCGGGCGGCCGCGCGGCAGGCTTCTCGCGCGTGGCGGTGCCGGGCGAGGTGGATGTGACCCATGGCCGCATCCTGTACCTGGAGGATGTGCACGTGAGCTTTGACGGCTTCAAGGCCATCAATGGCCTGAGTCTGGACATCGCCCCGGGCGAGCTGCGTTGCATCATCGGCCCCAACGGCGCGGGCAAGACGACGATGATGGACATCATCACCGGCAAGACGCGGCCCGACAAAGGCACGGTATTCTTTGGCTCCACGATTGACCTGCTGCGCCACAATGAGCCCGAGATCGCCAGCCTGGGCATCGGCCGCAAGTTCCAGAAGCCCACAGTGTTCGAGCAGCTCAGCGTGTTCGAGAACCTGGAGCTGGCGCTCAAGACCCACAAGGGCGTGAAGTCCAGCATGTTCTTTCGGCTCGACTCCGCACAGTCGGACCGCCTGGCCGAGATCCTGCACACCATTCACTTGGCCGACAGCGTCACGCGCCAGTCGGGCAACCTGAGCCACGGGCAAAAGCAGTGGCTGGAGATCGGCATGCTGCTGATGCAGGACCCAAAGCTGCTGCTGCTGGACGAACCGGTGGCGGGCATGACGGACGAAGAAACCGCGCGCACGGCGGAGCTGTTCCTCACGCTCAAGGGCAAGCACTCGCTCATGGTGGTGGAGCACGACATGGGCTTCATCCGCACCATCTCCGAAAAAGTGACGGTGCTGTGCGATGGCTCGGTGCTGGCCGAAGGCACGCTCGACCAGGTGCAGGCCGACGAGCGCGTGATCGAGGTGTACCTCGGCCGGTGAAAGTATTCACTATCAAAAATATAGCTGCCAGCGCATATTGAACTAGCGCTAGCGGCCCAAAACACTCCAAGTCACCATGCTCACCGTCCAGAACATCAACCAGTACTACGGCGGCTCCCACATCCTGCGCGACGTGAGCCTGACCGCCACCCCGGGCAAGGTCACCGTGCTGCTTGGCCGCAACGGCGTGGGCAAGACCACGCTGCTCAAAAGCCTGATGGGCCTGGTGCCCATCAAGAGCGGCAGCATCAGCTTTGACGGCAAGCCCATCGACAAGGCCACGCCCTACGACCGGGCGCGTGCCGGCATCGGCTTTGTGCCGCAAGGCCGCGAAATCTTCGGCCGTCTCACCGTGGAAGAAAACCTGCGCATGGGCCTGGCCTACAAGAGCGGCTCCACGCCGGTGCCGCCGCACCTGTACGAGCTGTTCCCCGTGCTCAAGCAAATGCTCAAGCGCCGGGGCGGTGACCTGTCGGGCGGGCAACAACAGCAGCTGGCCATTGCGCGTGCACTGGCGCCCGGCCCGCGATTGCTGATCCTGGACGAGCCCACCGAGGGCATCCAGCCCAGCATCATCAAGGACATCGGTCGCGTGATCCGCATGCTGGCCGACCAGGGTGAGATGGCCATCCTGCTGTGCGAGCAGTACTACGACTTTGCGCAGGAGCTGGCCGATGAGTACCTGGTGATGGAGCGCGGCGAGGTCATCGCACGCGGGCCGGGCTCGGAGATGGAAGCCAAGGGCATTCGCAACCTCGTCGCCATCTGACGGCTCATGGCTGTTGCGCCACAGCGCCGAGGGCTGGGCTGCGCCAGCGCGACACACTCTCCATGATCAGCACCGTGCACACCATCCACGTGCCGCCCAGCAGCCAGCCCGCCAGCACATCACTGGCGTAGTGCACGTGCAGCACCACGCGGCTCCAGCCGGTGGTGAAGATCAGCGCACCGGCCAGCACCGCTGCCGGCAGGTGCCAGGCGCGCGGCAACAGACGCGTGGCCAAGTAGGCCAGCATGGCATAGGCCACCATCGATGCGCTGCTGTGCCCGCTGGGAAAGCTGTAGCCGCTGGCCTCCGCAATGCCGTGCGTGTGCTCGGGCCGCACGCGCTCGAACAGGTTTTTCAGCACCTTGGTCAGCGCGCCGTTGCCAGCCATCGCCACCAGCCAGCCGGTGGCCAGCAGGCGGTGCCGACGCAGCCACAGCGCGGCGGCCACGCCCAGTGCCAGAGTGGTCTGCACCCACGTGTCGCCCAGGTGGGTAAGGGCGGCAAACCACCGCAGCACGGCGGCCGATGCCTGCGCTTGCAGGCCAGCGGCCAGGGCATCGTCCAGCGCACCCCACGTGCCCTGGGCGCGCCCGCTCTCCGCCAGCTCAGCCATGGCGGCACCGGCCATCACCAGAGCGCACGCCGAGACGGCCATGGCTGCCACCAGCACCCAGCGCGCTTGCGCTGGAAACACGCGACCCAGCGGTGCGCCCGCGTGTTGTCGCAGGCTGCGCAGACCGGTCAACGCCACGGCGCCCAGCAAAGCGAAAACCAGCACGCCTGCCATCCACCAGCCTACGGGGTGCTGTGCCAACAGGGCGCCAATGTCGGTGGCGGCCAGGGCGCCGGGGGTTGTGGTCATGGGGAGAGATCGTCCTTTTCTGTCTGCAGGGGTGGTCAGGGGCGCATGGAGAGAAGCCAGGGGTTGTACCGAAGTTCCCAGCATCCCATTGAATGGTGGGTGTATTGCGCCTTCAAGGCAGCTGTCGGCGCAGGCTGACAGACGGAAGGCATGGCTACCGGCTGCGCGGCGCACGATCGCTTGCCACCATGGAGTGCCCTGTAGTCCGTGTAGGCGCTGGTGGCGTGGTTCAGGCCTTCGGGCAGGACCGGCCGCTGCAATTGGGTCTGCACGCTGTGGGGTTGCTCTTGTTTGTTGCAGAGTTTTTGCATGACACCTTCGGAACACACCCTTCCTCCCCAGCCCCGTGGCCCCATCCACCTGGTGGTGCCTCGGCGGCCCGGTGCCGACCTGGACCTGCTGCGTGCCAAGCTGGAGGGCGTGCCCGCCTTGCAGGCGCACGACGTGGTCTGGCACGTGCCCGACCGACGCGGCGACATCGTGCAGTTGGCCGAGCGTGCGGCACAGGCCGCACAGGACGACGGCGGGCTGGTGGTGGCCGCCGGGGGCGACGGCACCATCAACGCCGTGGCGTCGGCCGCACTGCGTGCCGGGGTGCCGCTGGGTGTGGTGCCCATGGGCACGTTCAACTACTTCAGCCGCGAACACGGACTGGCACTCGACCCCGAGACCGCCGTGCAAGACCTGCTGCAGGCATTGCATGCAGGCGACCTGCGGGCCGTGCAGGTGGGGTTTGTGAACCGCCGCCTGTTTGTCGTCAACGCCAGCGTGGGGCTGTACCCCAAGATGCTGGCCGACCGTGAGATGGCATCGCGCCGCTTTGGCCGCAAGCGCTGGGTGGCTGTTGCCGCCGCGGTGTGGAGCCTGTTCCGCCCCGCGTCGGGCCGGCGCTGGCGTGTGGTGACGAAGACGCACCAGGGCGCCGCAGCGCAGCAGGAAGAGCATCTGGTCACCACCCTGTTTGTGGGCAACAACCCCCTGCAACTGGACCGCATGGGCCTGCCCCAGGCACAAAAGGTGGCCGATGGAGGGCACCTGGCCGTGGTCATGCTCAAGCCGCAAGGTCGTTGGGCCATCGCTCGCACCGTGTGGAACGCGGCCACCGGCCAGTTGGACAAGGACAACGCCGTGGTCAGCATGGCCTGCTCCGAGTTGACCGTGACCCCCGCCAGCTGGCGCCCGCCGCAGGTCAAGGTGGCGTTTGACGGCGAGCGCGAATGGATGACGCCGCCCCTGCATTTCCGCATCAGTGCGCGGCCGTTGTGGCTGGTGGCACCGAGCCCCTTGCAGCGCGACGGTGCACCGCCCCCGCGCGCGGCCGAGCCATTGCCCGTCACGGTAGAGCCCGAGGCGCCTGCGCCGGGCGCCGCTGCACCCGGCCTGTTGCCTGCGTGATGCGCCAGCCCTACGGCCCGCCCGCTGCCTTCGGTCCTCCGCCATGACTGTTCTGATGCACCTGTCGGACCTGCACTTCGGCGCGCACGACGCTGCGGTGTGTGCGGCTGTCCAGCGGCTGGCGCAGCGCCTGGGGGTGGCGATGGTGGTGGTGTCGGGCGACCTCACCCAGCGCGCCACCGCCGGGCAGTTTGAACAGGCCGCGCGCTTTGTGCAGGGCCTGCATGCGCGCAGCAATCTGGTGTTGGCGGGCAACCACGACCTGCCCCTGTTTGCGTGGTGGATGCGCTGGGGCCGGTCGTATGAGCGGTTCTCCGAGCAGTTCGGCATGGACCAGGAACCCGTGCGGCAGATGGGCGCGTTCTACGTGGTGGGCGTGAACACCACGCGCGCCTGGCGGCACGAGCGCGGTAGCCTGTCGTCCGCGCAGATCGAGCATGTGGCGCTGTTGCTGGCACGCGCGCCCCCTGGCGCATGGCGCATCGTGGCCAGCCACCACCCCCTGGTGGCCCGCGACGCCGAGGACCGCGCTCACCGCCCCCACCGTGCGGACGAGGCGGTGGAGCGCTGGCGCATGGCCGGGGCGCAGATGCTGCTATCGGGCCACGTGCACCAGCCGTGCCTTTTGCAGCCACTGCCCGGGCTGTGGGCCAGCAGCGCGGGCACGGCGGTGTCGCACCGCCTGCGCCATGGCAGCCCCAACAGCCTGGTGGTGCTCAGCATGGAGGCATCGGGCGCCGTGGCCGACATGCAGGCCCGGTATGCAGAGCGCTGGGACTACGACAGTGCGCAGGAGGCGTTTCGGTGTGTGGAGCGCCAGCGCATCGAGCACGAGGGCAATGGCCCCGGATCCCCTCGCGCCCGAGCGACGAAATGGGATGATTGATTGCTATTTATTTAATAGCTGTTGGCGCAAGTATTTCTAGCACTTGAGTCCGGAAAGGCTTGATTTTTGAATCTGGCCCCTTTGTCGCGCGGCTCCCTCGCGGCGGCCCCTCGACCAGCCATCTCCCAGTGCGTGCAGGGGGTCATGGCGCCTGCTGCCGTGGTGGTGCCCGGAGTGTTTTCACCGGTTGACCAGCCGTGGGGCGGCGCCTATTCTGGGTGCGGCAGGGCAGGTGATGCCCTTGTTCCCCACACCGAACCACCGGCCGCCCCACGCCCCAGACAACCATGCACAAAGAATTCCACCACGATGCGGTGCGCCGCCTGCAGGCCCTGATCGAACGCGAGACCGGCAAGCCTCTGGGCGAGGCGGCGCAGGCCGAGATGGCGGGCATCCTGCACGGCATGGAGAACCCCGAAGGCGCAGCCGCCAACGGTCTGGAGGTGGCGCCGCGCGAGGTCACCATCCTGTTGGCCGACCTGCGCGGGTTCACCGCACTGTCGGGCTCGCAGCCAGCGTCGGTAGTGATCGCAGCGCTCAACCGCTGCCTGGCGAGGCTGTCCGAGGTGGTGTTCAAGTACCAGGGCACCATCGACAAGTTCATGGGCGATTCGATCATGGTGCTGTTTGGTGCACCGGTGGCCCGCGACGACGATGTGGACCGCGCGCTGCTGTGCGCGGTGGAGATGCAGATCGCCATGCGCGAGCTGAACCTGGCCCACCTGACCGAGCGCCTGCCCGAGGTGTTTTTGGGCATCGGTGTCAATACGGGCACCGTGATGGCCGGTCGCTTTGGCTCGGACGTGTATTCCGAATACACGGTGATCGGTGAGGCGGTGAACCTGGCGTCGCGCATCGAGGCGCTGAGCCTGCGCGGCCAGGTGCTCATCAGCGACTCCACGTACCAGCGCTGCTGGGGGCTGGTGTCGGCGTCCGCACCCATGCAGGTGTTCGTCAAGGGGCGCACGCAGCCCGTCAGCCTGCGCGAGCTGATCGCCATCCCGTCGCACAAGCTCAAGGTGCCCCGCCAGGAGTTCCGCCGCAGCCACCGCGTGGATGCGCGTCTGCCCTGCCTGTGCCAGCGCATGCAGGACAAGATCGTGGTGCCCCACATCGTGCACGGCGCCATCCGCGACATTGGTTACCACGGCCTGCTGGTGGAGCTGATCGAGCCGCTGGAACCTCACAGCGAGATCAAGCTGGAGTTTGAACTGCCGCTGGTGGACTACCGCGTGGCCGATGTGTACGCGCGCGTCATCACCCTCAAGCAGGAAGGCGACGAATGGGTGGCCGGGCTGGAGTTCACCTCCATCAGCGCCGAATGCCGCGCCAAGGTGCAGATGTTTGTGCAGCTGCTGGTGGCGCACTGACCGCCGCCGAAAACGCCGTCGCGGCGTCGTCAGCTCAGCAGCCCAGCATTCGCGCCAGGTCGACCAGGCTGGTGGCGTGCAGGTCGTTGCCGGGTTGCGGCGTTTCGTCCTTGGGGCGCGCCGCGCCCAGCTCGTGGGGACGCTCGACGTAGGCCGTGCGCAGGCCGCAGCCGCGCGCGGCGGCCAGGTCGTCATGGTGGGTGGCCACCAGCGCGACCTCGGCAGGGGCCAGGTCGAACACCTTTGCCACGCCCAGGTAGGTGGCCGGGTCGGGCTTGTAGGCCTTGAACACCTCGGCACTCAGCACGCAATCCCAGGGCAGGCCGGCGCGTTTGGCCATGTTGGTCAGCAGGCCGATGTTGCCGTTGGACAGCGAGGTGATGGTAAAGCGCGTCTTGAGCCGCGTGAGGCCTTCCACGCTGTCGGGCCAGGCATCGAGCCGGTGCCATACCCGGTTGAGGTGGCGCCGCTCGGGCTCGGAAAGATGCGCCAGGCCGAAGCGCGGGAGGATCTCGTCGAGGATGCCCCGGTGCAGGTCGTCGATCAGCGTCCAGCCCTGCTCCCCCCGCATCACCCGGGCCATGGCCGGCTGGTAGCCGCCGCGCCAGGCGAGCGCGAAGGCATCCGCATCCACGGCGGGGTGCAGGGCCTCCATCTCGCGCACGATGCTGCCGTGCCAGTCCACCACGGTGCCAAAGATGTCGAACGCCAGCACCTTCACGGTGCCGGCCACGCTGTCTGCAGGGCTCTGGGTTGTCGTCATTCGCAGTCCTTGGGTGGGCGCAAAGGCCGGGCGGGGTGGGGTGGGGCGGGCTGCCAGCGTAGCAGCCCCGGCGGTTCTGTGTGCTCGCGCGGGTTACAGATGCCCTCCAACCTGCAAGGCAACGCATACAGTGCTATGGTTACGGAAATCGGGTTTACCCCTGTAACTCCGTTTCTTTTCCATCCCCCTGTATTGGTTATATCTCCTGCGCTGGCGCATCCCGTGCCGGTGCGGCGTTCGCCTGCTGCCGCCATGACCGCGCCCTTGTCTCCCACGTCCTCCGCGTCTTCCCCCATCGCCCACACGCCCACCGACGACCGCACCCTGGTGCGCGCCGTGCTGGCCCTGGGGGTGGGCGGATTTTCCATCGGCACGGGGGAGTTCGTCATCATGGGCCTGCTGCCCGAGGTGGCGCGGGACATCGGCGTGAGCATTCCGCAGGCCGGCCATGTCATCAGCGCCTATGCCCTGGGCGTGGTGGTGGGCGCGCCGGTGCTGGCCGTGCTGTGCGCCCACTGGGGGCGCCGCGCGCTGCTGATGGCGCTGATGGTGGTGTATGCGTTGGGCAATTTCGCATCAGCGCTGGCGCCGGGCTATCTGTCGCTGAGCGCCATGCGATTGTTCACCGGCCTGCCGCATGGCACCTACTTCGGCGTGGCCGCCCTGGTGGCTGCGGCGCTGGCGCCGCCCGGGCGCCGCGCGCGCGCCGTGGGCTGGGTCATGCTGGGGCTGACCACCGCCACCTTGGTGGGCGTGCCCATTGCCGCCGCGTTGGGCGAGGTGTTCGGTTGGCGCGCGGCCTTCGTCTTCGTGGGGCTGATCGCCGTGGCGGCCGTCGTCATGGTGCGCCTGTGGGTGCCCGACATGCCTGCATCGCATGGCGCCAGCCCGCTGCGCGAGCTGGGCGCCCTGGCGCGCAAGCAGGTGTGGTTCACGCTGGGCATCGGCGCCATTGGTTTTGGTGGCATGTTTGCGGTGTTCAGCTACATCAAGCCCACCTTGCTGGAGGTGGCCGGCATGCCCCCAGCGCTCATGCCCTTCGTGCTATCGCTGTTCGGCCTGGGCATGGTGGCGGGCAACCTGGTGGGCTCGCGCATGGCCGACAAGGCGCTGATGCCCGCCATCGGCAAGGTGCTGCTGTGGTCCATCGTGGTGATGGCGCTGTTTGTACCCGCCGCGCACCACCCCATCAGTGCGGCGTTGGCCACCTTCTTCCTCGGCACGGTGGTTGCCATCGGCCCTGCATTGCAGATCCGCCTGATGGACGTGGCGGGCGACGCCCAGACCCTGGCCGCCGCGCTCAACCACTCGGCCTTCAATGCGGCCAACGCACTGGGCGCATGGCTGGGCGGCGTGTCCATCGCGGCCGGACTGGGGTGGACGTCCACCGGCTGGGTGGGCGTGGTGCTGGGTCTCGGTGGCGTCGGGATCTTTGCGTGGTCCATGGCGAGCGAACGGAGCACGAAACCCGCCATGGTGTGACCGTAGCGGCGGCGCGACACCGCCGCAGCGGGGGAAACGAGCACCGCGTTCTGCGCTACATTGACTGCGGGCCGGCCTTTCTGCCAGCCACGTCGCTCGGACGGTTCCGGGCGCTTACGTGAAAGTCACACCGCATGTCTGCATCGCAGGGCAAGCGCCGTTTTGCGCGCATCGATCGCCTCCCTCCCTACGTCTTCAACATCACGGCCGAGCTCAAACTCGCCGCCCGCCGCCGGGGCGAAGACATCATCGACATGAGCATGGGCAACCCCGACGGGGCCACACCACCGCACATCGTCGCCAAGCTCACCGAAGTGGCCCAGCGGCCCGACACCCACGGCTACAGCGCCAGCAAAGGCATTCCGCGCCTGCGCCGCGCCATCAGCCACTGGTACAAAGACCGCTACGCGGTGGACATCAACCCCGACACCGAGGCCATCGTCACCATCGGCTCCAAGGAAGGCCTGGCCCACCTCATGCTGGCCACGCTGGACCGGGGCGACACCGTGCTGGTGCCCGACCCGAGCTACCCCATCCACATCTACGGCGCGGTGATTGCCGGGGCCGACATCCGCAGCGTGCCCGTGGCGCCCGATGTGGACTTTTTTGCAGAGTTGGAAAAGGCCATCCGCGGCAGCTACCCCAAGCCCAAGATGATGATCTTTGGCTTCCCCAGCAACCCCACCGCGCAGTGTGTGGACCTGGGTTTCTTCGAGCGCGTGATCGCCCTGGCCAAGAAGCACGACATCCTGGTGGTGCATGACCTGGCCTACGCCGACATCGTGTACGACGGATACCGTGCCCCCAGCATCATGGAAGTGCCCGGCGCCAAGGATGTGGCGGTGGAGTTTTTCACCCTGAGCAAAAGCTACAACATGGCCGGCTGGCGCGTGGGCTTCATGGTGGGAAATCCCGACCTGGTAGCGGCCCTGGCACGCATCAAGAGCTATCACGACTACGGCACCTTCACGCCGCTGCAGGTAGCGGCGATTGCTGCGCTGGAGGGTGACCAGCAGTGCGTGAAAGACATCGCCGCCCAGTACCAGCGCCGCCGCGACGTGCTCTACAAGGGCCTCACCGAAGCCGGCTGGGCTGTGGACTGCCCCAAGGCCAGCATGTACATATGGGCCCGCATCCCCGAGCCGTATCGGGCGCTGGGCTCGCTGGAGTTTGCGCGGCAGCTGCTCGACAAGGCCAAGGTGTGTGTGTCGCCGGGCATTGGCTTTGGCGACCAGGGGGACGAGTACGTGCGTTTTGCGCTGATCGAGAACGAGGCGCGGATTCGGCAGGCGGTGCGAGGGATTCGTGCGATGTTCAAGGCGGACGGGTTGCTGAAGGTACCCGGCGGCTGATGCGCAGACCGCACCTCTTCGCTATCACGCGCAGAGGGTTCCTCTTGGCGTGGTTCCCGGTCACGCCCACCCCTGATAGCTCAGGTATGGAAGGTGGTTTGCAGCGGGGGCGGTGACAGCAGCGTCTGCCCCACCACGCAACACCGCTGGGCCGCCATGCGCAACTTGTCCAGCATGTCAGGCGGTGTGCCCGCGTGGGCCTGCAGATGCACATCGCAGGCGATGGACTGGAAGGCCACTGGCACATCGGGCTCGATGCCCAGGGCGCCGCGCAGATCGGCTGTGGCTTTGACGCGAACTTCCAGCCGGGTCAGCTCGATCCCCATGAGGTTTGCCACCATCCGGATCGATGACTCCTGGCAGGCGGCCAGCGCGGCGCACAGCAGGTCGCCAGGGCAAGGTGCGTCATACGGCCCCCCCACACCGCTGTGCACGCCGAAGGGTATCGCAGCGGAGCCGCCGTTCACGACGTGAACCTTCGAATGAAAGGGGTCTGCCAGGTTGCTCCCGCGGGTCAACGCCTCGTCGGTGACCAGGGCCGACGCAGGTGTTTGCTTGTATTGGGCACGCAAGTTCTTCTGGGCTTCGTAAACGCTGCTTGTCATGTCAATTCTCCTGAACAGTGGGGGTGGGTGACCCAGGCCTGGGCGTCAGGCCTGCGCCGTGGAGGGATCGATGGTGGCAACGACCCGCGCTACGCTGTCGACCGGGAAGCCGCTGAGCCGGGCATGCTCGCGCACCTGTTGTTCGCTCGTGGCGTTGTAGATGCAATAGACCTTGTCGCCTGTCACATGGCTTTGGATCCACTGCAGGTCCGGGCCCATGCTGCTGAGCACGTCGCATGACGTGCGGGAGAGCGCTTGCAGGTCTGCGGCACTGGCTGCGCCAATACCGGCAACGGTGCGCTCGATCACGAATGTGGGCATGATGCTTTCTCTGCGGGAGTGGTACATGCCTCAACGGTACCGAGCAGGGTCACACCCGTCCTTTAAAGTTCTCAAGAAACTGCTAAATCTTCCTAACGATGGCGCTGTCGCAGGTGGCTGATGCAAGACCCCTATCACTTTGACCGCTTTGAAGTCCGGCCAGCCGAGCGAGTGCTTTTGGTGGATGGCGCAGCGGCAGCCATTGGTGCCCGCGCTTTTGATCTGCTTGTGTGCCTCTTGGCGCACCGCGACAGGGTGGTGCCCAAAGCCGAGATCCTGGACGCCGTGTGGCCTGGCATGGTGGTGGAAGAGAACAATCTGTCGGTACAGATATCGGCCTTGCGCAAGCTGCTGGGGCCCCGCGCCATCGCCACGATTCCCGGCAAGGGGTACCGCTTTGCGCTGGCCCCCAAGCCCGGCAACGCACTACAGCCCAGCGCAGCACGACCAGTCCAGGAGGCCGCTGCCAGCCGACCGACCATCGCCGTGCTGCCTTTCAGCGTACTGTCCGACGACCCGCATGTGGGCTTTCTGGCCGACGGCCTGGCGGAAGACGTCATTGCATTGTTGGCCCGCGTTCCCGGGTTTGTGTTGATCTCCCGGGCGTCGTCCTTTGCATTTCGTGGCAACGCGGTCGCCCTCCCTGAGGTGGCTCGCCAGCTGGGGGTTCGGTTTGTGGTGGAGGGCAGTGTCCGCCCGCATCGGGATCTTTTGCGGGTCTCCACACAGCTGATTGATGCGGCGTCTGGGCATGTCTTGTGGAGTGGCCGCTTCGACCGCCACCGCGATCAGGCGGTCGATTTGCAGGAAGACATCGCCCGGGGCATCATGTCCGAGCTGGAGCCCGAGCTGACGCGGGCCGAAATCGCCCACATTCGCCGCCAGCGCCCCGAGAACCTGAACGTATGGGCCCACTACCACCAGGCGATCGGATCGATCGCGATGCAGGGTTGGAGCCGCGATGCGATGACCGAGGCTCGGTCCCAGCTGCGCCAGGGCATTGCGCTGGAACCGGCTTTCGGTTTGGGCCATGCGCACTACGCCCTGCTGACGGCCTTGTCCATGAACATCGGATATCTGGCTTCTGACGCTCCGGGTACTGCCGATGAAGTCTTGAAGGCCGCTCAACAAGCCATCGAACTGGATGACGGAAGCTCCGAGGTCCTGGGCTATGCGGGCTGTGCCCTCAGTGACCTGGGACACCACGACCGTGGCATTGAGGTGCTTCAGCGTGCGCTGGAAATCGATCCGAGCAATGCCCAGGCCCATGTGGCACTGGGAGCATCGCTGGTTTTGAAGGGGCAACTGGAGCGCGGCATCGACACCATGCGGCTGGGCATGCGCCTCAGCCCGCGGGACCGGCGCCTGGGGTTCTGGAAGTGGGCGCTGGGCCTGTTCTTGTTGCGTGCAGAGCGGCTGGACGAAGCGCTGGCCGAGGCGCGATCGTCCGCGCAGCATGACCCCAAGTTTCATCTGGCACGCATTCTGGAGGCGGCGGTTCTGGACCGTCAGGGGCACACGGAGGGCGCTGCTGCAGCGGTGGCAACAGCCCGCCGGTTGTGCCCTGTGCTGACACCCGACGAAGTGGCCTGGACTTTTGGCCGCCGTGTGCGGGATCGACTGGCGTTGTGGTGGGGGCCGCCACCAGCCGCGTAGCGGCGCTGGCGGTCCGGCGTGGATGGGCGACCACGAGCGCGTTTTCGCGTGGGCCCGCATTCGCGCAGCCACCCGTTGCGGTAGGTGCGTTCATGTGCGATGGGACTTTGCAACCAAACGTCTGCTTACGGCTGGGCTACGGGGTCACGGCTTAGACTGATTAGCATGCATCTACTGGACTACAACCCCGACGATCTTGACGTCACCATCACGGAGCTGCTCGTTGCCACCAGCGACTCTGCCGACCACGAGCTTCCCTCTGTGGTGTCAACCGTTCTGCAACTGTTGCGCAATCGCATGGGCATGGACGTCGCCTTCGTCTCTCAATTCGTGGATGGCCGTCGAACCATACAAGCGGTGGACAGCCTGTCAGATTTTTCTCCCCTGGAGCCCGGCATGTCCGATCCGGTCGAGGAGAGCTGGTGCCAACGCGTTGTGGAAGGCCGCCTGCCCGAGAAGATCGACAATGCCGCCCCCTACATCGCGTCCGGCAAAGCCCCTGATCCCGGGTTTCCGATTGGCACCCATCTAAGCGCACCTGTGCGCCTTGCTGGGGGTAAGGTCTACGGCACACTGTGCTGCTTCAGCCGCGGTGTGAAGGCGGATGGGGACATTGACCGCCTGCGGTATTCGGCAAATTTGCTGGCGCAGAAGCTGTCTCCGCAGGCTACGGAATCGACCTTTTGAAGCGTCGGTGTTGAATGCACACACCCTGTGTCAGTGAATTGACACAGATTGTTCAGCGAACTCCGAACATCAAATCCGAGGCTCTACGAGGGGCGCCGAGAGCAAGCGAAGCTCCTTGGCGCATCCGGCTCTCACATCGCCCAGATCCGAGGCGCCTCTCCATTCAGCCCCCACAAGACCCCCCGCCAAGCCACCCGCACGGCCTTGAGCAGCTTCATCGCGGGCTCTACCTGCGGTGCCAGCACGCGCACCACCACCATGCGGTCGTTGGGGCTGGTGGCCCCTGCAGTGGCCTTGACCTGGGGGTGTTGATCCATCACTGCACGGGCAGCGTCTAGCGCTGCGTCGCGGCGGGCGCGGTCCAGTGAGGAGCCCGTGGCAAAGAACATGCTGGCCATGCAACGATGGCCCGCTAAACCCAGCGGGCTGCTCAGCAGCCGGTCATCGGCGGCATCGATGACGCCGCGCTCCAGCCACAGGCCGGGCACTTCCAGGTGCTGGGTGAAGCGGCCTTGTTCAAACGGCTGACCCGCATGCGGCAGGCCCAGTGCGGTCACGTCCCAGGCCATGCACTCGGCGCCGGGGGCAAGGTTCAGCGTGAGGTGGTTTTCGGCATGGCAGGCGCTGTAGCACAGGGCTTCGAGCGGCAGCCACTCCAGGCGTGCGCCTTCGGCCAGGGTGAGGTGGCTGCGCTGCAGCGCCAGCGGGCCGGTGGAGCGGTAAAAGCGCGTAGCGCCGGGCGTGGTGACCAGGCCGTGGGCGCCGGGGCCCACGGTGGTGGTGATGTCCAGGGTGTCGCCGCCCACCAGACCGCCGGGCGGGTGCACCAGCACGTTGTGGCAGATGGCGTCGCCCTCGGGGTACAGGCTTTGCAGGATGCGCAGCGGCCCGTTGTGCTCGTAGCGGGCGACGGTGCGGGCGTTGTGCTCTGCCGTGTAGTCGAGCTGAAGGCGGGCGTGCCAAGACATGGGGTGATGGTCTGCTACGAAATGAGTAGCTGATTATGCCCTGCAGGCAAGCGGTAGAGGCCTGTATGGGTGAAACGTGCCACCCGTTTTACCTACGCTGTTTGGCGTACGGGTGTCTGCACAGGCGCCTCCACGGGGGCTGTCGGTTCGGCCGTGTACCAGCTGCGCAGCTTGCCGGGGTTGAGCAGGCCCTGCGGGTCAAAGCGGCGCTTCATGCCCACCACGGCCGGGTCCAGGTTGTTCTGCTTGCCGTCTTCTACGATGTACACGTGCGGGTTGTTGATCTGCACGCCATGGTCGCGGTAGATCTGCATGATCTGGTTCAGGCGTTCTTCGGTGGTGTAGCGGATGATCTGCAGCCCACTGCAGTTGAAGGCGCCTTCCTTGGTACGCAAGAACTCCAGGTGCATCATCACCTCGCCCTTCAGCGCTGCCTCCAGCGCCTTCACCTGCTTGAGGCGGTGCATGGGGTTGAAGCCGCTCTGGATGTAGGTCAGGCCCTTGTCTACCTTTAGCGCGTGCAGGGTGGTGTGGTTCCAGGTGTATTCGAGCAGCGTCTTGTGGCTGCTGGCCACTTCGTCGGCCGTCTTGCGGTAGGTGACCTGGCCGCCGTGCTGGGCCACCATGTCGCGCATGCCGGCTTCGGAGTGCGGGGCCACCAGCAGCAGCACCGCGTGCTGGTTGACGGGCAGGTGCTCGGCCAGGCTGGTGAAGTACTGCGGGATGGGGGCTGCCACAAAGCACACTTCTTTTTTCTCCAGCCCGGGAGCGCTTCCAAAGCGGTCGGCAAACTCCAGCGCAGCGTCAAACTGCTCGAAGGTGGCGATGCACTCGGTCCACTCAACGGCAGGAGTCAGGGCCACTTCCAGCTCCAGCACGATGCCGTTGGTGCCGTAGGTGTGGTGCAGCAGCATGGCCTCGGGGCCGCGCAGTTCGATGACCTGGGGCTCGGGCTCCACCGTCATCGCACGCACGGCCAGCACGTTGCCGGGCGCGGCCAGCGGGCCGTGGTTGATGGAGCCCGCACCGCCAAAGCCGCCGCCAAACAGCCCGCCCAGCGTGGCGCTGCGGTAGGTGCTGGGCAGCCAGCGCAGTTCTTGCCCGTGGGGCTTGGCCTGCGCATCAAAGTCTGCCAGCCGGATGCCTGACTGCGCGCGGCCCACCCCGCCGCGCACCCAGCCAAAGGCGTTGTAGCCCGACAGGTCCAGGATCACGCCGCCGTGCAACGGCGTGCTCTGGCCGTAGTTGCCGGTGCCGCTGCCGCGCACGGTGAGGGGGATGCCCGCGCTGGCGCAGGCGGCCACCACCTGGCGGATTTCTGCTTCGGTGCGTGGGCGCACGGCGATGTCGCCGCGCTTGCCTGCCAGGTCGCGCTTGAGCACGGGGCTGAACCAGGCAAAGTCCTGCGAGAGGCGGCCCACGCGCAGCGGGTCGGCAATCCAGTCCAGGTCGGGCAGCAGGTCGGGCAGTTGTTGGGCGGTGGTGGTCATGTCGGTATCTCCTTGGCCGCTGGTGGCCGTTTTGGGCAAAAGGAAGCCCGTGCCGCGCGCCAGTGGCTGCGCGCGGTGTGTTGGCGATGGGGGTGAAAGGGCTAGTCGTGCGACGTTTCGCTGGCGTGCCAGCCGCCCAGGGCGACGCGCGTGAGCCATGCCATCAGCACGAAGAGCGCGACGCCGGTGAGCGAGATCAGCAGCAGCGCAGCAAACATGCGCGGGATGTTGAGCTGAAAGCCCGCTTGCAGGATCTGGTACGCCAGCCCTGCACCCTGGCCCCCGGTGCCCGCCACAAACTCCGCCACCACAGCGCCGATGAGCGCCAGGCCGCTGGAGATGCGCAGCCCGCCAAAGAAGTAGGGCAGCGCGCTGGGGATGCGCAGGCGCAGCAGGGTCTGCAGCCGCGTGGCGCGGTTGAGCTGGAAGTAGCTCTGCAGATCCGGCTCCACACTGCGCAAGCCCAGCGTCGTGTTGCTGATGATGGGGAACAGAGCGACGAGTGCGGCGCAGATCACCATCGACGCCGTCGGGTCCTTCACCCAGATGATGATGAGCGGAGCCACGGCCACGATGGGCGTGACCTGCAGCAGCACGGCGTAGGGGAAGAGCGCCGTCTCGATGCGCTTGCTCTGCACAAACAAGAACGAGATCAGCACACCCGCCACCGTGGCCACCACAAAGGCCAGCACCGTGATCTTGACGGTGACCCACAGAGAGCCGCCCAGTGCGGCCCAGTCGGTGAACAGCGTCTTCATCATCAGGATGGGCGAGGGCACCAGGTAGGGCGGCAGCTCCATGGCCGTGACCAGGCCCTGCCAGAGCGCGATCAGCACCAGGCCAACCAGCACGGGGTAGACCACGCGCTGCACGCGGGGCTGGGCCATGAGTGGCGGGCGTTTGTGTGTTGCCTTGGTGGCAGGTTTGGCAGCGACTGGTGCAGGCGCCGAGCGCGGGGCGGCTGCGGGATGGGAGGTGACCACGGGCGACGCCATGGGGGCGGAAGGGAAAGGGGTGCTCATGCCACGGTCTCCTCGGTGTCCACGCTGGCGCGCAGCAGGCTGTCCTGTAGCAGCTTGGCGTAGCGGCTGAATTCGGGCGACACCATGAAGTCGGCCGTGCGGGGGTAGGGCGCGTCGATGCGGAACTCTTCGACCACGCGACCGGGGCGCGCGGCCATCATGACCACGCGGCTGGAGAGGAACACCGCCTCGTGGATCGAGTGCGTCACAAAGATCACGGTGAGCTTCTTCTTGCGCCACAAGTCGAGCAGGTCGGCGTCGAGCTTGTGGCGCGTGATTTCATCCAGCGCGCCAAAGGGCTCGTCCATCAACAGCAGGTCGGGCTGGGTGACCAGGCCGCGCGCAATCGATACGCGCATCTGCATGCCACCGGACAACGCACGGGGCAGGGCGTTGGCAAACTTGGACAAGCCCACCAGCGCCAGCGCTTCGGTCACACGCGCGTCGGCCTCGGCACGCGGCACGCCCGCCAGGTCCAGTGGCAGGCGGACATTGGTCTGCACACTGGCCCAGGGCATGAGCGTGGGCGACTGGAAAACAAACGCCATCTTCTTGCCGCTCTCGTCCAGCTGCGCCACGGGCTTGCGCCACAGGTGCAGGCGGCCGTCGGTGGGCTCCAGCAGGCCCGCCACCATTTTCAGCAGCGTGCTCTTGCCGCAGCCCGACGGGCCGAGCAGGGTGACGAATTCGCCTTCCTCGATGGTCAGGTCCACCGGCAGCAGGGCCTGCGTGCCATTGGGGTAGGTTTTTTCAGCGGAAAGCACCTCCACGGCGGGCGTGGAATGGGGCAGCGGTGCCTGGGCGTGTGCCAGCGGCGGAGATTCAGCGGGGGATGTCATGGTCGCCTTTCGATGGATGCGGCCGGCCGTGCAAGGGAACGCACCGGCCACTGTTTCAGGGCTGTCAGGGCTCAGGGCAGAACCTTGAGGTCTTTGACGAACGACGTGGTGTAGGTCTCTGTGAGCTTGACCTTGGCAGGGTCGATGAGCTTGGCCTCCACCAGGAAGTCGTAGCTGGCCTTGGCGCGCGCGTCGGTCATGATGCCGATGCCCATGATGGCTGCGTCGCCGCCCGTGGCCATGCCCATTTCCTTGAGCTTGGCCACGCTGTAGGCGAGCTGCTCGTCAGTCATGTTGGGGTTGTCTTTCTTGATGAGCGCGTTGGCGGGGGCTGGGTCGGCCAGGTAGCTCTTCCAGCCTTCCATCGATGCTTTCACGAACGAGGCCACGGCGGCGCTGCGGTCCTTCACCGTCTTTTCCATGCACGAGATGGTGGTGGCGTAGGCGGGGTAGCCATGGTCGCTGAACATCAGCGTGTTGGCCTTGACGCCCGCTTTGGCAATCGCAAACGGCTCGGAGGTCAGGTAGCCCTGCTGGGCGCTGTTCTTGTCAGCCACAAAGGGCTGGATGTTGAAGGTGTAGGGGCGGGTCTGCGAATCGGTGAAGCCGTACTTGGCCTTGAGCCAGGGCCAGTAGCCACGCTGGGCCGACGAAGCGATCAGGATGGTCTTGCCCTTGAGGTCTTCGAACTTCTTGACGTCCTCGTGTGCGATGAGCACCTGCGGGTCCTTCTGGAACACAGCGGCCACGTTGACCACGGGCACGCCGCCTTCACGCATCTGGATCATCTGCAGGTCGCTCGATCCCATCACGCATTCGGCCTGGCCAGCGGCCATCATCTGCACGATGTTGACCTGCGGGCCGCCCATCTTGATGGTCACGTCCAGCCCGTACTTTTTGTACAGGCCTGTAGCCACCGCCTGGTAGAAGCCGCCATGCTCGGCCTGCGCGTACCAGTTGGTCATGTAAGTGAACTTTTCCTGCGCTTGGGCGGTGCTCGACATGGTGCCGATGGCACCAACAGCGAGCAGCGCGGCTGCACCAATTTTGGAAAGGCGGGAGGCGGTCTTCATCATGGTGGTACTCCGGTAGGGGGTGGAGGTGGAACGAAGGGACAAAGAAGGGACAACGAAGGGACAAAGAAGGGACAAAGAAGGGACAACGAAGGGAACGGCGAAAAGGATTGGCTGTAGCGTTCGCAGGTTTCAGGCCAGCGCGGACGGGTGCTCGATGTGGCCGGTGTGATGGGCTCGGCCCCAGGTGGGCTCAGCGCGCGGCGCCCACTGCAGCTTGTGCAGTTCGGTGATGGCGGCGGCCCAGCTCACGGCCAGCGATTCGAGGATGGCGTGGCCCTGCTCGGCCGTGGCGGGCAGCGGGTCACCAATGATTCCGCTGGGGCCGAAGTCGCGGGCGCTCCACGCGCAGGCGGGGCGACCGTCGGGCGAGAGCAGAGGCGAGTCAAAAACGGGCGGGTAGTTGACCACCGCACGCTCCATGTGCACGGTGTCGGGGGCCAGGGCCAGCATCAGGGCGGTTTCGCCGTGGCCCGCGTGCATGGCCAGGCGTTTTTCCTTGTCGGAGAGGAACTTGCCCGCCACATGCGGCACCCGCCAGGTGAAGCTGGGCACCACGATGAAATCGCCATGGCGCAGGCGCAGCTCGCGTGCACACATCTCCATCACCTGCGGCTGGCCGCCGTGGCCGTTGACGAACAGCAGCTTGCGAAATCCCGCGCGGTACACCGACTCGCCCACCTCGTTCATGGTGGCCAGCAGGGTCTCGCCGCTGAGCGTGACCGTGCCGGGAAAGTGCAGGTGCTCTTCGGACTTGCCGTAGGTGATGGGGGCCATCGCAAACGCGGGCACATCGGCCGGCAGGCGCGCCAGCGCATGGCCCACCACACCGGCGCTGATGACGGTGTCCACCGCACAGGGCAGGTGCGGGCCGTGCTGCTCGGTGGCGCCCGTGGGCAGCACGATGACGGTGTTCTCCTTGTCGGGCAGGTCGGCGATCTCGGTCCAGCTCAGGTAGGGCAGGTAACGGTGGGGCGGGTTGTAGCCGTGCAGCATGAAAGACTTTCGTGAGGGTGTTGGGGGTGGATCAGCGCTGTGGCAGATAGGCCGTGGCTTCGACCTCAATCAGGATGTCGGGCGTGGGCAACATGCCGCTCACTTCCACCACGGTGGATGCCGGTGGCTCGCCGGGGAAGAACAGCTTGCGCACGCGGCTGTACTGCGGGAAGTGGTCCAGGTTCTTGAAGTACTGCACCAGCTTGAACACGTCGGACATCTGGCCGCCTGCGGCCTCGATGGTCTGGCGGATGCGGTCGAGCACATACCAGCTCTGCGCGAGGATGGGACCTTCCTTGATATCGCTGCTGAACTCGCCCGTGCGGCCAATCAGCGTGGCGGCCTCGTCAGGGATGTCTGCATAGCCGCGCACGATGCGGCTGGCGGCGGGGTCCACGGCGATGATCCCGCTGAGGTAGATGAAGTCGCCTGCGCGGCGCCAGGCGGCGTAGCGGGCCAGGGGCTGGGCGATGCCGGGCGCAGGTACGGTTACAGATGCGGGGCTCATGCGAGGCTCCTTGCGGATTGGGTGGTGGGCATATGCCAGGCGGCTGGTGCGTGGCCGCTAGCGACGCGGCCCTGGCGCAGCACCACGCGGCCCTGCGCGCCTTGTGTGCGGGATGGAAAGCCCCAGTGGTCGGCCTGCGTGAAGACCAGCAGGTCGGCCACCGTGCCAGGCTGCAGCGGCAGCGCTGTGGTGCCAGTGCGGCCGGTGCGTAGCCAGTCGCTGCGGCACAGCGATTCGCTCCATTGGTCGAAAGGTGCCTCCAGCTGCGCCGCCAGCACGCCCGTGGCCAGGGCCTCCAGCGGGTCGAAGCTGCCCACAGGGCAGAACGGGTCTTGCACGTTGTCGCTGGCCACCAGCACCGGGATGCCGCGTGCACGGGCTTCCTTCACCAGCGTCAGGCCACGCTGGCGCGGTGTGCGGCCGGTGGTGGCGTCCTGCAGCAGCAGGTTGGTGATGGGCAGCGTGACCAGCGTGATCGGGCTTTGCGCTACGGCGTCGAGCGTGGCGAGGGCGGTGGCTTCGTACTGTGCCGCCAGCGCGCAGGTGTGGCCGCAGACCACATGGCCTTCAAAGCGCAGCTCCTTGAGCAGTGCTGCCGCGGTCGCCAAGCCCTGGGCGCCGGGGTGCAGTTCTTCGTCCACATGCAGGTCCACGTTCAGCCCGTGGTGTTGTGCGGCTTCCAACAGGTGGCGCAGCGCTTGTGGGTCCCAGTTGGTGGAGTGCACAAAGCCGCCCAGCAGTGCACCGGAGCCGCTCGCAGCCACGGTGGCCGCCAGCCGCATGGCGGCGCTACGGTCTGCGTACAGGTGCAGCGGGATCAGACTCACGCGCTCCAGCGTGATGCGGTCGGCCCAGTCGTGGGCCAGTGCGCGCAACACGTTCCAGGCCAGTGGCTGCGCGTCGGGCTCCCACCAATCGCAGTGGGTGCGCAGGTGCACGGTGCCGGCGTCGTAGGCCCATTGCAGAGCACGGCTGGCGCGGGCGTGGATGTCGGCTTCGGTCCAGCCCTGGCGGTCCACCATCATGGCCTCGATGGCGCCCAGCAGGCCGGGCTTGACCACGCCCATGCGGGGCAGGGTGAAGGCCTTGTCCAGGTGGGTGTGCGCATCCACCAGGCCGGGCAGCACCAGCGCGCCTGCTACGTCCCACACCGTGCCGTGGGGCGCTGGCTGGGTGCCATGGGGCAGCACCTGCACGATGCGGCCCTGGGCCAGGTGCAGGTCGGCCAGTGCGGGGTGGTGGCCCTGCTGCGGCCACGCGGTGGGCAGCAGCCAGCGTGGCAACCTTGCGCGCAGGATGTGGTCGGGAGTGCTGGATGCGTGCATGCCGTGGCCCTTAGAAATTGGTCTTATGCAAAGCGCGCCATGGCCTGGCCCACGCGGGCCTTGAAGGCCGCCAGCCGGGGCGGTGTGGCCACGTTCATGTGGTAGTAAGCGTGGTAGTCCACCCGCGCCTTGCCGCCGGTGAGCAGGCGCATGTAGCGGGTGATGGACTTGCGCGGTGGGTCGCCCATGAACAGGGCCGTCCAGCGGGGGCGACCATAGGTGACCACAGCGGAGATGCGCTTGATGTGCGTGAGCGACGGCTTGACGTTGTGCGGGTCGCTGATGTCAAAGGCCACGCCGGGCATGAGCACGCGGTCGAAAAATCCTTTGAGCATCGCCGGCATGCCAAAGCACCAGGTGGGAAAGCAGAACACCACCGCCTCTGCCCAGAGCAAGCGGTCCACATAGCCCTGCACGGGCAACTGGTTGCTGGGTACCTCGTGGTAGCCCAGGCGCTCCTCGCGCGTCATCACGGGGTTGAAGCCCTCGGCGTACAGGTCGCAGTCGTCCACCTCATGGCCCGCGCCGCGCAGCTGCTGCACCACCTCGGTGTGCAGTGCGGCGTTGTAGCTGGTTTCTACCGGGTGGCAATAGATCACGAGGATGCGCATGGCGGGTGTCCTTCGGGTGCGTGGGATGGGCCTAGATGTCCAGGGTGAGCGTGGCGCTGTGGCTGCGTGCGCAGCACACGGCGACGTGGGTGGCTTGCTCTGCGGCGCTCAGGCAGCTGTCGCGGTGGTCAGGTTCGCCTTCCAGCCAGCGGGTCACGCAGGTGCCGCACACGCCCTGCGCGCACAGGGTTTCCAGCGGCACGCCAGCGAGCTGCAGCACGTCGGCCATGCTCTCGCCGGGGCCAACAGGCAAGCGCATCTGGCTGCGCTGCAGGATCAGCTCGAACGTGTGTTCTGTGCGGGTGGCGCTGGCGGTGTCAGGGACTGTCTGCATTGTTTGACCATGTGATTTGATCGATTGGTCAAACTATTGCAAAGGCTGTGCCAGCCACAAAAAGCGGTCAAACGTCTTTGTGGTGGATCAACGCGGCCTGAAAGGGGCTTTTGACGCCGCGTGCTGGTGCAAATTGCCTGGGATTCGCCCCTCGGGCCCCCGAGGCATGCCCAGAATGGGGCGGGGGCCTTAGTCTGGTGCGAGGCCGCAGCCCAGCAGCACAAAGCTGGTGAGTTCGCGCATGATGGGCTCGCGGTCGATGGGCTCGTCGGGCGCCAGGCCCAGCATGATGTGCACCTGCACGCCGTAGTCGGCGTAGTGCTGCGTCATGCCCCAGATCTGCATGAGCAGCAGCGTGGGGTTGACGGCGCGCATGCGGCCTTCGGCAATCCAGCGGTTGATGAGGTCCGCCTTCTGCTGGGTGGACTTGACGGCCACGGGCCAGTATTTGCCCAGGTTACGCCCACCGCCCAGCACCTCGGTGGTGAAGATGCGCGACAGGCCCGGGTTGTCCAACGCGTAGTCGAGCTTCTTGCGCACGTAGCTGCTCAACACCCTCTTGGGATCGTCGCTGTTGCTGTCAAAAATGAAGGCGCCCGACCACCCGTTAAGCACCGAGTACAGCAGCTCTTCATACAGCTCTTCCTTGCTGCTGATGTAGTAGTGCAGCTGGGGCTTGGTCAGGCCCGCGCGCTCGGCAATGGCCTTGGTGGATGCCCCTTTGAACCCATGGCGGCTGAATTCGGCAATGGCCGCTTCGCGGATGGCGCCCAAGATGCGTTCACGGCCCTGTTTGGCGCGGCTGAGCAGCGCGCCGGAGGCGGCTTCGGCTTCGGATTCGGTCATGGCTTTGGTGCGAGGCATGGGGAGTGCAGAGTGTGCGCTGCAGATTCTGCCCGCGCGGGAATGGGTCAGACTTTCCAGAACCCGATGTGGGGTGCGCTGGCTTCTTCGACCAGCGCCGGGCCGATGCATTCGATGGCGTGGGGGGAGGCGGCAAACACGTCGCGGCACGACAGCTCGGCGTCGCGCTGCTCGGCCCGCTCGCCCCGGAACACGCGCAGGCGCTCGGCATCAATGCCAAACACCACGCGCCCAATGCCCGACCAGAAGATGGCGCCCGCACACATCACGCAGGGCTCGGCCGATGAATACAGCGTGGCCTTGGCCAGGGCATCGCGCCCCACGCGCGGGCTGAGCTGGCGCACAGCATTGGTCTCGGCGTGGCCGGTGCAGTCGCCGGTCTCGGTGGTGTTGCAGTAGGCCTCGGCCAGCAGGCGCCCTTCGGCACTGATGACCACTGCACCAAACGGACGGTTGCCGCGCGCGCGGGCAGTGCACGACCACGCGATGGCCTGGCGCAGGTAGGTGCCGTCGGTGTCGTTGATGGGGGTGGGGTCGTCAAAGCTGGCTGGGGGTGCAGACATGAGCGCGTGCATGGTGTAGGTGTCTCCGTCGATGGTGGTGGGTGGCTGTCGTTGTGCAACGCCGGACTGTCTGCACGCCCGCCGTTGTGGTGCGGGGCGCTATGCATTTGGCATGCCAATCACAAACAGTGACATGTAGGCATGGCTTTTGACGCACGGTGCACAAGCGCTCTGACCCTGCGCGGGCACACATGCAAGGCGCTGTGGGCACTCTTCTTGCATCGCTTTTGGCAAGAGTAGAAGCGTTCACTGCGTTGCCCCCAGTGCCATCCTGCACGGGGCGATGCCAGTCGGAAATTGCTCTTGAAGCCCGCTGTGCGCACAGCGGTGTGCGTTGGCACATCGTGGCTTCAAGGGTTGAAAGGACGGCCGCCGCAGGCGGTGTCACCCACTCTTGAAGCACCCAGCGGGAGGGCCTTTCTTCCTTCCACTTGTCTTCAGGAGAACTGCATGACCACCACCGCCACCTACGACCTCGCCGAGCTGCAAAAAGAAACGCGCATGGGCGCGATGGGCTCGGAAACCGCAAGCCGCGAGATCCGCCGCATCGACCTCAGCGACTTTGCGCAGCGCAAGACCGAGATTGCCGACCAGCTGTGGGACGCCGCCGTCGATGTCGGCTTTTTCCAGATCGTGAACCACGGCATTGACCTGGCCGAGGTGCACAACGCCTTTGCGATGACCGAGCGCTTCTTTGCGCTGCCCGACGCCGTGAAGGCGCAGTACCCGCTCAAGAAAGCGCTGAATGTGGGCTGGGAGAGCCGCGCGCAGGTGCGCCCCTCCACTGGCACGCCGGACCAGAAGGAGTCGTACCAGATCACCCGCCCGCACATGGAGGGCCTGTGGCCCACCGACGAGGAGCTGGCGGGATTTCAGTCCACCATGCTCGCCTTCGAAGGCCAGTGCTGGCAGGTGGCCATGCAGGTGCTGTCGTGCTTTGCGTGGAAGCTGGGGTTTGACGAGGCCTTCTTTGCCCGCGCGCACGACCCTGCAGAGGCTAGCTACCAAAGCACCTTGCGCCTGCTGCACTACTTTGCGACCCCGCCCGAGCAACAAGCCAGCCTGGGCCTGTGGCGCGCCGGGGCGCATACCGACTTTGATTGCCTGACCCTGCTCTTTCAGCGCCAGGGCCAGGGCGGCTTGCAGGTGTGCCCAGGCAAGGAGATGGAAACCCAGGCGTGGACGTCCGTGGAGCCCGACGAGCAGGCCATCACCTGCAACATCGGCGACATGCTGATGCGCTGGAGCGACGACCAGTTGCCCAGCAACTTCCACCGTGTGAAGAACCCGCTGCCCGGCGAGTACATGGGGCCGCGCTACAGCATCGCTTTCTTTGCCCAGGCCAACCGCGATGCCATCATCGAAGGGCCGGGCAAGAAGTACCCGGCGATTGCTGCCGGCGACTACCTGAACCAGCGGGTGGCGGCCAACTTCAAGGCCTATTGAGGCGCGATGGATGGTACAGGGGTGGGCGTTGGTTCACCCCGCTCATGCTTTGGCGGGCACCGCCGTTGTTGGCCTGACCGGGTAGGGGCGGCTCAAGCAACGTTGCGCGGCACGCCCACAGCGCTGACCCGGAACACGTTGTCCTCCGGGTCCGCCAGCACCGCCTGCCATTGGCCGTAGTAGGTGGAGTAGGGTGGCTTGATGATCTGCCCGCCCAGGGCTTTTGCTTTCTCGCTGGTAGCGTCCACGGCGTCCGGTGCGTCCAGCATGAAGGTGGCGTAGCCTGTCACGCTGCGCGGTGACGGCAAGGTGGCACCGGGTTGCCGGTCGGCCAGGCCCAGCAGGGCATAGGCCTCGGGTGCGTTGAAGCCGAGCTGGAAATGCTCGGTCTCCACCGCCCGGTAGATGGCCGAGCGCGTCCCCGGCGCCTCGGGCAAGTGCAGCAGGGCTTGATAGAACTGCAGTTGTGCCTCGATGTCCTGGCACAGCAGGTTGAACCACAGCCTCATGCCATCACCGCCTCGCTGGCTGGGGCGGTGGATGTGGTGGTCTGACCCAGGCCGTAGGTCTTGCGGTACATGGCCTGCAGGTGCTCGCCCACAGTGCAGGGTGCAAAGCGCGGCGATTCACCGGCAGGCACGCAGGTGGGGATGGGGACCACCTGGGCCTCGTAGTCGGGCGTGTAGAAAAACGGAATGGAGTGGCGCGGTGCGCCCCCGCTGTGCATGTTGCGCACGCGGTGCGGGTTGGACCGGTACAGCCCGTTGGTCCAGCGCGGAATCATGTCGCCCAGGTTCACTACCAGCGCGCCCTCGATGGGTGTAGCGGCCACCCATTCGCCGGTGGGCAGCTTCACCTCCAGCCCGCCATGGTGGTCCTGGGCCAGCAGGGTGATGGCACCCCAGTCCGTGTGCTCGCCCGCGCCAAAGGTGAGTGCATCGGCGCTTTCAGGATGGGGTGGGTAGCGCAGCAGCCGCAGCGTGAGCATGGGGCTCTGGTGCGTGTGGTCGAAGTAGTCCTCGGGCAGGTCGAGCGAGAGTGCCAGCAGCTGCATCAGCCGCAGGGCCAGTTGCCGCATGGCGGCGATGTAGGTGCGGCTCTGGGTGGCCAGCTCGGGCAACCCCTCAGGCCACTGGTTGCTGCCATAGGAGTGGTAGCCGCGCTGCACGTACGGATGTTCGGCAGCGTAGTCCAGCCCGCAGTAGAAGCTCTCCTTAAGGTCTGGCCGAGCGCTGGCGTCCAGGGTCTGCCCGCCCAGGCTTTCGTAGCCCCGCATGGCGGGTGAGTGGTGCAGCGAAATCGCTTCCTTGGATCCCAGCGGCAGGTCGAAGAACTGCTGCGCCAATTCAAACTGGCGCGCAATGACGTCCAGCGGCACCCCGTGGTCGCTCACGTAGAAGAACCCTGCGCCCATGCAGGCCTGGCGCAGTTGGGCGGCCACGGCCATCACGGCAGGGCTGCGCGGTGCGCCCGGCTGCAGGGCGCCGCTGAGGTCGATGAGGGGGATGCCCATGGCTTTCCCCGGGTCAGGCTTTGAGCTTGCGGTCGGCGGCAGGGGGCAGGAAGCGGTCGGTCCAGATGTCGGCCACCGCCAGGCTGCTCTTGAGGCCGAAGGCCGCCACGGTCTCATCGATGGTGGCCTGCAGGCGCCCAGGTGTGGCAGCGCCCCAGCCGTTGGCGCGTGTCTCGGCGGTCTTCATGGTGCCGTCCACGATGAGCTGCAAGCGCTCGAACTCGATCTCTTCATGGGCCAGGGGCTCGCGGGCCTTGATGGCGGCAGCGCCGGCGCGCGGGTCGGCAATCGCATCGACCCAGCCGCGTGTGGTGGCCTTGACGAAGGCCTTCATGGCGTCCGGGTTGTCTTGCATGCTCTTGGGGTTGGCGATCAGCCCGTTGCCGTAGGACCTGAGGCCATAGTCCGAGAAGCGAAACACCGTGATTTGATCCGGTGTCAGGCCCCGCGCCTTCAGGTTGAGCAGACCGGTGAAGAAGAAGTACGCCGCTGCGTCAAAGTCACCTTTCACGAAACGCGTGTCGCCGATGTCGGGGGCCACGTTCTCCCATTTCACGCCGCTGCCATCAAAGCCCTGTGCCTTGGCAAAGGCAGGAAAGAGCTTGCGCGAGGCGTTGAAGGGCTGGCCCAGGATGGTCTTGCCCGCCAGGTCGGCGGGCTTCTTGATGGCGCCGTCCTTGCGCACCATGACCGAGTTGGGGTTCAGGTCGTACTGAATGGCGACCGCCGCCAGTTTGGACTGCGGGTTGGCGGTGTTGAACTCGATCATGGTCGAGAGGTCGGCCGACGCCACGTCATACGCACCGCCCGCCACCAGGCTGATGGCCGAGGCGGACCCGTTGCCGGTGTCGATGGTGACATCGAGGCCCGCATCCTTGTAGTAGCCCCGCTGCTGCGCCAGCAAAAAGCCCGCGCCCGAGGCCTCGACCTTCCAGCCCAGGTTGAACTTGAACTTTTGCAGATTGCCCTGGGCGCGCACAAATGGTGTGGCAGACAGCAGGGCGGCGGCGCCAGTGGCGCGGATGAGGGAACGGCGTTGCATGGTGGGGCACTCCTGGTCGTTGGCGGATAACCACGGGGGAGTGAAAAGCCAGGCTTCACACCCCTCCGAACGGGGTGCATGCAATCAACCGACAGGGCGCTGGGGCTGCGAGGTGGGGGCACCGGCCTCCTGAAGACGCACAGTCCTGCGCGCCCGTGGGTGGCGTCAGTCCATTGCATGCTTCAAGAGCAATTTCCGGGCGGTGGCCGCTGAACGCTTCTACTCTTGGCGCCAGCGTATTTGCAGGATCTGTGCCATGCGATCCCGTCGTGTGGGCCATGCCCTAACACCCCCGCACGCCACACCATGGTGCGCGCTGCACCAGCGTCTGGCGTGCCGCGGCAACTGTGGTGCGGGGTAGGTTTTTACAGCCAGGGCTTGAGCCAGCCCAGCCCGTCGCTGGTGGCGTGGGCGGCGGCGCCGCGCGCGGGGCGGTATTCGCAGCCAATCCAGCCGTCGTAGCCCAGACTGTCCAGCAATTGGAACAGGTAGGTGTGGTTGATCTCGCCCAAGTCGGGCTCGTGGCGCTCGGGCACACCGGCAATCTGGAAGTGGCCGACGTTACCGGTGGGCAGGTATTGGCGCACCTTCATCGCCAGGTCGCCTTCCACGATCTGGCAGTGGTACAGGTCCATCTGCACCTTGACGTTGCTGGCACCGATCTCGGCGATCAGCGCATGGGCCTGGTCCTGGCGGCTGAGGAAGAAGCCAGGCATGTCGCGGCCGTTGATGGGCTCCAGCAGGATCTGGATGCCGTGGGGCGCGGCCTGCTCGGCGGCGTAGCGCACGTTGGCGATGTAGGTGGCGCGCACGGTGGCCGCGTCTGCACCCTGGGGCACCAGCCCGGCCATCACGTGGATACGCGGGCATTGCAGGGCCTTGGCGTATTCAACCGCCTTGGCAATGCCTTCGCGGAACTCGGCCTCACGTCCGGGAAGGCAGGCCAGCCCGCGCTCACCCGCGTCCCAGTTGCCGGGCGGGGCGTTGAACAGCACCTGCTGCAGGCCGTTGGCTTGCAGCCGCGTGGCCAGTTCTTGCGCCGGGTAGGCGTAGGGAAAGAGGTACTCCACCGCCTTGAAGCCATCGCGGGCAGCGGCGGCAAAACGGTCGAGAAAGTCCACGTCGTTGTAGAGCATGGACAGGTTGGCGGCAAAGCGGGGCATGAAAAGGCTTCCTGAAAAATATAGGTCAGCGGCGCGGTGCGCTGGTGAGCACCTGCGCCAGCCGGTCTTGGTAAAAGCGCGCCAGGCCCACCGTGCTGTGGCCGAGGGTGTCGGCGCTGGCAGGGATCACGTAGGCCTGTGCATGCGGGATGCGGGCGATGGCTTTGTCTAGCACGCCCAGCTCGGGTGGGTTGCGCTCATCGTCTGCCGAGTTGATGGCCAGCACGCGCGCGGTGATGCGCTCCAGCCCGGGCTCGGGGTCGTAGTCGCGCGAGGCTTCCCACTGGTAGATGTGGTCGTTGGCATCGCCACGGAAAGGGGTTTTGAGGCGCTGCTCCACCAGGGCGTCGGCGGCAGCGCGGTTGGGGGCCAGCTTTTGCAGACCCTGGTTGCCGCCGTTGGTGCCGGTGCCAAAGAACACCGACGCAAACTGCAGGCTGCGGGGCTGGCGGGTGTAGTTGCCGCCTTGCCATTCGGGGTCGTTGCGGATGGCATCGACCAGCAGGCGGCGCATCATCCAGTTGCGGCCCGACATGGCAGCGGGCAGCGAAGCCATGGGCACGGCAATGTCCATGAAATCGGGGTAGCGCTGGGCCCACACCCAGGTGTGCATGCCGCCCATGGAGTTGCCGATGATGGCGCGCACATGGCGCACGCCCAGGTGCTCGGTCAGCAGGCGGTACTGGGCCTGCACCATGTCGTCGTAGTTGTAGGCCGGAAAGGCGGCGCGCAGGCCGTCCGACGGCTTGCTGGAGCGGCCGGTGCCGATGGCGTCCGGCAGGATGATGAAGTGCTTGCGTACATCCAGCGGCTGGCCGGGGCCAAACAGCGTGCCTGCGAAGCCGGGTGTCAGCATGCTCTCTGCCGAGCCATTGGTGCCATGCAGCACCAGCACGGGCTCTCCGGTGGGCTCGCCCACAGTGGAGTAGGCCAGCTTGAGTTCGGGCAAGGTCTGGCCGGTGTGGAAGCGGAAGTCCTTGACGATCCACTCGCCATGCTGGGGGGCGGGGTAGTCCGCAGCCGATGCACCGCCTGTGGCCAGCACGCCCAGCAGCATGGGGGCGAAGGTTTTGCGCCAGAAAGAAAGGGTCATGGTTTGTCTCCTTGTGTGTGTTCTTTCGTCCCCCGCGCCACGGGCATAGCCCCCCGCTACCAGTGGGCACCAAAACTCTGGCGCAGCTCTTCGATCTGGGGCTCGGTCAGTGGGGTGGGGCGGGGCTGGCACAGCAACCACAGCCGCGCAGTTTCTTCCAGCTCTTCCAGCACGGCCATGGCGGCGGCAGGCGTGTCGTGCCACACGTTGGGGCCCAGGCGTGCCAGCATCACGGCGCGCACAGGGCTGCCCTGGGCGGCATAGCGGGTGATGGTTTGCGCCACCAGCGCCGCCGCAGCCGGGTCGCCAGGGCGGTGGTAGGGGATGTGCGGCACGCGGCCCACCTTCATGACGAAGTAGGGCGTGATGGGAGGCAGCAATTGCGCGTCAGGCATCAACTGTCCACCCGCAGCCGTGTCGGCTTGCAGCGAGCACGCCACCAGATGCGTGCTGTGGGTGTGGATCACGCAGCGCGCGGGTGCAGCTGTCAATGCCGACGCTTCATAAATCTGCCGGTGCAGCGCGATGGTCTTGCTGGCCCGGTCGCCCGCCACCTGTTGGCCGTGGGCGTCCAGGCGCGCCAGCCGCTCGGGCTGCAGGGTGCCCAGGCAGGCATCTGTGGGGGTGATGAGGTAGCCATCGGCCAGGCGCACGCTGACGTTGCCTGCGGTGGCGTGCACATAGCCCCGCTCAAACAGGCTGCTGCCCACGCGGCAGATCTCGTCGCGGGCCTGGCTCTCGTCCATGAAGGCGGGGGTAGAGGTCATGCCTGCAATTGTGCAAAAGCCTTGGTGAAAAAGTCGGTGCTGCCGAAATTGCCCGACTTCAGCGTGATGTGCAGCCCGTCCTTGGCGTCGGGCGCCACCGCATGGCACCACGGCACGCCGGGGTCAATCTGCGCGCCAATGCGCATTTGCGTGATGCCCAGGGCCTGCACACAGGCACCGGATGTTTCGCCACCCGCCACGATGAGCTGGCGCACACCGCGCTGCACCAGGCCGCGTGCAATGGCGGCAATGGTCTCTTCCACCATGGCCCCGGCTTTCTCGGAACCCAGCTTGCCTTGAATGGCGCGCACGGCCGAGGGTTCGGCGGTGGAATACACCAGCACCGGGCCTTGGCCGATGTGGCCTTCGGCCCAGGCCAGCGCTTCGGCGGCCACGTCCATGCCTGCAGCAATGCGCAGCGGGTCGATGGCGAGGGCTGGCTTACCCGCCTTGATGAAGTCCATCACCTGCTGGTTGGTCGCCACCGAGCAACTGCCCGACACGATGGCCTGCAGCCCTTGCGCAGCGGGCAGGCGGGCGGCCTCGTTGCTGGGCGCCACGCCAAAATTGCCCGGCAGGCCAATGGCCACGCCCGAACCTGCGGTGACCAGCGGCATGCCTTTGAGGGCAGGGCCCAGGCGCAGCAGGTCGGCGTTGGACACCGCATCGACCACGGCCATGCGCACGCCCTCGGCCTTCAGTTGGTCGATGCGCGCGCGGATGGCGGCCTCGCCCTGTGCGACCACGCTGTGGTCGATCAGCCCCACACGGCTGGGCGTCTGCGCCTGCAGCACGCGCACCAGGTTGGGGTCCGTCATGGGCGTGAGCGGGTGGTTTTGCATGCCGCTCTCGCTGAGCAGCACATCGCCCACAAACAGGTAGCCCTTGAACACGGTGCGCTTGTTGTCGGGGAAGGCGGGCGTGGCGATGGTGAAGTCGGTGCCCAGCGCCTGCATCAGCGCATCGGTCACGGGGCCGATGTTGCCTTCGGCCGTGCTGTCAAAGGTGGAGCAGTACTTGAAGTAGATCTGCTCGGCGCCCTGGGCCTTGAGCCACTGCAGCGCAGCCAGCGACTGGGCAATCGCTTCGTCCTTGGGAATGGTGCGCGACTTGAGCGCGACCACGATCGCATCGGCCTCGGTATCGAGCGGAGCCGTGGGCACGCCCATGGCCTGCACCACGCGCATGCCTGCGCGTACCAGGTTGTTGGCCAGATCGGTCGCGCCAGTGAAGTCGTCGGCAATGCAGCCCAGCAGGGCACGTGCGCGCGTCATGCCTTGTCCTTCCCTGGACCTTCACTATTTGGCAGCGTGATGCCAGGGAAGATCTTGATCACGGCGCTGTCGTCTTCCTTGGCAAAGCCTGCGGTCGATGCCTGCATGAACATCTGGTGCGCGGTGGCGGCCAGCGGCAGGGGGAATTTGCTGGCACGGGCGGTGTCCAGCACCAGGCCCAGGTCCTTCACAAAAATATCGACGGCCGACAGCGGCGTGTAGTCGCCCGCCAGCACGTGGGCCATGCGGTTTTCAAACATCCAGCTGTTGCCCGCGCTGTTCGTGATCACTTCATACAAGGCGCTGGCTTCCACGCCTTCGCGCAGGCCCAGGGCCATGGCTTCGGCGGCCACGGCGATGTGCACACCGGCCAGCAGCTGGTTGATGATCTTGACCTTGCTGCCAGCGCCCGCCTTGTCGCCCAGGCGGTACACCTTGCCGGCCATGCCGTCGAGCACGGCGCCCGCAGCGGCATAGGCTTCGGGCTTGGCCGAGGTCATCATGGTCATCTGCCCCGATGCAGCCTTGGCGGCGCCGCCGGAGATGGGCGCGTCCACATAGTGCAGGCTCAAGGCGTTCAGGCGGGCTTCCAGCGCCACCGACCAGTTGGGGTCTACCGTGGAGCACATCACAAAGGTGCTGCCGGGGCGCATGGTGCTGGCTGCGCCACCTTTACCATCGTCGCCAAACAGCACGCTCTCGGTCTGTGCGGCGTTGACCACCACCGACACCACCACATCACTCACTGCCGCCAATGCAGCCGTGGTGGCGTGTGCTGTGCCACCGTCTGCCACAAAGGCATCGGCCACGCCGGGGCGCACGTCGCACACGTGGATGGTGAAGCCGTTGTTGCGCAGGGTCTTGGCAATGCCAGCGCCCATGGCGCCCAGGCCGATGATGCCGACGGTGGGTTTTGTCATGTTGTCAGTCCTTCAATGAAATTCAAAACGGGGGCGTTCAGGCCACCAGCACCCAAAGCAAAGCGGTGAGGGCAAAGCCCGCAATGCCCAGCACGGTGGTCAGCACCGTCCAGGTGCGCAGGCCATCGCCCACGCTCAGGCCCAGGTAGCGGGTCACGATCCAAAAGCCCGAATCGTTGACGTGTGACAGGCCCAGGCTGCCAAAGCCAATGGCAACCGTGAGCAGCGCCACTTGCAAGGGGGAATACCCGCCACCCGTCATCGCATCGGCCAGCAGGCCGCAGGTGGTGATGATGGCCACGGTGGCCGAGCCCTGGGCGGCGCGCAGGGCCAAAGAGATGATGAACGCCAGCAGGATGAGTGGCAGATGAGTAGCGGTGAGGCTTTGCGACAGCGCAGCGCCAATGCCGCTGGCCGTGAGCACCTTGGCAAACACGCCGCCTGCACCCGTCACCAGGATCACGGTGGCGGCGGGGGGCAGGGCGGATTCCATGATGGCGTTGGTGCGCTCGCGGTTCCAGCCCTGGTTGCGGCCCAGCAGAAACATGGCCAGGCCCACGGCCACCATCAGCGCAAAGATGGGCGAGCCGATGAAGCCCAGCACGTTGCGCAGGCTGTCGCCCTTGGGCAGCAGCGTGGCGCCGGTGGTGCCCGCCATGATGAGCGCCAGGGGAATGATGATCAGCGCCATGATGGTGCCCACGCTTGGAGCAGCGCTTGCTTTGCTGGTCTTGCTGTCTTCGCTGTTGCCAAACGCCGCAAACTGCTCGGCCGTGGTGGGCAGCATGGGGTAGCCCTTGCGGTTGAGCCAGCCGGCCACGACCTGCGACAGCGCCGCCAGCGGGATGCAGATGGCCAGGCCAATGATGGTGATCCAGCCAATGTCGCCCTTGACGATGGCCGCCCCTCCGACGATGCCGGGGTGCGGTGGCACCACCACGTGTGCGGCCAGCATGATGCCCGCCACGGGCAGGCCAAACTTGATGGGGTTGACGCCCGCCGCCTTGCAAAAGCCGTAGACGATGGGCACCAGGATGATGAAGCCCACGTCAAAAAACACCGGAATGGCCAGCACCAGCGCGGCGGCCGTGAGGGCCATGGGCACCCGTGTGGGCCCCAGCAGCTGAGTAAAGCGGTTGGCCAGGCTGGCCGCACCGCCCGAGACCTCGATCATCCGCCCCAGCATGGAGCCCAGCGCCACCAGGATGGCCACAGACCCCAGCGTGCCGCCCATGCCCGCAATCAGCGTGCTGATGATGTCGCCAATGGGCATGCCGGTGGCAAACGCCACGAGAAAGCTCACCAGCATCATCGCCACGAAAGCGTGGACCTGCCAGCGAATGATGAGCAACAGGAGCAGGCCAATGCTGCCGGCGCCGATGCCGAGAAGTGCGAGGGTGGACATGAACGGGGTATCTCCGGGATGGAAGGGGGCAGGCCCAGCTGGAGGCCGCTGAAACGGCCTGGTGAGGGAGGCTGGGTACAACCGGTTTGGTGTGTTTATATGGTTATCATACAAATTATTGCGATCTGTACTCCTACGGGTTAACCCGCGTGTGCCAGTGCGTGGAGAGGGTGGGTGACGCGCATTTGAGGCGTTTTGGTGCTCAAGCGCCAGTGCAATATGCCTGAGTAGCTACTAAATAAGTAGCAAATCAACAACGTGGCCGGGGCGCAAGCCCGCCGCCGCCACGCCACAAGCCTCACACGGCTGCGAGATACGCCGCTAACGCAGACGCGTTCAAGCCCGTTGCGCAGGCATCTCAGCGATGCAGCTCAGAACACCAGTGGCGCGGATGCCGCCACCAGCGGTTGGGCCAGTCGCGCGCCGTCCTGGGCCCAGAACGACAGGTCGGCCTGCTCAATGCGGGCCAATGCATTCTTCGTGTGCTGCGCCGCAGCGGCGCGTGCGGCCACCGGGTCGCCCGCCTCGATGGCGCGCACGATGTGGGTGTGCTCGTGGGTCACCGCATCGGCAAAGTCCGTGCGCCGCGCCTCGTTGGCGCGGGTCACACGCGTGGCGCCTTTGAGAAACTGGGCCAGGTAGTCCAGCGTGCTGATCATGAACGGGTTGCCCGCCGCCTGGGCAATGGCGCGATGGAACAGCACGTCTTCCTCCACCCCGTCGCGGCCGGCGCGCACGGCGTCGGCGATGTGCTGCATGGCGGCGCGGATGGCGGCAATGTCGTCATCGGTGCGGCGCAGGGCCGCCAGCTCCGCCACCTCGGCCTCCAGCGCACGGCGCACTTCCACAATCTGCATCACCGCCTCGCGCGATGCGGCAAGGGGCACATCAAACTGCAAAGGCTCGATGCCCGGCGCCAGCACATACACGCCGCTGCCCTGCCGCGAGTCCACCAGCCCCAACGACTTGAGGCGCGAGATGGCCTCGCGCACCACCGTGCGGCTGACCTGGAATTGCTGCGCCAGCACGGCCTCGGTGGGCAGTTTTTGCGCAGCCTGGATGCGGCCCGCGCGGATCTCGGCCTCCAACGCGCTGGCCACCTGGTCAGAGAGCTTGGCGCTGGGTTTGACGGCGGAGAACGGCGAAGACATGGTGGGGCGGGCAGTGGGGGCGTGAAGTCGGTGCAGGGTTGTGCTGGCATGCCGGAGCTCAGCTGACTTTACCCGAAGGGCACTACGCCGGAATCGTTGATTTGCTGCGCTACTTGGGCGCCGGGCAGGAGTCGTCCAGCTTGGCCAGGCCCGCCAGCTTTTGCAGCCGGCTGCGGTTGTCCAGGCAGGCCTGGTACTGCACCTCGGCCGCCTTCTGCTGGGCCTGCGCCGCCGCCTTGGCGCGTTCGGCCTGCAGTTGGGCCACACGTTCGCGGATCTGCGGCATCACGGCCAGTGCGGCCTTTTCGCCTTCCACGATGGCATTGGCGCGCTGGCTGAAGTCGGCAGCACCAATGTCCAGCACCTGCGGGCGGACGATCACGTCGGCCCGCGCCAGTTCGGCCTGGCCCAGCTTCTGGCCCATGATGGCAATCGACTGGTTCAGCGCGCCGAGCATGTTGCCCGGCGTCTGGCCCCGGGCCTTGTTGGAGATGTCTACCGCAATCACGATGTCGGCGCCCAGCTGGCGTGCGGCATCCACCGGCACCGGGCTCACGATGCCGCCATCCACAAAGTGGTATTTGCCGATGGTGACGGGCTGAAACACGCCCGGCACGCTGCTCGATGCGCGCACGGCCTGGCCGGTGTTGCCGCGTGCAAACACCGTGCGCTCACCGTCTTCCAGCCGCGTGGCGACGACCACAAAGGGCTTGGCCATCTGCTCCAGCGGCTTGCGGCGCACCTGCTCGTTCACATAGTCTTCCAGCTTCTGCCCCAGCACGAGCCCGCCCGATGACAACTGCAGGTCGCGGATCTTGGCTTCGTCCAGCGCCACGGCTTTTTCCTGCATCTCAAACGCGTTCATGCCGCTGGCGTACAGCGCGCCGACCACGCTGCCTGCGCTGGTGCCCGAGACCACGGCGGGTGCCAGGCCATTGGCCTCCAGCATCTTGATCACGCCAATGTGCGCAAAGCCCTTGGCCGCACCCCCGCCCAGGGCGATGCCGATGCGGATGGGGGGCGTGGTGGATGGGGTCGCTGCGACGGGTGTGGCGTCGCCCGCCGCTGGCTGTGTTGGTGCGGTGCCGCCGCATGCGGCCAGACCTGCTGCGGCCCCAAGGGCCAGAAGGCGCAAAAGATGGGTCAAGCGCATGCGGTGTGATCCTGCTGTCGTCCAAACGGGGCGGGCAGTATAGCGGCAGGGTGCCGGGGCACCCGTTGGTGGTGTCTTCTGCTACTGAAACAGGAGCTACTCGCGCTTTCCATACAAGCGCCAGAGCCCGCTACCGCCAGAATTCGCGGTGCAGGGCCGTGATCTCGTCCTGCAGTGCGGGCACCGGGCCCAGCACCTCGGTGGGGCGCTGGCCGCTCGCAAACACCGTGCGGCAAGGTAGGGCCAGCGTGGGGTTCTCGGGGTGGTCGCCCGTCAACGCGAGCAGGGCGGTTTCTTCGGCGCCATACAACACGCGGCCGATGCCCGCCCAGTAGATGGTGCCCGCACACATGGCACAGGGCTCGAAGGTGGTGACGAGCGTGCACTGGGCCAGGTAGGCGCCTGGGTAGTTGGCCGCTGCGGTGCGCGCCAGCGTGCTCTCAGCGTGGTTCACGGTGTCGATGTTGCCCTGCTCGGCCAGCACCGTCTCGCCATCGGGCGCAACCAGCAGGGCGCCGAAGGGGTGGCGGCCCATGTCCTTGGCGCGTTGGGCTACGGCGTTGGCGCGGCGCAGCAGCGTGGCTGCCTGGGCTTCGCTCAACGCGGTCGGGTTATTCACCCTGAGAACCCCGGTGCGCCCAGCCCGTAGTGCGTTTTTCGATCCAGCTGAACAGCTCGTACATCACCATGGCCATAGCGCCCACCACCATCAGGCCCGCAAAAGCCAGGCCCATCTGCATGGACGAACCTGCGCTGATCAGCAGGTAGCCAATGCCTTCGTTCGCAGCGGTCATCTCCGACACGGTGGTGCCCACAAACGCCAGCGTGATGGCCACCTTGAGCGAGCCGTAGAAGTACGGCATGGAGCGGGGCAGGCCCACCTTGGTCAGCACGTCCCAGCGCTTGGCGCCCAGCACGCGCAGCACGTCTTCCAGCTCGGGCTCCAGCGTGGCCAGGCCGGTGGCGATGTTGACCATGATGGGGAAGAAGCTGATGAGGAATGCCGTGAGGATGGCCGGGCCCACGCCGATGCCGAACCACACCACCAGGATGGGCACGAAGGCCGCCTTGGGCAGCGCGTTGAAGGCCGTCATCAGCGGGTACACGGCGGCATAGGCCAGGCGCGAACTGCCGATCACAAAACCCAGCAGCACGCCCACCACAATGGCGATGCCGAAGCCCGCCATGGTGACCCAGAAGGTGCGCCAGGCATGGCCTGCGATGACGCCGCTGAACTCCACCAGCTGCACGCCGATGGCCCAGGGGCTGGGGAAGATGAATTCAGAGACATTGAAGGCCGAGCAGATGATCTGCCACAGCAAGATGGTGGCGACGAGCAGGATCCAGGGGGACCAGCGCTCCACGGTTTTTTTGTGCATGGGGATGAGGCGCTTTCTTTGTTCTTATTGCGGGATGGGCGCGCCGGCTTTGCCTGCACTTTGCCGGATGGCGCCGATGTGGCCGCGCAGCTCGTGCACGATGTCGGTGAACTCCTTGGTGTAAGTGATCTCCAGGTCGCGCGGGCGGGGCAGCTCGATCGCTTTCTTCACAACAAACCGGCCGGGGCTCTTGCTCATCACATACACCGTGTCGGCCAAAAAGACCGATTCGCGCAGGTCGTGCGTGACCAGGATCACGTTGAACTGCTGCTCGGTCCACAGGTCGCGAAGGATGCACCACAGCTCTTCGCGCGTGAAGGCGTCGAGCGCGCCAAACGGCTCGTCCAGCAGCAGCATCTTGGGCTCGTGGATCAGCGCGCGGCAGATGCTGGCGCGCTGCTGCATGCCGCCCGACAGCTGCCAGGGGAACTTGTCTTCATAGCCCGCGAGTCCCACCTTTTGCAGCAGCTTGCAGGCGCGCTCCTCGTATTCCTTGCGCTTTTGCTTGAAGTGGCTGCGGTAGGGCTCGACGATTTCGAGCGGCAGCAGCACGTTGTCTACCGTGGTGCGCCAGGGCAGCAGCGACGGCGCCTGGAAGGCCATGCCAGACACCTTGAGCGGCCCCGTCACCGGCTGTTCGTCGATGAGGATCTTGCCCATCGACGGCATCTTCAGCCCCGTGGCCAGCTTCATGAAGGTGGACTTGCCACAGCCCGAGGGGCCGACGATGGCGATGAACTCGCCGCGCCGCACCTGCAGGTCGATGGCTTCGACCGCAAACTGGTTCTTGGCGCGCAGCTCGTCGTTGTAGGCGAGCCAGACGTCCCGGAAGTCCACAAAATAGTTGTCAGCAGCCTGCATGGAAGTTTTTATGCTCAGAATGGCCGCAAGCGCTAGTCAATCATGCGCTTGCAGCTATCAAATTAATAGTTAATTACTTCTTGGGCAGGATGTTCAGCTCGGCAGCGCTGGGCAAGAAGCTGGCGTTCCACACATCGTCGGCGTTCACGCGGGTCTTGGTGTTGAACGCATCCGACACCTGCGACGCCATCAGCGAGAGGCGGCCGGGCTTGAGCTGACCAAAGCCTTCGGCGCGGGCGTCGGGACTGTTGATCACGGTGTCGATGGCCAGCTGCAGGCGGCGGGTTTCGAGCGGCACGTTCACGATGCCGTCGCGCGCCTTCACGTGTTCGATGGAGGCTGCAGGGTTGGCAATGACTTCCTTGGCGCCCTTGGTGAAGGCCGACAGGAACGCCTTGATGGCACCCGGGTTCTCCTTGATGAGCTTGGGGCTGGCGATGATCACGTTGCCGTACAGCTTCACGCCAAAGTCGGCATAGGGCAGAACCACCACGTCGGCGGCCTTGGCGCCACGGGCTTCCAGGTTGAGCAGCGAGGTGAAGGTGAAGCCGGTGATGGCGTCCACGTCGCCGCGCACCAGCATGGTTTCGCGCAGTGGCGGGTCCATGGCGGTCCAGGTCACGGCGCCGATGCCGTTGGCCTTCTGGAAGATGGGGAATGCGCGGCGGCCTGCGTCGAACACGGGGGCGCCCAGCTTCTTGCCGGCCAGGTCGGCGGGCTTGGTGATGCCACTCTTTTTCAGCGCCATGACCGAGGCGGGTGTGTTGTTGTAGACCACCATCACCGCCACGGGCTTGTTCTGCGCGTCGGGGTTGTTGGCGTGGAACTCCATCACTGCGGCCAGGTCGGCAAAACCCATGTCGTACGTGCCCGATGCCACGCGCTGCACTGCGCCGCCGGAGCCGTTGCCCGCATCCACCGTCACGTCCAGGCCTGCGGCCTTGAAGTAGCCCTTGGCCACCGGCTGCAGGAACAGCGCAGCAGGGCCTTCAAAACGCCAGTCCAGCTGGAACTTGATGGGCGTGGTGGCCTGTGCCTGGGCCAGCGATGCGCTGCCGATCAGGGCCAGGGCGGCGGCGGATTGCATGAACAGTCTTTTTTTCATTCGGGGCTCCTGTCGGGCAAGGGGAAATGCGGTGAGGGAAGGTGTTGGCCCCATCCAGGGGCCATGCACCTGCAGTCAGCAAAAACGATGCCCGGTTTGCGGATGCGGGTGTTTTGCCGTGCCCCATTGTTCACCGAAGTGGTGCATGCCAGCATGCTGGGTTTCCCGAAATGGTGCAGACGTGATGCGGGGGGTGGTTGTGCCCATGAAAAACGGGGCCCTGGGGCCCCGTTGAATCGGTGGGTGAGCTGGCCGCTCAGGGCCAGCGAGGCATAGCGCGCTCAGCGTGGACGAGCGGCAGCGCTGGCCACGGCCAGGGCCGTCATGTTGAGCACGCGGCGCACGGTGGCAGCCGGGGTCAGGATGTAGGCCGTGGCAGCGGCGCCCATCAGGATGGGGCCCACGGTGACGCCACCGCTGGTGGTGGTCTTGAGCACGTTGTAGAGGATGTTGGCGGCATCCAGGTTGGGGCAGATCAGCAGGTTGGCCGAGTCCGTCAGGGTCGAATCCGCCATGTAGGCGTTGCGGATGTTCGGCTCCAGCGCGGCATCGCCGTGCAGCTCGCCGTCGCACTCGATCTCGGGGTGGGCGGCCACGAACAGGTCGCGCGCCTCGCGCATCTTGCGGGCCGATGCGCGCTTGGACGAGCCATAGCTGGAGTGCGACAGGAAGGCGACCTTGGGCGGGATGCCAAAGCGCTGCACCTCCTGCACCGACATCCAGGCGATGTCCGCCAGCTGCTGGGCCGTGGGGTCTTCATTCACGTAGGTGTCAGCGATGAACAGGGTGCCCCGGTTGGTCATCAGCGCGTTCAGCGCCGCGTAGTTGTTGGCGCCTTCCTGGCGGCCGATGATGCTGTGGATGCGCTCCAGGTGCGTTTCATACGTGCCCACCAGGCCGCAGATCATGGCGTCGGCATCGCCCAGCGTGACCATCAGCGAGGCGATGATGGTGTTGGAGCGGCGCACGGCGGCCTTGGCGACTTCGGGCGAGGCACCGTTGCGCTTCATGAGCTGGTGGTAGTGCTCCCAGTACTGGCGGAAGCGCGGGTCGTCCTCAGGGTTGCACACCTCCACGTCCTTGCCCAGCTGCATGCGCAGGCCGGCCTTGGCAATGCGCGCGGCAATCACGGCGGGGCGGCCGATGAGGATGGGGTGGGCGATCTTGTCGTCAATGGCCATCTGCGCGGCACGCAGGGCGCGCTCGTCTTCACCGTCGGCGTAGGCCACGCGCTTTTGCGCATCGGGCAGGGCCTTGGCCGCGTTGATCACGGGGCGCATCAGCATGCCGGTCTGGTAGACAAAGCGCGACAGCGTTTCCTTGTAGGCCTCCATGTCTTCGATGGGGCGCGTGGCCACGCCGGACTCGGCGGCGGCCTTGGCCACGGCGGGCGCGATCTTGAGGATCAGGCGCGAGTCGAACGGCGTGGGGATCAGGTAGTCAGGGCCAAAGGTCAGCTCTTTGCCCGCATAGGCGCTGGCCACTTCTTCGCTGATGTCGGCCTTGGCCAGGTCGGCGATCTGGCGCACGCAGGCCAGCTTCATGGCTTCGGTGATCTTGGTGGCGCCGCAGTCCAGCGCGCCGCGGAAGATGTACGGGAAGCACAGGACGTTGTTGACCTGGTTCGGGTAGTCCGAACGGCCTGTGGCGATGATGCAGTCGGGACGGATGGCCTTGGCGAGTTCGGGGCGGATTTCGGGCTCGGGGTTGGCCAGCGCCAGGATGATGGGCTTGGGGCCCATGGTCTTGACCATTTCGGCCGTGAGCACGCCGGGGGCCGAGCAGCCCAGGAACACGTCGGCGCCGTTGACCGCATCGGCCAGCGTGCGGGCGTCGGTCTTTTGCGCGTAGGCCGCTTTCGATTCGTCGTAGCCACCGGGGCGGCCTTCATAGATCACGCCCTTGGAGTCGCACACAAAGATGTTCTCGACCTTCACGCCCAGGCCCACCATCACGTTCAGGCAGGCAATGGCGGCCGCTCCCGCGCCCGACACGGCAATCTTGACCTGATCGATCTGCTTGCCCACCAGCTCCAGGCCGTTGAGCAGCGCCGCGCTGCTGATGATGGCCGTGCCGTGCTGGTCGTCATGGAACACCGGGATGTTCATGCGCTTGCTGAGTTCGCGCTCGATGTAGAAGCACTCGGGCGCCTTGATGTCTTCCAGGTTGATGCCGCCCAGCGTGGGCTCCAGCGCGGTAATGATCTCGATGAGCTTGTCGGGGTCGCGCTCGGCCAGTTCGATGTCGAACACATCGACACCGGCAAACTTCTTGAACAGGCAGCCCTTGCCTTCCATCACCGGCTTGCTGGCCAGCGGGCCGATGTCGCCCAGGCCCAGCACCGCCGTGCCGTTGGTGATCACCGCGACCAGGTTGCCGCGCGAGGTGAAGTCAAACGCCTTGGACGGGTCGGCAGCGATGTCGAGGCACGGATAGGCCACGCCCGGCGAGTAGGCCAGCGACAGGTCGCGCTGGTTGGACAAAGGCTTGGTGGGTGTGACCGAAATCTTGCCCCGGGTGGGGTTGCGGTGGTATTCGCGCGCAGCGTCGCGCAGGGCCTGTTCGGCGGCGGAAATGTTCTGTGTCATGCGGAAATCCTGGAAGTCCTGGGCGGAAAGCAAAAACAAGGGTACCCGATGGCGTGGGCGGCTGGCATGAAGGTTTATGCGGATGCAGCATAAGAGCCTGTTCAAAGTCTCTTTGGAGTCGCACAAGTCCCTTGCCGGGATGGGATGCTAGGCGCGGTGCGCTGCCAATAGCCCATGCTATTGGCAAGAGCCGCAACGCCGCAGACCGCCCGGCAAGGCACTTGCCCGAAGGGTTGGAGTGAAATCGGGCCGATGAACTTGGAGTTTTGGCGCCCCGGCTGCTTGCATGGGCACGAGCCCATGCGGCGCACCCGACGCATCCACTCCTCCCGATTGCACTCCAATGCGATCTCCAAAAAGACTTTGAACAGGCTCTAAAGCCAAAACCCCCTGGCAGCCGTGGCGGGCAGGGGGCGGGGCCACGCGGGCGGTGGCGGGTTTTCGGCAGCGGGCAGGCGGGATGCTAGTGGGCGTCGGCCTGGCGTGCGGCGTTGACAGCGGCGGAGGTGTCGCGGCTGGCGCCATTGAAGAAAACGTTCAGGGCCACCGCCGTGATCGAGGCCAGGAGGATACCGGATTCGATCAGGGGGTGGATGGCATGCGGCATCCACTGGCGGAAGTTGGGCGCGATCAGCGGCACCATGCCCACGCCGATGGAGACGGCCACGATCATGGCGTTGAAGCGGTTGGTCTTGAAGTCCACCCCGCCCAGAATGCGGATGCCCGTGGCGGCCACCATGCCGAACATCACCAGCCCCGCGCCGCCCAGCACCATGGTGGGCAGCGACTCGACCAGCGCGGCCATCTTGGGCAGCACGCCCAGCACGATCAGGATCACACCACCGGCCACGCACACAAAGCGGCTCTTGACGCCGGTGACGGCCACCAGCCCAACGTTCTGCGAGAAGCTGGTGTACGGAAAGGTGTTGAAGATACCGCCCAGCAGCGTGCCCAGGCCGTCGGTGCGCAGGCCGCGCGTGAGGGCCGCTTGGTCCACCTTGCGGTCGGTCATCTCGCCCAGTGCCAGGAACATGCCGGTGGATTCGATCATGACCACGATCATCACCAGGGTCATGGTCAGGATCAGGATGGGATCGAACACGGGCCCGGCAATCTCGAACGGCAGCACCAGGTCAAACCACTGCGCCTTGGCCACCTTGTCGAAATTCATCATGCCCAGCGCCACGGCCACCACTGCGCCGATGACGATGCCCAGCAGCACCGAGATGTTGGCAATGAAGCCCTTGGCGAACTTGGCGATCAGCAGGATGGACAGCAGCACCAGGCCCGAGATGCCCACGCCGGTCAGGTCCGCGTACTTTGGGTTGGGCACCGTAGGCACCACGGCAAAGCCCTTGGGAATGGGGGGCAGTGATGAGCCCGGTGCGCCAGCGACGGACTGCATCTCGCTCAGCCACTTGATGTGTTCGGGGTTCACCACATTGGGCGCCGTGGGGCCCACGGGGTTGCCGAAGATCCAGTTGATGCCCACGCGCATCAGGCTGATGCCGATGACCGCAATGATGGTGCCAGTGACCACGGGCGGGAAGAAACGGAGCATGCGGCTCACCAGCGGAGCAATCAGGATGGAGATCACGCCCGCGCCGATCACCGAACCAAAGATCAGCCCGGCCCCGGCCGTGCCGCCCGTGCTCTGCGCCATCGAGATCATGGGCGCCACCGAGGCAAAGGTCACCCCCATCATCACCGGCAGCTGAATGCCAAACCAGCGCGAGGCGCCCAGTGCCTGGATCAGCGTGACCAGCCCGCACACAAACAGGTCGGCCGAGATCAGCTTGGCCACCTGGTCGGGCGTGAGGTTGAGCGCGCGGCCCACGATGAGCGGCACCGCCACGGCACCCGCATACATCACCAGCACATGCTGCAGGCCCAGCGCCGTCAGTCGCCCCAGGGGCAGGTGTTCGTCCACGGGGTGTACGGGCGGGTTCATGGGGGTCCTTCGGCGGGTTGGGAGTGTGAATACGAGAGGAACACTGGCGCCAGATGGTGCACAGATGTCCATACAAAAATCGTATACAAAATGACCGGGCGCGCTTATCCCGGTTAACCCTTAGACGGGCGCAGCAATTTCCCGCCTGCCGTGGTGGAGGCGGTTGTACGGAGGGTGGCCTGTGTGCCTTCGGTGTGGCTAGCTCAGGTCCGTGGCTGCCGCCTTGGTGCGTGGGCTGGTCAGCGGTGCCAGCGATTCCCGCAGCCGGTCGCGCACCAGCGGCTGGCCGGGGTTGAGGGCGCCTTCCACATGGCCGATGTGGGCCAGCATGCGTTCGCGGGCCAGGGAAGTGTTGCCGGCCTCCAGCGCCTCGACGATGGCGGCATGCTCGGCGCAGGACTGGCTGGCCGCGTGCTGCGACTGGTACAGCGATGCGGCCAGGGTGGTACGCGCCGTGAGGTCGCGCAGGATGTCGCTCAAACTGCGGTGGCCCATTGCCTCGGCCAGGCAGACGTGAAAGTCTGCGAGCAGAAAGGCGCGCGTGGCAGCGTCCGCGCCTTCGATGGCCTGCTGCTCGTCGGCGATGTGCGCACGCAGGCGGCGGGTCACGCTTTGCAGCGGTCGGCCCGCATCGGCCAGGATGCCTGATTCGATGATGCGCCGGGCGGAGAACGCGTCGCGTGCATCCTCCACCGAGGGCTCCACCACGTACCAGCCCCGGCGTGAGCGCACTTCCACAAAGCCCCGTGCCTGCAGCTGCATCAGGGCCTCGCGCACCAGCGTGCGGCTCACGCCGAACAGGTCGGCCAGCTCCTGCTCGCCCAGGCGCTCGCCGGGCGAGAGTTTTTGCGCGAGGATGGATTCCACCACCTGCTGGGCGATCTGGGTCTGGTTGATGCTCATGGCCGGATTGTCGCGTGCTGCAAAGGTGCGGCGCCCAATCAGGCGCGTGGCATGGGTGGCTCGCGGCCGTCCAGCACGGCATGGGCGCGTTCGCGGTCGATGTCGCCCTCCCACGCCGCCACGGCCACGGTGGCGACGCAGTTGCCAATGAGGTTGCCCAGCGCGCGGGCGATGCCCATGAACCAGTCCACCGACAGCACCAGCACAAGACCAATCGCCGGGATGGCAGGGATGGCCTGCAAGGTGGCGGCCAGCACGACGATGGCCGAGCCGGGCACGCCGTGTGCACCCTTGGAGGTGACCAGCGAGATCGCCAGGATGGTCAGCAGGTCGGCCATGGAAATCGGCGTGTTGGTGGCCTGGGCGATGAACACGGCCGCCAGCGTGATGTAGATCGAGAATGCGTCGAGGTTGAACGAGTAGCCCGTGGGGATCACCAAGCCTACGGTGGAGTCGCGAATGCCCATGTGCTTGAGCTTGGCCATGATCTGCGGCAGCACGCTGTCGGACGACGTGGTGGCAAACACCACGGCCAGCTCCTCGCGCAGATAGCGCAGCAGCTTGAAGAGGCTGAAGCCCGACACCCGCATGATGAGGCCCAGCACCACCACCACAAAGATGGCCACAGCAGCGTAGAACAGCGCCACCAGCATGCCCAGCTGCTTGAGGGAGCCCAGTCCGTACTTGCCCACGGTGAACGCAATGGCGCCCAGCACGCCCAGCGGAGCCAGCTTGATGATCAGGCCCATGGTCTTGAACAGCACATGCGACAGGTCGTCGATCAGGCTGGTGACCCGTGCGCCACGTTCACCGATCAATGCCAGGGCGCACCCAAAAACGATGGAGAAAAGCAGGACCTGCAGCACATCGCCGTTGGCAAACGCGCTCACGGCAGTGGTGGGGATCAGCTTGAGCAAGAAGTCGGTGAAGCCGCCCCCGGTGAGCTTGCTGGCGTTCTCGGCGTAGGCGCCCATGGCTTTGGGGTCGAGCGCCTTGGGGTCCACGTTCATGCCCACACCAGGCTCGAACCAGAACGCCAGCGCCAGGCCCAGCACCAGCGCGATGGAGGTGACCACCTCAAAGTAGATCAGCGATTTGACGCCCACCCGGCCCACCCGCTTCAGGTCGCCCGTGCCTGCGATGCCATGTACCACCACGCAGAAGACGATGAGCGGGATCAGCATCTTGATGAGCTTGATGAAGCCGTCGCCCAGGGGCTTGAGCGCGATGGCGGTGTCAGGCCACACCAGCCCCACCACCACACCGGCTATCAAGGCCAGCACCACCTGGCCAAAAAGGGATTTGAAAAACCGGGGCATGACAACTCCTTCAGTGGCTTTTTGAACGCAAATCTTGCATACAAGAACTGTAGGCAAGTCTGCAGAGCGGCGTATGAGGGTATGCCCGCATGGTGTCGCGAAGGCTCAATGAAAAAGGCCACGCCTTTAGAGCCTGTTCAAAGTCTTTTGGAGATCGCATTGGAGTGCAATCGGGATGAGTGGATGCTTCGGATGCGCTGCATGGGCTCGTGCCCATGCAAGCTGCCGGGGCGTCCAATCGTCCGATTTCACTCCAGCCCTTCGGGCAAGTGCCTTGCCGGGCGGTCTGCGGCGTTGCGGCGCTTGTGGATAGCCGGGCTATCCACTGCGCACCGCGCCTTGCATCCCATCCCGGCAAGGGACTTGTGCGACTTCAAAAAGACTTTGCACAGGCTCTTAGGGGGCGTGGCCTAGCAAATACTGACAAGCAAAGACAGCCCGCGCTAGGCGGGCGTAGGCGATCAGTAGCCGAGGGTCTTGCCGTCGGGGTTGCGCGGGTCAGAGTAGCCGTACAGCGCGCCACCACGGATCTGGATGGTCTGCGTGCGGCCCATCGAGGGCTTGACCGCTATGTTGTGGCCGCGCTGCTTGAGCAGGGCGATGGTGTCGGGCGACAGGCCCTTTTCCACGCGCAGCTCGTCGGGCGTCCACTGGTGGTGCACGCGGGGTGCGGCAGCGGCCTCGGCGGGGTTCATGCCGAAGTCGATGGTGTTGACCACCGTCTGCAGCACCGTGGTGATGATGCGCGCGCCGCCGGGGCTGCCGGTCACCAGCGTGGGCTTGCCGTCTTTCAGCACCAGGGTGGGTGTCATGGACGACAGGGGGCGCTTCTTGGCGGCCACGGCGTTGGCGTCACCGCCGACCAGGCCGTAGGCATTGGCCACGCCGGGCTTGGCCGAGAAGTCGTCCATCTCGTTGTTGAGCAGGATGCCCGTGCCCTTGGCAACAATGCCGCTGCCGAAGTTGGTGTTGAGCGTGTAGGTCACGGCCACGGCGTTGCCGGCCTTGTCCACCACGCTGTAGTGGGTGGTCTGGTCGCTTTCATACGGCTGGGGTTGGCCGGGCTTGATGCTCTTGCCGCTGCGGGCGGTGTTGGCGTCGATGCCCTTGGCGAGCGATGCGGCGTAGTGCTTGGACGTCAAGCCTTTGAGCGGGATCTTCACGAAGTCCGGGTCGCCCAGGTACTCGGCGCGGTCGGCGTACGCGAGCTTCATGCTCTCGGCCATGTAGTGGATGGTCTGCGCGCTGTTGGGGCCCCATTGGGCCAGGGGCAGGGGCTCGAGCATGTTCAGGATCTGCACTAGGTGCGGGCCGCCGGAGGAGGGTGGCGGCATGGTCACGATCTCATAGCCACGGTAGGTGCCGCGCGTGGGAACGCGCTCGGCCACCTTGTATTCGCGCAGGTCCTGCAGCGTGAGGGCTCCGGCCTGCGGCGCCATTTCGGCGGCGATCTTCTGGGCGATATCGCCTTCGTAGAAGGCCCTGGCGCCCTGCTGGCCGATCAGGCGCATGGACTGGGCCAGGTCTTTCTGCACCAGCGGGTCGCCCACCTTCAGGGGCTCGCCGTTCTTCCAGAAGATGGCCTGGGTGGCGGGCCAGTTGCCCATGTTCTTCTTCTCTTGCTGCAGGATCTTGGCGAGCGTCTCGCTGACCGGGAAGCCCTTGTCAGCCAACTCGATGGCGGGGGCGATCACGCGCGACAGGGGCAGGGTGCCCCAGCTTTTGAGCGCATGCTCCATGCCGGCCACGGTGCCGGGCACGCCGACGGCATAGTGGGTGTACAGCGACTTGCCGTCCACCACATTGCCCTTGGCATCGAGGTACATGTCGCGCGTGGCCTTGATGGGCGCCACTTCGCGGAAGTCGAGGGCCACGCTCTTGCCGGTCTTGGCGTCGTGCACCATCATGAATCCGCCACCACCCAGGTTGCCTGCATTGGGCAGCGCCACGGCCAGCGCAAAGCCAATGCCCACGGCGGCATCCACGGCATTGCCACCGGCCTTGAGAATGTCCAGGCCGATCTGCGAGGCCAGTTCTTGCTCGGTGGCGACCATGCCATTGCGTGCCACCACGGGGTGGAACACATCCATGTCGAAGTCGTAGGCAGCGCTGGCGGCCTGGGCGGCCGAGGTCTGCTGCACTGCAGCCGGGGCTGGCGCCGCGGTGGCAGCGGGCGGCGTACTGCCGCAGGCGGTGAGGCTGGCCAGGGCCAGCGCGACGCTGCCGGCCAGCAGCGTTTGGCGAATGTTCATCGGATATCTCCTGGGGTGTTGGTTTTGCAAATGACAACGGGCGCACCCATCGGATGGGTGCGCCCGCGTCAGTGTAGGTCGGTCAATGGGTGGCTGGAGGCAACCCAGTCATGACATTGAAGCGCGGTAGCGATGCGCTTCTTGCATTACCGATTGTTATGCTGCGAATCAGGCGAGCAGGTCATTCAATGCACGCGCAATCACCTTGGTCGCGCGGCGCAGGTCCTCCAGCTGCAGGCGCTCGTCGGCGCGCTTGGCATGCGACTCCAGCACCGTGCGCGGGCCCGCGCCATAAATCACGCCGGGGATGCCGCGCTCCACATACAGGCGTACGTCGGTGTACAGCGGTGTGCCCACGGCAGGCACTGGTTCGCCGATCACTGCTTGTGCGTGCTTCTGGATGGCGTCCACCAGCGGTTGGTTGCCGGCCAGCGGCGTCATCGCGTTGGCCAGCAGCAGGCGCTTGATCTCCACGCTGACACCGGCGCGCTCACCTGCGGCCTGTTCGATCACGCGGCGGATGGTGGCTTCGACCTCTACCGGGTTTTCCTCGGGGATCATGCGGCGGTCGAGCTTGAACATCACCTTGCCGGGTACGACGTTGGTGTTGGTGCCGCCCTCAATGCGGCCCACGTTCAGGTAGGGGTGCTTGATCCCCTCGACCTTGGACGTGACCTTCTTGTACTCGTCGTTCTGTGCGTACAGCGCGTTCAGGATGTGCACGGCGCCCTGCAGGGCGTCCACGCCGGTGTGGGGCACGGCGGCATGGGCCATCTTGCCGTGCACCGTCACTTCCATCTGCAGGCAGCCGTTGTGGGCGGTGACCACTTCGTAGCTGAAGCCTGCGGCAATCATCAGGTCCGGCTTGGTCAGTCCCTTTTGCAGCAGCCAGCCGGGGCCCAGTTCGCCGCCAAACTCTTCGTCGTAAGTGAAGTGCAGCTCTACCGCGCCCCGGGCGGGCTTGGCCACAGCTTCGAGGGCACGCACCGCGAACGTGAAGCTCGCAAAGTCGCTCTTGCTCACGGCGGTGGCGCGGCCGTACATGGCGCCATCGACGATCTCGGCACCGTAGGGGTCGTGCGTCCAGCCTTCGCCGGGCGGCACCACGTCGCCGTGGGCGTTCAGGGCGATGGTCTTACCGCCGCTACCGTACGGTCTGCGCACGATGAGATTGGTGATGGACTCCATGCCGTAGGCCTGCACATCGGCGGTGGGCACGGCGTGCTTTTCGGCCTCGTAGCCAAAGTCCTTCAGCAGCTCGGCGGTACGTTCTGCATGGGGCGCGTTGTTGCCCGGGGGCGTGTCGGTGGGCACGCGCACCAGGGCCTGCAGAAAGCGCACTTCTTCGTCAAAGTGCTGGTCGATCCAGGCGTCCAGCGCGGCGTGGTGGTTCGGAGTGGTCATGGTTGTTGTTCCTCGGCAAGCTGGTGCAGCACCTGGGTGAAGGCGTCCACAGCCAGTTGCATGTCGTTGTTGGTGGTGGATTCGAGCGGGTTGTGGCTGATGCCGGAGTTTTCTCCGCGCACGAACAGCATGGCCTGGGGCATGATTTCGTGCAGCTTCATCGCATCGTGGCCTGCACCACTGGGCATGCGGAACACGGGCACGCCCAGGTGGTCCACCGCGCGCTCCCAATGGTGCTGCAAGGCTGGGGCGCTGGGGGCTGCGGCGGCGCGCATGGATTCTTCCAGCGTGTAGCGCAGGCCGCGCCGTGCGGCGATCTGGCCCAGGTGGTCCAGCACATCGCGCACCAGTGCGTCGCGTTGTGGATCGGTGGGCGCACGCAGGTCCAGGCTGAACTGGCAGCGGCCCGGCACCACATTGATGGAGCCGCCGGGCACGTTAAGCAGGCCAATCGTGCCCACCGAGTCTCCGTCCTGGGCGGCGCGCTGCTCGATGTACAGCGCCAGTTCTGCCACAGCCACGGCCGCATCACGGCGGCGGTCCATGGGGGTGGTGCCTGCGTGGCTCGCGGTGCCGATCATTTCGCCCACAAAGCGCACGCCCCCATTGATGGAGGTGACCACGCCCAGCGGCAGGTCCAGCTCGTTGAGCACCGGGCCCTGTTCGATGTGGACTTCAATAAAGCCCAGGTACTGGGCCGGGTCGCGTTGCAGCTTGGCGATGTCGTCGATGCACAGCCCCGCGTGCTGCATGGCCGCGCGCATGGTCACGCCATCGGCATCCTTCTGGTCCAGCCAGGCGGGGTTGAAGTGCCCGATGAGCGCGCCCGAACCCAGGAAGGTGGCCTTGTAGCGCTGGCCTTCTTCTTCGGCAAAGGCAATCACCTCGATGCCAAACGGCAGGCGCTTGCCCGCTTGATGCAGTGCACGCACGCAAGCCATGGGCACAAAAATGCCCAGGCGCCCGTCGTACTTGCCGCCATTGCGCACGGTGTCGTAGTGCGAGCCGGTCATGAGGTACTTTGCACCGGGTGTGGCGGCGCGATACCGCCCCACCACATTGCCCACGGCGTCCACCTCGACCTCGTCAAAACCGCAGTCGCGCATCCAGTGGCTGATGCGCTGGGCGCAGGCGTGGTGGGCGTCGGTGAGGTAGGTGACGGTGAGCTGACCCTTTTCGGCAAAGCCGGGGTCGGAGTGTTCGGCCAGCTTTTCATGCCAGTCCCACACGTCATTGCCGAGCACGGGTTCGGCGGCGAACTTGTCGTTCAGCCGGATCTCGGCAATGCGGTGGATGTTGCGCAAGGCCTCTGCCACCTCGAACTCCGGGTGGTTGTCGAGCCGCCGCGCAAAGGTATCGATGATCTGCTGCTTGTTCAGCCCCGCGCCGCGCGGCCCGCGCACGGCCAGAATGAAGGGGAAGCCAAAGCGGGCGTTGTAGTCCGCATTGAGCTGCTGGATGCGCGCAAATTCTTCGGGCGTGCACTGCGTCAGGCCCGCCTTGGACTGCTCGTTGGTCGATTCGGTGGTGAGGCTTTTCGCCACCATGGCCTTGCCCGCCAGTTCGGGGTGGGCGCGGATCAGGCCCAGCTGCGCCTCGGTGCTCGCGGTGCGCACCGCGTGAGCCAGGGCGTGCTTGAGGTGTGCCAGCGAGCGAAACGGCCGCTGGGCAAGCGCCTGCTCGGCAATCCAGGGGGAATGCTCGTACACGCCGTCCAGCGCCTCCAGGGCCTGTGCGGGCGTGGCGGCATTCAGTTGGTCAAGGGTCCATGCCATGGTCATCAGGCCTTTGTGGTGGGGTAGGGGTGCACGGCCTTCCAGTGGCGCGCGATGTCGATGCGGCGGGCCACCCACACCTTATCGTGCTGTGTGATGTGGTCCAGAAAGCGCTGCAGCGCCGTGATGCGGCCCGGGCGGCCCAGCAGACGGCAGTGCATGCCAATGCTCATCATCTTGGGCGCGTTATCGCCGGCAGGGTCGCCTTCTGCATACAGCGCGTCGAAGGTGTCCTTCATGTACTGGAAGAACGGGTCGGCGTGCGAGTAGCCCTGGGGCAGCGCAAAGCGCATGTCGTTGCAGTCCAGCGTGTACGGCACGATGAGCTGGGGCACCACGCTGCCGTCGGTCTTTTGCACCTTCATCCAGAAGGGCAGGTCGTCGCCGTAGTAGTCGCTGTCGTATTCAAAGCCACCGTAGTCAGCCACCAGGCGGTGGGTGTTGGGGCTGTCACGGCCGGTGTACCAGCCCAGACCATGTACATGGTCTTTCGAACTTCCTCTTGCGCCCGTCATGCGTTGGATGATGTCCATGGCCTCTTGCATGTGGGCGCGTTCCACCTCTTCGGGAATGTGCTGGTAATGGATCCACTTGAGGCCATGGCAGGCAATTTCGTGGCCCAGCTCCACAAAGGCGGCTGTGAGGTCGGGGTGGCGCTGAAGGGCCGTGGACACGCCAAACACCGTGAGGGGCAGCTGGCGCTTCTCAAACTCGCGCAGGATGCGCCACACACCGGCACGCGAGCCGTATTCATAAATGCCCTCCATGCTCATGTGCCGCTCGGGGTAGCTGGCCGGGTTGAACATTTCGGACAGAAACTGTTCGCTGCCCGCATCGCCATGCAGCACTGCGTTTTCGCCGCCCTCTTCGTAGTTCAGGACGAATTGCACGGCAATGCGCGCGCCACCGGGCCACTGGGCGTGGGGCGGTGTCTTGCCGTAGCCGATGAGGTCGCGGGGGTAGGCCTGGGTGGTGTCGTAGATCATGGTGGGGTGGTTTTCAAGAGGCCAGGGCGGCGGCCAGGTCACTGGCCGGGCGCTTGCGGTCAAAGGTCAGGCTGGCTTCGACATGTTCGAGGTGGCTTTGCATCAGGGCCACTGCGCGCTCCTCGTCACGCGCAGCCAGTGCGGCCACGATGTCGGCATGCTCCTCGTGCGAGTGCTCGGCCGCGCTGGCCGACTGATACATCAGCGTGATGAGGGCGCAGCGCGAGATCAGGTCTCCCAGCATCTGCGCCAGCACCTCGTTGCCCATAAGTTCGGCCATGCGCACATGAAAGTCGCCCAGCAGCTCGGTGCGGGTGCTGGCATCGTGCGTGCCCATGGCAGCCTTCTCGCTGGCCACGTGGGCGCGCAGGGCCTTGAGCTTGGCGGGCGTCACGCTGCGCACAAAGGCGCGGGTCATCTCGGTCTCCAGCATGCGGCGCACGGCAAACACCTGGCGCGCCTCCTCGACCGAGGGTGTCGCCACAAACGCGCCCCGTGCGGGCTCCAGCGTAACCAGCCGGTTTTGCGCCAGCTGAAACAGTGCCTGGCGCACCAGCGTGCGCGACACGCCAAAGTGGTCGGCCAGCTTTTGCTCGGCCAGCTTGGTGCCGGGTTGCAGGCGGTGTTCTACGATGGCGCGGGTCAGCGCTTCGACGATGGCGCTGGTGGAGGAAGATTCCATGGCTGCATGATACGGTGGATGGTGAAAAGTGTATACACTTTTGGTCTACACACTGCGATCTGGCAATCGTCGCCGATTGGACAGACTCTTACTTCAGGAGATTCCCCCATGGGATTGAGCACCCACGTTCTGGACACCATGAACGGCTGCCCTGCGGCCGGCATGGAAGTGGCCCTGTATTCCACCGACGGCGACAACGCCACCCTCATCAAGCGCCTGGTGCTGAACCACGACGGCCGCACGGATGCGCCGCTGTTCGACAACGCCAGCCTGCGCACCGGAACCTACCGGCTGCGCTTTGACGTGGCGGGCTACTTCAAGGCCCGGGGCGTGCATCTGCCCGAACCCAATTTTCTGAACCAGGTGAGTCTGGACTTTGGCATTGCGCATGCCGACCAGCACTACCACGTGCCGCTGTTGGTCAGCCCCTGGAGCTATTCGACCTACCGGGGCTCGTAGCAAGCGCTGCCAGAAGGCGGAAGCGGCCTGGCCGCTCAGGGGGATATTGCTACAGCTGCCCTTCGGTCAGTGTATCGAGCTGAAAGTGCCCGCTCTTGTCCCACAGCCAGGTCTCGGTGTAGGTGACCTTGCCCAAGCGGGCGGGGACTGGGAAGGGGGCCGCTGCGCGCACCGTGCGCTCGATTTCGGTGACCACCTCGGGGGCATGGCGCGGTGCGCGCATCCAGTGCAGGCGGGTGATCTTGCCCGCGCGGTCGATGTCGAGCTGCAGCACGCCGATGGCATACAGCTGCGGCGGCAGTTTGCCTTTGAAGATGCGCTCGCGGTTCAGGCCATACAGGTGCGTGGCTGCATCCTGGCGGTAGGCCAGCGGCGTGGCGGCGGCCGAGGGGCGCGCTGACCCGGCGGTGGCGGGCACGGGTCCCTTGACGCCGCTGGCATCGGGCCCGGTGGACGGGACGCTATCGGGCGCGGGGGCTGGCGTGGGCTCTGGCGGGGACTTGCAGGCCGAGACCAGCGCCGCGCCCACGGCCATGATGCCTGCCAGCAACCAGTGGCTGCGCTTTCCGGTGGAGCGAGGAGAGGGCGTGTCGGGCATGGTGTGAAAGGTTCCTGAGACTGCGGGCACGATAACCCAGCGGCGAAGGTGATACGTTACAAAATGACGACGGTCGTAATGGGGGCTGCAAGAGCCGCCTCACCGGAGGGTGAGCCGCTGGCAAGGCCCGTTTTGCGTCCGTCACGAAAAGGATCGCGGTGACAAATTTGCAAATGCTGCTGGAGGGCCTGGGGGCCGCGCCAGCCTGTCTGGTGACCGTGGAGTCTACCCAAGGGTCCGTGCCCCGGGAGCCCGGCGCCTGGATGGCCGTGTTCGCCGACCAGCTGGTGGGCACCATCGGCGGCGGGCATCTGGAGCTGCAGGCGATTGCCGAAGCACGTCGCCGCCTTGCGGGCGGGCCGGTAACGGCGCCGGGGCCGATGCGGTTTGCGCTGGGCCCGGCGCTGGGCCAGTGCTGCGGCGGGGTGGTGCACCTGGGGTTTGAGTTGCTCACGGTGCAAGACGCGCCAGGCCTGGCCCAGCGATTGGCGCCCCGCCTGCATCCAGTGGCCTTGTTTGGCGGCGGGCATGTGGGCCATGCGCTGGCCCGCGTGCTGGCGCCACTGCCCTTTGCGCTGACCTGGATCGACAGCCGGGACGGCATATTCCCGTCCGACCCGCCCGAGGGTGTGGTCTGCGAACACTCCGAGCCGGTGCAACTTGCGGTGCCCCGCCTTGCACCCGGCAGCCGCGTGCTGATCATGAGCTTCAGCCACGCCGAGGACCTGGACGTGGTGGCCGCCTGCCTGCGCCGCCAGCGCGAGCAGGGCGACCTGCCTTTCATCGGGCTGATTGGCAGCCAAACCAAGTGGGCCACCTTCAGCAACCGCCTGCATGGGCGCGGGTTCGCGCCCGAGGAGCTGGCGCAGGTGACCTGCCCCATCGGCATCGCCGGCATTGGCGGCAAGGAGCCTGAGGTGATTGCCGTTGCCGTGGCAGCGCAGTTGCTGCAGACGCTGCAGCCAGCGCCAAAGGCTGGGGAATGAGGGTAATTCCGGCCCCGAATGCCCCAGGTTGGGGCTGGAATCGGGAACAATTCCTGCATACACTTTGACGTACCGGTCGCAGCGGTGCCCCGGCCAGCAACCCACTGGCCAAGGTGCGCGACCTCAATGTCTGCTCAGAGCGCCCGCAGTGGTGAGCAGGTTTGCTGTTGTGGCGCGCACGCGCCATCAAGGTTGAGATATGGAAAGCTACTTTCTCGACTGGGCCAACCTGCTTTTGCGCTGGGTCCATGTCATTACGGCCATCGCCTGGATCGGCTCGTCGTTCTACTTCGTTTTTCTGGACAGCAGCCTCACGCCGCCTGAGGACGAAGACCTCAAGAAACAAGGCGTGAGCGGCGAGCTCTGGGCCGTGCACGGCGGCGGGTTTTACCACCCCGTCAAGTTCGCGGTGTCGCCGCCGCAGTTGCCCAAACACCTGCACTGGTTCTTCTGGGAGAGCTACAGCACCTGGATCAGCGGGTTTGCGCTGTTCACCGTGTCCTACCTCTACAGCGCCAGTACCTACCTCATCGACAAGTCGCGCATGGACTGGGCGCCCGCCACGGCCATCATGGTGGCGCTGGGCTTCTTTGTGGTGTTCTGGCTGCTGTACGACGCCATCTGCCGCATCTTCGGCCAGCGCAAGAACGGCGACGCCATTGTGGGCGCGCTGGTGCTGGTGCTGGTGTGCGTGGCCTCGTGGCTGGCCTGCCACTGGTTTGCGGGCCGCGCGGCCTTCCTGCTGGTGGGGGCGATGATCGCCACATCCATGAGCGCCAACGTGTTCTTCTGGATCATCCCCGGCCAGCGCACGGTCATCAGCCAGATCAAGGCTGGCCAGCCCGTGGACCCGATCCACGGCAAGCGCGGCAAGCAGCGCAGCGTGCACAACACCTATTTCACGCTGCCGGTGCTGTTTGCCATGCTGAGCAACCACTACAGCTTCACCTGGAGCCACCCGCAAAACTGGCTGGTGCTGATCCTGATGATGTTCGCGGGCGCGGCCATCCGCCAGTTCTTCGTGATGCGCCACGGCTACAAGCTGGGCCGCAACGGCAACCCGCTGCCGTATGCGCTGGTGGGTGTGGCCGTGATCGTGGGCGCCATTGTGTGGATGCGCCCCGCACCGGTGGCCACCCCCGTGGTGAATGCTCCTGTTTCAGGAGCTGCCAGCGCAGATAAAAACGGCGCTAGCAGCCAAAATGACTTCAAGGCCGTGCAGGCGGTGCTGGAACAGCGCTGCTACATGTGCCACGGCGAGCAGGTGCAGATGAAGAACCTGCGGCTTGATTCGCCCGACAGCGTGAAGCAACACGCCCAGGCCATCTACCAGCAGGCCGTGGTGCAAAAGCTCATGCCCATGAACAATGCGACGGGCATCACCGATGCGGAGCGTGCGCTGATTGGGAAGTGGTTTGAGGCGGGGGCGCCTACGGGGCCTTGAGAGAGTCGAGTGCGGCGGCAGCAATCGGCCAAAAGCTGCCTTCAGTGATGACTACAGACAACTACACCCCTCCGTCAACGCTTCCAGAACTGATGCAGCGGTACGCGCTGGGTGAACGGCATTTCCCGAATGTAGATTTGTCTGAGGCCAATCTTTCTCGCGTTACCCTTGATGGAGCTAGCTTCGGGCCGCATTCCTGGTTCTCCAGTGCTGACTTCACTAGTGCAAGCCTGCGCGGGACCAGCTTTTGCAACTGCAACGTCAAGTGCGCGATGTTCAATGGAGCCGATCTGACCAACGCGAGCTTCGCAAATGCGGCTATCGAATCGATCAGCTTGGATGGCGCTGTGCTAGTCGGAACGAACTTTGTTGGTGCGACGTTCTACGGCATTACGCTGGGTCCAGACGATCAGTTTCCTCGAGAAGCAAGGGCGTTTCGCAATTTTGAACTACTGATCTAGGAGACGACGCCTGGCTGCTTTGGGCCCGAAGCGGACTTGTTTGCCACAAGCCATGCAGCGTCAATCGCCTACTGTCGCTGAGCCAAAACAGCGGTTTTGCATCGGTGTCGCGTGCTTGTGATGGGGTCCAAACAGTCCCTACGCCGCCAGCACATCCTGCAGCGCCCGGGTAGCAGCCAACGCCCCCAGACTCGACTCGGTAAACCCGCCATGCAGCACCACCCCCGTGGATGCCTGCTTCGCCTCATGCTTGGCCACGGCGGCCAGGTTGGCCACTTCTTCGGCGTGCCGGAATCGACCGGGCTTGATGCGCACCGCACCAATGGCCAGCGTGGTGCAAGGAAAGAACCGCTGCACGCCATGTCGGTCCTCGGCCTGGATGCCGCCTGCCAGGCGGGCGCTGTCGTCAAACAGCGTGACGGCCTCGCGCGCAAACTCGTCCACGATGTTCTTGCAGCGCTGCAGCCAGTTGCTGCTCTGGAAGATCAGCATGAAGTCGTCCCCGCCCACATGGCCCACAAAGTCGCTGCGTGCGTCGCAGTGCGCCGTGGCCAGGCGCGCTACCAGGCGGATCATCTGGTCGCCGCGCCAGTAGCCATAGTGGTCGTTGAAGGGCTTGAAGTTGTTCAGGTCCGCGTAGCAGGCTACGAACTCGGTGCCGCTTTCCAGCAAGCGCTGGATGTGCAGGCTGATCGGAATGTTGCCGGGCAGAAAAGTGAGCGGATTGGCGTGGCGCGCGGCCTCGATGCGGGTCTCGGTCACGGCGCGCACCAGTTGGTCGCCGGTGCCCAGGCCCAGGTAGCGGCCGTTGTCGGTGACGATGTAGCCGTCGCTCAGGTAGCGCTGGTCCTGCGAGGTGAGGATGCCCACGAGCTGGTCCACATCGCAGTCAAGCTCCACCACGCGCGGCGACAGGTTGGCAAACGCCAGGCACGACTTGCGGCCGTGCACCTCGCGGAAGTACGGCGTGGCGTAGTGGTTCATGAACTGCTGGCGGTTGATGAGGGCCACGGGGCGTGACCCGTCCACCACCGCCAGTGCGTGCAGGTCCGTGTGCTGGCGGAACAGGGCGGCTACGGCGTCGTTGTTGGTGGCGGGCGCTGCGGTGGGCGCCTGCACCACCAGCAGGCTGCGCAGGATGCCCGGGCGCGCGGTCTGCCCCAGGTGCGGCAGCACGGCCACGCGGCGGTCGTGCATCACCTCCAGCGCTGCGTCGTCCACCGCTTCGCGCGGCGCCATGGCCGGGCGGCCCAGCAGCCAACCCTGGCCCAGGGGGATGTCCAGGTCGCGCAGCGCGCGCAGGTCGTCGCGGGTTTCGATGCCCTCTGCGATGAGCTGGGTGCCAAACACGTCGGCAATGCCCTTGATAGCCTGCAGCATCTGCAGGTTCTCGGGGTGGTCGCTGATGTCTCGGATGAAGTATTTGTCGATCTTCACGAAGTCGGGCTTGACCTCGGACCACAGCCGCAGGCTGGATCGGCCATCGCCAAAGTCGTCCAGCGCCAGCCGCGCGCCGCAGGCATGCACGGCCTTGATGGCCTGGCGCAGCTGGGGCATGTCGGTCACACGTTCGTGTTCGGTGATTTCCAGCACCAGCATGCGGGCGCTCAGGCCCAGGCTGCGCACGGTGTCGCCCAGCTGCGTGGCGCCGACCAGCATGACGCCATGCACCAATGCATCGGCGCTGATGTTCACAAACAGCCGGCCCGGAGCGTCGTGCCGCCCCCATTGCTCCAGCGCGGTGAATACGCACAGCAGCTCAAAGTCCTGCAGGAGACCCTCGTGCCGGGCCAGCTCCAGCAGTTTGTCGGGGGTGTGCAAGGGGGTGTTCTGCGGCCCCCGGATCAGCGCCTCGTGTGCGTACACCTGGCCCTCGCGCAGGTCGGCCAGGGGCTGGAACACGCAGTACAGCCCGCCTTCGCGCATCAGCCGCGCCAGGGGGCCGGTGCCCTGGCGGGCGGCGGGTGACAGCAGTGCCATCATCGCCTCCAGTCGGCTCCATGGGGTGTTGTGCATGGCTGTTGTGGGTCCCTGAGCAAGGGTGCCGACGATACCTGTGGCGTGTGACAAGTTGGTTACAGCCGGGTGACTGGCCCTGCCGCTGCACAATGCGCGGCATGCACCCAGAAACCCAGCCAGCCAGCCCCTCCCTGCCGGATTACCGCACCCACCCCCGCGCCTTTCTGAAGGCGCTGTTTGATGCCGCCGTGCACAGCGCACAACCCCTGCACGGCATGCGCCAGTGGCTGCCCCAGCCGCCCAACCGCGAGAGCGGGGGCCGCACGCTGGTGCTGGGCGCGGGCAAGGCAGGGGGCGCCATGGCGCAGGCGCTGGAGGCTCTGTGGCCGCAGGACGCGCCCCTCTCGGGCCTGGTGGTCACGCGCTACGGGCATGTGCCGCCCCGGCCTGTGGGCGTGCCCCAGCGCATCGAGGTGGTGGAGGCCGCGCACCCCGTGCCCGATGCGGCTGGGCTGGCTGCGGCGCAGCGCATTCTCGATCTGACCCAGGGGCTGACGGAGCACGACCTGGTGCTGTGCCTGATCTCGGGCGGGGGCTCGTCCCTGCTGACCTTGCCCTGCGACGGGGTGACGCTGGAAGACAAGCAGCGCATCAACCGCGCCCTGCTCGACAGTGGCGCCCACATTGGCGAGATGAACTGCGTGCGCAAGCACCTCTCACGCATCAAGGGCGGGCGCCTGGCAGCAGCCTGTGCGCCGGCGCGCGTGGTCACGCTCACGATCAGCGACGTGCCGGGCGACGACCCGTCGGTGATCGCCAGCGGCCCCACCGTGCCGGACGCGACCACCTGCGCCGATGCGCTGGCCATTCTGGCGCGCTATGGCATCGATGTGCCCCCGGCCATTCGCACCGCGCTGGAGGCGGGCCGCCTGGAGACGCCCAAACCCGGCGACGCGCGTTTTGCCGGCCATGCGGTGCACATGATTGCCACGCCCCAGCAGGCGCTGGAGGCCGCGGCCGCGCTGGCCCGTTCGGCGGGGCTGCCTGCGCATGTGCTGTCGGACGAGATGGAGGGCGAGTCGCGCGAAGTGGGCAAGGTGCATGCAGCACTGGCCCGTGCGGTGGCGCGGCGCGGCCAGCCGTTTGCGGCGCCGTGTGTAATTCTTTCGGGGGGCGAAACCACCGTCACCGTGCGTCCGCGTGCGCCCGGCGTGCCCCGGGGGCGGGGCGGGCGTGCGGGGGAGCTTTGCCTGGGCCTGGCGCAGGCGCTGCAGGGCGAGCCCGCCGTGTGGGCGCTGGCGGCCGACACCGACGGCATCGACGGCAGCGAAGACAACGCGGGGGCCTTTGTGTGCCCCGACACGCTGGTGCGTGCAGGCGCAGCGGGCCTGCGCATCGACGACCACCTGGCGCGCAACGACGCCTGGGGGTTTTTTGCGGGGCTGGACGACCTGCTGGTCACCGGCCCCACGCACACCAACGTGAATGATTTTCGGGTGCTACTGATTTTGTAGCTGCTCAGGTATATTGCACTAGCGCCTGGGGCTGTTGGGGCTTGAAAAGAGCCCCAGGCGCTGTGCGCAGGCCTCAGAACCGGTGGCGGATGCCCACGCCGAAGCTGTTGCCCTTGGTCTGGTTGGTGATGCGGTCGTTCATGGCCATCACGTACACGTCGGTGCGCTTGGACAGGAAGTAGTCATACCCCACGGTGAAGGTCTTGCGCGAGATGTCGGTGGCCGTCATCTTGGTCTGCGCCCACGAGGCCAGCACCTTGCCGGTGGCGCCTGCGGGCACCGACACGCCCAGCTGTGTGGTCTTGGCCTTGTTGGTGGTGTTGTCGGCCTTGGCCTGGCCGTAGCTGGCAAAGGCCTTCACGATGGCAAAGTCGTACGCGCCGCCCAGCATCCAGTCGGTCTTGGTGGTGCCCAGGTAGGTGCTGGGCACGGCGGGGTTGCTCATCTGGTCACGCTCGTAGAAGCCGGTGAGGGTGATGGGGCCGTTGAAGTACAGCGCGTTGATGCCCACGTTCTTCTTGCTGCTGTCGCCCGCGACCTCGCCAAACTGGTAGTGCAGGTTGGCGGTCAGGCCGCCCAGGTTGGGCGTGCTGTAGATGATTTCGTTGGACCAGCCGGTGTCGGACGGCGTGGTGGAACCCCAGCCCGTGCCGTTGAACAGGGGCACGTTCATGTGCAGGATCAGCGGCGCAAAGGTGAACGAGTCGCCCAGCGGGTTCGACAGGATCGACGGCAGGAAGTTGGGGGCCAGGCCGCGCCCCACTGTGACGGTGCCCCAGCTGTCGCTCAGGCCCACGTTGGCATCGCGCGAGAAGAAGGTGTCGTTGGCAAACCGACCCTGGATGCCGCTGTCCACCTTGATGAACGAGGTGAGCGCAAAGTTGGCCTTGAGCCCGCCGCCCAGGTCTTCGGTGCCCTTGACGCCGAACCACGACGTGGTCATGCCGCCGCTGTTGACCACCTTGCTGCTGCCGGCGTCACCGGCGTTTTTCATGGAGCCCACAAACACATCGGTCAGGCCCATCAGCTGGACGGAGCTCTGGGCGTGAGCCCCGGTGGTGCACAGCAGGGCGCCACCGAGCGATAGAGACAGTGCAATCAGGTTTTTCTTCATGGAGTGATTCCTGGGGATGAAAGCGCCGGAGGTCCGGCGGGGCAAAGGAGACGCGGCCCCTGTTGCACCGTGGTGCAGGGCGGGGCCCGCCGGTAGGGCATCGCAAGTTCCATGCCCTGGTGCAACACCTGTTTACATCCCTGTCGGGCCTCTCCGAGCGCACCCATGCACGTTGGTGGCGCAGTTTTCGTGTGTTTTGGCGCAAACCTGGGGCGCGCAGGGCGGGCGACATGGTGCGGCTTTGATGTGGCTCAATGCCGCAGGCGCAGCCGCACGGCACAGTGACCTCCATGCTGCCATCTACCCTTTTTTCTCTGCCCGCTGACACCGAGGTAATCGCCCCCGGCGAAGTGCTGCGCAGGCGCAATGAGGTGCTGACGACGGTGTTGCACCTCGAAAGCGGCCGTGTGCTGCGCGGTGTGCTGGACGACGGTTTTCTGCGCCACCAGCTGGGCGCGGTCGAGGGGCCATTCTGGCTCGACGCCGCGTCGGCTCTGCTGGGCCTGCCGTTGCCGGTGGACATGGTGTCCGACACACGTGTGCATGTGCGGCGCGTGCCCATCGAAGACTTCCGTCGTGGCCTGGCTGCCATGCCTCCGGGCGCACGTGGCCTGCTGCTGGACATGGCCCAGGGCTACCGGCAACAGTCCGAGCTGGCCGTGAGCCGCCTGGCGCAGGACGCCGAATCGCGCTGCGCCCAGTGGCTGCTGAACCACGCCCAGCCCGACCACAGCGGCGCCATGCAGGTCACCCTGCACCAGCGCAAACGCCTGATCGCCGCCCAGCTGGGCATTGCGCCCGAAACCTTCTCGCGCGTGCTGCGCCACCTGCGCGAGCTGGGCCTGATCCATGGCACCGGCAACGTGCTGGCGCTGCCCCAGCCGCGGGCACTGCAGTCGATGGCGGGCTGCTGATTCGCACAGCTGATACCGGGGCAGCGCGCCTCGGCAACCTCGGGCTCTAGAGCACCGGCTGCGTTGCAATTGCTCACAAACCATCGCCTGCGTTGGTGAACCCTGCGCGGGTGGGCTGTGCCGCTTGGCCCTGGGCGCACGCGCTGCGGCGGGCAGCCCCCGCCGCCCTCCCTGTTGTGCCCCTGTTGGCTCAGGGTTTTTCCTTGGCTTTTACCAAGGGTTCCACCCAAGCCCCGGGGCACAGGGCCTGCGTATATTTGTTGGGACATGTCTGCAATGACTCGTCCCCATGCCGAACTCTGAGCGTGCCCACCCCTCCCAGGTGCGGGAGCGTCCATGACGCCCCCTCCCGCACCCACGGCTGCACCAGACCCTGCGCCGGGCTGGCTGGTGCCTGGCGCGCTGGTGCTGCGGCTCATGCTGGTGGCGGCGCTGGCGGTGGCCCTGTCGGGAGCGGTGGCGGCCTGGCTGGTCACCCGTGCCTCGGGGCAAGAGGCGATGCGCCGGGTGGTGAGCCAGCAGACCGACGAGGTCGAGGTGGTGGCCCGGTTGCTGGCCAGCAAGATCGAGCAGAGCCAGAAGGTGCTCCGGACTGTGGCCGCCGGCATCACGCCGGGCATGCTGGAGTCGCCCTCGTCACTGGAATGGCTGCTACAGCAAGGCCTGCCTGCGGTGCAGTTCTTTGACACCATGCAGGTCGCCCGCGACAACGGCGAACTGCGTCTGAGCCTGCGCGCTGGCCAGCTCGAAAAAGCCGCCGACCTCGACCCCACCGAACGCGATGCGCTGCGCCGCACCCTGGTCGATGGCAAGCCGCTGGTGTCCGAGCTGATTGCGGGGCGCACGGGCGAGGCCCGGGTCATGTTCACCATGCCGCTGCACCGCGAAGACGGCACGGTGATGGGCGTGGTGGCAGGTGCGCTGCGCCTGCAGTCGCAAAGCCTTTTGCCGCCGTCGATGACGCTGCCCGCGCGCGATGATTCGCAGCTCATCGTCTTCACGCGCGAGGGCACCATCCTGTCGCACTCCGACCCCACCCGCGTGCTGGGCCAGGTACGGGATGAGGCGGGCCTGGCCCCCGTGTACACGCGCTGGCAAAGCCAGGCCCAGCCGGTGGTGGGGCGGGGCATGACCCATGTGCAGTCCGGCCACATTGTGAGCATGGCGGGCATGCCGCTGCCGCAGTGGATCGTGGCGCGCGTGAGCCAGTCGCAGGCGCTGCTGGCGCCGCTGCATGGCGCCCAGCGTGAAGCCTGGTGGCTGGCGGTGGCCAGCATGGTGCTGTGCATGCTGCTGGCCGTGGCCCTGATGGGCTGGATGGCGCAGCCGCTGGCGCGGCTCACCTTCAAGGCGCGCCAACTGCTCCAGACCAGCGCGCGCCAGCAGCCAGCGACAGACATGGACTGGCCCCGCGCGGGCGGCGAGGTGGGCGAGCTGGTGCGGGTGTTCCAGGGCCTGGTGCAGCAGGGCAGCCTGCAGCAGTCGCGCCAGGACACGGTGGTCGGCCAGTTCCAGGCCGTGCTGGACAGCGCCACGGTAGGTATCGTCATCACCCGCCACAGCATGCTGGAGGTGGTGAGCCACCAGGCCTGTGTGATGCTGGGCTACACCGCACAAGAGCTGCAGGGACGCCCCGCGCGCACCCTGTATGCCAGCGATGCGGACTACGCCCAGGTAGGCGTTCGCGTGCGGGCCGAGGTGGCTGCGCATGGAGCGTTTGACGGCGACATCTGCTTTTTGCGCAAGGACGGCACCTCCGTGTGGGCCCGCGTGCAGGGCCGGGGCGTGCGCCCCGATGAGGTGCATGGGGGCACCGTGTGGATATTGGAAGACATCACCGCCGCGCGCGAGGCCCAGGTGCAGCAGTCCTGGGGCCGCACGCACGACGCGCTCACGCAGCTGTACAACCGCGCCGCGTTTGACGAGCGCCTGGGCCAGTTGATGGCCGAGCGGTCCGCCCGCCAGCGTCCTGTGGATGCTGTTATTGCTACTGCTGCTTCCGCTGCCGGTGCCGCCGACGAGGAAGGCAGCGATGCGCAGGGCGACGGCGTGGTGCTGTTCCTCGACTTGGACCATTTCACCGTGGTCAACGATATTGCGGGCCACGACGCGGGCGACGATGTGCTGCGCCACGTGGCCCGGCTGCTGGCATCCCATGTGCGCCAGATCGGTTGGGCGGCGCGCCTGGGGGGGGACGAGTTTGCGGTGGTGTTGCCCGGCTGTGCACTGGCACGCGGTCAGGCCGTGGCCGAGCAGTTGCGTGCGGCGGTGCATGCGTGGGAGCCGTCTTACCAGGGGCGCAGTTTTACGCTGGGGGTGAGTATTGGGCTGGTGGTGCTCGATGCCAGCTTGCAGGATGTGCCGTCGGTGCTGTACGCGGCGGACATGGCTTGTTATGACGCCAAGCGGGCGGGGCGCAACCGGGTGGAGACGCGGCATGCGAGGGATGCGTCGGTGACTTCGTCGGGGCGGATGGCTTTGGGGCCTGTTTGAGGGGTTTTTGGGCTGGATGCGCTAGTGGGATATGTGGTGTTTGCTATTGATTTTGTAGTGTTGATTTTTGTGCGCTGATTGAGCCGCATGCCTTTGTTGAGGGCGGAGGCCGGGAGTCGCCCGGCGAGCGAGTAACTTTCTTTTGCTTCGCCAAAAGAAAGTCACCAAAGAAAAGGCGACCCCCAGTCTGCGACCCCTTCGCGGTGCGAAGGGGTAAACCTGCGGAGTGTCGGTTGCGGGGTGCGCCGCAGAACTCACTTCGCGCTGGCGCGCTTCGTTCAAACAACTGCGGCGAGTCAGTTCACGAAGCACGGGCGCTTCGACGCCCATGCCACCCCGCAACCGCCCCGCCGCAGGCGCAGCCAGCAGGGGTGGGACAGCCGAACATCCAACAGCCGGACATCCATTCGGGCCATTGCTTCGCTCGGCCCAGGCTGCGCAGTGCGTGGCGCTTGCGCCCGCGAGAATGGGCCGAGCGCAGCAAAGGCCCGTGTGGATGTTCTGTTCCCTTTGCCCCTCTGGATGCGCCGAGGAGCGCAGGGTTTGGCGGATCAGGGCTCGCGATTGTCTGAGCGCAGCGAGTTCGAGCGAGACCCCGCCAAACCCGAGCACCGCAGGTTGCCCCGGCGCGCAGCGGCGGGGACGCAGACAGTGGGGTCGCCTTTCTTTTGGGTACTTTTCTTTGGCGAAGCAAAGAAAAGTACCTCGCCTGCCGGGCGACCTCCGGCCTCCGCCCTCAGCCGAGGCATGCAGTCACACCCGCACACCAACCTTCAAAGAATGACGTTAATACAAAAACGATAGCTGCCAGCGCATATTCCACAAGCACCAGTAGCCAAAAACATCACTCTCCCAACCGCCCCAACGCCCTGAGCACATTCTCCGCAGTCGCCGGCGCTGTCAGCACCACCGGCGCCGCCGCATCCACCCCGCTACGCCCCGCCGCCACCGCATTGCGCAGCGCCTCATACACACTGATCGCCAGCATGAACGGCGGCTCACCCACCGCCTTGCTGCCGCCCACGTTGTCCTCGCGGTTGGCTTCGGGCCACAGGTGGACGTTGAAGTGCGCCGGGATGTCCCCCGTCGCCGGGATCTTGTACGTGCTCGGCGCGTGGGTGGCGAGGTATCCCTTGTCGTTCCACACCAGCTGCTCGGTCGTCAGCCAGCCCATGCCCTGCACAAACCCGCCCTCGATCTGGCCGATGTCGATGGCCGGGTTGATGCTGTGGCCCACGTCGTGCAGGATGTCCACCTTCAGCACGCGGCTCTCGCCCGTCAGGGTATCGATGGCCACCTCAGTGCAGGCGGCGCCGTAGGCAAAGTAGTAGAACGGGCGCCCGGTGAGCGTGGTCTTGTCGTAGTGGATCTTGGGCGTGCGATAAAAGCCGTCGCTCCACAGCTGGATGCGGTTAGCGTACGCGGCCTGCACCACCTCTTCAAAACTGCGCACCATCTTGGGCGATATCACCTGGCCGCCCGCAAACCGGATCGCGCCAGCACCGCAGCCGTCCAGCCCGCACACGAACGAGGCCAGGTTGTCGCGCACGTTGCGCGCGGCGTACTGGGCGGCGCGGCCGTTCAGGTCGGTGCCGCTGCTGGCGGCGGTGGCGCTGGCGTTAGGCACCTTGCTGGTGTCGCTGGCCGTCACCAGCACGCGGTGCAGGGGCACGCCCAGCTCGTCGGCCACGATCTGCGCCACCTTGGTGTGCAGGCCCTGGCCCATTTCGGTGCCGCCGTGGTTCACCTGCACGCTGCCGTCGGTGTACACATGCACCAGCGCGCCCGCCTGGTTGAACAGCGTGGCCGTGAAGCTGATACCGAACTTGACGGGCGTGATGGCCATGCCGCGCTTGATGACCGGGTTGTGTGCGTTCCACGCCGCAATCTCGGCCTGGCGCTGGCGGTAGTGCGAGGTCTGCTCCAGCGTGGGCAGCAGCTCGTGCAGGATGTTGTCTTCCACCGCCATCTGGTAGTGCGTCACGTGGCGGCCACTGCTCGCGTCCTTGCCGTACAGGTTGGCCAGGCGCACGTCCTGCGCATCGCGCCCCAGGGCGCGGGCAATGTCGCCCAGCATGGCCTCGATCACGATCACGCCTTGCGGGCCGCCAAAGCCGCGGAAGGCGGTGTGGCTCTGGGTGTTGGTCTTGCAGCGGTACGACGCGATCTCGACATCGCTCAGGTAATACGCGTTGTCGGCGTGGAACACCGCGCGGTCGGCCACGGGGCCCGACAGGTCGGCGCTGAAGCCGCAGTTGGCCGCCATCTGCAGCTTCAGGCCCGTGATGCGGCCGGTGTTGTCAAAGCCCACGTTGTACTCGTACGCAAACGGGTGGCGCTTGCCGGTGACCATGAAGTCCTCGTCCCGGTCCAGCCGCAGCTTGATGGGGCGGCCCAGCTTGTTGGCGGCGACGGCGGCCCACACGGCCAGGTGCCCGGCCTGGGTCTCCTTGCCGCCAAAGCCGCCGCCCATGCGGCGGCATTCCACCTTGACCGCGTGGTTGTCGATGCCCAGCGCGTGCGCCACCCAGTGCTGCACCTCGCCGGGGTGCTGCGTGCTGGAGTAGATCCACCACTGCTTTTGCTCCAGCGGCATGGCGTAGGCGATCTGGCCTTCCAGATAGAAATGCTCCTGCCCGCCGACCTCAAACGCGCCGCTCAGGCGGTGGGCGGATTGCGCGAGGCCGGTGGCCGCATCGCCCCGGCGCACAAACACGGGGGGCAGCACATAGCTTTGCGCCTTCAGCGCGTCCTGCACCGTCAGCACGGCAGGCAGGGGGGTGATGTCGAGCTTCACGGCGCGCACGGCGCGGCGCGCCTGCATGACCGAGTCGGCCACCACCAGGCCGATCACCTGGCCGACAAACTGCACGCTGTCCAGTGCAAACACGGGCTCGTCGTGTCCGAACGCGGCCAGGATCTTGTCGCCGGGCACATCGCTGGCCAGCACCACGCCGCGCACGCCGGGCAGGGCCAGTGCGGCGGTGGCGTCCACGCTGTTCAGGGTGCCGTGGGCCACAGTCGAGAGGATGGGCGCGGCATACAGCGTGCCCTTCACCTCGGGCAGGTCGTCGATGTAGTGCGCGGCACCCGCCACCTGGGCGCGGGCGCTTTCGTGGATGTGCGACTGGCCCATGGCGGCGCGGGCGGGCGCGGGCAGGGCGGTTTCTGCGATGGTGTGGGGGGCGTTCATACGGCGGCCTCCAGCGTCAAGGTGTCCAGGCTGACCGAGGACTGGCCCTGGCTCTCCAGCCAGTAGCGCTGCAGCAGGCTGCCGAGCACCTGGCGGCGGTAGGCGCCACTGGCGCGCATGTCCGAGATGGGGCTGAACTCGGCCTGCAGCACCGCAGCGGCGCGTTGCGCGGTGGCCTGGGTCCACGGTTGGCCTACCAACGCGGCCTCGGTCTGCCGCGCACGGGCCGGGGTAGCAGCCACGCCGCCTGCGCCAATGCTGGCGCGCTGCACGGTGCCGTCCGCGATATCGAGGTTGAGCACCAGGCAGACGGCGGAGATGTCGTCGTCAAAGCGTTTGGAAATTTTGTACGCCCGCAGTTGTTCTTGGACCGAGGGGCGCGGCACCACGATGCGCACCAGCAGCTCGTGGGCCGCCATCACGTTCTGCCGGTAGCCGGTGTACAGGTCTTCCAGCGGCAACTGGCGCTCGCCCCGGGCGTGGCTGGCCAGCACCACCTGGGCGCGCAGCGCGATCAAGAGGGGCATGGAGTCGCCAATGGGCGAGCCGTTGGCGACATTGCCGCCCAGCGTGCCCGAGTTGCGCACCGGCAGCCCCGCAAACCGCGTGGCAAAGCGGTGCAGCTGCGGCCACTGCGCAGTGAGGGCCGCAAACGCATCGGTCAGCGTGACGGCGGCGCCGATGTGGATGGCGTCAGGGTGTTGCACCACCTGCCGCAGCTCGGCCGCGCGGGTCACGTCCAGCACCTGGGTGTACTGCTTGTGCTGCTTGGTCACCCACAGCCCCACGTCGGTAGAGCCCGCCACCACCTGGGCACCCGGGTGGGCGGCGCGGGCTGCGAGCAGTTCAGGGAGGGTGAGGGGCGCGATATAGGCCGAATCGGCCGCATGCGCTAGTGCATCATGCCTAAGAAGCTTCAATTTTTGTAGCACTTCGGATTCATTGACCGCCATGCCGGGCAGCGACGCCATCTGCTGGGCGGCATCGAGAATGGGGCGGTAGCCGGTGCAGCGGCACAGGTTGCCCGAGAGTTCTTCTTGCGCCAGTTCTCGGGTGATCGGTTGGCCGTGGCAGACATGGTTTTGGTACATGCCGAAGAGGCTCATCACGAAACCGGGGGTGCAGAAGCCGCACTGCGAGCCGTGGCACTGGACCATCGCCTCCTGTGCGGGATGGAGCGTGATGGTTTGTTGTGCGGCGGGCGCCGTATCGCCCACCGGCTGGATCAGCGGATCTTCCGCCAGGTCTTCCACCGTCCACAGCGCCATGCCGTCCACCGAATGGGCCAGGCGGATGCAGCTGTTCACGGCGCTGTAGTGCAGCTGGCCGTCGCGTTCTTCGCCCAGCACCACGGTGCAGGCGCCGCAGTCGCCTTCGCCGCAGCCCTCCTTGGTGCCGGTACAGCCCAGGTCTTCGCGCAGCACCTCCAGCAGGGTGCGGTCGGGTGGTACATTGCCCAGCGCCACGGGCTGGCCTCGGCGCAGGAATTGCAAGGGTCTTGTTGTCATGACAAACGCCACTTCGATCTTGGATGGAAAGGTTCAGCAGAGGGTAGAACGCAGTACCGTTACCGGCATATGCGCAAGCTTATGGCACCCATGCCCACACCGCTATGAGAGACCACGCCCTTTTCGACAAGATAGACCTCCATCTCATAAGGGTCTTGCACACCGTGCTCACAGAACGCAGCGTATCGAGGGCCGCCGTCCGCCTGGGCATGCACCAGCCGGCGGTGTCGGCTGCGTTGAAAAGGCTGCGCGACCTGTCGGGCGACCCGCTGCTGGTGCGCTCCGGCGCCAGCATGATGCCCACCGACGCCGCGTTGCGCATGGTGGAGCCCGCCGGGGCCATCCTGCGATCGGCCGAGGCCCTGTTCTCCGATGCGCGTGGGTTTGACCCGCGCACGGCCACCCGCACCTTCCGCGTGGCGGCCAGCGACTACCTCGACCCACTGTTCCTGCCCCAGCTCGTGGCCCGCATCAAGGTCGAGGCCCCCCTTTGCCCCATCGAAATCCTGCCCCTGTCCGCCGACGCGCACTACCACGCGCACCTGGCCCAGGGCGATGTGGACGTGGTGATCGGCAACTGGCCGCAGCCGCCGGACGACCTGCATATGGGCCGCCTGTTTGGCGACGAGGTGGTGTGCCTGGTCGGCAAGGACCACCCCGCCGTGCGGCGCGGCTGGGACGTGGAAGGCTGGCTGGCGGCCGAGCACATCGCCCCCACGCCCACCCACCCCGGCGCACGCGGCGTGATCGACGTGCACCTGGACAGCCTGGGCATGCAGCGCCACATCACGGCGCGCTGCGCGCATTTCAGCCTCATCCCCAGCATCGTGGCATCGAGCTTGCTTGTGCTGACCACGGGGCGCCAGTACTGCGAGCGGTATGTGGAGCAACTGCCGCTGGCCATCCTGCCGTGCCCGGTGCCGTTTCCCCGGCTCATGTACTACCAGCTGTGGCATGCCCGCACGCACCACTCTGCCGCTGCGGCCTGGCTGCGCGACTGTGTGAAAACCGTGGCTGCTTCGCTACGAAAAGAATAGCTGCTTGGGCATGCTGAACAAGCGCCATGAGGTATTTTCATTCTTATAACAAGTTGTAAAACTGAGAGACAATCCCCGCATGAGTTCTCCCCCCAATCCTTCAGCGCCTGGTGCGGCGCCGCCACGGCTGCAGCTGGTGGGCATCACCAAGCGCTACCCGGCCGTGGTGGCCAACAGCGGCGTGTCGCTCACGGTGCTGCCGGGTGAAATCCACGCCGTGCTGGGCGAAAACGGCGCGGGCAAGTCCACGCTGATGAAAATCATCTACGGCTCGGTCAAGCCCGATGAAGGCAGCGTGTTCTTCAACGGCCAGGCCGTGCAGGTGCGCAACCCGCAAGAAGCGCGGGCCCTGGGCATTGCCATGGTGTTCCAGCATTTCAGCCTGTTCGACACCCTCACGGTGGCCGAAAACGTGTGGCTGGGCCTGGACAAAAGCCTCGCGCTGGCCGAGGTCACGCAGCGCATCACCGCCAAGGCCGCCGAATACGGCCTCGACATCGACCCCCTGCGCCCCGTGCACACGCTGAGCGTGGGCGAGATGCAGCGGGTGGAAATCATCCGCGCGCTGCTCACCAACCCCAAGGTGCTGATCCTGGACGAGCCCACTTCGGTGCTCACGCCCCAGGCCGTCGAAAAGCTCTTTGTGGTGCTGCGCAAGCTGGCCAGCGAGGGCTGCAGCATCCTCTACATTAGCCACAAGCTGCACGAAATCCGCGCGCTGTGCACCGCCTGCACCGTGCTGCGCGGCGGCAAGGTCACGGGCGTGTGCAACCCGGCCGAGGAATCCAATGCCTCCCTGTCGCGCCTGATGATCGGCGCCGAGCCGCCAGCGCTGGAGCACCGCGCGGTGCAGACCGGTGCCACGGTGCTGCGCGTGCAGGGCCTGTCGCTGCCACGCGCCGACCAGTTTGGCGTTCAGCTCATCGACCTGCAGTTCGAGGTGAAGGCGGGCGAGGTGGTGGGCATTGCCGGGGTGTCGGGCAACGGGCAAAAAGAGCTGCTCTATGCGCTGTCGGGCGAAGACCAGCGCGCCGAGCCTGCGAGCATCCAGGTGGCGGGCCAGAACGCGGGTCGCATGGGCCCGGGCCAGCGCCGGGCTTTGGGCCTGCATTTTGTGCCTGAGGAGCGCCTGGGCCGGGGCGCCGTGCCCACCATGGGCCTGGCGCATAACCTGCTGCTCACGCGCACCAATTCGGTCAGCGGCAGTGGCTGGATCAAGGTGGGCGCGCTGCAAAAGCATGCCGAAGACATCATCCGGCGCTTCAATGTGAAGGCGGGTGGCCCCAATGCAGCGGCCAAATCGCTATCGGGCGGCAACCTGCAGAAATTCATCGTAGGGCGCGAGATTGACGCGAACCCGAAGCTGCTCATCGTTTCGCAACCCACGTGGGGCGTGGACGTGGGGGCTGCAGCGCAGATTCGCGGCTCCATCCTGGCGCTGCGCGACGCCGGCTGCGCGGTGCTGGTGGTGAGTGAGGAGCTGGACGAATTGTTTGAAATTTGCGACCGGCTGCACGTGGTGGCCAAGGGGCACCTGTCGCCCTCCGTGCCGCGTGCCGAGGCCACGGTGGAGCGCATTGGCGAATGGATGAGCGGCCTGTGGCATGCCGACGTGCAGGCCCACCTGGCGCAGCAACAGCAACAGCAGCAACAACAAGCCGGGGAGGTGCAGCATGCTTAAGCTGGAACCACGCCCCCAGGCGTCAAAGCTCTGGACCTACGGCTCGCCCTTGCTGGCGCTGGCCTTCACGGTGCTGATTGGTGTGGCCCTGTTCATTGCGCTGGGCAAGGACCCGTTGCGCGGGCTGCAGGTGTTCTTCTGGGAGCCCATCAAGACCCAGTACGCCATTGGCGAACTCATGGTCAAGGCCACGCCGTTGTTGCTGATCGCGTTGGGGCTGGCTGTGTGCTTCCGCTCCAACGTGTGGAACATCGGTGCCGAGGGCCAGTTTGTGATCGGCGCCGTGGTGGCGGGCGGTGTGGCGCTGATGGCCGACAAGACCACGGGCCCCTGGATCGTGCCCGCCATCCTGCTTGCCGGGGTGCTGGGCGGCATGGCGTGGGCGGGGCTCACGGCGCTGTTGCGCGACAAGTTCAACGCCAACGAAATCCTGGTGAGTCTGATGCTCGTCTATGTGGCCACGCTGGTGCTGGGCTACCTGGTCTATGGCCCCTGGAAGGACCCCATGGGCTACAACTTTCCGCAGACAAAGAATTTCGAAAAAATCACCCAGATCCCGCGGCTGATGCAGGGCTCGCGCATGTCTATCGGGCTGTTGCTGGCGCTGGCCGGTGCGGGGGCCTTGTGGGTGTTTCTGTTCCGCACGCGGGCGGGCTTTGCCCAGCAGGTGGGCGGGCTGGCCCCGGCGGCGGCGCGGTATGCGGGCTTTTCGTCGCGCCGGGCGCTGTGGACGGCGCTCTTGATCTCGGGTGGCGCAGCCGGCCTGGCGGGGGCGCTGGAGGTGGCAGGGCCCATCGGCCAGCTCACGCCCTATGTGCCTGCGGGCTATGGCTTCGCGGCCATCATCGTGGCCTTCGTGGGGCGGCTGCACCCGGTGGGCATGATCCTCTCGGCCATTCTCATGAGCATGTTCTACATCGGTGGCGAGCTGGCGCAGTCGCGCCTGGGGCTGCCCAAGTCGCTCACCGGCGTGTTCCAGGGGCTGCTGCTGTTCACGCTGCTGGCTTGCGACACATTGATCGCCTACCGCATCCGCTGGGTGGCCTCGAAGGGAGGCAAATGATGGAATCCTACGCACTGCTTATCGGCGCCACGCTGAGCGCTGGCACCGTGCTGGCCATCGCTGCCTTGGGCCTGCTCATCAACGAAAAGGCGGGCATCGTCAACCTGGGCGCCGAGGGCATGATGCTCTGCGCGGCCATCGCGGGCTTTGCCACGGTGGTGCACACGGGCAACACCTGGCTGGGTTTTGCCGCAGGCATGGCCGCGGGCGCCGTGCTGGCCGCCATCTTTGGCGTGCTGGTGATCTGGCTCAACACCAACCAGTACGCCACCGGGCTCGCGCTCAGCCTCTTTGGTGTGGGCTTCTCGGCGTTTGCGGGCATCAGCTACGTGCAGGCCAAGCTGCCCGAGCTGCCCAAGTACGCCATTCCCGTGCTGGGCGATGTGCCTCTGCTCGGCCCTGCACTGTTTCAGCAGCACCCACTGGTGTACCTCACCATGCTGCTGGTGGTGGGGTTGATCTGGTTCCTGTACCGCTCGCGCGCCGGGCTGGTGCTGCGGTCGGTGGGCGAGTCGCCCGAGTCGGCGCACGCACTGGGCTACCCGGTGCGGCGCATCCGGCTGGCGGCCGTGGTGGTGGGCGGTGCCCTGTGCGGGCTGGCCGGGGCCTACATCTCCACCGTCTACACCCCGCTGTGGGTAGAGGGCATGGTGGCCGGGCGCGGCTGGATCGCGCTGGCACTCACCACCTTTGCCACCTGGCGCCCGGCACGGGTGTTGCTTGGTGCTTACCTGTTTGGTGGTGTGACCATGCTGCAGTTCCATTTGCAGGCCACGGGCGTGCAGGTAGCCAGCCAGTTGCTGAGCATGTTGCCGTATGTGGCCACCATCGTGGTGCTGGCGCTGATCTCACGCAATCCGGCGTGGATCCGCATCAACATGCCGGCGTCGCTGGGCAAGCCGTTTTATCCGGGCTCCTGAAAGGGAGAGCGCGCTGGAAAATCTGGTTACCCTGCAGTAGATCGCCCCATAATCATTGTTTTCGTCCCCCAACCTTTGCAAGTCTTACTTCTTCGATAAGGAAACCGACATGACTGATCTGCAGAAACGCTCCCTGCTCAAGGTGGCAGCGCTCTCCGCTGTGGCCGCTGCCGCCCTCGTGGGTTGTGGCAAGAAGGAAGAACCGGCACCGGCCCCAGCGCCCGCACCGGCCCCTGCCGCAGAAGCACCGGCCCCCAAGCCCGAGCCACTGAAGATCGCGTTTGCCTATGTCGGCCCTGTGGGCGACGGTGGCTGGTCGTTTGCACACGACAATGGCCGCAAAGCCGTCGAGAAGGAATTTGGCGACAAGGTTGTGACGAGCTTTGTGGAAAGCGTGCCCGAGTCCGCTGACGCCGAGCGCGTGCTGCGCGACCTGGCAGGCCAGGGCAACAAGCTGATCTTCGGCACCACCTTCGGCTACATGGAATCCATGCTCAAGGTGGCGGAAGACAACAAGGGCGTGAAGTTCGAGCACGCCACCGGCTACAAGACGGCCGAGAACCTGCGCACCTACGACAGCCGCACCTACGAAGGCGCTTACATGGCCGGCATCATCGCTGGCGCCATGACCAAGTCCAACACGCTGGGCGTGGTGGGCTCGGTGCCGATTCCTGAGGTGATCCGCAACATCAACAGCTTCACGCTGGGTGCGCAGTCGGTCAACCCCAAGATCAAGACCAAGGTGGTGTGGGTGAATGAATGGTTCAGCCCACCGAAGGAAACCGAAGCTGCCACCTCGCTGATCAACGGCGGCGCCGACATCCTGTTCCAGAACACTGATTCTCCCGCCGTGCTCAAGACCGCCCAAGAGAAGGGCAAGCGCGCCTTCGGCTGGGACAGCGACATGACCGCCTATGGTCCCAAGGCCCACCTGGCATCGGCCGTGATCAACTGGGGCCCTTACTACGTCAAGGCCACCAAGGATGTTCTGGACGGCACCTGGGCTTCGGGCCAGAGCTGGTGGGGCGTGAAGGAAGGCGCGATCGACATCGTCTCCATCGCTGAAGACGTGCCTGCCGACACCAAGGCCAAGGTCGAAGCCGTGAAGAAGGGCCTGGCCGACGGCAGCTTCAGCATCTGGAAGGGCCCCATCGTGGGTCAGGATGGCAAGCCCGTGCTCGAAAAGGACGCTGTGGCCGACGACAAGTTCCTGGGCGGCATTAACTTCTACGTCAAGGGCGTGGAAGGCAAGATCCCTGGCGGCGACAAGAAGTAATTTGCACCACGTGCATCAGCAGTTCTTGCGGGCTGCTGTGACAAAGGGCCGCCCTGGGGTGGCCCTTTTGTTTTGCAGAGGCATTGCGCGGCCTGCGGCTTTAAGAACCTGTTCAAAGGAACAAGAACGATGGTGGAATCAACGTTATGGCACCCGGTGGCCCTGTCAGAGGCCGTGGCGGCGCAGGCACCGCTGGCCTTGCAATTGCTGGAACAACCCGTGGTGTTGTGGCGCGACCGTAAAGGCATCGTGCACGCGCTGGCCGACCAGTGCCCGCACCGGGGCGCCCGCCTGTCGCTGGGCCGCGTAACGCCCCAGGGCCAGTTGGAGTGCCCCTACCATGGCTGGCAGTTTGCCGCCGGTGGGCAATGCACGCACGTGCCAGCACTGCCCACCTTTGTGCCTCCGGCCACGCACTGCGCCAGGCACTTCGAGGCACAGGAGGTCCATGGCCTGGTGTGGGTGCGCATGGCCCCGGGCGATCAGGATCTGCCCGCATTTGCTGCGGAAGGGGACACCCGCCTGCGCAAGCTCAACTGCGGCCCTTACGACGTGGCGGCCAGCGCGCCGCGCATCATCGAGAATTTTTTGGACATGTCGCATTTCGGCTTTGTGCACGAAGGCTGGCTGGGCAGCCGCGAAGTAACAGCCATCGACGACTACCGGGTGGAGCCCACGCCCACGGGCCTGCTGGCCACCGGCTGTAAGGCATGGCAACCGCAATCCAACCTGCATTCCACGGCGGCCGCCCAGGTCGAATACACCTACGAAGTCACGGCGCCCTATGCGGCCGTGCTGACCAAGGTGCCCGAGGCGGGCACCACGGCGGTGGAGGGCTGGCGCGAGTCCATAGCGCTGTTCATCGGCCCGGTGACGCCCGTGCGCAGCCGGGTGTGGTTCCGGCTGGCGGTGGCCGATTTCGATTCGCCAGACGAGAAACTGCAGGCCTTCCAGCACACCATCTTCACGCAGGACCAGCCCGTGCTGGAGTCGCAGATGCCACAGTGTCTGCCGCTCGACCTGCGCGCGGAGTTGCATACCGCTGCCGACAAGGCATCATCTGCCTATCGCCGCTTTCTGCGCCAGAGTGGCATCACCTTTGGAGTCTGCTGATGTTCAAGATCCCCCCCATTTCCGCAGAGCGCCTTCCCGGTCTGCTGCGCGCCATGCCCAAGGCTGAGTTGCATATTCATATCGAGGGTTCGCTGGAACCCGAGCTGATCTTTGCGCTCGCGCAGCGCAACGGGTTGACGCTGCCCTACGCCACCGTGGACGCCTTGCGCAGCGCCTATGCGTTCACCAACTTGCAGAGTTTTCTGGACATCTACTACGCGGGCGCCAGCGTGTTGCTGCATGAGCAGGACTTCTATGACATGGCGCGCGCCTACCTGGGCCGCGCGGCGCGCGACAACGTGCTGCACGCCGAACTCTTCTTCGACCCGCAAACCCATACGGTGCGCGGCGTGGCGATGGAGACCGTCATCAACGGCCTGCACCGTGCCTGCCAGGATGCGCGCGCCGAGCTAGGCATCAGCGCCACGCTGATCTTGTGTTTCCTGCGCCACCTGAGCGAAGAGTCGGCGTTTGAAACGCTGGAGCAGGCCATGCCGCTCCTCGACAAGATCGTGGGTGTGGGGCTGGACTCCAGCGAACTGGGTCACCCCCCCGAGAAGTTCGCCCGCGTGTTCGCCCGCTGCCGCGAACTGGGCCTGCACCTGGTCGCCCATGCGGGGGAGGAGGGACCCCCCGCCTACATCTGGAGCGCGCTCGATGTACTCAAGGTCGAGCGCATTGACCACGGCGTGCAGGCCGTGCACGACGCGGCACTGATGCAGCGCCTGGCGCAAGACCGCATAGCGCTCACGGTGTGCCCGCTGTCCAACCAGAAGCTGTGTGTCTTCCCCAATCTGGCAGACCACAACCTCGGCAAGCTGCTCGATGCCGGGCTCGCCGCCACGGTCAATTCCGACGACCCCGCTTACTTTGGTGGCTACATCAACGAAAACTTCACCCAGGTGTTTGCGGCCACGGGCCTCACGGCCAAGCATGCCTATCAGTTGGCGTTCAACAGTTTCGAAGCCAGCTTTGCGGGCAATGCCGACAAGCGGGTGTGGGAGCACAAGCTCAAGGAAACGTTCGAGCGGTGCGTGGAGCACGATTACTGAGCTGGGTGTGGCGCGCACAGGGGGTGCTGTGCGAAACGGCACCACAGGGGCTGTCGCCAGTGCGGCAGGGGCGTGATCTGGGTAAACCCTTAAAATAGTAAGTATTCGTTTGAATTGTGTCCGGCCCAGGCCCACGGGGTGATCCACCGCCATGGCCCTTACCCTGCGCCCCTTTGCGGAGTGCACGGGTGCCGTGTTGTCCCCCTTTTTGGAGCCTTCCATGTTTCTCAGTCAAATCTCCATTGGCAAGCGCCTGACCCTGGTGCTCGGTCTGATCTTGGCATTGTTTTTTGCCAGCAGCGTGGTGGCCGTGGTCAAGCTCAGCCAGCTGGGCCGGGAGATCGACGCCATGGTCAACGACAACATCAAGACCGAGCGCGCTGGCTCGGACTGGCTGCGCCACACCACGTCCGGCGTGCAGCGCGCAGCGGCCATCGCCAAGAGCAGTGATGCCAGCCTGATTCCCTACTTTGCGCCCGCCACGGCGGCTTCGATCCGCGACACCAACGAGCTGCAGAAATTCATCGAGTCCAAAATGGACACGCCGGAAAAGAAGCAGCTCTTTGCCAAGGTGGGCGACCTGCGCAAGGACTACCTGGCGGCCCGCGAGGAAGTGAGCAAGTTCAAGCAGGCGGGCGATGCCGAGAACGCCAACAAGGTCTTCTCCGAGCGGTTCGAACCCACCTCCCGCAGCTACCTGGCGGGCGTGCAACAGATGGTGGATGGCCAGCGCGCTGAGCTGGATGCAGCCGGCAAGCGCAGCGAAGAGCTGCGCGCGCAGACCACGCTGCTGCTGCAGATCTGCACCGGGGTTTCGCTGTTGCTGGGCGCCTTGTTGGCCTGGCTGCTGACCACCAGCATCACGCGCCCGCTGCGCCAGGCTGAGGCCATTGCCGAGACCATCGCCAACATGGACCTGACGGGGGCTCCCCAGGCGAGCTACGCCAACGATGAAACCGGTCACCTGCTGCGCGCCCTGGATGCCATGCGCAGTGCGCTGCACCGTTCGCTGCAGCAAGTGCGGGGCGTGGTGGACAGCATTTCCACGGCCAGCACCCAGATTGCGATCGGCAACCAGGACCTGAGCGCGCGCACCGAGCAGACTGCCAGCAGCCTGCAGGAGACCGCCAGCTCGATGGAAGAGCTGACCAGCACCGTGCGCCAGAGCGCGGATTCGGCCGTGCAGGCCAACCAGCTGGCCGTGTCGGCGGCGCAGGTGGCCCAGCGCGGTGGTGACGTGGTGGCGCAAGTGGTGACCACCATGGACGAGATCAACACCAGCAGCAAGAAGATCGCCGACATCATCGGCACCATTGACGGCATCGCCTTCCAGACCAACATCCTGGCGCTGAACGCTGCGGTGGAGGCCGCCCGTGCGGGCGAGCAGGGCCGGGGCTTTGCCGTGGTGGCCAGCGAAGTGCGCTCGCTGGCCCAGCGCTCGGCCGAGGCTGCCAAGGAGATCAAGGCGCTGATCGGCGTGTCGGTGGAGAAGGTCGAGTCGGGTGCTGCCCTGGTGCAGAACGCCGGCACCACCATGGGCGAGATCGTGAGCTCTGTGCGCCGCGTGACCGACATCATTGGCGAGATCAGCGCAGCCGCCTCGGAGCAGAGCCAGGGCATCGGCCAGGTGAATGTGGCGGTAACCCAGCTGGACCAGATGACCCAGCAAAATGCGGCCCTGGTGGAAGAGTCCACCGCTGCCGCAGAGAGCCTGAAAGACCAGGCATCGCGCCTGGCTGAAGTCGTGGGGGCCTTCCGCCTGGGGGCGGGCCCGCAGGCGCTGCGGTTGAGCTGAATGCCTTTCCTGGGCTTTGCACACGGTGGCAGGGCCCACTCCAGGCTTCAATCCAGATCGTTTCAATCAGGACAATTTCAACGTAGTTTCAACACCGCTTGATTTCCCCTCGGAGGCACCGTCGTCCTGCGGTGCTTCCGTTCCATTTCATCAGGGCCATGTAGAGGAACACCATGTACAAAAACCTCGCTGCCACGCTCGTGGCCGCCTGTTTTTTCTCCCCCGTCTTTTCCCAGACCGCTCCTGCCAAGGGCGGTACAGCCGAGCCCGTCAAGGCCGGTTTTGTCTATGTCTCGCCCATCACCGAGGCAGGCTGGACGCGCCAGCACGATGAGGGTCGCAAGGCCGTCGAGGCCGCGCTGGGCAACCAGGTGAAGACCACCTTTGTCGAGAACGTGGCCGAAGGGGCCGACGCCGAGCGGGTGATCCGCGACCTGGCTGCCACCGGCCACCAAATCATCTTTACCCCCAGCTTTGGCTACATGGAGCCCACGCTCAAGGTGGCGCAGGACTACCCGCAGGTGAAGTTCGAGTCCATCACCGGCTACAAAACCACCCCTAACGTGGCGGCTGCCAATGCTCGCTATTACGAGGGGCGCTACCTCGCGGGCATCGCCGCGGGCCGCATGAGCAAGACCGGCGTGGCCGGGTTCGTGGCCGGGTTTCCCATTCCGGAAGTGCTGCAGGGCATCAACGCCTTCACGCTGGGCATGCGCTCGGTGAACCCCAAGGCCTCCGTGAAGGTGGTGTGGCTCAATGTGTGGTTTGACCCACCCAAGGAGCGGGATGCGGCCATGGCGCTGTTCAACCAGGACGTGGACGTGATCGCGTTCCATACGGGCTCCACCGCCGTGATGGCGGCGGCGCAAGAGCGCGGCAAGATGGCCGTGGCCTACCACTCGGACATGCGCAAGACCGGGCCCGACGCCCAGATCGTGGCCGTGACGCACCAGTGGGGCACGTACTACACGGAGCGCGTGCGGGCCGTGCAAAGCGGCACCTGGAAAAGCGCCAACCTGTGGGGCGGCGTGCGCGAGGGCATGATCCGTGTGGGCGACTTTGGCCCCCGGGTGCCGGCGGCCGTGCAGCAGGAGGTGCTGAATGCCCAAAAGGCCGTGGGTGCGGGCAAGCTCCAGCCCTTCCGTGCGGGCAAGGTGCCGGTGCGCGACAACGAGAGGCAGGAGCGCATTGCCGCGGGCCAGGCGCTGTCGGATGCCCAGATATTGCAGATGAACTGGCTGGTGGAAGGCGTGGTCGGTAAGCTGTCCCGCTGATCCTTCACTACTTATCGGGGCTCCTTGGACACCATAGCCACTATGGGGAGCCGCGTATACAAGCGGTGCCCCCTGCCGCTAAGCTTGCCGCCATGCCTGTTTACCGTTCCGCCCTTTTGCGTTTTGCCGATGACGGCCGCGCCCTCTATGACGAAGATGGCCTGCTGGCCATCGGCCCCGACGCTCAGGGCTGCCAGCGTGTGCTGGCGGCAGGCGCCTGGCAGACCCTCGCGCCCCAGTTTGCCGGGGAGCCAATCGTGCATCTGCCGGGGCGCATCCTGGCCCCGGGGTTTGTGGACATGCACATCCACTTCCCGCAGACGGATGTGATCGGCTCGCCCGCCGATGGCCTGCTCCCCTGGCTGGAGAATTACACCTTTCCCCACGAGTCGCGGTTTGTGGAGCAGGACTATGCGGGGCAGGTGGCGCAGTTCTTTGTGGCCGAGCTGTTGCGCAACGGTGTGACCACGGCGCTGGCGTTTTCGACCTCGCATCCTGCATCGGTGGAGGCTCTGTTCACCGAAGCCCAGCGTCAGCAGGTGCGCCTTATCACCGGCAAGGTGCTGCAGGACCGCCACTCGCCTGACGGCGTGCGCGACGACACCGAGCAGAGCCTGATCGATACCGAAACCCTGATCCAGCGCTGGCACGGCGTGGACCGACTGGGCTATGCCATCACTCCCCGCTTTGCGCCCACGAGCACCCATGAGCAATTGCGCGGCGCGGGCGAGCTGGCCGCGCGTTACCCTGATGTGTGGATTCAATCCCACGTGGCCGAAAACCGCGACGAGATCTGCTGGGCGCGCGAACTGTTCCCCGCCGCACGCAGCTATCTGGGCGTGTATGACGACTTCGGCCTGATGCGCGAACGCGCGGTGTACGCGCACTGCATCCACTTCGACGACGATGACCGCGCGCTGATGCGTGACACCGGTGCCGTGGCTGCGGTCAGCCCCACCAGCAACCTCTTTCTGGGCAGTGGGTTTTTCGACTACGCCGGTGCCGACCGGGTGGGCTTTGGCTACGGCCTGGCCAGCGATGTGGGCGGGGGCACCAGCTTCAGCCCGTTCCACACCATGCTGGCCGCTTACTACGTGGGACGGGAGGGGCAGACCAAGCAGGGCCTGAGCCTGTCGCCCCAGCAACTGTGGTGGCAACACACCGCCGGTGCTGCGAAGGCGCTGGGCCTGGCGGGCGTGGTGGGCAATCTGCAGCCGGGCTGCGAGGCCGATTTTGTGGTGCTGAACCCCGAGGCCACGCCGCTTTTGGCGCGCAAGACACGCCAAGCGCGCAACCTCGATGAGCTTTTGTTTGCGCTGATCGTGCTCGGTGACGACCGCGTGGTGCAGGAAACGGTGATTTCTCAAGCAAAATACGGCTCTAGCGCTTGATATTCATGCGCTACCAGCTACGTATTTAATAGCGCCCGACAGTCCACCACTGCGCGGGCCACAGCGCAGGGAGTTCTTCTATGAGCATCAAGAGCGACAAATGGATCCGCCGCATGGCGGCCGAGCACGGCATGATCGAGCCCTTCGAGCCCGGCCAGGTCCGCGAAGTCGAAGGCCGCAAGATCATCAGCTACGGCACCAGTAGCTACGGCTACGACATCCGCTGTGCGCCCGAATTCAAGGTGTTCACCAACATCCACAGCACGGTGGTGGACCCCAAGAACTTCGACGAAAAGAGCTTTGTCGATTTCGAAGGCGACAGCTGCATCATCCCACCCAACAGCTTTGCGCTGGCCCGCACGGTCGAATACTTCCGCATCCCGCGCAATGTGCTCACCATCTGCCTGGGCAAAAGCACCTACGCGCGTTGCGGCATCATCGTCAACGTGACCCCGTTCGAGCCCGAATGGGAAGGCTATGTGACGCTCGAGTTCAGCAACACCACACCGCTGCCGGCGCGCATTTATGCGGGCGAGGGCTGCGCCCAGGTGCTGTTCTTCGAAAGCGACAAAGACGACGTGTGCGAGGTCAGCTACCGCGACCGGGGTGGCAAGTACCAAGGCCAGGTGGGCGTGACCTTGCCCAAAGCCTGACAACGCGCGCGGTGTGGGCGGCGGCAGGGCTGTTGTCCTACATGCGCCCTGCGCGTTGGCTGAAATGCAAGCATCGGTAAGTTTTTTAGCATGGGTGACACGCCTCCCGCGAGATGGAGGCTGATGGAGTTACACCATGCTGATGTCCGCTGCCGCCTCAACCTTCTTCCTCGCGCCCGTCCGTGCTCTGGTGCCAGCGCTGGCCGATACCGTTGCCGACGCTCGGGCCCCTGCTGCCGCCGCGTCCACTGACATCCCTTCGACCAGCCGCTCCACCCCGGCGCAGCATTCCGCCGACGCAGACTGCCAAGCGCACCACACGTACTGGCCCTGTGACCTTCTCAATACCTTTGTGCTGCGCATGGCGGCACAAGGCCACTGCGTGAACTTGTCGATGATGCTGGGCCACCGGCCCTATGCGCTGGAGCGGCTTGCGCTTGCAGCAAGCGCTCCGGACACGGGCCTGCAGGAACTGGCGACCCATTTGCGACCGTATTTCGAGGCCCCGGTGCTGCAGGCGGAAAGCCCGGCGCCGCTGCCTGCCGCGCAGGGCGACGGTCTCGCTGCGCCGTCGGACAGTCCTCACGCTTCGACACAGACCCTGTTGCGCCCCTGGCCCTTCGCTTCGTAGAGCGCGGCATCACCCCGTCGCAGCATGGCTGCGCCGTTGTCGTCTGCGCCGCGCATTGTGGCCACTCCGGCGCTGATGGTGATGGCACCCACCACCGGGTCCTGCTGCCCGGCCATGGCCGTGACCAGGGCCTGCGCAATGGACCGCGCGCCGTCCAGGTCGGTGTCGGGCAGCAGAGCCACAAACTCCTCTCCGCCCACCCGGGCCACCACATCGGAGCCGCGCAGGCGCGACTCCAGCGTGCGCGCCAGTTGCCGCAGCACCTCGTCTCCCGCTTCGTGCCCGTAGGTGTCGTTCACCCGTTTGAAGTGGTCCACATCCACGGTGATCACGCTGAGTGAGCGGCTGCTGCGCCGCGCCAAAGCCACGGCAAAGGCCATCTGCGTCTCGAAACCGCGCCGGTTCAGCAGGCCGGTGAGGGCGTCGGTGCGTGCCTGCAGGTCCAGTGCGCGGTTGGCGGCTTCCAGCTCCAGCGTGCGCAGACGCACCTTTTCTTCCATGGCCTCGCGGGCGGCCAGCAGGCGGTGCGTCATGCGGCCCAGTGACTGGGAGAGTTGCGCCACCTCGCGGTTGCTTTGCATGGCCGGGATGCTGCTGCCTGGACGGTCGGCTTCCACCGCGCTGGCAGCATCGGCCAGTGCGTACAGGTCCACGCTCAGGCGCCGGGCGGCCAGCCAGGCCAGGGCGGAGGCGAGCAGCGCGGCGGCCAGTCCGATCACCAGTGTGAGCTGGACCGTTTTGTCTGCCTCGGCAAAAGCCAGCTCCACCGGCTGGCGTGCCACGATGCGCCAGCCCAGGTCGCTGGCTGCGTTGCGTGGCTGCAGCTGGGTGGCTGCGGTCAGGTAGCGCTTGCCATCCTGCCACCGGGTCACCGTGGTCTGCGTGCGGTCGCCATCGCGGTTGTTGTTGACATTGATGCCCTCGGGCAGGCGCTGCCCGGCGGCTCGCATCGCATCGGTCTGCCCGCCGGGCGCATAAATCAACTCGCCTTTGCGGTCGAAAATGAACAGCCCGAGCGCGCTTTCATCGGAGGATACGGGGGTGAGGCTTTCCAGCACCTCGCGGGTCCATTGCCAGTTGCCATGGATGCCGAGTACGCCCACCGTAGTGGGGCCGATGCGGATGGGGGCTGAAAAGTCCACGAACCGGTGTGGCTCGCCGGTGGCGTTCGGGGGCAGCAGAGAGCTCAGCAACTGGGCAGGGTGCACGTCGCCCACATGCACCGCTTCCAGCCCGTGTTGAAACCACGGGCGCTGCGCCACGCTCTGGCCCACCAGCAGCCCCCCCGTGGCGTTGCGCACCACGCCCTGGGCATCGGCCACACCGATCCAGATGTTGTTGGGTTGCATGGCCTGGCTGCGTACGAGCATGTGCTGCGCTTCGGCAGAGTCGAGTCCCTTGGCCCAGACCACTTCAGCGCTGGCCATCACCTCGGCTTCCAGGCTGCGCTGCATCAGACCCAGGGCCAGGAGCGTGCCGGCGTTTTCGGCCACCACCTGCAAGGAGTTGCCTGCATCGCGCTGGATGCGGTGCTTGAGAAGCTCGCCAAACCCCAGCGACAGCAACACCGACAGGCTCACCACCAGCGTGCCAAACACCAGCGCGATCTGCATGCGCAGGCTGTGGTCTGAAAAGCGGGCGATGAACATCATGCGGATGTGGCCGTCAAGGGCTCCATCGCAGCCGGCGCCTGGCTGGCGTGGCGCAGCGCGAGCCGGGCGGCTGCCAGGTCCCAGCCTGCCCAGCCGCAACTCTTGAACAACACCGGCCCCGTGTGGCGCACGGTGGCTGCGGTGCCGTGGCTGCACACCACGTCACCCAGCGTGGGCAGAGCGGCCACGTCCAGTCCCGCCTGCAGCAGGTCGCCTGCCTCGTGGAGCGCATCGCTGGTGTCCACCACGATGCGTCCGTGCCGCGCCACATGCTGGCACAGGCCCGGCGCCAATTCGGCCATGGTCGGGGTGAAGGCACCCACGGCCGTCACAAAGGCGTCGGGACGGGGCAGGGCATGCAGTGCCACTGTGCTGGCGGTGGTGCAGGTGGCTATCAGCGGGCAGTGGGGCACCGCAGCGTCGGCATCGGCCACCACCCGTACCTGCGCGCCCAATGCGCGCACTTGCGCCGCCAGGGCCTCGGCGCTGGCACTGCTGCGCGAGGCAATCCACACGTCGCGCACGCCCAGGCCGTGGATGAATGCCTCGGCATGGGCCAGGCCCTGCACCCCTGCGCCTACGATGAGCAACGGGCCGTGTGGCACCCGCGCCAGGTGCCGGGCCGCCAGCAAAGAGACGGCGGCGGTGCGCCGTGCGGTGACTGTGGGGCCGTCCAGCACCAGCCGGCGCTCGCCCGTGGCAATGTCGAACACCACCACATCGCCCTGGATGGACGGGCGGCCCGTGCCTGCGTTACCCGGCGTGAAGGTGATGAGCTTGGCCATGGCCACCGTGCGGTCCGTGGCCGGCATCACAAACAGGCTGCCGCCCTGTGCCAGCGGCAGCACGCCACGCTGGGGCACCACCACGGTGCTGTCTTGCAGCAAGGCAGCAATTTCATCCGCCAGAGCGGACCAGGGCAGCCGCGCGGCGGTGGCCGCTGCGTCCAGCACGCCCAGGGATTCAAGAGGGGAGGCTAAAGGCATGCCCGGACTGTACACAGCAGGCTGCTGAATGGGGAGCGGAGAACCCCTCAAGGATCCCCAGCCTCATCCCACTCCCCGGTCGGTGCAGGGTGCCGGTGCAGGTTTGTCTCAGGGCCGCGGCCCGCTAATGCGTTGCGCCCGCCTGCAGCGCAATGTCTTGCGGCGCCAGCACCGCTGCCCAGAGGGCCGCATGGATGCCGCGCACCATGTCGCGCAGCGGCAGGTGGGGCTCGCCCTGGCCGCTGAGCCAAGGCACATGCACAAAGCCGCCGCGCGCGCCCTGGGGACCCCGGCCCTGCGCCAGCAGGTGCATCAGCCCGTACAGCACATGGTTGCAGACGAAAGTGCCCGCGGTCTGAGACACCTCGCAGGGCACACCCGCGCGCTGCACGGCGCGCAGCATGGCCTTGATGGGCAGGCTGGAAAAGTAGGCGGCGGGCCCGCCAGCGTGGACTGGGGTGTCGATGGGCTGGGCACCCATGTTGTCGGGGATGCGCGCGTCGTTGATGTTGATGCCTATGCGCTCGATGGAAAGCGCATCACGCCCGCCCGCCAGCCCCAGGCACAGTGTGAGGGCCGGCTGGTGGGCCTGCACCAGCGACTGCAAACGCTGCAGCGACTGCCCGAACACCGTGGGCAATTGCGCGGCCACGACCGAGTGCCCTGCCATGCGCTGGCCGTGCAGGGCTTGCGCGATGAGCCAGCTGGGGTTGTGCGCGCCACCCCCAAACGGGTCAAAACCGGTGAGCAGGATGGTGGGCCTGGCCTGGGGCGCGCTGTGGAGGGTGTCAGGTGCCATGGGTGTGATGAAGGGCGTGCAAGAGCGGGGTGGAACACATCGTAAATCGTCCGCGCCGGGGGCGGTCCCGCGCGTAACATGCAGGCTTGGTCGCCCCGCCTGGAGGGCGCTGGAGAGACACCATGAAATGGGAAGGCAATCGCGAGTCTGACAACGTGGAAGACCGCCGCGACGAGGGGGGCGGCGGCGGATCGCCGGTGTTTGGCGGGCGCAGCATTGGCATTGGCACCATCGTGATCGCGCTGCTGGGCGGCTGGGTGCTGGGTATCAACCCCTTGACCATCCTGGGCCTGCTCAGTGGCGGCGGCCCTGTGCCCCAGGTGCAGACGCAGCCCCAAGCGCCCGCGCACCGCCCGCCCGCCGACGACGCCATGGCCCGTTTTGTGTCCACGGTGCTTGCCGACACCGAGGATGTGTGGGGCGAAGTGTTCCGCCAGGGCGGCGGGCGCTACCAGGACCCGCGCCTGGTGTTGTTCCGGGGCGCCACGCCCACGGCCTGCGGCACGGGGCAGGCGGCCATGGGCCCGTTCTACTGCCCGGCCGATCAGAAGGTTTACATCGATCTGGGTTTTTACGAAACCCTCAAGAGCCGACTGGGGGCCCCGGGCGACTTCGCCCAGGCCTATGTGATTGCCCATGAGGTGGGGCACCATGTGCAGAACCAGCTGGGCATCAGCGCCAAGGTAGACCAAATGCGGGGCCGCGTGAGCAAGCCCGAGTACAACGCACTGTCGGTGCGGCTAGAGCTGCAGGCCGACTGCTTTGCCGGGGTGTGGGCGCACCACGCCCAGAAGGCCCGCCAGATCCTGGAGCAGGGCGATGTGGAGGAGGCGATGAACGCAGCCGCCAAGATTGGTGACGACGCGCTGCAACGTGCCAACGGCGGGGCGGTGGTCCCCGAGAGCTTTACCCACGGCACCAGCGCACAGCGGCAGCGCTGGTTCAACAACGGCTTGCAGACGGGCAGCGTCAAGGCCTGTGACACCTTTGCCGCGCGCAGTCTGTAGCGCGCTTACCAATGCCTTGGCAGTGCCTTGATACCGCCCTGACTTCGACGGTCGTATAAATCTCTCCATGCCTTCCACCGCACCTGTGGCTCCCCCAGCGCATCGCCATGCTGAGCGCCCGGCAGGTGCCGAGGCGGGGCCCTCAGCGCCACAGCCCTCGGGCGCTGCGGCGGCGTGGTCCGCGGCGGCTGTCACCGTGCCCCATGCGGTTGGCCTGGGGCTGCTGGCGTTTGCTCCGCTGGCGGGCGAGCATTCGCTGGCGGCGCTGGCTTTGTGGTCGGCGGCACTGCCCGGCCTGCTGTTGACCCTGGCGACGCCCCGCGCGGGGGTGGTGTACGCACCGACCACCGTGGTGGCGCTGTTGTTTGCAGCCGTGCTGGCCACCGCCCATGGCGCTGCGCCCGGCCTGGGTCTGAGCGCCCGCCAGGTGCTGGCGGTCACCGGCGCCACGGTGGCCTTGGCCTTTGTGTTCCAGTGGCTGTTGGGGGTGCTCCGGCTGGCGTCGGTGGCGCGGTTTCTGCCCATCTCGGTCACCCACGGGTTTGCGGCCGGCGTGGGCTTGTCGATGGTGGTGGGGCAGGTGCGCAATGGCTTTGGCGCCGGGGCCGATGCGCTGTGGGACGCGCGCACCGGCTGGCACCTGCTGGCCGCCCTGGCGGTGGTGGGGTTGGCCTGGGGGCTGCGCCAGCGCTGGCCCCGCATGCCGGGGCTGCTGACGGCCGTGGCTTTGGTGGCCTTGGCCGTGGCGTTGTCAGGGCTGTGGGGGGGCGGGCATAGCACTGTGCTGGTGCCCGCAGTGCTGCCCAGCCAATTTGCCTTGCCGTTGTTGCCCGACTGGACAGGTATTCCCTGGTGGGCCCTGGCCCGGCAGCAGGGATCGGCCCTGGTGGTGCTGGCCGTGCTGATGGCGCTGGTCAACAGCCTGGAGATTCTGGTGTTCAACCAGGAGCTGGAGCTGGACCATGGGCTGCGCGGCAACGCCAACCTGGCGCTGCGCCGCGAGAGCCTTTTGGGTGCACTGTGCGGGCTGATGGGAATGATTCCCGCATCGACCAGCGCGTCGCGTTCGCGCATCGTGCTGGCGCAGGCGGAGGCATCGCGCGATGCCCCCCGCTGGCACGCCGCCATCATGCTGGGGGTGGCAGTCACCGGGGCGTGGTGGCTGCACTGGGTGCCCATGGCCTGCCTTGCGGGCGGTCTGGTGTTGGCGGGACTGATGCAGGTGCCGGGCCTCATGTGGTCGCTGCGCTATGCGCGCCGGTCACGAGTGACCTGGGCGCAAAGCTGGCTGGTGGCGCTGGTGTTTGCCGTGATGGGTGGCGTGGTGGCGCTGGTGGCCGGTCTGGTGGTGGCCACGTTTGTGCTGCTGCACGACTCTGCCGCCACAGTGCTGCGCCACGTGCGGCTGGATGGCGAGCTGCGCTCACGGCGCTTGCGCAGGGCGGGGTCGGACAGCTGGCTGTCGCCGCGCATGAACCAGGTAGCGGTGTTCGAGCTGCAGGGCGTGATGTCGTTTGGAGTGGCCGCTCACTTGGCGGAGCAGGTGCGCATGCTGCTGCAGCCGCGCCACCGCTGGGTCATTCTGGACGCGGGCCGTGTGCCGGCATGGGACAGCACCGCATTGGCCCAATTGCGGGCGTTGGTGCGCGACCTCGACCAGCAAGGCATTGCGGCCGCCGTGGCGGCACTGGACCCCATGGCCGCCGAACATGCAGGGGAGCAGGTGCGCGCCTTTGCCGATCTGGATCGTGCGCTGGAATGGGCCGAGGTAGGCATCCTGTCCCTGCGCCCCATCGAGCAACGCCCGGCCCGGCCCGAGCGTGATCTGCTGGGGGAGGTGGGTGAGGGCGTGCCCAAGGCCGCCGCAGAGGCCTTGCAGGCTTTGCTGCTGCAGCAGGCCGTCCCACCGCACGGTGTGGTGTTCCATGCCGGCGACACCGACCACGACTTGCTGGTGGTGAAGTCCGGCCACATCACGCTGGTCACCCAGTGGCCGCCCGACAAGGGCTTGCGTCTTGCGACCGTCGGTCCGGGCATGGCGTTTGGCGAGATGGCGTTTCTCAATGGCGCAGCCCGCAGTGCCTGCGCCGGCTCCGAGCGGGGCCCCGCGCACCTGGTGCGTTTGTCGCGCGCTCATTTCGATGCCTGGGCTCGCCAGTACCCCGAGGCAGCGCTCACGGTGATGAACAACCTGGCCCAGATCGGCGCCCGCCGCCTGGCGGTGACCACGCGGCAGTTGCGGGCGGTGCTGGAGTAGCGAGGGCGGGCGATGGGCCTTCTTGCCTGGCGTGAAGCGTGACCCGGTCCTGGGGCCGACAGGCGTGCGAAAACCGCGGATTTCTATAATCAAGGGTTGGCCAATTCCACTTGGCAATCTCCCTTTACCGCTCCATGGAATCCACCACCTCGCCCCCCGCCGCCGAAACTCCCGTGGCCGTCACTCCTTTTGAATGGATCGGCGGCGAAGAGCGCGTGCGCACCCTGACCGAGCGCTTCTACGACCTGATGGACCTGGAGCCTGGCTATGCCGAGTTGCGTGCCGCCCATGGCAGCGACCTGGGCCAGGCCCGGCAAAAGCTGTTCATGTTTCTGTGTGGCTGGCTGGGTGGGCCTTCGTACTACACCGACCAGTTTGGCCATCCGCGCCTGCGCGCGCGCCACATGCCGTTTGCCATCGGCATCAAGGAGCGCGACCAGTGGGTGGCTTGCATGGACCAGGCCATGGGCGAGACCGGCGTGCCCACCGACCTGCGCGTGCGGCTGAAGGAAAGCTTCATGGGCACGGCCGACTGGATGCGCAACAAAGGGGTCTAGCCAGCCCGCAAGGCGGCCCTCGTTTGCGCCCTTGAAGGGCGCCCCTGTGTGTTTCCTGAGGCTTCGTCCACAGGCTCTAAGATGCTCCCTCCAACAAATACAGGAGGTGGGTTATGTCGGCAACTGCATGGGTCGTGGTCGTTGTGCTGGTTGCGGTGCTGGTGTGGGCCGTCACGGTCTACAACCGGCTGGTGCAGTTGCGCAACCGCATTGCCAACGCGTTTGGCCAGATCGACGTGCAGCTCAAGCGCCGTTATGACCTGATTCCCAATCTGGTGGAGGTGGCGCGTGGCTATCTGGCGCACGAGGCTGCCACGCTGGAGGCCGTCATCAAGGCCCGCAGCCAGGCGCAGGGTGCGGCCGCGGCAGTGCGTGCAGCTCCCCAAAGCGCCAGCGCCATGGGCGCGCTGGCGGCAGCAGAAGGCGTGCTTGGCGGCAGCCTGGGGCGCCTGATGGTGGTGGCCGAGAGCTACCCCGATCTCAAGGCCGATGCCACCATGCAGTCGCTGTCCGAAGAGATCACCAGCACCGAAAACCGCCTGGGGTTTGCACGCCAGGCCTACAACGACCAGGCGCTGGAGTTCAACGATGCGGCGGCTCAGTTCCCCGAGCTTGTCGTCGCGCGCCTGCTGGGTTTTGCGCCCGCGCCCATGCTGGCGTCCACGCAGTCCGACGAAGAGCGCGCTGCGCCCCGGGTGAAGTTCTGATCCTCCCCTCGCCACACCCATGAAGTTCTGGGACCACCAGCACAGCGCACGCAGCGAGACGCGCCGCCTGCTGCTGGGCTTTGCCTTCGCCGTGGTCGTTCTGGTGGCGGCTGTGCACGCTGCCCTGGCGCTGGCCTGGTGGCTGATGGTGGCGGTGCTGCCAGTGCATCTGCCCTTTCCGCAGGGTTTCCTGGCGGCCAATGTGGGCGTCTCGCTGATGCTGGTGCTCGGCGGCTGGTGGGTGGAGACGTCCAATTTGCGCGCTGGCGGTGTCAAGCTGGCCCGGCGCGTGGGTGCACGCGAGTTGCGTCCTTCGCTGTCGCACGCCGAGCAGCGGCTGTCCAACATCGTGGACGAGCTGTGCATCGCCGCGCACATGGCTCGCCCGCAGATCATGGTCATGCCCCGCACCGATGCCATCAACGCGTTCGCTGCAGGATGGGACGAGAGCGATGCCGTCATTGCCGTGACGCAGGGCGCCCTGGACTACCTCACCCGCGAAGAGATGCAGGGCATGGTGGCCCACGAGTTGAGCCATCTGCACGAGGGCGACACGCGCCTGAAGATGCGGCTGGCGGGCATGGTGTTCGGGCTGGAGCTGGTCTACAACTTTGGCGACACGATGCGCGAACGCCGGGGCCTGGCCTGGTGGTTCGGGTCGGCCATCATGGTGGCGGGCTTTGCGGGCTGGCTCACCGGCCGCATGCTCAAGGCCGCCGTGTCCCGCCAGCGCGAATACCTGGCCGACGCACGCGCGGTGCAGTGGACACGCAGCCGTGACGGTCTGGGCGGTGTGCTGCGCAAGGTCATGGCCCAGCGCCGCGACACACCGGCCGGGTATGCCGAGAACCCCGCCCACACCGGCCTGGCCCACCCGGCCGTGCAGCACATGCTGCTGGTGGATGTGGACGGTGGTAGCCGCATGGAACGCTGGCTGGACACCCACCCCACGCTCGACGACCGCGTGCAGCGTGTGTATGGCCGCCGCATGCCGCCGTTGCCAGCCGTGCCGGTGACTGCGGGACCCGAGTCTGCGCGGCGCAATGAAGGTGTGGTGCCCGGGGCGGTATCCATTGCGTCGCTGGTGGACCCGTTTGCGCGCTTCATGTAAACCGCTGCGAGGGCGGCAGATTCTTTGCAGGAGAACCATTTCAATGTCACGCGACGCACGATTCCAGGAACAGGCCCAGGCGCTGGGCTACAGCTTTGAGGGCGAGATCAAGATCGGCGGCAACTATGTGCCGCTGGTGCGGGACGGCCACCACATCTACCTGAGCGGGCAGATCCCGCGCGTGGGCGACACGGTGGTCGTCACCGGCGCGGCGGGTGCCGGCGCCTCGCTGGCCGATGCGCAAAAGGCCGCCAAGGTCTGCGCGATGCGGGCGCTGGCGCTGCTGCAGCGCGCCTTGGGTTCGCTGGATGCCGTGCAGTCCATCCTGCGCATTACCGTGTACGTGCAGTCGGCGCCCACCTTCACGCAGCAAAGCGAGGTGGCCGATGGCGCCTCGGAGGTGCTGTTTGCCGTGCTGGGGGAGGCGGGTGCCCACACCCGCACCTCGGTGGGGGTGCTGCAGCTGCCCAAGAGCGCCACTGTGGAGGTGGACCTGATTGCCTCGGTGGCGCCGCAGGCGTCCCCTCCGGTCCCGGGCTGATGGCTCATCGCGTCTGGAGAACATGCCATGACCGCCGCTGAGTCGGCTCCCGCACCAGGGCCGCGCCAAGACGCCAGCGTGCACCCGCGTTTCAACGTGTTCGGCCGCATCGTCGAAGTGCGGCGCGAGGGCCCGCTGTGGCAGGCCTACCGCGTGGGCGCTGACGGCAAGCGCACGCCGTCTGGCTTTGTGATCCCCGACTTTGTCGCAGAGCATGAGCTGGTGCAGTTTCTGGAAGATTTATTCCACGAGAGCGCCTCGCCCCACAACGGCGACGTGTACCGCATCGGCTGAATCGACACGCGGCGCCCTGACCGCGGGGCGCTGCGCGGGTGTTGCGGCGCCGCCGTCGCGTCACACCGCTGTCAAACCCGGCCCAGACACTCGGTCCCTTGTTTCAATGAGGGACTGTTCATGCCTGAGCGCACTCCGGGTTTTTTGATTTCTTCTTCGCGTGTTTCACGCCGCGTGGCCACGCTGGGGTTGGTGGCCCTGGCCGCGTCGCTGGCCGCTTGCGGTGGCAGCGACAGCGCTAGCAGCAACGCAGGCGCCACAGCCACGCTGGCCGTGCTCGAGACGACCGACCTGCACTTCAACGTGCGCAGCTACGACTATTTCAAGCTCGCCGATGACAAGTCCTACGGCTTCGAGCGCACCGCCACGCTGGTGCGCGCCGCGCGCAAGGAGTTTGCCAACACGCTGCTGGTGGACAACGGCGACACCATCCAGGGCACCGCGCTGGCCGACTACGAGGCCACCATCAGCCCCATCCCCTGCACGCAGCAGCTGTCCATGTACAAGGCCATGGGCGCGCTGGGATTTGATGCGGGCACGCTGGGCAATCACGAGTTCAACTACGGCCTGCCTTTCCTGAACCAGGTGCTGGGTGGCGGGCTGGACGTGGATGGCGTCGATGCCACCAAGAAGTGCGCAGGCGCAGGCTACCCCGCCGTGCTGGCCAACGTGTACAGCAGCAAGACCAAGAAGCCGCTGGTGCAGCCCTATGCGCTGCTGGAGCGCACGCTGGTGGCCAAGGGTACCGATGGCAAGGAAGTGAAGCTGCCCATCAAGATCGGTGTGATCGGTTTCACGACGCCCGGCATCATGAACTGGGACAAGCGCTACCTGGAAGGCAAGGTCTATACCGAAGGCGCCGTGGAATCCGCCAACAAGTACGTGCCCGAGCTGCGCGCCAAGGGCGCCGACATTGTGGTGGCGCTGTTGCACGGCGGGCTCGACAATGCTGCCTACTCGGCCACCATGGAGAACCCGGGCCTGTACCTGTCGAAGGTGGCCGGTATCGACGCGATGGTGATGGGCCACCAGCACGGCGTGTTCCCCGACACGGCGGCCACCCCCAGCTTCAACTTGGCCGGCGTGGACCACAAGGCAGGCACTGTGAACGGCGTGCCGGCGGTGATGGCCAGCTCGTGGGGCAAGGCGCTGGGCGTGGTGCAGCTGGCGCTGCAGTGGGATGGCGCCAAGTGGGTGGTCAACAAGTCCGCCAGCAAGAGCGAGCTGCGCAACATCCAGAGCAAGAATGCCGCAGGTGCCACGGTGACTGTGGATGCAGACCCTGCCATCGCCCCGTTGATCGAGACGCAGCACCAGGCCGCGATCAAGTATGTGAAGACACCGATCGGCCAGACCGATTTCCGCATGAGCACGCTGTTTGCCGATGTGGGTGACCCCGGCGCGATCCAGATCGTGAACCAGGCCCAGCAGGCCTACGTGGCGGCCTACCTCAAGGCCAGCCTGCCGCAGTACGCTGCGTTGCCCGTGCTGTCGGTGAGCGCACCGTTCAAGAGCGGCTTCCAGGGCGGGGCCGACTACACCGACGTGGCGGTGGGCCCGCTGGCCATCAACAACGCGGCCGACCTGTACCTGTATCCCAACACGGTGTACGCGGTGAAGGTGAACGGTGCTGACATTAAGAACTGGTTAGAGGCCGCTGCCAAGCGCTTCAACCAGATCGACCCGGCCAAGACGGGCGAGCAGCAGCTCATCAGCACCTTCCCTGGCTACAACTTCGACATGTTCACGACGGCCGACGTGCAGTACGAGATCGACGTGACGCAGGCCGTGGGCAGCCGCATCAAGAACCTCACCTACCTGGGCAAGCCCATCGACGCGGCGCAGGAGTTCGTGATTGCCACCAACAACTACCGCGCCACCAGCGGCAAGAGCTTCATCGACAAGCTCGACGGCTCAGGCACCATCTGGGCCTCGCCCGATGCCAACCGCGACGTGGTGATCGACTACATCCGCAAGAACCCCGCCGTGACCCGCGCTGCCAACGGCGCTGCCAAGAGCTGGCGCTTTGCCAAGGCCACGGTGGCGGGGCCGGTGGTGTTCAGCTCGGGTGCCAATGCCCTCAGCGTGGCGCAAGCGGCCGGGCTGGGCAATGTGTCGCTGCTAGCGGCCGATGATGGCTCGGGCAAGGGCACTTCGAAGTACGGCGTGGACCTGTCCAAGTAAGCATCAGCCCACCGCCGCAGGGAATGTGGCGGTGCGCGCCTTCACCGCGCCACCGCTGCATGTCCCGGTTGTCTCTGATTTGCTCTGTTTTTGATAGCTGCAAGCGCAAATAAATCATGCGCTTGCGGCTTTTTTTATGAGTTTTTTCGCAGAACGGGCTGCAGCAGCACCACCAGCGCCCCCGCGCCCCCGTCCATGGGCCGTGCCTGCACAAAGGCCAGCACCTCGTTCTTTTGCACCAGCCAGCGCTGCACACGGCCCTTGAGCACGGGGCTCTTGCCGGGCGAGCCCAAGCCCTTGCCATGCACCACGCGCACGCAGCGCAGGCCGATCTTGTGGGCGTGGCGGATGAAGTCGCCCAGCGCCTCGCGCGCCTCGTCCACGCGCAGGCCGTGCAGGTCCAGCTGGCGCTGAATGCTCCAATGGCCCGCGCGCAGCCGGCGTGTCACCTCCACGCCAATGCCGGGGCGGCGAAAGCTGAGCTGGTCGTCGGTGTCCAGCAGGGTGCTCACGTCGAAGTCATCGCTGATCGATTCCATCAGCACCCGCTCCTCGTCCAGCCAGTGCTGCACCGGCAGCGGTGGAGGCAGATGCTTGCGCAGCCGCGCCACGTTGGGATTGCGCAGCGGCGTGACGGGGCCCACGCTGCGGCTGAAGAGGTGGCGCTCGGCCTCGGCCCGGGCAGCCGCTTCGCGGCGGGCTTTTTCTTCAGCCTCGCGGCGCTCCTGCTCCTCGCGCAGGCGGCGGGCCACGGTGGCCAGGTCCTGCAGCTGGGTGATGCGTTCGCCCGCGCGCCGTGGGGCCGGCGGGGCGCGGCGGCGGGGTGGTGCGGTGCTGTCTGCGGCTGCGGGCGCGGCAGGGGCATGGCGCAGCGGGCGCATGGCCGCCTTGGCCGCTGCTTTTTTGTCGGCCAGGCCTGCGCGCCGGATGGACCGGGGCGCGGTAGGCGCAGGGGCGGGGGCGCTGGCTTCCTCGGGTGCCCCGTTGCCACGTGCAGCCCGTGCCAGCGCGGTGTGTAGTGCCGTCGGTGGGCGGGCCGGTGCGGGTGCAGGTCCTGTCACACCTGGCCCTTCTCAGCCATCGACAGGGCCTGCCCCGGCGCGACGATCACATGGTCGAGCACGCGCACATCCACCAGGGCCAGCGTGGTCTTCAGGGTCTGGGTCAGCGCTTCGTCGGCGCGGCTGGGTTGTACGCTGCCGCTGGGGTGGTTGTGGGCCAGCACCACGGCTGCGGCCTGGTGGTGCAGGGCGCGCAGCACCACCTCGCGCGGGTACACGCTGGTCTGCGTGAGCGTGCCGCGAAACAGCTCCTCCAGCGCCAGCAGGCGATTCTGCGCATCCAGAAACAGCACGGCAAACACCTCGTGCCCTTTGGCGGCCAGGTGCAGCTGCAAGTAGTGCTTGACGGTGTCGGGCGAGTCGAACACCTCGCGCTCGCGCAGCTGCTGGGCCAGGGCGCGGCGGGCCAGCTCCAGCACCGCCACCAGCTCGGCGCGTTTGGCGGGGCCCAGGCCCTTGATGCGTTCCAGGTCGGCCGCGCTGGTGTGCAGCAGCCCGGCAATGCCGCCGAAGCCACCGGTGATGGCGCCCGTGTTGGGGTCGATGCCGGGCGGGTCCAGCAGCTCCTGCGCCATCTGCAGCACACCCTTGCCCACGATGCCGGTGCGCAGCAGGATGGCCAGCAGCTCGGCATCGGCCAGCGCAGCGGGGCCGCGCGCCAGCAGTTTTTCGCGGGGCTGGGCGTCGGCGGGCAGGTCTTTGAGGGGCATGGCGCGAGAGGAGGGCGGAGGGAGCGGAGACACGGGGCGGGAGCCGCGGGTAGGGGTTTCCCCGGTTTTCTACAATCGTGGCAGTTTATCGGGACTCTCATGACCTCTATTTCCACCCCCCTTCCCACCGTTCAGCCGGGCTCCTTCCTCACGCTGCACTACCGCCTGGCTGGCCCGGCGGGGGATGTGATCAACACTTTTACTGACAAACCCGCCACCCTGTCGCTGGGCACGGGCGAGTTGTCGCCCGCCATGGAGCAGCGCCTGTTGGGCCTGGCCGAAGGCACGCGCACCACGTTCGAGCTGCCTGCGGGCGAGGCTTTTGGCGAGCGCAATGCCGACATGCAGCAGTGGGTGGCGCGCAAGTTGATGAACGAGCTGGGCGACCCCGACGAAAAGTACAACGTGGGCGATGTGGTGCAGTTCCCCACGCCCGACGGCCAGGGCAGCTACGCCGGGGCCGTGATGCAGGTGCGTGAAGATGGCGCGGTGCTGTTCGACTTCAACCACCCGCTGGCGGGCCAGCCCGTGACCTTTGAAGTGCAGCTGATCGGGATCCTGTGATGCAGGCGCCGCAAGAAATCCTGCTGGCCGAGCCGCGCGGCTTTTGCGCCGGTGTGGACCGCGCCATCGAGATCGTGGAGCGCGCTATCCAGAAATTTGGCGCCCCCATCTATGTGCGCCACGAGATCGTGCACAACACCTATGTGGTGAACGACCTCAAGGCCAAGGGCGCGATCTTCATCGAAGAGCTGTCGGACGTGCCACCCGGCGCCACGCTGGTCTTCAGTGCCCACGGCGTGAGCAAGGCGGTGCAGCAAGAGGCCGTGGCGCGTGGCTTCAGCATTTTTGACGCTACCTGCCCGCTGGTGACCAAGGTGCACGTCGAAGTGGCCAAGCTCGCCAAAGAAGGCTACGAATTCATCATGATCGGCCACAAGGGTCATCCCGAGGTCGAGGGCACCATGGGCCAGCTCGACCACGGCATCCACCTGGTGGAAGACGTGGAAGATGTGGCCCGCGTGCAGCCTGCGCAGACCGAGAAACTGGCCGTGGTCACGCAGACCACGCTGAGCGTGGACGACGCCGCCGAAATCTCGGCCGCCGTGCGCGCGCGCTTTCCCAGCGTGCGCGAGCCCAAGCAGCAGGACATCTGCTACGCCACGCAGAACCGGCAGGACGCCGTCAAGGTGCTGAGCCCGCAGGTGGACGTGGTGATCGTGGTGGGCAGCCCCACCAGCTCCAACAGCAATCGCCTGCGCGAGCTGGCCGCCAAGCTGGGCACCACCGCCTACATGGTGGACAGTGCCGAAGAGCTCAAAGGCGAATGGTTTGACGGCCTGGCCCGCGTGGGACTGACCGCGGGCGCTTCAGCGCCGGAAATCCTGGTGCAGCAGGTCATCGATCGCATCAAGGCGCTGGGCGCGGTGTCGGTGCGCACCATGGCGGGCATCGAAGAAACCGTGAAATTCCCGCTGCCCAAGGGGCTCAAGATTGACGCAGCCACTGGACTGGAAATCTCGCAGCGCCAGCCGGAGACAGGGCCGTCTGCCCATTGAAGGTGGCGGGTCTTGTAACCGGTGAAAGTGCAAGGGCGCCAGCAGGCGCCCTTTTTACTCCTGAATTGATAGCTGCTTGCGATTGTTCATAGGGCGCTAGTGATCATTTTTGTTTGTATTTCCACTACAGGGGCACTGCAGGTCCGCTCCACAGGTCCAGCGGCGGGTCGGCAGCCACCGCCCGCAGGATGTCGGTGCGCGAGATAAAGCCCGACAACACCCCGGCCTCGTCGGTCACCGGCAGGCCGGGCAGACCGGTGTCCAGCAGCACGGCGGCCACGCGGCGCAGTTCGGTGTCGGCCGCCACGGTGGGCACGGGGCTCACCATCACCTCGGACACCGGGCGGCGCGCCAGGGCGATGGCCTCCTTGACGGCGCCGGGCTCGGGCAGCAAGTCCAGCGGCGCCATGTCGGCCCGGAGCAGCAACCCGATCACGCGTCCCAGCGCATCCACCACAGGGGCTTGGGCCACCTTGTGCTCGGCCAGGGTCTGCCAGGCATCGTTCACGCGCGCGTCTGGCGCCACGCCCAGGCCGCCGGTGGTCATCACGTCGCTCACCTTCGTCAGCGGCTGGCGGGTGGTGGCCTGGGGGCCTTGTTCGGTTTGCGCGTAGGCGGTCACGGCGTCTTGCAGGCGCAGGTTGACGACGGAGGGCGATGCGGCAGCGTTGGTGTGGGCCACCGTGGGGCGGGGCGGGGCCGTGAAGACGGGCACCGTCTGGCTGTCTTGCACGTCCATGGGCCGCGTGCGCAGGGCCTGCGGGCGCTGCACACTGCGCACGGCAGAAATACGCGCCAGGTTTTCAGGGCCGCCACGGTACATCTGGCCCGACGGGCCGAACACAAAGAACATGCTTTTTCTCCTGCGCGCAGGCCCGCCAGCGCATGTGCGCGGGGTGCTGCCCTGCCCATGTTATCGGCAGGAGGGCGGCGCACATGCAGTCCGCCTTGTGTCTGCATGTTGCGAGCAGCCCCTACACTGCCCCTTCTTTTGACATCACCTGCCTTACGGAGCCCCGCATGATCGACCGCGCCGCCATCGTCGCCGCCCGCCGCCAACTGGCCACCCAGCCCGACTTTCTGCGCACCACGCCACTGATGCGCCTGTCTGGCAAGTCCCTGGGCGTAGACTGCGCCGAGGTCTGGCTCAAGCTGGAGCATCTGCAGGTGGGCGGCAGCTTCAAGGCGCGCGGCATGCTCTACCGGCTGCTGGCCAACCCGGTGCCCGACAGCGGCGTGATCATCGCTTCAGGCGGCAACGCCGGCATTGCCGTGGCGGCGTCTGCCCAGGCGCTGGGCGTGCGCTGCGAGGTGTTTGTGCCCGAAGTCTCGCCCGAGGCCAAGCGCGCTCGCTTGCGGGCGCTGGGCGCTGAAGTGGTCGTCACCGGCGCCGCATATGCCGAAGCCTTTGAAGCCTGCGTGGCCCGCCAGAAGGCCACGGGTGCGCTGCAGGCCCATGCCTATGACCAACCCGAAGTGGTGGCCGGTGCAGGCACGCTGGCGCTGGAGATGGAAGAGCAGGGCGGTCGCTTGCCCGACACGGTACTGGTCAGCGTGGGCGGTGGCGGCCTCATCGGCGGTGTGGCTGCGTGGGTGGAGAGCCGGGCCCATGTGGTCGCGCTGGAGCCCGAACGCGCGCCCACCCTGCATGCGGCGCGCGCTGCAGGCCAGCCCGTGGATGTGGAAGTGGGTGGCGTGGCCGCCGACTCCCTGGGCGCCAAGCGCATCGGTGCCATTGGCTGGGAAGTCAGCCAGCGCCATGTGCACGATGCCCTGCTGTTGCCCGACGACGCAATCCGCGCCGCCCAGCTGTGGCTGTGGAAGGAGCTGAAGCTGGCCGTAGAGCCCGCCGCCGCGCTGGGCCTGGCCGCGCTGCAGACCGGCGCCTACAAACCCCAGCCGCAGGAAACGGTGGCCCTGATTCTCTGCGGCGCCAACTTTGACCCGGCAAGCCTGGCCTGAGCCGACACCGACCACCCCTTTAAAATCCACGCCATGCTAGACATTCTTCTCCTCCGCAAAGACCTCGATACCGCCATCGCGCGGCTGGAAACCCGCAAAAAGCCCCAGGCCTTCCTGGACGTCTCCGCTTTCCAGTCCCTGGAGTCCGAGCGCAAGACGCTGCAGACCCGCACCGAAGAGCTGCAGGCCCAGCGCAACCAGCTGTCCAAGCAGGTCGGCATGCTGATGAGCCGGGGTGACAAGGACGGCGCCGAAGCCGTCAAAGCCCAGGTGGCCGCAGGCAAGGTGGAGCTGGAACAATCCGCCGCCCGCCTGGAACAGATCCAGTCCGAGCTGCTGGCCATGCTGGTGGCCGTGCCCAACCTGCCGCACGAATCCGTGCCCGTGGGCAGCGACGAAACCGGCAATGTGGAAGTGCGCCGCTGGGGCGCCCCTCCCAGTTTCGCCTTCGAGGTGAAAGACCATGTGGACCTGGGCACCCCGCTGGGCCTGGACTTCGACATGGGCGCCAAGCTCTCGGGCTCGCGCTTCACGGTGATGAAGGGCCCGATCGCCCGCCTGCACCGCGCACTCGCCCAGTTCATGCTGGACGTGCAGACGCAAGAGCATGGCTATACCGAGTGCTATGTGCCCTATGCCGTGAATGCCGACTCGCTCAAGGGCACGGGCCAGTTGCCCAAGTTCGAAGGCGATCTGTTTGCCGCCAAGAAGGGGGGTCAGGACGGTGAGCCCGTGCCCGACAACACCGCGCTGTACCTCATTCCCACCAGCGAAGTGCCCTTGACCAACTTTGTGCGCGACGTGGTCACGCCAGAGGCCGACCTGCCCATCAAGCTCACGGCCCACACACCATGCTTCCGCTCCGAAGCTGGGAGCGGCGGGCGTGACATTCGCGGCTTGATCCGCCAGCACCAGTTCGACAAGGTCGAGATGGTGCAGATCGTGCATCCCGACAAGAGCTACGACGCGCTGGAAGAAATGACCCGCCACGCCGAGGCCGTGCTGCAGAAGCTGGGCCTGCCTTACCGCGTGATGAGCCTGTGCACAGGCGATATGGGCTTCGGCGCTGCCAAGACCTACGACCTGGAAGTGTGGCTGCCCGCGCAGAACACCTACCGCGAGATCAGCTCGGTGAGCAACTGCGAAGCCTTCCAGGCTCGCCGCCTGCAAGCCCGCTTCAAGAACGCGCAGGGCAAGAACGAGTTGCTGCACACCCTGAACGGCTCGGGCTTGGCCGTGGGCCGCACGCTGGTGGCGGTGCTGGAAAACTACCAGCAGGCGGACGGCAGCGTGACGGTGCCCGAGGTGCTGCGCTCTTACCTGGGCGGCACCGCCGTTCTGAAGCCCTGAAAATCTGGCTATAATCGCAGGCTTCGACACACAGGAGAGGTGGCAGAGTGGTCGAATGTACCTGACTCGAAATCAGGCGTAGTGGCAACACTACCGTGGGTTCGAATCCCACCCTCTCCGCCAGCATCAAGGCCCTGTAGCTATTTAATCGATAGTACAGGGCCTTTTTCTTTGGGGCCGCTGGGACACTTCAGGCGGCTGGGTGGCCCGCATTCGGATGCAGTGGGTGCAGTGGGTGCAGTGGGTGCAGAGGCTCGCAGATTCGCCGCTGTGTGGGTATCACCGCGCAGACGCGGGAGTGGCAGGGTATTGATTGCGATGCATGGCCGCGTTTTCCTGCGGCGCCAGAATACGGGTTGCGCGACCCGCGCCCGATGCCACGAAAGAACCTCGCATGCTCCCAGAGACCTTGACAACCTCCCCCATTCGCCTGACCCAGTACAGCCACGGCGCGGGCTGCGGCTGCAAGATCAGCCCCAAAGTGCTGGACGTGATCCTCGCGGGCAGTGGGGCGCAGCACCTGGACCCCCGGCTCTGGGTGGGCAACACCTCGCGGGACGATGCGGCGGTGTATGCCCTGGATGCGGAGCGCGGAGTGGTGTCCACCACCGATTTCTTCATGCCCATCGTGGATGACCCGTACGACTTCGGGCGCATTGCGGCCACCAACGCGATCAGCGACATCTACGCCATGGGGGCTGATCCGCTGATGGCCATTGCCATCCTGGGGTGGCCGGTGAATGTGCTGCCGCCCGAGGTGGCGCGTGAGGTGGTGCGCGGAGGGCGCGCGGTGTGCGACGCGGCAGGCATTCCCCTGGCAGGCGGGCATTCCATCGATGCGCCGGAGCCCATCTTCGGCCTGGCGGTGACGGGCATCGTCGAAAAGCGCCACCTCAAGCGCAACGACACGGCCACGGCGGGTTGCCGTCTGTATCTCACCAAGCCCCTCGGGATCGGCATCCTGACCACCGCCGAAAAAAAGGCCATGCTGCGGCCCGAGGATGTGGGCGTGGCGCGCGACCTGATGTGCACGCTCAACCGGCCAGGGAGCCGGTTCGGCCGGCTGGCAGGCGTGAAAGCGATGACGGATGTGACCGGCTTCGGCCTGTTGGGGCACTTGGTGGAAATGGCCGAGGGCAGTGGCTTGAGCGCCGTGATTGACTACGCGGCAGTGCCGCGTCTGGAGGGGGTGGACTACTACATGGACCAGGGCTGTGTGCCCGGCGGCACGCTGCGCAACTTTGACAGCTACGGCGCGAAGATTGCGCCCCTGACGGACGTGCAAAAGCACCTGCTGTGCGACCCCCAGACCAGCGGGGGGCTGCTGGTGGCCGTGAGCCCGGAGGGCGAGGCCGAGTTTCTGCAGGTGGCCGCAGAACTGGGCCTGGCGCTGCAGCCTATTGGTGAGCTCACCCCGCGACAGGCCTTTGCCGTCGAGTTGCGCTGATGCCCACCAACCTGACGGACTACCGGCACATCTTTCTGAACGATGTGCCCATGATGGACGTGCGCGCGCCGGTGGAGTTTGGGCAGGGCGCGTTTCCGGGCGTGGCCAACCTCCCCCTGATGGACGATGGCGAGCGCCAGCAAGTGGGCACCTGCTACAAGCACAAGGGCCAGGAGGCCGCGATTGCGCTGGGGCACCAGCTGGTGTCGGGCACCATCAAGCTCCAGCGCATCGAGGCATGGGCGCAGTTTGCGCGGGCGCATCCGCAGGGCGTGCTGTACTGCTTTCGTGGCGGGTTGCGCTCGCAGATCGTGCAGCAATGGCTGCTGAACGAAGCGGGCATCGACTACCCCCGGGTGGTCGGGGGCTACAAGGCCATGCGCGGGTTCCTCATCGGCACCACGCAGGCTGCAGCGGCGCAGTGCGGGTTTGTGGTGCTCAGTGGCCTGACCGGCACCGGCAAGACCGAAGTGATTGCGCAACTGGCCAACGGCTTAGACCTGGAAGGCCATGCCAACCACCGTGGGTCCAGTTTTGGCCAGCGCGTCAGTGGCCAGCCCACGCAGATCGACTTTGAGAACCGGCTGGCCATCGACGTGCTCAAGAAGCGCGCAGGAGGCCACGAGACCTTCGTGCTGGAAGATGAAGGGCGCCACGTGGGCAGTTGCTCGGTGCCGCTGGAACTGCGCCAGCGGCTGGAGCAGGTGCCTATCGTCTGCCTCGAAGATCCTTTCGATGCTCGACTGGAGCGCATTTTGCGGGACTACGTGCGGCAGCAATGTGCGGATTTTGTGGCCGTCCACGGCGAGGCGACGGGAGCTGACCTGTTTGCCGCCCGGCTGCTCGACAGCCTGGGCAAGCTCGCCAAGCGCCTGGGGGGTGACCGCTACCAGGCGTTGCGCGCGTCGATGCAGGAAGCGCTGGCGCGGCAACGCAGTCACGGAGACCTGTCGCTGCACCGGGACTGGATCGCGGCACTGATGCGCGACTACTACGACCCGATGTATGCCTACCAGCGGCAAAGCCGGGCGGACCGCATAGTGTTCCAGGGCGATCGGCGCGCGGTGCTCGAATTTCTGCGTGTGCCATTCGCCTCGCCCTGTTAGCAGTTGGGGGCGGTCATCCGGGGGGCGAGCTCCGGCGCATCGTCGTTCAGGGCGGTGGTGCGAATGGTTCTCCCTGTCCAAAGGACAACCTGCCGCCCCGAATCAATGGTGACAACTGTCAGGGTGCGGCTTCGATCTCGCGCACCAGCCGCATGCCGACCAGTGTGTAGCGGGTCTCCGGGCTGTTCCAGTTGCGGTAACCGCAGCGTGCATAGAGCGCCCAGGTGTGCCACGAGCCACCCCGGCGCACGCGCACGCTGCCCTCTGCAGGACCGATAGGGTCATTGCGTGGGGACTCGGCGTAGTAGGTGTCGCCATGCCAGTCGCCCGTCCACTCCCAGGCGTTGCCCAGCATGTCGTACAGCCCGAACGCATTGGGTGCAAAGCGGCCTATCGGCGCTGTGAAGGCGTATCCGTCGTTGCCTGCCAGCGCTTGCTGGCGCCAGCGTGGCCACTGCGGGGCGGCAGCCTGATCGAAGGTGTTGCCGGCAGATACCAGCTCTTGCGGGTTGTCGCCATGGGGGTACAGGCTGCGGCTGCCCGCACGGCAGGCGTATTCCCACTCCGCCTCGGTGGGCAGGCGGTACCGGTGGCCTTCGGTGCGGCTGAGCCACTGGGCCATGGCCAGCGCGTCGTTCCAGGTCACGTTCACCACGGGGTGGTCCGGGCCCTGCGCAAAGCCGGGGTTGCGCCACGAGTAGCGCGGGTCACGCCCCTCAAACGCATCGCCGCGCCGTGAGGTGGCCGGGTCGTAGGCGGGGTTGTAGCCATAACCTCCAGTGCCGTCGGCCTCGGACTCTGGCCGGTAGCCGGACGCCTCCAGGAAGCGCTGGAACTGCCCAACGGTGACCTCATGCTGGCCGAGGTAAAAGTCGCGGGTGATGTGCACCTCATGCGCTGGCGATTCGTCCGCCAGATCGGTCAGGCGCTTGCGCTCCAACTGCGGGAAGGTCTTTTCCAGCGCCTCGACGGGCGGCACGCCCCCCATCCAGAAAGTGCCCGCAGGCACACGGACAAAGGCCATACCCAGGCTGTTGACCCAGGGCGACGTGGCCGTGCCTGCTGGGGTAGACGGCGTGTGCTGGCAGCCTACGATCAGCGCAGAAAGCGCCAGCAAGACCGCAGCGCTCGCCCAGCGGCGGCATGCTGGTGGGGCGGCTGGCCTCAAGGCTTGTCCTGCAACTCGCTCACGCATTCAAACACCAGGCGCGAGCCATCATTGCGCAGCAGTTTGGCGTGCAGGGCCATCCGCTGGCATTCGCGGTTGGCGGCAGCATAGGCCTGGGACGTGTCGGGCCCATACACCGGCACGCTGAAGGTGCGGTCGCGGCCCGAGGCCATGGGGCCTGAGGGGCCGTAGGGGTTGGTGGCATTGCAACCGGCCAGCAAGGCCAGCACTGACATCGAGGCACACAACAGTCTCATGGGAGTCTCCCGAGCAGATCAGGGAACCCAGTTTACGCACATGTGCGCCCTGCTGGGCGGCCCGTGCCCCTCAGGAGGGGGCGTGGGTGGGTGCACGGGCGGTTGTATCGCACTCGATTTGCGGTCATTCAGGCCGGAGGCGCAATCTGTATATGCTTTGATTGCTATTGAAAAATGAGCGACCTCTTGTCCGGTGCCGCGATGGACAGGGCGCGCAGCTTATACAGCTGCGGCGGCTTCGGCCAGCGCCTGCAGGGCGGCCGTCACTTCGGCGGCGTCCACGCCGTCCACCGGTGCCAGGCGCGGGGCCAGTGTCTGCAGCGCTGCGCTGTCCTTTTGCAACTGGGCAATGGCCTGGCCGGCCTCCTTGGGTGCGTCGAAGCCCGTGCTCTGCAGCAGCAGGCGGCCGTCGGCGGCCACGAGCTTGAAGTAGAACTTGCCGTCGGCCTCGCGGTACTGCTTGAAAGCGGGCAGGGCGGTCTTGGCAGCCTTGGCCGGTTTGGCGGCCGTGCTGGCCTGCACCAAGCTGCGCAGGCCCACGGCGCTGCGCAGTTCGCGGATGAAGGGCGTGGCCAGCGCGCGGGCGCGCTCGGCCCCGGCCAGCAGGGTTTGCTCGATGCGGGCGGGGTTGTGGATGAGCTCCTCGTACTGTGCGCGCATGGGGGCGATCACTTGGTCCACGCGCTCCAGCAGCAGGTGCTTGGCGTCGCCCCAGGCGATGCCATCGGCATAGGCCTTGCGCAGGGCCTCGGTCTCTTCGGGCGTGGCGAAGGCCTGGTAGATCTGGAACAGGGCCGAGCCTTCGACCTCTTTGGCTTCGCCGGGCGAGCGCGAGTCGGTCAGGATGCCGCCGATGAGCTTTTGCAGCTGGGCACGCGAGCTGAACAGCGGAATGGTGTTGTCGTAGCTCTTGCTCATCTTGCGGCCGTCCAGCCCGGGCAGTGTGGCCACATGGTCGTCGATGGCCGCCTCGGGCAGCACGAAGTGCTCGCCGTACAGGTGGTTGAAGCTGGCTGCCATATCGCGGGCCATCTCGATGTGCTGGATCTGGTCGCGGCCCACCGGCACCTTGTGGGCCTTGAACATCAAAATGTCCGCGCCCATCAGCACGGGGTACATGAACAGGCCTGCGGTCACGCCGTCGTCCTGCTCGCGCCCGGCGGCGGTGTTCTTGTCCACGCTGGCCTTGTAGGCGTGCGCGCGGTTCAGCAAACCTTTGCCGGTCACGCAGGTCAGCAGCCAGGTCAGTTCGGGAATCTCGGGGATGTCGGACTGGCGGTAGAAAGTGACCTTCTCGGGGTTGAGCCCTGCGGCCAGCCAGCTGGCCGCGATCTCCAGCGTGGAGCGCTGGATGCGCACCGGGTCTTCGCACTTGATGAGTGCGTGGTAGTCGGCCAGAAAGTAAAAGCTTTGCACGCCGGGCGTGAGGCTGGCCGCCACCGAGGGGCGGATGGAGCCGACGAAGTTGCCCAGGTGGGGGGTGCCGGTGGTGGTGATGCCGGTCAGAAAACGGGTGGTGCTCATGGGAAACAAGAACTCAGCAAATCAAATGAACAGGAAGTGGCGGGCTGCTGCTGCGCTCAGCGCAGCAAGGCCGTCAGCGGGGTGAGCAACAGGTTGATGGCGGTGTAGCCCGCGGCCATCAGGGGGCGCAGCCACAGCGTGCCCACCACCCCGGCAATCACCAGGCCCATCACGATGAAAAAGCCCCAGGGCTCGATGCGCGACACCATGTGCGCCTGCCGCCAGGGCAATAGGCCCACCAGGATGCGCCCGCCATCGAGCGGCGGCAGCGGAAACAGGTTGAACGCCCACATCACCAGGTTGACCATGACCCCGGCGCGCGCCATTTCCAGGAAGAAGCGCTCCTCAATCCCCGTGCCCACCAGCACCACCAGCAGCACGGCCCAGGCGATGGCCTGGATGAAGTTGGATGCGGGCCCGGCCAAGGCCACCCACACCATGTGCTTCTTGGGGTTGCGCAGGTTGCCGAAGTTCACCGGCACCGGCTTGGCATAGCCGAACAAAAAGGCGCCCGAGGTCGCAAAGTACAGCAGCAGCGGCATCAGGATGGTGCCGACCGGGTCGATGTGCTTGAAGGGGTTGAGCGTGATGCGCCCCATCATGTACGCGGTGTTGTCGCCAAAGTGGCGTGCCGCGTAGCCATGGGCCGCCTCATGCACGGTGATGGCAAACAGCACCGGCAGGGCGTAGATCAGAACGGTTTGGATGAGATTGGAGGTGTCCACGCCGGGATTGTCTCAGACGCTCCGCTGTCCCCGGCGTTGCAAGGGTGACGCTGCGCGTGTGCACATGCGATGGTGCCGGGCGCTGTTGTGGGTTGTACGTATGCCGATGGGGGTTTTGCAGGGGGTGTTCGTTGCTAGCATCTGCCTCTTGCCCGCGGACCGCGACACACGGCGCGTGGTCCTGTGTGGAGGCACCTCCCACAACGACATACAACAGGCCTGGAGACACTGAAGCCATGTGGAACAACTTGAAGATCGGAACGCGCCTGTTGCTGGCGTTTGGCGGCCTCGCACTGGTCGTGCTGCTGTTGATGGTGATGGCGCTGTCTGGCATCGGTGGTGCCGAGCAGGCGCTGCAGGGCGCCACGCCACCGGCCCAGGCGGCGCTGGCGCAGCTGCAAAGTGCGCGCACCTGGGTCATTGGTTGCAGTGTGGTGGTGTTTGCGCTGGCCCTGGTGGCCATGCTCAGCCTGCGCGCCAGCATCGTGGCGCCGCTCAACCAGGCCATCCTGATTGCGGAAACCGTGGCCTCGGGCGACCTGAGCCAGGAGTTCAACTCCGACCTGGAAGGGGACTTTGGCCGCCTGCTGGGCGCGCTGGGCACCATGGAGGACACGCTGACCGACCTGGTGTCCCGCATCAAGCAAAGCACCGATTCGATCACTGCCTCTGCGGCAGACATTGGTCACGGCAATACCGACCTGTCGCGCCGCGCGGAAGACCAGGTGTCATCCCTGACCGAGACGGCGGCCAGCATGGAGCAGCTCACGGCCACCGTGCGCCAGAACGCCGAGCGTGCCCATTCGGCCAGCGACTTGGCCGTGCAGGCGTCGGCGATTGCCGAGCAGGGCGGCTCGGTGGTGGGCGAAGTGGTGCAGACCATGCAGGCCATCAGCGGCAGCTCGCGCAAGATCGTGGACATCATCCAGGTCATCGAGGGCATCGCCTTCCAGACCAACATCCTGGCACTCAACGCCGCCGTGGAAGCCGCCCGTGCTGGCGAGCAGGGCCGTGGCTTTGCGGTGGTGGCCAGCGAGGTGCGCAACCTGGCCCAGCGCAGCGCGGTGGCGGCCCGTGAGATCAAGGCGTTGATCAGCGCGTCGGTCGAGCAGGTGGAAAGCGGCGCTGGTCAGGTGGGCAAGGCGGGCAAGACCATGGAGGAAATCGTGGGCGCCGTGGGCCAAGTCAGCGCGCTGCTGGGTGAAATCTCCACAGCCCTGCGCGAGCAGAGCGAGGCCATCAGCCATGTCAACGTGGCGGTGTCACACATGGATGGCGGCACGCAGGAGACGGCTTCGCTGGTGCAACAGGCGGTGACCACGGCGTCAGCACTGTCGGCGCAGGCACGCGATCTGGAGCAGGCGGTCGGAGCGTTCAAGCTGTAGCTCCCGGGGCCGCTGCGCGGCTTCGCGTTCAGGGGACACCACGGACGGTCTGGCAGAGCCAGCTCCATGGTGGCGCGGGCCCTTGGCAGCGACTGCGTTGAGCGCTGCGCCGCTTTTCAGCGGGCTTTTACAACCCCAATGCCTGCACGCTGCCCCGGCCTTCGCGCACCACCACCGGATCGCCGCCAGTGCCCATGGGGGTGAGGTCCACCACCGTGGTGGGCTCCAGCGGGCAGGCCCCGGCATCCACGATGGCGTCCACCAGCTTTTCATAGCGCTCGCGGATTTCCTGCGGGTCGTTCAGGGGCTCGGTTTCGCCCGCAGGGATCAGCGTGGTGGCCAGCAGCGGGGCGCCGTGCAGCTCCAGCAGTAGCTGCAGGCCCTTGCGGTCGGGCACCCGCAGGCCAATGGTCTTGCGCGAAGGGTGGCTCACGCGGCGGGGCACTTCCTTGGTGGCTTCGAGGATGAAGGTGTACGGCCCCGGGGTGCCCAGCTTGAGCAGGCGGTACTGGCGGTTGTCCACCCGCGCATAGTTGGCCAGTTCCGACAGGTCGCGGCACAGCAGCGTGAGGTGATGCTTTTCGTCCACCTGGCGGATGCGGCGCAGGCGGTCCACCGCGTCCTTGTCGTCCAGGTGGCAGACCAGCGCGTAGCTGGAGTCCGTAGGGACGGCCACGATGCCGCCCTTTTGTAGCAACAGCGCGGCCTGCTTGAGCAGCCGGGGTTGCGGGTTGTCTGGATGGGCTTCGAAATACTGGGCCATAGGGGCTGGTTCTCAATGATGCAGGGAGCAGCGCACCTGGGCACCACCCTTCACGGGGCGGTTGCTGGACGCCGGTGCGCCCGATGCGGCGCGTGCCGTCATCGCAAAATCCGGTCGGACAGCAGCTCCCACACGGGGGTCAATGCGCCGGGCAGCAACGGCAGCGTACCCAGGTCGGTGTGCGATTCGTCGGGGCTGTGGAAGTCGCTGCCACGCGATGCGGCCAGGCCAAACTCCTGCGCCATGTCTGCATAGGTCACGTATTCGGCCGCACTGTGGCTGCCCGTGACGACCTCGACCGCGCGCCCGCCATGCTGCTTGAATTCGGAGAACAGCGCGAATTCTTCATTGGCGCTGAACTTGTAGCGGGCCGGGTGGGCGATCACCGCCATGCCCCCGGCCTGCGTGATCCAGCGCACGGCGTCGCCCAGGCTGGCCCAGCGGTGGGGCACATAGCCGGGTTTGCCTTCGGTCAGGAACTTGCGAAACACCTCGGAAGTGTCTTTGCATACGCCGGTTTCGACCAGAAAACGCGCGAAATGTGTGCGCGAGATGAGTGCCGGGTTGCCCACAAACTGCAGCGCCCCTTCGTAGGCGCCCTTGATGCCCACCTGGGCCAGCTGGGCTGCCATCTCTTGCGCCCGTTCGCCGCGCCCGCCGCGTGTGGCGGCCAGGCCTTGGGCCAGCTGGGTGTCGTCAGGGTCAAAGCCCAGGCCCACGATGTGGACGGTGGTGTCGGCAAAGGTGACCGAAATCTCCGTGCCCGTCAGATAGGCCATGCCTTGGGCGCGGGCGGCAGCTGCCGCACGGTGCTGGCCACCGATCTCGTCATGGTCCGTCAGCGCCCACAGCTCGACCCCGTTGGCTTTGGCCCGCGCGGCCAGGTTTTCGGGCGTGAGGGTTCCGTCGGAAACGACGGAATGGCAGTGCAGGTCGGCGTTGAGGATGGAGGTCACCGATTCATTTTAGGGCTTGTACTGATAACGCGCCCCACGGAATCCATTAACACTTGTTACATCTACACTGTGCGTTGTCGGTGGGTGTTCAGCCGGGGCTAACATCAACGATGAGGTTGTGGTTTCCCTCGGGCAAGAAACAATAACAACGCGGAACCTTGCGGTTCTCGCAGAGCATCAGGAGCAACCATGAAATTCAATGACCTGCGCGTCGCCCACAAGATGTGGAGCGTGATTCTTGGTTTGCTGGCGCTGATGCTGGTGGCCGCCGTCTGGACACAGTGGTATGGACGGCAGGTAACTGCTGCGACCGAAGAGTCCGTCAACAAGTACGAGTCGGCCATCACCACGGCAGTCAGCTGGCGTGGCTTGGCGGAAGTGGCCGTTACCATGTCGATGGCCGGGTTTGTGACCACCGACCAGGCCCTCAAGGCAGATTTTGATACCCGGGTGGCGGCGCTCACCGCACGCATCACCCCGGTGCAGGAAAAGATCAACAAGGCGGCGGTGTCCCCTGAGGACAAGGCGGCACTCGCTGCAGTGGCCGCCGCACGTGCCGATGTCCGTGGCCAGACCGACAAGCTCAAGGAGCTAACCGACGCCGGCGACGCAGCCGCCAAGCAAGCCTATGTAGAGAAGGTTTACCGCCCCAAGGTGGTGGCCTACCTGGAGTCGATCGACAAATTCGTGGCGGTGCAAGAGCGGCAGCGCGATGCTGCGGTGCAGGCTGCCCGCGACACACGCGGCAACCTCGTTCTCATCGGGGCTGCAGCGGCCATCGCTGTAGTGGCCCTGGGCATGCTGTTGGCGGCCCTGCTGGTGCGCTCCATCACCCGCCCGCTCGATAGGGCAGTGGTGCTGGCCGAAGCCATCTCGGCAGGGGACCTCACGCTGGATCTTCAAGATGACCGCAAGGACGAGTTGGGTGTGCTCACGCGGGCCTTGTCGACGATGTCGGCGCAGCTGCGAGGTGTGGTGAGCGAGGTGCGCCAGGGGGTGGATTCGGTGTCGTCCGCATCCATCGAGATTGCCAACGGCAACCACGACCTGTCGGCGCGTACCGAACAGACCGCCTCGAACCTGGAAGAAACCGCAGCCAGCATGGAGCAGCTCACAGCCACGGTGAGCCAGTCGGCCGACACGGCCCGCCAGGCCAACCAGCTCGCTGGCACGGCGGCCCAGGCGGCAGCGCGGGGTGGTGAAGTGGTGGGTCAGGTGGTCACCAGCATGCAGCAGATCACCGACAGCAGCCGCAAGATCAGCGACATCATCGGCACCATCGACGGCATCGCCTTCCAGACCAACATCCTGGCGCTGAACGCTGCGGTGGAAGCGGCCCGTGCGGGCGAACAGGGTCGGGGCTTTGCCGTGGTGGCCAGCGAAGTGCGCAGCCTGGCCCAGCGCAGCGCCGAGGCAGCCAAGGAGATCAAAACCCTGATCAGTGCCAGCGTAGAGAACGTGGAATCGGGTTCGGCCCAGGTGGCGCAGGCCGGACAGAGCATGGAAGAGATCGTTGCCAGCGTGCAGCGCGTGAGCGACCTGATTGGCGAGATCACGGCATCCTCGACAGAACAGCGCGACGGCATCGCGCAGGTCAACCAGGCGGTCACGCACCTCGATCAGATGACACAGCAGAACGCGGCACTGGTGGAAGAGTCCACGGCCGCAGCCGCCTCGATGCGCGACCAGGCACAGCACCTGGCGCAAGCGGTGTCGGTGTTTAACGTGGGGGCCGTGGCCACCCGGGCTCCTGCAGCAGCGCCCCGGGCTGCAGCACCGGCGCCCGCGCCTCGGCCCGCTGCCACCGCCTCGGCTGCGTTGGGCAACCGGCCCGCTGCGGTCAAGGCACCCAAAGCCCCAGCGGCAGCCCGGCTGTCATCGCCGGCCTCCGCTGCAGCCGCCCCAGCGCCCAAGGCGGCGCATCAGCCATCAGCCGCACCCCGCGCGACAGCCGGGGGTAGCGATGATGATTGGGAGAGCTTCTGAGCAGGCACGGGCCTACAGTTGCGCCCCTTCGACGAGAAACTGCACCTTCCGCTCGCCCTTCCACTCGTTCACATCCAAGCGAAAGGCCAGCAAAACGCGGGCAGGCAGCTGCTCGGTGTGACCGAACCAGATCGCATCGACGGGGCTGCCCTGGTGGATCAGTTTGAGGGACAGGTGGTTCTTGGCCTCGCCCACTAGGCGCTGACTCACGATCTGCACCTCTTCACTGAACGTGGGGGGCGCGAAGCCCTGGCCCCAGACCTCGCGGTGCAGGGTGTCCACGATGTCGGCGCGGCAGTATTCCGGGGCCAGCGGGCCGTCGGTCTCGATGCGGCGGGTGAGGGTGGCGGCGTCCAGCCATTCCTGCGCGACCTGGGCAAAGGCCTGCTCGAACACATCGAATGATTCCTCGGCCACGGTGCAGCCCGCGGCCATGGCATGGCCGCCGAACTTCAGGATCACGCCCGGGTGGCGCTTGGCCACCAGGTCCAGCGCGTCGCGGAGGTGAAATCCGGGGATGGAGCGGCCTGAGCCTTTGAGCTCATGCTCCTTGCCCGGCGCGCTGCTGGCCGCAAACACGAAGGTGGGGCGGTGCAGCTTGTCCTTGATGCGGCTGGCCACGATGCCGACCACGCCTTCGTGAAAGTCGGGGTCGAACACGCTGATGGCGGGCGGGGGCTCCTCGCTCTCGTCAAACAGGCTCTCGGCCATCAGCATGGCCTGTTCGCGCATGCCGCTTTCGATGTCGCGGCGCTCGCGGTTGATGCCGTCCAGTGTGGCGGCCAGCTCGGCACCGCGGCCTGCATCGTCGGTCAGCAGGCATTCGATGCCCAGCGTCATGTCGGCCAGGCGGCCTGCGGCGTTGATGCGTGGGCCCAGGGCAAAGCCAAAGTCGAAGGTGGTGGCCACGGGCGCCTTGCGGCCGGCGGCATGGAACAGTGCGGCGATGCCTGCGGGCATCTGCCCCGCGCGGATGCGCTTCAAGCCCTGGGCGACCAGGCGTCGGTTGTTGGCGTCGAGCTTGACCACGTCGGCCACGGTGCCCAGCGCCACCAGCGTGAGCAGCGGGTCGAGCTTGGGCTGGCTGGCGGCGTCAAAGACTCCGCGTGCCCGCAGTTCAGCGCGCAGCGCCAGCAGCACATAAAACATCACGCCCACACCGGCCATGGACTTGCTCTCGAACGGGCAGCCGGGCTGGTTGGGGTTGACGATGGCGTCGGCCGCCGGCAGTTCGGGGCCGGGCAGGTGGTGGTCGGTCACCAGCACCTGCAGGCCCAGCGCCTTGGCTTCGGCCACGCCGTCCACGCTGGCGATGCCGTTGTCCACGGTGATGAGCATGTCGGCACCCCGCTCGGCCACGCGGCGGGCGATCGAGGCGGTGAGGCCGTAGCCGTCGGTCACGCGGTCGGGCACCAGGTAGTCCACGTTCTGGGCGCCCAGCAGCCGCAGGCCGCGCACGCCCACGGCACAGGCGGTGGCGCCGTCGCAGTCGTAGTCGGCCACGATGATGAGCCGTTTGTTCTGCGCCATGGCATCGGCCAGCAGGCGGGCGGCCGCGTCAATGCCCTTCAAGCCCTGGTTGCCACTGGGCGGCAGCAGGCGGCCCAGGCCGTCGTCCAGTTCGTCCTTGGCTCGCACGCCGCGCGCGGCATAAAGGCGCGCCAGCAGCGGGTGCACACCGGCCTGCTCCAGCGCCCAGGCGGCGCGGGGCGGAATGTCTCTTGCTATTATTTTCATAGCTGCACCAGCATATTCGACAAGCGCATGGGGCGAAAAAGGCCTTGAAACCGCTGCACGAGGCTGCGTGGAGCGGTGTGGAAGCCCAGCGCATTGCGTTCGCCGCACAGGGTCAGCTGCACGGTGTTGCCGCTTTCGGCACGGCGCAGCAGGTCGGCCACGGGGCCTGCGTCGAGCGCTGCCCAGGCACTGGCCCAGGCGCGCCAGTCGTCGCGCAAGGCGGCGTCCCGCAAAGTGGTAGGAATGTGGGGCAGTGGGGGGGATGGGGTGGCGGGCGGTGGGCCAGCCAGTGCGCCCGTGCCGTGTACCCAGAACGAGTTGACGACCGGCAGCCCCTGCGCAGAGCGCTCCTCGTTGAAGGCGTGGGTGTACAGCAGCATCTGCATCTCGCTGTGCAGGCGGTGCAGGGTGCGGGCCTGTTTGGCATCGGGCATCCAGGCGCGCACGTCGCGCAGCAGCACGCGCTCCAGCGACGCGGTGGCCAGGTCGGCAAACAGCGGTCCGCTGGCCAGCCAGCGCGTGGGCTGGTCGTAGTGCAGGGTGATGCCGTCCTCGGCAAACCAGGGCGCCACGATGGCCAGCAGCGCGCGCGATGCGGCTTCGTCCAAGCCCAGTTGCGCCGGGTCGCGCAGGGTGACGTGGTCGGTGCTGACCTGCCACTGGCAGGGGGTGACGAAGGCCCATGCCTCGCCGTGGGTGGCCAGACCTTGCTGGTGGCGGTGCCAGGCCGCCCAGGGGATGCGGCCGTCCTGCGCGGGCAGGCCCAGGGCGCGGGCCACGGCACGTTCGTGGGGGGCGGAGAAGCTGGTTTCTTCGCCGGTGTCGTTGTATTCGGGGTGGGGGCTGAGCCGGGCCAGCAGCCGGTCCAGGTGGGGCAGGGCCAGGCCCTGTTGGGCTTGCTGGCATCCCGGCGAGGCGCTGGCGGCGTAGGGAATGAGCAAATGGGTGGTGTCCGACATCCCTCTATTGTCCGGGATGCCACAATCTGCCCCGCCTGTGGCGCGCATTCCGCACCGCGCAGGCCCTTCTTCCCATATCCATGCAAATTCCCTACGAACTGGCCCTGGGCTGGCGCTACACCCGCGCGGGCCGCGCCACGCGGCGCAACGGCTTCATCTCGTTCATCTCGGGCGTGTCCATGCTGGGCATCGCGCTGGGGGTGGCGGCGCTGATCATCGTGCTGTCGGTGATGAACGGCTTTCAGAAAGACGTGCGCGACCGCATGTTGAGCGTGGTCTCGCACATCGAGATCTTTGCGCCCCTGGGGGCCGCACTGCCCGACCCGGCGCTCACCCTGGCCGAGGCCAAGAAGAACCCGAACGTGATCGGGGCTGCGCCCTTTGTGGCAGCCCAGGCCCTGCTGGCGCGCGGCGAAGACATGAAGGGTGCACTGGTGCGCGGCATTGACCCGGCGCTGGAGGGCGCGGTGACCGACCTGGCCGCCACCAACGAGAAGACCCTCAACCTGTTGGTGCCCGGCGAGTTCCGCGTGGTGCTGGGGGGCGAGCTGGCCCGTGCCCTGGGCGTGCGGGTGGGTGACCCGGTGACGCTGATTGCGCCCGCCGGCCAGGTGACGCCCGCAGGCGTGGTGCCGCGCCTCAAGCAAATGACGGTGGCGGGCACGTTTGACTCGGGCCATTACGAATACGACTCGGCCCTGGTGCTGCTGCACCACGAGGACGCGCAGCGCATCTTCCGCCTGGAAGGCCCCACGGGCGTGCGCCTCAAGCTCAAGGACCTGCACCAGGCCCGCGAGGTGGCGCAGCAGCTGGCGCAGACCCTGAGCGGCCAGCTGCTGATCCGCGACTGGACGCAGCAAAACCGCACCTGGTTCGCCGCCGTGCAGCTCGAAAAACGCATGATGTTCATCATCCTCACGCTCATCGTGGCCGTGGCAGCGTTCAATCTGGTCTCCACCCTGGTGATGACGGTGACCGACAAGCGCGCCGACATCGCCATCCTGCGCACGCTGGGCGCCAGTCCCAAGAGCATCATGGGCATCTTTGTGGTGCAGGGCGCGATGGTGGGCGTGATCGGCACGCTGGTCGGCCTGCTGCTGGGCCTGGGCATCGCCTTCAACATCGACGTCATCGTGCCGGCCATCGAGCGTGCACTGAACGCGAGCTTTTTGCCCAAGGACATCTACCTCATCAGCAAGATGCCCAGCGAGCCGCAGAGCAGCGACATCGTGCCCATTGCGGTCATCTCGCTGGTGCTGGCCTTTGTGGCCACCCTGTACCCCAGCTGGCGCGCCAGCCGTGTGAACCCTGCCGAGGCGCTGCGTTATGAATGATGAGAAACACCCCCCTGAGACGCTCCGCGTCTTCCCCCCGCTCTCGCATTGCTGCGCAATGCGGGCAGAGGGACGCAGCCAGCGCGGCGGGGCGGCCCTTGCGCGGCCGCCCCGACCTGGCGAGCGCCAGTTTCATGCCATGGATCACTGAGATGAATGCTGTAAACAACACCGTGGTGCTGGAAGCCAAGGGCCTGACCAAACGCTTTACCGAAGGCCGCTTGGATGTGACCGTGCTCAAGGGCGTGGACCTGCAGATCCATGCGGGCGAAACGCTGGCGATTGTGGGTGCCTCGGGCTCGGGCAAGAGTACCTTGCTGCACCTGCTGGGCGGGCTGGATGCACCCACGGCGGGCACCGTGCGCCTGAAGGGCGAGGAGATGTCGTCGCTGTCAGCGGAGCGCCAGGGGCAGTTGCGCAACCAGCATCTGGGCTTTATCTACCAGTTCCACCACCTGCTGCCGGAGTTCAGCGCGCTAGACAATGTGGCCATGCCGCTGCGCATTCGCCGCCTGCCACTAGCCCAGTGCCATGCCGAGGCGGAGCGGGTGCTGGCGTCGGTCGGTTTGAAGGAACGGCTGATGCACCGGCCGGCCGAGCTGTCGGGCGGTGAGCGCCAGCGGGTGGCGATTGCGCGGGCGTTGGTGACGCGGCCGGCTTGTGTGCTGGCGGATGAGCCTACGGGCAATCTGGACCGGAGTACTGCGGATGGGGTGTTCGACCTGATGCTGCAGTTGGCGCGGGATCAGGGTACGGCGTTTGTGATGGTGACGCACGATGAGTCGCTGGCGGCGCGGTGTGACCGGGTGATGAGGTTGGTGTCTGGGGTTTTGGGGTGATTTTGGGCTCTGGCGCTTATTCATAAAGCGCTGAAAGCTATTGTTTTTATAGCTCGTTCTTGCCCTGTCCGTTCGGGTTGAGCTGGTCGAAGCACGGGCGTGCTGGTTTGGAAGGTATGCCTGTTTTCAGGGCGGAGGCCGGGAGTCGCCCGGCATGCGAGTAACTTTCTTTTGCTTCGCCAAAAGAAAGTCACCAAAGAAAAGGCGACCCCCAGTCTGCGACCCCTTCGCGGAGCGAAGGGGCAAACCTGCGGAGTGTCGGTTGCGGGGTGCGCCGCAGAACTCACTTCGCGCTGGCGCGCTTCGTTCAAACAACTGCGGCGAGTCAGTTCACGAAGCACGGGCGCTTCGACGCCCATGCCACCCCGCAACCGCCCCGCCGCAGGCGCAGCCAGCAGGGGTGGGACAGCCGAACATCCAACAGCCGGACATCCATTCGGGCCATTGCTTCGCTCGGCCCAGGCTGCGCAGTGCGTGGCGCTTGCGCCCGCGAGAATGGGCCGAGCGCAGCAAAGGCCCGTGTGGATGTTCTGTTCCCTTTGCCCCTCTGGATGCGCCGAGGAGCGCAGGGTTTGGCGGATCAGGGCTCGCGATTGTCTGAGCGCAGCGAGTTCGAGCGAGACCCCGCCAAACCCGAGCACCGCAGGTTGCCCCGAAGCGAAGCGCAGGGGACGCAGACAGTGGGGTCGCCCTTTCTTTGGTTCCTTTCTTTCGGCGACGCGAAAGAAAGGGACTCGCCTGCCGGGCGACTCCCGGCCTCCGCCCTCAACAAAGGCATGCGGCCATATCAGCCCACGCAGCCAAACACTACAAAATCAATAGCTACCAGCGCATATCCCACTAGCGCATCCGGCCAAAATCACCAAAAAATCACATCACCCGCCCATACCACCACACCGACAGCCCCGCCGCCGCCAACGCCAGCACCGCCCCCAATAACGCCAGCAAAGACGAAATCTCCGTCTCTTTCTTCTCCACCGTCAGTCGCGAACTCAACGTTTCATACACCTTCTTCAGGTCTGCTGCCGTCGCCGCATGAAAGTACTCGGCATTGGTCCGCGCAGCCACCGCCTTCAGCGTTTCCTCATCCAGCCGCACCCGCATCGACCAGCCCTCAAAGCCAATGGTCTCCCCCTGCACCGTGCCCACCCCCACCGTGTACACACGCACCCCTCGGTCGGCTGCCCACTTGGCGGCTTCCAGCGGGTCCACGCCTGTGGTGCGCTGGCCGTCGGTCAGCATGATGATGGCGGCCGAGTTGTAGGAGCCCGGGGCCACAGGCGTGAAGGTCTTGGCGGGGTCCTGTTGCTTGCCCAGCTCTTCGATGGGCCTGGGGCGCATGGCCTGGCGGCCGCCCAGCGCGGCGATGTCGATGCCCGCGTCGGGGAAGATCGTGGCCAGCGACAGCATGATGCCGTTGCCCGTGGCCGTGCCGCGCTGCAGCTGGAAGCTGTCGATGGCCTTGACCAGGTCTTCACGGCTCTGGGTGGGCAGCTGGGCCAGCTGGGCGCTGCCCGCAAAGGCCACGATGCCCACGCGCACATGGCGCGGCAGGTCGGCGATGAAGGCCTTAGCGGCGTTCTGGGCGGCGGTGATGCGGTCGGGCTCCACGTCAGCGGCGCGCATGCTGCCCGACACGTCCATGGCCAGCATGATGGTCTGGTCCTGTGAGGGCAGGGTGATGACGGCCAGGGGACGTGCGGCGGCCAGTAGCAGGGCCACCAGGGCCAGCAGGAACAGCGCGGGCGGGATGTGGCGGCGCAGGTGCTGGCCGGGGCCCATGGCCTCGCGCACCAGGGACAGGCTGGAGTAGGTCAGCGCTGTTTTCTTGCGCCGGTGCAGCAGCCACCAGTACAGCAGTACCAAGAGGGGCACCGCCAGCAGCAGCCAGAGCAGGGTGGGCCAGAGAAAAACCATGGTGTGTGTCCTTGGTGGCGAGTACAGCGTGCGCGGCGGGTGATTAACTAATTAATCAATCCATCGATCGGTCAGGCAGCGGCAGCCTGTGCGGCAGGGCCTGCGGATGCCGATACGGGGACGAGAGCGGTGCTGTGCGCCCGCACCCGGCGCTGGCGCAGGTCCATGAAGCGCAGCAGGGCATCGACCAGGTCGTCGTCGGTGCACAGCTCCAGCGTGTCGGCACCTGCGCGGGTCAGGCCCTCGCGCAGCGCGGCCTCGCGGTCGGCGGCCAGCTGGGCAAAGCGGCGGCGAAAGCCCGCGTCGTGTGTGTCCACCTGCAGTTGTTCGCCGCTTTCGGCATCGCGCAGCGTCACCAGGCCCACATCGGGCAGCTCCAGCTCCAGCGGGTCGAGCAGGCGCACGGCCACCACGTCATGCCGCTGGGCCAGTTGGGCCAGGGGCTTTTCCCAGCCAGGCGCGCTGATGAAGTCGGACACCACAAACACCGTGGACCGGCGCTTGAGCGTGGCCAGACCGGTTTGCAGCAGCCGGTGCAGCTCCGTGGCGCCGCCACCCGTCTTGTGCGGCGGCAGAGGGGTTTTGGAGGGCAGCAGTTTGTGCACCAAGTGCAGCACATGGGCGCGGCTGCTGCGCGGGGGCAGCACGACGTCCACCGCGCGCGCAGCCTGCGGGCTGGCGCCGCCATAGAGCACGGCGCCCACACGGTTGCCGTGGCGGGTGAGCAGGCGCGAAAGCACAGCCACAAAGCCGGTCAGGATGTCGCGCTTGGCATGGCCGGTGGGGCCGAAGCTGATGGACGGGCTCAGGTCCAGCAGAAACCAGGCCGACATTTCGCGGTCTTCGGTGAACACGCGCACATGGGGCGTGTTCAGCCGCGCGGTCACGTTCCAGTCGATGTGGCGCACGTCATCGTGCGGCTGGTATTCGCGCAGGTCGGTCAGGTCCAGGCCGCTGCCGCGCATCAGCGTACGGTAGTCGCCCTGCAGCAGGCCGTCCAGGCGGCGGATCACCTTCCACTCCAGCTCGCGCAGCAGCCGGTCGGCCTGCCCGGGCAGCGTGGGCAGGGTGTGCACCGTGGCGGATGTGGCGGGCGGCTTGCGGGTCATGGCGAGGGACTCAAGCGACTTTTTGTTCGTGGTGCAAGGGGCGCGCCGGTGCCGGGATCTTGGCCATGATGCGCTGGATGAGCGCGTCGGCATCCAGCCCCTCGGACAGTGCCTCGTACGACAACGCCACACGGTGACGCAGCACATCGGCGGCCAGGTCCACCATGTCTTCGGGCAGCACATAGTTGCGCCCGCGCAGCATGGCCAGGGCCTGCGCGCCCTCGGCCAGGGCGATGGTGGCACGCGGGCTGGCGCCGCAGCTGATGTAGCCGGCCAGGTCCTTCAGGCCATGCCGTGCGGGCTCGCGCGTGGCAGCCACCAGCTTCACGGCGTACTGCAGCATCGACGGGTCCACATACACGGTGCGGCATTCGGCCTGCAGCGCCGCCAGCTGCGCCGTGGTGGCCACGGGCAGTACCTGCACGGGCACATCGAGTGCACGCTGGGCGATCACGAACTCTTCCTCCTCGGTCGGGTAGCCCAGCAGCACCTTCATCATGAAGCGGTCCACCTGCGCCTCGGGCAGCGCGTAGGTGCCTTCGGTCTCGATAGGGTTCTGCGTGGCCATCACCAGGAAGGGCTCGGGCACCTTGTGGGTTTCGCCCGCAATGGTCACCTGGCGCTCCTGCATCACCTCCAGCAGCGCGCTCTGCACCTTGGCCGGGGCGCGGTTGATTTCGTCGGCCAGCAGCAGGTGAGTAAAGACGGGGCCCAGCGTGGTGCTGAACTCGCCGGTCTTCTGGTTGTACATGCGCGTGCCCACCAAGTCAGCGGGCACCAGGTCGGGTGTGAACTGGATGCGCTTGAAGCTGCCCTGGATGGTGCTGGCCAGCGTCTTCACGGTGAGCGTCTTGGCCAGGCCCGGCACGCCTTCGACCAGCAGGTGGCCCTGGGCCAGCATGGCGACCATGACGCGCTCCAGAAAACGGTCTTGCCCGACCACCACGCGTTTGACCTCGTAAAGCACCTGTTCCATCAGCGTGGCGGTGGCAGCGTTCGATGCATTGGGCGATGTGCTGGACGACATGGGGCTCCTTGCGATGATGGGTGGGAAGATGGTGATAGTGGTGTGTTGTACGTTCAGAACGGGGGCATGCCGACGGCAGACGCCGCGTTTTCAATGGGCACTGCGAAGCCGATGCCGATGAAGGTGCGTGCCTGCGTGGGGTTGAGGATGGCGGTGACGATGCCCACCACCTCACCGTCCAACGTCACCAGCGGGCCGCCAGAGTTGCCTGGGTTGGCGGCGGCGTCAAACTGGATCAGGTTGCTGAGCTGGCGTTTGCCCTCGGGCGAAGTGAACTCGCGCTGAAGGCCCGACACCACGCCCGCCGAGGCCGAGGGGCCGATGCCAAAAGGAAAGCCCACGGCCACCACATGGTCGCCCGGGCGCAGGTTCTGGGTGGACCGCAGTGTGGCGGCTTCCAGGTCGTCGGGCACCTTGTGGGCCTGCAGCACGGCCAGGTCGTTTTCGGGTTGCACACCGGTGATACTGGCCGTGGTCTCCAGCCCGTCGTGGAAGGTGATGCCGATGCGGTCTGAGCCCGCCACCACATGCAGATTGGTCAGGATGACGCCCTTGTCCACAATGACCACGCCGGTGCCAATGCCGCGCTCGACCTCTTCCTTGCCATTCTTGCTGCGCCCGTAGCCCACCACGCGCACCACCGAGGGGCCGATGCTCTCCACAGCCCGCGCGGCGGCAGAGGGCGGGGTGGTGGTCTCCAGCGTGCGCAGCACCGCGGCGTCGATGTCGTCCTGGGTGATCTTTCGGGCGGGGCTGCGGGTGTTGTGCCAGGCGCTGGCTACCATCAAGGCCGCCAACAGCACCACGATGGTCCACAGGGCGACCAGCTGGCGTTTGAATGCCCGGGGTGGAGGGGGCGTGGCGGCTGCGGTGGCGGCGCTTGTCGCCGCAGAATCATCTGCAGGCGGCGCTGCGTGGGCCGCGGCTTCGGTGGCATCCACCGCCGCAGGCGTGCGATTGCGGGCGGGGCGGGAGCTGCTGTAGAGGGCGGGCCGGGGCATCCTGTCACCTTTGCTCGTACACGCCAGGGCCTGGCGCACGCAAATGACAGTAGCACGGTTTGCGGGCAAATGCACATGCAGGGCTACCCATGCCCATGGCCCCCTGCGACCGCAGCCTTGCAGTCTGCATCGGGCATCATCGGCGCATGACCGCCTGGATCGATACCCACTGCCATCTCGACGCTCCCGAGTTCGATGCTGACCGCAGCGCGGTCCGCGCCCAGGCGGCGGCGCAAGGCGTTTGTCACTGCGTGATCCCGGCGGTGGAGCGCAGCAACTGGGACACTGTGCGGGCGCTGGCGCACCAGCATGGGGACAGCTACGCGCTGGGCATTCATCCCCTCTACACAGGGCGCGCCGAGGAAGAGGATCTGCAGCATCTGGCCCGGTACCTGGAGCAACACCATGCTGACCCGCGCCTGGTGGCGATTGGCGAGATTGGCCTCGATTATTTTGTGCCGGGCCTCGACCTGGCGCGCCAGGAGCGGTTTTACCGCGCGCAGCTGCAGCTGGCCCGGCGGTTTGACCTGCCGGCGATCCTGCATGTGCGCCGCTCTGCCGACAAACTGCTCAAGGGCCTGCGGGATTTGCCGGTACGCGGTGGCATTGCTCATGCCTTCAACGGCAGCTTGCAGCAGGCGCAGGCGTTCATTGCACTGGGTTTCAAGCTGGGATTTGGCGGTGCGGTGACCTATGACCGCGCCCTGCAGCTGCGCCGCCTGGCCACCGAGCTGCCCGGCGATGCCCTGGTGCTGGAGACCGACGCGCCCGACATTCCCCCCCACTGGCTCTACACCACCGCCGCAGAGCGCGCTGCAGGGCAGCCCCAGGGCCGCAACAGCCCGGGGGAGCTACCCGGCATTGCGGCCGTGGTGGCCCAGTTGCGCGGCGAGTCTGTGCCGGCGCTGGCTGGCAGCACCAGGGCCAATGCCTTGGCCGCGTTGCCCCGGCTGGAGAGTCTGCTGGCAGACGCGCGGCCATCGCAGGGCGGATGAGAGACCTACAAGAAAGATGAATAGGGAGAAATTTGGGAGCTTGATGCCCTGTGGCAAAGGGCCGACAGCTATCTTTTTTGGGCCGCCAGACGGGGCTGACGGTCCTTTGGGGCCAAAATTGCCCCATGTCCCCAGCCCCTGTTGCAGCCGGCCCCTCTTTGGCCTCCACCCCTGACGCCCCCGGTCCGTCCGCGAGCTGGCTGGGCCTGCCGCCGGTAGCAGGTGCGCGCACCGTGGTGCTGGTGCTGGGCAGTTTTCCGGGGGCTGCTTCATTGCAAGCCCGCCAGTACTACGCGCACCCCCAGAACCACTTCTGGAAGATCCTGCAGGCCTTGTGGCCCCAGCATCCCTTGCCCCCAGCGGGGCGGGACGGCTATGCGGATCGCTGCGCCTGGCTGTTGGATCGCGGCCTGGGGCTGTGGGACGTGTACCAGAGCTGCGAGCGCGATGGCAGCCTGGATACCAGCATCCGCAACGCCCGGCTCAACGACTTTGCGGCGCTGCGAAGTTTGTGCTCCCAACTGGCCGCGCTCGCGCACAACGGCGCGGAGAGTTTCCGGCACGCGCCGGCGGCGCTTGCCGCGCTGGGTGCCGTCGGGCAGCCGACGCTCTTGCCGCATGATGTGGGGAAGTCAGGCGCACGGCACATCGAGGCCGTGCGCCTGCCATCGACCAGCCCGGCCAACGCCTCCTGGAGTTTTGAACGTAAATTGACTGCCTGGGCCGATGTGATGGCCCGGCACGGATTGCTGTGAATGGCCCGTAAAAAAGAAACCTTGCAAGAACTGCCAGAAGTCAGCGTGTCTGACGACGGCGAAGTGCGCCACCTGCACCTGGGTACACCCTGGATACAGGGCTCCATGCGCATCGACGAGCCCTTTGCCCTGGAGCTGGAATACGTGCAGCGCATGATGGCCTGGCTGCTGTTCGCTGACCTGGCGCAGGTGTCCAAGGGCCATGCCATGCAGCTGGGCCTGGGGGCTGGTGCCATCACCAAGTTCTGCCACAAAAAGCTGCGCATCTGCACCACCACCATTGAGTTGAACCCGCAGGTGCTGGCTGTGTGCCGCCAGTGGTTCAAGCTGCCGCCCGACGGCCCCAAACTGCGCGTGGTGCTGGCCGATGCGGCCAAGGAGATCCAAAACCCCATGTGGCTGGGCACGGTGGATGCGCTGGCCGTGGACCTTTACGACCACGAGGCTGCGGCCCCCGTGCTCGACAGTCCCGATTTTTATGCAGACTGCCGCGCGCTGCTCACGGAGACGGGCTGCATGACCGTGAACCTGTTTGGCCGCGTGTCGAGCTTTGACCGCAGCCTGCAGAGCATGGCGCAGGCGTTTGGCGACGATGCGCTGTGGGCGTTCAAGCCCACACGCGAGGGCAATACGGTGGTGCTGGCGCAGCGCACACCCACGCGGCCCAAGCGCGCAGAGCTGGCTGAAAAGGCGGAGGCCATCCAGGCGCGCTGGGACCTGCCCACTTCCAAATGGCTGCGGGTTTTCAAGCCCGTAAAGCCCTGAAAGGAATCTTGCAATGAATGCTTCTGCCCTGACGCCTGACCGATTGAAATCGGCTTCGCACGTCGGTCCGGTGGACTGGCGCCGCATGGTCCAGTGGCTCAGCGATGACAAGGTGATCTCGCGCGAGGAAGCGCAGCGCACCGTGGCCCGTTGTTCGCAGGCCGAGAGCTCCCAGCACGCCCTGGTGCGCTTGGCCAGTGTGGCCATGGAGCGTGCCAGCGACGGCAAGCCGCTCGACATCGAGGCGCTGTCCGAGTATCTGGCGCAGCGCGCGGGCCTTGCCTACATGCGCATCGACCCGCTCAAGGTCGATGTGGGCCGCGTGGCCGACTCCATGAGCGCCACCTACGCGGAGCGCCACAAGGTGCTGCCTGTGCAGGTGACCAGCAAGGAGGTGGTGGTGGCCACCGCCGAGCCCTTCATCGACGACTGGGTGGCCGAGGTGGAACGGCAGTCCCGCCGCTCGGTGCGCAGGGTGGTGGCGAACCCGCAGGACATCCACCGCTTCACGGCCGAATTTTTTGCGCTCGCCAAGTCGGTGCGTGCGGCGCAGAAGGCCGGCGGCAGTTCGGGCGGCAACAGCTTTGAACAGCTGGTGGAGCTGGGCAAGAGCAACAAGCAGCTCGACGCCAACGACCAGGGCGTGGTCAAGGTGGTGGACTGGCTCTGGCAGTACGCGTTTGACCAGCGTGCCAGCGACATCCACCTGGAGCCGCGCCGCGACCAGGGTGTGATCCGTTTTCGCATCGATGGTGTGCTGCACCCGGTGTACCAGATGCCCATGGGCGTGCACAACGCGATGGTGGCGCGCATCAAACTGCTGGGCCGCATCGACGTGGTCGAAAAGCGCCGCCCGCAGGACGGTCGCATCAAGACCCGCAACCAGCGGGGCGAAGAGGTGGAAATGCGCCTGTCCACCTTGCCCACTGCGTTTGGCGAAAAGATGGTCATGCGCATCTTTGACCCCGACAACGCGGTCAAGGACCTGGACGCCCTGGGCTTTGCGCAGCACGATGCACAGCGCTGGGAGGCGCTGGTGCAGCGCCCGCACGGCATCATCCTGGTAACCGGGCCCACGGGCTCTGGCAAGACGACCACGCTGTATTCCACCTTGAAGCGCGTGGCGACCGAAGAGGTCAACGTGAGCACGGTGGAAGACCCGATCGAAATGATCGAGCCCAGCTTCAACCAGACCCAGGTACAGCCGCAGCTCGACTTCAACTTTGCCGAAGGCCTGCGCGCCCTCATGCGGCAGGACCCCGACATCATCATGGTGGGCGAAATCCGCGACCTGGAGACCGCCGAGATGGCCATCCAAGCCGCGCTGACGGGCCACCTGGTGTTCTCGACCCTGCACACCAACGATGCACCCAGTGCCATCACCCGCATGATGGAGCTGGGCGTGCCCTCGTACCTCCTCAACGCGACCTTGCTGGGCGTGCTCGCCCAGCGGCTGGTGCGCACGCTGTGCAAGCAGTGCAAGCAGAAGGACGAGACTGCGAGCCGCGATGCCCTGGCCGAGGTGGTCAAGCCCTGGAAGATCAATGGCAGTTATCACCCCTACAAGCCGGTCGGTTGCGTGGATTGCCGGATGGGAGGCTTCCGAGGCCGCATGGGGCTGTATGAACTGCTCACCGTCAGCGAGGCGCTGAAGGACAAGATCACACAGGCGCCTTCCATTGATGTGCTGCGCCGCCAGGCCGTGCAAGATGGCATGCGCCCCCTGCGCCTCGCAGGCGCGCTGCGAGTGGCCGAAGGCCTGACGACGATGGACGAGGTGATAGCGGCGACACCGCCGCTGGAGTGAGCGCAGCAGCGGGCGGGGTTGCGCTGGTTGCAACCTGCTTTTTTCGTCCCTTTTTTGTTTCTGAGACGGTCTTCTGGGTGGCGTGCACCGCAGCCAGGCGGGGCAGGGCGTTACCGGATGTAGGTGGAATCCACATCGCGCTGCCCCCGCCTAGCCAGCACAATCGCGCAGTCGAGAATTCCGTCAAGGAGACAATTCGTGAAAATCAAGAGTAACAAAGACTTTGCGTCCGGGCTCATGTTCATGGGCGTCGGTATCGCATTTGCGTGGGGTGCCACCACCTACAACGTAGGGTCGGGTGCGCGCATGGGGCCAGGCTACTTCCCGCTGTTGCTGGGGATCTTGCTTGCCGTCATCGGCAGTGTGATTACCTTCAAGGCAATGACCGTGGAAACGGCCGATGGCGACAAGATCGGCAAATGGGCCTGGAAGCCCCTGTTCTTCATCCTCGCCGCCAACTTCGCCTTCGGCATTCTGCTGGGCGGCCTGCCAAGCCTGGGTATCCCGGCGATGGGGCTCATCGTGGGCATCTACGCACTGACCTTCATCTCCAGCCTGGCTGGCAATGAGTTCAATGCCAAGGCTGTATTCGTACTGGCCACCGTGCTTGCCGCCGGCAGCTACGTGGCCTTCGTGTGGGCGCTCAAGTTGCAGTTCCCTGTGTGGCCGAGTTTCATCGCAGGTTAAGCAGGAGCACCAACCATGGATCTTATTAACAACTTGTCGTTGGGTTTTGGTGTTGCTTTCACCTTCCAGAACCTGATTTACTGCTTTGTGGGCTGCTTGCTCGGCACGCTGATTGGCGTGCTGCCCGGCATCGGCCCGGTGGCGACCATCGCCATGCTGCTGCCCGCCACGTACGCGCTGCCCCCTGTGGCTGCGCTGATCATGCTGGCCGGTATCTATTACGGTGCCCAGTACGGTGGCTCGACGACCGCCATTCTGGTGAACCTGCCGGGCGAGTCCTCGTCGGTGGTGACCGTGATTGACGGCTACCAGATGGCGCGCAAGGGGCGAGCGGGGCCTGCGCTGGCGGCTGCCGGCCTGGGGTCATTCTTCGCCGGCTGCGTGGGTACGCTGATCCTGGCGGCCTTTGCGCCTCCGTTGACCGAAGTGGCCTTCAAGTTCGGCCCTGCTGAATACTTCTCGCTGATGGTGCTGGGCCTGATCGGTGCCGTGGTGCTGGCCTCGGGTTCGCTGCTCAAGGCGGTGGCCATGATCGTGCTGGGCCTGCTGATGGGCTTGGTGGGTACGGACGTGAACTCGGGCGTGGCCCGTTTCAGCTTCGACATCCCCGAACTGACCGACGGCATTGGCTTCGTGACCATCGCCATGGGTGTGTTCGGCTACGGTGAAATCATTGCCAACCTGTCGCGCCCTGACGAAGACCGCGAGGTGTTCACTGCCAAGGTGCAGGGGCTGTTCCCCACCAAGGAAGACTTCAAGCGCATGATCCCTGCGGTGCTGCGCGGCACGGCCCTGGGTTCTGCCCTCGGCATCCTGCCCGGTGGCGGTGCACTGCTGGCAGCGTTCGCGGCCTACACGGTCGAGAAGAAGACCAAGCTGCAGCCTGGCGAAGTGCCTTTCGGCCAGGGCAACATCCGTGGCGTGGCGTCGCCTGAGTCGGCCAACAATGCCGGTTCGCAGACTTCGTTCATCCCGCTGCTGACGCTGGGCATTCCCCCCAACGCCGTGATGGCGCTGATGGTGGGTGCCATGACCATCCACAACATCCAGCCTGGTCCCCAGGTGATGACCAGCAACCCCGAACTGTTCTGGGGCCTGATCGCCTCGATGTGGATCGGCAATGCGATGCTGGTGATCCTGAACCTGCCGCTGATTGGCATCTGGATCAAGCTGCTCACAGTGCCTTACCGCTGGCTGTATCCGTCCATCGTGCTGTTTTGCGCGGTGGGTGTGTATTCCACCAATAACAACACCTTCGACATCTGGATGGTGGGCGCGTTCGGCCTGATTGGCTACATCTTCCACAAGCTGGGTACCGAACCTGCGCCTCTGCTGCTGGGCTTCATCCTGGGGCCGATGATGGAAGAAAACCTGCGCCGTGCGCTGCTGCTGTCGCGTGGCGACTGGAGTGTGTTCGTCACGCGTCCGCTGTCGGCAGGCCTGCTGGCGGCAGCGGCCCTGCTGCTCGTCATCGTGCTGCTGCCAGCCGTGAAGAGCAAGCGCGAAGAGGCGTTCGTGGAAGACTGATCGGCTCCGGCTGTTTTTCCACCCTGACCAACGGCACCTTCGGGTGCCGTTGTTTTTTGGGCAGTGGCGTCCACATGGCACTGCCGTCGCCAGTACACAATCGCGGGCAGAGGTCCGCATGTCCACACCCTTTCTCCCCACGCAGCACCCCCACCGGGTGATGCTGCACAACGAAATCCACGCCCGCCCTCCGGAGGCGATGAACGCCCCGCTGGCCATCGCCCACATCGTGATGTTGGCCGATGCCGCCGGACGCGAGGCCAGCCGGGCCCATGTGACCGCACTGCTGCGTGATCACCACATGGCGCTGCCCGATGCACAGACCACCCACTTGCGGATGGATTTGGGCGCTTTTCGCCTGCGCTGGGAGCTACACACCGAGTTCGTCACCTGGACCTTCATGGTCCCGACGCCCGTGGAGGCGTTTGGCGAGCGCGAACCCGCGAGCGCCGTGGATTCTGTGCCCCACGACTGGCTGGCGACCTTGCCCGGCCAGTGCCTTTGCAGCCTGAACCTGTGGGTGTTGCCCACGCACACCTTCGGCTCGGGCTCTCTGGTCAAGCATGTGCTGCACGAAGACACGCTGGTGGCGTCCACCGTGGCGGATGGGCATGGCGAGGTGTACACCGACTTTGCGATCCATGCGGACGGTTTCTCGCGCATGGTGTTGCTGGCGGGGGGCATGACGCCGAGGCGCCTGGGGCGCTTGGTACAGCGGCTGCTGGAGATCGAGACCTACCGCATGGCGGCTTTGCTGGGACTGCCCGCCGCCCGCGAGGCCGCCAGCGTACTGGCCTTTGCCGAGCGAGAACTGGCGGCACTGGCAGAGGCCATCCGCACGGCCAACCGCGATGACGAGCCTGCCTTGCTCGACCGGCTGACGCGCCTGGCGGGGCAGGTGGAAAGCCAATATGCAGCCACGCATTCGCGCTTTTCGGCCAGCAGCGCCTACTTTGAATTGCTGGATCGGCGCATCCAGGACGTTGCCGAATCGCGCCTGGCGGGCATGCAGACCATCCGGGAGTTCATGGACCGGCGCCTGACCCCCGCGCGCAGCACCTGCGAATGGGCCACCCGGCGGCAGGATGCGCTGTCGCAACGCGTGTCGCGCATGAGCAACCTGTTGCGCACCCGGGTGGAGATCGAGCAGCAGCAAAGCAGCCAGGCGTTGCTGACGACCATGAACCACCGGCAGGACCTGCAGCTGCAAATGCAGTCCACGGTGGAAGGGCTGTCCGTGGCGGCCATCACCTATTACATCGTCGGGCTCGTCAGCTACCTGGCCAAGGGCGCGCAAAAGCTGGGGTGGCCGCTGTCCGCAGAGACCACGGCGGCCCTGGCGATTCCGGTGGTCGCGGCCGGGGTCTGGTGGTCATTGCGGCGTCTGCACCAGCGGGTGTTCCACAAAGACCACTGAGGTTGTGCGTCTGGTGATTCGGCGGGCAGCACAGGAGCGGCTTCAGCCCGGCTGCCATCGCTGATGAAGGGGGCGCCCGCGCAGAGGTTCGATGGCCTGCGACGGCCCTGTCGTGCCACACTTGGTTCGAGCCTTCCGGCGGTACCGGGTGGGCAGACACTACCGCGGGCGCCTCGCGCCCCTCTCTAGCGTGACCACTGAAAAAAAGAGCATTGCCTCCGGCATTGTGCTGGCATTCCTGGGCTCCATCGCATTCAGCGGCAAGGCCATCATCGTCAAGCTGGCCTACCGCCATGGGGTGGACGCGGTCACGCTCATCATGTACCGCATGCTGTTTGCGCTGCCCATCTTTGCCGTGATGGCATGGTGGGCCAGCCGGGGCAAGCCACCGCTCACACGCAAGGACTGGCTGGGCGTGCTGGGCCTGGGCGTCACCGGGTACTACCTGGCGAGTTTTCTGGACTTTGCCGGGCTGGCCTACATCAGCGCCAGTCTGGAGCGCCTCATCCTGTACCTCAACCCCACGCTCGTCGTGCTGCTGGGCTGGCTGCTGTATGGGCGGGGCATCCGCTGGGCACAGGCCGCAGGCATGCTAGTGAGCTACAGCGGGGTGGTGCTGGTGTTTGGGCACGAGGCCAACCTGCAGGGCGCCAACGCCGCCTGGGGTACGTTGCTGGTGTTTCTGAGCGCAGTCAGCTATGCCATTTACCTGGTCTACAGCGGCGAGATGGTGCAGCGCCTCGGTTCGCTGCGGTTGGTGGGGCTGGCGACCACGGTGGCGTGCCTGTGCTGCCTGCTGCAGTTTGTGGTGCTGCGCCCGTTGAGTGCTGCGGTGGTGGCCCCGGAGGTGATCTGGTTGTCGGTGCTCAATGCGACCCTTTGCACGGCGGCGCCCGTGCTGATGGTGATGATGGCCATTGAGCGCATTGGCGCGGGCATGGCCGCACAGACGGGCATGGTGGGCCCGTTGTCCACCATCCTCATGGGTGTGTGGATTTTGGGCGAACCGTTCACGGTATGGGTGGCAGCGGGTACGGTGCTGGTGATGGCAGGAATTTTCATCTTCACCCGCATGGCGCGCAGGGCCTGAGCGTCGTCGCCCTCACCCGATAGCGGCCCATGCCAGGTAGTGAGCCTCCATGCACCCAGTGGCCGTGTGCGTCAGCAGACGGGGGCAGACGCCTGGCGTGTTCTACGAGGTCTTTTTCCGGGGTGCTGCCTTGCGGGCTGGTGCCTCTGGCGGTGCTGCGGGAGACGGAGCCGCCGCCGCTGCGGGGGCCGCCTTGGGACTCATGCGCTGGGCGACTGTCACGGGGGCCGTCCCGGTGAAGCCATCGAGGTTTTTGCCCATGGCCAGTTCCAACTGCTCCAGGCGTGCCTGTGCAGGGGGGTGCGTGGCCAGTGCCAACGTGAAGGCAGGGTTGTCCGGCGTGGCGGTGCGCAGGTGCTGCAGCACCGACACCAGTCCGTAGGGGTCAAACCCCGCGCGGGTGGCCAGGGCCACGCCCGTGCGGTCGGCATCGTACTCATCGGTCTGGTCCAGGCCACGCGCATACAGGTTGCGCCCCAGTGCCAAGAACTGCGAGGCCACCACGTTGCCCACGGCGCTGGTCTTGATCTGCGAGGCCACCAACTGCGTGAGCATGCCCGACTGCGCCGTCTTGCGAATGGCCAGCAGGTGGTGCTTGGCGGTGACATGGGTGATTTCGTGGGCCAGGATGCCCGCCAACTCGGCCTCGTCGGCGCAGCGGTCGATCAGACCCTTGGTCACGAACACATAACCACCTGGCGCCGCAAAGGCGTTGTAGCCCGGGTCGTCCAGCACCACAAAAGTCCATGGCAGGTTGGGGCGTGGTGATTGCAAGCTGATCCAGCGCCCAAGCTGGTTCACATACCGCTGCAGCGCCATGTCCGGGTGCAGGGGCTTGCTGCCCAGCAGCACGGCCGAGAGTTGGCGGCCTATCTCGATCTCGCGGGGCTCGTCGATGCTCTCGACCGAGCGGGTGAGCATGCTGATGAGGTCATCCCCCTGGCCTGCGGGAGCGCCCCCGCCGGTGATGGCGCCCAGCAGACCACCGCCCGTGCTGCTGGTGGTGCTGCCACCCCCCAGGGCGTTGAGCAGGTTCATGACCCCCTGGCTCTGCCCCTGGCTGGGCAGCAGGGTCAGGGCCAGAGCGGTGCAGGCTGTTGCAAGCAGCCGGATGCGGGGGGGGGAATGGGGCAGGCGCATGGCAGCTCTCGCTCAGTTGGGGCTGAAATTGGGATCAGAGGGGTTGTTGGACGAGCCCGTTGCCCCCGATCCGCCACTGGAGGAGGGGCGAGGCGGCTCGGCCAGCGGGGCCACGTTGCGTGGCTGCAGCGCTGCATTGCTGGCGAACTGACGGGCCTGGTCGGCATTGACGCGAAGGCCCTCAGCCTGGCTCACGGCTGCGGGGTTGGGTTGGGCCTTGGCGATGTCTTCGGCGCCCAGACCCCGGATACCCACGGTAGAGGTGGCCGTGGTGGTGGAGCCGCTGTTGCCACCAAACAGGCTGCCCAGGCCGCGCATGCCGCTGGTGGCCGCATTGCCCGTGGCGGGCGCGGAGCCCGATTGGGGCCCGAGGTCGAACATGTGAACCCAGCCAGTGGCGCCTTGCGCGGTGCTGACCTTGGTCCAGGGGCCCTTGCGCTCGCTTGTGCGCGTGACCACGGCATTGGCCTCCAAGGGCGCAACGCTGGCGCCGCTTTCTGCGGGGGTTTCGCGCAGCTGAGTGGTGCGTTTGATCACGGCCGCTTCCTGCGCCTGTGCGGTGGTGGCAAACAGTGGCAGTAGGGCCATCGCGGCCGATGCCAGCCAAGGGGCCAGGGCTTTGCAGTGCAGCCGGTTCATGATGAAGCTCTCCCACTATGATTTGACGACGCACACTTGTATCAGTGTGCAACCAGGAGATTGTTATGGATTTGGGTATTACAGGCAAATGGGCGCTGGTGTGCGGCGCGAGCAAGGGGCTGGGTTATGGCTGCGCGCAGGCGCTCGTGCGAGAGGGTGTCAATGTGGTCATCAACGCCCGCAACGCAGAGGCGCTGCATCAGGCTGCTACTCGTTTGATAGCTGACAGTGCAAGCAACACTGGCACTAGGGGCCAAAATGGCGTCCAGCCGCAGGTGCTGGCAGTGGCGGCCGACATCACCACCCCAGAGGGACGCGCAGCGGTGTTCTCGGTGGCGGGCGGCCCGGGGCGGGACTTTGACATCGTGGTCACCAACGCAGGCGGCCCTCCCACCGGCGACTTCCGCGACTGGAACCGCGATGCATGGATCAAGGCCGTGGACGCCAACATGCTGACTCCCATCGAGTTGATCCAGGCCACTGTGGATGGCATGGCTGCCCGTGGGTTTGGCCGCATCGTCAACATCACGTCGAGCGCCGTGAAGGCACCCATCGACATCCTGGGCCTGTCCAACGGCGCGCGCAGCGGTCTCACGGGGTTTGTGGCGGGCGTATCGCGCAGCAAGATTGCGGCGCGCGGGGTGACCATCAATAACCTGCTGCCCGGCAAGTTCGACACCGACCGCCTGGCCGCCACCGTGACTGCGGCGGCTACAAAGGTGGGCAAGAGTGTTGAGGACTTGCGTGCTGCCCAGCAGGCGCAGATTCCGGCGGGACGCTATGGCACGGCCGAAGAATTTGGCGCCATCTGCGCCTTCCTGTGCAGCCTGCAGGCAGGCTACATGACCGGCCAGAACGTGCTGGCCGACGGCGGTGCCTACCCTGGCACGTTCTGACGCCGGCCGGGCTGGGCGCGGCGCTGTGCGCTGCGCGGGCGCCGAGCCCCCGCAGGCCAGGGATGCACCCGTGGTGTTTTGCCGACAGCTTTACCGGCGCGCTGAATAATTGGTGGAATACTGCGGGCCAGCGCCCGCTACTGTCCGCCGCCATGTACCCTGCCCACACCCCCTTTCTGCTGCGCCTGAAACGCCACGCTGCACTGTTGTGCCTGGCGCTGGGGGCATGGGGTGCCGCGCAGGCTGCCGATCCGGTCAACACGCCCGGCGCGGGTGCCACTGCGGCGGTTCCTTACCGCTTGCGCATCGTGGGGGGGCTGGCGGGCATCAGCCAGTACAACCGGCAGGAAGAGCCCTTCTGGACCAAGGAGCTGGCGCGCCTGAGTGCAGGGCGCTTCCAGGCCGAGATCGTGCCCTTTGACCGGGCGGGCGTGCCCGGTGCCGAAATGCTGCGGCTGTTGCAACTGGGCGTGGTGCCTTTTGGCACGACCCTCATGAGTTCGTTCACCGCGCAATACCCCGAATACACCGCGCCCGACTTGGCCGGGCTGAACCCCGACATCGCCACCCTCAAGACCACGCTGGCTGCGTTTCGTCCCTATCTCGAAAAAGCGCTGCGCGAACAACACGGTGTTGAGGCGCTGGCCATCTACGTGTACCCCGCGCAAGTGGTTTTCTGCAAGAAGCCGCTGCGTGCATTGGCCGAACTGACCGGCCGGCGCGTGCGTGTGTCGTCGGCCACCCAGGCCGATTTTGTGGGGGCCCTGGGCGGGGTGCCGGTGCTGACCAGCTTTGCGCAGATCGTGCCGAGCTTGACGGCGGGCAATACCGAATGTGCGATCACCGGCACCATGTCGGGCAACATGCTTGGCCTGCCCGCGCTCACCACCCACGTGCACACCCTGCCGGTCACCTGGGGGCTCGCCGTGTTCGGTGCCAACCAGGCCGCCTGGGCTGCGCTGCCGGCCGATCTGCGCACGCTGCTCAAGCGCGAGCTGCCCCGCCTGGAGGCCGCCATCTGGGCCGAATCCGAACGCGAAACCGCGGACGGCCTGGCTTGCAACCGGGGTGCGCCCACCTGCAGCGCCGGCACCAAGGGCAGCATGGTCGTGGTGTCCGCATCCTCCCAGGATGAGCGCAGCCGCCAGGAGATCCTTCAATCCACCGTGTTGCCGCGCTGGGTGCAGCGCTGCGGCGCCCGGTGCGCACAGGTCTGGAACCAGACCATCGGGCCGGCGCGTGGTCTGCAGGCAGCGCCTGCGAAATGACCGAGTCCGCTGCACCCTCGCGCATCAAGGCCTATGTCTGGGCGGGCGCCGCAGTGTTTGTGGCGGCTGTGGTGGTGGTGGCTGCCACCCTGGCATGGAACGCCCGCCAGGCCGCGCTGGCCGACAGCGAGGCGCAGGCCACGCGCTTCGTTGCTGGAGCAGAAGCCGCCCTCAACCGGTCGCTGCTGGCGGTGGACGTGCTGCTGGCCAGCATGGATGAGCTGCTGGGCCTGTCCCATGCCATGACCGCTTGGGTGGACCCCGAAACAGCCAGCCAGCGGCTGCGTGGGTCGGCCCGGCAGAACCTCATGGTGCGCTACGTGGCGGTGCTCGACGGCACAGGCAAGACCCTGGCATCGTCCGACCCGGCCGGCGGGGGCCTGCTGGTGCAGTTGCCCGCGGGTTTCCTGGAGGCCGTGCTCGAGCAACCGGTGTCCACGCTGATGGTCAGTGCGCCGGTGGTGAGCTTTGCCAGCTCCGAGCGGGTGCTGTACTTTGCGCGCCACCTGCGCATGGCCGACAGCTCGCGCGTGGTGGTGGTGGCCGAGCTGCCGGTGTCCGTGCTCAGCTCGGTGCTGGTGCAGGGCGTGGACATCAATGGCCTGCAGGTGACGCTGGAGCGAGCCAACGGGCTGCTGCTGCTCAGCGTGCCCAACCGCGAAGACGTGACCGCGCCCCTCCTCGCGCCGCCCATTGGTGACCTGGCGAACCAGGGCATGGCCTGGGAGGCACCCGCACGTCTGACGGGCGAACCTTCGCTCGTGGTGTTCCGGCCCATCCTGTACCAGGACCTGCGCATCGCGGCCAGCATTCCGCTGAGCGCGGCGCTGGCCAACTGGCGCGACCAGCGCGACGCCATTGCGCTGACCACCTTGCTGTTCATTGCCATGATCTTGGCCGCGGGGGTGCTGGCACTGCGGTATGTGGACCGGATGTCGCAGGCCCGCCTGGCGATTGCACAGTCCAAGGCCACGCTGGACCAGGCGCTGGAGTCCATGGTCAGCGGCTTCTTGCTGCTCGACAACCAGCAGCGCGTGGTGCAGTGGAACCTCCAGCTGGAGACCATTCTCCCGTGGCTGCGGGGCGTGATGAAGCCGCTGGTGCCGTTCAGGACGGTGCTGGAGGCCACGGTGGAGCACCATGTGCCCGGCCTGCAGGGCGACGAGCGCAAACGCTGGGTGAACCAGCGCCTGCAGCGGCAAAAGCACCAGCCCGAGCCACGCGAGCAGTCCTACGCCAACGGCAGCACCATCCAGATCACCGAACGCGCCACGCCCGATGGCGGGCTGGTCATCAGCTACCACGACGTGACCGCGCTGCGCAAGGCCAGCACCGAGATCGAGAGCCTGGCCTTCTACGACCCGCTGACCAACCTGCCCAACCGCCGCCTGCTGATGGACCGCATGCAGCAGGCCATCGCTGCCAGCGTGCGCAGCGGGCAGTACGGGGCCCTGCTGTTCCTGGACCTGGACCACTTCAAGACCCTGAACGACACGCGCGGCCACGAAGTGGGCGACATGCTGCTGCGCCAGGTGGCCCAGCGCCTGAAGACCTGCGTGCGGCGCGAGGACACGGTGGCGCGGCTAGGGGGCGACGAATTCGTGGTCATGCTCAGCGACCTGTCGGTCCATCGCGACGAAGCCGCGGCCCAGGCGCGGCGGGTGGGCGAGAAGATCCTGCGCAAGCTCAACGTGCCCTACACCCTGGGCGGCAACGCGCACCACAGCACGCCCAGCATCGGCGCCACGCTGATGGGCGGCTCGCTGCAATCGTCGGTGGACCTGCTCAAGGAGGCCGACATTGCGATGTACCAGGTCAAGTCGCAAGGGCGCAACGCGCTGTGCTTTTTTGACCCGCAGATGCAGATCGTCATCAGCATGCGGGCGCAGCTGGAGAGCGACCTGCAGATGGCGCTCACGGCGCGGCAGTTCGTGCTGCACTACCAGCCCCAGTTCCACCTGGACGGCCGTGTGGTGGGCGCCGAGGCCCTGATCCGCTGGCAGCACCCCGAGCGCGGGCTGGTCGCACCCGGCGAATTCATTGGCGTGGCCGAAGAGAGCGAACTCATCGTGCCCATGGGGCACTGGGTGCTGCGCACGGCCTGCGAGCAGCTGGCTGCCTGGCAGGGGGACGAGCGCTACCGGCACCTGCAGGTGTCCGTCAACGTGAGTGCGCGGCAGTTTCGCCAGCGCGACTTCGTGGCCCGCGTGGTGGAGGTGCTGCGCGAGACCGGGGCGCGGCCCCATTTGCTCAAGCTCGAACTGACCGAGTCGCTGGTGCTGGACAACGTGGACGACACCATCGCCAAGATCGGCCTGCTCAAGACCAAGGGCGTGCGCTTCTCGGTGGACGACTTCGGCACCGGCTATTCATCGCTGGCCTACCTCACGCGGCTGCCGCTGGACCAGCTCAAGATCGACCAGTCCTTTGTGCACAACCTGGGCGTGCGGCACACGGACGATGTGATCGTGCAGACCATCCTGGGCATGGCGCGCAACCTGGAGCTGGATGTGATTGCCGAAGGGGTGGAAACCGAGGCGCAAAAGGACTTCCTGGCCCGGCACGGCTGCGTGTACTTCCAGGGCTATCTGTTGGGGCGGCCCACCCCGGTGGCTGCGTTGGAGGCGCTGATGGAGTCCGCCGCCGCTGCACCCGTGCAGGGTTGAGCCAAGTAGCCCAGCACCCAGTTTGCTATATTTTATATAGCAATTAAGATAGGGAATACCGGCGCTACCGTCGGTTTTTGTCGAAAATTGGCGCCGTCAGCGCCGCGATGACACCACGATGCCGCCCACGATCAATGCAAACGCGACACCGTGGAACGCCTGGGGTGTTTCACCCAGAAAAGCCGCCGACAGCAGCCCCGCGAACAGCGGCGTGAGGTTCACGAAAAAGCTGGCCAAGGCCGGCCCCGCGCGTTGCACCCCCACGCCCCAGAACCGGTAGGCCAGCACTGCCGGCCCCACGGCGATGAACGCCAGCGCGGCGACCAGCGGCCAGCCCCATGCGATGTGCGTGCGCCCGCTGGCCCATTCAGCCCCCGCAAAGCTGCCCGACCAGACCAGCCCAAACACCATCTGCGCCATCAAGAACGCAGCCCAGTCACCCCGGATGCTGGTGGGCTCGGTGGTGCGCGACAGCAGCCAGCTGTAGAACGCCCATGAGATGGTGGCCAGCAGCATGAACAGGTCGCCCGGCACCAGGCGGAACGCCAGCAGCTGCGACCACTCGCCCCGGCTGAGCACCAGCAGCACTCCGCACATCGACAGCAGTGCGCCCAGCACCTGGCGGCGGGTCACGGCGGCCCCGAAAAACAGCGCCCCCACGGCCAGCATCCAGACCGGCATGCTCGACCCCACCAGCGTCACGTTGATGGGTGTGGAGGTCTGCAGCGCCATGTACTGCAGCGCGTTGTAGGCCCCGATGCCCAGCAGCCCCAGGAGCGCATAGCGGCGCCAGTGGGGCCACAGGGGGCTGTCGGCGCGCAGCACGCCATGGGCCAGGGGCAGCAGGATGGCAAAGGCCAGGACCCAGCGGATGAAGTTCAGGGTGATGGGAGGAATCAGGTCATGGACCAGCCGCCCCACCACGGCGTTGCCAGCCCACAGCAAGGGCGGAATCACCAGCAGCACGGCCGTGCCGGGTGTGATTTTTTGAGTCATGGGGCTGCACTGTAACGGTGCGGGCGGGGCCCTGCTGCGCCCGGGGCAGAAGGCCCCTGCACGCACCGGTGCTGCATGGGCCGTCGGCAACCGCGCGCAATTCGTGGCAGGATGGCCGCCGTTGTGATTTCCCCCGCCCCTTTTTTTGGAGACTGTCAGTCATGAGCCTTGCCGTCCAGATCCGCCAGCACGGTGGTCCCGAAGAACTCCACATCGTTGACGTCACCGTGGGCGAGCCCGGCCCCGGCGAGGTCCGCATCCGCCACCACGCCATCGGCCTGAACTTCATCGACGTGTACCACCGCACGGGCCTGTACCCGCTGAACATGCCCGCCACCATCGGCATGGAAGGTGCCGGCGTGATCGAGGCCGTGGGCGAAGGCGTCACGCACCTGAAGGTGGGCGACCGCGCCGCTTACGCCAGCAACCCGCCCGGCGCCTACTGCGAAGTGCGTGTGATGCCCGCCAAATGCGTGTGCAAACTGCCCGATGCCATCAGCTTCGAGACCGGGGCCGCCATGATGCTCAAGGGCCTCACGGCGCAATACCTGCTCAAGAAAACCCGGCCCGTGGAAGGCCTGCAGCCCGGTGATCATGTGCTGTTCCATGCAGCCGCAGGTGGTGTGGGCCTCATCGCCAGTCAGTGGGCCAAGGCGCTCGGCCTGCAGCTCATCGGCACGGCGGGCTCGGATGCCAAGTGCCAACTGGCCCTGGCCAACGGTGCGGCGCACGCGATCAACTACAGCACCGAGGACTTCGCCGCGCGTGTGAAGGAGATCACCGGTGGCAAGGGTGTGAAGGTGGTGTACGACTCGGTGGGCAAGGACACCTGGGACAAGTCGCTCGAATGCCTGCGCCCCTTCGGTCTCATGGCCAGCTTTGGCAACGCCTCGGGCCCGGTGGCACCGTTTGCGCCGGGCAGCCTGGGTGCCAAGGGGTCGCTCTACGTCACGCGCCAGACCCTGTTCACCCACATCGCCACGCGCGAGGCCACGCAGGCCATGGCCGATGACCTGTTTGCCGTGGTCGCCAGCGGGCAGGTCAAGATCCACATCGACCAGCGTTATCCGCTGGCCGACGTGCAGCAGGCGCACCGCGACCTGGAAGCACGCAAGACCACCGGCTGCACCATCCTCACGCTGTGAGCGCGGCCCCCCAGACACCCACCTTCGACCAGTGGCTGGCGGGTGCGCGCCGTGCGGCGCAGCAGCCCCCGGCCCAGCCCCGCCAGCCGCTGGTGGTGGCAGGGCAGGTGGTGGGGTCGGTGGCACCAGGGTTTTTGAGTCAGATCAGCCTGAAGCGCTTGTTTGATAAGCGCTATCAGCTATCAGAAACAGAGCAATCTGAGGGCTCTGCGTGGCATTTGCAGGCACCGCCCGCCGACGCCACGGATGCCCTCAACACCCTGGCCGCCGCGCTGCGCGATGTGGGCCTGTGTGGCCCCTGGCGCGACGAGCAGCTGGCGGTGACCAACCCAGCGGGCGAGGTCATCGGCACGGTGGAGCGCGGTGCCGTGCGCGTGCTGGGCGTGGCCACCCGGGCCGTGCACCTGGTGGGCGTGGCGCCTGACGGGCGCATGTGGGTGCAAAAGCGCTCCATGACCAAACCCAACAACCCCGGGCTGTGGGACACGCTGATGGGCGGCATGGTGTCGGCCGCCGACTCGCTGCCGCAGGCCCTGGCCCGCGAAACCTGGGAAGAGGCCGGTTTGCGGGTCGATGCATTGGCCGACGTGGCGCACGGTGGGCGGGTGCTGTTCAGCCGCCCCAGCCGTGAGGGCGGTGGCGCAGGCTTCATGGTCGAACGCATCGACTGGTTCCGTGCCCAGGTGCCCCAGGGCATGCAGCCCGACAACCAGGATGGCGAGGTCGAGCACTTTGCATTGCTGCCCCTGGACGTGGTGCGCGAGCGCGTGGCGCAGGGGCTGTTCACGCTGGAGGCCGGGCTGGTGATCGCAGGGTTCCTGGGGGCTTAGAGTCTGGGCAGCGCGGGCGGCGCGGGCAGCTTGGATGGCGTGGTGCGCGACAGCCTCGCATCGTAGTAAGCACTGATTTGCTACTTATTCGATAGCTGCATGCGCATTATCAATCGGCACTGGCAGCCGGTTTGGTTCCGTTTTTATGTCCAGCGTCCGTGCGTCCCCGCTGCACCGCCACCGCCTTCACCAAGTCCCAGGCCGCCTGCGCCACGGGCGAGAGTGCACGGTGGCGACGGTGCACCAGCATGATCTCGCGGTCCACGCGCGGCACCAGGGGGCGCACCGCCAGCCGTGCCAGGCCTTCGGGCGGCAGGGCCAGGGTGGGGATGACCGAGATACCCAGGCCCGCGTCCAGCATGCGGAATATCGTGGTGGGGTGGCCCACCTCCTGGGCCACCGCGCAGGCCACCCCGTGCTCGGCCAGTGCGCGGTCGATCAGGCGGCGGCTGCCGGAGTCGTGGTCCAGCAGCACCAGGGCTTCGCCCTGCAGGTCGGTCCAGCGCACCTGCCGTTTGCCCGCCAGACGGTGGCCGGGTGGGCAGGCCAGGCAGAAGGGTTCGGTCAGGATGGTCTCGCAATGCAGCGCCTCGCGCTCGCTGGGGTCGATGACCACGCCGAAATCCACTTCGCCCGACAGCACGCTGGCCAGCACCGCGCTCTGGATGCGGTCCAGCAGCACCAGCTCCAGCCCGGGCAGGGTGCGCTGGCATTCGGCGATGCAGTCGGGCATGAGGTTGGCCGACAGCGTGGGGCTGCTGGCCACGCGCACGCGTCCGCGCCGCTGGGTGGCCAGCTCCCGCACGTCCAGCAGTGTGTTCTCCAGCTCCTCCAGCACGCGTGGCAGGCGGGCCGACAGGCGCTGGCCCGCGTCCGTCAGCGTCACCTCGCGCGTGGTGCGGTTGAGCAGCTTCAGGCCCAGCTGGGCTTCCAGCTCGGTGATGCAGCGGCTCACGGCCGGTTGGGTCAGGCCCACCGCATCGCCCGTGCGGCTGAAGTTGCGGGTGGCGGCCACCGACTGAAACACATGCAGCTGGCGCAGGGTGATATTCATGCGCTCGAATCATAAATCCATCAGAGAAATCCATTTCTCTTTGGAATCGGGCTGCGGTCCAATGCGTGTCTTTGGGGTTTGTGTGCCCCACGTTTCTGCATTTTTTGCGCCGCTGCTGCGCTGTCACCCATGGCCCGTTCCCGCTTTCTTCCTGACAACTTCACCCTGGCCTTGCTGGGCACCGTCACCCTTGCCAGCGTGTTGCCCGCCTCGGGCGTGGCGGCCCAGGCGCTGGAGGGTATTACCGTGGCGGCCGTGGCGCTGCTGTTCTTCCTGCACGGGGCCAAGCTCTCGCGGGACGCCATCGTGGCGGGGCTCTCGCACTGGCGGCTGCACCTGGTGGTGGTGGGCACCACGTTTGTGCTTTTCCCGCTGCTGGGCTGGGCGCTGCGGCCCGTGCTGCTGCCGCTGGTCACGCCGGGGCTTTACACCGGCATCCTGTACCTGTGCGTGCTGCCCGCCACGGTGCAGTCGGCCATCGCGTTCACGGCCATGGCGCGCGGCAACATGCCGGCGGCCATCTGCAGTGCGTCGGCATCGACCCTGCTGGGCATTGTGATCACGCCGTTGCTGGTGGGGCTGCTGCTGCCCGAGGCGCAGCAGCAGGCGGGCGCCGCCCAGCACGACACGCTGGCCAACATCGGCCGCATCACCTTGCAGTTGCTGGTGCCCTTTGTGGCAGGCCGCCTGCTGCGTCCGTGGATTGGTGGTTTCGTGCAGCGCCGTGCGGCAGCGCTCAAGCTGGTGGACCAGGGCTCTATCCTGCTGGTGGTGTTCACCGCATTCAGCGCTGCGGTGGTCGAAGGGCTGTGGCGGAAGTTGCCAGCGTCTGCGCTGCTGGGCCTGGTGGTCGTGTGTGCCGTGCTGCTGACCTTGGCGCTGGTGACCACCACCTGGGTCGCGCGGCGCATGGGGTTCTCCAAGGAGGACGAAATCACGCTGGTTTTCTGCGGCTCCAAGAAGAGCCTGGCGAGCGGTGTGCCCATGGCCAAGGTGCTGTTTGCATCGCACGCAGTGGGAGCCATCGTGCTGCCCATCATGGTGTTCCACCAGATGCAGCTGATGGTGTGCGCGGTGCTGGCGCAGCGCTATGCGCGGCGCAGCGTGTAGGTAACGAGGCCGCTATCTTTTGTATAGCTGCAAACGCATGAAGAGCATGCGCCTGCGGCCCAAAAGGCTTCAACTCTGCTCGTTGAGCGTGCGCAGGCGGCTGGGCGCCAGGGCACCGGCCGATTCCAGAATGGGATAGGCCACCGAGCACAGCAGCGAGTTGATGCGCTTGAGTTCACTGATCAGGTCGATGTGCAGCGAGCTGGTCTCGATGCTCTGCACCGTGTTGTCTGACAGGCGTGCCAGATGGGTGGCCGAGTAGGCGTGTTCCAGGTCGCGGAAGCGTGCTTTTTCTTCGAGCAACTTTTGCGCGTCGCGCACGCTGCCGTTCAAGAACACGCTCATCGCCAGCCGCAGGTTGTCGATCAGGCGGGCGTGCAGCTCGTTGATCTCTTCCATGCCCGCCTCAGAGAACTGGCGGCCCTTCTTGATCTTCTTGTCCTCGATGTCGATCAGCACGCGCTCGATGATGTCGCCGATCTGCTCCATGTTGATGGTGAAGCTGATGATGTCGGCCCAGCGGCGGCCCTCGCGTTCGTCCAGCGCCTCGCGCGAGATCTTGGTCATGTAGTACTTGATGGCCGAGTACAGGCCGTCCACCTCGTCGTCGAGTTTGCGCAGGTCTTCGGCGAGCTTGAGGTCATCGGTCCGGATCACCTTGTGCAGGCCCAGCAGCATCGATTCGACCACGTCGGCCTGGTGCAGGGCTTCGCGTGCGGCGCACGAGATGGCGAGGGACGGCGTGGCCAGGGCGGAGGGGTCCAGATGCTGGGGCCGGGTGCCGGCAGCCGCCTGCGACTTTTCGGCGGGGAGCAGCCGCTGCACCGTACGCGCCACCGTGCCCGTGAGGCCAATGCAGACAATGCCCACCACCACGTTGAAGGCCAGGTGGAATAGCACCACCAGAGCGGCGGTCTCGGGTACGTAGGGCCGCACATGCTGCAGCCACAGGCCGGTGAGCGGCGTCATGATGAGCACGCCAATGATCTTGAAGAACAGGTTGCCCAGGGGCACCTGGCGTGTCTGCACGTTGGACTTCATGGTGGTCAGCACGGCGAGCACGCCGCTGCCCAGGTTGGCGCCCAGCACCAGCCCCAGCGCCACGTCGGCCGGAATACCGCCCGAGCCCGCCAGCGCGGCCGTGAGCAGCACGGTGGCAAGGCTCGAATACGCCACGATGGCCAGAATGGCGCCCGTGAAAATCTCCAGCAGCAAATCGCTGGTGAGCGCGCCCAGCAGCGTGCGCACGGTGGGTGACTGGGTGAGCACTGTGGTCGATTCGGTGATGAGGCGCAGCGCCAGCAGCATCAGCCCCAGGCCGATCAACACGCGGCCTACGCGGCCCACGGCGGTGTCCTTGCGCGAGATGAACAGCACGACGCCCACAAAGATGAACAGGGGCGACAGCCACGACAGGTCCATGGAGAACACCACGGCCATCACGCTGGTGCCCACGTCGGCACCCAGCATCACGGCCAGCGCCGCAGGCAGGCCCACCAGGCCCTGGCCCACAAAGGACGACACGATGAGCGCGGTGGCCGTACTGGACTGCACCACGGCCGTCACGCCAATGCCGGAGAGCACAGCGGTGAAGCGGCTGCTGACGCTGTGCGCAATCAGCTGGCGCAGGTTGGCGCCGAACACGCGCAGGATGCCGGTGCGCACCAGGTGGGTGCCCCAGATCAGCAGCGCCACGGCTGCCAGGAGATTGAGGAGATGCTTCATGAAAACCGTTGTTTCTTCTTCTTGTGATGGGTGCAAACCCTGCGATGACCAGACCCAGGGGCCAATGCAAGAAGCGCGCGCACCGGGCTGTCATAAAACTGACACATAAGCATACTCCTGATTCCATAGCGCCGGAGCAGATGCCCATGTCGGCGCTGGGTGCGTTGCTGCGCCCCAAACGGCACGGCCCGCGTGTAGCGGGCCGTTGGGATAGGAGAAGGGCTGGGCAGCCTCAGCGCTCGCGCCGCACCCTCAGCAGCTCATCCAGGATCAGGCAGGCAGCGCCGACAGTAATGGCTGAGTCCGCCAGGTTGAACGACGGGAAGTACCAGCCCGCGTAGTGGAACTGCAAAAAGTCCACCACGTAACCATGCATGAGCCGGTCCACCACGTTGCCCACCGCTCCGCCGAGGATGCTGGACAGCGCAAAGCTGAACAGCTTCTGGCCGGGGTGCGCTCGCAGCTGCCATACGATGAAGATCGTGGCTGCCACGCCAATGCCGGTGAACAGCCAGCGCTGCCAGCCGCCAGCGTCCGACAGGAACGAGAACGCTGCGCCGGTGTTGTGGGCGCGCACGATGTTGAAGAAGCCGGTGATGAACGTGGCGTCGCCCAGCTGGTAGTGGTTGAGGATCAGCGTCTTGGTGATCTGGTCGGCCACCAGCAGGAACACCGCCCATGCCAGCCAGGGCCACATGCCCGCACCGGTGCGCCCGGCCTGCCCGGCCTGTGTGGTGCGCACCATCAGGCGTGCGCCCGGCTTTCGCCGTCGCCGTAAAGGTTGCTGGTGCAGCGGCCGCAGATGGTGGGGTGCGCGGCATCGCTGCCCACGTCGGCGCGGTAGTGCCAGCAACGCTCGCATTTGGCGTCCGAGTTGGGTTGGACGCTGATCTGAAGGGTGCTTCCAGCAATCAGTTCCATCGCGGAGAGGATGAAGACGAACTTCAGGTCCTCGCCCAGGCTGGCCAGCAGCGCATGGTCCTCGGGGGCAGCAGTGAGGGTCACGGTGGCCTGCAGCGACGAGCCCACCTGGCCTGCGGCGCGCAGCGCTTCGATCTCCTTGTTCACCGCATCGCGGATATCGCGGATGCGCGACCACTTGGCCAGCAGGCCTTCGTCGGCACCGGCACCCACTCCCGCCACGTTGCCGTAGGTCTCCAGGAAGATGGAGTCGGAACTGCCAAACACCTTCCACGCCTCTTCCGCCGTGAACGAGAGGAACGGCGCCATCCAGCGCAGCATGGCGTGCGTGATGTTGTAGAGCGCCGTCTGCGCACTGCGGCGGGCCAGGCTCTTGGGCGCCGTGGTGTAGAGGCGGTCCTTGAGCACGTCCAGGTAGAAGCCACCCAGGTCTTCCGAGCAGTACAGCTGCAGCTTGGCGACGACGGGGTGGAACTCGTACACCTTGTAGTGGGCCAGCACCTCGGCCTGGAACTCGGACGCACGCGTGAGCGCGTAGCGATCGATCTCCAGCATCTGGTCAAACGGCACGGCGTCCGTGGCGGGGTCGAAGTCGCTCACGTTGGCCAGCAAAAAGCGCAGCGTGTTGCGAATGCGGCGGTAGGCGTCCACCACGCGGGCCAGGATCTTCTCGTCGCCCGCGATGTCGCCCGAGTAGTCGCTCGCAGCCACCCACAGGCGGATGATTTCGGCACCCAGCTTCTTGTTGATTTCCTGCGGGTCGATGCCGTTGCCCAGCGACTTGCTCATCTTGCGGCCCTGGCTGTCCACGGTGAAGCCGTGGGTCAGCAGGCCGCGATAGGGCGCACGGCCTTCCAGGGCCGATGCCAGCAGCAGCGAGCTGTGGAACCAGCCGCGGTGCTGGTCATGGCCTTCCAGGTACAGATCGGCCTCGGGGCCGGTGTCGTGGTGCACCTCGGGGTGCGTGCCGCGCAGCACGTGGCTGAAGGTGGAGCCGGAGTCGAACCACACTTCGAGGATGTCGGTGCTCTTGGTGTAATGCGGTGCGTCGGCAGCACCCAGGATTTCTTCGGTGGTCACGCGGCTCCAGGCCTCGATGCCGCCCTTTTCGACGATGTCGGCCGCCTGGTCCATGATTTCCATGGTGCGCGGGTGCAGTTCGCCAGAATCCTTGTGCAGAAAGAACGGGATGGGCACGCCCCAGCTGCGCTGGCGCGAGATGCACCAGTCCGGTCGCCCGGCGATCATGTCGTGCAGGCGGGCCTTGCCGTTCTCGGGGTAGAAGCTGGTGTGTTCGATGGCGTCGAGCGCGATCTGGCGCAGCGTCTTGGCGGGCTTCATGCCGGGCAGGGTGAACACGCCTTCGCCTTCGTCCATGCGCACGAACCACTGCGCCGCCGCGCGGTAGATCACCGGCGTCTTGTGGCGCCAGCAGTGGGGGTAGCTGTGCGTGATGTCCTTGGTGGTCATCAGCCGACCCGCGTTGCGCAGCGCTTCGATGATGACGGGCACAGCCTTCCAGATGTGCTGGCCGCCGAACAGCGGGAAATCGGCCGCGTAGGTGCCGTTGCCCTGCACGGGGTTCAGGATCTTGTCGAGCGCCATGCCATGCGCGCGGCAGGAGTTGAAGTCTTCCAGGCCGTAGGCGGGCGACGAGTGCACGATACCTGTGCCGTCGTCGGCCGTGGCGTAGTCGGCCAGGTACACGGGCGACAGGCGGCGGTAGCCAAAGCTGCCGTCTTCGCTGGCCACATCGTACAGCGGGTGCTCAAATTCCAGGCCGCCCAGGTTCTTGCCCAGGGTGGTAGCCAGCACGCTGCCGGTGAGGCCGTAGCGCTCCAGGCACGAGGCCACCAGCGGCTCGGCCACGAGCAGGATACGTTCGCCCGCGTCCACCAGTGCGTAGGTGATCTCGGGGTTCAGGTTCAGGGCCTGGTTGGCGGGGATGGTCCAGGCGGTAGTGGTCCAGATGACGACGAACGCGTCCTTGGTCAGCGACGGCAAGCCAAACGCGGAGGCCAGCTTGGCCGGGTCGTGCGACTTGAAGGCCACGTCCAGTGTGGTGCTCTTCTTGTCCTGGTATTCGATCTCGAACTCGGCGAGCGAACTGCCGCAGTCAAAGCACCAGTACACGGGCTTGAGGCCACGGTATACAAAGCCGCGCTCCATCACGCGCTTGAAGGCGCGGATCTCGCCCGCCTCGTTGGCGGGGTTCATGGTCTTGTAAGGGTTGTCCCATTCGCCCAGCACGCCCAGGCGCTTGAAGTCCACCATCTGCTGCGCGATCTGTTCGGTGGCAAACGCGCGGCTCTTAGCCTGCATGTCGTCGCGGCTCAGGTTGCGGCCGTGTTTCTTTTCGATGGCGTTTTCGATCGGCAGGCCGTGGCAGTCCCAGCCCGGCACGTACAGCGCATCAAAGCCTTCGAGCTGGCGCGCCTTGGTGATCATGTCCTTGAGGATCTTGTTGACCGCGTGGCCCATGTGGATCTGGCCGTTGGCATAGGGCGGGCCGTCGTGCAGGATGAACTTGGGCGCGCCCCGGCGGGCATCGCGCAAGCGCTTGTAGATCCCTTGGTCTTCCCATTCCTTGACCCAGCCGGGTTCGCGCTTGGGCAGGTCGCCGCGCATCGGAAAGGGGGTGTCGGGCAGGTTCAGCGTGCTGCGGTAATCCGGAGCGGAGGGAGCGGTGGTACTGGCGTTGTCGGACATGAGGGAGCCTTAAAACGGGGCATTCCGGGGCAGGCCCGGAGCAAAACGGGAAAGAGCGTGGCGTGGAGAGATGTCGTGCCTGCCGGGCAGGCGCTGCGCAGGCAGCTCCCTCAAATTCGGTCGCGCGTGGTCTGGCGCCGGGTCTCGGTATGGTTGGGTGCCGTCGCAAAGTAGGCGCGGGCATCCGCACAGTCCTTGGCAATGCCCGCCGTCAGGGCATCCAGACCGTCGTACTTCAGCTCGTCGTGCAGTTTGTGCAGCAGTTCCACCCGCACGATTTTACCGTACGCTCCTTCGGCGCCCAGTCCGGCCGGCCACTGCAGGCAATGGGTTTCCAGCAGCACGCGGCCACCGTTGACGTCCTGGGGGTCCAGCGAGGGGCGCACGCCCAGGTTGGCCACGCCTGGCAGGGGCTCGGCCGCAAGGCCATGCACCAGCACGGCGAAGATGCCGCTGGCGGCGGGCTTCCAGTGGGCAAATCGCAGGTTCAGCGTGCGAAAGCCGTCCCCGGCTCCCTCGGCGGTGGCGCCCAGCTCGCGTCCCAGCTTTCGGCCGTGTACCACATGGCCGCTGATGGTGTAGGGCCGTCCCAGCAGCCGCGCGGCAGATTCCATGTCGCCAGCGCTCAGGGCCTGGCGCACGGCGGAGCTGGAGACACGCAGGCCATGCACCTCGTAGCTGTTCATGCGCGCCACGTCAAAGCCTTGGGCTTGCCCCGACGCATCGAGCATGGCGTAGTCGCCTGCGCGCTGGCGCCCGAAGCGGAAATCATCGCCCACCAGCACGTAGCGCGCGCCCAGGCCGCGTACCAGCACCTCGTCGATGAATGCCTCGGGTGACTGGGCCGCCAGTCGCGCATCAAACGGCAGCACCACGGTCTGCTGCACCCCGCAGCGCTCCAGCTCGGTGAGCTTGTCCCGCAGGGTGCCGATACGGGCCGGGGCCAGTTCGGGCTTGTGGTGGGCGCCAGCAAAGTAGTCGCGCGGGTGGGGCTCGAAAGTGAGCACACAACTGTCCACCCTCCGGTGTGCTGCCTCGCTGTTCAAAAGGGCCAGCATCGCCTGGTGGCCACGGTGCACGCCGTCGAAGTTACCGATGGTCAGCGCACAGGCATCGGCGATGCCAGGGTGGTGGAATCCGCGAAAGATCTTCATCGGTTTGTTATCTTTTTGATAGCAGCATGCGCATGTCCATCAAGCGCAGGACGCCAATTTGTCATGAAAACGGAGTATATTGTGACCCACGGCTGGCCCCGCGCAGGGCTGCCCGCGAGACATCTGCGTTCCGAATCCTTGTGTACTTTGTGTTCCAGGAGGCGTGTTTTGAAGGTCTTGAAGCTGTCAGCCCAGGGGCTGCCCCAATCGTGGATTTCACTCGAACAGGCGGTGATTCACTATGCCGCTGGTGAGGTGCGCTGGGAGTCCGGCGCCCAGATCGCCAGGTTCCGGGGTGGGCACAACGCCATCACGGGTGAGCAATCGGTGATCGCCATCAACAGCATCATTGGCACCAAGGGCGTGCCCAGCATCAACCCGTTCGACCTCAAGCCCAGCCTGACCAACGGCAAGCTTTTTGCGCGCGACCGCAATGTGTGCGCTTATTGCGGTGGGCATTTTCACGAAGAGGACCTGACACGCGAGCACATCGTGCCTTTTGCCCGCAACGGCCAGGACCACTGGATGAACGTGGTCACCGCCTGCCGCCCCTGCAACCACCGCAAAGGGCCCCGCACGCCCGAACAGGCGCACATGCCGCTGCTCTACACGCCCTACGTGCCCAGCCTGTGGGAAGACTTCATTTTGCGTAACCGGCGCATCCTGGCGGACCAAATGGACTTCTTGATGGCCCACGTGCCGAAGTCGTCACGCTTGTTGGCGTAACGCTTGGGTCCACACCGCCCGCGTGCACAGTGCGGCGGGACCTTGCCAAGCGGTCAAGCTGCCTTGTAGGCAGTCACCACGAACCCGGGGACGGGGGTGTGGTTTTCTTCGCGCAGCACGGTTTCCTCGATCTCGACGGTGGCAAACCCAGCAGATTCGCACACCGCTTCCACGTGGCTGCGCTTGTGCGCATAACGGCCGGCAGGTTGCAAAACCATGTCGGGGCCTTGTTCGGGGGCCGCCTCGAACGAGAAGACCATCATGCCGCCCGGTGCTAGCACGCGGTGCGCGTTAGGGATGGCTTGCGTCACTTCGCCAGCGTAGATGAACACGTCCAGCGCAGCAATCACCTGATAGAGCGCGGCGGGCGTCTCGCGCAGTGCGTCATGCAGGTTGACGGTATGGAAACGGTCGTAAACGTTGTGCCGTGCAGCCTGCTCGATCATCTTCATCGCGGGGTCAACCCCCACCAGCGCCCCATCCAGCCGGCCGAGGCAAACCCCGAGCAGGCCCGTGCCGCATCCCAGGTCGAGCACGTTGATTTTCTTGTCGGGGTGGCGCGCCAAGATCTTGTCGCCCACCTGCTTGGGCAACTGGTATTTGAGACCGCGCACCATGTGCAGGTCGTAGAACTCTGCCATGTTGTCGAAAATCGCGCGCGTCAGCTCGGCCGGTTGCTGGCCGGGCGTCTCACCATGGGCCAACCGGGCGTAATACTGGTACACGGCGTCGTCTGGCGCCAAACCCAGCAAAGCCGCGACGCTGTCGCGTGCTCCAGTGGGGTTGCCTGCGGCAATGCAGGCCTGCACATGGCCCACCAATGACTGCGCATCTGCAGGATGCTCCTGCACCAGGGCATTCCACATCGAGATGGACGCTTCGTGCTGGCCCTGGTCGCTCAGATCACGTGCCAACAGGCGCCGCAGCGCCACATCACCAGGGACCAGGTCGAGTCCACGGCGCAGGTGGCGGATTGCCATGTCGAGATGCCCGGCGCGGTGCGCGATGTCGATGACGCCCGCGAGCACCTGCAGGTTCTGGGGTTCAAGCGTAGCGACTTTCTCCGCGGTTTCAATCGCCTCCTGGAACTGGTTTTGGCGCGCCAGCAGCAAGGCCAATTCCAGCAGTCCAGGGCCCCAGTCCGGCGCCAGAGACACCGACTTGCGAAGCGCTTCAAAAGCACCTTTGACATTGCCCGACTTTTCCGCCAGCAGTCCGCCAAGCATGAAAACGCGGGGGTCTTGTGGCCATTGGGCGTTGGCCTTGTTGAGCGTCAGCGCGGCATTCTTGAGATCGCCTTGTGCAATCTGCTCGCGGGCCTGGGTCAGGTGCTGAAGGTTGGGATCGGTCGCTGTGGCGCTCATGGATACTGAAACTTTGAAAAGGGACCGCCGGGCGGTCTGCCGGACACAAGAGGACCGACGTCAACAGAAATTGCGGAGCACAATTATCCAGGATTCCGCTGGCGCAGTTTTCTGGCGACGTAGCGCTGGTGGCGCCTCATCTCCCGCTCGGGCTGATGCGCTGCGAGGCCAGCGTCAATGTGAAGCAGGCGCCTAAGCCCTCGCTGGACTGGACGGTGATGTCGCCCCCGTGCAAGCGTGCAATCCGGCGCGCAACCCATAGTCCAAGGCCAAATCCCTTACTTTGGTCCGTGCGGTCGCCTCGCTCAAACTGTTCAAAAATGCGGTTCATCACGTCCAGCGACATTCCAGAGCCTTCGTCCGCCACGGAGATTTCAAGCAGTCCCGTTGCCCCCTTTTGTGCCGCAATGAAGATTTCCCCGGCGGTTGCATATTTCACGGCGTTATCCACCAGGTTGGACAGGGCAATGTGCACCAGGGTGGCGTCGCAGACCCATTCCGTTGGCGCAGAGTCGGTAAAAAGCTGCAAGCGGTGGCGGGGCGACCAGCGCACCAGTTGAGCGGCGTGGTGAAGCAAGTCGATGACTTTCACCGGAGAGGCCTGCAGCGCGAGGCCGCTGTGGTCGAGTCGCTCATTTATCAGGCAGCTGTCGACCAATGCGGTCAGGCGCCTGCTGGCCCTACGTATTTGCACGGCCCGATCGACCTGGGGCTGCAGCTCGGCGGAAGGAAAGCTCTGCTGCTCTGCCGCAGCGCTATCGATCACCGTCAATGGGGTTCGGAACTCATGGCTGATCATGTGGAAGAACTGCCGTTGTTCATCTCGCAAGGCGCGCTCGCTTTCAAGCGATGTTGCAAGCGCGACTTGGGCCGCAGATAGCTCCGTAGTCCGCTGCAGGATGCGTTCCTCCAGCGATTGCTCGGACAGCGCCAGCCGCTCTATGGCCTGGTCCTTCGCGCGCTGGGCTCTGCGATAACGGGTCACCATCCCGACGAACACCGCGCTGGCCAGCAGAGCGGTGAATGCGATGGCCTCAAGTTGCCAGATCCATGTCGCATCGATATTCCATTGAATCTGACCCGTCATGAGAATGGCGATGGGCACGCCGCACAGGCAATGCAGGCCGTATGCCAGGAGTAAAAGCACATGCGGACCGATGCGGTCTCGGCGCTGCAATGCCAGACAGCACAGTGATATTCCTACGATGTCGCTGGCAAGTAGAGAAATCAGATTGACCCACGCCACGTCGGGGTAAAAGCCCAGAGGTCCGCTGAAAGCGCCCAGCACATTCACTCCGATGAGGAGGGTCAGGAATCTGCCGGTCCACTGGTAGGGCGTATGGCGTGTCAGCTGCTCTTTGATTTGCCATGCCAGCGCCGCGGGTAGCAAAAAAGCCCCCATGCTGACAGCGTTGCTGTCCCAGAAGCTAAAGTCCGGTGGGGTCCAGAGACTTGAGTAGCCCCGCACGTTGAACACGTGAATGGCGCTGGCAGTCACCAGGACCGCGAGCGAGAAGAGCGCACGCGTCCGGAAAATGATGGTGGCAGCCCAGATGCCCACTAAAAGAGCGGACATGGCGCCGAAATAAAGCCCCATGAGCAGTTCCGCGGATGCTAGGGTGGTTGCAAGAGTGTGGGTATCGAGAATGTCCGCTTGGAACTGCGTCGCGCTGGTTGTATGAATCCGGATGAGAGCTTCCCGGCCGGGTGTCAAACGAAACAGATGTTGCCTAACGCCCGGTTTGCGATCCGTGGGCACCAGATCCCCGCTCTCCTGCAGATGCCACGCACCATCGCTGCCCTTCTGGTACAGGGTCACAAAGTCAAGATAGGTCGGCTGTGCCAGCAGCCAGAGATCTCCAGGTTCATGTTCAGGGGGGAGCGCTGGCACCTTGAAGCGCAGCCATACGGTGTGACGCAGATACCCAGCGCTCAAAGGCGCTTGGAGGTTGGCTTTCGCTCCTTCTGCTGGAGTGGTGCTGATCGCCTCAGGTCCCAGATTGCCGCTGGGATCATCCAGTCTGTCCATGGGGACATCCCAACCCAGCTGCCAACTGGTTGGCGTTTGTAGCGCTTGTGCTGGTGTGCATGCCAAACCCCATAGCAGAACGCAGAGCCAAAGTGCGGTCAAGGGGATGTGAGTTGTCCTGGACGGCTTTCGGCGCATCTTTTCTGTGAGTGCTTGAGAGTTCTTGTGCATGGCTGGCGGCGTGATGCGCTGACACAATGTTACGCAACCCACTTCCTGATCTGCTCTCATTTTTCTCATGTCTGCCGAACCGATCATTGCTGTTGTCGAAGACGACGAGGACATTCGCAGCAATGTGTGCCGATTCCTCGCGCGCTCTGGCTTTCAGTCTTGGGGCGCCGAATCCGCAGAGGACTTCTACGTTCGTCTGCTGCAGTCGCGTGTGGATCTGGTTGTGATCGACATTGGGCTGCCAGGTGAAGATGGCCTGAGCTTGCTCACCCGTTTGGCATCTCAGGGCGTCCCCACGGTACTCATGACGGCCCGTGCTGATCTCGATAGTCGGATCAGAGGTCTCGATGCCGGTGCATTGCAGTATTTCGTGAAGCCTGTGGACATGCAGGAACTCGTGGCTGGCATCCGTTCCCAGTTGCGCAGCAAGCGCTTGCAAGGGGGGATCGACGTGTCGGTTGCTGCGCCCTGGCAACTGGATGCAGCGAACGCTGCCTTGCGCGCGCCCAATCAATTGCTGGTACCTCTTACGACCCGTGAGCTTGAACTTCTGTCTTGCCTTTTCAAGACAAAGGGCGTGGTTGTCAGCAAGCAGGTTTTGATGCAGGCCGTGGGTGGAAGAGGGTTGGAGGACGACTTCCACCGCATCGAGTCGGCGCTCAACCGGTTGCGCCGCAAGACTCTGGAAATCACCAGCATGCCCTTGCCGGTGCGTGCAGTGTTCGGCAAGGGGCTCGTCTTCGTGACATAGCCCTGCGCAGGGGCTCCTACGGCTGCACTGGCGCAGCATCGCCCACCCATTCAACCAGTTACCCATTTTCTTTCGATGGCTTGAAGGCCAACGAGGGGAGAGGCTTGCCTGTGCGCCAGCCGTTCGAAGTCAGTTTGGCTTTTTTTGTGTGAGTCAACCCGCGGCCGTCCGCGGGAATTTGCGGTTTACCAAGAGGGGGAAGTGTTGAAAATGATCGATAACTGGATGGCATTGCGGACCATGGGTTGCCGCTGCTTGAGTGGAGTCTTCGCGCTCTTTGTTGCTGCGCTGTGTTTGGCATCCACCGCTCGGGCGGGGGTGGTGAACGGTGATTTCGAAAGTGGAGATTTCACGGGCTGGACGGTGACCAACTACCGCAACAACGGTATTGCCACATTCCCGCCCACCCAGAAAAGCCATCTGAATTTGCAGCCTCCCATCACGGCTCCAGTGACGCAGGTGGTGAGCACGGCATCCGGCACGCCCGCGAGTGCGCCGGACGCACCAGGACAAGCCATCACCATCCCTTTCCAAGGCTCGTACAGCGCACGGATCAACGCGCGTGGCAACAACAACCGTGCGAGCGGCATCCAGCAGTCCGCCCAGATGGTGCTAGCCGATGTGGACCCCGTGGATGGCAAAGTGCACTTGCGCATGGCTGTCGCTCCGGTGATCCAGGACGGCGGCCACAGCCCTGAGCAGCAAGCCTATTTCTACGTCGAAGTGCGTAATGCCACCAAGGGCACGCGCCTGTTTTACACATTCAACTTTGCGGCGCAGCCAGGCGTGCCATGGCAGACCCTGGGGGGCTACCAGTACACCGGCTGGCAGGCGATTGACGTGGCCCCAGGGAACGGACTTTTGGATGTGGGTGATACCGTCGAAGTCGAGGTCATTGCTGCAGGCTGCAGCCAAGGCGGTCACTCGGGGGAGGTCTACGTAGATTCGATCGGCCCCTTCTTTGCCGGCCTGCTCGTCTCGGCCACTGGGCCCACTACCGTCCAGCCAAGTGACAACGTGGCCTACACCTACACCTACAGCAACAACAGCGGGGTGATGGTTTTCAACAGCAAAGTCAGTGCGCAAAGCCCGCAAGTGCGAAACGCTGCCAACACTGCCACCATCGATGCGGTGTTTCAGTCGGTGACAGCGCCTGCTGGCGCGACTTGTACGACACCGGCGGTGGGGTCTGCGGGCACAGTGACCTGCGACTTTGGCTCATTGGTCGATCACCAGAGCGGAACTTTTGAGATCGTATGGGGTGTGCCAGCCGGTGCGAGCACCAGCAGTCCGACCAACTCGCTCAACCATGGCACTTACTCCATGTCAGCCACGGGGGCCAGTACGGTGCTGGGCCCGTTGGTGCAGGCCCGAGTTGTCAGTGGCGCAACGTTGACAGACTTGACGGTCAGTGTGAGCGATGGTGTATCGGCCACCGCTGCGGGCAGCGCCTCCACTTACACCGTCGTGGTGAGCAACAACGGTCCGGCTCCTGTGATTGGAGCGGCATTGACGCAGCCGACTGTGTCGGGCCTCACAGTGGGCAACTGGACTTGCAGCGGCACGGCGGGCGGATCGTGTCAGGGTGGAGCGCCCTCGGCGGGTACTCTGCCTGGTGGGGGTGTACTTCTGGACATTCCGGTAGGCGGAAGTGTCACGCTCACGTTCGGTGCGACCGTGACTGGCCCGACTTCGGCATCCTCGGTCTTCAACATTGCGACCCCTGCGGGCGTCACCGATAACAACACTGCCAACAACACTGCTGGCGACACCAACTCGGTAGCCGCCACGCTGCACAACCTGAGCCTGACCAAGTCGGGTGTGGGAAGTGGCACGGTGGTCAGTGTGCCTGCTGGCATGAACTGCGGTGCCACCTGCACGCTGCCAGTGGCAGACGGCGGCCAGGCCATACTCACGGCCACGGCGGCATCGGGAAGCATTTTCACCGGCTGGTCGGGCGCATGTACGGGCACCACCAACCCATGTAGCGTGCCCGCCATGACTGCGGACGCCGCAGTAGTCGCCAGTTTTGCTCTGTCCGCTACCGTCACCATGACGTCTGGAACCGGAGGAACTGTGGCTCCCGCCAGCTCGCGCACGGTGCCAGTAGGCGGAACTGTGACCTACACGCTCACCCCCAATGCAGGCAATATCCCCAGCGCCAGTGGCTCCTGCAACGGCGTGCTGGCCGGCAACACCTACACCGTCAACCCGGTGACCGCCGATTGCAATGTGGCTTTCAGCTTTGCACCGCTGACCGTGACGGCAACTACGGGAACGAATGGCGCTGTCACGCCCTTGGGAGTGACCAATGTCGCAGCCCCCGGTAACACCGTGGTCTACACAGTGACGCCCGACCCTGGTTTTGTGGCGCGTATCGCAACCGGTGGCGGAGCGTGCGGGGGCACCCTGGTTGGCAATACCTATACGACGAACCCGGTTAACGCGTCTTGTACGGTGGGTGTGACTTTTGTGGCGATAGCCGTTCCTGCATCCATTCCAACTCTGTCCGAATGGGGACTATTGATACTGTCAGCATTGATGGCTGCGTTCTTCATCTACTTCCATCGCCGACAGGCGCGCTGAGCCTGTCAGGAGGCGTGAAGTTTGGGGCGGGAGTGTTCCGTCGGGCGCAGTCAGCCCCCTTTTTTACTGGAGATGTTCGATGAGACAGATTGCGCATGTCGCACGCTGGTCCTGCCTTGCTGGCCTGGGCGTTTGGATGGGGGTTGCCGCTAACCAATCTGCAAATGCGCAGCAGATGCCAGCGCGAAAGCCGGGGCTCTGGGAGGTCACGGTTCGTAGTACCGGCAACTCGGTAGCGAATGAGCAGAAGGTCTTGCAATGCACTGACCGCCCAGCGGAGCCGATCATGTTGCTTGCGATCGTGCCCGGTCAGGAGCATTGTCACAGCGTGAGGGTGAAGAAAAATGCACTTGGCAGTGAGGTGCGCACCGTTTGCTATGTGCACGACAACCGCGTGGACGCTACGGTACAACTGTCAGGCGACCTTCAAACCGCCTACGGTGGCGTGTTTGAGGTCACTTATTCCAAACCTGTGCGTTTCGTTCCAGGGCGCACCGAGTTCGAGGGCCGGTGGTTGGGCGAATGTGGCGCTGCGCAGCGGCCAGGAGACATGGTGCTACCCAATGGCGCGACGGTGAACGTTGTGGAAGACCGCAAGCGTGCGGAAAGCCACGATCACGCAGGGCACTCGCACAGATGAGCTTGCGTCCGCGACGCATCGCAGTGCCCTGACGCAGGCGCAGGGATATCGGCCAACTACTGGCTGATTTCCAGCATCACCACGTGGCCTTGCGCAGCAGGCCAGGTCTGCCCCACCACCCGTTCGCCATCGAATTCGGCGACGATGCTGCGCACGCCACCTGCAGGCTTGACCTTGGCCGATGCCACACCTGCACCGAGGGGCACGCCCGCAGGGGCTGCCCCGTCCAGCAGCATCTTGTCGCGTGCCGGGTCCAGGTAGCCGCGGGGGCGGGTCAGGGTGACGATGGAGTCGGCCGTCTTGTCGGCGTCGGCGATGCGCTCGGGGCGCAGGTGGATGAGGTCGCTGCTGCGCGGGAAGCCGCTGCGGTAGATGTGGGTGGTGGCGTAGCCCGGGGCGGCGATCACGAACTCGATGGGTGAGCCGGTGGGGACGGCCAGTGGCCCCCATTGGCCATCTGCGCCCACCGTTTTGCGCATCAGGGCGTTGCCCGTGCGGGCGCCGGTCGCTGGGTCGGTGGCGTACACCTCCAGCTGTGCGCCCGCCAGCGGCAGGTTGTTGCTGAAGTTGCCGGTCTTGGGGTCTGTGGAGTCCACGCCCAGGCCCGTGACCTTGCCGTTCAGCACCACAGATTTTTCGGCAGCGATCTCGGTGCGTGCGGGAGCCTTGCCGGTGATGAAGCGGTAGGTGGCTTCAAACGCTGCGGGTGAGTACGACGTCTCGCGGTGGTCGATGCGCGGGATCACCACGTTGGTGGCACCCTTGAGTTCGGGGCCTGCAGCGGTCACGTTGGTGGCAGTGCCTTTCTGGCCGATCCACAGTCCGTCGGGTTGGGCGAACTTGTCGTTATTGTCAGAGCGGATGGTCATCCATTTCACCGGGCCGCTGACCTCGTCGCCCGCTGCGTTCTTGGGGGCGTTCAGTGCTTTGAGGAAGGGGCCAGTGCCCGAGAACTCATTGCCCTCACGGAACCCCGGAATCGCCCACACGCCGTGATTGGGTGTGCCGCCCAGGATGGCGTGGCTCACCGTCTTATCGCCGCCGCCGCCGTTGTAGATGTAGTTGCGGATGGCGTTGCCGCCGCGCGAGTTGCCTACCAATACGACTTGGCTTGCGCCCGTGGCCTTGAGCACCTTGTCCACTTCGGCCTTCAGGTAGGCCATGTGCTCTGCGGCCGATGTGCGGCCTGCCTGGAGTTTCGCATCCTCGTCGCGCGACAGCGGGTAGGGCACGTCGATGGCGTGCAGGCGCTCGCGGGGCCAGCCGTTCGATTCGAACCGCCAGACGGTGGTTTGCCACAGCGCAGCGGTGTCGCCGTTGCCATGCACAAAGACGATGGGCGGTGCCTCGGCCAGGCTGGGGCTCCGGGTGGCGCAGCCAGCCAGGGCCAGGGTGGCTGCCGCAGCAGCTGCCAGCAATAGGGACCGGCGTGGCAACAGGAATGCGTGATTCATGGGGGTCTCCGAAAAGAAAAAATGCCCGTGGATTGGGGAATCCACGAGCATCGTTTGCGGGTGTTACGCGCCTGCGTCAGTTCACATCAGGCAAACACGCCTGCGGTGTCTTGCATGCGGGCAGACACTTCACCCAGGTGGTGCAGCGTGTCGCCAAAGGTCACTTCCAGCTGAGTGAGCTTCTTGAAGTAGTGGCTCACGATGTATTCGTCCGTCACGCCGATGCCACCATGCAGTTGCACGGCCTGCTGGCCCACAAAGCGCATCGACTGGCCCAGCTGCACCTTCGCGCGGGCCATGGCAGCGCGGCGTTCTTCCGCGGGGGCGCCGAGCTTGAGGCTGGCGTAGTAGCTCATCGAGCGGGCCAGCTCCAGCTGCATCTTCATGTCGGCCACGCGGTGGCGCAGTGCCTGGAAGCTGGCGATGAACACGCCGAACTGCTTGCGCTGGTTCATGTATTCGACCGTGATGGCCACAGTCTTGTCCATCACGCCCACGGCTTCGGCGCAAGCGGCGGCAATGCCGGTGTCCACGGCCAGTTCCAGCGCGGCCAGGCCGTCGGTGGTGATGAGCGTGGCGGGGGCGTTGGCCAGTTGCACCTCGGCGGCGCGGCTGCCGTCTTGCGTGACGTAGCCTTGCGTGGTCACGCCGCTGGCAGTGCGCTCGACCAGGAAGAGGGCGATCTTGCCGTCGAGTTGCGCAGGCACGATAAAGGCGTCGGCCTTGTCGCCAGCAGTCACTACACTTTTAATAGCTGTTACCGCATATCCTGATTGCGCCTTGGCTGCTTTTGCATCACAAATGTCCAGGCGGTAGCGCGCCTTGCGCTCCTGCTGGGCCAGCACTACCAAGGCTTCACCGCTGGCCACGCGGGGCAGCCATGCCGATTGCACGTCAGCCGGGGCGTAGTGCGACAGCACGCTGCTGGCGATGAAGGCCTGGGCGATGGGCTCCAGCACGATGCCGCGGCCCAGTTCTTCGGCCACCACCATGGCATCGATGGCGCTCTGGCCCATGCCGTCGTGCGCTTCGGGCACAGTCAGGGCGGTCAGGCCCAGCTCGGCCAGTTCGCCCCAGGCGGCGCGGTCAAAACCGCCTGCGGCCACGGCAGCGCGGCGGCGCTCAAACGTGTAGCCCTTGTCCACCCACTTGCGCACGGCGTCGCGCAGTTGTTCCTGGTCGTCAGAAAAATCGAAATCCATGTTCTTGTCTCCTGGAACTTGGGTTCAGCCGAGAACGGTCTGAGCCACGATGTTGCGTTGGACCTCGTTCGAACCGCCATAGATGGTGGTCTTGCGCAGGTTGAAGTAGGTGGATGCCAGCGGCGCGTTGGCGGTGACGCCGCCGGGGAAATTGCCCTGCCAGCCGGCTTCCATGGCCTCTTCGATGAAGGGCATGGCGAAGGGTCCGGCGGCCAGCATCATCAGCTCGGCATAACGTTGCTGGATCTCGCTGCCCTTGATTTTGAGCAGGCCCGCAATGTCGAGCGAGTTCTTGCCCGACTTCTCGGCCGACAGTACGCGCAGCACTAGCATTTCCAGGGCCACGATGTCCACTTCGAGCAGGGCGATCTGGTCGCGGAATCGCAGGTCGTCCCACACGCCTTCAGTCTTGGCGACGCGCTTGAGGCGTTCCAGTTCGCGCTTGCTGCGGTTCACGTCGGCGATGTTGGTGCGCTCGTGGCTCAGCAGGTGCTTGGCGTAGGTCCAGCCCTTGTTCTCTTCGCCAATCAAGTTCTCGGCGGGTACTTCGACGTTGTCGAAGAACACTTCGTTCACTTCGCATTCGCCGTCCAGCAGCTTGATGGGGCGCACGGTGACGCCCTTGGACTTCATGTCCAGCAGCAAGAAGGAGATGCCGGTCTGCGGCTTGCCTTCGGTGCTGGTGCGCACCAGGTTGAACATCCAGTCGCCGTGCTGGCCGAGGGTCGTCCAGGTCTTCTGGCCGTTGACGATGTACTTGTCGCCCACGCGCTCGGCGCGGGTCTTGACGCTGGCCAAGTCCGAGCCCGAGCCTGGCTCGCTGTAGCCCTGGCTCCACCACACTTCGCCGCTGGCGATGCCGGGCAAAAAGCGCTTTTGCTGCTCGGCGTTGCCAAACGCCATGATCACCGGGGCCACCATCACGGGGCCGAAGGGGATGATGCGGGGCGCACCGGCGAGGGCGCACTCTTCTTCAAACAGGTGCTTTTGCACGGCCGTCCAGCCGGGGCCACCAAACTCTTTGGGCCAGCCAAAGCCGAGCCAGCCTTTTTTGCCCAGAATCTTGGCCCAGCCCTGCATGTCTGCGCGGGTCAGGCGCAGGGCGTTGTGGACCTTGTGAGAGATTTCTTTCGGCAGATTGGCGTGAACCCATGCGCGAACTTCTTCGCGGAAGGCCTGCTCTTCGGGGGTGAATGCGAGATCCATGCGGTGCGTCTCCTAGTGATAGTGCATTTGTAGCACGGTCGTTCGTTTTATTCCTGTCCGGGTGGCGACATTGGACTGAAGTCGGGGGAAATGCCCAGCTCGGCGCACAGCCGCAGCACGGTATTGCGCAAGCTCGCCACTTCAGCCTCCAGGGCGTCCACGCGGGCCTGCAGTGCGGGTGAGGGGCTGGAGCCCGCACTGCCCGCGGGCGCGTGGCTGGCGGTGGTGTCCACCGGTCCGCACATCAGGTGGGCCCAGCGCTGCTCGCGGGCGCCGGGTGCGCGGGGCAGCTGCACGACCAGCGGGCCTCCCTTCTCGGCGCTGCGCTCCTGCAGCTCGTCCAGAAAGGCTTCCACCGACGAGATATCGGCAAAGCGGTACCAGCGCTCGGCGTTGATGCGCAGCTCGCCCGCCGTCTGCGGGCCGCGCAGCATCAAGAGGCCCAGCAGCACGGCCGATTGCTCGGGCACACCCACGCCGCGCTGAAAGTTGTGCTCCCAGCGCGTGGTGCGGTTGCCGCTGCTCTCAAACGCCAGCGTCAGCAGCTTGAGCGAATCCAGCGCCTCCTGCGCCTCGGCGTCGCTGAGGTTCATCACCGGGTCGCGGCTGGTTTTCTGGTTGCAGCCAGTGACCAGGCCGTTGAGCGACATGGGGTAGCTGTCGGGCACGGTGCGCGCCTTTTCCATCAGGGTGGCAAGCACGCGTGCTTCGTTGGGTGTGAGGGGGCGTGTGGTGGGGTCGAAGGGCACTGGGATAATCCGTGGCAATTTATGAAGAACATCGTCATTCTGATCTCTGGCGGCGGCTCGAACATGGCCACCATCGTCCGCACGGCGCAGCAGGAGCACTGGGAGCAGCGCTACGGCGCCCGTGTGGCGGCCGTCATCAGCAACAAGCCGGATGCCGCCGGGCTGGTGTTTGCACGGGAGCACGGCATCGCCGCCGAGGCGCTGGACCACAAGGCTTTTGCCAGCCGCGAGGCGTTTGACGCCGAACTGGCCGCCACCATCGACCGCCACCAGCCCGCGCTGGTGGTGCTGGCCGGGTTCATGCGCATCCTGACACCAGGGTTTGTGGCGCACTACGCGGGGCGGCTCGTCAACATCCACCCCTCGCTGCTGCCCGCGTTCACCGGGCTGCACACGCACCAGCGCGCCATCGATGCAGGCTGCAGGTTTGCGGGCGTGACAGTGCACCAGGTGACGGCCGAGCTGGACGTGGGGCCCATCCTGGACCAGGCCGTGGTGCCAGTGCTGCCGGGTGACACCGCCGAGACGCTGGCGGCCCGGGTGCTGACGCAGGAGCATGTGATCTACCCCCGCGCTGTGCGGGCGCTGGTGCGGGCGCTGTAGCGGGTGAGGGCAGGGCGAGGGGCCAGATCGCCACAAGCTCTGCGCGCCATCAGCAGGATAATTTGCTATTAAATATGTAGCTATTCAGGCATGTTGCACTAGCGCATTCGACCGATTGGACTCATATTCTGGTCCGGAGCATCACCCACAGGCTCGCGGAGGCAGTTTCTGGCACGCGCAGCTCGTCAACTGACGGGCGAATCGCACTGCTCGGCCAGAAACCTGGCACTGACTACGGGGATAGCCGGGTCAGGCCACAGCGCTGAGGCTGCTGGTGTTCGACGCCGTGCGCCAGTCGCTGGCGGCGCGCTCGTACTGCTGCCGTGCAAAGTCAGCCAGCCGGGCCAGGTCGTTGCGACCGGCGGATTCGGTGCTGTTGCTGCTGGTGGTGGGCTCGACCTGGCTGGTCAACTGGTCGATGAATGCCTTGGACTCGCTGGCACTGATGCTGGCATCGCCGTCGGTGTCGATGGCGTTGAACAGCGCGGTGATTGCGTCCTGCTCCTCCGTGCTGGTTCCGCCTGCCAGGCGCTCCGCGGCGGAGACCACTCCGTCCTCGTTGGTGTCCAGCGGGTCGTAGCTGGTCGCCGAGCTGCTGCCGGTCGCCGCACCCGCCCCGCCAGGGCCGCCCGGCCCACCCGGAGGTGGTGGCATGCCCCCCATGGCCTGCATGCCGCCCGCGTCGCCGCCCGTACCCGAAGGTCGGCCCGCATCGAACTCGGCCTGCGTCAGGCTGCCGTCTCCGTTGGTATCCAGCTGGCTGAACACGTCATCGCTGCTCACGCCGGTCTGGCTGGCGGTGCCGCCGGACATGGCCTCCAGCAAAGCCTGCAGCTCGGTCTTGCTCACGGCGCTGTCGCCATCGCTGTCCACCTTGCCAAACAGGTCGTCGCCCGCCTTGCCAGTGGCGCTGGTGGCAGCGCTGGCGCCTTCGCTACTGCGCGACTGGGCGAACGCCATGGTCGAGGGGGGCGGTGGTAGCACGCTTTGCAGGGTCTTGCCCAGCTCGTCGGCATTGAGGCTGCCGTCGCCGTTGGCGTCGTATTGCTTCACCAGGTCGGCTGCGCTGGTCTGGCTGCTGACGCCGGTCTTCTTCGCCACGTAGTCCAGCAGGCCCTGCAATTCGGTGTCGCTCACGTCGCCGCTGCCGTCGGCATCGATCTTGGACAGCAGCCGCTCCGGCGAAGGCCCCGGGCGCGATGCCCGCTGCACACTCGCACTGGACCAGGCACTGCTGACGCTACTGATGGTCGTCATCGTCGTTCCTTTCGTTCCAAGGGTGGGCCGGTGCCGGGCCCTCCACTGCGGAAGCCCTCAGCCATGGCCGGATCCCATTCTTGGGTGCGCGTGTCTCCGGGGTTTGTCTGCTTTGTACCAAGGCCGATACAAAGCGTGGATACAAGGCTCGAACAGGGGTGCAAACGCCCGCCAGATTGCCCCGAGCAGGGGGCGCAGGCTCCCTAAACTTGGTGCGTTCCTTTGCGCCTGTGCCCGCCCATGCAACACATCCTGGTGGTGGACGACGATGTCGAAATCACCACACTGCTCACCGACTACCTGACCCGCTTTGGCTATTGCGCCCATGCGGCGTGTGATGCGCAGACGATGCGCGCCCAGATGGCCGGGCAACCCATCGGCCTGGTGGTGCTGGATGTGATGCTGCCCGGCACCGATGGCATCACGCTGGCGCGTGAGCTGCGCGAACGCTCGCGGGTGCCCATCATCATGCTCACCGCGCGCGCCAACCCGTACGACTGCGTGCTGGGGCTGGAAATGGGCGCGGACGATTACATGGGCAAACCCTTCGAGCCGCGTGAGCTGGTGGCCCGCATCCAGACGGTGCTGCGCCGCACGCGCGGTGCCGAGGCGCCGGTGCGCCAGGGGCCTGATGAAGTGGTGCGGTTTGATGGCTGGACGCTGCACAGCCTGGAGCGGCACCTGGTGTCGCCCGGTGGCATGGTGGTGCCCCTGTCGAACGCCGAGTTCCGCCTGCTGTGCACCTTCTTGCGCATGCCGCGCCGCGTTTTCAGCCGCGACCAGCTCATGGAGCAGGCCCGGGGCCGGGCCATGGATGCGTTCGAGCGCAGCATCGACCTGCTGGTGTCGCGGCTGCGCAGCAAGCTCGCGGACGACCCTCGGTCGCCCTCCATGATCCGCACTGTGCGCGGTGCCGGGTATCTGTTCAACGTGCAGTCGCTGCAAGGGCAGGTCGGGCAGCCCCACTGATGCCCTCGCTATCACCCTTGCGCGCTGCAGTTCAGCGCTGCGTGCCCGACACCCTGTTTGGCCGGCTGGCGCTGTTGCTCATCGCCGCCGTCATCGTGAGCCATGTGCTGGCGCTGACGCTGATGTTCGAGCTGCGCCCCGCCCACCCAGGGCACCCGCCCGGTCTGCCGCCGCATGCGGTGGCCGCCGATGGGCGACCGTTGCCACCGCCGGGGCCTGCGCCGGGCTTGTGGAACGCGCCCCCCTCGATGCAGCTGGGCCTGCTGCTGGACATCAGCGTGCGCCTGGCTGCGCTGGTGGCTGCGGCGTGGTGGGCTGCCCGCTGGCTGTCGCGCCCCATGCGCCGCCTGGCCACGGCCGCGCAAGAGCTGGGGCGCGACATCCACCGCACGCCATTGCCCGAGGATGGCACGCTGGAATGCCGCGATGCCAGCCGTGTGTTCAACCAGATGCAGGCGCGCATTCGCCAGCAGCTGGCCGAGCGCGACCGGTTTGTGGCGGCTGTGTCGCACGACCTGCGCACGCCCCTGACGCGCCTGCGCCTGCGCACCGAAAGCCTGGGCGATGCACATGCGCAGCAGCTGTTTCGGCGCGACATCGCCGAGATGGACGCCATGATTGCCTCCACGCTGGATTACCTGCGCGGCGTGGCGGGCGCGGAGGCCTGGGTGCATCTGGATGTGCAGGCCTTGGTGGACAGCATGGCGGACGACCAGGTGGCTATGGGCCACGCCGTCACAGTGGCTGGGCAGGCTGCCCCCTTGCGGGTGCAGGCCGTGGCACTGCGGCGTTGCCTGGACAACCTGGTGGGCAATGCCGTGCGCTATGGCGGCAGCGCCGAGGTCACGCTGCACGATGCGGCGGACGCCCTGACCATCGAGGTGCGCGACCACGGCCCTGGACTGCCGCCCGAGGAGCTGGACCGGGTCATGGAGCCGTTTTACCGCGTCGAGGCCTCGCGCAATCGCCAGAGCGGCGGGGTGGGGCTGGGGCTCACTATCGCCAGCGACATCGTGCGGCGCCACGGTGGGCAACTGGCGCTGCGCAATGCAGAGGGGGGAGGACTGGTGGTGGCTGCTGTGTTCCCCCGCACGGCCCTTTGATCTTTGATGCCAGCGGGGTTCACGCGCCGGGGGCTTCGCCGTCCCATTTTTCAAACCGAGGGCGCATCACGCCGTCAATGAGCACCTGCTCCTCAAACATGGCGGCTGGCCGCACCCACAGGCCGCGCTGGCCGTACAGCGCGCGGTACAGCGTCATGGGCTCCAGTGTCTCGCTGTGGCGCACGGTGTCGATCACTTCATAGAGCATGCCCTTGTAGTGGCGGTACAAGCCGGGTGGCGTGCGGATGAGCTCGGGCAGGTCGTCGTCGGTCATGGTGCCGTGGTGGCGTGAGTGGTTAGGATGACGGCTGAAAAAAATCCAACCAGAGGGAGGGACGCCCGTGGACCAGGCAGATTTTGTGCACATGGTGCGCATGAGCGAGCATGCCAGCGCCGATAACAGCCGTGCATACCGCCGCAGTGTGGCTGCTTTTGCGGCGCTGGGCTACGCCTGGGTGCTGGGGTGCATGGCGCTGGCCGTGTGTATTTTGCTGTGGGTGGTGCCTCAGTTGCTGCAGGGGCGCTTTCGATTTGCGATGCTCTGGGCCTTGCTGGGGGCTGGAGGCCTGTTGTGGGTGAGCCTGCGTGCGCTGTGGGTGCGGTTTGATGAGCCTGAGGGCGTCGAAATTACCGCACTGGACGCGCCCGACCTGTTTGAAGCCCTGGCGCGCATCCGCCGCAAGATCAAGGGCCCGCCCATCCACAAGGTCACGCTGACCGACGAGTTCAATGCCAGCATCCAGCAGTTGCCGCGTTACGGCCTGCTGGGGGGGGCGGTCAACCACCTGAGCATTGGCCTGCCGCTGCTGATGGCGCTGGACCGGCCGCGTTTTCTGGCGGTGCTGGCGCACGAGTACGGCCACCTGCGGGGCGACCATGGCCGCTTTGCGGCCTGGATCTACCGCACCCGCCTGTCGTGGATGCGCCTGAACCACAGCCTGGCGGATGACGAGGGCCCGGTGGCTGCCGCCACGCAGTTGTTCATGCGCTGGTACTTCCCGCGGTTTTCGGCCAAGACCTTTGCACTCGCCCGACAGGATGAGTACGAGGCCGACCGTATTGCTGGCAAACTGCTGGGCCGGGATGTGACGGCCGCAGCCCTGGCCGAGATCGAGATCCGTGGCGCGTGGCTGCAGGCGGAGTTCTGGGGCAACCACTGGTGTGCTGCCGCGGGTAATCCGTTGCCGGTGGGCCCCTACCGCGGCATGCGCCGCGCCCTGGCCAAGGCGCCCGATGCGGCCTTTGCCAACGATGCCCTGCGCCAGGCGCTCAAGCGCCTGAGCAATCTGGACGATACCCACCCCGGCCTGCGTGACCGCATCGAAGCGTTGGACGCCACGCCCACGCTGCCGGACTGGTCGCGCGGCAACGCGCTGGCCCTGCTGGGCCCGGATGCCAAACGCTGGGTGGCGCATTTCGACAAGCAATGGTGCCGCGACAACGCCAGCGAATGGAAGCAGCACCACGCCTGGCTCGGGCGCGTCCGCGCACGCGCCGAGGCATTGGGTGCATCCACGGCCCAGAGCAGTGCCGCCGACCTGGTGGAGCTGGCCCGCCTCAAGCGCCATCTGGACCCGCATGCGGATGTCCGCGCCCTGTACGAGCTGGCACTGCAGCGCAGCCCTGAATACCCCGCCGCGCTGCGCGGGCTGGTGCCCTGCCTGCCGGAGGGGGATAGGGAGGGCAAGCTGCAGCTGCTGCACCGCCTGTGGGAGACGGGCAGCAGCGACCGCTACTGGGCCGCGCGCACGGCGTTGGCCGAGCTGGAGACCCCGCGCCTGGGGCTCGACCATGATGCGGCCGCGTTCAAGCAGTGGCGCAAGCGGCTGGAGCGCGCGCAGGAGTCTGAGGAACGTGCCTGGGAAGAGCTGTCGGGCACCTCGTTCTTCAGCCAGATCGTGCGACATGACCTCAGCTCGTTCGAGCTGGCCGAGCTGCAGTCCGAACTGGCACGTTGTGCACCGCTGGCCCGCTGTTGGCTGGTACGCAAGAACCTGCGCGAATACCCCCAGCGCAGGGCCTACCTGGTGTTTGTCGAGCTGCCGGGCATGGACGATGAAAGCCGCTACCACCTGTGCCGCGCCCTGGAGCGCAACCTGAGCCTGCCTGGCCCCGCGCTGGTGCTGTGGGCGGGTGAGTCGCCGACCCTGCAGCAGATCGAGCGCTCGGCGTTCGAGCCGATCTACTCACGCTGACGCAGAGCGGCAGGTCCTCTGAGCGACTTCGTCGCATCCCCGTGCTGGCGTGCCTGGGGGTGGCTGCGCTTCCGGTGCAATGGACCGCCGCCGAAATGGCGCGGAGCTGGCCGCGCGACGGGGAATGGGACAATCGGGGGATGCATCCCAAAGTTCTTCTCGATGCCTGTGCCGAACTGGTCAGGCTCACCCTCACGTTTGAACACCCTGCCGACGCGGTGGTGTCACGTTTCTTCCGCGACAACCGGGGCCTGGGGCCGCGCGAGCGCGCCACGCTGGCGGAAACGGTCTATACCGTGTTGCGCAAAAAGCTGCTGTTTGACCACATGGCCCCCTCGGGCTCGGGGCCCAAGGAGCGCCGCCTGGCGATCCTGGGTTTCTACGGCCCGCGCGATTTCCTCAAGAGTGCGTTGACCGACCAGGAAAAGAACTGGCTGGACCAGTGTGATGCCGTCACGGTCGATGACCTCATGGAGCGTCACCGTCACAACCTGCCTGAGTGGATGGTCAAGCCCCTGAAGGACCAGCTGGGCGATGGTTTCTGGCCGCTGGTGGAAAGCCTGGCGCAGAGCGCACCCCTGGATTTGCGGGTCAACGCGCTCAAGGACAAGCGTGCCGATGTGCAAAAAGAACTGGCCAAGGCCGGCATCAAGGCCCATCCCACACCGTATTCGCCCTGGGGCCTGCGCATTGACGACAAGCCCGCGCTGACCAAGCTCGACGCCTTCACGCGTGGCGCCATCGAGGTGCAGGACGAAGGCTCCCAACTGCTGGCCCTCCTGCTGGATGCCAAGCGCGGCGAGATGGTGGTGGACTTCTGCGCCGGCGCAGGGGGCAAGACGCTGGCCATTGGCGCGAGCATGCGCAGCACGGGGCGTCTGTATGCGTTCGATGTGTCAGCGCACCGCCTGGACGCGCTGAAGCCCCGCCTGGCCCGCAGCGGCCTGTCGAACGTGCACCCCGCCGCCATCGCCCACGAACGCGACGACCGCGTCAAGCGCCTCGCGGGCAAGATCGACCGTGTGCTGGTCGATGCGCCTTGCTCGGGCCTGGGCACCTTGCGGCGCAACCCGGACCTCAAATGGCGCCAGTCGCCCAAGGCCATCGAAGAGCTGGTGGCCAAGCAGACGGCCATCCTGGACAGTGCAGCGCGCCTGCTCAAGCCGGGCGGTCGTCTGGTGTATGCCACCTGCAGCATCCTGCCGCAGGAAAACGAGGCCATTGCGGAAGCCTTCAGCGCATCGCACCCCGACTTTGAACTCCTGGATGCCGGTGAACTGCTGGAGCAGCTCAAGGTCGAAGGCGGCGCCAAGGGCTTGTGCAGCGGTGGCGCATCGGGCAGTGGTTATTTGCGCTTGTGGCCCCATCTGCATCAGACCGATGGGTTCTTTGCCGCCATCTGGGCCAAGAAGGACTGAAATGCTGGGGGTAAGGCTCTAAAGCCTTCAAACCAGCGTCAATACGGTGGATTTCCCTGATCCATTCCGAGGCAGGCCCTCTAAAATTAGTGACCTGTTTCATTGGTGAGCGGGTTCTCTGTAGTAAGGTTTTTGTGAATATGCTGTTACCCGACTGGGCTGTACTGAACGCCGCCATCGACTGGCTGGGATATGGGTTGTGGAACCTGGCCTGGTGGCAGATCGTGCTGTATACCCTTGCCACGACCCACATCACCATTGCGGCGGTCACGATCTTCCTGCACCGCGCGCAAGCGCACCGCGCACTGGATCTGCACGCCATCCCCTCGCATTTCTTCCGCTTCTGGCTGTGGATTGGTACCGGCATGGTCACCAAGGAGTGGGTGGCCATTCACCGCAAGCACCACGCCAAGTGCGAAACCGTGGACGACCCCCACAGCCCCCAGACCCGTGGGCTGGACACCGTGATGTGGCGCGGCGCCGAGCTGTACCGCGCCGAGTCCAGGAACATGGAGACGATCAAGAAGTTCGGCCACGGCACGCCCGATGACTGGATGGAGCGCAACGTGTACACCCGCTACGGCTGGCAAGGCGTGGGCCTCATGCTCATCCTGGATCTGGCCCTGTTCGGCGCCCTGGGCGCGGCAGTGTGGGCGGTGCAGATGCTCTGGATTCCGTTCTGGGCAGCGGGCGTGGTCAATGGCGTGGGTCACTACTGGGGCTATCGCAATTTCGAGGCGCAGGACGCCAGCACCAATTTGTCGCCCTGGGGCATCATCATCGGCGGCGAAGAGTTGCACAACAACCACCACACGTACCCCACGTCCGCCAAGTTCTCGGTCAAGCCGTATGAGTTCGATATTGGCTGGGTGTACATCAGCCTCATGAAGAAAATCGGCTGGGCCACGGTGAAGAAGGTGCCGCCCAAGCTGCAACTGGGCGATGTGAAGCCCGTGGCCGATGAAAAGACGCTGGAGGCCCTGATTGCCAACCGCTATGAAGTGATGGCGGGCTACGCACGCGGCGTGCGCAAGGCTTGCAAGGACGAGATTGCTGCGCTGCAGGCCCGCCAGGCCGATATATCGGTGCTCAAAGCCGCCAAGCGCTGGCTGCACCGCGATGCCGAGAAAGTGCCTGCAGGGGCCTTGCCCCAGTTGGCGCAGGCCCGCGCCGCGCATCCGACGCTCGACAAGATGGTGACCATGCGCGAAGAGCTGCGTCAACTGTGGTTGAACACATCCCAGTCCCGCGAACAACTCACGGCCGACTTGCAAGCTTGGTGCCGCCGCGCTGAAGAGAGTGGTGTGGCAGCCCTGCGGGAGTTCTCCATCCGCCTGCGTGCTGCACGGGCGTGAGGTGACATCCTGATTGCGCCTTCGGTCGGGCCGCTGGCTTGGCGCACTTAGGGCGCATCTACCAAATAACCGCTGTAGGGCCTTGGGCCTGCAGCGGTTTTTTGTTGGCTGTCAGGGGTAAGTGGGGAGTAGGTGGTTGCGGTGCGGGTTGGGCTGTTGCGGCGGAGCTGTGCGCCAGGCAGTACGCAATGGTCCGCCCATGAAAAAAGCCGCCGGGCTGAACGCCGGGCGGCTTTTTGGAAGACCAGAAAGAGGCTGAATTACTTCAGCTTCATTTCCTTGTATTCCACATGCTTGCGAGCCTTGGGATCAAATTTCATGATCAGCATCTTCTCGGGCATGGTCTTCTTGTTCTTGGTCGTGGTGTAGAAGTGGCCGGTACCCGCAGTGGATTCCAGCTTGATCTTGTCGCGTCCGCCTTTGCTTGCCATGGTGCTACTCCTTAAGCCTGGCCACGGGCACGCAGGTCTGCGAGCACCGAGTCGATACCGTTCTTGTCGATCAAACGCAGGGCAGCGCTCGAAACACGCAGGCGAACCCAACGGTTTTCGGTCTCGACCCAGAAACGGCGGTATTGCAGGTTCGGCAGGAACCGGCGCTTGGTTTTGTTGTTGGCGTGGGAAACATTGTTCCCAGTCATGGGCTTCTTGCCCGTTACGTCGCAGACGCGTGCCATGAGGACACTCCGATACTGTATTAACGGCCGTTCGCTGGGCCCTGGACTGTTGATTTGCCCAGGTTGGCTTGCGGCCTCACCTCGCCAGAAAGGGTGGCGGTAACCCGATTTGCCTGTTTCGGAGGCCCGCAAAAACGGGCCGAATTCAGCAAAGCCGCAGATTATAACCTGCAGCTTATTTTTTCATCAAGATTCCTGTTCGAGGAAGCGCTGCGCATCCAGCGCGGCCATGCAGCCGGTGCCTGCACTGGTGATGGCTTGGCGGTACACGTGGTCCTGCACGTCGCCGGCGGCAAACACGCCGGGCACGCTGGTCTGGGTGGCAAAACCCTTGAGCCCGCCCTGGGTGATGATGTAGCCGTTTTCCATCTCCAGTTGGCCTTGGAAGATCTCGGTGTTGGGCGCATGGCCGATGGCGATGAAGCAGCCCTGCAGCTTGATGTCGGACGTAGAGCCGTCTTGGGTGCTCTTGACGCGGATGCCCGTCACGCCGGTGTTGTCGCCCAGCACCTCGTCCAGGGTGTGGAACAGCTTGAGTTCGATCTTGCCGGCGGCCACTTTCTCGTGGAGCTTGTCCACCAGGATCGGCTCGGCCTTAAACTTGTCGCGGCGGTGCACCAGGGTGACCTTGCGGGCGATGTTCGACAGGTACAGCGCTTCCTCCACCGCAGTATTGCCGCCACCGACCACGCAGACATCCTGCTCGCGGTAGAAGAAGCCGTCGCAGGTGGCGCAGCCGGACACGCCCTTGCCCATGAAGGCCTCTTCCGAAGGCAGACCCAGGTATTTGGCCGATGCGCCCGTGGCCAGGATCAGCGCGTCGCAGGTGTAGGTGCCGCTGTCGCCGGTGAGCGTGAAGGGGCGTTTGCTGAAATCGACCTTGTTGATGTGGTCGAAGATGATCTGGGTCTTGAAGCGCTCGGCGTGCTCCAGAAAGCGCTGCATCAGCTCCGGCCCCTGTACGCCGTGCACGTCGGCGGGCCAGTTGTCCACCTCGGTCGTGGTCATCAGCTGGCCGCCCTGGGCCATGCCGGTGATGAGCACCGGGTTCAGGTTGGCGCGGGCGGCATACACCGCTGCGGTGTAGCCAGCGGGGCCGGAGCCCAGGATCAGAACTTTCGCGTGTTGGGTGGTGGACATGGTAAAAGCCTGTGTTTTGCGCCCGCTACATGGGGCGCTGTTGGGAAAGCTGGGGGTTGAGCCGCCGAGTATCAACCGGCATCCGCTCGCGAGAGTGGCCCCGTTTTCAATCACCGCGATTGTAAGAACCCATTGATAACCCGTTGCGATGCCGGTTGGGTCGCACCCCTGAAAGGAGATGTTTGCATGTCCACGATGTTGTCCAATCTTGACCTGCTGCGCCGGGTGCCCTTGTTCTCGCTGCTGACCGTGGCGCAGGCCGAGGTGATCAGCGGCGCGGTGATCAAGCGCCGCTTCAAGCGGGGCGAAGCGCTGGTGGAGCAGGGGCAGAAATCGAACGCCTTGTTCATCCTGCTCACCGGTCGCGCCCGGGTCATGACCGCAGACAGCCGGGGGCGCGAGGTGATTCTGGCCACCCTGGCTCAGGGTGACTACCTGGGCGAGATGAGCATCATCGACAACGAACCCCACTCTGCCACGGTGCGTGCCGAGGTGCAGACCGACGTGCTGATGCTGGGCCGCGCCGAGTTTGCGCGCTGCCTGACCGAGAACGCCTCCATGTCGCTGGTGGTGATGCGCGGGCTGGTCAAGCGCCTGCGCCATGCTGATCGCAAGATTGAGTCACTGGCGTTACTGGATGTGTACGGCCGTGTAGCCCATGCGCTGCTGGATTTTGCGGTGGCCGATGCGCAAGGGCAGCTGCTCATCAAGGACAAAATCTCACGCCAGGACCTGGCCAAGATGGTCGGAGCATCCCGCGAGATGGTCAGCCGGGTGATGAAAGACCTGGAGGAGCGCGGCTTCATCGAGGCGCTGCCCAGTGGCGCTACCTTGCTCAAGGACCGCCTGAACGCGCTGGGCTGAAAGCGGGGTGGTGGACCCTGCGCTGGGCGCCCTGCCCAGCGCAATGCATGCGGTAAGCTCACCCCGCACGCTTATGACCTATTCCCTCAATACCCTGAATGCATCGGCTGCGGCCAAGTCGCCGCCGCGCACGGGCGCTGCCCGTTTTGGCCACGAAATCGCCCTGGTGGTGGGCTTGCTGGCCCTGGTTTTCTGGCTGCTGGCGCTGGTCAGCTATTCAGCCCAGGATGCGGCCTGGTCTACCTCCGGCGCCCGCGATGCGCGCTCTGTGGCCAACTGGGCGGGGCGCTTTGGCGCCTGGCTCGCTGATGGCAGTTACTTTGCGCTGGGTTTTTCGGTCTGGTGGTGCGTGGCGGCCGGTGTGCGCGCCTGGCTGTCGTCGCTGGCGCGCTGGATGCGCGGGGGCGAAGGGGTGGCCGGTGCCGCCAGCCCCCTGGTGCGCCGGGCCACGTTCTGGGGCGGGCTGGTGGTGCTGATGTGTTCCAGCGCGGCGCTCGAATGGTCGCGTTTGTACCGCTTTGAGTCGTTCCTGCCCGGGCATGCCGGTGGCGTGCTGGGACACCTGATGGGGCCTGCCAGTGTGAAGTGGCTGGGGTTCACGGGCTCGGGCTTGCTGGCGATCGTGCTGGCAGTGGCCGGGGCGGCGCTGGTGTTCCGCTTCTCATGGGGCCATGTGGCTGAGGTTCTCGGAGGGCGCATTGATGCGCTGGTGCAAGCCCGCCTGGCAAAACGCGAGGTGGCCAAGGACGTCGCCGTGGGCCGCAAGGCCGCCCGCGAGCGCGAGGTGGTGGTGCTCGAGGAGCGCACCGAAAGCGAAGTGCACCACCCAGAGCCCGTGCAGATCATCGAACCGATCCTGGTGGACGTGCCGCAAAGCGCCCGTGTGGTGAAGGAGCGCCAGAAGCCCTTGTTCACCGAGATGCCCGACAGCAAGCTGCCGCTGGTGGACCTGCTCGACGGCCCGCTGCAGCGCCAGGAAACCGTGGCGCCCGAGACGCTGGAGATGACCAGCCGCCTCATTGAGAAAAAACTCAAGGACTTTGGCGTGGAAGTGCGCGTGGTTGCGGCCATGCCCGGCCCGGTGATCACGCGCTACGAGATCGAGCCCGCCACAGGCGTGAAGGGCTCGCAGATCGTGGGTCTGGCCAAGGATTTGGCGCGCTCGCTCAGCCTGGTGTCGATCCGTGTGGTGGAGACCATTCCGGGCAAGAACTACATGGCGCTGGAGCTGCCCAATGCCAAGCGCCAGTCCATCCGCCTTTCCGAGATCCTCGGCTCGCAGGTCTACCACGAGGCCAAGAGCATGCTCACCATGGGCCTGGGAAAGGACATCGTGGGCAACCCGGTGGTGGCCGATCTGGCCAAGATGCCGCACGTGCTGGTGGCCGGTACCACGGGCTCGGGCAAGTCGGTGGGGATCAACGCGATGATCCTCTCGCTGCTGTACAAGGCCGAGGCGCGCGACGTGCGCCTGCTGATGATCGACCCCAAGATGCTGGAAATGTCGGTGTACGAAGGTATCCCGCACCTGCTGGCGCCCGTGGTCACCGACATGAAGCAGGCGGCCCACGGCCTGAATTGGTGCGTGGCCGAGATGGAGCGCCGCTACAAGCTGATGTCCAAGCTCGGGGTGCGCAACCTGGCGGGCTACAACACCAAAATCGACGAGGCCAAGGCGCGCGAGGAGTTCATCTACAACCCCTTCAGCCTCACGCCCGAGGAGCCCGAGCCGCTGCAGCGCCTGCCGCACATCGTGGTCATCATCGACGAACTGGCCGACCTGATGATGGTGGTGGGTAAGAAGATCGAAGAGCTGATTGCCCGTCTGGCGCAAAAGGCGCGCGCCGCAGGTATCCATCTGATTCTGGCTACCCAGCGACCTAGCGTGGACGTGATCACCGGCCTTATCAAGGCCAACATCCCCACCCGCATCGCGTTCTCGGTGGGCTCCAAGATCGACAGCCGCACCATTCTCGACCAGATGGGCGCCGAGGCCCTGCTGGGCATGGGCGACATGCTCTATATGGCCAGCGGCACGGGCCTGCCGATTCGCGTGCACGGTGCTTTTGTGTCGGACGAGGAAGTACACCGTGTCGTCAGTTACCTCAAGGAACAAGGGGAGCCGGACTACATAGAGGGCGTGCTCGAAGGCGGAACTGTGGATGGCGAGGGTGATCTGTCAGGGGAGGGCGGTGGTGGCGAAGGGGGCGAGAAAGACCCGATGTACGACCAAGCCGTCGAAGTGGTGCTCAAGGACCGCAAGGCGAGCATCTCGTACGTGCAGCGCAAGCTGCGCATTGGCTACAACCGCTCGGCGCGGCTGCTGGAAGACATGGAAAAAGCCGGACTCGTCAGTGGCCTGACCACCAGCGGCCAGCGCGAGGTGCTGGTACCCAACCGCAGCGAATGACCGGCCGGATCGCAAGGCCGGACCTACCCCACAGGAGTTTCTGTTGAAAAAGATCGCTACTGCAATTTTGATAGCTGCTGCGGCAAGCGTGGCTAGCGCTGACGGGCTGAAAAGCCTGGAATCCTTCATGAAAGGCACGCAGACGGGCAAGGCTGACTTCACGCAGACCGTGACCTCGCCGCCCAAGGACGGCCAAACTGCGCGCACCAAGACATCGACGGGCAGTTTTGAGTTCCAGCGCCCCGGGCGCTTCAAGTTCGCCTACAAAAAACCGTTTGAGCAGACCATCGTGGCCGACGGCCAGACCCTGTGGCTCTACGACGTGGACCTGAACCAGGTCACGCAGCGCTCGCAGTCGCAGGCTCTGGGCAGCACGCCTGCTGCACTGCTGGCTTCCGCCCCTGACCTGTCGGCGCTGAAGGCCGATTTCACGCTGGAGTCCGCGCCCGATGCGGACGGCCTGCAGTGGGTGCTGGCCAGTCCCAAGACCAAGGACGGTCAGCTCAAGAGCGTGCGCGTGGGCTTTGCAGGCGAGCAGCTGGCGGCCCTGGACATCCTGGACAGCTTTGGCCAGCGCTCGCTGATCCGCTTCAACGGCATGCAGGCCAATGCGGCGCTGCCCGCCAGTACCTTCCAGTTCAAGCCTCCGGCAGGGGCTGATGTGGTGAAGCAGTAGTTTTGCTCCCAAAAGAATAGCTGCCAGCGCATGATTTTTATGTGCTAGAGGCCAATTTGGCTTGAAAACCAGCGTGATGTAGACAGGACACGACCATGGCAGCACGCAGTGCCTCCGCCCCTTCCCAGGCTCACCCGGCGCACCCTTCCAGCCACCGGCCTTTGGCCGAGCGCCTGCGGCCAAGCACGCTGGGCGAGGTGATCGGCCAGCAGCACGTGCTGGGCCCGGGCATGCCGCTGCGGCTGGCGTTTGAGTCGGGCCGTCCGCACAGCTGCATCCTGTGGGGCCCGCCGGGCGTCGGTAAGACTACCATTGCGCGGCTGATGGCCGACGCCTTTGATGCCCAGTTCATCAGCATCAGTGCCGTGCTGGGCGGGGTCAAGGACATCCGCGAGGCGGTGGAGCAGGCCCAGGCCGCGCGCGACGGCCTCATGCAGCAGCGCACCATCGTGTTTGTGGACGAGGTGCACCGCTTCAACAAGAGCCAGCAGGACGCCTTCTTGCCGCATGTCGAATCGGGCCTGTTCACCTTCATCGGCGCCACCACCGAGAACCCGTCCTTCGAGGTGAACTCCGCGCTGCTCTCGCGTGCGGCGGTGTATGTGCTGCAACCGCTGTCCGAGCAGGATTTGAAGCAAATAGTGGCGCTAGCGCAGAAGGAACATGCGCTTCCTGCTATCGAAGAGGTAGCAATTGATCGCCTGGTGGCCTACGCCGATGGCGACGCGCGCCGCCTGCTCAACACGCTCGAAACCCTGGCCATGGCGGCCGCGCAGGAAAAGCTGACCGAGATCACCGATGCCTGGCTGCTCAAGGTGCTGGGCGAGCGCATGCGCCGCTACGACAAAGGCGGTGAGCAGTTCTACGACACCATCAGCGCGCTGCACAAGTCGGTGCGGGGCTCCGACCCGGATGCCGCGCTGTACTGGCTGGTGCGCATGCTGGACGGCGGCGCTGACCCGCGCTACATGGCGCGCCGCCTGGTGCGCATGGCGGCTGAGGACATCGGCCTGGCCGACCCGCGCGCGCTGCGCCTGGCGCTGGATGCGAGCGAGGTGTACGAGCGGCTGGGCAGCCCCGAAGGCGAGCTGGCGCTGGCCGAATGTGTGGTGTACCTGGCCGTGGCCCCCAAGTCCAACGCGGTTTACAAGGCCTACAACGCGGCCCGTGCCTGGGTCAAACAGGACGGCACGCGCCCGGTGCCCATGCACCTGCGCAATGCGCCCACCAAGTTGATGAAGGAGCTCGACTACGGCAAGGGCTACCGCTACGCCCATGACGAGGAGGGCGGCTTTGCGGCGGGCGAGAACTACCTGCCCGAAGGCATGCCTGAGCCCGGCTTCTACCAGCCCGTGGAGCGCGGCCTGGAGATCAAGATCGCTCTGAAGCTGCGTGAACTGCGCGACCGCAATGCCGCAGTTGCCGCGTCCAGCCCCCAGGGTTCGAATACGCCTTCCTGATCGGCGGAGGGGCGGAGGGCCAGGAGGCCGCACATGGCCTGCGGCGTCCCCAGCGCGTCGCATGACCCGCTTTATGCCGATTGCGCATGATTAAGGTAATAAGTTTGCACATCAATTATCCTGCGTGCATCAAAATTCCTTATGCAGTGCGTGGCGCGCTGATGCGGCGAAAACCCGAGGGAAAACCCCGCCCGGCTTGGATTGGGGCAGTTGTGACTACTCGCTACAATCCCGTCCACAAACCCGCACAGCTGCATTCCTGGCGGGTTTTTTGCTACATGGCAGTCGGGCCCACAAGGCTGTACCGATTTCGGTGCCAAAGCGGTGGGTACGTCACAAACGAAGGACTTCTCTTATGGACATTTTGCTGCAACAGATCATCAACGGTCTGGTACTCGGCAGCATGTACGCCTTGATAGCCTTGGGCTACACGATGGTGTACGGCATTATTCAGCTGATCAATTTCGCCCACGGCGAGGTGCTCATGATCGGCGCTCTCACCAGCTGGAGCTGTATTGGAATCATGCAGGCCGCCATGCCCGGCGCGCCGGGCTGGGTCATCTTGCTGCTGGCCACGCTCATAGCGTGCGTGGTGGCCGCCACGCTCAATTTCGTGATCGAAAAGGTGGCTTACAAGCCGCTGCGCACCAGCCCCCGCCTGGCGCCCCTGATCACCGCCATCGGCATGTCGATCCTGCTGCAGACGCTGGCGATGATCATCTGGAAGCCCAACTACAAACCGTATCCCACGCTGCTGCCCAGCACACCGTTCCAGGTGGGCGGCGCGTACATCACCCCCACACAGATACTGATCCTGGGCGTGACGGCCGTGGCCCTGGCTTCGCTGGTCTATCTGGTCAACCACACCAACCTCGGCCGCGCCATGCGCGCCACGGCTGAGAACCCCCGCGTGGCGTCCCTGATGGGCGTGAAGCCCGACATGGTGATCTCGGCTACCTTCATCATCGGTGCCATCCTGGCGGCCATCGCCGGCATCATGTATGCCTCCAACTACGGCACGGCACAGCACACCATGGGCTTCCTGCCCGGTCTCAAGGCCTTCACGGCGGCGGTGTTTGGCGGTATCGGCAATCTGGCCGGCGCGGTGGTGGGCGGCATCCTGCTGGGCCTCATCGAAGCCATCGGCTCGGGCTACATCGGCACGCTCACGGGCGGTTTGCTGGGCAGCCACTACACCGACATCTTTGCGTTCATCGTGCTCATCATCATCCTGACGCTGCGCCCCTCGGGCCTGCTGGGTGAGCGTGTGGCCGATCGCGCCTGAGGAGCCTCACACCATGAAGAACACCAAAACCAACTGGATCATCGGCGCCGTGGCGCTGCTGGTGCTGCCGCTGATCCTGCAATCCTTCGGCAACGCCTGGGTGCGCATTGCCGACCTGGCCCTGCTGTATGTGCTGCTGGCCCTGGGCCTGAACATCGTGGTCGGCTACGCTGGCCTGCTGGACCTGGGCTACGTGGCGTTCTACGCCGTGGGTGCCTACCTGTTTGCCTTGATGGCCTCGCCGCACCTTGCGGACAACTTTGCGGCGTTTGCCGCCATGTTCCCCAACGGGTTGCACACCTCGCTGTGGATCGTGATACCGGTGGCGGCGTTGCTCGCGGCGTTCTTTGGCGCCATGCTGGGGGCGCCCACGCTCAAGCTGCGGGGTGACTACCTGGCCATCGTGACGCTGGGCTTTGGCGAAATCATCCGCATCTTCCTGAACAACCTGGACCACCCCGTCAACCTGACCAACGGCCCCAAGGGCTTGGGCCAGATCGACTCGGTCAAGATCTTTGGCCTGGACCTGGGCAAGCGGCTGGAGGTGTTCGGTTTCGACATCAACTCCGTCACGCTGTATTACTACCTGTTCATGGTTCTGGTGGTGATCTCCATCGTCATCTGCTACCGCCTGCAGGACTCGCGCATCGGCCGCGCCTGGATGGCCATCCGTGAAGACGAAATCGCTGCCAAGGCGATGGGCATCAACACCCGCAACATGAAGCTGCTCGCCTTCGGCATGGGCGCTTCGTTCGGTGGTGTGTCGGGTGCGATGTTCGGTGCGTTCCAGGGCTTTGTGTCGCCCGAGTCGTTCAGCCTGATGGAGTCGGTCATGATCGTCGCCATGGTGGTGCTGGGCGGCATCGGCCACATTCCTGGCGTGATCCTGGGTGCCGTGCTGCTGTCGGCCCTGCCCGAAGTGCTGCGCTATGTGGCAGGCCCGTTGCAGGCCATGACGGACGGCCGCCTGGACTCCGCCATCCTGCGCCAGCTGCTGATCGCGCTGGCCATGATCATCATCATGCTGATGCGTCCCCGTGGTCTGTGGCCAGCGCCCGACCATGGCAAGAGCCTCACGCAGAAGACCTGAACACCGCAGAAAGTTAGAACATGGCAGAGAACATTCAGAAATCGGCCAGCGACGTGGTGCTGCGGGTTGCCGGCATTTCCAAGCGCTTTGGCGGCCTGCAAGCCCTCTCCGACGTGGGCATCACCATTGAGCGGGGCCAGGTGTATGGCCTGATCGGCCCCAACGGCGCGGGCAAGACCACGTTCTTCAACGTGATCACCGGCCTGTACACCCCCGATGCCGGCACTTTCGAGCTGGCCGGCAAGCCCTACGAGCCCACGGCCGTGCACGAAGTGGCCAAGGCCGGCATCGCCCGCACCTTCCAGAACATTCGCCTGTTTGCCGAAATGACGGCGCTCGAGAACGTGATGGTGGGCCGCCACATCCGCACCAAGTCCGGCCTGCTGGGCGCGGTGCTGCGCACCAAGGGCTTCAAGGAAGAAGAAGCCGCGATTGCCAAGCGTGCCCAGGAACTGCTGGACTACGTGGGCATTGGCAAGTTTGCCGACTACAAGGCGCGCACCCTGTCGTACGGCGACCAGCGCCGCCTCGAAATCGCCCGTGCGCTGGCCACCGACCCGCAGCTCATCGCGCTGGACGAGCCCGCCGCCGGCATGAACGCCACCGAGAAGGTGCAGCTGCGCGAGCTGATCGACCGCATCCGCAACGACAACCGCACCATCCTGCTCATCGAGCACGACGTGAAGCTGGTGATGGGCCTGTGCGACCGTGTGACGGTGCTCGACTACGGCAAGCAGATTGCCGAGGGCAACCCTGCCGAAGTGCAGAAGAACGAAAAAGTGATTGAGGCCTATCTGGGCACCGGAGGACATTGAGAATGGCCGAAAAATCCAACAAGGTACTGCTGCAGGTCAAGGGCCTGAAGGTGGCCTACGGCGGTATCCAGGCCGTGAAGGGCGTGGACTTTGAAGTGCGCGAAGGCGAGCTGGTCTCGCTGATCGGCTCCAACGGTGCTGGCAAGACCACCACCATGAAGGCCATCACCGGCACGCTGCCCATGAACGATGGCGACATCGAATACCTGGGCAAGAGCATCAAGGGCAAGGGCGCCTGGGACCTGGTCAAGGACGGCCTGGTGATGGTGCCGGAAGGCCGTGGCGTGTTCGCCCGCATGACCATCACCGAGAACCTGCAGATGGGCGCCTACATCCGCAAGGACAAGGCGGGCATCCTGGCCGACATCGAGAAGATGTTCACCATCTTCCCGCGCCTGCGCGAGCGCAAGGACCAACTGGCCGGCACCATGTCCGGCGGTGAGCAGCAGATGCTGGCCATGGGCCGGGCGCTGATGAGCCAGCCCAAGGTGCTGCTGCTGGACGAGCCGTCCATGGGCCTGTCGCCCATCATGGTGGACAAGATCTTCGAGGTGGTGCGCGACGTGTACGCCCTGGGCGTGACCATCGTGCTGGTCGAGCAGAACGCCAGCCGCGCGCTGGCGATTGCCGACCGCGGCTATGTGATGGAGTCGGGCCTGATCACCATGACAGGCCCCGGCCAGCAACTGCTCAACGACCCCAAGGTGCGCGCCGCCTACCTGGGCGAATAAGCGACTGCAGCCTGCGCGCCGCTTGCGTGGCGCGGTGCTTTCCAGCAAGGCACTCCCTCGGGAGTGCCTTTTTTTGTGCCCGCTGGTACGGATGGTGGTGAGGGTTTTGCTATTGAAAATATAGCTATCAAAGCATGTAACACCGGCGCTATCAGGCGATTTTGTTCATAATCGGCCGCTTCGTTCACCCACCTGACTTCACAGCACGACCATGAACGCGCTCCAATCCCTGCCCATCTCGCTGCAAACGGTGTTGCTGCTCACGGCCAGCAACATCTTCATGACCTTTGCCTGGTACGGCCACTTGAAGAGCCTGGCGTCCTCGCCGTGGTACGTCGCCGCCCTCGTCAGCTGGGGCATTGCCCTGTTTGAATACCTGTTGCAGGTGCCAGCCAACCGCATCGGCTTTACCCAGTTCAACGTGGGGCAGCTCAAGATCATGCAGGAGGTCATCACGCTGGGTGTGTTCGTGCCCTTTGCTGTGTTCTACATGGGCCAGCCCCTGAAATGGGACTACCTCTGGGCCGGACTGTGCCTAGTGGGGGCGGTGTATTTCATCTTCCGCGGCGCCTGAAGCCTGAACCGATCCCCCAGCCGCGTATTTATGGCCCCGCGCATGACTGCATGACGCGGTGGCATCGGCCCCCGCAAGGCGGACGGTTAAACTCGCCGGGTCACGAAAGCGTCATGGTTCTGTCATGGCGCGGCCTTTTCTCACCATTCGTTCCCGATCCAGGAGTCCCCATGCTGTTTGCCAAGCTGTTGCCACGCGAAGGCAATTTTTTCGAAATGTTCAACCAGCATGCGGACCGCATCGTTGAGGCGGCCCGGGCCTTCTCGCAACTGGTGGCCAACTACAGTGATCCGCACCTGCGCGACAAATACAACCAGGACGTGGACAACGCCGAGCGTGCTGCCGACCGCGTGACGCACGAGGTCAACAAGGCCATTCACAAGACCTTCATCACCCCCATCGACCGTGAGCAGATCCACACCCTGATCAACACCATGGACGATGTGGCAGACCTGATCCAGGACTCGGCCGAGACCATGGCGCTGTACGACGTGCGCCACATGACGGAAGAGATCACCCGCCTCACGGACCTGAGCCTCAAGTGCTGTGAGCGCCTGCGTGATGCCGTCAAGCTTCTGGAGAAGATCGCCGATCCGGCTGTGGCCGAGGCCGCGCTCAAGACCTGCGAGGAGATCGACAAGCTCGAATCCGACGCCGACCGCGTGATGCGCAGCGCCATGAGCAAGCTGTTCCGAGAGGAGCCCGATGTGCGCGAGGTGATCAAGCTCAAGGCCATCTACGAGCTGCTGGAGACCATCACTGACAAGTGCGAGGACGTGGCCAACTGCATCGAGGGCATCGTCCTCGAAAACTCCTGAACCCCGCAGGCTGACCAGTATGGAAACCGTACAGACGGCCCTCTGGGTTGTGGTTCTGCTTGTGGCCTTGGCGATCCTGTTCGACTTCATGAACGGGTTCCACGACGCGGCCAATTCGATTGCCACGGTGGTCTCCACCGGCGTGCTCAAGCCCGCGCAGGCGGTGCTGTTTGCCGCCTTCTTCAATTTTGTGGCGATCTTCATCTTCCACCTGAGCGTGGCGGCGACGGTGGGCAAGGGCATCGTGCAGCCCGGCATTGTGGACACGCACGTGGTGTTTGGCGCCCTGGTGGGTGCGATCACCTGGAACGTGATCACCTGGTACTACGGCATCCCCAGCAGTTCCTCGCATGCGCTCATCGGCGGCATCGTGGGCGCGGTGATTGCGAAGGCGGGGGCAGGTGCACTGATCTCTGCGGGGATCCTCAAGACGGTGGCGTTCATCTTTGTGTCTCCGCTGCTGGGTTTTGCGCTGGGTTCGCTCATGATGGTGGCCGTGGCCTGGATCTTCCGGCGCACGCGTCCGAGCAAGGTGGACAAGTGGTTCCGCCGGTTGCAGCTGTTGTCTGCGGGCGCCTACAGCCTGGGTCACGGTGGCAACGATGCGCAAAAGACCATCGGCATCATCTGGCTGCTGCTGATCGCCACGGGGTACTCGTCGGCGTCCGATGCGTCGCCACCCACCTGGGCCATCATCAGCTGTTACGTGGCCATTGGCCTCGGGACCATGTTTGGCGGCTGGCGCATCGTGAAGACCATGGGCCAGAAGATCACCAAGCTCAAGCCCGTGGGCGGCTTCTGTGCCGAAACGGGGGGCGCCATGACGCTGTTCCTGGCCACCATGCTGGGCATCCCGGTGTCCACTACGCACACCATCACGGGCGCCATCGTGGGTGTGGGCTCCACCCAGCGTGCCAGCGCCGTGCGCTGGGGCGTGGCGGGCAACATCATCTGGGCGTGGATTCTGACCATCCCGGCCAGTGCGTTTGTGGCCGCCGTCGCCTACTGGATCAGCCTGCAGCTGTTCTGATGGCGAAGATGTCCTGAATGCTATTGAAAATATAGCGTCTGAGGTAATTAAAACGGGCGCATACGGCCTGTTGAAGCTCTTTCGAGTCCCTTTTGACGCCCCATCGAGTGCAAACTCGCTGGGGCGTCTGCTTTTGCGGCTGTCTCGAGGTTACTGCGAGATCTTGCGCGCTTCCTCGATCTGGTACTCAAAGTACCGCTGGAAGCTGAACGCCAAGCTGGCCATCAGTACCGTGGTGCCGATCAGCAGGGACACCACGATGGCGCCCACGGTGATCCACTGCGTCCTGCCGGGGGGGGCGTCGGGCGCGGCTGTGGGGTTGTAGCGGGCATTCCACACCTCCGGCGTCATCAACGCGTACAAGATGGCGCGCAGCGCGCACGCCGCAATGGTGAAGCCCAGCAGCGGGATCAGTACCCAGCTGTAGTGGTCGTCCTGGCCGAGTTGCTGCACCCGCTGGATGCCGTAGATGCCCAGGGCCGTGGGAATGGGCAGCAACCAGCCCAGCATGTCGGACAGGCCATGCAGATAGAAGCGGTGCAGGCCCAGAGGCCCGCCCACGAAGGCGAGCCAGGCCGCCACGGTTTTGTTTTTCATGCGGGGCATTGTGTTACTCGGGAGAGGTGGTGTCGCCCGCACCCAGGGTTTTTTCCATGAGCACGATGTCGCGCCAGGCACCGAACTTCCAGCCCACCGAGCGCATGACGCCCACATCGGTAAAACCCAGCGCCCGGTGCACCCCGATGGAGCCGGCGTTGGCGGAGTCACCAATCACCGCCAGCAGTTTGCGCACGCCGACGGCCTCGGCCTGAACAGCCAGCTCGGCCAGCAGCTTGCGACCCAGACCCATGCCACGGGCGCTGTCGGCCACGTAGATCGAGTCCTCGGCCGAGAAACGGTAGGCGGGGCGGGGCTTGAACCAGTTGGCATAGGCAAAACCCAGCACCTGCCCGTCCTGCTCGGCCACCAGCCAGGGCAGGCCACGTGCCAGCACGTCAGCGCGGCGGCCCGCCATGTCGGCTTCGGTGGGTGGATCAATCTCGAACGTGCCCGTGCCGTGGAGCACATGGTGTTGGTAAATGGCGGTAATTGCGGAGATATCGCTGTCGGTGCTGGGGCGGATGGTGGACATTGGAACAAATAGATATAATCGCGGGCTTTGCAGCGTGTCGCTGGCCGGGTGGCCATGTCGCGTGTCTCAAGCGTTGCGAATATGGTTGCGAACACTGTGGCTTACGGCAAATGTTGCCGGAGTTCACCACCCGAAGGATAAATCATGGTCGTCATTCGACTCTCCCGCGGCGGCTCCAAGGGCCGTCCTTTCTTCAACATCGTCGTTGCTGACAAGCGCGTGCGCCGTGATGGCCGCTTCATCGAGCGCATCGGCTTCTACAACCCCACCGCCAAGGAATCCGAAGAAGGCCTGCGCATCGTGCAAGACCGTCTGGCTTACTGGGTGGGCGTCGGCGCTCAGTCCTCCCCCACGGTGGACCGCCTGATCAAGCAAGCCGCCAAGAAGGCTGCTTAGAGCTCCCTGAAAAGGGCGGGTTCCGTCGGCTAGCCTGGCGGAACCCGCCCTTTTCTCATTCTGGATTCACTGCCATGGCCACCACACCGTTGACCCTCGAACCTGCCGAACTGCCTGCCGACGCCATTGAAGTGGGGCGTATCGCAGATGCCTGGGGCGTCAAGGGCTGGTTCAAGGTGCTGCCGCACAGCAGCAATCCCGAGGCACTTTTTTCTTCCAAGCAATGGTATCTGCAGCCGTCCGAGCGGGGGGGCAAGACCTTCAGCGGCACGGTACAGCTGCCCATCCGCCAGGCCAAGGTCCATTCGGATTCCGTGGTGGCGTGGGCGCAGGGCATCGACGACCGCAATGGCGCTGAGGCGTTGCGAGGCGCGCGGATCTTTGTGCCCCGGTCCACTTTCCCGTCCACTTCGGATGACGAGTACTACTGGGTCGATCTGATTGGCCTGTCGGTCCTCAACCGCGAAGGTGTGGCGCTGGGCCAGGTGCGCGAGCTGATGTCCACCGGTCCCCAGACTGTGCTGGTGCTGGCCTATGAGCAGGACGGCAAGCCGCAGGAGCGCATGATCCCGTTTGTTTCGGCGTTCGTGGACAAGGTGGACTTGGCCGAAAAGCGCATTACCGTGGACTGGCAGCCCGACTACTGACAGGCGCTCCCCGAACCGCGCCGCGCACCATGCGCTTTGACATCATCACCCTCTTTCCTGAGCTGTTTGCCCCTTTCCTGGCGAGCGGCGTGACCCGGCGCGCCTACGCCAGCGGCCAGGTCGATGTGCGTCTGTGGAATCCGCGCGACTACGCAGACGGCAACTACCGCCGGGTGGATGACCGTCCGTTTGGCGGCGGCCCGGGCATGGTGATGATGGCCGAACCGTTGGTGCGCTGCCTGGTGGCTATCCGGGCGGAGCGGGGTGAACCCGAGGAGGCTCAGGCGCCTCTGGTGCTTTTTTCTCCCATTGGTGAGTCGCTGAACCACGCCGCTGTGGAACGCTGGTCTGGCAGCGAGGGGGCGGTGTTGCTGTGCGGTCGCTACGAAGGCATCGACCAGCGGTTCATCGATGCGCACGTGAATGTGCAGATGAGCTTGGGCGACTTCGTGCTCTCGGGCGGTGAGATTGCCGCCATGGCGCTGTTGGACGCCGTGGCGCGCCTGCAGCCCGGCGTGCTCAATGACGAGGGCAGCCACCAGCTCGACAGCTTCAATCCGGCGCTCGATGGCTTGCTGGACTGTCCGCACTACACGCGGCCCGAGGAGTGGGCGGGGCTGCCAGTGCCCGCTGCGCTCATGTCGGGCCACCATGCGCAGATCGAGCGCTGGCGGCGCGACCAGCGCCTGGCCACCACGGCCCGCCACCGGCCTGATCTCATCGATGCCGCGCGCAAAGCGGGGCGTCTGGCGCCCGCCGACGAAGCAGTATTGGCCAAGCTCGTCTGAATTGCTATAATCAAAGGCTTTTCGATCCTCTGGCCGGCCGTTTTGACTGGGAGTTCTCCCGCAAAACACTGAGACGTCAATCCCGACGCAGCCATTTTTGGCGCGGACAAGATCACTAGGAAACTCACATGAACCTGATCCAGACCCTGGAAGCGGAAGAAATTGCCCGCTTGAACAAGACCATCCCCGAATTCGCCCCTGGTGACACCGTCATCGTGAGCGTGAACGTGGTGGAAGGTACCCGCAAGCGCGTGCAGGCTTACGAAGGCGTGGTGATTGCCAAGCGCAATCGTGGCCTGAACAGCGGCTTCACCGTGCGCAAGATTTCCAGCGGCGAAGGCGTGGAGCGTACGTTCCAGACCTACAGCCCGCTGATCGCCAGCATCGAAGTCAAGCGCCGTGGTGATGTGCGCCGTGCCAAGCTGTACTACCTGCGTGAGCGCAGCGGCAAGTCGGCACGTATCAAGGAAAAGCTGCCTTCGCGCGTCAAGGCTGCTGCCACCGCCGCATAAGGCGCGGGCTCGTCCTGACAAGCCGCTACAGCATCTGCCTGTAGCGGCTTTTTGTTTTTTGGCCCGTTGAATCAGCATCCGTGAACCCTCCTTCCCCTCCCGCCGTCTCATCGGTCATTGCGCCTCTGTCGAGCCTGCCCGACTTTGACCCCCGCCTGGTGCCAGTCGTGGGTGTGGACGCGCACCTGCCCGCCGTGCCCCTGACGGTACAGACGCCCGATGCGCTGCGTGCGCGTTTTGCGCAGCCGCCGCAATGGGAGCCGGAGGTGGTGCTGGAAAAGAAGTTCATGAACCGCGAGCCAGCCCACGCGTCCGTGTTGCTGGCGATTGTGCTGCGCGAGCAGCCCATGGTGCTGCTGACGGAGCGCACCGCGCATCTGTCCACCCATTCCGGGCAGGTCGCCTTCCCCGGTGGGCGGGCGGACCCTGAAGATGCCAGTCCGGCCGAAACAGCCTTGCGCGAAGCGCAGGAGGAAGTGGGCCTGGGCCGTGAGTTTGTCGAGGTGCTGGGAGCGCTGCCAACTTATGTGACCGGCTCGTCGTTCATCATCACCCCGGTGGTTGCGCTGGTGCAGCCGGACTGCGTGCTGCGGCCCAACCCTTATGAGGTGGCCGATTTGTTCGAGGTGCCACTGGCCTTTTTGCTCGACCCCGCTCACCACCGCCGCCATGTGTTCGATCGCGATGGTGTGCACCGCGAGTGGTTCTCCATGCCGTACCAGCAGGGGGACAAAACCCATTTCATCTGGGGTGCTACGGCGGGCATGCTGCGCAATTTCTACCGGTTCATGCAGGCCTGAGCCTGCTGCGCACGCCATGGGGCGCACCAGCGCGAAGCGCCAGTATCATTGCTCCCCATGAGTTTCTTCGCCATCCTGTTCGCTCTGCTGATCGAGCAGGCACGCCCCCTGGCCCGCAGCAATCCCATCCACGCAGGGCTGCGCGCATGGGCGCTGTCCGTGAGCCGTAATTTCGATGCGGGCAAGTCGCACCACGGCTGGGTAGCGTGGAGCCTTGCAGTCCTCGTTCCCGCCTTGGTCACATTGGCCATCCACTGGCTGTTGTTGTGGGGCCTTGGCTGGCCGTTTGCAGTGCTTTGGAGTGTCGCGGTGCTGTACGTCACGCTCGGGTTCCGGCAGTTCAGCCACCACTTCACCGGCATTCGCGATGCATTGGAGGAGGGCAATGAAGATGCGGCGCGCGAGCGCCTGGCGCACTGGCAGCAGGTGGATGTGGGCGTGCTGCCGCGCAGCGAGATCGTGCGCCACGTGATCGAGTATTCGGTGCTGGCGGCCCACCGGCATGTGTTTGGCGTGCTGGCCTGGTTCTCGGTGCTGGCTGCGCTCGGCCTGGGCCCTACGGGGGCCGTGCTGTACCGTCTGGCCGAGTTTGTGTCGCGCTACTGGCATTACAAGCAACGCGCGGGGGCGCTACCCGCCAGCGAATCCCTGCAGCAGGCCTCTGCGCAGGCCTGGACCGCCATTGACTGGTTGCCGGCGCGGCTCACTGCGCTGAGCTTTGCGGTGGTCGGCAGCTTCGAAGAGGCCATTGAAGGCTGGCGCTTTCATGCGCAGCGATTTCCCAACGACAACGATGGCGTGGTGCTTGCTGCCACGGCGGGCGCCATCAATGTGCGCCTTGGTGGCGAGGCTTTGAAGGCGCGTTCCGAACTGCATGCGCCACAAGGTCTGGAGATCGACGCCGACATGGGCGACAGCGACTCCACCCCCGGCCGCGAGCCCGAGGTAGGCCACCTGCGCAGCGTGGTCGGACTGGTGTGGCGTTCGGTGGTGGTCTGGATGCTGCTGCTGGCGTTGCTCACCCTGGCGCGCTTGCTGGGTTAGCCGGGACGGGGCCTGGTAAGCCGCCTTGCGCAGCGCTGCGCAAGGCGTGAATCAATACCGGGTGTGACTCAGTTCTTCAAACAGGTCACTATATATTTTGTAGCGAGAGGGGCTTATCCCTCCAGCGCTTGGGCCATTTTTAACGGCATCCAATACGCCACAGCCCGGTTCATGCAGGTGGGTGCAGTTGTAGAACTTGCAGTCGGTGGCATGCTCGGCGATGTCGGGCATGCAGGCGGCCAGTTGCATGGGGGCGATGTGGTGCAGCCCGAATTCCTGGAACCCTGGCGAGTCGATCAGTGCCGTGGTGCGCGCCGCATCCATCCAGTACCAGTGGGTGCTGGTGGTGGTGTGTTTGCCAGAGTTCAGCGCCTGCGAGATTTCGCCGGTCAGCACAGAAGCACCGGGTACCAGCAGGTTGATCAGCGTGCTTTTGCCCGACCCCGAGGGGCCGAGCACCAGCGTGGTCTTGCCTTGCAGGTGTTCCATCAGCAGGGCACGGTCCACATCGCTGGACAGTGCCAGCGATAGCGGTAGCACGCCGTAGTGTTTGCCTGCGCCCATGTGCCGGTAGGGCAGCAGGCGCTCCCAGGCGCGGGCGAAGGGCTCGACCAGATCACTCTTGTTGAGGGCAATGATGGGCTTGATGCCTTCGGCTTCCGCCGCAATCAGTGCGCGGGACAGCTGGCTTTCGGAAAACACGGGCTCCGCAGCGATGAGGATGAGTACTTGGTCCAGGTTGGCGGCAAAGGATTTGGTGCGGATCTCGTCCTGGCGGTAGAAGAGGTTGCGTCGTTCCTTGACCTTTTCGATCGTGCCTTCTTCGCCTTGGCCGGGCGGCGGCGCCTGCCACAGCACATGGTCGCCCACCACGGCCTGGTTCTTCTTGCCGCGGGGGTGGCAGATGCGGCGTGCGCCATCCGGGGTTTCGACCATGCAGTGGCGCCCATGGCTGGCCACCACGGTACCTTCCATGAGGGCGCTGCGTTCAGCCATGGTGGGCCTGCGTCACAGTGCGACCAGTGCGTCGAACTGGGTGGCGCACTCGAAGTCGGTGCCGGAGATGCCGTGCACGTCGTGCGTGTTCAGTCGCACCACGCAGCGGTTGTAGTGCACCGACAGATCGGGGTGGTGGTCTTGTGCGTTGGCGATGAACGCCAGCGCGTTCACGAACGAGATGGTCTCGTAGTAATTGGCAAAGTGGTAGGTCTTCTCGATGGCGACGTTGGCGCCGTCGCCGCTGAGGCTCCAGCCTTCCAGCTTGGCCAGGTTTGCTACGACTTCTGTCGCTGTCAGGGCACGGCGGGGCAGCTTGGACCAGTCTTTTTTCTTCAACATGGTGGTCATGGGTGGGCAGGGGTTTGCATGCGCGCCAGCCGTTCGGTGGCAGGTGGATGCGAGTAGTAAAACTTCACGTACACCGGATCGGGTGTGAGCGTGGAGGCATTGTCTTCGTACAGCTTGAGCAGGGCCGACGACAGATCGGCGCCGCTGGCCTGGGCCACGGCGTATGCATCCGCCTGGAACTCATGGCGGCGCGACTGCTGTGAGAACAGCGGCGAGATGAAGAAGGTGAACACGGGCACGACCAGCATGAACAGCAGTAGTGCCAGCGCATCATTGGGGGCCGCTGCCATGGCCGGGTCCAGCGATATATTGGGCCGCACACCCAGCCCCGTGTAGAACCACACCTGGGTGGAGAGCCAGCCCAGCAGCGCAAAACCCGCCAGGCTCAGCGCAAACATCATCACGACACGCTGGACGATGTGGCGGTGCTTGAAGTGGCCCAGCTCATGGGCCAGCACGGCTTCGACCTCGCCGGGGGCCAGCTGGCGCAGCAGGGTGTCGTAGAACACCACGCGTTTGGCGGCGCCAAAGCCCGTGAAGTAGGCGTTGGCGTGGGCGCTGCGGCGGCTGCCATCCATGACGAACAGGCCCTTGGCCGAGAAGCCGCAACGTTGCATGAGCGCCGTCACCCGGGCTTTGAGGGATTCGTCTTCAAGCGGCTGGAACTTGTTGAACAACGGTGCGATGAAGGTGGGGTAGATCACCATCAGCAGCAGGTTGAAACCCATCCAGAAACACCAGGCCCACAGCCACCACAGTGGGCCTGCAGCGCCCATCAACCAGAGTATCAGCGCGGCGATGGGCAATCCGATGATTGCGCCCACCAGCAGGCCCTTGAGCGCATCCGCCAGCCACAGGCGCCAGGTTATCTTGTTGAAGCCAAACCGTTCTTCCACCACAAAGGTCTGGTACAGCGACAGGGGCAGGTCGATCAGGCCGCTGATGGCGGCAAAGGCCACCAGCAATGCCATCTGTTGCCACATGCCGCCGCCCTGCACGGCAAGCAGCGCCTGGTTCAATGTGTCGAGGCCGCCCAGCAAAGTCCAGCCCATCAGCATTGCAGCGCCCAGCGTCAGCTCCAGCATGCCCAGGCGCGCCTTGGTCACGGTGTAGTCGGCAGCCTTTTGGTGAGCAGCGAGGGAGATGCGTTCGGCAAACGGCGCAGGGACCGCCGCGCGGCGACGTGCCACATGCCGGATCTGGCGCGTGGCCAGCCAGAACTTGAGTGCCAGGCCCAGCAACAGCGCGGCAGCAAAGGCCATAGTGAGCAGCAAAGAGGGGGAAAGGTCGTCGGATGTGGGCATGTGCGGCGAGTTTAGGTCATCGGCGACAATGCGCGCCATGTCAGAAGCCAACAACCCCACCCCGCCCGCGCTGGCCAAATCCGACCAGAACCTCGTCTGGCTGGACTGTGAAATGACCGGCCTTGAGCCCGATACCGACCGCTTGCTGGAGATCGCCGTGGTCGTGACCGGCCCGAGCCTGGAACCGCGTGTCGAAGGCCCCGTATTTGCCATTCATCAGTCGGATGAATTGCTGAACAAGATGGATGCCTGGAACAAGGGCACGCACGGCCGCAGTGGCCTGATCGACAAAGTGAAGGCCTCTACGGTGACCGAAGAGGAGGCAGAGCAGAAGATTCTTGCTTTCCTGGCCCAGTACGTGCCCAAGGGCACCACGCCCATGTGCGGCAACAGCATTGGTCAGGACCGGCGTTTCCTGGTGCGCTACATGCCCAAGCTTGAACGCTTCTTTCACTATCGCAACGTGGATGTGAGCACGCTCAAGGAGCTGGCCAAGCGCTGGAAGCCTGAGGCCTACACCAGCTTCAAGAAGGCGCAGAAGCACACGGCGCTGGCCGACGTGCACGAGTCCATTGAAGAGCTGGCCCATTACCGCACTCATTTGCTGTCGGTGGACGTGAAGGCTGACTGAGTTGGTGGGCGCGGGGGCTACGTGATTGACGCTGCTGCCGCGCGGCTCATTCGAGGGGTATTGCGGGCAAACCCTTAATCGTGCGATAATCGCTGGCTGCGCAGGAATCCCTCGCAGATTGTGCATCTCCCCTCACACACCGGGCTTGTCAGCCGACTGTCTATCGACAGTGCAGGACTGGCGAAAAACGCCCACCCGCTCCGGCCTTTTCTGAGCCAGCGCAGGTTTCGTTTGATGGTTGATGTTTTTTAACCATTTGACGAAGCCAATCGTGGGCTGCGCCCGCGACCGTCTTCGTGAGAGAAAAATCATGACCGACACCTCTTTGGTGCAGGGCGAATTCGCGCCTGCAGAGACTTCTTTTGCTGCCGACATTTCCTTGCAGTCTTCCCCTCTCGATGCTGCTGTGGCCGTGGCCGCTGAAGCGGACGCCGCTGTGACCGCAGAGCCCAATGGCTTTGTCGAGCTCGGCCTGGCTCCTCAGCTTGTGCAGGCCGTGGCTGATCTGGGCTACACCCAGCCCACGGGTGTGCAGCTCAAAGCCATTCCATTGGCCATGGGTGGCGGCAACGATGCCACCAAGTTCATCGACCTGATGGTCTCCAGCCAGACCGGCTCCGGCAAGACGGCTGCTTTTCTGCTGCCCGTACTGCACACGCTGATCAACCAGCAAGCGGCAGCCGAAGCCGAGGAGCGTGCTGCGTTTGAGCGTGCCACGGCCGAAGCCGCTGCTCGCGGTGAACCCGCTCCCAAGCGCGCCAAGCGCAAGGACCCCACCAGCTCGCGCAATTTCAAGGCGGCCACCCCCGGCGCCTTGATCCTGTGCCCCACTCGGGAACTGGCGCAGCAAGTTGCGCACGATGCCATCGACCTGGTCAAGCATTGCCGCGGCCTGCGCGTGGCCAACGTGGTGGGTGGCATGCCTTACCAACTGCAAATCGCCAAGCTGCAGAACGCCGACCTCGTGGTGGCGACTCCTGGCCGCCTGCTGGACCTGCAGCGCTCGATGCAGATCAAGCTTGACAAGGTGCAGTTCCTGGTCGTTGACGAAGCCGACCGCATGCTTGACCTGGGCTTCTCGGATGACCTGGCCGAGCTGAACCAGCTGACCAGCCAGCGCAAGCAGACCATGATGTTCAGCGCCACGTTCGCGCCGCGCATCCAGCAACTGGCCATGCGTGTGATGCACGACGGTGGTTCGTCGGTGCAAAAGGTGACCATCGATTCTCCGCAAGAGAAACACGCCAACATCAAGCAGGTGCTGTACTGGGCCGACAACGCCCAGCACAAGCGCAAGATGCTGGACCACTGGCTGCGTGACACTACGATCAACCAAGCCATCGTCTTTGCCAGCACCCAGGTGGAGTGCGATGGCTTGGCCAACGACCTGCAGCAAGACGGTTTCTCCGCCGTGGCACTGCATGGCGCCCTGAGCCAGGGTCTGCGCAACCGCCGTTTGATGGCCCTGCGCGCCGGCCAGGTGCAGATCCTGGTGGCCACCGATGTGGCGGCACGCGGCATTGATGTGCCTACCATCACCCACGTGTTCAACTTTGGCCTGCCCATGAAGGCCGAGGACTACACCCACCGCATCGGTCGTACCGGCCGTGCGGGCCGCGATGGCCTGGCCATCACATTTGCCGAGTTTCGCGATCGCCGCAAGATCTACGACATTGAGTCGTACAGCCGCCAGCAGTTCAAGGCCGAAGTGATTCCGGGCATGGAGCCCTCGCAGCGCGCGCCGCAGGCACCCCGTGGTGGTGACTTCGGTGGTGGCCGTGGTGCACCGGGCCGCTCGTACGACAACCGTGACAACCAGTCGCGTGGCCGTTTCGGTGGTCCCGCACGCGGTGGCAATGACCGTGGTGGTTTCGGTGGCGGTTTTGGCGGCGGCTTTGCAGGTCGTGACAACCGTGGCGCTCCGGCCCGGGGTGAAGGCGGTGGTTTTGCTGGCCGCGATGACCGTGGTGGCGATCGTGGTTTTGCACAGCGCCGCGATGGCGAAGGCTACGGTCGCAAGCCCGGCTTTGGTGACGCAGGCCGTGGCGGTTTTGCTCCCCGTGGCGATGCGGGTGCACCGCGCGGTGATTTCGCTCCCCGCAAGCCTGCTTTTGCCAAGCCTGCAGGTGGCGGTAGCAAGCCGTTTGTGGCCCACGACGCTCGCAAGCGTCCTGCTCGCCCGGCTCGCTGATCGTTGATAGGTTGGTGGCGCTAGCGCCGCCCCTGTTGTCAAGGCTGGTACTGCAAGGTGCCAGCCTTTTTTCATGGCCGATACCTTGACAGTCCCAGATTGTGAGCGGTGGCTCGTCAATAATGGCCGCCGGAGGAATCTGCTGTGTCGTCTTCTTTATCTTCGGGTGCGGACTTTGAGCACATGTTCGGGCTGGCACCAGTGTCACTCTGGCTGGAGGACTACAGCGCACTCAAACAGCTTTTTGAGCAGTGGCGCGCTGAGGGTGTGACGGATATTCGCGCGCACCTGTCCCAGGACCCGGCCCGCCTGCGGGCCTGCAGTGCCGCACTCAAGGTGCTCAAGGTCAATCAGCGCACGCTGGACCTGTTTGCTGCCGAGAACCAGCAGGTTCTGGAGGCCAATCTGGACAAGGTGTTCCGTGACGACATGCACGACGCGGTGGCGCACGAGCTATCGCAGCTTTGGGACGGGCAGCTGGAGTTTTCAAACCAGACGGTGAATTACGCGCTCGACGGGCGGCGGCTCGATGTGCAGATCCGCGCGCGCATCTTGCCGGGCTATGAGGACAACTGGAGCAGGGTGCTGGTGTCACTGGAGGACGTGACCGCCACCGTGCGCGCAGGTGCCGAGCTGCGCCGCAGCGAGCAGTATGCGCGTGACCTGTTCGAACATTCGCCTGTGTCGTTGTGGGTGGAGGATTTCAGCGCGGTCAAGAGCCTGCTCGACGGCGTGCGCGCACAGGGCATCGACGACTTCAAGACTTTCATCCGGGTGCACCCCGAGTTTGTGACGCGCTGCATGCACGAAATCCGGGTCATCGACGTGAACCAGCAGACCTTGCGCATGTTCGGTGCAGCGAGCAAGGAGATGCTGCTGAACAACATTGGCCGGGTGTTCCGCGGGGAGATGCACGAGTCCTTTGCAGAGCAGTTGCTGGACCTGTGGGAGGGCAAGACCTTCCAGCAACGCGAAGTGGTCAATTACGCCTTGTCTGGCGATGCGGTGCATATCCACATGCAGTTCTCGGTGCTGGCTGACCACATGAGGGACTGGGGCCTGGTACTCCTGTCCCTGGTGGACATCACGGCGCGCAAAAAGGCTGAGGCTTATCTGGAGTACCTTGGCAAGCATGATGTGCTCACGCAATTGCGCAATCGCGCCTTTTACGCAGAAGAGTGTTGACGCCGACCGAAAACTGAGCCACTTTTTGGTGTGATGCCGACCTAAAACTGAGCCAGGTGTTTTACCTACCCTGCTGTTTTGTGCAGCAAGGGAATGAAGAGGGTGATCACCATGGACATGA